>ERZ773090.4-NODE-4-length-506061-cov-37.0572_pt1 | contig 506061 bp, 437 predicted proteins | sample MGYA00580579_ERZ773090 | MGnify/ENA primary metagenome ERZ773090 (study PRJEB29015, sample SAMEA2738014) | human oral metagenome | biome: human oral; feature: human-associated habitat; material: dental | place: China | collected 2132 ... | reverse complement strand
TCGAGCTCATCCAGCCGATCGCCATGGAAGAGGGCCTCGGCTTCGCCATCCGCGAGGGTGGCCGCACGGTCGGCTCCGGACGAGTCACCAAGATCATCAAGTGACCTTCGATCGCTGAGATCGTCAGGCGACGCTCGATCGCCGAGGCCGCAAGCGTCATACGCTCGCCGGGCCATCGGCGACGACTCGCCGAGGTCGCGTTGGTCGTTTGATCTGACAGGAAGGCCCGCTGCTTAAAGCAGCGGGCCTTCCTCATGCGCTTCTGTCCGGCTCGGGAGCGCGATGTCCGACCGCCGAAAGGCGTCTTTGTCCACGCCCGTCGCAGCCAATGCCGCCGACGACTCTCGAACGCGAACCTTGACCCGCGTTGGACTTGCTAACTCGGACTTCTCAAAGCCATTGAATCGACTTCGACAAAAATTAGTTTATAACCTGAATGTCTTGAGGTTTAGATTTGTAGCTGAACTGCATTCTCTTTCTGTTTGAATCTTCCTCGTCCCTCGCCTGGGCGTATTCAATTTCATGTCCGCACTTCATTGTCTGCACTTCATTGTCCGCATTTTATTGCCTGCACTTCATTGTCCGCACTTCATTTGACCTTGCGTTCAAACGACGTTTGGCATTTGCCCGTGCGGCCCGGGTTTCGCGCTCCCCGCTGAGTCCGACTTGTTGCTCGAATCGCGTTTGGCCTCTGTTCAAGAATGCTTGGCCCCCTGACCCGACTGAGTTTGACTTGCCGTCGCCTTTCGTCTTCCTTCGCCGAGGCGTTGCTTCAACGTTCCCGCAGGCCGTGGCGATGTTCACGGTATGAAAGCGTGGAGCCTCCCCTCGGAAGCAGTATGATGGTTTACGTAACACTGAACTTGCGTAACTCAATTGGAGCAACGATGCCTACAACGCCCGTCGCCGAATCGGCCTTTCTCACGGGTATCTTCGACAAACTGCCCATCCTGGAGGCGGCCACCACCTCGCGAGTCGTCGTCAACAACGCCGTCTTGCGCCACGTCGTCTTTAGTTTTGACGCGGGCCAGGTGCTTACGGAGCACGCCTCTCCCCGGGCCGTCGTCGTCCAGCTGCTGAGCGGCAAGATGCGTTTCCGGGTCGGCGACGTGACGCACGATTTGACCGGAGGCGACGTCGTCTACTTGGCGCCGGGGGACAGGCACGCACTCGAGGCGCTCGACCCCTGCTACATGGCTCTCACGCTCGTCGACGTCGAAAACACCTCCTACGCCGCGAAAGAGATCCTGGATCGGCCCGCGGAAGAGGCGAAAAAGTGAGCGACGGGGCCCGCACAGGCCGTCCCGACGGAGACGGCGCCCGCGGAAGCCGCTCCGGCCCGGAGGAAAAGAGGCTTCAAGGCCACTGGCTACTGGCGAAAATGGGCAAGCGCGTGCTTCGCCCCGGCGGCATTGAGCTGACACGCAGAGTCATCAAGGCGGCACGGCCGGCGAAGGAGGACAGGATCGTCGAATTCGGCCCCGGCGTGGGAAAGACGGCTGAAATCCTCCTGGCTGCGGAACCGAAGGAGTACGTCGGCGTCGACCCGAACAAGGAGGGCACGCAGCAGCTGCTTGAGACCATCTCGAAACACGGGCAAGCGCGATTGCAGCAGGCGGACGCCAAAAACACGGGACTGCCCGACGGCTCGGCCGACCTCGTCGTCGGCGAGGCGATGCTCACGATGCAGTCGGACGAAGACAAGCTCGCCATCATGCGCGAGGCGTTCCGGATTCTCGCCCCCAAAGGCCGATACGCCATCCATGAGCTGGGGTTCTGCCCGGACGACGTCCCCGAAGACGTCGTACATGACGTTTCGCGCGCGCTGTCGCGGACGATAAAGGTCGGCGCCAGGCCTCTGACAGCCGCCGGGTGGAAGCGGCTGCTCGAAGAAGCGGGTTTCCAGGTCGAGTACACCGACGCCAATCCGATGATGCTCCTGGAGGCCAAGCGCCTCGTGGCCGACGAGGGATTCTTCGGGGCGCTGCGATTCTTTTTCAACGTCGTCAGGAACAAGGCCGCGAGAGAGCGAATCAAAGCCATGCGGGGCGTGTTCCGCGCCCACAAGGAAAACATCAACGCCGTTGGCTTCGTCGCTCGCAAACCCTAGAGGCGTACCGAGATGGCCCGGGTTTTCGGCCGCCCGAGCGTGCCCGTGCGGCCCCTGCGCAAAAGGCAGGCAAGAGCGGGCGTGGCGAGGCATGAGGCACGACGTCGCATTAAAAGCGCTCTTCTGTCGTGTAGGCCACTATTGAAATGGTCGGCTTGCGGCAGCCGCTGAAATGCTGGCATACTGAACAAGTTGCCCGGGCTGACCGGGCCATGAACTTCGTCGGGAATTGGCCCCCGACGTGTGACAAGGGTTCGTCGTAATCTGCATAGGGCTTCGTCATCGCGGTGATCGTACGCGACACGCCCGGGTGCGGGGACCGGCGATCACCGAGGTAGAAAGAGGTTACGACGGCATGGCAGGACAGAAGATCCGCATCCGCCTGAAGTCATACGACCATGAGGTCATTGACAACGCGGCGAAAAAGCTTGTCGACGAAGTGACGCGCACAGGCGCGACGGTTGTTGGCCCCGTGCCGCTTCCGACCGAGAAGAACGTCTTCTGCGTCATTCGTTCGCCCCACAAGTATAAGGACAGCCGCGAGCACTTCGAGATGCGCACCCACAAGCGGCTCATCGACATCGTCGATCCGACCCTGAAGACCATCGACACGCTTCGCCGTCTCGACCTTCCGGCGGATGTGAACGTGGAAATCAAGCTCTGAGGTAACGCATCATGAATTCCAAGCAAACCGCTGTCGACGCGCCGGTCAAGGCGCTGCTCGGCACCAAGCTGGGAATGACCCAGCTGTGGGACGAGGCAGGCCGCGTCGTTCCCATCACCGTTGTGCGCGTCGGCACGAATGTCGTGACCCAGATCCGCACCCCCGAAACCGACGGCTATTCGGCCGTTCAGCTGGCCTCCGGCGAGCTGAAGACCAAGAACGTGACAAAGCCGCTTCAGGGCCACTTCGACAAGGCCGGAGTCGCCCCCCGTCGCAAGCTCGCTGAAATTCGCACCTCCGACGCCGCCGAGTACGAACTCGGCCAGGAGCTCACCGCCGACCTGTTCGAGGCCGGGCAGAAGGTCGATGTCATCGGCACGTCCAAGGGCAAGGGCTTCGCGGGAGTCATGAAGCGCCACGGGTTCTCCGGCGTTTCCGCCTCGCACGGCGCCCACCGCAACCACCGCAAGCCCGGCTCAATCGGCGCTTGCGCCACGCCGTCGCGCGTCTTCCGCGGCCTCCGCATGGCCGGCCGGATGGGCAAGGACCGCGTGACAGTCCTCAATCTTCCCGTCCACGCCGTCGACGTCGAGAAGGGCATCATCCTTCTGGCCGGCGCCGTCCCCGGAAACAAGGGCGGAACCGTCGTGGTCCGCACCGCCGTGAAGGGAGCCTGAACATGACGCAGTCCCTCAATGCAGACGTCTACGACGTCACCGGCAAGGTCACGGGCAGCTTCGAGCTTCCCGCCGAGCTTTTCGACGTCGAAGTCAACATCCCCCTCATTCACCAGGTCGTCAACGCCCAGCTGGCAGCGGCCCGCCAAGGCACGCATTCGACGAAGACCCGAGGCGAAGTCTCCGGCGGAGGCAAGAAGCCGTTCAAGCAGAAGGGCACCGGCCGCGCGCGCCAGGGATCGATTCGCGCTCCGCAGTTCACGGGAGGCGGCACCGTCCACGGACCCAAGCCCCGCGACTACTCGCAGCGCACCCCCAAGAAGATGATCGCCGCGGCGCTGTGCCAGTCCCTTTCGGACCGCGCGCGCAACGGACGCATTCACGTGGTCGAGGCCTTCCTTGAGGGCGAAAAGCCCTCCACCAAGGCCGCCCTCGGCCTGCTGCGCAAGGTGATCAACGACCGTGCGGCGCTCGTGGCGGTTTCCCGCGGCGATGATCTGACGAGGCTTTCGCTGCGCAACGCCCCCGAGGCGTCGGTGATCTTCGTCGATCAGCTCAACAGTTACGACGTCCTCGTGGCAGACGACGTCGTCTTCACCGAGTCGGCTCTCACCGAGTACGTCTCGAAGAACGGCAAGGAGGAGAAGTGACCGAGGCAAGCTTCTGGAACAAGCGTCCGCACGACGTCATCCTCGCGCCCGTCGCGTCGGAGAAGTCGGCTCGGCTCGAGGACGAAGGCAAGTACGTCTTCTTCGTCGATCCCCGTGCGTCCAAGACCGAGATCAAGCAGGCCGTCGAGGCCATCTTTGACGTGAAGGTCGCCTCTGTGAACACCCAGAATCGTCAGGGGAAGGCCCGCCGCACCCGCAACGGCGTCGGCCGTCGCAAGAACACCAAGCGCGCGATCATCTCGCTGCGCGAGGGCTCGATCGACATTTACGGCGACGTGGTCGGCTGACCGGAAAGATTGAGGATCGAAATTCATGGGAATTCGTAAGTACAAGCCGACGACCCCCGGCCGTCGCGGTGCGAGCGTCGCCGACTTCGCCGAGATCACCCGGTCGAAGCCGGAGAAGTCGCTGCTGCGCCCGCTGCACAAGACCGGCGGCCGCAACAACACCGGCCGCATCACGACCAGGCACAAGGGCGGCGGCCACAAGCGCCAATACCGCATCATCGACTTCAGGCGTTGGGACAAGGACGGCGTGCCCGCGAAGGTCGCGCACATCGAATACGACCCGAACCGCACGGCCCGCATCGCCCTTCTGCACTACGTCGACGGCGAGAAGCGCTACATCGTCGCGCCGAAGAATCTGCGTCAGGGCGACTTCATCGAGAACGGCCCGAATGCGGACATCAAGCCCGGCAACAACCTTCCGCTGCGGAACATCCCCGTCGGCACCACGGTGTACTGCGTGGAGCTCCGCCCCCTCGGCGGTGCCAAGATCGGCCGTTCGGCGGGGACGTCGGTTCAGCTGGTCGCCCGCGAAGGCAAGTACGCGCAGCTGCGCATGCCTTCCGGCGAAATCCGCAACGTCGATTCTCGCTGCCGCGCATCCGTCGGCGAAGTCGGAAACGCCGAGCAGTCCAACATCAACTGGGGCAAGGCTGGCCGCAAACGCTGGAAGGGCGTCCGCCCGACCGTCCGCGGCGTCGTCATGAACCCCGTTGACCACCCGCACGGCGGCGGCGAAGGCAAGACCTCCGGCGGCCGCCACCCAGTCAGTCCGTGGGGCAAGCCCGAGGGCCGCACCCGGCGTCCAAAGAAGGCTAGCGACAAGCTCATTGTGCGCCGTCGCAAGACCGGCAACAAGCGCTAAGAGAGGATGAGCTGAATGCCGCGCAGTCTGAAGAAAGGCCCCTTCGTCGACGATCACCTTCAGAAGAAGGTCGACGAGCAGAACGAGAAGGGCACGAAGAACGTCATCAAGACCTGGTCCCGTCGGTCGGTCATCACCCCCGACTTCCTGGGTCACACCTTTGCCGTGCACGACGGCCGAAAGCACGTCCCGGTGTTCGTCACCGAGTCGATGGTCGGCCACAAGCTCGGCGAGTTCGCCCCGACCCGCACCTTCCGCGGGCACGAGAAGGACGACCGTAAAGGCCGACGTCGCTGAGGCGCCGCCAACGAGCAGAGAAAGTAAGGCAGAAACATGGAAGCCAAGGCGCAGGCACGTTTCGTGCGCGTCACGCCCCAGAAGGCCCGCCGCGTCGTGAACGTCATCCGCGGCAAGCGCGCTCTGGACGCCGTCGACGTGCTGCGATTCGCACCTCAGGGGGCGGCCGAACCCGTCCGAAAGTTAGTCGAGTCGGCGATCGCCAACGCTCAATACCTGGCCGATCAGGCCGGCGAGCGTTTCGACGCCGAGGACCTCTACATCCAGGCGATCTACGCCGACGAGGGTCCCACGATGAAGCGCATCCAGCCTCGTGCACAGGGGCGCGCCAACCGTATCCTCAAAAGGACCAGCCATATTACCGTCGTTGTCGGCGACGAAGTCGCCGCTCGGAAGAAGGGGAGGACCCGCTAGTGGGCCAGAAGGTCAACCCGACCGGGTTCCGACTCGGAATAACCACCGACCACCGCTCGAAGTGGTTCGCTGACTCGAACAAGCTGGGCCAGCGCTACGCAGACTTCGTTCGCGAAGACATCCAGATCCGGCGGATGATCGAGAAGACCCTCGACCGCGCCGGCATTTCGCGCGTCAACATTGAGCGCCGCGCCGAGCGCGTCGTCGTGGACATTCACACCGCGCGCCCCGGAATCGTCATCGGACGCCGCGGCGCCGAGGCGGATCGCCTCCGCGCCGACCTCGAGAAGCTGACGGGCAAGGCCATTCAGCTCAACATCCTCGAGGTGAAGAACCCGGAGGCCGACGCGCAGCTCGTCGCACAGGGAATCGCCGAACAGCTTGCCTCGCGAGTCTCTTTCCGCCGCGCGATGCGCAAGGGCATCCAGTCCGCCGAGCGCGCGGGCGCCAAGGGCATTCGCGTCCAGTGCTCGGGCCGCCTCGGCGGCGCCGAGATGTCGCGCTCGGAATTTTACCGCGAAGGCCGCGTGCCCCTGCACACGCTTCGCGCCAACATCGACTACGGCTTCTACGAGGCCCGCACCACCTTCGGCCGCATCGGCGTGAAAGTGTGGATCTATCGCGGCGACGTCACAGACGCGGAGTACTACCGCTCGCTCGCCGAATCGCCTCGCGGCCGCGGCCGCGGGGACCGCCGCGGCGGTCCCCGCCGCGAACGCCAGGGCCGCGGAAACCGCCAGCAGCAGGCGGCCGCCGCCCCCGCAGCGGAGCCGACGACCACAGGATCGGAGGCCTGATCATGCTGATTCCTCGTCGCACCAAGTGGCGCAAGCAGCACCGTCCCACCCGCAGCGGCCTGTCGAAGGGCGGCACGAGGCTGGCCTTCGGCTCCTACGGAATCCAGGCGCTCGAACCCGCCTACGTGACCAACAGGCAGATCGAGGCGGCTCGTATCGCCATGACCCGTCACGTCAAGCGCGGCGGCAAGATCTGGATCAACATCTTCCCGGACCGTCCCTTGACCAAGAAGGCACTCGGCTTGCGAATGGGTTCGGGCAAGGGCCCTGTAGAAACGTGGGTGGCCAACGTCAAACCCGGCCGCATCATGTTCGAAATGGACGGCGTCTCCGAAGAGCTTGCCCGCGAGGCCATGCTTCGCGCGATGCACAAGCTGCCCATGAAGACCCGTTTTGTCACCCGTGAGGAGGGGGAGTGATGGCCAAGGGAATCACAACCGAAGAGCTCGATGCCCTGACTGATGCCGAGCTCCTCGAAAAGCTTAAGGAAGCGAAGGAAGAGCTGTTCAATCTGCGCTTCTCAGCGGTGACCCACCGCCTTGAAGACAGCGGCCGGCTCAAGGAAGTCCGTCGCGACATCGCTCGCATCTACACGGTCAAGCGTGAGCGCGAGCTCGGAACCCGCACCGCGCCAGCGGCTGAGAAGTGAGGTAAGAAGTGAGCGAGCAGAACAAGGGCGAAGCTCCGGTCCGCGCCCACCGCAAGGTGCAGCGGGGCTACGTCGTGAGCGACAAGATGGACAAAACCGTCATCGTCGAGGTCGAGGACCGCCGTAAGCACCCGCTCTACGGCAAGGTCATCACCCACACCAGGCGCGTCAAGGCGCACGACGAAAACAACGAGGTGCACGTGGGCGATCTCGTTCGCATCATGGAGACGAGGCCGTTGAGCGCGACCAAGCACTTCCGCGTGGTCGAGATCATCGAGAAGGCCAAGTGACCCCCGAGGCCACCCAAACCCCATCCGTTCGGCAAGGCTTGCACAGCGAGAACCGGCGCGACGACAGGAGAAATAACACATGATCCAGCAGGAGACGCGGCTCGGCGTCGCCGACAACACCGGTGCGAAGGAAATCCTCTGCATCCGCGTGCTCGGCGGCTCAGGCCGGCGCTACGCGGGAATTGGCGACACGATCGTCGCCACCGTCAAGGATGCGATCCCTGGCGGAAACGTCAAGAAGGGCGACGTCGTCAAGGCCGTCGTCGTCCGCGCGAGGAAAGAGACCCGCCGTCAGGACGGCTCGTACATCCGCTTCGATGAGAACGCGGCCGTGCTGCTCAAGAACGACGGCGAGCCTCGCGGCACGCGCATCTTCGGCCCCGTCGGCCGCGAGCTGCGCGAAAAGAAGTTCATGCGAATCGTTTCGTTGGCACCGGAGGTGATCTGATGGCCAAGATCAAGAAAGGCGATCTCGTCCAGGTGATCGCCGGGCGCACCTCGAACTCGAAGAAGATCGAAGAGCGCAATGCGCGCCGGGCCGAGCTCGGCCTGGATCCGATCGAGCCGGGCGACCGGGGCAAGCAGGGCGTCGTCCTGTCGGTCCTCGGGGACCGCGTCATCGTCGAGGGAATCAACCGCGTCAAGAAGCACGTCAAGGCGAGTCAGAACCAGCGGGGAGGGTCCGCAGGCGGCATCGAAACCGTCGAGGCCCCCATCCACATTTCCAAGGTCGCCCTCGTCGGCCCCGACAAGAAGCCCATTCGCGTCGGCCACCGCGAGGTCGAAGTCGAGCGCGACGGACGCACGAAGATCATGCGCGAGCGCATCGGCCGCCGCGGCGGTAAGGAGATTGAGCTGTGAGCGACGCACCGCGCCTGAAGGCGAAGTATCTCAAAGACATCGTTCCGTCCCTGACCACGGAGTTCAAGTACTCCAACCCGCACCAGGTTCCCAAGCTCGAAAAGATCGTGGTGAACATGGGCGTCGGCGAGGCGGCGCGCGATTCCAAGGTCCTCGAGGGGGCCGTCGCCGACATGGCGATCATCACCGGTCAAAAGCCGCAGATCACCAAGGCCAAGAAGTCCATCGCCCAGTTCAAGCTGCGCGAAGGCCAGGCGATCGGCTGTTTCGTGACCCTGCGCGGCGATCGCATGTGGGAGTTCCTCGACCGCCTGCTCTCGACCGCCCTTCCGCGCATTCGCGATTTCCGGGGGCTTTCTCCCAAGCAGTTTGACGGTCACGGCAACTACACCTTCGGCCTGACCGAACAGACCGTGTTCCACGAGATCGACATGGACAAGATCGACCGGGTTCGCGGCATGGACATCACCGTCGTCACGACGGCCAAGACCAACGACGAAGGCCGCTCCCTTCTGCGCCTTCTCGGTTTTCCCTTTAAGGAGGCCTGACGCATGGCGAAGACTGCGCTCAAGCAAAAGCAAGCCCGGAAGCCGAAGTTCGGCGTTCGCGCCTACACCCGATGCAACCGATGCGGCCGCCCGAAGGCCGTGTACCGCAAATTCGGCCTGTGCCGGGTTTGCCTTCGCGAGCTCGCCCTGCGCGGCGAACTCCCGGGTATCAAGAAGTCCAGCTGGTAAGCACTACGTCGCAGGTCCGGAAGGGAAACCGCGACGGGGAAGGGCACACGCCCAATGTCAATGACTGACCCAATCGCAGACATGCTGACGCGTCTGCGCAACGCCAACTCGGCGTTTCACGAGTCGGTGTCGATGCCTTACTCGAAGCTCAAGGCGCATATCGCCGAGATCCTCGAGCGCGAAGGCTACATCGCCGGATTCGGCGTCGAGGAAGCGAAGGTGGGCAAGACGCTCACCCTCAATCTGAAGTACGGATCGAACCGTGAGCGCGCGCTCGCCGGCCTTCGGCGCATTTCGAAGCCTGGCCTGCGCGTTTACGCGAAGTCCACCAATCTGCCCAAGGTTCTCGGTGGCCTCGGCGTCGCGATTCTTTCGACGTCCTCCGGCCTGCTGACGGACCGCGAGGCCAAGGACAAGGGCGTCGGCGGGGAAGTCCTCGCCTACGTCTGGTGACGGGAGGAAAAATGTCGCGCATTGGCAAACAGCCCGTCCAGGTCCCTTCCGGCGTCGAGGTGACAATCGACGGCCGCCATGTCACAGTCAAGGGGCCGAAGGGCACGCTCGAGCACACGGTCGCCGAGCCCATCGCGGTCTCCTTCGACGACGGCCTCATTTCGGTCACGAGGCCCGACGACGAGCGCAAGTCGCGCTCGCTCCACGGCCTGACCCGCACGCTCATCGACAACATGGTTGTCGGAGTGACGCAGGGGTACTCGAAGGCCATGGAGATCGTCGGAACCGGGTACCGCGTGGTGGCCAAGGGATCGAACCTCGAGTTCTCGCTGGGCTACTCGCACACGATCGTCGTTTCGGCGCCCGAGGGAATCACCTTCGCGGTCGAGTCTCCGACGAAGTTTTCCGTGAACGGAATCAACAAGCAGCAGGTCGGCGAGGTCGCGGCCAACATTCGCAAGCTGCGCAAGCCCGAGCCTTACAAGGGCAAGGGCGTGCGCTACGCCGACGAGAACGTGCGCCGCAAGGCCGGAAAGGCTGGTAAGTGATGGCTGTCACCGTCAAAGGCAAGGGGAAGTTCCTCGCTCGCAAGCGCCGCCACTTCCGCGTCCGCAAGAAGGTTGTGGGCACGCCCTCGCGTCCGCGTCTCGTGGTCAGCCGGTCGAATCGCCACATGCTCGCGCAGGTCGTCGACGACTCCGTCGGCCGCACTCTGGCCGCGGCATCGACTTACGAAGCCGAGCTTCGCAGCGACGACGGCACGAAGGCGGACAAAGCGCGCAAGGTCGGCGAACTCGTTGCCAAGCGCGCCCTGGAAGCCGGAATCAGCTCGGTGGTCTTTGACCGCGGAGGCAACAAGTACCACGGCCGCGTCGCCGCTGTGGCCGAAGGCGCCCGCGCCGCCGGGCTGACCCTGTGAGACTGGCGAAAGAGGTGTACTGATGGCTGCACAGCAGCGTGGTCGGGGAGCTAACCCCGACGAGAACAACAACGGTGAGCGCCGCGGGCGCCGCGGCGAGCGTCGCGGCGAGCGCCGGGATCGCCGGTCCGAAGAGAAGAACGCGTACATCGAGCGCGTCGTGACGATCAACCGCGTGGCCAAGACGGTCAAGGGCGGACGCCGGATGTCCTTCACGGCTCTCGTCATCGTCGGTGACGGGAACGGCACCGTCGGCGTGGGCTACGGGAAAGCGAAGGAGGTGCCCTCGGCCATCGCCAAGGGCACGGAGGAAGCCAAGAAGAACTTCTTCAAGGTTCCCCGAATCGGCTCGACCATTCCGCACCTGGTCCAGGGCGAGGACGCCGCAGGCATCGTGCTTCTGCGCCCGGCTTCCCCCGGAACGGGCGTCATCGCGGGCGGCCCGGTTCGCGCGCTCATGGAGTGCGCAGGCATTCACGACGTTCTGAGCAAGTCGCTCGGCTCGTCCAACGCGATCAACATCGTCCACGCGGCGGTCGCGGCCCTCAAGGATCTCGAACAGCCCGAGTCCGTCGCGGCGCGCCGAGGCCTTCCCTTGGAGCGCGTCGCCCCGGAGTCGATGTTGCGAGCCCGCGCCGAAGCCGAGGCCAAGGCGCGATCAGAGAAGGAGGCCGAGGCCGTCAAGGCTGAGAACGAGGCCGCCGCCGCAGGAGTTGGTGCGTGATGGCACAGCTGAAAATCACACAGGTCAAGTCCGCCATCGGCGGCAGGCAGAACCAGAAGGACACCCTTCGCACGCTCGGTCTGCGCCGCATCGGCCAGTCCGTGGTTCGCGAGGACCGCCCCGAGGTTCTCGGCGCCATCCGCACCGTTGCCCATCTCGTCAAAGTGGAGGAGGTCGACTGATGTCCACGAAGAAGGCATCGAAGAAAGCAGCCGCCCCTGAGGGCGTCCTGAAGATCCACCACCTTCGCCCCGCTCCCGGATCGAACAAGGCCAAGACCCGCGTGGGACGCGGCGAGGGCTCGAAGGGCAAGACCGCGGGTCGCGGAACCAAGGGCACGAAGGCCCGCTACCAGGTTCCCGCTCGTTTTGAGGGCGGCCAAATGCCGATCCACATGCGGCTTCCGAAGCTGCGCGGATTCAAGAATCCGTTCCGCGTCGAGTACCAAGTGGTCAACGTCGGCGCGCTGAGCGAGCTTTTCCCCGAGGGCGGCAAGGTGACCGTCGAAGACCTCGTCGCCAAGGGCGCGGTTCGCGACAAGCACCTCGTCAAGGTCCTGGGGACCGGCGACTTGGCCGTCAAGCTCGACGTCCGAGTCGACGCCTGGTCGGGATCTGCAAAGGAAAAGATCGAAGCGGCCGGCGGAAGCATCGCCGCTCGCTGAACAAACGGGAATGCCCCCGCGCCTAGCGGGGGCATTCCCGTGTTGCATTCCTCGCGGCGGGTTGCGCTTCGGATGTAGTCGCGATCGTCTGCCGCCGGGTATAGTAATGAGAGCGGTGCGGGGCCGCCAACTGCCATCCCCGTGGTCGGGTCTCTCCCGAACTCATCGACGCGGGCACAGTCCGCAACACACCCGCGGTCTTACCGCAATCTGGAGGAATTTTGCTCAAGGCGTTCGCGGCCGCGTTCCGCACCCCAGACCTTCGCCGCAAGCTGCTCTTCACGGTCGCCATCATGGTGATCTACAGATTGGGCACTTTCGTTCCTGCGCCGTTCGTTTCGATACACAACGTGCGCCAGTGCGCCGCTCAAAAGGGCGAGGGCGGTTTCCTCAATCTCCTCAACATGTTTTCGGGCGGGGCAATGCTCCAGCTGTCTGTCTTCGCGCTCGGCATCATGCCCTACATCACGGCGTCGATCATCATCCAGCTTCTGCGCGTCGTCATCCCGAGGTTCGAGCAGCTTCACAAAGAGGGACAGTCGGGAACGGCCAAACTCACCGAGTACACCCGCTATCTGACGATCGGCCTGGGGGTCCTCCAGTCGGCGGTGTACGTCTCTCTGGCCAACACGACGCTCTTCCAGGGCTGCAGGCATCAGCCCATCCCGGGGGCGAACCCCGTCAAGATCACCATGGCCATCCTTGCCATGACAGCGGGGACCGGACTCATCATGTGGCTTGCCGAGCTCATCACGGAGCGCGGCGTCGGCAACGGCATGTCGATCCTCATCTTCACCGGCATCTGCGCCAACTTCCCCGGCATGCTCCTCAACGTCATTCGCTCCAACGCGGGGTGGAAGGGCGCGATCGTCGTCCTCGCGGTCTTCCTAGCCATCACGGTGGTGGTCGTCTTCGTCGAACAATGCCAGCGGCGCATCCCGGTGCAGTACGCCAAGCGCGTCGTCGGACGGCGCATGATCGGCGGCTCCACGACGTACCTGCCCATCAAGATCAACATGGCCAACGTCATCCCGGTCATCTTCGCGTCCTCGCTGCTCATGCTTCCGCAGATGATCGCCTCCTTCGGCAACCAGAGCTCCGGCTGGGTCCAGTTCATACAGTCCAATCTGACCAGGCAAGGCGTCTGGTACTACGGCCTGTACGCCCTGCTCATCTTCGGGTTCACCTTCTTCTACACGTCGATCACCTTCGACACGGAGGAGGTCGCCGACAACATGAAGCGCTACGGCGGCTTCATTCCGGGTGTGCGCGCCGGCCGACCCACCGCGGAGTACCTCAGCTACGTTTCGAAACGCGTCACCTGGGTGGGCGCCATCTATCTGACGGTCGTCGCCCTCATCCCATCCGTCATGTTCTCCGAGATGGGCATATTCCAGGGGACGTTCGGCGGAACGTCCATCATGATCCTCGTTGGCGTCGGCTTGCAGACGGTCAAGGACATCAACGCCCAGCTTCAGCAGCGTCATTACGAGGGATTCCTCCGCTGACGCTCGCCGGGGGCGCCGCCAATGGAAAGCGACAGTTCGCAAGGGATAGCAACGAACGCAACTAAAGCAACGCAAGGGGGAGTGTCCCAATGTCCTTACGCTTCGTCCTCGTCGGCCCTCCGGGCTCGGGCAAGGGAACGCAGGCGCGCGCCCTCACGGAGCGCTTCGGGGTCCCCGCCGTCTCAACGGGCGCGATTTTCAGGGCCCACACCCGCGCGGGCGACGAACTGGGCCGCTTGGCGGACTCGTACACCTCGCGCGGCGAGCTCGTGCCCGACGACGTCACCGATCGCATGGTCGCGGCCAGGCTGAGCGAGGAGGACGTGGCCCGCGGGTTCCTCCTCGACGGCTATCCGCGCAACCTCCATCAGGTCCACGCCCTCGACGACATACTCGGAGGCTTGGGGACGGCCCTCGATTTCGTTTTGGAGATCACTGCCGACGACGACGTCGTTGTGCAACGTCTCCTTGGGCGGGCCGCCGATGAAGGCCGCAAGGACGACACCGAGGACGTCATTCGTCATCGGATCGCCCTCTACCATCAGACGACCGAGCCCCTCATCGCAGAGTACCGGGCGCGGAGGATCCTCGTGAGCGTCGACGGCATCGGCGACGTCGACGAGGTTGCCGAGCGCATAGGGCGCGCCGTCGCCTCCTTCCTCGGCTCGCGCGCCTGATGTCCCGCTCGTCTCGCTCCTTGGAGTTCAAGACGGACGGCCAAATCCGCAGCATGCGCAAGGCGGGCTTGGTCGTGGCCGCGATCCATTCGGCGTTGCGCGAGGAGGTTCGCGCCGGGGTGACGACGCGTCGGATGGACGAGCTCGCCCGCGAGGTCCTGGAAGCCCACGGAGCGCGATCGAACTTCTACGGCTACTACGGCTATCCGGCCCAGATCTGCGTCTCGGTCAACGAGGAGATCGTCCACGGAATCCCGGGGGAGAGGGTGCTCGAGGCGGGGGATTTGGTGTCGTTCGACTGCGGCGCCGTCCTGGACGGCTGGCACGGCGACGCGGCCTTCTCGATTGTGGTTCCCGGCAAGGACGCTCCGGCGCGCACGCGCCTGTGCGAAATTGCCGAGGCCTCCATGTGGCACGGCATCGCAGCCATGGCAACGGGCGGCCGTGTGGGCGACGTCGGGCGGGCCATCGACGATTTCGTTGTGAGCCTTCCCGACCCGCCGGGCATCGTCCTCGATTACGTCGGCCACGGAATCGGTTCGGCCATGCACATGCCGCCGGATGTCCCGAACTTCCGCTCTCGCGAGCGCGGGCCCCGGCTCAAGCCCGGGATGGTGCTCTGCATCGAGCCGATGCTGACGGCGGGGGACCAAGCCAATCGAGTGCTTGACGACGAATGGACCGTCGTCACTGCGGACGGTTCCGATGCTTGCCACTGGGAGCACGAGGTGGCCCTTCATTCGGGAGGCGTCTGGGTTCTGACCGCGCCCGACGGCGGCGAGGCCGGCCTGAAGCCTTTCGGAATCGTGCCCGCTCCTCTTGACTGATCGGACCGCAGGATAGAACTTTGCGTGAAATCGGCGTCATTTCGCCGTTTGGGGAACAGTCCCCGAGCGGCGAGCGGAATCATCTCATAGGATAGGGGAGTCAGCCCCGAGCCGATCGGCGGACATCACGGCTGGTTCGCTTTGAACTGTCGGTTTCGTCACGATTCTCTAATCGTCGGTAGGTTTTCAACCCGCGACGACACGCGAATGTGACGAAGATGGATGCGGATTCGATGATTGAGGGGTATTCTATAATCCTAGAAACATCAGGGGTCCCTGGTGTAGCCACCATTAGATCTCGTACATGCACAAGATTCGGGAGGGATGATCAAGTGGCAATATTCAAACTCGACTCAGACAAATTCAATCAACAACTAGCAAGTCTCTCGGAGGGCGGCGACAAGTTCCAAGAGGCTCAAAAGAGCTTCAGGTCGGGCGTTCAGATAGAAGCGGGTCCCGGCGGCGGCGAACACTGGTCAGGCGTCGACGAGCTGGACCATTTCAAGACGCCCCTGCACGCGTCGTTCGTCGCCATCGACGATGAACTGAAGTCCACCTCGGAGAGGCAGCACGCGATCATCGCGAATCTGCGGGAGTCTCTCAAGTCGTTCCAGTACATCGATGACCAAGAGCGTCAAAGCTACATGGACCAGCTAGACGCCCTGGACTCGAAGTTCGAGTACATTGCTCCCCAGGGAATGCAAACTATTGCCCTCGCCTTTAAAGGAAGTGTGGCGGCAATGGCGAAAGCGGCATCTGCGACGAAGGATGATAAATAATGGCGACTCCCAATGCTGACAGGCTCCACGGCATCGAGTCGTGGGATACGACGTCGATTGAGCAGGCGAACAGCCATTTGCACAACGTCAGGGGCAAACTCGAAGAGGTCGCGGGAATCAACGAGAGGGTTGCCGCCGACCTTGGCTTGGAAGGAACGACGGCCGACTCGGTCCAAACCGACCTCGGCAGCGTTGCCCGCGATCTGAAGGACCATTCCGATGGGATCGGCAAGCTGATCGAGGTTCGCGAGGAGGCCATGAAAGGCGGCGTCCAGGCGAAGCAGGAAAGCGCAGAAATCCAGGCAAATCTGGGTAAAGTCAATGAAATGAACGATAGCTTGAACCGTCTGGGAGCTGCCATTCCCGGGGGAGGGCCTGTAAGCGCCCAGGTCCAAGCACAGGCGGAACATCAGCTCGAAGCCGCCCACGCCGAGTTTGATAAGCAGGCTAAGAAGGTTCTCAGCGAGCTGCAGTCGCGCACCGAGGCGGCGATTTCGGGGCTCCCGTTCATCCACAAGCAAACGAAGTCGTACGGATCGGCTGAGATGGGCTTCCACGAAGGGCTGAAAAAGCGTACGCCGGGCATAGGAGGCTCGGACGACGGTTCCGAGCGCGTGCGGCGAGGGGCCTCCGGCGACGGTTCTTCCGGCGGCTATCAGCAGACCGGCCCCTCAAGGTCGGCGACGGCATGGCACACGTCGGGGGGCGACGCTTCTGTCGGCTCGGCCGGAAGCCACGCCGGTTCGACTGGGCATTCTTCCATCCACCCCGTTTCTCCCGGTCAGCGATCAGACAGCTGGTCTCTGCAAAGTTCGCATTACACGCCCTCCTCGTCAGGATCTTTGATTTCTGGAGGGGGAGCCCATCCATCGGGCCTCCATTCTCCGGCGGTGCACAATCCACTGGCCTCGGCTGCCGCCATCGGCGGGGGAGGTGCCGCGGTGGCTGGATACAAGGCCTATCAGGCTGCTCGCGCCGCCCGAGCGGCCCAATCGATGCCGACTTCGCGTGCCTCCTCAATGAGGTCGGGGGCCACTATGCGCACTCCGACGACGTCCTCGACGAGTATCGTCAAGGGAGCGACGACGGCGGCCCGCGCGACGACTTCCGCGACGAGTCAGGGAAGGGCCGGCAGCGTCCGAGGCGGCGCCAGCGGCATTGCGCGTCCCGTGTCCGCTTCCTCCGCCCGTGGGTCGAGCATCATGAAAGGCGGTGCCACGACGGCCGCTCGTTCGGCCGCTTCGACGTCGTCCGGTCGCGGGTCGGGGATCATGAAGGGCGCGACGACGGCGGCTCGTGCGACCTCGTCCGCGAGGAGTCAGGGGACAGCCGGCAGCGCTCGAGGCGGTATGACGTCAGCTCGCGGGGCAGGGTCGGCAACTGCCCGCGGGACTGGGGCTTCGGGGCGTGGGGCAGCATCCATGGCCGGACGCTCCGCCGGAGGCGCCTCTTCGGCCAAGGGCGTGAACGGAGCCCGCGGGGGAGCCGGTGCGTCCGCAGGGCGTTCCTCCTCGACTGCGGGGCGTGCCTCCGCCGTGGGGCGCACGGCTTCGTCGACGGCGAGCACGTCCTCACGCAGCGGCTCGGCCCGTCCGGGGATGACGCGGCCAGGGGCCTCCGCAGGAGGCAGGTCCGCCTCCACATCGCGCGCCATATCGGGATTGACAGGTGGGCGTGGAAAGGATCGCAAGGACAAGCGTCGGGAAGACCACCGCTCGATTGAAGAGACGCAGGTTACCCCTTACGAGACGGACAACACTGTGACCTTCCTTGAGGCCGGCCGACGTGAGGAGCCTCAGGAGGACCGAGGCAAGCATCAAGGTTAGCCTGGGTCATTCCGAGCTAAAGGTGTGGGGTGGGACCGGATCCGGTCCCACCCCACACCTTTGCGTTGTGCGCCGAGAACAGCGAATGTCTGAATCCGAAGATGTCCGCTAATCCCTGTCGCCGGATTCAGCCTTTTATCAGCGAGAGACAACGCGACACAACATGTCACCGCGGGCGGTATCTTGCGTTGGGGTCGTCGTCTTGTGTGTGGTCGAGGGGCGGCGCTTGAGGAGGGGTCGTCGGGGGCGCGTTGTAGCCGTAGCCTGACGGGGGCGCGGCCTGGGCGTTGTGCGGATAGGGGGCTGGGCTTGTGGCCTGCTGACTGGGGGCGTAGGGCCGTGCCTGTTGTGCCAAAGTCGAGGGAACGACAGGTGCCTGGTTGGGACCGGTGGTCGGGGCCTGGACCGTGCGTCGTTTGCGTCCGAGAATGAGCCAGGCTCCTGCAATAACTGCTAGAACGCCGCCGCCGGCAAGAGCCCAGCCCCATGCTGGGAAGCCGCCTCCGCTGTCGCTCTGCGACGACTTCGCTCCAGCTTTCTCATTTGATGGTCTGGACGGGCCACCATTTGACGTCGAAGCCTTTGACGCCCCTTCCTTTTCTGCCGTAATCGAAATGCCTTTAGACCAAAAGTTGGGATCGTCAATCGTGACTTTGTTTCCATCAATCTTCCCAATATTAGCTTTAGTAACTTTTCCTGGCATAATGATTGTCATTCTTACTATGAAGCCACTATAATCTGTTTTCTGTGTGCTTGCCGGAACTTCAACGCGGTAGGATTTGGAATCCTCCCTTAAACCTGGTGCGCCTCCGAGTGGTTCAGTGGAGGTAACCTTACATTTAGTATTTCCTCCCGGAGGGGTAAGGTCCTCTACTTTCGGATTTTTGATAAAACTGGCGTTTGCTTGAGCCATTACTTTCACGCTTTCGCATGTTCGCTTGAGCTTGGTCATGTATCCCATGCTGTCCTCTACTTCAAACGACAAGACCGTTTTAGCGTCAGGCCGATAGTCGATGGTTCCTTCGAGGCGACAGCCGGTCAGTAAGAAGGCCGTAACGGCTATCAAAATGGCTTTGATTAAGGAAGTCTTTTTTGCGTGGACGGTCATGTCGAGTCTCCTTTGTTTTGAGAATCGGATGGCTTGCAGAGTCGTACTGACCTCAGCTTAGCGTGCGCAGGCCTGCGACGCTTTGGTTGCGCGAAATCTGGGAGCCGCCTTCCTCGATCTTCTATCTGGAGTGGCTCGTTGATCCCAGTCTTACCGGGGGCGGTATCTTGTGTCGGGGTCGTTTGTGTGGTCGGTGTTCGGTGTTTGAGGAATGCTCTGGGACGCGTTGTAGTCGTCGTAGCCTGACTGGGGCGCGGTCTGGGCGTTGTGCGGATAGGGAGGTGGGTTTGTTGCCTGCTGACCGGGGGTGTAGGGCTGCGCCTGTTGTGCCAAAGTCGAAGGAACGACAGGTGCCTGGCTGGGACCGGTGGTTGGAGCATGAGCTGCCCGTCGCCTGTGTCCGAGAATGAGCCAGGCTCCTGCAACGACGGCTAAAACGCCGCCGCCGACAAGAAGCAGCCCCCAGCCCCACGCCGGGAAACCGCCTGCGCTGTCGCTCCGCGACGACTTCGCTCCAGCTTTCCCGTTCGACGGTCTGGACGGGCCACCATCTGACGTCGAAGCCTTTGACGCCCCTTCTTTTTCCGCCGTAACCGTAATACCTTCATTAAAGAAATCAAGACTGTCAAGCACGACTTTGTTGCCCTCAATCTTACCTTTAGTTGTTTTAACAACCTTTTCTGGCATAATAATAACTATATTTGTCTTAGTATCGTTCGAATCAAAGCCATTAGTAATTTTCGGCATGACAAAAATATACTTGTCGTCGTCGGTTGTGAACTTTATTTTATCACTATCAAAAGGTTCGTTTGTCGACACTCTACATGTAATATGTCCGCGTTGAGAGGTTAAATCCTCAAATTTTGGATTTTTAATGAATCCGGCTTTAGCTTTCGTAGACAACTCAAATCCTTTACATGTTTGATTAATTTTCTTCATTGAATCGGTTGTATCTTCAATTTCTATCACCAATTTTGTGCTGCCATCGGCTTTGAATTCGAGTGTTCCTTCAACGCGGCATGCGGAGAGAACGAAGGCCGTAAGAGTTATCAAAATGACTTTGATGAGGGAAGACTTTTTTGCGTGGACGGTCATGTCGAGTCTCCTCTGTTTTGAGAATCGGACGGCTTGCAAAGTTGCCGTACTGACCTCAGCTTAGCGTGCACAGGCCTGCGGCGCTTTGTATGTACGAAATCTTGGGACGGCCTCCTCGATCTTCTATCTGGAATGGCTGTTGAACTGAGTCTTACCGGGGGCGGTATCTTGCGTTGGGGTCGTCGTCTTGTGTGTGGTCGAGGGGCGGCGCTTGAGGAGGGGTCGTCGGGGGCGCGTTGTAGCCGTAGCCTGACGGGGGCGCGGCCTGGGCGTTGTGCGGATAGGGGGTTGGGTTTGTGGCCTGCTGACCGGGGGCGTAGGGGTGTGCCTGTTGTGGCAGAGTTGAAGGAAGGACAGGTGCCTGGTTGGGGCTGGTGGTCGGGGCCTGGATCGTGCGTCGTTTGCGTCCGAGAATGAGCCAGGCTCCTGCAACGACTGCTAGAACGCCGCCGCCGGCAAGGCCCCATCCCCACGCCGGGAAACCGCCTGCGCTGTGACTCTGTGACGGCTTCGACTCATGCAAATTATTTGATGTTTCATTAGGACTATTGTTGCTATTTGAAGTTTTAGAGGATCTTTCTTTCTTTGAAATAACAGATATTCCTTTGAACCACACGTTAGGGTCCTCGATAATAACCTTATTCCCATCTATCTTCCCTATAGTTGTTTGAGTAACTTTCCCCGGCATGATAATTGTCATTTTTAGCTGAAACTTACTGAAGTCACCTTTGATTTTCCATTTTGGAACATTAATGTAATATTTACCGGATTTCTCCTTCAAAGTCGCAGTTCCTTCCATTGGTTCAGTGGAGGTAACCTTACATTTAGTATTTCCTCCTGGAGGGGTAAGGTCCTCTACTTTTGGATTTTTGATGAATCTGGCGTTTGCTTGAGCCATTACTTTCACGCTTTCGCATGTCCGCTTGAGTTCGGTCATATATCCTGTAGTATCCTCGACTTCAAACGACAAAACTGTTTTAGCGTCAGGCCGGTAGTCGATGGTTCCTTCGAGGCGACAGCCGGCCAGAAGGAAGGCCGTAAAGGCTGTCAAAATGGCTCTGATTAAGGAAGTCTCTTTCGCGTGGACGGTCATATCGAGTCTCCTCTGTTCCGAGAGTCCGATGGCTTGCAGGGCCGTCGTAAGCTTCTATCCTAACGGCTCATGGGCGCCGATTGCGTTGTTTGGTCCGAAGAGGGGGAGCAGGGGCCTTTCCTTCTTGGCAGTATCCGCCTAGGTGTGTCTTCTACACAGAGGCCTTCCGTCTCCGCTGCCTGCAGCCCCTCTTCAAACGGGTCCTTCGCCTTCGGGCGACGTCGAATCGCGTTTCAGTCCTGTTTGTACTAACGATTAGTAAAGTAGAAAGGCTTCATGCCAACGTTCTGCACTGTGTTAAAAAGTGAGACACATTGCAGTTTGCGGTAGTGTAAGTGAAACCAAACGCATAGCGGACCATGCTCGGTGATCATAATAGATCTGAACAAAGGCGAGTCTAAGCATCTTTGCCTCAGCTTTTCGAAGGCCTTGCGTCGGAGCGTTTCGCGTTGTAGAGTGAACAGCGGAACTGCTGAACCTGTAGATAAAGCAGTCGTCACGTTGTCAAACCGGCCGGGCAGGACCTTCGTTTTGCCGGAGCGGCAGGTTGATCATATCGCCCGGCTCGCGAGAGCTGGCGTTTCATCGGGTTTGAAGGGGCCGCCGTCTCGTCAAACTTACGGTGACAGTCGTGTTCAGCCGACTTGACAGGGCTGCTGTCTTGTTGGGTCGTCGGAAGCGGTTGCGTTCTTGTTGGCATAGTGGTGCTGTGCGTGTTGCCGGGCCCAGATCGGCTTGGCAGGGCGCGGCGCTGCTTCACGGACAGTATTCAATTCACGCAAGTAATTGAATCTAGTAAGGCTCGGTGCGCTGGCCGGCGCGGCGAGCCCGCGTCATGGAGGGATTCGTCATGTCGTATGCAATGGTTTCAGGTGATCTGGCGCTTCCGCTGCCGGAGTACGTTGATTTTGACAGCGCGCTGGTGCAGCTGTCGCATGTCAATGAGGCGTTGCATCGATCACAGATCATGGCCGGCAGCGTCAACCCGGATTCGATGACCGGGGAGATGGTCGAAGCGTGGAAGAGGGAGATCGAAAAGCTGACTGGCGCAGTCAGGAGGGTCAGCGGGATGGTTCACGCGGTCGGTCAAGCCATTGACTCCTACAAGTACCTGTACAGGCAGACCATCACGGACGTCAAAGGGATGCAAGAGGAATGGGACGGGCATATGCGGGCCTTCAAGGTCATCGACGTTTTGGGCGAAGGGGCCACCGATGCCGAGAGGAAGAGTCTGGAGGACAAGCAGTTCGAGCTGGCGGGCCGGTACAACCGGCGCATCGAGGAGTTGGACTCGGAGGCCGAGACGTTGTCGAAGAAGATCGAATCGATTCTCGGCGACCTTGCCCCCTCCGCCGGGAAGGTAGGGGCCGGGGACGGGCGGCGTCCGGACCGCAACGATCTGGGCGTGGCCCTTTTCGGAGGAGGAGGAATTCTCGGGGCCCAGACGATGGCGGCCAACGCCGAGGCCGACGCCGCTGATTTTTCCAGGCTCGTCTCCGACGTCGACGAGGACGGGATCCCGACGAAGAAGGCGTTGGAGGAGATGAAGAAGAAGGGCTACCTCGACCGTCTCGGGACCGACCCCTACTTCTGCGCGGCCGTTGCTGCGAAGATCAATCCCCGGCGAATGGCCGACCTCGGACGGAAGATCGATCAAAAGGTCCTAAGAGGGGTGATTGTGTCCGGACCTTCTTTGGCGCGGATTGATCAGCTTGGCGATAGAGCAGGGGATCTTCATCGGCTCTACGGGGGGCTGGGTGCGTCGGCGATGGTTGCGACTTGTTCGGTGCCTCGGGGTTTGGATGGGGAAGCGAAAGACACCTGGGAGACGTGGAAGAGTCTGTCGGAGAACGGCGGGGTGTCCATGAAGGTGAAGTCGGGTGACGAGTCGATGGGCCAGTGGCGAAAGGACTACCTCGAATCTATCAAAGCCGCCGGACGAGAGGGTGCCAAGGGAGGGGCTGAGATGTTTCACTTCAACAGGGACACGCGGGGCTATGTCCATTTGGGGCAGATGTTCGGCCTGGGTGCCAAGGCCCACCCTGAGCTGACGTTTTCCAACGAGTTTGTCAACGGCAAAGATTCCGTCATGCACGACCTGCTCAAATGGGACCGCGAACAAGGAGCCGACTACCGAGCGTGCTACAAAGACAGCGCATTTCAGGTGTCAGACAAATATGGAAACCTCTCCACTCTCGAGGGGCTGGGCTCGCGTGATCCCGTGGCGAATATGATGTATGGGATGGACGGGGACCCCAAGGTCAGTCGGGAGTTCCTCGCCAGCGAGGTCGACGTGCCCGGGAACAAGGATCCGAACGTGGCCCGCTATCTTGTCGGGTCCCGGTATGCCCTGTCGCACGGGGCCTCTGCCTATGTCGACCACGGCGAACAGCTCGGACACGTTGTGGACGAGGCGACCTCCGGCAAAGATGCCGTCCACGATCCACGCACCTTCACCGCCATCCGCGGCTACCTCCAAGGATATACCGAGGGTCTGCGCTCAGGCGGAATCAACGGTACAGACGCTGGTCAGAGTCTGGGTGCGCAAGGCGAGCCGTGCTTTGGGGCCGCCCACTACGGCCTGCGCTCGTGGACAGGGCAGATCCTCAAAGAATACACCGACGACCTCGCCCGGGAACTGACGACCCCTTCAGGCGTGGAATCGGGGGATGGTGCCGTTTACGACGTCAAAGACAAACGCTACCGACTTGTTCTTCCGGCTTCGTTGGTTGACGATATGACACTGGCCAAGAGAGGTTTGTTTACTGATTTGGCTTTTGAGAATGGTGTGCGTGACACTAACACCACCGGGTTGCATGGGCGTCCGCCGGCGTTGCTGGAGTTGGCGAACAAGGCGACCCAGGGCATGTACCGCGACGGAGTCGAGGCGTGGCGGATTGACAGCAAGTATGGTCAGCATGTGGTTGGGCGTTATGGGGCGTTGTTGTCTCATTTGGAGTTGGCTGAGTACAACGCGGACGTCAATGTCGGGGAGGTTAAGGACAAAAGCCATTCGAATGTTCGAGGTTTGATCAGCCACCTCACGAGCGCTATTCCGGCGGGCAAGGTTCCCGGCGGCAGTCAAGCCCTTCAGGCGACTCAGGACGCGGCCTTCAACAAGTGGCTCTCCCTCGACAACCGCGCCGAAGCCGTCAGCGACCGCGACAACGCCGTCGAAACCATCGCAAACGGTCTGACTGAGTCAACTCCCGACGGCAAGTACAGCCCGGTGGACGCGATAAAAGTGGAGGCTCAACGGCAGAATAAGTATCTGGGAGAACCGCAGGCGCACTTTGTGACCTTGGAGGAGCTCTACCACCGGCTTCCCAAAGAAGAGAACTTCGTTGACGAAAACTATGCTTCTAAACATCAAACAGACCCTCAAGAAAACGAAGCGTATAGATTCAACGAAAATTCTTATTGGACTTATGAAGGAAGGAAGAGGGTGCCTGGCGTTACGAATATGCAGGACCAAATCGACAAGGCCTTTGACGGTTCACTTCGAGATTCGAAGTAGGACTAGTTTAGCTTTAGCGGTAGAACGTTTTCCTCCACCATTTTATATTGTTGAGGGCTGTGTCTACGAGCGTCGGGTCGAGGTTTGGCGCGTCGCGTGGACTTTCGATGTAGATTTCGCAGATCCAGCCTTTCATACAGTCGACCAGCCATGCTTGGCTCCAGCGTTTGAAGAAGGCGTGGTAGTAGGAGTAGCCGTACGCGGTGCGGCCGCCGATCTTTCGTGGTTTGACGAAAGGGGTGATGCCCCTTTTAGTCGAGCTTCCTTCGGGGTCGCCGCCGTACCGCTTCATATTCTCCTCCCTCCAATTCTTCGCCCCGTAAGACAGGTGAGTCGATCGAACGGCGAGTATCGCGCCGACACTGGAACCTTTGAGTTTCATTTTCAAAAGAAGATTTCTCTCTATGTCTTGCTCGCTGTACCCGTTTTTGTAATTAGGCTCGCCCCAACCGGCCATTTCAAACTTGACTTGTGGCGCGACGATCGGTGAACCCGTCACTTTCGGCTCTCCGGAGCATCCCGCCAGGGCGAGAAGACACGCAAGCGTCGCTGCAACAAGCTTCGCCTGCGCCCAGCGATTTGCTGCCATGTGCGGTCTTGGCCGGATTCTTCTGCCGTGAGTCATAATCGTTTGCTCTCTGATTGTCTGATTGTTGGCGTCGTCAGCCGCTGGAATTCCTTATCGCATGCCGAAGCGACTTATGGCAGATCTGCCGACGCAAGTTGCCGCAGAACCTTACTTCAATACTTTATACCAAAGTTCCTGTTTTGAGGACAGGTCGATTCCGACTTTCCAGACTCGAAGCGCGAAGAAATTGGCTGCAGGTGTGGTCGGCATGTCGTCGGCCAGTACAGGGCGCTCCTGTCTCATTTGGAGTTGGCCGAGTACCATACGGGCGTCGATGCTGGGGAGGTTAAGGACAAAAGCCATTCGAATGTTTGAGGGCTGATATCCGACATCGCGTCGGCACTGCCATGTGCTGCGGGTTTAAGCGCAATGGTGTAGGTTGTCCATGTGATGTGCTCGAATGCCTTCATGAGTTGTGGGTCGAGGTGTGGTGCGCCTTGCGGGGATTCCAGGTAGATTTGCCAACGCTGGTCTTCTTTGCCTCCGCCGCATTCAACGAACCACGGCTGGACCCATCGCTCATGCGTGTCGTGATAGAAGCTGAAGCCATAATGCTTGACGGCCCCCGATGTCGATAGGCTTGTCACAAGCCGTCGGCCGTTCCCTTCCCTCGACGTCGTTTTTCACGTATCTTTCGAGCACTTCGTCCCGAAGAACGCGAGGCGTCGGACTCGAGTATCGGAAGTCGATGGACAGGATCGCTCCGGCGTTGGGCTGTGTGATTTTGATGCGGTAGAGGATCTGGCCGGTGTCTCCGCCGTGGGGAAGCACATCGTTCTCGGTTCCTTCCCTGCAGCCTGTGCCGCTGAATTTGACCTCCGGGAAGACGCCGGGGGTTCCCATCGGTCCCGGGTCGCCTATATCCCAAGGAAGGACATTATCGACGAGGCAAACGGCCCATAAACGCCGCGCTACTCAGCAAGAAGCCTTCCGATTCGCCAAGCATTCTCACTGGACCAAAGAGCGGCAGGCTGACATTACTCGAGCAACGTCCACAAAGCACGCGATTGAAGAGACTCATTAGAGAGTCGTTCCGAAAAGCCGAGCAAGGAGAATCTAATAGAAGGAAAATCTAGTAGGTAGTCGGGTCGGTGATATGCTTTCGCGTCCACCGGATGTCATCCAAGACTTTAGTGATCTGCGGATCAAGTCTTTCTGCTTCTACTGGGCTTTCAACATATACTTCACAAAAGTAGCCAGCTGGGCAGTCGACGTACCATACCTGTGCCCATCTTTTGAAATCGTTTTCAAAATAGGAGTAACCGTACGCATCTCGGCCTCCTATCTTTCTTGGATGCTTAAACGGTCTAACTTCTAACTTGTGCGCCCCGGGTATTCCGTTTTCTCTAATTAGCTGTTTTCGCAAGGTCTTTTCGCTGTGCGACATTTTCCTTGAACGTATCGATAGAATCGATCCAGTTTCGGACCCTTTTAGTTTCATTTTAAGAAGGATATGGGGTATTCCGTATTGTTCGCTACGTCCATGTGTGAAATCGTCCGGTTTACCCCAATCGTCGTTGTCGAACTTGACGGCAAGAACAAGATCCTTCGAATCGACGTTAAGTGAGGCGCAGCCGCCGACCAGCAGAAGCAATGCGGACAGCAGCCCTGCGACTGCGTGGAAAGGGTGCGCCCGTGTGGTCGTGCTTCCGCGGCGGGGTCGGGCGGGCTTCCGCGTCGTCTGGCCCGTTCGGTCTTTGTCCGATTCATCTTCGGCCGGCGGGCATGCGGGCGTGTGCGTCATGAAATGTCTATGTGCATGCATTGCGAAAGCCGTCACTTCTTGGGCAGAGAGGATTGCAGCATGTCGAAGCGCGTCGCCGAGTTGTTCTCCTGGGAGTCGAAGTTCTCGATTCCCGACTTGATTCCCGAGCCCAGGGTTGCGCACCCGTCGGCGATCTCCCGGGCGGCGCCGGCGAACAGCTTTATCGTCCAGTCGAGCGTCTTCCTCAGTGCGCTCGTCCCGTTGTTGTCGGTCTTCCATCCGGCGTTAACTGTGTCGGTTGGCAGGCTCACGGCTATCTTTACGACGTCGCCGATGCAAGCGTCGATGCCTTTGCCGACGCCGTTGTAGTAGTCCGCGTCGTCCCATCCGGCGATGGCCTTGATTCCTGCCTTGTCGCGATCGAACTTGAGCTCGCCCATTGGAGTGTCCTTTTCGTTGTAAGGTTTGACGATATGTGTTTCTCAGGGTTTGACGGTATGCGTTTCGACGTCCGGCGGCATGGACTCCGCCGCCTGACGCCAAGTGTTTCTGCGGGCGGCACGCAGCTCGACGCTTAGCGCCTAGAGACGCATGGCTCTTCCGCGTCGCCCGATTCGTAGATGTTTACGTCTGAGAGCTTACCGGCATTCCGCCGTCGATGGAAGAGCGAAATCGACTTTCGCCTCTTTTGTTATAAAGAACATTCTCAGACGGGAAAGGGTGTTCCGGACAGGCGGCGGAACGAGCGCTCCGGACATGCAATGGGACAGGGCGCCCCGAGTGGAGGCGGGGATGCTTCGGGCAGACGAGGGGAAAGCTGTTCGAGGGGCTGTTTCGGAAATGTGCGAAGCTTTGGAGCGTCACGACCGCGCAGCGTGATGGGCGAGTCGTTCGGGAAAGGCGTTGAGCCGTCGGTGATCTACTGCACCGGATTGCCGCTACCGTCAAGCAGGCGGTCCGTGTAGTATTGATCGTTGGTACGTCCTGCCCAAAAGCAGGTCTGCCTCGGAACCGCGCAACCCGGTGCGGGGCCGATCGGAGTGTTAGCGAGGGTTATGGCGAAGAAGGATGGAGTCATCGAGGTTGAGGGGGCGGTCGTCGAGGCCCTCCCGAACGCGATGTTCCGCGTCGAGCTGGAGAACGGGCACGTTGTGCTCGCTCACATCTCCGGCAAGATGCGCCAACATTACATCAAGATTCTCCCGGAGGACCGCGTGGTAGTCGAATTGACTCCCTACGACCTGTCCCGCGGGCGCATCGTGTACCGCTATAAGTGAGCCCCGATTTTCTATCGCCGCCAGTGCTCTGACGGCAAGGAAGTACAGCAATGAAGGTCAAGCCCAGCGTCAAGAAGATCTGTGACAAGTGCAAGGTGATCCGTCGCCACGGCCGCGTCATGGTGATCTGCGAGAACCCGCGGCACAAGCAGCGCCAAGGGTGAACCGGCGCAGCGGGTCTTCCCGCGTCAACCGCACTGCCCGCCGCAAGGCAACCCCCGGACCGAAGGCCGGGGCTCCGCTGTTCAGCGGGGGAGAGGCAGTGTTCCACACCTTCGGACTATCAAGGAGCTAAGAAATTGGCACGTCTATCCGGCGTCGATCTTCCTCGCGAAAAGCGAGTCGAGATCGCGCTCACCTATATCTACGGCATCGGCCGCACCCGCTCGGCGGAAACGCTCGCGGCCACCGGCATCAGCCCGGACGTCCGCGTCCGCGACCTCACCGAGGACCAGCTCGTCGCGCTCAAGAAGCACATCGACGAGAACTACAAGGTCGAAGGCGACCTGCGCCGCGAGGTTCAGGCTGACATTCGCCGCAAGATCGAAATCGGCTGCTACCAGGGCCTGAGGCACCGCCGCGGCCTGCCCGTCCACGGCCAGCGCACGAAGACGAACGCGCGCACCCGCAAGGGTCCCAAGCGCACCGTCGCCGGCAAGAAGAAGAAGTAAGCAGTAGGAGTAGATCATGCCCCCCAAGACCCGCCAGGCCTCTTCCGGCTCCCGCCGTCCGCGTCGCAAGGAGCGTCGCAACGTCGTCGCAGGCCAGGCTCACATCAAGTCCACGTTCAACAACACGATCGTCTCGATCACAGACCCGAACGGCGCCGTCATCGCCTCGTGCTCCTCGGGCCAGGTCGGTTTCAAAGGCTCGCGCAAATCGACGCCCTACGCCGCGCAGCTCGCCGCGGAGAACGCCGCCCGCGCCGCCATGGAACACGGAATGAAGAAGGTCGACGTCTTCGTCAAGGGACCCGGCTCCGGCCGTGAGACGGCGATCCGTTCCCTCACCGCGTCGGGCCTCGAGGTCACATCGATTTCCGACGTGACGCCGCAAGCCTACAACGGCTGCCGCCCCCCGAAGCGTCGCCGCGTGTGACGCACGGCCCGCCTCGGCGGGCACAGCGGATATCCGCACTCCGCAGGCCGGACGGATGGCTTGCGGGCGACTGGACGTCAAATAGCGGGCGTCCATGAAAGGAAAGAATCGTGCTTATCGCACAGCGCCCTGTTCTCACCGAAGAGCAGGTCTCGGAGTACCGCTCGCGGTTCATCCTCGAACCCCTCGAGCCGGGTTTCGGCTACACGCTTGGCAATTCCATGCGCCGCACCCTGCTCTCGTCGATCCCCGGCGCGGCCGTCACATCGGTTCGCATCGACGGAGTCCTCCACGAGTTCTCCACGATCGCGGGGGTCAAAGAAGACGTTGCAGACATCATCCTCAATCTCAAGGAACTCGTCGTCTCCTCGGAAAACGACGAGCCGGTCCTCATGTACCTGCACAAGCAGGGTCCGGGAGAGGTCACGGCCGCTGACATCACGCCGCCCGCCGGCGTCGAGATCCACAACCCCGACCTCCACATCGCCACGCTGAACGATAAAGGCAAGATCGAGATCGACCTCACCGTCGAGCGCGGTCGAGGCTACGTCTCCGCCGCTCAGAACAAGGGAGAAGAGGACGAAATCGGCCGCATTCCGATCGATTCGATCTATTCGCCCGTTCTCAAGGTGTCCTACAAAGTCGAGGCGACCCGAGTCGCCCAGCGCACAGACTTCGACAAGCTCGTCGTCGACGTCGAAGTGAAGCCTTCGACGACGCCGCGGGACGCGCTCGCCTCCGCCGGCAAGACGCTCGTCGAGCTATTCGGGCTGTGCGTCGAGCTCAACAACGAGGTCGAAGGAATCGAGCTGGGCCCCCCGCCCGTCGTCGAAACCCAGTCCTCGGACCTGCAGCGGCCCATCACGATTCTCAACCTTCCCGCCCGTTCGCAGAACTGCCTGCAGCGTGAAGGCATCCGCACCATTGGTGAACTCATTCAACGCTCTGAGGCCGACCTCCTCGACATCCGCAACTTCGGTGCGAAGTCGATCGAGGACGTCAAGGACGAGCTTCTCAAGCTCGACCTGCGCCTGAAAGATTCGCCCGCTGGTTTCGTCTCCAGCTTCGGCGAGGAGAGCTATACGATGCAGTTCAGCGACGACTCGCAGGGCTGAAGCCCGATTTTTCATAGGAGACACTACTATGCCCAAGCCCACTAAGGGCCCGCGTCTGGGCGGCTCGCCCGCCCACCAGCGCCACATCATCGCGAACCTGTGCAAGGACCTCATCCGCCACGGTGCGGTCACAACCACCCAGACTCGCGCCAAGACCGTTCAGCCCCACATCGAGCGACTGATCTCGAAGGCCAAGCGCGGCGACACCTACAACCGCCGTCTCGCCCTTCGCGTCCTCCAAGACCGCGAGCTCGCCTACATCCTGTTCGAGGAGCTCGGGCCGAAGTTCGCCGAACGAAACGGCGGATTCACCCGCATCATCAAGCTCGGCAACCGCAAGGGCGACAACGCGGCGCTCGCGCGCATCGAACTCGTGACGGAAAAGGTCTCGCCCAAGCAGTCAGCGGTCCGCGAAGCTGAGAAAGCCTCCAAGAAGGCGGCAGAAGCCCAAAAGCTCGCGAAAGAAGCCAAGGAAAGCGCCGACGCAGAGGAGGCCGCCGAAACCGCGGCCGACGCCGTCGAATCCAAGGAGGCAGACGAGGCGGTCAAGGAAACTGCGGCCAAGAAGGACGCTGCCGAGGCCAAGAAGGACGCCGAGGCTGACGAGCCCAAGTGATCCTCACGCGAGCCCATCGCGCGAAATCCTCATCCGGAGCGGGGCGCACATGCGCCCCGCTCCGTTTTTCACGATGACCTCAGGCGAAGCTTCACAGCGACTTCGGACGAAGTTTCCCCGCTATCCCGAACAGAGTTCCACGGCAGCCCCGAGCAAAATTCGAAGAATGCTTGGCTATGGCGGTGGAGGCAGCTAGGCTTGCAATGACGCCACCGCGACGCCGGCGACGTCCCTCAAGTTCGGCGTGGAATGAGAAGGGATTTCCTCATGGACAACACGGTCACCGCAGACCTGCCGGCCTACACGGCCGAAGAAGAGAAACTCGTCATTCGAAACAAAGACGGCGTTCCCGTGGGCGTTAAACCCGACAACTCGTGGACGCTCCCGAAAATCGCGCTGTGGATCTCGATCACCACGATGGGCACGCTTGGGTGGACGATGCTCGCCCTCGTGCGGGGCGAAGAAGTCAACACAATATGGTTCGTCATAACCGCGGTGTGCACATACGCCATCGCCTACCGCTTCTACGCGCTCTACGTCCAGCGCAAGGTCATGCGGCCCGACGACTCCAACGCAACCCCCGCGGAACGAGTCAACAACGGCAAGGATTTCGACCCCACCCACAGAGTGGTGCTCTACGGCCACCATTTCGCCGCCATTGCCGGCGCCGGCCCGCTCGTCGGCCCGGTCCTGGCCGCCCAGATGGGATACCTCCCGGGAACGCTGTGGATCATCTTCGGCGTGTGCATCGCCGGGGCGATCCAGGACATGCTCGTGCTCTTCTTCTCCATGCGGCGAGGCGGGCGCTCCCTCGGCCAAATGGCGCGCGACGAAATCGGACGAGTCGGCGGAACGGTGGCCATGGTCGTCGTCCTCATCATGCTCATGATCGTCCTCGCCGTCCTTGCGATGGTTTGCGTCAACGCCCTCGCCGAATCCCCGTGGGGCGTCTTTTCCGTCGGCTGCACGATTCCGATCGCCCTTGGAATGGGGCTGTGGCTCCGCTACATCCAACCGGGAAAGATCACGCAGGTCTCGATCGCGGGCTGCGCCCTCCTCGTCGTCGCGATCTTCGCCGGAAGATGGGTCGCGAACACGGACTTCGGAAGGGAATACCTTCATCTCTCGCCGACCACGCTGGTGTGGGCGATGATCATCTACGGCTTCTTCGCCGCCATCCTTCCGGTGTGGCTGCTTCTGACGCCCCGCGACTACCTGTCGACGTTCATGAAGGTCGGAACGATCGTCATTCTGGCGGCCGGCATCGTCGTGGTCCGGCCCCTCGTCGAAATGCCCGCGGTCACCGAATTCGCAGGCAACACCGACGGCCCGGTGTTCGCCGGGACCCTCTTCCCGTTCCTTTTCATCACTATCGCCTGCGGCGCCCTGTCGGGAATGCACGCCATGGTGTCCTCGGGAACCACTCCAAAAATGGTTCAAAAGGAATCCCAAACCCGGATGATCGGCTACGGAGGAATGCTTATGGAATCCTTCGTCGCCATCATGGCGCTGGCCGCCGCCGCCTCCCTCAACCAGGGCATCTATTTCGGGATGAACACCTCGGAGGCAACCGTCGACAAACTCGCCGGAACTAGCATCACCCAAACGACGAAGGACCGGGAGGAAATCACATCGAAGGCCGTGCGCAACCTCGGGGTGACCGACGTCCACGGCAACAAAGTCGTTCCCCGATGGGAGTCGACCGACGACAAAGGAAACGAAAAGACGTACACCGGAGCCGAAGCCCTCAAGCAGGTCGCCAAAGACGTCGGCGAGCCGTCAATCGTCTCCCGAACCGGCGGGGCGCCCACGCTTTCGGTCGGCATGGCCCATATTCTCCACCAGATCGGCGGGGGATCGGGAATGATGGGCTTCTGGTACCACTTCGCCATCATGTTCGAGGCTCTGTTCATCCTTTCCGCCGTCGACGCCGTCACCCGAGTCGCCCGATTCCAAGTGTCCGACGCCCTCGGGAACCTGTTCCCGAAGTTCAAAGACCCGTCGTGGCGGGCGGGAGCGTGGGGCGCCACGGCCGCCGTCGTTGCGGCCTGGGGCTCCTTGCTGCTCATGGGCGTGACGGACCCGCGAGGCGGAATCCAGACCCTGTTCCCGCTCTTCGGCATCGCCAATCAATTGATAGCCGCTGTGGCCCTGCTGCTGGTGACCGTGATGGTGGTGCGAAAAGGGTACACGAAGTACGTGTGGATACCGCTCATACCCTTCGCCTTCGACACTGCCGTGACCTTCACGGCTTCGTGGGAGAAGATATTCTCCACCGATCCAAAGGTCGGCTATTGGCAGCAATGGCGCGATGCGCGCAGGGCCCTCCCAGGGCTGGCGGATCCGGGGAAGATCTCGGAGACAAAAGCCGTCATCCGCAACACCTTCATTCAAGGGACCCTTTCGATCGTCTTCCTCGCCGCCGTCGCCTTCGTCGTGGTCTGCGCTGCGTTGCGCGTGGCCAAGACGATTCGAACGGGCGACACGACGACGTCGGAGGGTCCCTACGTGGAGTCGAATTTCTTCGCCCCGACGGCGATGATCGCCACGCCGCTCGACAAGAAACTGGTCAAGGAGTACGCGATCGTCGGCGATCCGAATCTCATTCCCGGCATGAAGAAGGAAGAAAACGAGGACCGAAGCAGGGACGGAAATGCGGAAGTGAAAAATGGGTGAGACGGCAAAGGGCGTGCGCCGCCCGTTTGCGGAGCTTCGCCGCGGGCTCGCCGCCTTCCGCTCATTCTGGCGCGATTTGACGGGGGAGTCGGCGTACGAAAAGTACGTCGCACGGCATCGGCGCGAGCACCCCGACTGCGAGCCGATGCCTGCCCGCGAGTTCTGGCGGGCGCGCAGCGAAGCCGCCGAGGACGGCGTGACGACGGGCTGCTGCTAGCCTGATTCGGTTGCCGGCCGTGGAGCGGCCTACGTGCGCGGCTTGGCCAGGGCCCATGCCCGCACGCCCCCGTTCATGCCGGCGGCGTTCGGGATGAACAGCACGTTCTCGCCCAGGCGCGAGCGCGCGGCGGCGGAGATCCGCGGCGAATTGCCGCCCCCGATGTAGAGGCGGTCCCACCGAAAAACCGGCCACAGCGTGTCGATCGCCCGCAGCACCCGGCGCGACCATGCCGAATCCCCGAGCCGTATCCGTTCGGCCTCGCCGACGACGTCGTCGTACGTCAATCCCCACCGCATCTGTGCGTGGGAAATCTCCAGGTGGGGGGCGAGGCGTCCGCCGTCGACGAAAGCGCAGCCGAGCCCCGTGCCGAGGGTCATGACGAGCTCCGCCCCTTCGCCCGAAACGACGCCGGCAGCGGCGACCTCGGCGTCGTTGAGGACGAGCGCAGGAACGGCGAAACGCGCGTGCAGCGCCGATTCCATGTCCAGGCCGTTCCACGCCGTCTCAAGTTCGGGGTCGAGCTTCGTGTGGGGGCCTGCCTTGCGAATGTAGTGGGGAGTGTAGACGACGACGCCGCGCCGGATCATACCCGGCATGCCGAGGGTGATCCGTTCGAATCGCTCAACCTGCGACGCATGGCTTTCTATGATTTCGAGCAGATCCTCGGGCGAGAAAGGATACCGCACTGCCGTGCGCTGAGGAGGGGCCGCCTGGAAGCCGTTGAGGTCAAGGAGGGAGGTCTTGATCCCGCCGCCTCCGCAGTCCACGGCCAAAGTCAGCGGATTCGACTCGCGGGAAGGCTCGGGCAGCGCATGTGAATGCGAGGTGTGGGACACTGGCGTCATGGATTCGACGGTAGCGCATCGGCTCCGCCTTCGCATGTCCTACGACGGCACTGACTTTCATGGTTGGGCGGTCCAGCCGGGTCTGCGAACCGTCGAAGGGACGGTGACGGAAGCTCTCAACCTCATAACCGGCGGCTCGCACGTACTGACCGTCGCCGGGCGGACCGACGCCGGCGTCCACGCGCGCGGTCAGGTCGCCCACGTCGACGTGGGCGAAAACGAGCTGGCACGCGCGGCGCGGCGCGCAGGCGACCCGTGCCAGGCGATCATGCGCAGGCTTTCCGCCCTGCTGGCGCGAGAGTCGCCGGGGCCGAAGGGAAGCTCGGACGTCGCGGTGACCGGCGTGGATTTCGCGCCCGCAGGCTTCGACGCAAGGTTTTCCGCGCTTTCCCGGACCTATTCTTACAGGGTGTGCGACGACCCCGCCCGTTTCGATCCGCTGCGGCGCCGCGACGTTCTGTGGCTTCGCGAGCCGCTCAACGTCGAGGCGATGGACGCCGCTGCGCGCAAGCTGACGGGGGAGCACGATTTCCTTTCTTATTGTAAGCCCCGGGAAGGGGCGACGACGATCCGCGAGCTCCTCGAGCTGAAGGTCGAACGCAAGGGCGGCCTCGTCGAGGTGACCGCGCGGGCCGACGCCTTCTGCCACTCGATGGTTCGCACGCTCGTGGGGTCGCTGCTCAAGGTGGGCGCCGGCCGGCGCGACGAAGAATGGCCCGCCCGGCGCCTGGAAGAGCGCTCGCGCAACGGGGAAGTCGCCGTCGCCCCGCCGCATCCGCTCACTTTGGAGTCGGTTGAATATCCCGAGGATTCGCAGCTCGCAGCCAGGGCCCGGCTGACCCGGGCTTTGCGAGAGACGGTCGAAGACCGCGAACCCGAAGGAGACGCCGCCTCGGGGGAGGGACTGAGTTGAGCGGGGACAAGGCAGGGGCGACGGAGTCGGGGCGAGCCGACGTCGCCGACGCCCGCTATCCGATTCCGGCAGAGCCGCCCGAATACAGGACGAGGCCGCGCAAGGTCAGCGGCCGCAAACGCACCCCGATATGGGACGCAGTGGCGGCTTTGTACGTAGTCATCGCGCTGGTTTTCGTCGGATGGCTGGCAACCGAAATGGCCGTGCACGCCAAGCCAGGCGATTCCCTGTGGGTCCTCAACCTCGTCGCCTTCTGGGCGACTAGCGCCTATCTGGCCGTTCCGCGCATCCATCAGATCCTCACCCTCTTGTACGTTCCCGACTATTTCATCGGACGCACCCGAACGGGCGACGGCGTGCTGGGCGACCCCGTCAACCTGGCGGTCGACGGAACGGCCGACGACATCCACGCCGGCATGCAGGCTGCCGGGTGGGTGCTCGCCGACGAAGTCACCGTGCGCTCGTCATGGGGAATCGTCGTCTCCTCCTTGTTCAAGAGGCCGTACCCATCCGCGCCCGTGTCGAACCTCTACCTTTTTGGACGCAAGCAGGCCTTCGCCTACCAGAAGGAGGTCGACGGCAACGCATCGAGGCGCCACCATGTCAGATTCTGGCCGACTCCCGAGGGATGGCATCTTCCCGGCGGGCAGCGCGTGGACTTCCTCGCGGCTGGAACCTATGACAGGTCGGTCGGCTTTTCGCTTTTCACCGGGCAGATTACGCACAAGGTCGACGCCGACACCGACGCCGAGCGCGATTTCATCATCGACACCCTGAGGTACGCCGACCCGAAGATCGACGTCGCCGTCATCGACAAGTTCTCCACGGCCTACCACTCTCGAAACGGCGGCGGCGACGCGATCAACACCGACGGCGACCTTCCGGTTCTCGACGTGCGCGGCGCGTCCGAACGCGGTCCCGCCCCGCAAATGCCCCGCCCGGACAAAAGCGTTGCCCGCCACCACATTCCGCCGCTGCCGCTTCTTTTCACAGGGGCGCTCGCGCTGTGGGGATTCATTTTTGCCGGCATCCAGGTAGCGGTGGACCCTCAGGTCACCGCTTCGAAACTGGTCATGCCGGCGGTTGAATTCGCGCTGTGGCTTTTGACCGCGGCCAGGCAGAGGTGGGCTTGGGTCGGCCTTATGACTATATCTTCCATCACGGCTTTCTCCCATCTTCTGCTCCTCGATTTCTCGAAGCTAGCCGACGTCATACTCACGGGAGTGTCGGTTTTCGTGGTGCTCGCGGTGAGCGCCACCGCGGTGCGCGAGTGGGTGCGCGGCGGCAATCGGCGGGTACCTGTGTCCAATTGGGCTATCGACTCTCTCCATGGCCCGCGATAGACTAAGAAATACTTTAGCTTAATAAGCGATTGTCCAAGTTTTTCAAATAGGCGACTCGATTTGTTTGAAAACGTGAGAAAGGAGAGGCCATGCCGTATACCACGTCGCTCGACCCCGGTGAGATGAAGGGTTTGGGAGCGCGTTTGGAAGATCTCTCGGTGCAGCTTACCGAACTCGACGGTCCGATAGGGGGCTCCGTTGGCTCTCTCGGGAGCTTCGGCCTAGTGGAGGCTTCAGTGCGGGTTCGCGGCGACGCAAAGAAGCGCGCCGTGGAAGTCGCGGATTGGATCGAACGGGCTTCCGAGGCTGTGCATGAAACGACGGCGGGTTTTGAGGCCTCCGACGACGCATCCAGACAAGCATTCGAGAGGAATGCGGCAGACGTATACGGCAGCGCGGATCGGGAGGATTGATCTTATGGGAACCTTCAGCAATGCCGTCGGCAAGCTGCAGGGTGATCCTGCGGCCGTATTTTCCCTTTCGCGGAGCTGGAAGGAATACGCGGAAAGAGTGGCCGAAATTCGGGTATCCTGCCTGAACGCGGGATCGCTTGCGCCCCAGTGGGCAGGGGAGTCGCGTGACAGTTTCGAACGGGGCGTTCAGACCGAGTCAGACGATCTCTCTACGCTCAGCAACGGAGCGAATGAAGCCGCCGATGCCCTGTCGGTCTACGGATGGGCTCTCGACGGCTACAAGAAGTCCGTGGCGGACCTCAAGGCGAGCAATGATGCGCTCGACGCCGAGTACGAAGGTCTGGATCCGGTTACGAAGTTGGTCAGCTACCCGTTCTTTCAGATGGAAGCGGATAGAAACAAGGCTTCTTTCGATTCGTATGTCGAACAAGCGAAAGGCGCCGCCACGGAATGCGCAGCCCGTTTGCGTGAAGCCCTTCACATAGAGGCCGGCGTTCCCGATGGGAATGGCATCGGGAGAAGGTCGGGCCTTTCGCCCGAGCAGATAGAGGCGATCAACGCCCAAATCGCCTCCGGGAACATGAGCTACGAGGACATTCAGCAGCACGGCATCGGAGACTGCTACTATCTTGCGGCCATCATGGCGCTGACCAAGAGCCCCGAGGGGCGTCAGACCATTCAGGATTCGATCAAGGTGCACTACGGCCCCGACGGGAAGCCCGACGGTTTCATGGTGACGGTTTACGACGATCCCCTTCATCCCGATGCCAAGGCGTCTCGAACGGTCTTCGTCGACGACGTCTATGCCAACGGCGTGACGGGGCCGGACGGCAAGCCGAACTACGCCTCTATTCTCGAATCGGCATACGGACAACAGCATCCCGGAGGCGCCCTCGACTCGGGAAAGGACAACGGCATATCGGGCGGGTGGCCAAATGAAGCCACTCAGGATTTGACGAACAATCCGGCCTCGGACGTAAGTGGGCAAGGGGGATACTCTTCGAATGAAAGAAGTGAGATCATCAATGCCGCGAACAGCTCCAATCCGGTGACTGCGGAGACCGCAAGCGCGCCCCGTGAGAACTTTCCCGACGACGGCAAGGCTGAAGTCGGCGTAACTCTTCCCAACGGCGAGAAAACGAATGTCGTACTCTATGGCGCGCATGCTTATATGGTTGTCGATGCCGACCAAAACGGCGTGACGCTCGCCAATCCGCATGGACACAACAACGATCAAACCGGAAGGGAAGTCGACGGGACCTTCACCATGAGTTGGGAAGACTACGAAAAGTACTACGGCTCCACGACGATCGGGAGCGTCAAATGAGACGGATGATGCAAGCGCTGGCATGCGCCGTTGTGTTCGCCGGAATCGCCGGATGCGGGGGAGGAGCCCCGGATCCGACCGCCTCCGCATCTACGACGCCGCGATCCAATCAGCGGTCGGAGACCCCGACCGCGATTGACACGGCCCCGACGGCAGTCGATACGGCTCCGACCGCGGTTCGCCCGGTTCCGGGCGGTCAGCAAACAACGCCTGCGACAGGCGTGCCCACGGCGAGCGCATCGCCGAACTCGACATCCCAGAAAGGGCAGAAAAAAATGTGTGCAGACAGCGAGTACATGGTCACCCTGCATGAAGGCGGCCCCTTCTACCCAGGGGCGCCCAACGGCCCCAGCTATGTGGCAACGGGCATTCGCGTGGAAAACGGCAAAGGGCAGCTGGGCCTGATCGGGGGCGACAGGGCGTCGGGAATCAACAAACACCTCGAAGTGGGGCAATCGGTCACCCACAATGGAGTCGGAACGTTCACCTTGCTCGACGTCGCCCCCGGAAGCGGACAGGGCGGCGGGGGATCGGCTCAATTCTGCTTCGGTCCCGCCGAGGGCTTCCAGGTCAACGACTCCGTCAAGGGATGAGCCGGCCCGAGCTGGCAGACATTGAGGGATCGGCCGGGATTGCGCGATTGTGCGGCAGCTGCCCAGTTCGGAATGTTCGATTACGCGTATGTTCAGGCTTGGCGCGGGCTCTCCGATTGCACCGCAGCTTCGGCCTGGCCAGAAGTCTCTGACTGCCGAGGTTTCCCTACAGGCGCGAAAACGTCGCGAGGCTGTTTGGCCTCCATGAGGAGCGCTGAGCGCAGGCGGCGTCGGCGGAGAAAGAAGCGCTCATCGACCTCTTCGACCTTCGCTATTGCGGCTTGGCCTGCCTCGCGCCCCTTCTCGGTGGTCGCAACGATGAGGGCCCGCTTGTCTCCGGGGGCAGAGGCGCGTTTGACGAAGCCGTCCAATTCGAGGTTTCGGAGCCCCTGGCTCGTGGTCCTGACGTCGAGCCCCGAAAGGTCGGAGATCGCGACTTGGGTGGCAGGGCCGTCCCCGTGGGTTTCGAGCCACCACGTACACGTGAGCAGAACGAATTGGGAATGCGTGAGATTGAGGGAGGCCAATGCTGCGTTTACTTCGCGGCGCCACACCAGCATCGTGCGCCACAGCAGAAGTCCGGGGCTCTTTTCCGGCCCGCCAAAACTGGTTTCCATCACACATCGACGATAGCAGCTTCCGTCGGTTCCGCACTCCCTGTTCCATCGTCTCGCCGACGCGTGCGAGCTCACACTCTGCTTCTTTGACCGGCAAGCATGGGGGGACGTACACTTTTAAGTTGTTGTGCACGCTGCGCGCGATGCCTTCCCACTCGTCGGCCAGCGTCCAACAAAGTTTTTGCAAGACCGTGGGTTCCGCATGCTTCTGTGCGGTCCCAGTATAAGAAACGAAGGCTACGCCCGTGCGCACGTATTCACCGAAGCCCGGCGACGTCGAGCCTAAGTGGTATCTCATCGATGCCGCCGACGTCGTCCTAGGCCGACTGGCAACGCACGTTGCCACCCTGCTCCGTGGGAAGCACAAGCCGACCTACGCCCCGCATTTCGACGGAGGCGATTACGTCATCGTCATCAACGCTGACAAGGTCGCTCTGACCGGTTCGAAGCTCGAGCAGAAATTCGCCTACCACCACTCCGGGTACCCGGGTGGTTTGAGGGCGACCTCTTACACAGAGCTGCTTGCCAAGCACCCTGAGCGCGCCGTCGTCAAGGCGGTTCGCGGGATGCTCCCTAAGAACCGCCTCGGACGCAAGCAGCTTGCCAAGCTCAAGGTTTATGCTGGAACGGAGCATCCACATGCGGGCCAGAAGCCCGAGACCTTCGAGCTCAAGAAGATTGCTCAGTGAGCTTTCAGGAACAGGACGTATTGAATGTCTGAAACGACAGTTGAAGCCGAGGCGCTGAGCGAGGATTTCAGCGGCTCGTACACCACGGAGAGCGAAGCTCCCCGCATCGGTCAGGGCGCATCCCTGACAGCCCCGGGCCAGGCGCTCGGCCGCCGCAAGGAGGCCGTTGCACGCGTCAGGCTCATTCCGGGAAGCGGCGAATGGAAGATCAACGGGCGCAAGCTTGACGATTATTTCCCGAACAAGCTCCATCAGCAGCTCGTTCGCTCGCCGTTCGCCCTCCTCGACCTCGAGGGAAGGTTCGACGTCGTCGCCCGAATCAACGGAGGCGGCGTTTCGGGCCAGGCCGGCGCACTTCGCCTTGGAATTGCCCGCGCCCTCAACGAGATCGACCGTGAGGCCAACCGCCCCGCTCTCAAGAAGGCCGGTTTCCTCACCCGCGACGCCCGAGCCGTCGAGCGCAAGAAGGCCGGCCTGAAGAAGGCGCGCAAGGCCTCGCAGTTCTCTAAGCGTTGATCTGTTTCCGCTGCTGAGGCGTTCTCGACGCCGGGCAGCGGAAGCCTTCGGAGGGTTGACGGCGCGCAGGCCGTCGGCGCCAAAGGCAATCAGGCGTTTTGTGGGCCCGTCGGAAGAACCGACGGGCCCACAATTGTCATGCCGCCACCGTTTTCCGGGGCGTCTGCGTCACATTGATGTTTTCCAGGGTGCCTGCTTCACACAGCGATTTCCAAGGCACCTGCCTCAACGCCGGCTGGTGTTGGCCTCCGCAAATGCACGCGAGACGCCTGCCCGGCGCCAATTCGCGCACGGCGTCCTTTGCGACGCCGACTTCCGTGTCGAACCCGGAACAGCGGTATTTATGTGTTTTGTGATTCAGGGCGTTTTGAAGCGTTCCGCCGGCTCACATTGTGGAGGAGTTCGGCTGGCGGGCGCAGCAGTGCCATACTTGGGATCGTCACAACAGCGATCTTTTCTCGAACCGGAGAGGAATCATGGCCCGACTTTTTGGAACTGACGGCGTGCGAGGGCTCGCCAATCGCCAGATTACGGCACAACTGGCACTCGAATTAGGCGAAGCCGCCGCTCGGGCTCTCGCACAAGGCGGAGAGGGGCGCCCCCGGGCGGTTGTCGCCCGAGACACGCGCTTGTCGGGGGCCATGCTCGCGCAGGCCGTCGCGGCAGGCCTGGCCGGCGCCGGCGTCGACGTCGAACAAGTCGATGTGCTGCCCACCCCCGGGCTGGCCTATCTCACAGCCTCCCAGAACATCGACCTCGGCGTGATGATCTCCGCCTCCCACAACCCTATGCCCGACAACGGCATCAAATTCTTTGCGCGCGGCGGGTTCAAGCTCGAAGACTCCATCGAGGACGAGGTCGAAGCCCTCCTCGGCGCCGAATGGGACAGGCCCGTCGGCGAAGGCGTCGGCAGGATCGAATCCGCCGTCGAAATGGCAGACTCGGTTTACATCGAGCACCTCGTCGGGTCGATCGACGTCGAATTGACCGGCCTGCGAATCGTCGTCGACTGCGCGAACGGGGCCACCAGCGCCGTCGCCCCCGAGGCTCTGCGCAGGGCGGGCGCCGACGTCGTCGTCATCAACGCCTCGCCCGACGGGCACAACATCAACGACAAATGCGGGTCTACCCACCCCGAACAGCTCCAGTCAGCCGTCGTGGCGTCCAGGGCGGATTTCGGTTTCGCCTTCGACGGCGACGCCGACCGCTGCCTCGCCGTGGACGCCTCGGGCGCGATGGTCGACGGAGATCAGATCATGGGCTTGCTTGCCATTGCGATGAGGGACCGCGGCGAACTTGCGGGGGACACGCTCGTTGTGACGGTGATGTCCAACCTCGGCCTCATCCTCGCCATGCGCAAGGAGGGGATCGCAACGGTTCAAACGGCCGTCGGCGACCGCTACGTCCTCGAGGCCATGCGCGCGGGCGGGTATGTGCTCGGCGGCGAGCAGTCCGGCCACGTCATCAATCTCAACCACGCCACCACCGGAGACGGCACCCTCACCGCGCTGCTCGTGGCCGCCGAGGTTGCGAGAACCGGGCGGCCGCTCGCCGACCTCGCGGGGGTGGTCCAGCGCCTCCCGCAGACGCTCGTCAATGTGGCCGACGTCGACAAGACCCGCACAGAAACGGACGAAGAAGTCGCGGCGGCCGTGAGTGCCGCCGAGCGCGCTCTGGGCGAGACCGGGCGGGTGCTGCTCCGCCCCTCCGGAACCGAACCGCTCGTGAGAGTCATGGTTGAAGCCGCAACGCAGGAGGAGGCCGACGCCGTCGCGGCAAACCTCGCGGAGGTCGTGAAGTCGAGGCTCAGCCTCTGAGGGATCCTTTCCGCGGGATTCTTGTTTATGCTCTGCTCCACGGCGCCTCGATCTAAAGGGGATTTGCCGAAGGGCAAGCCTGCTCACGCTTGATCGGAGGGGCCAAGCCAAGCGCGCGGCCCCTCCGGCAGGGCCGAGCCAAGTGCGGCTTCTCCGGCAATTGGTTTCTGCCGGTCTCGGGACTCGGGGCGGCGCATCCGCTGCTAATCGAAATCGGCATGGATTCCTGGCGTCGGATCCGTGCCGCCAGCGGTCGATGCCGCACCGGCTTCGGGCATGTAACTCGTTCCCATGATGCCCTTTAACAATTATGACGTAAGTTTAGCCTCTTTGGTGCGGATTCATCGTGTATGGTGAATCGCGTAATCTGCAATTTATGGCGAATGGGTCTGCGCTCGGCCAACACATGATGTGTGCGAATTGATATGTTTGCGACGTTTGCCTCGTTGATGCGCGAACGCGTGGATTGTTTGGGCCGGCTGAGGATAGTGTCGAGTGGATGAGTTTGAAAGAAATTCTTCAGGCGGCTACTTACTTCTCCGTCATTCTAACACGCAATGCCGTGTGTGTGCGGCACGAAACGGGGGCTTTTGGGGTAGTCTGTAACTGTAGCTGAATGGGATATTCTGTTTTTGCTACTGTATATGCGTCAAACGCAGTTCTTACACATATCTAATGCCAAGGGAGGATGATCGCGTGGCCATATTTAGAATGGACAAGGATCAGTTCAGACGTCAAATAGCTGAACTGGAACAAGCCGGCGCCGAGTACGAAGGGGCGAAGGCCTCTCTGAGCTCGGCTGTGGGCAATAGCTGCCAGGATCTGCAGAACACCGGGGCGTGCACGCCCTCTGACGACGACCGCTGGTCGGGGCTCAACGAGCTCCAGCAGTTCAGGGCGCCGGTGCACACCTCGCTGTTCGCGGTGGACAAGGAAATGAAGCAGCTTTCGGAGCTCCAGAAGGCGACGATTGAGGATTTGCGGTCATCCTTGGACAGCTTCACTTATCGGGACGACGCCGAGCGTGCGGAGTTCGCAGCCGCGCTCGACGGACTCGATCGCCAGTTCACGTACACCCCGCCTCAAGGCATGGGGGCGATCGCGCAGGCTTTGTGGCGGGGGCTTCGCTCGTTTCCCCTATCCACGGGAGGCCAGTCGACTTCCCAATCTGCGGGAGGGCAGTCGACGATTTCTCAAGCGCTTGAGACCGGATTGTCCGGCGCTGGCTTGGGGCCGTCTCAATCGGGGGCTGGGAACTCCGGATCCTCGCAAGGCGCGACGGGCTCGGGAGGCGGTAAGTGATGGCAACCCCTAATGCTGATCGCCTGAAGATCATCGAAGTCTGGAAGACCGACCCCATCGAGCAGGCCAACGACGACCTCAGGGACGTCTCTGCCCGGATGCGCCGGGTCGCCGAGATCAATCGGCGCGTGGCGGCCGACTTGGGCCTGGAAGGCGAAACCGCGCAGGCGGCTTCGGCTCGCCTGGACGGCCTTGCGAGCTCCCTCGAAAGCCGCGCCCAGAAGGTAGATAAACTCGCGGAGATCCAAGGCAAGGCCGTCGAGAGCGGAAAAAAGCTCAGACCGGCAACCAGGAGATCCAAAAGACTCTTCAAAGTGTTAACGAGGTTCTCGACAGAACTAAGGGTGCGGCGACAAAGACCCCTGATAGTGCAGCTGTTGCAAACGATCGAGCGGAACGTGATGCTGTGCATGCGGAGATCGATCGGCGGGCAAAGAAAGTGCTGCATGTTCTCGGTTCCGAGATGCACGAGTTGATCGGTTCTCTTCCCGACCAACCTGAACACGCGCCCTCGTCAGGGCACGGCAGCGCGTCCACTGACTCTGCCAAAGCTGGACGAGGGAGTGGCGACGGTGCCGGGCAAACAGGTGTTCATGGGGTTGCCTCTCCTGCTTATCAGGGGCCGACGCGATCGGCTACGGAATGGCACACTCCCGGAAATGTTGGAGCTGGCGGCTCCGGGGGCTCCGTCGGCGGCGGTTATGACCCCGGAGGCGGCGCCTCGAGCGGAGTGTCCTTGCAGGGGTCGCATTATGCTCCTGGACAAGTCGGTGCGTTTGCGCCGGGAGGTTCGCGTACCTTGAATCCAACGACGGCACCGCCAGCGGTGTTCAGTCCTTTGGCCACGGCCGCCGTCATCGGCGGAGGAACGGCTGTGGCTGGGTATAAGGCCTATCAGGCTGTGCGCGCCGCACGTGCGACGGCGTCGACGCCCGCTTCGACTACCTTGCCCGCAAGGTCAGGAGCTGCAGTGCGTGCAACCGCGCCGAGTTCGTCGGGTATCCTGCGTGGGGCGACAACCGCGGTTCGGGCGACGTCCTCTCAGACAGGTTCCCGCGGCATGCCGGTTCGAGGCGGGGCCACAGGTGTGGCCAGACCCGTCTCGGCATCTTCGTCGGCGCGTTCTTCCGGCATCGTGCGCGGGGCGACGACGGCGGTTCGGGCGTCGAGTCCAGCCTCGTCTTCTCGAGGATCGGGCATCCTCCGGGGCACAACAACTGCGGCTCGAACCCCGACTGCGTCGGCGGCCTCGGCGGGAAAAGCAGGATCCTACGGCACTCGTACCACCGCCGGCGGCACCTCGGATCGAGCCGCCCAGTCCTCGACTCGGGGAACGGGGTTAAGCGCTTCTCGCGGGGCCGGAGCGACCAGCCAAACGGCGACGGCGAGCCGTGGAGCAAGCTCTTCCGCAACGCGCAGCGGGGCCTCCCGTCTTGCTGCGGGGAGGTCCGTTGAGCGATCATCCGCAGAAAGTCGCTCGTCTTCTTCTTCGCGTGTTCTGTCTGGCTTGACTGGGCGCGGGGAGGCAAATCGCGCGAAAGACAAGCAGAGGAAACAGAGACGGGAAAAGGCGGTCAAACCTAAGTCGGTTTCTCCCTACGAAACCGACAAGAGGATTACCTTCCTCGAGGCGGGGTGTCGTAAAGAAAGCGACTAGAGCCCGGTTCGGAAAGGAATGGCAACGCGGGCGGGGGTCGACGAGGAAACAGAGTTCCTCGTCGACCCCCGCCCGCGAAATGTAGTGATTTCATCTGTATCGCTGAGATTTCGGAGCGAGGAGGATCGAGTCGCTCGCAGACGGACAATTACACGTTTCTTTTCGGGAATCGGTGTCGTTTCCTGCGCCTTGTCGTAGCGGCGATAACAGCGCTCGCCGCTGCAACGACGGCTGTTCCAATGGCGCCCCATCCCCACACGGGGAATCCGTCATTGTCGTTTTTCGAAGTCGCAGTATCCGATTTTTTGCCAGAGACGGAAGTAGGCGCAGGAAAGGACGATGCGCCTCCCTCTTTCTCGGAAGTGATAGAAATGCCTGTAGAAAGATAGTCAAAGTTATTGATAATTACTTTGTTGCCCTCAATTTTTCCTATGTTTGTTTTAGTTACTTTAGAGGGCATTTGAATCGTTAACTTTATTTCTTCGTATGTTTCTGTAGCTTCCATCGGCGATTTAGGTATGGCAAATCCATAAGAATCGCCGTTGTCAACTAGTCCATCTCCCTTGTTTAAAGGCTTGTCTGATGTGAGCTTACATGTGAGGGGGCCTCCGGGAGAGGTTATATCCTCCATTCTAGTGCCCTCCCCGTGCGCAAAACTGCCCATTCTAGGAAGATAGTTTTTTAGATTCTCGCATGTCCTGCCAATTGAGGCCATCTGTCCGTTGTCGTCTTCGAAAATGAGGACTTCCTTGGTTTTGCCATCGGCATGCATCTCGATGGTCGCCTCCGTGCGGCATCCCGTGAGAATGAAAGCTGATAGAGCCAAGAAAGCATAGAGAACATTTGACTTTTTCTTTGAACGGGTGGTCATGTTGAGTCTCCCTGTGTCCCCGAGAAACGGCAATCGCCTAAAACGGCCGGACAAGATCAGGATAGCCTTTCAGGCCCCCACTCTGCTCGATCCGACCGCCAACCGGAATTCACTTAGACAGCTACAGTTTTTCAGCAGGGTATGTACAGTTTTCCAGCAGGGGTGCAGGCGCGGCTGCGCATCGACCGTGTTCACGCCAAGTCGCTTACGAGGTGTGAAACCCGTGTCGCTTACGAGATGTGAAACCCGTGACGTTCGGGACGGTTTACCGGCGGTCAGCGGCGGCTGGGGCGCTTCCTTGGGGAGAATTGCTCTCTTGCCCCTTCATTGCCGGGTGTTAAGGTTGTCCAGCGTATTGCAGCGATTTCATCGGCGGAAAGGACAACGTGGATCTGTTTCACTCCATCGAGAGCTGGGTCTTGGATTTTGGGCCCTCACTATGGACCCTGTTCTTTCTGTTCGTCTTTTGCGTGATCGACGGCTTCCTCCCGATTCTCCCGTCGGAAACCCTGATCATTGCGCTGGGGGCACTCATCGTTCAGAGCAACGGACCCAACGTTTACCTGCTCATCCTCACCGGAGCGCTCGGAGCGATCTTCGGCGATCAGCTCGCGTTCGGCATCGGGCACAGATACAACGTAGAGCGCATTCGCTTTTTGCGCGAAGGGAAGGGGCAAGTCGCCGTTCGCTTCGCCCAGAAGGGCCTTGCGAGGCGGGGCCCCCTCTACATCATCGCGGCCCGCTTCATCCCGATCGGCAGGGTCGCCGTCAACCTCATCGCCGGAGCAACCGGATACCCCCGCCACAAGTTCATCCCTCTGACGCTGCTGTCCGGGCCGATTTGGTCTACCTACTCCGCGCTGATCGGCATCGTCTCCGGGCATGTCTTCAACGGCCATCCCATTCTGTCCATGCTCGTGGGCGTGAGCGGCGGAATCGCCTTGGGCGCCGTAATCAACATCGTCATCGAGAGGACGACGTCGGGGCCTTCGACTCCCGAAGAGGTCTTCGGCGATGCGGCCCGAACGCCGGACGATGTGCAGGATCACGGGTCAAAAGGCGACGGCACGAAGGTCCGCGACGTCCAAAGCGGCGACGCCGGAGACGAATCCAGCGACGCCCGAGATGAAAAAGGCGAAGCGGAAAGCGCCGAAATGAAATAGGCCGCGCCGGTCGAAGCGGACCGCGCCGGTCACAATTTTCTGATGATGACGTTTTCAATCAGATGGTTCGCGCCCTTGCGCAAGACGATGTGGGCTCGCGAGCGCGTCGGCGCGATGTTCTCCAGGAGGTTCGGCAGATTGATTGTGCGCCAGATGTATTCGCCGCGTTCGCGCAGCTCTTCCTCGCTCATCGTCGCGAATTGCTGAAAGTAAGACTCGGGCTGATTGAAGGCCACCTCGCGGAGCTTGAAAAGCCTCTCGATATACCACTGTTCGATGTGCGTGGCTTCGGCGTCGACGTAGATTGAGACGTCGAAGAAATCCGAAACGGCTTGCAGGTCGCGCCCGCTTCCGTCGGTTTTGGCCGGTTGGAGCACGTTGAGGCCCTCGATGATGAGGATGTCCGGCCGGTTGACCTCGATCGAGGCGCCGGGGACGATGTCGTAGATGATGTGGTCGTACACAGGGGCGCGCACGGCGCTCCGTCCTGCCTTCACGGCTTTGAGGAAATCGACGAGGGCCTGGCGGTTGTATGACTCGGGGAATCCCTTGCGCTCCATGAGGCCGCGTTCTTCCAACACCGCATTGGGGTAGAGGAATCCGTCGGTCGTCACCAATTCGACGCGCGGGGTTGCCGGCCAGCGCCGCAGCAGCTCGCGCAGCAGGCGCGCCGTCGTCGACTTCCCGACCGCCACCGATCCCGCGATTCCGATGACGAAAGGCGTGCGCTCCTCGCGCAGACCGAGGAAATGCGACGTTTTTCTGTGGAGCGCGCCGACCTCGGCCGTGTACATCTGCAGCAGGGCCGACAGCGGGCGGTAGATGGCGTCGGCCTGATCGAGGTCGATGGGGTCGCCCAGGGCGGAAAGGCGGCGGATGTCCGACTGCGTCAGCGGAAGGGGAGTCGATTGCGCTAGCCTGGCCCACTCTTCGTAGGAGAAGTCGATCACGTGGGAGGCGGGCGGTGTGGCGCTCGGCCCGATGTGCGCGGGGGCGATCATGGATTCAATTGTAACGGCGTTTTTCGCTGCCTCCGCGCACACGTCGTACCTTCCGAAGCGCGAAGCGAGATATGCCGAATGGGAGGCTCGCGCGAGGGTGCTTGGTTGGGTTGAGCCGCTTTGGGGACGCCGACGACGTCCCGGAGGGCGGCAAGCGAATGGGCGGGCGACTTGCACAAGGGGCGGGCGACACGGGATGGGCCCGGGAGGCCCGGGAGGCAGCAAATATTCGTCTTTGGAAAAACGTAGGGCACCAGGCTTAAAACACGGGCCCGAGTGTGGTTAGATTACTGCCATGTGCGGAATCGTTGGATACGTCGGTCATGGTCCCGCGGGCTCCCGCCCGCTGGACGTCGTTCTCGAGGGCCTCGCCCGTTTGGAGTACCGGGGGTACGACAGCGCCGGCGTCGCCGTCGCCGGACCAGAGGGGATGAGCGCGGTCAAAAGGGCCGGTCGGCTCGACAACCTCCGGGCGGCGCTTGCTCATAGCCCGCTGCCCCCGGGCACAGCCGCCATCGGACACACCAGATGGGCAACCCACGGCGGCCCCACGGATGAAAATGCGCATCCTCATGTCAGCTTCGACGGCGCGGTCGCCGTCGTCCACAACGGAATCATCGAAAACTACCCCGAACTGGCGCTCGAGCTCGATCGTCGCGGAATCTTTCGCCGGTCGGAGACCGACACGGAGATAGCCGCCCACCACCTCGCCCTCGAATACGCGAAGGACGGCAACCTTCTTGCGGCAATGTGCCGCTTGGCCTCGCGTCTGCAAGGTTCCTTCACCCTCGTGGGGATGGCCGGCGACTCCGAGGTCGTCGCAGCGCGCAGGAACTCGCCGCTCGTCGTCGGCCTGGGGGAGGGCGAGAACTTCCTGGGATCGGACGTGGCGGCGTTCGTCGGCTCGACGTCGGACGCGCTCGAACTCGGCCAGGACACGGCGGTCAGCATCACCGCCGACGAGGTCACGGTGGTCGATTTCGAGGGCAGGCCCGCCGAGGGCAAGCGCTTCGAGGTCAATTGGGACCTCTCCGCCGCCGTGAAGGACGGGTACGAGACGTTCATGGACAAGGAGATCCACGAGCAGCCCAAGGCCGTGGCCGAGACGCTGCGCGGGCGCACGAGCCTCGACGGGCGCCTCCACCTCGACGAGCTTCGCATCGACGAGTCGGTTCTGCGTTCGGTGGACAAGATCATCGTCGTCGCCTGCGGAACAGCCGCATACGCCGGACACGTCGCAAAATACGCGATCGAGCACTGGTGCCGCGTGCCGGTCGAGGTCGAGCTGGCGCACGAATTCCGCTATCGGGACCCCGTCGTCAACGAAAAGACGCTTGTTGTGGCGATTTCGCAGTCGGGCGAGACGATGGACACCCTCATGGCCATTCGCCACGCCCGCGAGCAGGGCTCGAAGGTGCTCGCCATCGTCAACACCCATGGATCGACGATCGCGCGCGAATCCGACGCGGTTCTCTACACTCACGCGGGGCCAGAGGTGGCCGTCGCCTCGACAAAGGCGTTCATCGCCCAGATCACGGCCTGCTACCTTTTGGGCCTCTACCTGTCCGAGCTCCGCGGGAACAAATACGTCGACGAAGTCGCCACCTATCTGGACGAGCTGGGCAAGATGCCCAGCCGCATCGAGGAGGTGCTGGCCGAAGAAGAGCAGGTCCGCACGCTCGCCCGTTCGATGGCCGACGTCACCTCGGTTCTTTTCCTCGGCCGCCACGTGGGCTTCCCCGTCGCCCTCGAGGGCGCGCTCAAGCTGAAAGAGCTTGCCTACATCCACGCCGAGGGATTCGCGGCAGGCGAGCTCAAGCACGGCCCCATCGCGCTCATCGAAGAGGGGCTGCCGGTTTTCGTCATCGTGCCGACGCCGCGGCGGCCCCTCCTTCACTCCAAGGTCATCTCCAACCTTCAGGAGGTCAAGGCCCGCGGCGCCCGCGTCATCGTCATCGCGGAGGAAGGCGACGAGGAGGCCGCAAGCTACGCGACCCGCGTCTTCTGGGTGCCGCGGTCGACGCCCACGCTCATGATGCCGCTCGTGACGGTCGTGCCGTTGCAGATTTTCGCCTGCGAGCTGGCCTCGGTCAAGGGATACGACGTCGACAAGCCGCGCAACCTGGCGAAGTCCGTGACGGTCGAATGATCCGGGCATTCGACGCCCGGAAGATCCGCGAGGCCGAAGCGCCCCTCTTGGCCGCGGGCGTTCCCCTCATGGAGCGGGCTTCGGGCGCCCTCGCCCTTGCGGTCTTGCGGCTTCTCGGCGGATCCTACGGCAGGAGGGCGCTCGCCCTCGTCGGACGCGGGAACAACGGGGGAGACGCCCTTTTCGCCGCTGCGTTCCTCGCCCGGCGGGGCATGGGCGTCGCTGCGGTCGTCGCCGAGGGCGCGCATGGGGCGGGCCTTGCCGCCGCCCGCGCCGCAGGCTGCGCTGTGCTTGACGTCGCCGACATCGACGCCGTCGTCCGGGAAGCGGCCCGAGCCGACGTCTGGATCGACGGAATTCTGGGCATCGGAGCCCGCGGCGGGCTGCGCGGGCCTTTTGCGTCGCTCGTCGAACGCCTCGAGGGCTCGCGGGAAGGCTCCGCGCCGCTGCCGGAGGCGGGACGGTCGGCCGGAGCCGGGCCGCTCGTCGTCGCCGTCGATGTGCCTTCCGGAATTGGAACGGACGACGGCGCAGCGCCCGGCCCGATCTTGCGCGCCGACCTCACCGTGACGATGGGCGCGCCCAAGCCGGGTCTCCTTCTCGACCCTGCGCGCAGGTATGCGGGGCGCGTCGAAACGGCGGACATCGGGCTCGGCCTGTCAGCCGCCGCCCGCGCCGCAGGCTGCGCTGTGCTCGACGTCGCCGACATCGACGCCGGCTTTCCCAGCCCCGACCTCGTCTCGATCGAGCGTGCCGACCTTCCGCTCCTGTGGCCCGTTCCCGGGCCCTCCTCGCACAAGTACACGAGGGGAGTGGTCGGCGTCGCGGCAGGCTCGGCGAGCTACCCGGGGGCGGGGTTCCTGTGCGTCGACGCGGCCCTGGCTGCGGGGCCCGGCATGGTCCGCTACGCGGGAACGCTCGGTTCGGCTGTCGTTTCGTCCTGTCCCGAAGCGGTTCTGGGGGAGGGGCGCGTCGATGCCTGGGTCATAGGGCCTGGGCTCGACAGGGAAGCCCTTGCTCGCGCTGAGCCTATCGTCGACGGACTCCGAAGCGAGGGATGGACGGCGCCAGCCGTCCTTGACGCGGGCGCCCTCGCCTGGGCCGAGCGTGGCATGACGCCCGCGACGGTCCTCACTCCGCACGCCGGGGAGCTGGCGGCGCTTTTCTCCCGCCTGGGAATCGAGGGCTCCCGCGAGGGCATCGCCGCGTGTCCGGCTGCGGCCGCCAAGCTGGCGAGCGAGTTCACGGGCGCGACCGTCGTGCTCAAGGGCCCCGTCGACGTCGTCGTTTCGCCGGGAAGCCCCGTGTACGCGCAGTCAGGCCCCGCCTGGCGGGCCGTTGCGGGCGCGGGCGACGTTTACGCGGGCTTGCTCGGCGCCCTCTTGGCCGCCGGCCTCGAGCCCGCGCGAGCCGCGGCCGCAGCCGCGTGCGTCCACGGGCTTGCAAGTGAAAACGGGCCGATGCGGGCGAGCGACATCGTTCGAAACGTCCCGGCGGTTGTTCGGGCCGCCCTTGCGGGCGGCGGCTCAGAAGAAGGATCCGGCTACCACGCGCCGGGCGCCTCCGCTTCAGCCTTCCACATGCGGAGGGCCCGCGTGAGCGGAGGCCGGCGGGGTGCACGATGTGCCGGGGGAGCCCGGCGAGGAGGGCCCGCGTGAGCGGAGGCCGGCGTCCCATGCAGAAAATTGACGAATGCGCACGCGCAGCGCGGGAGGAATCGTGATCTCTTATTACCCTGCCGAGGCCCGAATCGACCTTTCGGCCATCCGGTCAAACCTTTCTTCCGTCCGCGAGGCGGCGGGGGAAGCGGCCGTTCTCGCCGTCGTCAAGGCTGACGCGTACGGGCACGGGCGCGCCGAGGTCGCCCGCGCCCTCGCGCCCGCGGCGGACTATCTCGGTGCGGCCCAGCTTGGCGAGGCCCTTGCGCTCAGAGAAGAGGTCGGCCCCGGGCCTCGCATACTCACCTGGATCTTCGCACCCGGGGCGCCCCTCGCCCAGGCGCTGCGAGCAGACGTCGAATTGTCCGCCGGCGCCTTCTGGGCGATCGACGAGATTGCCCGGGCAGCGAGGGAAACGGGCACGACTGCCAAGGTCCACCTCAAGGTCGACACGGGCATGGCCCGCGGCGGATTCAACCTCGCCGACGTCGCCGAGGCCTCCCGCAGGCTCAGGGCGCTTCAGGCCGACGGGCTGTTCTCAGTCGTTGGGCTGTGGAGCCACCTCGCCCGGGCCGACGAGCCCGAATCTGGGACCACCGAGAGGCAGATCGAGCGTTTCGAGCAGGCCAGGGCCGCCGCACGCTCAGAGGGAATCGAGCCGGAGATCCTTCATCTCGCCGCGTCCGGAGGCGCTCTGTGGCATCCGGCGGCGAGATACGACATGGTCAGGCCGGGCATCGTCCTGTACGGGCTTTCCCCCAATCCGGAGGTGGCGACGGCGCGCGAGCTCGGCCTGACGCCCGCGATGGAGCTTTCTGCGAGCCTCATCCTCGAACGCGGCGTCCCCGCGCAGACGCCGATCTCATATGGACACACCGAGAAAACAGAGGCGCCGACGCGCTTGGGGGTCGTGCCCCTGGGCTACGGCGACGGGATCCCGCGCGCCGCATCCGGCGTCGCCCCCGTCAGCGTCGGCGGGGTCCGCACTCGCATACGCGGGCGGGTGTGCATGGACCAATTCGTCGTCGACGTTCCCGAAGCGGCCACGGCGGGCGACACGGCCTTCCTATTCGGGGCGGGAGACCTGCCGAGCGCGGACGAATGGGCGCAGGCCTGCGGAACGATCGGGTATGAGATTGTCACCCGCCTTGGGGCGAGGGTTCCGCGACGCTATCATGGGTGACGCTATGGAAGAACTGATTATCGACGACGCCGATGCCATGCACGCCTTCGGCGTTCGTCTCGGCTCGCTTCTGGCCGCGGGCGACCTCGTCATGCTCGACGGCCCGCTGGGCGCGGGCAAGACGACGATGACCCGCGGGATAGCCGAGGGCATGGGGGTGACGGGGCGAGTCGCCTCGCCGACTTTCGTCATCGCCAACGTCCACAGGTCGCTTGGCGACGGGCCCGATTTGGTTCACGTCGATGCGTACAGGCTCGAATCGCTCGACGAAGTCGACGCCCTCGACCTGGACGCCTCCCTCGACGCGTCGGCGACCGTCGTCGAATGGGGCGAAGGGAAAGTCGAGGTGCTCACGCCTGACCGCCTGACGATCAAGGTCGCCCGGCCGACGGGCGGCGAGGAGATCGGAGCCGATTGCCCCCGAAAGCTGACTTTCGAAGCCACGGGCGAGAGATCCTGCGAAATTCTCCGAGGGCTCGAGGCCGGTCGGTGAAGAGGACTCTACAGGCGGCGATCGCCGCAGCGGCCATTGCCACGGCCCCCGCAACGGCCTTCGGCGCTCCGGCTTTCGCGACGGACTCGGATTCTTCCACCGCGACAAGCTGGTTCAGCCGCTCCGCCGAAGACGCCGCCCGAAGCAAAGCCGGCGACACATTTGGCTCACGGTATGACGTCAAGGTCGGTGAGCCGACGCATGCCTCCGTTTTCGCGGGCGACAAAGACGATCTGCGCGTGACCGGCTCCGAGTATTGGGCGGCGCCCGTCAAATCGGGGGACAAAGTGCTCGGCACAATCGCCGTCAAGGTGACCGACGGCAAGGTCGGAACCCCGATATTCACGGCCGAAGAGGCCTTCGGAAAAGAGCTTGCCAACAGGACTCCCAACACGACCGTCGTCGTCGATCCGCTCACTCAAGGCTGGTTTCTTCTGACTCAAGACGGCCACGTGCGGCCGCTCGACCCGCGCGCCCGGAAGGTGGTCGCCGGCCAGCTGACGCTCAGGGAGTTCGCCTCCGTGCGCGACTCCCTTCGCGACGCGGCATCCGGGCATTCGTCCAGCGCGGCGAAGAAAGCCGCTCGGCGTCAAGGGGATTCGACGGTGCTGAAGATCGTCGTCGCCGGCTTGATCCTGCTTTTCGGGGCTCTCGGTGCGGCGGTGTGGATTCGCCGCGCTCTCGTCAAGCGGCGGGCGGGCGCTTCGGAGCCCGTCGGCGAAGGGCGCGGCGCCGACCGGAGCGGAGGCCAGCGCCCCTCGCGGGAGGGCTTGCGCGCCGCGACTTCCAGCCGTTCGGGGCAATCGAACGACGGTTCGAGGACCATCCGGTTTGACACCGGCGAGATCGTGAGGGTCTACGAGATGCCGCCCAGCCGGGGCGAAGGAAGGGACGGAGGAGAACGTTGAGAATACTGACTGTCGACACCTCGGATCGGTCGATCGTCGGCGTAGTCGAGGCAGGGACGACGCTTGAGGAGATCGCGTGTGAGCGCTCCGCGGACGCGCGCCGCCACGCGGAGAGCCTGGCCCCGATGGTCGAGAGGGCGACCGGAGAGCGCCGCCCGGACATGATCGTCGCAGGAACCGGCCCGGCCGCCTTCACCGGCCTGCGCGCCGGGCTCGTGACTGCCCGCGCCCTCTCGCGCGCCTGGGGCGTCCCGCTCTACGGAGTCTCTTCTCTGGAGGCGCTGGCACTCGGCGGCGCGATGCGAGGACTGGACGACATCCTCGCCGTCATCGACGCCAGGAGGCGCGAGTTTTTCGTCCTTCGGGCACACCCGCTCGGCTCCGACGACGTCGCCGTCGTCTCCGGCCCCGAAATCGCGGCCCGCGCAGACCTGCACGCCGGGCCCGAGACGGCGATCGTCACACCCAATCCAGACCTTTGCCCCGAGCTCGACGGCGCCGTGGCCGTGGAATGCCGCCCCGAGCACCTGGCTCGGCGCGCCCTTGCGCTCCTCGCGCGCAAGGAGGCCGGCGAGGACGTCCGCCTCGACACCGAACCGCAGTACCTGCGCCGCCCCGACGTCCACGGAGCATGAGCCTGCCTCCCGGCCTTTCCTTCGCCTCGCCCGCGCCCGGCTGGGCTCGCGCTTTGGCGGATTTCGACGTGCGGGCCTTCGGACGCGACGCCTGGCCCTTCGAGCAATGGGTCCAGGAGCTCGCAAGCCGCCGCAGCGTCTACATTGCGATCGTTCGCGAGGGAGGGATCGCGGCCGTTCCCGAGATCGTCGCGGCCGGAGGAGTCGGCCTCGGGCCCGAGGCCGAAGTGCTCACCGTCGCCGTCGCCCGGAAGGAACGCGGCCGCGGCCTCGGCGGCGCCCTCTTGGACGAGCTGCTCGCACGCGCGCGGAACGGGGGAGCCGAGGACGTCTTCCTCGAGGTTCGCTCGCGCGACCCAATCGCCCAAAAGCTATATTCCGGCAGAGGGTTCGCCGCCGTCGGCCTGCGCAAAGGGTATTACAGCGACGACGACGCCCTCGTCATGCGTCTGAGCATGGGCGAGGCATCCTGAGGGCCGGCCGGAGGGGCGCCGCCCGAGAGGATCGAGACGCCTGCCTCGAATCCTGGGACGTAAGGCGCATATGCTTCGCAGTTTTGCCGAAAAGTCGCCGATTAATTACACAACAATGTGTTCCTTTATTTATTCTGACGTCGGTATTCTCGACCTGACTGGGTAAAGTCGAAGTGTGGATAACTCACTGAAACAGAAGCGCGGCATGATGACGTCCGTGGGACTCAAAGTCGTCATGGCGTTCACCGGGCTGATCTTCGTCATCTTCGTCCTGTTCCACATGTATGGAAACCTCAAGATGTTCTTCGGGCCCGAGGCTTACAACCACTACGCCGAGTGGCTCAAGCACGACATGCTCTACCCGATCCTCCCGCACGGCTGGTTCATCTGGATCTTCCGCATCTGCCTCATTCTCGTTCTGCTCGGCCACGTGGGCGCCGCCGCCCACCTCGTCGTTCGCAACTACAGAGCGCGCGGAACCCGGTACAAGGTGAAGTCGGGGACGAAGAAGAAGGAATCGTGGCCGTCGAAGACGATGAAGGTCGGCGGAGTGACGATCCTCCTGTTCATCGTCTTCCACATCCTCCATTTCACGGCGTTGAAGATTCAGATCGGGGGCGACTACCATCGGCTCTCGCCGTATGAGCGCATGGTCGCCTCCTTCAACTTGGACAGCTGGGCCTCCGTGTGTGCGCTCGTCATCTACACCGTCGCGGTCACTTTCGTCAGCTTCCACGTGTGGCATGGCCTCTACTCGGCGCTGACGACCCTGGGAGCGGGGCGGCGAGGGGCTGAGGCGTTCCTCAAAGGGCTTTCCGCCCTGTGCGGCCTGGCTTTGTTCATCGGCTTCCTCGCTCCGCCTTTCGCCATAGCCTTCGGATTCATCGAGTGAGGGGCGAACATGGCTGAGACTCTTCACACGCAAGATCCGACGGGCGCCGACCTGCGCCACCGTGCTCGCACTCATCCAGCAGGGACAGACATGACTCAGATTCTTTACACCGAAGGGTCGGCGATCGCCGACACCAAGGCACCCGCCGGCCCGCTCGAAGGCAAGTGGGAGAAGCGCAAATTCGACGCCAAGCTCGTCAATCCGGCCAACCGCCGCAAGCTTTCGATCATCGTGGTCGGAACCGGGCTCGCCGGAGGAGCCGCTGCGGCGTCGCTCGGCGAAATGGGCTACAACGTCAAGGCCTTCTTCTACCAGGATTCAGCTCGCCGCGCGCACTCGATCGCTGCTCAGGGCGGAATCAACGCGGCGAAGAACTACAAGAACGACAACGACTCGGTCTACCGTCTCTTCTACGACACGATCAAGGGCGGAGACTTCCGGGCGCGCGAAGCGAACGTCTACCGCCTGGCGGAGGTCGCCAACAACATCATCGACCAGTGCGTTGCCCAAGGAGTCCCCTTCGCCCGCGAATACGGCGGATATCTCGACAACCGCTCCTTCGGCGGCGTCCAGGTCTCGCGAACCTTCTACGCCCGAGGCCAGACGGGCCAGCAGCTCCTCATCGGCGCCTATCAGGCCCTTCAACGGCAGGTGGCCGCGGGAACGGTCGAGAGCTTCTCCCGCCACGAAATGATGGAGCTCATCGTCAAGGACGGCCGTGCGCGGGGCATCGTCGCCCGCGACATGGTCACCGGCGAGATTGAGCCGCACGTCGCCGACGCCGTCGTCCTCGCCACCGGCGGATACGGAAACGTCTTCTTCCTCTCCACGAACGCGATGGGATGCAACGGGTCGGCTATCTGGCGCGCCTACCGCAAGGGCGCCTACTTCGCCAACCCGTGCTACACGCAGATCCATCCGACCTGCATTCCGCAGCACGGGGACTACCAGTCCAAGCTCACGCTCATGTCCGAGTCCTTGCGAAACGACGGGCGCATCTGGGTGCCCAAGCGGGTCGAGGACTGCGAAAAGGACCCTCGGCAGATCCCCGAAGAGGACCGAGACTATTACCTCGAACGCATCTACCCTTCCTTCGGCAACCTCGTTCCCCGCGACATCGCCTCTCGGCAGGCGAAGAACATGTGCGACGAGGGCCGCGGGGTGGGCCCGAAGATCGACGGAGTAGCCAGGGGCGTGTACCTCGACTTCTCCGATGCGATCGACCGCATGGGGAAGGCCGCGGTCTCCGCCAAGTACGGCAACCTTTTCGACATGTACAAGCAGATCACCGACGACGACCCGTACGAGGTGCCCATGCGCATCTACCCGGCCGTCCACTACACGATGGGCGGACTGTGGGTCGACTACGATCTGGAGTCTTCGGTGCACGGCCTATACGTGGCGGGCGAAGCCAACTTCTCCGACCACGGCGCCAACCGCTTGGGCGCTTCCGCACTCATGCAGGGCCTGGCGGACGGCTACTTCGTTCTTCCCGACACGATGAACGACTACCTAGCTTCTGGCCCCTTTGAGCCGCTTGCTCCCGACGATCCCGCCGTGGTCGAGGCGTGCGAGTCAGTCAGGCTTCGCATCGCCACGCTCATGGGGCTCAACGGCGAGCATTCGGTCGATTACTACCACAAGAAGCTAGGATCGATCATGTGGGAGAGGTGCGGAATGGCTCGCGAAGCCGACGGGCTGCGCCAAGCCATTCACGAAATTCGAGCCCTGCGTGAAGACTTCTGGAAGAACGTCAAGGTTCCCGGCACGCCCGAGGAGCTGAACGTCTCTCTGGAGAAGGCAGGACGAGTCGCCGATTTCCTCGAGCTCGGCGAGCTCATGTGCATCGACGCTCTCCACCGCGAGGAATCTTGTGGAGGCCATTTCCGGGTCGAATCGCAGACTCCGGAAGGAGAGGCCCTTCGCCACGACGACAAGTACGCCTATGTCGCTGCTTGGGAGTTCGCCGGCGACGGCAACCCGCCGATCCTCCACAAGGAAGACCTCGACTACGAATTCGTCCACATGAAGCAGCGGAGTTACAAGTGAGAATCAACCTGGAGTACTGGCGTCAGAACGGCCCGTCCGATTCGGGCCACTTCGAGACGCACACGCTTGACAACGTGGACGAGCACGCCTCGTTCCTCGAGATGCTTGACGTCCTCAACGAGGAGCTCTTCGACGAAGGCAAGGAGCCTCTCGCCTTCGACTCGGACTGCCGCGAGGGAATCTGCGGCCAGTGCGGCATCGTCATCAACGGCGACCCGCACGGGCCCAAGCGGACCACGACGTGCCAGCTGCACATGCGCACGTTTAAGGACGGCGACACGATCACCCTCGAGCCGTGGCGTTCGAAGGGCTTCCCCGTCATCAAGGACCTTGTCGTGGACCGCTCGGCCTTCGATCGCATCGTCCAGGCCGGAGGCTACATCTCGGTCAACACCGGAGCCGCCCCCGAGGCGCATTCGCAGCTCGTCCCGAAGGGCAACGCCGACCGCTCCTTCGAGGCCGCCGCCTGCATCGGTTGCGGCGCCTGCGTGGCGGCCTGCCCCAACGGCTCGGCTATGCTCTTCACCTCGGCGAAGGTCGTTCACTTGGGCCTCCTCCCGCAAGGACAGCCCGAGCGCCGCGACAGGGTGGTCAACATGCTGGCCCAGCAGGACGACGAGGGATTCGGCGGCTGCACGAACGTCGGCGCATGCGCCAGCGTGTGCCCCAAGGAGATCCCCCTAGAGCTGATTTCCTTGCTCAACCGCGACCTCATCAAGTCGTACGGGCACAAGGCCCGCCAGAGGTAGACGCGCAAGCGGCCTGATTCTTCCGGCCGCGGTGAAAAGGGCGGGGCCCTAAGAGAGCCCCGCCCTTTTCATTTTGCACTGCGCTACGAGAGGTCGGCGCTGCGCGCCGCCCAGCTCGCGCTCAGTCGCGCTGGAAGCGCGCCTTGAGCTTGGCGATTCGCTCCTCGCGCTGCTCCTTGCGGGCGGACTTCTTTTCGTCGCGTATTTTTTCGCGAGCCGCTTTCGCCGCGGCTTCGGCCGCGGCCTGCTGAGCGACGAGCTCGTCGAGCACCTCGGACGATTCGCGGCGGATGATCGTTCCGCCCAGATCGCGGACTACCCGATCCAGCGCGTCCGTCGTGCCCTCGCTCGTTTCGAGCAGAATGGCATTGGAGCCCGGAGCGATAGTCCGGCCGAATTCGGCGATCGCCTCGGTTCCGACGTCGATCCTGTCGGCGTCGACCAGAGAACCCGCCAGCGCGCCCACTCCGAGCCCGAAAAGCATGCCCAACGGTCCTCCGAGCACTCCGACGACCATGCCGAGCAACCCGCCCCCGGCGGCGCCGGAACCCTTGAAGCCGTCGATGTGCTCGGCGACTTCGACCGTTCCGTTGGCATTCCTCTCGACGACGGCGCCCGCCGAAATCGACAAGGCCCCCGTTTGCGCCGTGCGGCTTATCTTGTTGAAGGCCTCATACGCCGTAGATCTCTCTGGGAAAACGACGAGGGCGACATAGTCGGTCATCTTCTGTCTCCTTTGGTGTGTCTCCTTTGGCGCGACATGTCGCCTCCTTTTTGGGCGGACGGCATGTGCGAGATGTATAGAAAGCCTTTTCGAGTCTGGTCGAAAGACTTTATTCATTACACTAATGAAGTCGCCGCTGTTTGTCAGAGACTGGTTCAGAGGCTATGCCCAGAGCGGAGAACGGGCGACGACGAGGTGCAAATCAGTCGGCAAGCGGCAGGAGCCCTCGCTCCGAAAAGACGCGTTTGGCCGCAAACATGGCGTTCAGAGACCGGGGAAATCCGCAGTAGGCGGATGCGTGAAGGATGGCTTCGACGATTTCCTTCGGCGAAAGGCCCACGTTGAGCGCGGCGCCGACGTGCACCTCGAGCTGCGGCTCGCAGCCCCCAAGGGCCGTGAGCATGCCGAGCGTGACGAGCTGCCGGTCTCTCGGGCGAAGCCCCTCGCGCGAGTAGATGTCGCCGAATCCCCAGGCGACGATGTGGTACCCGAGTTCGGGGCAGACGTCGCGCAGTGAGTCGAGCACGCGCGCGCCGGCGTCGCCGTCGACCCGGTTGAGCATTCTCATGCCTGCGGCGAAGCGCTCATCGCCTGCGGTCAGGTTCTTGTCGGTCTTCTCGTCCATCGTTTTCCTTTCCATGGATATCGGGAATATGCGTCTGCCCGGAGCCTTCGGCGTCGTCGATCCATTGTCGATAAAGCGCGATCTTGGCGTCCAAGGCGTCCGCGTGCGTGGAAAGCTCGGCTATGCGCGAACGGACGTCGGCTTCGTAATCGCAAAGAAGCTCCAGACGCTCGCGGAGCGTCGAGGGCCCCGCTTTGCGCAGCTGCGCATACCGGCGCATAAGCCCTATCGGCATGCTCGCGGCGCGAAGACGCTGGAGGAACCGTATCCAGGAGACGTCCTGGGCGTCATAAAGGCGCCTTCCGGCCCCGTCGCGCGCAACCGAAACGAGGCCCTCGCGTTCGTAGTACCTGAGGGTCGACGCCGAAAGTCCCGTTTCTTGAACGACTTGGCCTATGCGCATCCTTTCCATGGAAGGGAGCTTACGAGTTCAAGCGCGCTCGAAGTCAAGAAGCGCTCGGTCAGCTCTCGCAGTGCCGGTGCGAATCCGTGCCGGAGACGAGCTCGCGGTAGGCGGTTTCCACGCTCATCATGGACGGGGCGAATCCAATGCCCTTCTCGCCCTTGATGAGGTGAAGCCGGTTCGACCTGCGACGCCCGCTCGGGGAGATGACGAACGCGTCTTCGTAGGGGTTGATGTTCCAGTCGTCCACCGTGCCCACCCACGCGTCCGGGTTTTCGCGCAGCCTCCAGCTCGCAAAGGCTTTGAAGACTTCTGCCTCGGAGGGGCCGGGGCCTTCCGAGGGGGACGGGACGCGGACTTCAGATTCGGAGACGCGGTCTCCAGACTTCGAAGCGTCGCGGTTTTCCCTGTTTGAAGGGAAGCGAGGCTGCATGGAGGAAGTCGTCTGCCCTCGTCTGCGACGTCGGGCCGGCGAGTTGTCGTCGCTGGTCATGATGGGTTCCTTTCAATGGTGCGAATTGTGGGGCTTCGTAAACGTGACTGCGGCGCACTGCCGGGGCAGCGTCCGCCTCGCGTGGCGACCGGATGCGGAATCGCGCCAGTCTGACCGCAGATCGATCAGCGGATGCGATCCTTGGGAGTCGTGCAGGATGAAGATGTGAAGGAAAGGCACGTTCACATTCGTTCTCCGTTCCTTTGTCGCCGGTTCTTCGTTTCGATTTGCTGTGACGCCGATGCGATGCGGGACGTGTGAGGGATGGTGGCCCGGGTTTCATAAACGGCGTGGGTTCGTCGGTAGGAACTTGTTTACACAGTACCCAATCTGGCGGGCAAATGAGAGCCGAAATTCGGGGGAGGGGACTCCAACGTAGCCATCTTTTGGGGGATAAGCGCGTCGTTCCGGGGAAAAACGCGGCTGGGCCGATGTCTCCGATTTGTCCGCCGAGCCGGTGCCGGGAGGAGGGGGACGTTCAGGTCTGCGCCGGGAGGGGGATGTTCGCGTCAAGATCGCCGGGGCCGTTTGAGGTTCGTCGCCGTGCCGGACGGGGCGGAAGCTCGGGTCCAAACCGTGGCAGCCGGGGGCGGCATGGGCGTGGCTGCCAAGCCGGAGCCGACGATCGGGCCCGCGGGTGCGGCCGCAGTGAGGACCGCCTGGCTTTCAGGCACTAGGATGCTGCATGAGGGCGTCGCATGCCGCTTCGTTTCGCTTCGCGCCTTGGACGGTTCGTTCGCCCAGCCACATGCGATCGACGATGCGGAAACGGTGCTGCGGCGTCGTCCCCTTCACGTGAGCGGCCGTCGGCCGCGCTTTCCGTCAGAAAGGAATGTGTTATGGAACTTCCCGAGTTTTCCAGCAGCTTAGAAGGCATTCAAGCTCGGTTGGACGAGCAGCTCGCCGAGGCGCAGAGAAACGTGCAGCGAGCCGAGGTCTTCGCGGCGCAGGCGCAGGATTTGAAGGCGTTTGTGCGCAGCGAGGGCGGCGAAGTGAGCGTCGAAGTCGACGGGGGAGGCGTGCCGCTCGACGTGAAAGTGACGGCCAAAGCCTTTTCTCTAACGCCGGAGGCGCTTTCGCAGCTCATCCTCGACGTCGTTCGCCAGGCGCATTGCGAAGCCGTTCAAAAGTACGAAGATCTGGCCCGTTCGAACTTCGGAGACTCGGCGACGACGGAGCAACTCGTCTCCCAGGCCCGTCAGCGGCTCAGGGCATACGGCTGTGACGCAGGAGAAGGCCGATTGGGCGACAGCGAAGCAGGGCGCTCTGAATCCGGCGGCGTCGAAGCCGGGACCGGCGAAGCCGACGCTTCGGACGGTCAGAGCGAGTCTCCCATTAGCTAGGCGCCCCTCTTGCCGTCCGCCGCAAGCGCGGAGCCGCGAAGGATTAACCCGCGCCGTTCCGTCGGCTAGAATTCTGGGACGTGAGCATTACTGTTCTGGGCATTGAGACTTCTTGTGACGAGACGGGAGTCGCCGTCGTCCGCGACGGGGAGCTCCTCGCCGACGTCACCGCGACGTCGATGGACGAATATGCGCGTTACGGCGGCATCATTCCCGAGATCGCCTCGCGCGCGCACCTTCAAACCTTCGTTCCCACACTGGACGAGGCGCTCGAACGCGCGGGAGTCGCGCTGGGCGACGTCGACGCGATCGCCGTCACCGCGGGCCCGGGCCTGATCGGATCGCTGACGGTCGGCGTTTCTGCCGCCAAGGCCCTGGCGCTCGCGGCGGGCAAGCCCCTCTACGGCGTCAACCACATCATCGGCCATCTGTGCGTCGACGAGCTCGTCGACGGCCCGTTCCCCGAGCATTTCATCGGCCTCGTGGTCTCCGGCGGGCACTCGTCGATCCTTCGGGCAGGCAACATAGCGACCGACGTCGAAGAACTCGGCGGAACGCTCGACGACGCCGCGGGCGAGGCCTTCGACAAGGTCGGGCGACTGCTCGGCCTGCCGTACCCCGGCGGCCCGCACATCGACCGGTTGGCGCGACTGGGAGACCGCTGCGCCATCCGCTTCCCGAGAGGGCTCTCGCAGGGCAAGGACAAGGCGCGCCACCCCTACGATTTCTCCTTCTCGGGCTTGAAAACCGCAGTCGCCCGCTACGTCGAAGGCTTGGCCGAACGAGGCGAGGAGCTGAACAGGGAAGACGTCGCCGCTAGCTTCTCCGAAGCGGTCTGCGACGTTCTGACAGCCAAGGCCCTTACGGCCTGCGAGGTCTTCGATTGCGACACCCTCGTGATCGGCGGCGGTTTCTCCGCAAATTCGAGGCTGCGCGAACTCGCCGCCGAGCGCGCCGCCAAAGCCGGCGTGACCGTCAGGATCCCTCCCATCCGATACTGCACCGACAACGGGGCGATGATCGCCTCGCTCGGGTGGGAGCTCGTCAGAAACGGCGTCGAGCCTTCCTCCCTGGACATTGCCGTCGATACGGGAATGGACCTGGGCCGCATCAAAATGTGACGGCCGTCCGCCGCGCGACGATCGCCCGATGGCGGCCAAGGACGGGGGAGAAGAGGACGACGCCGGCGTCGCCGCCGCGGCCCGAGAGCTTCTTCGCCATCGCCGCGACGTCGACCTCCGTTCCGCGTTTCTTGACCTCCGTCCGCCCGATCCCGTGCGCGGCCAGGGACCGCTTGATCCGCTTGGCCTCCGGAACGACGACGTCCAAGACCTCGAAAGCCGCGCAATGCGGCGGGACCGCCTCGCCCGTGAGGTAGGCGATGCCCTCTGAGACCGGGGCGAGGCCGTGTTTCTCGCACAGACGCGCGATGCCGCCCGATCGGACGATTGCGGGGTCGGGCTCGAACAGCAGGGGGCCGAGGGGGCGCGGGGCGACGAAGACCGCCGGCTCGTCGGCGGTCTTCGCGCCGGAGTCGAGCTGCTCGCCGTCGATCGTCGCCGCACGCCCCGTTCCCATTCCGAGCCAGACGACGGCTTCGAGCAGTTGGCCGCGCTCGCTGATCCACTCGACGAACGCCCTCGGCGGCAAGGCGTGATAGGCGATCCCGGGCGCAACTTTGATTCCCGCCAGCGGGAAACCCCTCGCAAGGCTCAGGGCGCGCGAGAACGGCGGAATCCAGCGTTCGGGGGAGGCGATCCTGCGGCCGTCCTCGGCCCTCCTGGCTGGGTCGAGCCATATCGCGTCGGCGTCGGGGAGCTCGGTCGCGAGGCCGTTAGCGCACGTCACTTTTGCCTTCGGCGCATTCGCGGCCGCGTACAGGGCCGCCACGGGGTCCGATTCGATCGCCGCAACGTCGAGTCCCGCGAGCGTGAACGCGAGCGAGTCGGCGCCGATGCCGCAGCCGAAGTCGATGACCCGCCTCGCTCCCGCCTCGACGAAACGCGCCGCGTGCAAGGCTCCGACGCTCAGCCTGGTCGCCTGCTCGTATCCGTCTGCGGTGAAGAACATTGCGCCCGCGCGCTCGCCGAACTTGGCCGCGGCCCGCGCTCGCAGGCGAGACAGCGTGAGCGCGGCCGCCGCTTGGTCGGCGTCCAGCCCCTCGCGCCTCAGCCGCGCAGTGAGGGCGAAGACGTCGTCTGAACGGTACGGGGGAAGCGCGGCGAGAACGGCCCGCCCTGCGTCGCCGAGGAGCCAGCGGGCGACGGCGAGATTGCGGGATGCTCTCGCGTTTCGGAGAGAATCGGCGTCGGAAAGGGGAGAATCGGCGTCTCGAGGCGGGGAGGGAAAAGCGTCCACGAATCAAGTCTCGCACGGGGCGCTGCGCCTACGGCGAAAAGCTGGCACTCATCGCATGCGAGTGCTAATCTTTTATCAGGCGCAGCGAGAGCTGCGCGTGCCCGGTTCGGGCCCGGCCCCCGCGACGGCGGGTCCCGCGTCCAGGCTTTCTCAACCAAAGCACGAGTATATAGAAGGGGGATCCGCAGTGTCGGTCTCCATCAAGCCGCTTGAGGATCGCATCGTGATCCAGCAGCTCGAAGCAGAAACCACGACGGCTTCCGGCCTCGTCCTTCCGGACACGGCGAAGGAAAAGCCGCAAGAGGGCAAGGTCTTGGCCGTTGGGCCGGGCCGCGTCGACGATCAGGGCAATCGCGTGCCCGTCGACGTCAAGGTGGGTGACGTCGTCATCTACTCCAAGTACGGCGGGACCGAGATCAAGTACGGAGCGGACGAGTACATCATTCTGTCCTCGCGCGACGTGCTCGCGGTCGTCGAGAAGTAATCGAGAGGCGGTCGGCCTCGGGTCGACGCGCAATCGAATCGAAGGGGCGGCGCTCTGTCTGGGGCGCCGCCCCTTCGTCGCGTCCGCAGAGAGGCTTGTCGCGTCAGAAAAGACGCTTTGTCCCGGTCGCAGGGGCTTGTCGCGCCCGGGGGCGTGTTTGGTCGCCGGAGGCCGCCCGCCGACTTGGCTTCCCCGGCCTTGCCTCAGCGGGCCCGACTCCCCGGAAGGACTCAGCCTTCCGGCCGGACCCAGCTTCCCGACCGCCCGCCGGATTTGGCGACGATCTTCGCTTCCGCCACCACGGCCGAGCGGTCGATTCCCTTGACCATGTCGACGACGGCGAGTGCTGCGACCGTCACGGCGGTCAGCGCCTCCATCTCGACGCCCGTCCTGTCGGCGGTTCGCGCCGTCGCGCGAATTGCCACGCCGCCGTCGGCCAGTTCCACGTCCACTTCGCACCCGTGGAGGCCTACGACGTGGGCGAGGGGAAGCAGCGCGGGCGTTTTCTTGGCGGCTTGGATCCCGGCGACTCTCGCCACCGCAAACACGTCTCCCTTCGGCACGGAGCCCTCGCTCAGCCGCGCCATGACGGCGTCGGAGCACTCGACGCGGGCCACGGCCGTCGCCTCGCGAACCGTCGGCTCTTTCGCCGTCACGTCCACCATGTGCGCGGCGCCGTCTGAGCGCAGATGGGCGAGGCCGCCGCGAGAGGCCCCTTCGCTGTCAGTCATTGGCGCTCCCTTCGGTTGAAATGAATCCCAGCGTGTCGCCGGGCATCACGCGTTCGACCTCGGCCGGCACGACGCCGAGCCCGTCCGCCGAGGGAAGCGAGGCGACGAGGTGCGAGCGCGAACCGAGTTCGTGAATGGGGAACGCGCGCCCGCCGTCCAAACGCAGGGGGATGAACTGGACTTTCCCGCGAGGCGAGGCCCATTCGCCGCCCGCAACCGTCTGCCGGACCGTCGGCTCGACGGTGCTGGAGCGCCCCGCGAGAACCCGGATCATGCCGGCGACGTACACATGGAAGCTGACGTAGACCGACACCGGGTTGCCCGGCAGGCACGCAGCGGGCACAGGCCTTCCGCCGACGAGGGCGGTCCCTGCGCCCTGAGGCCCCCCGGGCTGCTGGGCGACGTGGTGGAAGCGCATTGTGGGGCCGGAAAGGGCCTGCCGCACCGTCTCGTACGCCCCCGCGGATATGCCCCCCGCGGTGACGAGCAGATCGATCTCCGGCGCGGACGCCAGAATCGCGAGCAGGGCCTCGGGGTCGTCCGCGCTGCGCCATCTGGCGACGACGTCGCCTCCCGCCTGCGCCGCGAGCCCGGCCAGAAGGACCCCGTTCGAGTCGGGGATGCGGCCCTCGGCGAGTTCCTCGCCCGGGGCGACGAGTTCGCTTCCCGACGTGAGAATTCCGATGCGCGGACGGGGCCGGACGAAGAGCGTCCCGCAGCCCGCCGAGGCCGCAGCCGAGACCGCGGCGGGGGAGAGCACGACGCCCGCGGGAAGGACGGGCGCGCCCGCATCGAGGTCTTCGCCCTTGAAGCGCACATTGGCGGCCGGAGCCTGGGCCGCTCGAATCGTCACCGTCGGGGGCGCCTCGCTCACGCCGGGCGCATGATCCGTGTCTTCCACCTTGACGACGGTGTCCGCGCCGTCGGGCATCGCCGCTCCCGTCATGATGCGAACCGCCGTCCCCGGCTTGAGCGTGCGTTTGCGCGTATCCCCGGCTGCCACGTCCCCGCAGACGGGCAGCGTGGCCGGAACGCGGGCGACGTCGGCGTGGCGGACGGCGAAGCCGTCCATCGCGGAGTTTGTGAACGGGGGCACGCTCAGACGGGCGACCACTTCCCGCGCCAGCACGAGCCCCGCCGAGCCCGCAGCGACAGGCGGAGCCGAACGGCCCGGCCAGACGGCGCCGGGCCGGGCGTCAGCGAGCGGCGGCACACCCTCGCGGCCGGTCCCGTAGGGCAGGGCGTCGATGGCGCATTCGAGCGGTTCCAACGGCTCGACGAGCCCCTCGAGGAATGCGCGATGCTCTGAAACGTCAAATCTCATGCGGACTCCAATCCGGACCAGCGGTGGCTGCCGTCGGCCATGATCTGCTTTTTCCACACCGGCAGGCGAGCCTTGACTTCGTCCACCAGAGCCTCGGCCGCGGCAAAGGCCTGGGACCGGTGCTCGGCGGCCACCGCGACCACCATGACGACGTCGCCGACGTCCAGCAGCCCCGTTCGATGCCAGGCCTCGACGCGGTGAACGCCCTGGCGCAGGGTCAGGCCTTCCGCGATCGACCGCAGGATGCGCGCGGCCGAGGGGTGCGCCGTGTACTCGAGCGCGGCCACGGTCGCACCGCTCGAATGGTCGCGGACGGTTCCCTGGAACATCGCCACGGCGCCGCAACGCGGGTCGTGCGCATCCTTGCAAATTGCGGCGGCGTCCAGCCGCTGGGCCGTCAGACCGGTGTGAACGACGTCGAGCATCTCACCCTCCCGCGAACGGCGGCAGCACCTCGACGACGGCGCCGTCGCGAAGAGGCGTGTCCGCTCCCGACTCGCGTTCGTCGACGAGAAACGAGGAAATGTCGGCAACCCGTACGAAATCGGGGAACTCGGCGGCAAGCTCGTCTATGAGCGCACGAAGGGTCGCGGGCGCCGAGGAGCGCGGGAACGTCATGCTGTCGGTCTGGACCGCCTCGGCGGCGCCTCCGTAGAAGCGCACGGTCAGCCGCCCGCTGCCCTCCGCCTGCCGGCCCTTCCCTTCGCACAGCGTCACCTTCGCGACGACCGGGTTGTCCGGGTCGGCGGCGAATTCGACGTCGACGTCCGCGCCGCAGGCGGCCTGGACGATCCGCTCGACGGCGCCGCGGCGCAATTCGAGGGCGAGCGGGTCCGGAAAGGCGGGGTCGGTGTACGGGCAGGCGTTGAGGATGAGGCACGACGGGGAAGTCGGATGCGAGGTTGCCGCAAAACCCATGTTCGTGAGAAAGCGGCGAATGCAGTCGGCGTGGCTCGCGACGGGGAAGTCTGAGCGACCGGAGGCTTTCGGGCCGTCTAGGAGCGCGGCCGATTCTCTGTCGGACACGGCCTGCTCTCCCCACCTTGCGCCGATGTCGTAGGCCGCCTCGGTCGGATTGGAGGCGTTGGCGCGGAGCCAGGCGAGCATCGCCGAAACGCTTTGTTCGAGGAGCTGGCCGGCGAAGGCGGCGTTCGCGGGGGCGAGCGTGAGGTATCCGAGAGCCGGCCTGCCGCGCCCCGAAATCGGCAGCTGTTCGCGGGTGACCAACCCCGAATTGTAGAGGGCTTCGATGGTCTCGCGAACGGATGAGGAGTGCAGGCCGCTTTCCTTGGCCAGCTGGGTGACGGTCACCGGGATGTTGTGGCGTGAGACGGCGGTCAAAAGCGAGTGCTGCGCAGGGGTCAACCGGGCGATCGCGGACAGCAGATCGCCGAATCGATGGCGCTCGGCGCTCACGGACACTCCTTTGCAGATTGCGTTTCGCCCTTTGACCGGCATTCTACGCGCGCCGTCGCCGGCCGGCCGCGTGCTCGCAGCCAAGTCGGCCGCGCCTCGGGCTTCGCCGGCTCGGGCCTGCGTGCGAATTCACCAACCGCGCGGCCGGGAGACGGGCTTGGCGCGGTCGCGCGAACGATAAACCACCTGGGGCCGGGTCAGGTACCCGACGGGCGCGGACACCACGTGGACCAGCCGCGTGAAAGGCCAGACGCAAAAGAGCAGAAGGCCCGCCACGACGTGGAGCTTGAAGGCCATGGGGACGTCGAGCATGAGCTCGGGCTTCGGGCTGAACGTGAAGATCGAGCGGAACCACGGGCTGATCGTCTCGCGGTAGTTGTACCCCTCGTGCCCGCCGAAGATCTGCGAGCTGACCGTGGCGACCGTCCCCAAAACGATGGGAATCGTCAGAAAGACGTAGGTGACGATGTCGTTGCGGGTCGTGGCCAGCCGAACCGATTTGACGACGAAACGCCGGTAGATCAGGCCCGCCAGTCCCACGATCGTCATGAGGGCCGCGACGGAGCCGAGGACGGTGGCGCCGAGGTGGTACATGTGCTGGGAGACGCCGAAAGCCTCGGTCCACGAGGCAGGCACGGCCAGGCCGACGATGTGGCCTGCGGCCACGCACAGGACGCCGATGTGGAAAAGGGGGGAGGACCATCGCAAGATGGCCTTCTCGTTCCATTCCGAAGAGCGGCTCGTCCACCCGTACTGGTCGTTGCGGTAGCGCCAGACGAGGCCCGCCACGAGCAAGACGAACGACACGTATGGAAGCGCGACCCATAGAAGGGCGTCGAGAACAGTCATGGTTGCCGCCTTTCCTGCGACGTCGGGAAAGGGGCGGCGGTCAGATCGCCTATGCCCACGAGTTCGGTGGGCGGCCCCTGGCTGATGAGCTTTCGATAGCCTTCGATCACTTCCGGGCTGGGCTCCGGAAGCGTAAGGACGAGTGCGTTGAGCAGATGCGCGTAGGGGGAGCGGGCGCTGCGCAGAGCCGTGCGAAGCACCTCGATTCCTTCCTGGTTCGCCCCGAGCAGGTCCTCGCCGACGCCGGATTCGTCGAGGGCGCAGAACTCCAAAACCACGGGAAGGTGGTCGGGAAGCTCCTTGCGGACGGGCACGAAGCCCGCGCGAGCCATAATCTCCTTGAAAGCGAGGATCGCCTGGCCGCGTCCGCGCGTGTCGCCCTGCGAATAGTAGGTCAGGGAGAGCGCGCAGCGTCTGCGCTGATCGAAGGTCTCGACGTAGAGGACTTGAAGGTCCCGCAGCCCCGTCTGCAAGGCCTGCGTGCAGAAGGCCTCCAGCTCTTCGGCCACCTCGTCCGGCAGAGCGTGCAGCTCCGCCCTGACCGCGGCGATCTCGCTTTCGAGGGCTTCGTCGGGGTAGTCGAGCAGCAGCGAGCACGCCATGCGTATGATTCGGGCCTGGCCGGCGTCGACCCGTATGCGGCGTTTGCTCGGAATCCTGGGGATTCCCACGAATGTGCTCATCGGAGAACCTCGAGGGGGAGCATTCGCCGCCCGTCCGAACGGGTGGGGTTCATGCCCGGGCCGACCCCGTGGAACGCTTCGACGTCGTAGGAGACCGGGCAGCCTTCGAGCTCCGAAATCCCGCGGGGAAGCTCAGGGCTGGCCGTGGGTATGACGTACCTTTCGTCGTACTTGGCGATGGCCAGAAGCCTGTACATCTTTTGGATGGTTGCCCCGTCCATTCCCACCGATGCGGCGATGCTCTCGTTGCCTTCGCGGCCCATGAACACGTCGCGCATGTAGGAGCGCATGGCCGCCAGGCGCCTGAGCGAGAGCTCGACTGGGGCGGCGTCGCCCGCGGTGAAGAGCCCGGCCAGATACTCCATGGGAATGCGCATTTGCGAGATCGCCGACAGCAGCACCCTGTGGTCTTCGCCGTCGTTGCCCGAGGCCGTGACGGCGTCGACGACGGGGCTGAGCGGCGGAACATACCAGACCATCGGAAGCGTGCGGAACTCCGGATGGAGGGGAAGCGCCACGCCGTAGGTGGAAATGAGGTCCCAGACGGGCGATTCCTGGGCGGCGGTGATCCACGAATGTGGCACGCCGTTCATGTGCGCCTGCGCGACCACCTCGGGATCGCGGGGGTCGAGCAGGATCTCCTTCTGCGCCGGGAAAAGATTGCGTTCGTCTTTCTGCGCGGCGGCCCACGTCACGCGATCGGCGTCGTAGAGGACGACGCCGAGGTAGCGCAGGCGGCCCACGCAGGTCTCCGAGCAGACCGTCGGCTGGCCCGCCTCCAGGCGCGGATAGCACAGCGTGCACTTTTCGGCTTTGCCGGAGTTGTGATTGAAGTAGACCTTCTTGTAAGGACAGGCCGAAACGCACATGCGCCAGCCGCGGCAGGCGTCTTGGTCGACCAGGACGATGCCGTCCTCTGTCCTCTTGTACATCGCGCCCGAGGGGCAGGCCGAGACGCATGCCGGGTTGAGGCAGTGCTCGCAGATGCGCGGCAGGTAGAACATGAACGAATCTTCGATGTTCTTGGCGACCGAGAGGTTCATCTGTTTGAGCGTCGGATCCGAGTCCAGCGTCTCCATGGAGCCGCCCAGATCGTCGTCCCAGTTCGGGCCCCACTCGACGGTGTCGATTTTCTCGCCCGTGATGCGCGATTTGGCGCGGGCCACGGGGATGTTCGCCGAACCGGCGGGGGCGGAGAGCAGCTTGTCGTACTCGTACGTCCACGGCTCGTAGTAGTCGTCCATTCCGGGCAGCGTCGGATTCGAAAAGATCTTCGCAAGGCTGGCCATGCGCCCGCCTTGGCGCAGCTGGAGCCTGCCCGACTTCGTCCTGCGCCAGCCGCCCTTCCAAGTTTCCTGGTCCTGCCAGGTGCGTGGATAGCCGACGCCGGGCCGCGTCTCGACGTTGTTGAACCACATGTACTCCGTGCCCTCGCGGTTCGTCCACGCCTGCTTGCAGGTCACCGAGCAGGTGTGGCACCCGATGCACTTGTCGAGGTTCATGACCATTGCGATCTGCGCCATGACCTTCATCAGAACTGCACCTCCTGGCTGCGGCGGCGGATCATTGTGACCTCGTCGCGCTGATTGCCCGTGGGCCCGTAATAATTGAACGCGAAGGAGAGCTGGGCGTACCCGCCGATGAGATGGGTCGGCTTGAGCAGGATTCGCGTCAGCGAATTGTGGGTTCCGCCTCGTCTGCCCGAGCGTTCGTTGAGCGGAGTGTTCATCGTCCGCTCCTGGGCGTGGTGCATGAACACGGTGCCCTCGGGCATGCGGTGGGAGACGACGGCCCTGGCCGAAACGATGCCGTTTCGGTTGTAAGCCTCGACCCATTCGTTGTCCTTGACGCCGATCTTCTCCGCGTCCTGGGGGCTCATCCAGATGGCTTGGCCTCCGCGCCCCAACGTCAACATGTGAGGATTGTCGAAATATTGGGAGTGGATCGCCCACTTGTTGTGGGGGGTGAGGTAGCGCACTGCGACTTCGGCCGTCCCCTCAGGCGAGATCCCCGTGGCGCCGATTTTGACGTCCCCGTACAAATGGTGGAGGTCCAAAGGAGGCCGGAAGATCGGCAGCGTCTCCCCGAGCTCTTGCATCCAGTCGTGGTCGATGTAGAACTGCGGGCGCCCGGTCAGTGTGTGCCAGGGCTTGTTCCGTTCGACGTTTTGGACGAAGGCGCTGTACCTGCGCCCGCCGTGCTCGGAGCCCGACCACTCGGGCGAGGTGATGACGCTTCGCGGCTGGATCCGGGTGTCGTCGAAGCTGATTCTGCGTTCCTCGTCGCCGAGAGCCAAGTCCGCCATCTCGGTTCCCGTTCGTGCCTCCAGGCGCTTGAATCCCTGGTAGGCCAGCCGTCCGTTGGTCGTGCCCGACAGGCGCAGGACCGCGTCGGCGGCCTTGACGTCGGCGTCGACGAGCGGGCGTCCGGCCCCCGGCCCGTAGTCTCGCGGAGCCGTTCCGTTGAGTCTGCCGAGGTAGTCGACCTCTTCGTCTGGAGTGAGCAGGAGCCCCTTGATCGGCATGCCCGCCTTTTCGACGAGCGGGCCCAGGGTGTCGAACTTATGACCAATCTGCGTGTAATCGCGTTCTATGCCGACGATCTTCGGCATCGTCACGCCGGGGACCCACGGGTTGTCGGGCGGGACCGCCCCGGCGGGATTGGCGAATTCGTCGGAGGTGTCGTGGCTGAGCGGAGCCGCCAGCGCGTCGATCTGCGTTCCCAGATGCCTGGAAGCCATCTCGGAGACGAGATAGGCGAGGGTCTGGAAGGTCTCGAAATCGGTGCGGGCCTCCCACGGCGGGTCGACCGCCGCGTTGAACGAATGCATGAACGGGTGCATGTCCGTCGACGACAGGTCGTGCTTTTCGTACCAGGTCGCGGCGGGAAGGACGACGTCGGAGTGCAATGTGGTCGACGTGTTGCGGAAGTCGGCCGTCCACATGAGGTCGAGCTTGCCGTTGACGGGCTCCCTCCACGTCATCGAGGCCGGGCGTCGATCTCCTTCGAGTTCCACGGCATTGACGTCGTTGTTGGCGCCGATGAGGTGGCGAAGGAAGAACTCGGTTCCCTTGGCGGACGAACCCAGCAGGTTGGTGCGCCAATTGGCGAGGATGCGCGGCACGTTCTCGGCAGCGTCGGGGTCCTCCACGGCGAAGCGAAGCCTGCCTTCGCGCAGCTCGCGCGAAACGTATTCTCCGGGGGCCAGCCCGGCCTCTTTCGCTTCGCGGCCCAAAGCGAGCGGGGACTTGTTGAACGTCGGATAGCTCGGCATCCAGCCGCGCTGGGCGGACTCGACCAGGCAGTCGGCCGTGGTTTTGTCGTTGAGCGCGCCGGCGGCGGTGGGGCTCGCCATGAGCTTGACCTGCGCGCCGTCGTAACGCCACTGGCTGGTGGAAATGTAGTACCACCCGGTGGAGATCATCTGCCGCGCGGGGCGCTGCCAGTCCAGGGCGAAGGCGTAGTTCGCCCAGCCGGTGATGGGGCGGACCTTCTCCTGACCGACGTAGTGCGCCCACCCGCCGCCGTTGACGCCCTGGGTTCCGCACATCGTCGTCAACGCGAGGAAGGTGCGGTAGATCGCGTCAGAATGGAAGTAGTGATTCGTTCCCGCGCCCATGAGGATCATCGAGCGCCCGCCGGATTCGAGGGCGTTGGCGGCGAATTCCCGGCCGATCTTGATGGCTGCGCCGGCGGGCACGCCCGTGAGCTCCTCCTGCCAGGCAGGCGTGCCAGGGGCGGTCGAATCGCCGTAGCCGGAAGGCCACTGGCCCGGCAGCCCCTCGCGCCCGACGCCGTACTGCGCAAGCAGAAGGTCGAAGACGGTCGTGACCAGGCGGCCTTCGACTCTGCGGGCGGGAACTCCGCGGTACACGACGCCGGCCCCGATCGAATCCTGGCCCTCTTCGGCCGGGAGGTCGAATCGCGGCAACGCGACGAGGGCGGGCTCCCAGGCGTCGGTGTCCATGACCGACATCACGGGCTCGACGCCGTCGAGCTTCAGGTTCCAGTGCCCCGCGCCTTCCTCGCCGAAATGGTCGGCCAGCGTGCCGCCCGGATCTTTGAGGGCGCCGTCGGCCTCCATGACGAGCGGGCGAAAGTCGCTGTGCTCCGTGCGCTCGGCGGTTCCGGCGGGCGCAAGGTTCGCGGTGTAGAACTTGCCCGGAACATAGGTCTCCATGTGCGAGGGGCTCGCGTCGATCGCGTTGTCGAGCTGGATGAGGAACGGGCTGTCGGAGTAGCGCTTCATGTAGTCGATGAAGTACTGCTCGCGCCGAGCCAGGAAGAACTCCTTGAGAATGACGTGCCCCATGGCGATGGCCAACGCGGCGTCGGTTCCGGGGTGGACTCTCAGCCAGTCGTCGGCGAACTTCGTGTTGTCGGCGAAATCGGGGGAGACCACCACTACTTTTTGCCCGTGGTAGCGGGCCTCGGCCATGAAGTGGGCGTCGGGCGTGCGCGTGAGCGGAACGTTCGACCCCCACATGATGAGGTACTGCGAGTTGAACCAGTCGCCTGATTCGGGGACGTCCGTCTGGTCGCCGAACATCTGCGGGCTCGCCGGGGGAAGATCGGCGTACCAGTCGTAGAAGGAGAGCATGGTTGCGCCGATGAGCTCGTGGAATCGCGAGCCCGCCCCGTAGGAGATCATCGACATCGCGGGGATGACCGAGAAGCCGGCGATGCGGTCCGGGCCGAATTCTTTGATCGTGTGGACGTACGAGGCTGCGACGATCTCCATCGCCTCTTCCCACGTCGTGCGCACCATTCCACCTGTTCCGCGGGCGGATTTGTAGGATTTGGCCTTGACGGCGTCGCCGACGACGTCGCCCCACGCCAAAACGGGGTCGCCCAGGCGGTCCTTGGCCTCGCGGTACATGTCCAACAGCACCCCGCGGACGTAGGGATACTTGATGCGCGTGGGAGAGTACTCGTACCAGGAGAATGCGGCGCCGCGGGGGCACCCGCGCGGCTCGTACTCGGGCATGTCGGGGCCGGTGGTCGGATAGTCGGTCTGCTGGGACTCCCACGTGACGATCCCGTCCTTGACGTAGATCTTCCACGAGCACGACCCCGTGCAGTTGACGCCGTGCGTCGAACGAACCACCTTGTCGTAGCTCCAGCGCTGGCGGTAGAAGGAATCCGCCTGGCGTCCGCCCTCGAGGAAGAGCTGGCGGGCGTCGCCGCTCGCCTGGCCTCGTCTAAGCCACGAGCCCATTTTCAGGAGGGGGGAGCCAAGTGTCTCTTTGGATGTCATGGGAATCTCCGATCAGCCGGGGAAAGGCGCGCCCGGTCGGGCGTAGCGGATCCAGCAGAGTGCGGCGCATGCGACGCAGTACGCGGCGCACAGCCAGAACCACAGGCTTGCGGACATGGACGAGAGCGCGACGCCGACGATGAAGGGGCCGAGGCTGGCCACCGCCGCGGTGAAGCCGATCGCCCCGCCCGCCTGGCGTTTGGGCATAATCATCGGCATCTGCTTGAAGGTTCCAGCGTTGCCAATGCCGGAGAAGAAGAACATGAGGAGCATTGCCGTGAGGAAAATGGGGAATTGGCCGAGGTCCTTCGGTTCGAGGAAGAGCGCCGCCCAGCCGAGGGTGACGGCCATGCCTATCGCCGAGACGAAGGTCCAGATTGCGCCGCCGAACTTGTCGCACAGGGGGCCCCAGGCGAATCTCACGAGGGATCCGATGAGGGGGCCGAGGAAGGCGTAGCTCGCGCCCGCGGGTAGGCCCTCCATGCCGGCGAAGGCGCTGTCCTTGCCGTAATGCTGGTTGATGATGAGCGCGAACTGCGCGGCGAACCCGGAGAAGATTCCGAAAGTCATGACGTACATGGCGGTCATGACCCACGTGTTGGAGTTGGAGAAGATGTCGAGCTGCTGGCGGATGTTCGCCTTGACCGGAACGTCTTTGAGCAGCGTGAAGGCGAGGATCGCCGCCACGATCGTCCAGGGGACGAAGAAGATGGCCGCGTTGTGCACGTAGATGGAGCCGCTTGAACCCGACTGCGGGGCCACCCACGTCATCCCGAATAGGCTGAAGCCCATGAGCAGAGGGCCGACGAGCTGGATGACCGACATTCCCAGATTGCCGATGCCTGCCTGGATGCCGAGGGCCGTTCCCTGCAGGCGCTTGGGGAAGAAATAGCCTGTGGAGGGCATGTACCCCGAGAACGAGCCGCCGCCGATTCCGCAGGCGAAAGCCAGGGCAAGAAGCACCCCGTAGCTCGTGTTCGGATTCTGCACCGCCATGAACCAGCCGAGCATCGGAATGGCGTAGAGCAGCGAGCTGTAGCCAACGAGCTTGCGTGTGCCCACCAGGGGCGGGAGGAACATGTATGCGAGGCGGATGAGCCCGCAGGAGAGCCCCGGCATCGACGTCAGCCAGTAGAGCTGGCCTTTCGACAGATGGAAGCCGATGTCGTTGAGCTTCGGGGCGATGGCGCTGACGAGGAACCACACGCAAAACGCCATGATCATCGAGTAGGTGGTGATCGCGAGGGTTCGCCAGGCGATCTTCGAGTCCCAGGACTGTGAATCCTCTGGATTCCAGTCGGTGAGAACAACGGATTTCATAGTGCTCCTCGCGGTCGTCCGTTATGGAAGATTTTAAAGATGGGAAAATCCGATGAATATGGGTAAAGCGTACCAAGTCCGCTGACCCGAGGTGGCGGCGCGACCTTCGAAGCGTCGGGCCCCTGCGTATTTGCTTCTCGGATGTTTCGTTGAAAACTCACCGTTTTGCGGAGCTGCGACCCGCCGTCTCGAGCCTCGGATCGGAAATACGCGCGAAAAGTCTTACGTAAATCGAGGGTCGATTGCCAAGCCGACGTCGAGAGGGCATGATCGTCGCATGCCCGCCACGCATTGCATCGTCCTCGCCGGCGGCGAGGGAAGGCGCCTCGGCGGCGCGTCCAAGGCCGACGTCTCGATCGGGGGCCGCCGCCTGCTCGATCGCGTCGTGGCCGGTGTCCGCCCGTTCGTCTCCGGACGGATCGCCGCGGTGGCGCCCGACTCGGTCGATGTTCCGCCCGGAGTGCTCAGAACTTTGGAGGATCCTCCAGCGGGGGGTCCGCTCGCCGGGATCGACGCGGGGCTCAAGGCGCTCGGCGCGTCGGCGTCCACGACTCGTGCGGCGGCTCCGGCCGACTCGCCGCGGGGCGCGCCGGGTTCGGCCGCGCTTGCGGACGGGTCCGCGGGAGAGCCGTCGGCCGCGGCGCAAGACATGGTTTTCGTTTTCGCCGTCGACACGCCGCAGGCGGGGACCCTGGCGCCGAGGCTGGCTGCGGCCGCCCGCGGCCGCGACGGCGCCGTCGTCGTCGGCGGGGAGCCGCCCTTTCGCCAGTGCCTTCAGGCGATCTATCGAATCGAAGCCTTGCGGGCTGCGATTGAGGAGGCCGGAGGTCCTCGGAACAAGGGCGTGCGTCGGACGCTGGCCGGCTTGGACCTCGCCGAAGTTCCGGCCTCGGCCGACGAATGCCGCGACGTCGACACGCCGGAGGACGTGTCGTGGTGGTCAAAAGCCCTCGGCTCGGCCGACTCGGGCGTTGCGCTCCGAGGCTCGGGCCCCTGAGCGTCAGGCTTCGTCGAGCTGGGCCAGGATATGGGGCACGAGAGGTTCGACGACGTCGAGGGTGTCCTGCGCGCCGCCGGAGGACCCGGGGGAGACGACGATGAGGGCGCCCGTGCGGTTGCGGGCGCTGACTCCGACCACTTCGCGGGACAGCGAGGCGAGAGGGGTCTTGGCCAGCCCGTGGGCGCGAATCTGCTCGGCGATTCCGGGAATCTCGACGTCGATGAAGGCGCGCGCCGCCTCCGGCGCGTCGTTCCCCTCGCGAAAACCGGATCCCCCGAGGATGAGGACGAGGCGGTCGCCGCGTCGCAAGGCCTCCGCTATCTCCTTTTCGATGTCGGATCGGCTTTCCGCGACGACGCGCAGCCGAGGCTCGGGCATGCCGAGGCCCGCGAGGCGTCGGACGCAGCCAGGCCCGGCTTTGTCCTCTTTCTCGCCCGAAAGGACGCGGTCGTTCACGACGACGACGGTCGAACGGACGCTGTTGGGACTCCACTCGGGGGACATGAAACCTCCTCGGCTCGGCGGCTGTTTGGCGACTGTGGGTCTGCGGCCATCATAGGGCTTCACGAAACGGGCCTTCGCGCGCGAAGGCTGCTCGCCTCGCCTGCCAGTTCGGCTGCGTCGCCGATTAGTTTGGCCGCTTTTCTCAGCTTTCAAGCGTTATTTTATTTTGAATGGGAAAAACCAAATAAAATATTGTGTAGTCTACGCAATAGATTCGCAGTCGGATTGAAAGGCGTCCGAGACCACACCGATTGGAACGGAGAACAACATGCATCGACGCATCGCGGCGGCCTTTGGCGCGGCACTGCTCTTCTTGTCCGCATGCAGCGACGACGCCGCTTCGAACTCGACTGGTTCCCCGTCCGGCGGCGCATCGGGAAAGGCGGCCAAGGTCAACGTGTTCGCGGCGGCCTCCCTCAAGGAGTCCTTCGGGGAGATGGAGAAGAAGTTCGAATCGGCGCATCCCGACGTCGACCTCGTCTTCAACTTCGCCGGTTCCCAGGAACTCGTCGAACAAATCAACTCCGGCGCCCCGGCAGACGTCGTCGCCACGGCCAACACGACGACGATGGACGCGCTCAAGTCCGGCGGCAAGGTCGCAGACACGAAGATTTTCGCTTCGAACACCCTCGTCCTCATCACGCCCAAAGGGAATCCCGCGAAGGTCACAGGCCTCAATTCGTCCCTGGACAAGGCCAAGCTTGTCATCTGCACGCCCAAGGCGTCCGCGGGCGGCAAGACGGTGCCGTGCGGCACTGCGACCGCCGAGCTCGTCAAGAAGCTCGGCGTGAAGCTCAACCCCGTTTCGGAAGAGCAGAAGGTGACGGACGTTCGCAGCAAAGTGATATCGGGCGAGGCCGACGCAGGCATCGTCTATCGCACGGACGCCGTCGCCGGCGGCAAAGAGGTCGAAACGATCGAGATTCCCGGCGCCGACAAGATTGTCAACGACTACCCGGTCGGAGTGGTCAAGGCGTCTAAGAACTCGTCCAAGGCCAAGGCTTTTGCCGAGTATGTGACGTCGCGGGAGGGGCAGGCGACGCTCAAGAAGCACGGCTTCAACGAGGCCGGGGCCGGTGGGCGTTAGGCGTTCTCGCACCCCGAGGCGGCATGCGAGGCGCGTGAACGTCTCACCCTTGCCTTGGTGGCTCGTTCTCTTTGCGTCGGCCAGCGCCGCGTATCTCGTTCTCCCTCTCGTTTTCATGGGATCGAGGGTGCCGTGGGACCAGTTCCCCGCGGTGCTTTCGAGCGACGAGGCGGCGGACGCCCTCTCGTTGAGCCTGAAGACGTGCGCCGCAGCCCTGGCGATCGACCTGGTCTTGGGCGTTCCCTTGGCCGTGGCTCTTTCGAGAGACTGGCGGGGCGTCGGCGTTCTGCGAGTGCTCGTCGCGCTCCCGCTCGCCCTTCCGCCGGTTGTCGCAGGCATCGCCTTGGTCGCCGCTTTCGGCCGAAGAGGCGTGCTCGGCTCGCAGCTGGAGGCTTTCGGCGTGACCGTCGCCTTCACGACGGCGGCTGTCGTCCTGGCCCAAGTGTTCGTCTCCCTTCCATTTCTGGTCGTCACTGTCGAAGCGGCGCTCAGGTCGCGCCCGCGTGGCTTGGAGGAGACGGCCGCGAGCCTGGGCGCCCGGCCCACGCGCGTGCTTGCTAGCGTCACCCTTCCCATGGTCGTTCCGGGTGTGGCGCGCGGCGCGGCGCTCGCGTTGGCGCGGTGCCTCGGGGAGTTCGGCGCCACGTTGACTTTCGCCGGATCGCTCCAGGGGATCACGCGCACGCTTCCGATCCAGGTCTATCTGGCGCGCGAGTCGGCGGATAAGACGGATCTGGTCCTCGGCATCGTCCTCGTGGGCGTCGCGGCCCTCGTCGTCGCCGCCACCGAGATGCCCGCCAGAGGCAGGAGGCGCGTGCGCGAGGAGGAAAGTCCCGACGACGGCCCCGACGCCATCGACGCTCCGCAATCCGTTCAGCCCGTTGAGAAGGCGGCTGTTCCCCTTCGCGTCGAGGGGAAGGTCGTCGAACGCGGATGGGATGTTTCCATCGAGGTCGGAGCAGGCGAGGTCCTCGCGGTCATGGGCCACAACGGGGCGGGAAAGTCGACGCTCGCCGAGGTCCTCTCCGGCTCTCTCGCGCTAGACTCCGGCACGGTGCAAATTGGAGACCTCACCGCGGACGCCGCCGGAGCCTTCATTCCGTCGCGGGGGCGCGGCGTGGCGATGGTCAGCCAGAATCCCCGGATATTCGAACACATGACGGTGTTGGCGAATGTCGCCTTCCCCCTCGTGTGCCGCGGATTCCCGCGCGCCCAGGCGCGGCGGCTCGCCCGCGGGCAACTGAGGAAGGTCGGCTGCGAGCGGCTCGCCGCACGCCGCGGCGGCCAACTTTCGGGAGGCCAGGCGGCCCGCGTCGCGCTCGCTCGGGCGCTTGTCTTCTCGCCCCGCCTGCTCATCCTCGACGAGCCCACGGCCGCCCTCGACGTCGAAGCGAGTTCGCGAGTGGGGGCGATCCTCGTCGATCGGCTGAAATCGGACGGGACGACAACCGTTCTCGTGACCCACGACGTGGCCGAGGCCGTCGAGCTGGGCACGCGCATGATAGTGCTGGAACGCGGAAGGGTCGTCGAGGACGGTTCGCCGGCCGAGGTTCTCGCCCGTCCGGTCAGCGCTTTTGGAGCGAGCCTCGCCGGGCTCAACGCCGTCGCGGGAGTCTTGAGGATTGACGGGGACGGGCTTCCGTCGATCGACGTCGGCGGCGGGCAAGAGCTCACGGCCGCAGAAGCGTCCGGGATCGCCGCAGGGCAGCCTGTGACGTTCATGTTCGCGCCGGAGGCGGTCGCCCTCTCTTCCGGGAAGGTCATCGGCTCGGCGCGGTCGTCTTTGCCGGCGACGGTCGAAAGGGTGAGCACTGCGGGAGGGCTCGTCACCGTCCGACTTCGCTTTCCAAACGGGACGCCCTTCAACGCGAGGATCACCCCGGCGGCGCTCGCCGAGCTGGCGCTTGCGCCCGGTGACGAAGCGGTCGCCACGGTCAAAGCCACCCAAGTACGCGCGGTGGGCGCGGGGCGCAGCGTTTCGACGGCGGCGCGCGGCAGTTCCGCGGAGGCGGACACACTCACGTGAGGCAGTGGACACGCTCACACGAATACGCGCGGCGTCGCATCCTTTCACACCGTAAAATTGCGCCATGAGCACTCGCGATCCCTTTGAATTCGTTGGTTTGACGTATGACGACGTCCTTTTGCTCCCACGTGAAACCGACGTCATCCCCTCCGAGGTGGACACTGCGAGCCGCCTGACCCGCAAGCTCTCGCTCAAAACGCCTCTTGTTTCGGCCGCGATGGACACCGTGACCGAGTCCCGGATGGCCATCGCGATGGCCCGCCAGGGCGGAATCGGAATCATCCACCGCAACCTTTCCGTCGTCGCCCAGGCCGAGCAGGTTCGCCAGGTCAAGCGCTCCGAATCCGGCATGGTCCACGATCCGGCGACGATCGGCCCCGAGGCGACGATCGCCGAGCTGGACGCGCTGTGCGCGAAGTACCGCATATCGGGCTTGCCCGTCGTCGACGGGGACGACAAGCTCCTGGGAATCATCACCAACCGCGATCTGCGCTTCATCCCCGAAAGCGAGTTCGCCGTGCGCACCGTTCGCGAGACGATGACCCCGATGCCTCTCGTGACCGCCGGAAAGGACGTTTCCCAGGAGGAGGCGGCGCGCCTTTTGGCCCAGCACAAGATCGAAAAGCTTCCGCTCATAGACGGCGAGGGCAGGTTGACCGGCCTCATCACGGTCAAGGACTTCGTCAAAACGCAGCAGTATCCGAATGCTTCAAAGGACGCGGGCGGCCGCCTGCTCGTCGGGGCCGGGGTCGGCTACCTCTCCGACTCCTGGGAGCGCGCAGGTGCCCTCGCCGAGGAGGGAGTCGACGTGCTCGTCATCGACTCGGCGAACGGGGAGGCGAAGCTGGCCCTCGACATGATTCGGCGGCTCCGATCGGATTCGGCTTTCGACGACGTCGAGATCGTCGGCGGAAACGTCGCGACGCGGGAAGGAGCACAGGCTCTCATCGACGCCGGCGTGGACGCCGTGAAGGTCGGCGTGGGGCCGGGGTCGATTTGCACCACGCGCGTTGTGGCCGGCGTCGGCGTCCCTCAGGTGACGGCGGTCTACGAGTCTTCCAAAGCCTGCGGCCCTGCCGGCATTCCGCTCATCGCCGACGGGGGCCTCCAGTATTCGGGCGACATCGGCAAGGCCATCGTGGCCGGCGCCGACGTCGTGATGCTCGGCTCCCTCCTGGCGGGGTGCGAAGAGACGCCCGGCGAGATCGTCTTCGTCAACGGCAAGCAGTTCAAGCACTATCGGGGAATGGGCTCGCTCGGCGCAATGTCCTCGCGTGGCAAGCGCTCCTATTCGAAAGACCGTTATTTCCAAAGCGACGTCTCGTCCGACGACAAGATCATCCCGGAGGGGATCGAGGGGCAGGTGCCCTTCCGAGGAACCCTTCCCTCCGTTCTCGGCACGCTTTTGGGTGGCCTGCATCAGACGATGTTCTACACGGGCTCCAGAACGATTCCCGAGCTCAAGGAAAACGGCCGCTTTGTGCGAATCACGTCCGCGGGCCTGCGCGAGTCGCATCCGCACGACGTCCAGATGACCGTCGAGGCGCCGAACTACTCCGGCCGCTGACAGCCCTGCTCGGTCAGCCGCGAGGCTCGGCGACCGGCCAATCGAAGGAGTCCGTGAATTCACGCCCCCTTTCAGCGGCCTTGCGCGCGAGAAAGGCCATGAAATCGGCGTGCGTTTCGCATTCCCTTTCCTGTATGGCCTCCAATTCGGCGCGCGCGAGTTCCGGGAATTTGCGGACTATCGCGGCCAGCAGACGCAGCGTGGCCAGAACGTCGGCTTCGGCATTGTGGAAATCGTCCTCGGCATGGACGCCGTAATGGCGGCAGAGGTCCTCAAGCCGCCTTTTGCCCTTGCGATATCGGTCGGCCGAGCGGTCGAGCAGGTACGGGTCGACGACGGGGAAGACTTCGCCGCCCAGCCTCTCGGCCAAGGTCGGCAGCCCGTGTCTGTCCAATTCGCTCTCTAGGAGGGTGAAATCGTAGGTCGCGTTGAAGGCGACCGCCGGATGCCCGCGTCCCATGTGCTCGGCCAAGAGGGCTGCGACTTCTTCGAGAACCTCCTTCGAGGGCCTGCCTTCGGCGCGCGCCCGCTCCGTCGTGATCCCGTGCACCGCGCTTGCCCGTTCGGGTATCTCGACGTCGGGATCGGCGAGCCAGTAGCGTTTCGACACCCCCTCCTCCGTCACGGCGACGAGCGAGCAAGTCACGAGGCGGTCCCGCTTCGGATCTATTCCCGTCGTCTCCGTGTCGAAGCCGATCACCGGCGAGGAGGTCCACATTGCGTTCTCTTCGTCCATGGCTTCATGGTATCGGCGGGGACCGACGCTTTTCCGCCTTTACGCGTAGGCTCGCCAGCGGCGGGCATGCCGTTTTGCGGGCAATCGCTGCGGCGCACTGCAGGCAGATCGGCGCGGCTCCTGGTCGGCGGCGGGCCCGCAGCTTCGCCGACGGTCGGTCTGCCGCTCCGCGGGTCGGCGCCCCGCCGGATAACACGCGACCTGACCGGACGGCTGACTCGCACAGGCGGCGCGGTAGGCTTGAGATGTGAGCGAGATCGAGATAGGACGGGGAAAGAGGGCGCGTCGCGCCTACACGCTGGACGACGTCGCCGTCGTCCCAAGAAGACGCACTCGCGATGCCGACGAGGTCTCGACCTCCTGGCAGTTCGACGCCTATCACCTGGACGTCCCGGTTCTTTCGGCACCCATGGATTCGGTTTCCTCCCCAGCCACGGCAATCGAGATCGGAAGGCTCGGCGGCGTGGGGGTCCTCGACCTGGAGGGCTTGTGGACGCGTTACGAGGATCCGACGGAGGAGTTCGCCCGAATCGCCCGGGCCGATCCCGAAGAGGCCACATCCTTGTTTCAGCGCCTCTATTCGGCACCCGTCAAACGAGACCTCATCTTTTCCCGGCTAGCCGAAATCCGCTCTGCGGGGGTCCCCGTCGCCGGGGCGCTTTCGCCCGGACGCACGCAGGATCTGTGGAAGACGGTCGTCGATGCGGGAGTGGACCTTTTCGTCATCCGCGGCACGACGGTTTCCGCCGAGCACGTCTCCGCTTCCCGAGAGCCGCTCAATCTCAAGCGTTTCATCTATGAACTGGAGGTTCCCGTCCTGGTCGGCGGCGCCGTGACCTACACCGGCGCGCTCCATCTCATGCGCACCGGCGCGGCGGGCGTGCTCGCCGGATACGGGGGAGGGGCCGCCTCCGCGACCCGCCGAACGGTGGGGATAGCCGCCCCCATGGCCACCGCCATCGCCGACATCGCCGCGGCGCGCAGGGATTACCTCGACGAATCGGGCGGGCGTTACGTCCACGTCATCGCCGACGGGTCGGTTTCGACCTCCGGCGACCTCGTGAAGGCGATAGCCTGCGGGGCCGACGCCGTCATGCTCGGCACCGCCTTGGCCAGGGCGGTGGAAGCTCCGGGCCGCGGATGGCATTGGGGCCCCGAGGCGTGGCATGGCACGCTCCCCAGAGGCGGGCGGGTCGAGGTCGCCACGGTCGGGAGCCTCCGCGACATCCTTGACGGCCCGTCCCATCAGGCCTCCGGTTTCACCAATTTCATGGGGGCGCTGCGCCACGCGATGGCCGCCAACGGATACCTCGACCTCAAGGAGTTCCAACGGGCGGAGTTGGTCGCAACGGCATGACGTCCGAGGCCTGCGACTGCCTAAGACCGACGTCGAAAATCCCGCTTCCACCCTCAAACGGCGAAAAGCCGACCGCCGAAGCAGTGGCTTTCTACTCGCTTCGGCGGTCGGCTTTTCGCAGACGTCGGTCTACTTGACGTTGCGCTGGCTGAAGATCCTGTGCCCGATGTAGGGAGTCATGTCGTCTCCCATCAGCTGAGGAACCGTCACCAGGGTGTACCCCTTTGCCTTGAGCTGGTCGATCAGCCCGGGGACGGCATCGACCGAGCTGGCGTGGATGTCGTGCATGAGAATGACCGAACCGGGCCTGGCTCCTGCGAGTGCGCGCTGCGTCGTGACCGCCGCATTCTTGTTCTTCCAGTCCTCGGTGTCCACGTCCCACCTTGTCTCAGCCATGCCGTTCTCGCCGATTGCCTTGAGGACGTCCGCGTTCGACGAACCGTACGGGGGCCTCATAAGCACGGGCGCCGGCGCCCCGGCTTCGACGATCGAGTTGGAGGTGTTCTTGAGCTGCTTGCGGAGCTCTTCGGGCGTGAGCTTCGTCAGCTGGGGGTGGTCCCATGAGTGATTGCCGACGGAATGGCCCTCGGCGGCTTCCTTCTTGACGAGGTCCGGGCGGGCCTTCACGTTCTTGCCTATGGTGAAGAAGGTCGCGCGCACGCCCTTTTCCCTCAGCGCCGCGAGCAGTCTGTCGGTCTGGTCGCCGGGGCCGTCGTCGAAGGTCAGCGCCACGCAGGAGGCAACCCTGCAATCGACGTCGGGCTTTGGAATCGGCTTGCTTTCGGGCTTTGGAATGGGGATGGGATTGGCCTTCTCCATTATTCCCGAGCGGAGCTTCTTTCCCTCCTCGGTCAGAAGCTTTTCCACGTCGCGGCTTGCCACTCGATAGGAATCGAAGCCGTTCTTTTCGTCGTTGGGGGCTCTAAGCACAAGGGACCCGTCGCTTTGGAAGAAGACGCCCGCGGAGCCCATGCCGTTTTGAGAATCGGAAGAGGCCGACGGGGCCGGTGCCGACGTCGAAGAGGCCGATGCCGACTGCGTCGCGGCCGGCGTGGAATCCGAGGTCGGCGTCGCCGTCGGAGAGTCGGAATTCGGCTTCAAAACGCGCTTTATCGACATGCTCACCGACGTGTCGGGCGAAAGGGAGTCGAGAGCGTGCACAACCTTGTTCTTTCCCGATTGGGTGAGCAAATCCTGCGACTGCCTGACGGACTTGTCGCTCATGTCGAGGTACCAAATCTGGGTCGAAACGGCCTTCTTGCCCCGGACGTGCTGCGTCGAATCAACGGCGAAGCAGACGATCGTTCCGCTGGCGCCGCAAACCCCGGGCGACATCGTCAGATATTCCCTGGCCGACGGACGAGACAGCTTCCTTTGCTCCTCCACAGCCCAAAGATTGACCTTTGACGCCAAGACGTCCGGATTCGCCACGCGAACGAGCGAGCTGTGAGGCGACGCAGCGCTCTTTTCCGTTCCGACATCCAACCCCTCGACTGTTTCTGGGCCGTTGAACGAAACCGGATGCACTTTGGCAATTGAAATGGCCTTTTCTGTCGGGCGCGTCGTCGCAGAAGCCGCATGCGTCTGACTGCTGGCCGCGCACGAGGCGATGGACAAGCATACCAAGCCCACCGCTATGTTCTTATGTGAACGCATCTTCACTCCATTGTCTTCTTTTGATGCTTTTAGCCGCCGTAGCGGTAGACATTCGTCTGCCTTGCCGTGAATCCGGACCTCACATAGAGGCGGTTTGCGGCTTCGCGAGACGGACGCGAGGTAAGATCGACGGATTTCGCGCCGATTTGTTTGGCGTGAGCAATGGCAGCCTCGACGAGGGCCCGTCCCGCCCCCTGTCCGCGGGCGGCGGAATCGACGACGACGTCTTCGATCCACGCGCGCTTGCCCGTGGGAATGACGAATGTGGCGAGGGTGAGCATCCCCAGGATCCGAAGCGAATCGTCCTCGGCACCTGTCGGCACGCCTTCATAGACGAACAGATAGGTCGCCGGTTGGGAGAGGAATTCGTCGAGCTGCTCGTCGTTCAGCGGGGGAGCGGACGAGGACAGCTGCGGGATCAGCCCATTGACTGCCTCCAGCAGGCCAGGTTCTGCCTCGGCCACAAGCTTGACGGGCATGTGCCTTCCTTTCGATTGTTTCTCTTTCAATGTTTTTGCGCGATAAACGTCTGACTGAGACTTTACGTCAAGGCGGCCCCGATATCGATATTCGATGCGGGAGAGTTGCGCATCCCATTCGGGCAAGGGGAGGAAGCCCCCTCTCCGGCGACTGCCCGCCCCTCCTCCTGCGCGCAGTCACGGATGCGCTGGCCTCTCGCCGTCTGGAATCGCCGCCATTTCAGCCAGCCAGGCCCGTGCCGCGGCGTCGGAGGGCATGCGCCAGTCGCCGCGGGGAGAGAGCGTCCCTCCCGCGCTGACCTTCGGGCCGTTCGGCAGCGTCGAACGCTTGAACTGGTTCGAGAAGAATCGCTTGTAGAAGACTTCCATCCACTCTTTTATCTCCCCGATTCCATAGCTGCGACGATCGGCCTCGGCTATGCCCTCCGGCCACGCTCCCTCGTCGGCGTCGCGCCACGAGTGCCAGGCGTAGAAAGCGATCTTCGAGGGGGCTAGCCCCCGACGCAGAACGTAGAAGAGGGTGAAATCTTGGAGCTCGTAAGGGCCGATGACGGCCTGCGTCGACTGGATCTGCTCTCCGTCTTTGGCGGGGACGAGTTCGGGCGAAATCTCCGTGTCGAGAATGGAGCGCAGCGTGGCAGCGACGGAATCGTCGAACTGCCGAGACGATGTCACCCAGCGGACGAGGTGCTGTATAAGGGTTTTGGGGACGCCGGCGTTGACGTTGTAATGGCTCATGTGGTCGCCGACGCCGAACGTGCACCATCCAAGCGCGAGCTCGGACAAGTCGCCCGTTCCCAGGACGATGCCGCCGTTCGCGTTCGCCAGACGGAAGAGATAGTCGGTTCGCAAGCCCGCCTGGACGTTCTCGAAGGCGACGTCGTAGACTTCCTCGCCCCGCCCGAAGGGGTGGCCCATGTCTTTGAGCATTTGCAGGGCCGCGGGGCGAATGTCGATTTCCGAGAAAGTCACGCCCAGGCTTTTGCCCAGGGCGCGGGCGTTGGCCTTCGTCTTTTCAGAGGTAGCGAATCCGGGAAGGGTGTAGGCCAGGATGTCCTCCCGCGGCCTGCCCAGCTTGTCCATCGCCTTGGCCGCGACGATGAGCGCGTGGGTCGAGTCGAGGCCGCCGGAGACTCCGATGACGATCTTTGGCCGGCCGATCGCCCGGAGCCGCTGGCACAGAGCGGAGACTTGGATGTTGTAGGCCTCGTAGCAGTCCTGGTGGAGCCTCGCGCTGTCCTCCGGGACGAAGGGGAACCGATGGACGGGGCGCATGAAGCCGACGTCGTCGGCGGTCGGGGAAAGGGTGAAATGCACCGTCCGGAAGGCGTCCCGATAGCGCTTCGCCTCGTCGCGCCAAGGGTCGTCGCGCCGTCCGATTCCCAGTGCGCGCCTGTTGTCGTCGAAGCTTCCCTGACGCTGCCTCTCCTGGCGAAGGAGGTCGAGGTCGACGTCGGCGATCGTAGCGTGCAGCCCCGTCGCGAAATGCGGCCCCGAGGCAAGCTTTCTTCCGAGCTCGTAAATCGCCGTTTGACCGTCCCAGGCAAGGTCGGTCGAGCTTTCGCCCTCGCCGTTGGCGGCGTAAACGTAGGCGGCGTTGCAACGAGAAGACGCCGATTGGATGAGCAGCTCGCGATCGGAGGCCCGCCCCACCGTAATGGGCGAGCCGGACAGGTTCAACAAGAGTGAAGCGCCCGCCAGTGCGGCCCGCGCCGACGGCGGGACGGGAACCCACATGTCCTCGCAGACCTCGACGTGGAACGTCAGCCCTCGCACGTCCTCCGCCTCGAAAAGAAGGTCGGGTCCGAAGGGCACGGTTTCGGGAGGGACGCCGTACAAGGCGAGGCTGTCCGACGCCGCGAAGTCGCCTCCCACCTCGTCCGCGGCGAGCGTCGCGTCGATGACGGTGACCCCCGGCAGAGCGATCCTCTCGCCGGCGCACTCCTCGCCGGATGCGAAATGCCGCTTCTCGTAAAACTCGCGGTAGTCGGGAAGGTAGGACTTCGGAACGACCCCTAGGACGTGGCCGCGATGGATGACGGCTGCGCAGTTGAATACGCGGCCGCGGTGGACGAGGGGCGCGCCGACGACGATCACGGAGGCGATTGCGACGGAGGCCGCCCGAAGGTCTTCGAGCGCTTCGAGGGTGGCGTCAAGCAGCACGTCTTGGAGCAGAAGGTCCTCGATTGAGTATCCGGTCAGTCCGAGCTCCGGGAAGACTGCGACGGCCACGCCCTTTTCGGAGCATTCGCGAGCCAGCTCGGCCGTCCGCCGGGCGTTTTCGCGCGGATCGCCGATGGCGACGGGAAGCGTGCAGGCCGCTGTCCGGGCGAAACCGTGGGAGTAGATCGAGTAGAAGTTCTGCATGATACAAGTCTGCCAGACGGATCCGATGCAAAAGATCCGACGCCGAGGCGAGACGCTGAGTCAGGGCGGCCCTCAAGGGCGGCCTAGAATGGCCAGCTCCTCGGATCCTGAGGAAAAGAAGGGTCTTCGGGGAGCATGAGGTCCTCTCGCGGTATCCGCTCCTGGAACGTTTGGGCGAACTGCCGAGGCTCCGGCTCGTGCGCGTTCGGCGTAGACTGCTGCGGAGATTGGCCAAGACCTTGCGGCGTCGGCTCGTGCGGATGATGCGGGCTCTGGGAAGAGAGCGAAGCAGGCGAGGCGGAAGGCGAAAGCGTCTGCTTCTCGAAGGAGGCCGGCATCGGAGGGACGGAGGATTCGATCGACGGGAAATCCGGGGGGAAAATCTCGGGTGTGAAAAGATACTGGAGACAGACGCTGTAGAAAGCGGCGGAATCCTCGATCGAGGCCGAGGCCACCGGCTCTATGCCGGCGACGTATCGATTGAGGAGGGCGCCAATGATGAGTCCGACGCCGGAGGCGGCCCGCAGGCGCCTGTCGGGTCCGCCGAGCATCTTGGACACCGGGGTCACAACGGTTTCGTCGATCCACGTCCTGAAAACGTACATCGTCTCCTCCGAGCTGAGGAGCTGATGGATGAGGACCCGAGCGGCGTGATTGGCGTTCGTCTCCTCCCAGAGGGTGAAGATGACCCTGAAAACTCTCGATCCCGCGCCTTCAAGGGGCGTCATCTCTTTGAGGGCGGCCGCCACGGGGTCGGCCGGCAGCGACATCGCTGCGCGCAAAAGACCCGATTTCCCGCCAAAATAATATGAGACGAGGCTGGGGTCGACACCCGCCTCCTCGGCGATGCCGCGCACGGTGACAGAATTGAACTCGCGGGTGGAGAACTGCTCACGGGCAACCTCCATAAGGCGCGATCGTATTTCTCCGCGCACTCCTCGAGGTCCTCGAGCTACCCGCCGTGCCATACCTTTACTTTGCGTCGTATTTTTACAAAAAGTGAGGGTCGTTAGTCCTAAATGACGTATTAAGGTGATGAATTTCAAAATTTTGTCAGGGGTAGTAAATAACAAAATCTAAATTCTCCACTCCTATTTCAGTTATAATTAAAAGTATTTTAACGTTGCCGAAAGCGGTTGTGCGTTTGCTAGGAACCCCGAGGAACCTTGAGCCTTTCTCGATTGCATGCCGTGCAAATGCATGCCGTGCAAAAAGAACGCAGCAGATGCGTTGTTGCCCGGCGACGGTCGGCGTGCTCGCCGTCTGCCGGGAGGCCGTGCGTCTGGGAGGCCGTTTCTCGAAAGAGGGGCCGCAGCGCCTCTCGGCGCTGCGGCCCGGCCAGTCGGTGCGCTCGCGGTCAGCGGCGAACCTGGATTCGTCGCATGCACAGCCATGCCACGGCCGCGTAGAAGACGATGGAGGCGAGGTCCGAAAGCACGCTGTAAAGCGGGAAGCCGCTCGCTCCGATGTGTTTGAAGGGCGCCACATATATGAGCGAGCCGTCCGAACCCACCGCCCTGAAGGTCCAGTTCAACGCGCCCCCTGCCGCTGAGACGACGAAGAGGGCTATTCCCACGACATACCCGGGGAAGCGGACGAAGGCCATGAAAATCCCATAGGCGGCTGCATACGCGCCGGCTATGGCGACCGTTGCCGCGAGGGCAAGGAACCAGAGGTTGGCCTCGTAGGTTCCGACCGCGCGGCCGGCGCGCGCTCCCGTCACTTTTATATTGCCGGAGAAGTCGCCGGCGATCAGCCCGTGGACCGCCGCTCCCGCCACGGCAAGCGCACCCGACGCGGCGGTTCCGAGGCCAAATGCCTTTGCATGGGCGAGGAGGATAGAGCGGCGCGGGAATCCCGAGCTGAGGTAGGTCCGCGTCCTGACGGCGGCATACGCCCCCTGGACCACCGCCCCCACCATCAATGTGGCGAGCAGCACGGCGGTAACGATGACCGCGTATGAAATATTTTCAATTTCCGCTGCGAAGCTGCGGATTCTGTCGAGGTTTTCGGGAGAGATGCCAAGGTCGATTCGCCTTCCGTCGATGACGATCTGGTGCCTGCCGCCGTTTCTAAAAATCAGGTAGTCGTACTTTTCGAGAAAGAAGACGGCTGTCGCAGCGAGGGTGCCCAAGAACAAACCGACCCCGATCGCTATCGACATCATTCGTCCCTGGCGTCTCAAAATTAAGCGATTGACGGCGGCCTTCGCCCTGTCGGCTGCGAGGTTTTCGTCGTTGGCCATGGTCGTCGTGTTCGCGTTGCCGGTCATGGCCTGCGCGTTTGCCTTGTCATTCATGGTCGCGTCCCTTCTGCAAGATTCTGTATGCGGCTGCGGTGTTGGAAGAGAAGGTCATTTTCAGGAGGACGTCGGTCAGATGGGCCAGTTCGCCTCCGTCGGAGTACCTGGATCGGACGTCGTCGGCGTCTCCGCTTTCGACGATCCTCCCGTTGTCCATGAAAATGACCGAGTCGAGGAGGCTCTCGATCTCCTCGATCAGGTGCGAGGACAGAACGAGGGTGCGCGGATGCTTCGTGTAGTCCGCGAGAAGGCTCGTGTAAAAGACTTCCCGGGCGACGGCGTCCATTCCGAGGTGGACCTCGTCGAATATGGTGACCGGGCATCTGGAAGCCAGGCCCAACAGTGCGTAGAGGCTCGAAAGCTGGCCGCGGGAGAGCCGCGAGGGCTTCTTTTTCACGTCGATGCCGAACGCCTCGATCAACTCGTTCGCGTAGTCGCGGTCCCAGTTGGGGCGCGACGCCTCCCAGAGCTCGAGGGTGCGCCAGGTCTTCTCGTCTTCAAATATGGGGGCCGAATCGCTGACGTAGCAGACGTTTGCCATGAGGCCGGGGTTCTCGTAGACGGGCTGCCCGTTTGCGCGGACGCTTCCGGACGTCGGATAGAGGAGGCCGGCCATGAGCATGGCGAGGGTTGACTTGCCGGAGCCGTTCCTGCCGAGGAGGCCGGTGATCGACCCCGGTTCGATTCTGAAAGACGCATGGTCGACGACGTTCTGCGGGTGGCGCTCGTAGTGGAACGTCAGGTCGGCGACCTCGATGCCGAGGGGGTTCATTGCTTCTCCTTTGTGAGTGTGGCGAGGCTGCTTGCCGCCATGTCGAGGATTTCGGGGGATGAAAGGCCCAGAGCGACGCCTTCGGCGAGGGCGGGCGTCAGGGTCTCGTCGGCGTAAGACTTCTGCCCGGACTCTTGCAGGCGCTCGTGCGCCCCCTCGGTGACGAACATGCCGATTCCCCTTCGCTTTTCGACGAGGTTCTCGTCAACGAGGAGCGCGAAGGCCTTGTTCGCCGTTGCCGGGTTGATGCGATAAGTGGTCGCGTATTGCGTTGTTGACATGAGCTGGTCTCCCGCCGCAAGAGCCCCCGTGAGGATGCTTCTGCGGATGTCGTTTGCGATCTGCAGGTAGATGGGATGCGAGTCGGAAAAACGCATTGCCTCAACTTCCTTAGTTCTGCGGTTCATTACATGACTAATTAACCATGGAACTGAAAGGATGTCAAGCCCGATTGAGCAATGTGCCTTGGCTGACCGGTTTTCCGCGAGGGCGTCTCGGCCCGCGAGGGCGCCCCAATCGGCGGCGACGCTCCTTTCTGGCTGCCGACGCTTCGCTTTGCCCTGGCGGTGAGGTAGCCTTGACGAGCGGCCGTCCCGCAAGGATTTCACGCACCTCGCGGGGCGCGGATCTCGCAAGGCGCACCTTGTAGAGCGCAAACTTTGTAGAGCGCAAACTTTGCAAGCCGCGCATCTCGCAACGAAGCGACACAAGCGAAAGGAAAGTGTCAATGGCCAAGCCTCGCATCGGTTTGCTAGGCGTCGGACGCATCGGAATCATGCATGCGCGAATCCTGGCGCCGAAGGTCGAAAGCCTCGTCGTCGCCGACGTCGTCCCCGAAAGGGCCCGGCAGGCGGCGGACGAATTGGGCGCCCAGGTCTGCTCCGTCGAGGACTTCTTCGATTCGGAAGATCTCGACGGCGTCGTCCTCGCCACGCCCACCGACGCCCACGCGCGCCACATCGAAGCCGCCGTCGGCCTGGGCGCCCCGATCTTCTGCGAAAAACCGGTGGCGCTCGACATCGCTTCGACGGAGAGGGCCAACGCTGCGGCCAAGTCCGCCGGGGTCCCCGTCCACATCGGCTTTCAGCGCAGATTCGACGCCGCCTACGCCGCGGCCCGCGAAAGGCTCGCAGCCGGGGAGATCGGGGAGCTGCGGAGGGTCCACATGCACACTCTCGACCAAGCCCCCGCGGCTCGCGAGTTTCTCGCCGCCAGCGGCGGCATCTTCACCGACTGCCTCATCCACGACTTCGACGCCCTTCGGTGGGTCACGGGCCGCGAAGTCGAAGAGGTCTTCGCCTTCGGCACGGATCTGGGGCTGCCCGATTTCGCCGACTTCTCCGACGTGTGCGAAACCGTCCTCGCGCTGCGCTTGACCGGCGGCGCGCTCGCCACCGCGCATTCCTCCCGCTTCAACGGCGCCGGGTACGACGTGCGCATGGAAGTGCACGGCACCGAGGGGACGGACGTCGTCGGCATGGATGAGCGCCTTCCGGTGCGATCGCTCGAACCCGGGGTCGCCTTCCCCTCGGGTGAGCCGTGGGTCGACTTCATCGCCCGCTTCGCCGCCTGCTACGAGCGAGAGCTCGAGGCCTTCCTCGACGTGGTCGCCGGAAAGGCCGAGGTCCCGTCCACGATCGACGACGCCGTCGCCTCCCTTCGCGTTGCCGAGGCCTGCGCGGCCTCGTGCAGGGAAGGCCGCCCGGTCAAGGTCGCGCGTTGAGCCCCGTTTGCTTCCGCGGTCTTCGGCGACGACGCCCTTTTCGCTGCTAACCTTTTCTCTATGCGTTCCACGGCGGCACGCTAGAAGGAGATCGATGAATGGACCTACGGCTCGATGCGACGGCTTTTGACTACTCGTTCGTGGTCGTCTATCTGTTCTTCGTCATCGCCATCGGCGTTGTGACGAAACGCAAGGTCCTCACGAGTGAGGACTACTTCCTCTCAGGGCGCTCGCTGCCCGCGTGGATCTGCGCGCTCGCCTTCCTTTCGGCCAACATCGGAGCAACAGAGCTTATCGGAATGGCGGCCAACGGATCGCAGTATGGCTTGGCGACGGTTCACTATTACTGGATCGGCGCGGTTCCGGCGATGGTTTTCCTCGGGTTGATCATGATGCCCTTCTACTACGGTTCGAAGGTCCGATCCGTCCCCGAGTACCTCCGGCTCCGCTTCGACCGGCCCACCCACGTCTACCAGTCGGCGGTTTTCGCCATAGCGACGATCCTCGTGGCCGGCATCAACCTCTTCGCCCTCGCGCTCCTCATCAACGTCCTCATCGGCTGGCCCCTGTGGGCCTCGATCATCGCCGCGGCCGGCGTCGTGCTCCTCTACACGACGATGGGCGGGCTGACCGCCACGATGTACAACGAGGTGCTGCAGTTCTTCGTCATCGTCGCCTTCCTCATTCCGCTCACCGTGGGCGGGCTCATCAGGGTCGGCGGCATCGACGGCCTTCTCGAGACGATCCGCACCCACGAGCTCCTCGGGGAAAACGGGCTGTCCGTGTGGGGCGGGACGGGGCTCGCCAACACGACCAACCCCTATGGAAACTGGATAGCGCTGCTGCTCGGAATGGGCTTCGTCAACTCCTTCGGATACTGGACCACCAACTTCACCGAGGTTCAGCGGGCCCTTTCGGCGAAAGACATGTCGGCCGCCCAGCGCACGCCGATCATCGCCGCGATCCCGAAGATGCTCCTTCCCGCGATCATCATCATGCCGGGCCTCATCGCCGCGGTTCTCATCCCTGAGCTTTCCAACGGCAAGCTTTCCCACAACGAGGCGCTGCCCGCCCTCATCGGGAAGGTCATGCCCACGGGGCTCGTGGGACTCGCACTCGCGGCGCTCATCGCGGCCTTCATGGCCGGAATGGCGGCAAACGTCTCGTCTTTCAACACGGTTGTGACCTACGACCTGTGGCAAACCTACATCCGCCCGGGCCGCAAAGACACCTACTATCTCCGCGTGGGCCGCAAACTCACGGTGGCCGGCGTCTTCATCGCCATCGGCGCCGCCTTCATCGCGGCGGAGTTCAACAACATCCAGGATTACATCCAGCTCCTGCAATCGATCTTCAGCGCCCCCCTCTTCGCCACCTTCGTCTTGGGCATGTTCTGGAAACGCATGAGCGGGCCGGCCGGACTGTGGGGCCTCGTCGCCGGAGCCGCGGGCGCGGCAGCCGTGCAGATCGGCTACCAAAACGGCTTCCTGGAGTTCAACTCCCAACAGGCAGCCTCCTTCACGGGGTCGGGGATGGCCTTCGTGTTCGACGTCGTCGTGTCCGTCCTCGTCACCCTTAGAACTTCGCCCAAGCCGGTCGAGGAATTGGACGGGCTCGTGTGGGGCCGCACGAAGATGCCGATCAAGAGAAGTATTCCCGCGCCAGACCTGCACAAGGTTGCGGTCAAGGCCGAGCGCGAGCGCCTGGAAGAGGGGCGCGGACTTGCCTGGTGGGAGAATCCGTGGCCGCTGGGCGCCGCCGTCGTGGCGGTTCTGGTTCTACTCAACATTTTCGTGGGATGACGGAGGGAAACGATGAGCAAGAAACGCTGTCCCCGTTTTTGGCGCATGGCTCTTTTGGACTTGCGCGCCTGGGTCGCCGCGATGTTTTTCACGTTTGGCACGATGCTGGCCCTCTACGGGGTGTTCTTCGCCGACGACGAGGACATGGCCAAGGCAGCCGGGACGAACCTCGACCTGTGGACCGGCGTGGGAATGCTCGCCTTCGCCTTTTCGTTCGTCGTTTGGCTTCTCGCCCGCCCGCCTGAGTTCGAAATCGTCTCCGACGCCGAACGCCTTGCCGGCGCGGCCGAGGGGGCGGCGAATGCGGCTGAAGCAGAAGATAGGGGAGAGGACCCTTCCGGTGCGACGGCTGAAGCCTCTGACGACGCCGGCGCCGTGAACGACGTTGACGGCCTTTCGGAGGAGGATCCGGCCGCGCAGGGCGAGGCCCAGGATAAAGGCGCCAAAGACTGAGGCGCCGACTTGCCCAGGAAGCCCGACGGCGCCTGAAGCGCACGAGAGGCCTCCCGCCGCGAACGTGACGTAGAACGTGAACGTGACGTAGAAACTGCGTAAAGGCCGCCGATGGGGCAGGCGCAATCTTCGGCGGCCTTTACGCCGCCTTCCCGGCTTTCGCCCTGCGCGTCCGAATGGCTCTTGCGATGCGGCGCCCCGTTCCGGCGGAGTGTTGAGCGCCGCAGCGGCGCCCTCGTCCCTTGGAGCGGCCGGGTGCATCCATGGGACCTTTGGACGAGAAGAATCTGTTCGAATACTGTTACTTTTTCCCTATGGTCTGGCGTGACGCGCTGGCCGATCTGGACACTCAGAGAAGAATTGAGTCCATTTCTGCCGTTCACCGCCCCAAAAGGCGGAAGACCATAAAACAAAAGCCAATTTATGGACGCTCTCCGTCCAAATCGCCTCACATTACCTTCCAGTCGAGCCCAAGCAACGTTTCTTCCGTGATTTACCGATTTTGGGATTCTTGCTTGTTTTTGCGGGTTTTTGGCGTGCCCGGCGCGCTCACGCGGAAGCTCTCCTTCGATGTCGAAAGGGACATTCATGCCTTCTATCACCAGGGGTCTGCGGCGTGCCAGCGACCTGTCCATTTCCCAACGACGCTTCCTTTTGGTGCTCGTTTCCATTGGATCGTCGATCCTCTACACCCCGGCCTATCTGAAGAACATCTTTTACGATCCGCTTAAGGAGGCGATCGGCACATCCAACGCGGGGGTGGGCGAGTTGCTCGGCTACTACGCCATCACCGCGACGATCTGCTACTTCCCGTCGGGCATCGTCGCCGACAAGGTCAGGGTGCGCACGCTGGCGTGGGTCGGATTCACAAGCACGGCGATGCTGACCTACCTCTACGCCATGCTTCCCTCATTCGCCGTCCTCAGGTTCGTCTTCACTGGCATGGGCGTGACGACCATTCTCATTTGGTGGGGCATCCGCTTCAAGCTCGTCAGGCTCATCTCGGAAGAGGACACCTATTCCCGCAACATCGGAATCTCCTACGGGCTCTACGGCGCTGCGGGGCTTGCCGTCGGCCTTTCCAGCATGGGGATCATCAAGTTGATCGTCAGTGTGTTCGATGGATCGAACACACTCGGGATCCAGGCTCTCCTCTTCTTCCTCGGCACTCTCATTCTCATTCTCGGGATCCTCTCGTTCCTCTACATTCCGAAGTTCGAGGGCGAGATCGATCCGACGAAGAAGTCCTTCGACGTGCGCCTAGTTCGCGAGGCGTTGAAGAACCCCGTCGTCTGGATGTCGGCCGCCTGCCTGTTCTGCGTGTATTTCTTCTACACGGGCCTCAACTACACGACCCCGTACCTCACCGCGCTCCTCGCCCCTCGCATCCTCACGGACGTCGTTTCGATCCTCCGCACCTACGGCATCACCCTCGCCTCCGGACCCGTTTTCGGCTTGCTTGCGAAAGCCGTAGGCTCGCCCTCGAAGGTCATCTTCGGCGGATCGCTCGTGTGCGCCGGCGGCATGCTCGTGCTCGCGATTCTTCCGGCCGAGCCGGTCATGATCATACTTGTCGCGATGTTCGCCATTTTGCTTGGATTCATCGCCAACGGCGTCTTCGGAATCGTCTCCTCCCAGTTGACCGAGGGGAAGGTCCCCATCCCGATCTTCGGCACGGCGGCCGGCATTCTCTCGGTCATCGGCTTCCTTCCGGACTCCTTCTCTTCGACGTGGTTCGGAAAAATGATCGACGATCAGGGCAAGGGGGCCTACGCGGAGATCTTCCTGATTCTTGCAGGCTTCGCTGTGGCGGGGGCCGCCTTCGCCGTCGTTCTCCTGTGGTACGTCAAGCGCAGGCGGAAGGCGGAGCAAGTCGGTTCGACGCCGTCGGAGCCGACGCCGGTTCCGTCTTACGAGGAAGCCGCCGAGCCGGCAGCCGCGGCGAAGTCGGCATTCGATTCGAAGAAGGACTCGGACAAGGGATCGGCTTGGAGCTCGCATGCCGAATAAACTCAAGGTTCCCGCGATGTGGAGCGAGCAGATGCGCGCCGTCGTCGTCAAGCAGAACGAGCTCGCTGCGGGCGTCTATTCCAGCGGTCAAACCTTCGAGCAGGTGCGCGAGGGGTATCGCAAGGAACGGGTTTTCTGGAACGACGGCGGTCCGGCGCCGGCCTCGACGATCGAGGAGGACGTCGCCACCCGGCACGGGCGGGTGCGCGTGCGGATGCATCGCCCCGACGGCGCCGCCGTCCTTCCCGGGATCGTCTTCATCCACGGGGGAGGATGGGTGCTGGGAGACCTCGACACCCACGATCGAATAACCCGGACCCTCGCCGAGAAGACGGGGGCGGCCGTCGTCGCCGTCGATTACACGCTTTCGCCGGAGGCGCGCTTTCCGCGGGCGCTCGAAGAATGCGTCGACGTCGTCTTGGCGCTGAAGGCCGATTCTGACAAATGGGGGTTGGATCCTCGGAAACTCGCTTTGGCGGGCGACTCCGGGGGCGCCGCCCTCTCGCTCGGAACGTTCCTGCACCTGCGCGACGAGGAAAAGGCGGCCGAAGGCATCGCCGCGCTCCTGCTGTTCTACGGAGCCTTCGGGCTGCGCGACTCGATGTCGATGCGGCTGTTCGGAGGCGAATGGGACGGTCTGACGGAAGAGGATTTCGCCTGGTACAAGGGCCTCTATCTGGCCGACGCCGCAGACGAGCGCAACCCCTACGTCGACCTCCTGGCGAACGATCTGACGGGGACGATGCCGCCGTGCTACATCGCCGCGGCCGGGCTCGATCCCCTCAGGGACGATTCGCGCACGCTCGCGGCTATGCTCGCGAGCGCCGGGGGAGACGTGAAGACGGAGGAGTTTCCCGGCGTCATCCACGGCTTCCTGCACCATTCCAGAATGCTCGACGCCGCGAGGGACGCCCTCGCGCACGCGTCGGACTTCTTCCGCTCGCGCGTCGGGAAGACCGCGGCGTCAACTCAACAGACAATCGAAATCACAACTGAGGAGTAGAAATGGATTTCTCATTCACCGAGGAACAGCAGCTGATCGTCGACGGCTTCGCCGACGTCATGAATTCACGCTCATGGGAAAAGTACTTCCATGAGTGCGACGAAACGTCGACCTATCCCCTCGAATGGGTGAAGGCGCTGTGCGACGTAGGATTCGACCGCATCCTCCTTCCCGAGGAGTACGACGGGCTCGGCCTCGACTGGGTCACGCTGGCCGCCGTGTACGAGGTGCTCGGCCGCCTCGGCGGCCCTACGTACATCCTTTACCAGCTGCCCGGCCTCGAAACGGTCGTACGCGAGGGCACCGACGAGCAGCGGGAGAAAATCTTCTCCTATCTCGGCACGGGCGAGCAGGTCCTCAACTACGCGATGACCGAGCCGAGCGCGGGATCGTCCTGGAACGACATGCGCACGACGTACACGCGGCGCGATGGAAAGGTCTATCTCAACGGGCACAAGACGTTCCAGACGTCCGGTATGCGCGTTCCCTACCTGGTGGTGATGGCCCGCAACGCCGACGACATGGACGTCTACACCGAATGGCTTGTCGACATGAGCAAGCCGGGCATTGCAAAGGAACCCCTGCACAAGCTCGGGCTCCGAATGGATTCGTGCGCCGAGGTCTACTTCGACGACGTCGAACTCGAAGAGTCGGACCTCTTCGGCTCGGAAGGCAACGGCTTCATGCGCGGCGTCGCGGATTTCGACCTCGAGCGCTTCCTCGTGGCCCTGACGAACTACGGCCAGGCCTACTGCGCCTTCGAAGACGCCGCCAAGTACGCCAATCAGCGCGTCCAGGGCGGCCAGGCGATCGCGCGCCGCCAGCTCATCCAGTTGAAGTTCGCCGACATGCAGGTGCGCCTGACGAATATGCGCAACATGCTTTTCGAGATCGCTTGGAAGCACGACGTCGGCAAGCTCGGCCGCGGCGACTGCTCAATGGCCAAGTACTACTGTTCGCACGCGGCTTTCGAGGTGGTCGACGACGCCCTCCAGATCCTCGCCGGCGTTGGAATCACCGGCGATCATCGAGTCCAGCGCTTCTTCAGGGATTTGCGCGTGGACAGGATCTCCGGGGGAACCGACGAGATGATGATCCTCACAGCCGGCCGCGCTGCGCTGAAGAACTACCGCTGAGCGGACCCGGGACAGAAAGACAGGCCCAGTCAAAGCAAACAGGCCGAGCACAACAAACAGAGAGGTTAGACATGGAAACGACAAAGCCGTCGTTCGGCCCGCTGGACGACGTCAGAGTCCTCTATTCGGCGGTCGAGATCGCCGCTCCCACCGCGGCAGAGATTATGTCCGAGTGGGGCGCCGACGTCACGTGGATCGAAAACATGTGGACGGGCGACTCGATGCGGGACACCACGTGGACGAAGGAGATGGAGAGGCGCAACCAGCGCTCGATCTCCATGAATCCCTTTACCGACGAAGGCAAGGAGATCCTTTGCCGTTTGGTCAAGGAGGCCGATATCTTCATCGAATCCTCCAAGGGCCCGGCGTTCGCCCGCAAGGGGATCACCGACGAGGTGCTGTGGGAGGCCAATCCCTCCCTCGTCATCGTCCACGTTTCGGGGTTCGGCCAGTGGGGCGATCCGGCCGTGGTCAACGCCGCCGCCTACGATCTCACGGTCGCCGCATACGCGGGAATCATCGCGCAAAACGGCACGCCCGAGCAGCCGATGAACATCGCCCCCTATTCGGGCGACTATTTCAACTCGCTCATGATCGTCTCCTCGGCGCTGGCCGCCCTGCACAAGGCCAAGGCGACGGGCAAGGGGGAGAGCATCGATCTGGCGATGTATGAGACGCTCCTGCGCGTCGGCACGTACTACATGATGGATTACCTCAACGCCGGCATAACCTACCCCCGTCCGGGCGCGCGCCATCAGAACCTGTGCGCGATCGGCGAGTATGCCTGCAAAGACGGGTACATCGGCCTGTGCGTCTACGGCGTCGCCCAGAACAAGTACCTTTTGGAGACCATCGGTCTGGGCGATCTGTGGGGGACTCCCGAGTACCCGGAGGACACGTCCGCGCTGTGGCTGGACGGGCCCAAAGCGGATCTCATCCAGCGCAAGCTCGAAGAGTACCTTGCTGGCCAGCTCAAGGCCGACGTTCAAAAGGACTTCGTGGAGCATCGAATCGCCGCCCAAGCGGTCAACGAATTCGAGGACATCGTGGCCGAGGACCATGTGGCCCGGCGCGAGTGCTTCATCGAGTGGGAAAACGCCGAGGGCGCGCCTGTCAAGGGGCTCAACACGTTCCCGAAGTTCGCCAACAACCCCGGAGGCTTTTGGCGTCCGATGCCGCCTCTCGGCTACGACACCCGCGACGTGCTGACCCGGGCGGGGTTCACGCCGGAGGACCTGGCGCGGTTCGAAGAATCGGGCGCCGTCAGGTTTGGAGACTGAGGCGAGGCTGGGCGGGCGCTTCGGCGCCCAGCCCGCGAGGGTGAGATGAATACGCGAGAATACCCCAGTGTGCGCGACCTCTGGGAGGAGAGGGCGGCGCTTTGGGCCGACCGGGAGTTCCTCGTCCACGAGGACCCGGACACGTCCAAGGTCGAGCGATACACATACGCTCGCATGGACCGTGAAATGAAGGCTGCCGCCTCAATGTTCGCCTCTCTCGGCGTCGAGACGGGCGACCGGGTCGGCCTGCACATGTGCAATCGGCCCGAGTTCGTCGAGTGCTTCCTTGCGTTGGCGGCGATCGGCGCCGTCGTCGTGCCGATCGGCCCTGCAAGCACGGCGGCCGAATGCGCCCTCGTCGTCGAGGAGTGCGGCATCCGCGTACTCGTCAGCGAGTTTCCGGAGGACTCCGGGCGCCTGGAGGGCGTCGCCGTCGTCTGCCTCGACGACGGAAGCTACGAGGCGATGAAAGCCGATCGGGCGGGGACGCCCCCTCCGAGGCCCGAGGTCAGGCCGGGCGACCTGTTGGAGATCATGTACACCTCGGGCACGACGTCGCGCCCGAAGGGAGTGATGTTCACGCATGCCAACGCGGTGTTCTCGGGGAAGTACGTCGCTTGGGAGCTTTCGCTCAGCGAAGCCGACAGGTACCTGACGACGATGTCCGTCACGCACGTCAACCTCCAGCTCTCGGCCCTCATGCCCGCCGTTTACACCGGGGCCGCCCTCGTTCTCGTGCGCCGATATTCGGCGAGCAGGATGTGGTCGCAGGTGCGCAGGCACAGGGCGACCGTGATTCAGGCGATGGCCATGATCGTCAAAACGCTCATGGCCCAGCCAGTCGCTTCGGGCGAACGCGACCACAGCGTGAGGGCCGTCCACTATTTCCTTCCCCTTCCCAAAGGGACCAAGGAGGCATTCGAGGAACGCTACGGGGTGCGGCTGCTCAACAACTACGGCTCGTCCGAAACCCTCGTCGGCGTCGTCACCGACCTCCCCGACGGACGGTCCAAGTGGCCGTCCATCGGCTTGGCCGGTCCGGGCTACGACGTCAGGATCGCGGGGGAAAACGGTTCCGCGCTGCCGCCCGGCGAGTGCGGGGAGATACAGGTGCGCGGGCAGGCCGGCGTCTCCCTCATGGCCGGATACTGGCGGGACGAGGAGGCCACGCGGGCCGCATTCACGGCAGACGGCTGGTTTCGCACGGGAGACTGCGGGTACGCCGACGCCGAGGGCTGGCTTTACTTCGTCGACCGCATGGGCGACATCGTCAAGCGTGCGGGCGAGAACATTTCGGCCTGCGAGGTGGAGGTCGCCATTCTCGAGCATCCCGACGTCGCCGACGTCGCCGTGCTGGGCATCTCCGATTCCATCAGGGACGAGGCCGTCAAAGCGGTTGTCGTCCCCAAGCCGGGGCGTCGGCTGACCGCCGAGGACGTGCAGGACTTCCTCTCGTTGCGTCTGTCGTTCTTCAAAATCCCCTCCGTCATCGAGTTCCGCGACGGGCTGCCGCGCGGAGAGTACGGAAAAGTCCTGAAAAACCAACTCAAAACAGAGAAGTCAACAATATAGAAAGGCAATCCCATGGCTATCAACACTGACATGGTCGGCCAGACATTCGGTCCGTTCGTCCGCGACTACGCCTTCCGCGACCTCGAGTTGTTCGCGCTCGGCTGCGGCGCGGGAATAGACGGCAAGAACGGCCTGGAGTACCTCAACGAGCACGACGAGCGCGATCCGAAGCTCAAGGTTCTTCCGATGTTCGGCGCGATGCTCATCGTCGATTCCGAGGTGACCCGGACCATCGACTACGGGTACAACTACGCGGGCTCGCTGCACTGGGGCTTCGACATTCGCTTCCATCGGCCCATCGTGAAGATGTCCGACCGCCTGGAGACGAAGGTCAAGCTTGAAGGCCTCTACGATCGCGGCGAGGGAAGGGGGCTGCTCGCCCAACACATTGGCGACACCTACGATTCCGAGGGAAATCTGCTGTTCACCAACGAATCTTGGGACTGCCTCATCTACGACGGCGGCTGGGGCGGCCCCAAGCCGCCGAAGGACATCGTCGACATGCCCGATCGGCCCGCCGACGTTGAGACAACCGAGACGATCCCCGAGAACCAGGCGCTCATCTACCGCCTCTCCGGCGACTACCACCCCCAGCACATCGACTGGGAGTATGCCGCGGCAAACGGGGAACCGCGCCCGATTCTCCACGCCATCAGCTACGCGGGGGTCGTCATGCGCCACGCCATCGACGCCTTCGTGCCAGGCGAGCCCGAGCGCATCACGCGTTTCAAGACGCGCATCACCTCGCCGGTCCATCCCGGATCGACGCTCACGACGCGCTTGTGGAAGGTCGCCGACGGCGAACTCCGCTTCGCCCTCGTCGACGCCGACGCCGACGAGACCGGCGCCAAGCCCCATCTGAACTGGGGAATCATCGAGTACAAGTAAGGCTCGGGCGCGGGCAAAGCCGAAAGGCGTGCGGGAATTGAGGCTCCCGCACGCCTTTCGGCCGGCCCGGCTCGATGGAATGATCTGGGCGTTGCGCTTGAGTGCAGGGCGTTCGGCTAGAATGCTGGGCGTCAGGCTGGAACGCAGAGCGCCCGCTTAGAACGCATGGCATTCGTTTAGACGCATGTCGATCCGGCTGGATCCGAGGTCGCCGGCTGCATGGTTTCAAAGCGAGAGCACGGTTCTGGAAAGAGCACGGTTCGAGAAAGGGAAGGCGGCTATGAAAATCGATTCTGTCGTCGTCGGAAGCTATCACGCCAACTGCTACGTTCTGCGCGAAGGGACGGCGACGATCGTCGTCGACCCAGGAGACGAACCCGCCGAAGTGCTCGGCCTCATCGATTCTGCGGACGACGTCGGCTCGACGGGCGACGTGCAGATCGTCGCCTCCCACTGCCACTGCGACCACATCGGCGCCGTCAACGAGGTGGCCGGGGCATATGGCGCCTCCTTCGCCGTCGGGCGCGAGGACGGGCACGCCGTGGCCGACCCCCATCTTTCGGGCTTCGACGAAGAGGGGCGCGACTATCGGGTCGAAAAAGTCGATCGTCTGCTAGACGACGGCGACCAGATCGCCCTTGGCCCCTACCGCTTCCGGGTCATATCGACGCCCGGCCACACTCCGGGGTCCATTTGCCTCTACTGCGCCGAACTCAATCTCATGTTCACCGGCGACACCCTCTTTGCCAACGGGATCGGGCGCACGGACTTCATTCGAGGCGACGCCGAGGCGATGCGCCGAACCTGCTCCAGGCTCGGAACGTATCCCGACTCTACGATCCTCCTTCCCGGACACGGTCCCTCGACGCGACTGGGTGCCGAAAAGGCGCGAAACCCTCTGCTGCGCGCATAAAAGAAATCTTCTGCTGCGCGCAAAACCAGCCGGGGCGGTTCCTTCCGTCAAGGCGGCCTTCCGCCCGTCCACGCGATCAGAGCGACGAATCGGCGCCGTCTGCCTGTGATTTTCTCTTGCGCGCCCGTGTGTTAGGAGACGTGCGTCAGGACACCGAGCGCAGGGTCTGCAGAGGCAAAGCGTCGAGCTGGTCGTTGACTAGGTTTTCCACGTATTCGGGAATTTCGCCGAGGAAACAATCGATGTTCTCCGGCATGAGCGAAAAGGCGCGCATGAGCACTGAGCCTTCGATGGCGTCGAGAAGACGTGTGACGGACGTCCCCTCCGGAAGAAGGCCGGCCGATTTGAACTCCCACAGGCGCGTGCGGATTGCGGCGATCGGGTCTTGATACGTATGGAGGTAAGCGGCGCGGACCACGGGATTGACTTCGCAGGCCATCTCGACGAACAGGCGTCTGACCGCCTGCGCATGTTCGCCGAGGTACAGCCGCATTCGATATTCGGCCTCGTTGGACAACACTTCTCGCGCACTGTCGCCGACCGGCCCGGGCGCGGCCACTACGGTCCGGAAAGCCTCGAGGAACAGTTCCTCGACGTTGGCCCACCTCGTGTACATCGACGACTTGCCGACGCCGGCGGCCTTGGCCACCTTCGTCATGTTGAAGCCGTGCCATCCGGCGTCGCCGTACAGAGCCAGGGCGGCTTTGAGTATCTTGCCGTCGGCTTCGACGTTGCGAGGCCGCCCTACGGGGCCGCGTTGGACTGCATGAATATCGACCACGAAATCTCCTCGTCGTTCGTTTGGGCAAAGACCCGCGGCTGCGTTGACAACGTCGATTATACGCAATGGACCTGGGAATTTGGAGAGACGGCTCACAGACGCGTGGGTGTGCAAGTCTTTGGTCCTCATTGCAGAAGGAGCAGCAGGGTAACATTGACTTCGATCGAACAATTACTGTGTCCGCAAAGGTACGAAGGTTGGAAAAGACCTTTTTTCGGACGCAGAAAGTCCGAAATCGGCTTCCGGGGTTGTCCGCGGGGCGTCGCAGCGCGCAATGTGGGAAACTGATGGAGCCGAAGACGCGTTTCATCGAAACGCAATCGCTTTCCACAGGGCAGTGGTGCAGCCAGGCCCTCAACAAAACAAGAGAGAGGCTTCAATGACCGTAGTTGTCGCTTACAAGTACGCGGCCAATCCACAGGATGCGTCGGTCGGCGCCGACGGCGTCGTCGATTGGTCGCGGGCCAAGTCCGCCGTTTCCGAGTACGATCCCGTGGCAATCCAGCTGGGTCGCAACCTCGCGGACGCCGAGGGCGTCGAGCTCGTCGGCGTCACCGTCGGCAAGAGCGACGTGGCCGGATCGATGGCCAAGAAGAACGCCATGTCGAAGGGATTCGACAGGGGAGTCGTCGTCGCCGACGACGCGACCGCAGGATGGAACGCCACGAAGGTCGCTTCGGCGTTGGCGGAGCTCGTCAAATCCGTCGAAGGAGCGGACATTCTGCTCGCCGGCGATTCCTCGATCGACGAGGGCGCGAAGATCGTGCCGGCCCTCGTTGCCGGATTCCTCGGATGGCCGGCCTTCCAGGGCGTCTCGGCAGTCGCCAAGACCGCCGACGGGTATGAGATTACGCAGAACGTTCCCGGCGGGAGCCGCACGATCGCCGTTTCCGGCCCCGTCGTCGTCTCAGCTTCCTCGGACGCCGTCGCCCCCAAGGTTCCGTCCATGAAGGACATCCTCGCCGCCGGCAAGAAGCCCGTGGAGAAGGTCGAGGTTCCTTCCGTCGACGTCGAAGTCGCCGTCGTCGGCCGTTCGAAGCCCGAGCGCAAGGCTCGCAAGAACAAAGTTTTCGAGGGTGCGGACGCTCCCGCCCAGCTCGTTGCCGCCCTGCGTGCCGACGGCGTGCTCTGAGAGTTGAAAGGACAAAGACAACAATGGCAAACACCTGGATCATCGCGGTCGACCCGCAGATTGCCGCTCTCGTCGAGCACGGGCGGGCGGTCGGCGGCTCAGTCACGGCAGTGACCGTCGGCGGCACGCCCGTCGCCGGAGTCGACAAGGTCATCGACGTGGCGCTGCCCGAGGGCGTTCCCGCCGAGGCCGCTGCGCCCGCGGTCGCGGCGGCAGTCGCAGCCGAGGCCGGCGACGTCGTTCTCGCCGCCAACAAGCCCGCCGAGCGGGTCCTCGCCGGCGCCGTCGCGGCCAAGCTGAACGCCGCGTTCCTTCCCGGCCTCAAGTCGGTCAAGGCCGGCGCAGCCGAGCTTTCGCGTTACGGCGGCCTTTCTTTTGAAAGCGTCACCTTCGATTCGCCCGTCGTCGCGGTTCTCGACGGCGGCGCGGAGGCCGAGGGCGAGCCTGTGGCCGCAGAGACGACAGAAGGCTCGGTCTACGACGCCAAGGTCACCGGCCAAGAGAAGACGGAAGTCGTCGCGGTCAATCTGGGGGCGGCCAAGCGCGTCGTCTCAGCGGGACGCGGCTTCAAAGCGAAGGAAGACCTCAAGCTGGCCGAGGAACTCGCAGCCGCAATCGGCGCCGAGCTCGCGTGCTCCCGTCCCCTCGCCGAAGGCGCGGATTGGATGGCCGTCGACCGCTACATCGGCGTCTCCGGCCAGATCGTCTCGCCCGAGCTCTACATCGCCGTCGGCATCTCCGGCCAGATCCAGCACACGGTGGGCATGAGCGATTCGAAGGTCGTCGTGGCCGTCAACAGCGATTCGAAGGCGCCTATGTTCGCGGGAGCCGATTACGGAATCGTCGGCGATCTCTACGAGGTTCTTCCGGCGCTGACGGAGGCTGCTAAGTAGGAATCATGACCGAAGAGAACTACGATTTCGACGTCATCGTCGTCGGCGGGGGAGTGGCGGGTTCCGTCTGCGCCTACCTGCTAGCGAAGAAAGGGCGCGAAGTCCTCCTTGTCGAGAGGGGAATGGAGCCGGGGTCCAAGAACCTGTCGGGCGGCGTCTTTTACTGTCGCGTCATGCAGGAGGTGTTCCCGAACTTCATTGAGGAAGCCCCGATCGAACGGCGCATCACCCGCAATTGTTTGAGCTTCCTCAACCCGACTAACTTCGTGAACGTCGACTATTGGGACTCGCGGCTTGCCGAGCCGGTCAACGCCGTCACGGTCTTGCGGGCGAAGTTCGATCCGTGGCTCGCGGAGCAGGCGGAGGAGGCGGGCGTGACAATCATGCCCGGCGTCAAGGTCGACGGGATTATTCGCGAGGGCGGGCGGTTCGTCGGCATCCGGGCCGGCGAGGACGAGCTGAGGGCCCGCGTCGTCGTCGCGGCCGACGGCGTCAACTCCTTCATCTCCCAAGACGCGGGGATCCGCGGGAAGGAACCGTTGGAGAACCTGGCGGTGGGCGTGAAGTCCGTGATTCACCTCGGCGAGGACGAGGTGAAGAAGCGCTTCAACCTCGTCGGCGACGAAGGAGCGGCTTACGCCGTCGTCGGAGACTGCACCGAGGGCGTGGCTGGCGGCGGATTCATGTACACGAACAAGGAATCCGTCTCCATCGGCATCGTCGCACGGCTGGACGATCTGACAAAGAAGGGCAAGTCCTCTTCGGATCTGCACGATCATTTCCTCTCGCACCCGGCGATCGCGTCGTTCCTTGAGGGCGGTGAGCTCCTCGAGTACGGCTGCCATCTTGTCGCCGAGGGCGGGGAGAAGATGCAGCACGATCTGGTCCGCAACGGGCTCGTCGTGATCGGAGACGCCGCCGGCTTCACCCTCAACACCGGCTTCACGGTTCGGGGGATGGACCTTGCAGCCGGTTCTGCCGTCGCCGCAGCCACGGCCGTCGATCACGCGCTGGAAACCGGGGACTGCAGCCGTGTGGGGTTGGAACGATACATCGCCGAGTATAAGAAGTCCTTCGTGGGCAAGGACATGGCGACGTACGCCAAGGCGCCCGACTTCCTCGAGAACGACGAAATGTACGGCGATCTCGGATTGATGCTGGCGGACGTGCTGTACGGCGTGTACAACCTCGATCTGACGCCCCGCAAGCACATCCTTCCAACCGCGTTGTCCGCTTTCAAGGCATCCGGTTTGAAGATTCGACGGATGGCCAAGATTGGCTTCCAGGCAGTGAGGTCTCTGTAATGTCTGATTTTTTCGAAGGCAGCGTTCCCGCCCGCTTGGGCAAGAACGTCTATGAAGTCGACGAAGGCAATTCGCATATTGAGGTCAACCAGGAGATAGCGAAGGCCACCTGGGCCGGCAAAGTGTTGGTCAAGGTGTGTCCCGCCCACGTCTACTCCGAGGAACCCGACGGCACGATCTCCGTGGAGTTCGCCGCCTGCCTCGAATGCGGAACGTGCCGCGCCGTTGCGGCTCCGGGACTGCTCAAGTGGCACTACCCCGAGGGCTCAATGGGCGTAATGTTCCGTGAGGGCTGACCAGGAGAGCGAGTGCTGACGAGAACGGGCGGGCGGAGCAATCCGCCCGCCCGTTTTTAACCGTTGAAAAAGTGCGAATTGACGCTCTCGGGTGCGGGATCGGTTGGGGACGGGAGTCCTCGTTGCGGGGAGGCTGTCGGCGTCCCCGCGTGTCGGGGATCGTTTTGTCTTCCGGTTTTGTCGCCTTTCAGCTTTTAGGCCTTGCTGCCCCTCACTCTTGTGCTATTTGGACGGTTTGTTTGTCGGTGTTGAGGCAGTAGGCGGCTCCGGTGGCGGTGACCCAGCAGTCGATGCCGTGGGGGTGGCCGGAGACGGCGACGACGCGTCCGCGGGCGTCCAGGGGCGTGAGCGCGGCGGGAATGGATCGTGTGGCGGGGTTGTAGGGGCCGGTCTCGACGTAGACGAGCCGGCCGGCGGCGGTCAGGGCGATCTTTCCCGACATGTCCGTGATGTTCGTGCTTGTGGCCAGGCGGGCCGGGCCGGGGGCGTAGGCGCCGTCGGGGGCGCGGATGCCTCCCCAGCAGTAGACCGAGGCGTCGTCCAGGGCCGCGCAGGATGTGGCGGTGCGCCGGTCGAAGAGTTTGACCGCCGGGCGCGGCAGGGGGACTTTGACGACCGAGTGGGGCGCGTGGCGGCCGATGTCGGCAGATACGCCGAGTTCGCCGCGGCGGTTGGTTCCCCAGCAGTAGACCGATCCGGATGCGCCCCGGGCGCAGCTTGACCCTTCGGAGGCGGTGATCTGGTCGGCCTTTTCGGGCAAGGCCGCCGGGCGCGAGTCTTCCGGGTAGACGTCGCCGGCAGGCGAACTGGTGTTGCCGGTGCTCTGGGCGTAGGAATTGCCCGCCCAACACCGTGCCTGCCCCTCGACAACCGCACACAGATGATCCCCCGCACCGGCAACGTCTGTCACTGCCTCCGGTGAGAAAATATAGGACAAGTGATTGTAATCCGCGTCTCTGCGGAGCTGTCGCCTGTCGTTGAAGCCGCCGCACTTGAGAGCGTCAACCTTGTCGGTTGTGCAGATGTTGTAATCCGCGTAAAAAACAGCTTTAACCTTTTTGTCTAAAGGCTCCAAAGGAACAATGTTTCCAAGGCTGCGGTGATTGCCCTTTTTAAGATTGGGGAAAAAGCAGTAGACCTCCTGGCCTTTTGTTTTCAGACAAAGGTGATGTCTGCCTACCGACACCGATGCAAAGTCACTCCGATACGTGTTGAGAGGGGCCAGCTCGGGCGAGGCGCTCCTCGTTGAAGACGCCACAATGCACACCACGAGGGCAAACGCTCGAAAGAAACGCTTGACGATCAAAAACTTACGGCTGGGTTGTTGGCTCACAGATCTACTCCCTTTGACAGTCTTCATTGGCCAATCATCTCGTTTTCGGTGTCTCGACGTCTGAAAGGGACACAACATTGTTTTGCGCCGTTCGGCGCGCCGGTCAAGTGAACCGATAGCCGAAACAGAGTTGGAACGGCTCGCTTTGCGGGGCGCATTAAGGCCTCCAACCTGTTTTCACGAAGTTAATGTACTGTTGCACGCGGGCGTCGTCCCCTGTGACGACACCAGTTTTGGGGTTGATTCCAACCAACCAGTTGCCCTGCTCGTCCATAAAACGTCGATTGCTGTCGGTTACTTTTCTATTGAACTCGATGGCTTGATTCTTATAGCTAGTGTCGTTTTCGTTGACTATTATGCGAGTCATTGTTTTGACTTCTGCATTGTCGACATTGGAACTCAATCTCGTTCTCCTTCTTAGGAGCCTTTCACATACTTTAATGTCATCTTCGTTGCTTTCTGACGAGGCGGGTCCATTGCCGCCCAGTTTCGCGTCTGCGAGCATGCCCCCTATCTGGTCTTCAGGGAAAGAGCCTGCTCCTTGGACTATAATTTGCAAGCTTATAGTGTTTAAATCGCTTAGCGATCCGTCCTCCGTCATGTACAAGTCTGCAGCAAGTGATTCCGTGTCAATCGTATTGAATATGTTGATATACTTAGTTTTAATTATTTTTATTTCATATTTAATATCTTCTGAGGATGACGATCCTTTATTCTCTCGATAAGCTGCTTCTAAGTTCTTTTCAAATCCCCTCTTCAAAGAGTCTATGAGCGTCGACTTCGCTTTCTTGCTGAAAGCTATGTCTTTGAAGAAGTCGGAGTCCGCTTTATGCATGGACATTACTAGGTTCTGAGTCAGCGCTAAATGGTAGTCGCCTTTCTTTCCTGAGCTTCCTGCTGTGGCGCCCGCGACTCCTGTCGGACCACTTATTTCGTCGGCGAGGTCTGATCCGTATTCCTTGAGAATGTCTCCGGATTTCTCTCTCAGGCCACGATTGAAGTAGCCAAAACGATCCTGCCCCTCGTGCTCGGCGTCCGATTGAGACAGCCCATCGATGTAGCCTTGCAGAAACTCTCGAACTACATACGGCGATTGCGGTTGGTGGGTGTCCGAACTCGCTTCGTCGATGATCTCACCGAGAGCGTTTCCATAGTCCAAGTAGAACATTTCGTTTTCACTTTGATATGGAAGAAGGCGTCTGTGTCCAACAAGGTAACGGACTAAGCTCGTTGGTTGATCGACAGTGTTTTTTACAGCAAACGGCGCTTCCGTCGCCAAAAAAGTGCGTGAGGCTGCGGCATTGCCGCCCATCCCGACTAACATGTTTTGAATTGGATCCCACGTTTTTGTCAGCGGAGGGCGGTATTCCACATTTGGAGGGGCAAACGGGCCGGGATGCTTGTAGTCCCAGCTGACGATGTCATCCGCTATCGCGTGTTTTCCGTTGAGAAAAGCATCTCCCAATCCTAAGTGCGCACAGCTTTTCGCGGCGTCGGCTATCATGCCGCTGATGAGATAATACCCGGGTTTTCCGGCCCCCTTGGCAGATGCCTCTTTTCCGTTCCAATAGCTCGGGCCTAACTCGTTCAAGCCGTCCAGGTACCTCGCCCTTTGTTGTTTCAACGATGTGTCGAAGTCGTATTTGATCCCGTCGAGTCCGGCGTTCCAGGCATTCCAAAGATTGCGGCCATCCGCGTCAAGGCTGTTTCGAAGGCCTCCGGTGGTGAGTATGAGAGAGCTTCCAAGGATGGCGCGCACCTCTCTGGCGGAGTCCTCAGAGAAGTGATTGGTTGTGCTGGCAAGCGACGCCAGTCTCAGAGTGTTGTTCGCGCCTAATGTCAGCCCAAACGCATTGGCGAAGAAAGGATCCTTGGCCATTCTTTCGCCGTATGCAGTCTTGAAATACTCGAGGTCCCTTTGTCCGATCTTGCTTTTCAGGCGACCGTTGGTTGCCATGAAGACTTGGGTTGCCTTTTTGGCGTCGACTCTGGCGGAGTCCCAACGGGCCTGAGCGGAAACGTCCCCGCTATGACCGAGAGCGCGTGGACCGGAGAGGTCTCGTTTGGTTGACATGGCGCAAGCCGATCCGCGGGTCGACGACGTCCCGGCAGAGCCGGTTTGACGGCTTTCAGACGACGCGCATCCCGAGACGGCGACGAACAAGGACAGCAAGAAAGCCACAAGTGACCTGCTATTTCTGAGAGGTTTTCGCGAGTTCATGAGAGTTTCCCACCAGGCGCTGAAACGCGGAGCTTCTCGGACTCTAGCCGTTCTTGCTTGGCCCGTTCACGCACTGCGCGACTTGAAGAACGCTCTGGTGCGAGGTTGTTGCAAAGCCGAGTTGCACCGATTCCCGCCCTTACGCGGTCAAAACTGAGATCGCCCATGTGCGCTTCCTTTCAGAAGTTTGACGTGATACGCAAACCTTAGCACTGCATGAACGCTCTCGCGGGATGTTTCAACATGTGAGCCGCCAGCTCAGGCGGCCTTCCGGAGCTGCGCAAAAGTGGAGCGGCATATTAGAAAGGGATCCAACGTCCCTACGGAATCGGGCATGGTTGACTCATCAAACATGATTGACTGCGGCCGCCCGTTTCAGACAGCGGCTTGGAGGCGGTTCGGGGTCGGAAAAACAGCGGTGCCCCAGCCGTTGGGCGGGGCACCGCGTCGATAGGATTCGCTTCAGCCAGAGCACAGGGCTGTCTCCGACTGGGCGAGACTGCGTCAGTCGGAGAGCTTGAGCCCGCGGAAGCGGTTAAGCGCCGCTCCGGCGTCGACCCTTCGAGGCCGCACGAGGAAGGCAGGATACTCGCGCGCTCCGAAACGCCTCAAAGTGTCCAGCCCGCCGCTCGTGAGCATGCGCTCTACCTGATCGAGAGCTTCGCCGACGGTGAGTTCTCCGTAGCAGACGTGCTCGAGCATGCCCCGCACGATCCAGGCGATCGCTTCGCTTTGGCCGCTCTCGACGATCTGTTCGACGTCGGCAAGGCTGATCGTCTGGTTGTCCAGGATGATGCCGTCCGTCCCGGCCGCCTTCGTTTTCGGACGGTCGCTTTGCACATTTTCGGGAAGCGGACAGCGCTTGGACTCGGAAATGGGCCAAGGCTCGTCCGTTCGTTTGCGCGGCTGCTCTTCGACCACCTCGCGCGCCCTGTCCGTCACGTCGTAGCACTTATAGGTGTCGAGCATGATGACCCTGTCCGCTGCGTCCAGATAATCTCCGGTTCCGCCCGTGATGATGAGGGTCGAGACTCCGCCGGTGTCGGCAAGCGCGCGAATGCGATCGACCAGGGGAGTGATGGGCTCGGATTCCACGAGCGTGCGCATGCGAGAGTCTCGCATGAGGAGGTTGGACGCCGAAGAGTCTTCGTCGATGAGCAGCAGGCGTGTGCCGAGCTCGATGGCCTCCATGATCGAGGCCGCTTGGGAGGTTGAGCCGGAGGCGTTCTCGGTGGTGAAGCGAGCGGTGTCCGCGCTGCCGGGAAGCTCGGTGATGAGCGGGGAGACGTCGACGCCGGTGACGGCGCGCCCGTCGGCCGCCCGAACCTTCACCGCGTCGTCGACGGTCGCAACCAATTCGCGCCCGTCGCCGGGGATGTGGGCGTAGACGCCGCGCTGAAGGGCGTTGAGCAACGTAGATTTGCCGTGGTAGCCGCCGCCGACGATGACCGTCACACCCGGTTCGATCGCCATTCCCTTGACGAGGCCGGCGTGGGGGAGGGTGACCTCGCGGCGCAGCGATTCAGGCGACTCGAAAGCGACGGCGTCCTCCATCGGGAGCTGAGAAACGCCGGAAAGGCGGGCCAACATCGACCCGTCGGCCACGAAGGCCATCCACCCGTTGTCGGCCAAAGCCTTCTGCAGCGCGTGGTAATCCTCGTACGTGTGGACGTGGGCGCGCATCGCCTCCAGATCGTCCGCGGCTTCAGAGGACGTGAAGTCGAGGGTATTGACGATGGCGTCGGGCACGTCGCGATCGAAAATCTCGGCTGCAGTGCGCCCCAAGATCATCCTGCCTCGCGCGGGCATCTGCACCTGAAATCGCAGCTCGATTCGGTCTGCGGACACTGAGCAAGCTGAACGCTCGAGTATCTCCTGGCCGGTTCTGGCGATCTGCACGGCGCCGCGGCCGTGGCTCTGAATCTCGCGGTCAAAGGTCCTGATGAGGAAGTCGGCGACTGCAATGCGCTGCTCGCGCGTCTCAATGAGGCTCGTGGGAAGCCCCATCTTTTCCGGTGTCGACTGAACTCTCAGAAGCGACGGCGGCGCAAACGGGTCGGCCTGGATCCGGTCGATCATGACCTGGAAAGTGCCGTAGTCCCAATCTCCGATGACGGTCTTGTATGCACCGTATGTCTTGCCATCGAGTTGTTCCAAGGAGCTGAGAAGATCCGCGTCGGTTCCGGTGCGACGAGCGGGCGGCTCGTCGTAACGGCGAGTATTTGGACGAGGACGTTGGAAATCCGAGCGAGAGCGCATAAAACCTAGCTTAAGCTACTAAACCTTTAGACGGTTACGACGATGGGATTAGAAAACCAATCCCTGGATGAATACGCTGCTATCTTACGGGAAGAACTCACCACGTTCAACCATCGAATGTTCCGCATGTCGTATGGACATTCCTATACCGAAGTAAGGGAACCGTTGGCGTTCCGCAAGGAAAAGACGGCTCTCCTAAATACTGGAACGAATACAGACTCGATTAAAAGGTGAGCGGCGTCTCTGAGTTTCCGCTCACCTTTTAGCCGCGATCGGCCTTTCAGCAGCGCCCTTTTCTTGCCGAGTTCCGCCTTTTCTTGCCGAGTTCCGCCTTTCGAGCGCAATTTGCCTTCCGGCTCCAATTTGCCTTTGAGTTTCGATTCGGCCTCTATCGGCGGTCATTCGACCAGGCTCATCGCCTGGCGGGCGATGGCGAGCTCTTCGTTCGTGGGGACGACGAGCACTGCGACCGTTGAGTCGGGGGTCGAGAGGATTCGGGGTTCCTTCGAGCGGGCGGCGTTCAAGTCGGCGTTGATTTTCACGCCGAAGCCCGCGAGCCTGCCTATGACGTCGGCTCTTAGGTCGGCGTCGTTCTCGCCCGCCCCCGCCGTGAAGGTTATCGCGTCGAGGCCTCCCATGATGGCGGCATATGCACCGATGTACTTGACGATTCGATGCGCGTAGACCGCCAACGCCTCAATTGCGTTCTCGTCTCCCTCGGCCGCTAGGGTGCGCACCGCGCGCATGTCGTTTTGTCCAGTCAGGCCCTTCAGACCGGAGCCGCGGTTGAAGAGGGCGTCGAGCTCGTCGATGTCCATGCCCGCGGTGCGCGCGAGGTGGAAGACGACCGCCGGGTCGATGTCGCCGGTGCGCGTGCCCATGACGAGGCCTTCAAGCGGCGTGAGCCCCATCGACGTCTCCACCGCCGAACCGTTGACGACTGCCGACACCGAGGCGCCGTTGCCGATGTGCAACACGATCTGCCGAAGGTCGTCGCGTCCGAGGATCTCAGAGACACGGCCCGAGACGTACTGATGCGACGTCCCGTGGGCGCCGTAGCGGCGAATCTCATGTTTCTCCGCGATTTCGCGGTCGATCGCGTACGTCGCTGCCTCGCCCGGAAGCGACTGGAAGAAGGCGGTGTCGAAGACTACGACGTGGGGGACGTTCGGCAGCAGACGGCGCGCCACCCTGATGCCGATGAGATGGGCGGGGTTGTGAAGCGGGCCGAGCGGACACAGCTGCTCAATCCGCGCTTCGACGGAGTCGTCGACCAGGGCGGGGCCGTCGAAGTACTTTCCGCCCTGAACCACGCGGTGGCCGATGGCCTTGATCGATCCGTCCGTCAGCGACGGGCCGATCTCCTCAAACAGGCTGAGGACGGTCTCCATTCCCACCGTGTGATCGGGAACGGGGCCATCGATCTCTCGGACCTTTTCGCCGTACTCGTGCTTGATGTGGCCGGTTTCTTCGCCGATGCGTTCGACGAGCCCCGAGGCGATCTCCTCGCCCGAGCTGGGGTTGATCAACTTGTACTTGATCGATGAGCTGCCGGAGTTGATGACGAGAACTGACATGATGTCCTTACCTGTTTTGCTTAAGGTTGTTGAGTTTGGGCGATTGGTGTTGGGCCGAGGCGGCGATTGTCCGGCCGGGGAGGTTCGCCTGGCCGAGGCGGACGGCGGACCCGGACGGGATGCTGGCCCTTGGCTTTCCGCCCGGGCGAATCGCCGGGCCCGTGCCGCTCTGCTTAGACAGATTGCTGAGCCTGGGCGGATTGCTGAGCCTGGACCGCAGTGATCGCGATGGTGTTGACGATGTCCTCGACCAACGCGCCCCGCGAGAGGTCGTTGACGGGCTTGTTCAGCCCCTGAAGCACCGGGCCCACGGCTATGGCGCCCGACGTCCTCTGGACCGCCTTGTACCCGATGTTTCCCGCGTTGAGGCTGGGGAAGACAAAGACCGTCGCCCGCCCGGCCACGGGCGAGTTCGGAAGCTTTTTGGCTGCCGCGGCGGCGTCGACGGCGGCGTCATATTGGATGGGCCCCTCAATGAGGAGGTCGGGTTTGAGCTCGCGTGCAAGACGAGTCGCTTCGACGACCGCGTCGACGTCGGGGCCTTTGCCGGAATTCCCCGTGGAGTAGGAGAGCATGGCCACCTTCGGGTCCACCCCGAACTCCTCGGCGGTCTTGGCCGACGAGACGGCGATGTTCGCCAGCTGCTCGGGGGTCGGATTTGTATTGACCGCGCAGTCGCCGTAGGCGTGGACGCGGTCGGCCATGAGCATGAGGAAAACGGAAGAGACGATCGAGGTCCCCGGCTTCGTCTTGATGATTTGGAACGAGGGGACAATCGTGTGAGCCGTCGTGTGGGCGGCCCCCGAGACCATTCCGTCTGCGTCGTCCATGTGCACCATCATCGTGCCGAAGTAGGAGACGTCCTTGACCGTTTCGAGCGCCTGCTCGTAGGTGACTCCCTTCTTCGCGCGGAGGCGGGCAAACTCGGTTGCGTACTTGTCCAGCAGCTCTGGGTCGCTTGTGGAGACGATTCTTGCGCCGGCCAGGTCGAGGCCGAGCTCCGCCGCGCGGGCATCGACCTCCTCCTTCTCCCCTAGAATCACGATGTCTGCGATTTCGCGCTCCAGACATTCGGCCGCGGCGTAGAGAATGCGGTCGTCCTCAGATTCGGGCAGGACGATTCGCTGCCTGTTCGAGCGCGCCTTCTCGACGAGGGCGAACGTGAAGCTCAAGGGCGTGACGACGTCGGAGCCTTTGGCGATGCCTTCCAAGAGAATGTCCGCGGCCTGGGGCGTGAGCTTGGGATCGGCCGCGTCCGGGATGAGGACCACCGGCGAGTTTTTGTAGTCGCTCAAGGCCCGCCGAACCTCGTCGGAGGCGCCCACCACGACCGTGGCGGCAATGGGCGCGTGCTCCTTCGTGATTTCCGCGGCGGCGAGCGTCGTGACCGCGGCGACCTGTTTGCCCGTGCGCTTGGCGCCCGAAACGAGCATGACGAGCGAACAGCCGAGGTGGGCGGCTGCCCGGCCCGCGCGGTCGAGCGAGCCGGGAAGGACCGGGTCGCCCTCGAGGAGGCCCACGACGAGGACCGCATCGAAGTCCCTGGCGTAGTCGCTGTAACGCCGAAGGATCGCGTTCATCGCGTTTTCCTCGTCGACGACGTAGCTTGCGCGCGTTGTCCCCCAGGCTCGCTCGGCGTCCTCACGCCGCCCGATGGACTGAAGGAGGCCTAGGAAGGCGGCGTCCTCTTCAATGGGGCCGTTTGTGAAGGATCGGAACACTCCGACCCTGCCGTAAACCGAACCCAGTGCCTTGAGGTACTCCTTTGCCACCTCTTGGGTGGGACAGTTGGTTTCCGCAGCTGTAAAGTAGACGGTATATGCCACGATGCAATTCCTTCCGTTCCGGCAGTGCTCTGACCGGCGTGTTTTTCCGTGACGATTGTCCCACATCGACGGAGTGCGCCGCCGCCGGAGCCGGACATTGGATCGTGAAGCTGAGCACGTTCTTCCGAAGAACGAAAAAGTTCACCACAATTGAGGCACGTGTGTATGGAAGTTCGGGCTACCCTGGAAGGGTGATGGACCAGGCGGCGGGCCTTGCTTCTGCTCGAGACGCCGCGCGCACGAGATGCACGAGGGAGGGGCCCACCCGAGACGGTTTGCGGCCTACGGCGATTTGCGCCGAAGGCGGCGCCGTTTGGGAGACCGTCGCCCGAGCGTTCCCGCGCCTGCCGGAGGAAAGCATCGCGTCGGCTTTCTCGGCGGGCGACGTCGTCGACGCCGACGCGAACCCTCTGGCTCCGCAGCAATCCGTCAAGCGCGGTTCAAGCGTCTTCGTATTTCGGCCGATCCCCGACGAGCCCGACGCGCCCCTCGAACTTGACGTCGTCGGCGGGACCGATCGTTGGATCGCCGTCGACAAACCTGCCGGGATGGCGACCATGCCCCGCGGCAAGCACGTGGCCCAGACCGTCACCATCGCCGCGAGGCGCCACTTCTCCAATCCTGAGATCGTTGCGGCGCATAGGCTCGACGCTGCCACGCGGGGCGTGCTGCTCCTGACGCTGGCCAAGCGGTGGCGCGCTCCCTACCAAATGCTGTTCGAGCGGCGCGAGGTGAGAAAGGCGTACCTGGCCGTCGCCCCTGCAGACGATCGTTTCGTCGAGGCTCAGACCGTCGCGTTGGCTCTCGCCAAACCCCGCGGATCGTTGAAGGCGCTGGTGGTCGACGGGCAGCCGAATGCGGTTACGACGGTGCGATTGGCCGACGAGCGCCGAGGGCTGGGGTTGTACGAAATTGAACCGAAAACTGGCCGCACACATCAGATACGCGTCACGATGAGCCACCTCGGAATTCCGATCGTCGGCGATTGGCTGTACCCGGAGGTGCGCGACGGCGGGGATTTGCAGCTCCTGGCCGCGCGGCTGGAGTTCGTCGATCCGGCGAATGGATTGGAGGTTGCATTGAAATCCGCCCAGACTCTCGATCGCTGGGAATGAGCAGCCCTCGAACGGCGGTGCCGCTATCCTTGATGCGTGACTAGCAATCCACGTCCGGTCCTCGTCGTCGACTTTGGTGCGCAGTATGCCCAGCTCATCGCACGGCGAGTGCGCGAAGCCGACGTCTATTCCGAAATCGTTCCCCACACGGCCAGCGCGGCCGACATGCTCGCCAAAGACCCTGCGGCGATCGTCCTCTCGGGAGGCCCCTCGTCCGTTTACGAGGAAGGGGCGCCTTCGCTCGATCCCGCGATTTTCGACGCCGGGGTGCCCATCCTCGGCATTTGCTACGGCTTCCAGGCCATGGCGCAGGCCCTCGGGGGAGCGGTGGGCCGAACGGGGACCCGCGAGTACGGGCACACCGAGGCGAGTGTGGCCGAAGGCTCCTGCCTTTTCGACGGAACTCCTGCCGACCAGGTCGTGTGGATGAGCCACGGCGACGCCGTCCAGGCGGCGCCCGAAGGATTTGAGGTCACGGCCTCGACCTCGCAGACCCCCGTTGCGGCCTTCGAGAACCGCGACCGCAAGCTGTTCGGCCTGCAATGGCACCCAGAGGTGGGGCATTCGGCCTACGGACAGGCCGCCCTTGAGAACTTCCTTTACGAAGGCGCGGGGCTCAAGCCCGTGTGGACGCCGGGCAACATCGTCGACGAACAGGTCGAGGCGATACGGCGGCGGGTCGGCGGGGCCCAGGTTATATGCGCGCTTTCGGGAGGCGTCGATTCGTCTGTGGCCGCCGCCCTCGTCCACGCCGCCGTGGGCGATCAGCTCACGTGCTTTTTCATCGACCACGGCCTGCTCCGCGCCGGAGAGCGTGAGCAGGTTGAGCGCGATTACGCGGAGGGAATGGGCATTCGCGTCGTTGCCGTCGACGAGTCTCAGCGTTTTTTGGACGCCTTGAACGGGGTCAGCGATCCCGAGGCCAAGCGAAAGATCATCGGGCGCGAGTTCATCCGATCCTTTGAGGCCGCCCAGGCACGATTGATCGCCGAGATCGGCGCCGAAGGAGGCGAGGTCAAGTTCCTCGTCCAAGGGACCCTCTATCCCGACGTCGTTGAATCCGGAGGCGGGCAAGGGGCCGCAAACATCAAGAGCCACCACAATGTGGGAGGGCTTCCGGAGGACATGGCCTTCGAACTGATCGAGCCCCTTCGGGCGCTGTTCAAGGACGAAGTCCGCGCGGTGGGCCGCGAGCTGGGCGTGCCAGAAAAAATCGTGGCGCGCCAGCCCTTCCCCGGGCCGGGCCTTGGAATCCGCATTGTCGGAGAGGTTACGCGCGAGCGTTTGGAGACGTTGCGGGCGGCAGACCTCATCGTGCGCGACGAACTGACGGCAGCCGGGCTGGACGAAGAAATCTGGCAGTGCCCGGTCGTCTTGCTGGCCGACGTGCGCTCCGTGGGCGTCCAGGGAGACGGGCGAACCTACGGACACCCGATCGTTTTGCGGCCCGTTTCCTCCGAGGACGCGATGACAGCCGATTGGACGCGCCTTCCTTACGACGTTCTGGCCCGCATTTCCACGCGCATCACGAATTCCGTTCCCGAGGTCAACAGAGTGGTGCTCGACTGCACGTCCAAGCCTCCGGGCACGATCGAGTGGGAGTGAAAGAAGAGGCGCAGGCCGACGGCTCCCAGCACAGTCGGCAAGTGCCCGGACGCGCCCAGAAGGGCCTTCGTCATGAGACATATGGTGCAGGCCGGCGACGGCATGGCTTTGCCCCAGCGCCTGTTGTCTATGCGTTGAGTTTTCATTCCAGATAACCGTGGGCTAAGCTGAAACATATTCCTACAATCTTGTGAAAGGAACTTATTGTGGGGCTTTTCAACCGCAAGAAGAAAATCAGCGTGGACTTTGCCACAGTCGATTCCCCTGACAAGGCTGAGTCGTTGGTGAAGCAGGGTGTTTTGACCCGCGTTCTGCTCGTGCCTCCTCAGCGAGGAGGGCTTGAAGATTCGTTGAACGCCGTCTACGCAACTCCGAAGGCCGCTAAGGAGAAGGCCAGGTGCGACGCTGAAGTGGAACGGCTTGAGCGCAGCGGCCGGGTGTCGCGATACGCTTGCGACTTGGAGTATGACCAGAACGGCCCCAGCCGCATTGCGCGGGCCATCACCGTGATCGGAAAGAATGAGGCGGGCGACGTCGTCTATTCGCGCACCGTCAAGGTCTGGTGACCTGTGGCTGCCCGGCGGCCTTCGACGATTTGCGGATGCCGCGGGGGCAAGCCCTTCGAACTTCATGAGGCTCGCGCGGGTGCGATTTTGGCTTTTGGCGCGAAACCCGGCGCATAATATAGAGGGGCGGTTCGGGCGCCTCCCGGGCACCCCATTTTCACGCGATGCACGACGTCTGTGCCTTCGCGACATCGATCGGGCAGCGACGCCCGAGGAAGACGAGGAAACTCGAATGAAGTTCTTTATTGACACCGCCGATCTGGACGAAATCCGGGAGGCGATGAGCTGGGGCGCTCTGTCGGGCGTGACCACCAACCCCAGCCTGTACGCGAAGACCGGCGGAAAACTGGCCGACTTCGAGCAGCACATGGTGAAAATATGCAAGATTTGCGAGGGCCTGCCCGTTTCTGCCGAGTCGACGGCGACGACGACGCAGGAAATGGTCGAGGAAGGCAGAAGACTCGCAGGGCTCGCCCCGAACGTCGTCGTCAAGCTGCCGATCGGCGTCGAGAGCCTGGCGGCGACGAAGACGCTTGCCGAAGATGGCGTCGCGGTGAATATGACGCTGGTTTTCTCGGCCCCGCAGGCGCTTCTTGCGGCCCGGGCGGGCGCTCGTTACATCAGCCCGTTCGTCGGACGGGTCGATGACATTGGCTCCGACGGAGTCGCGAGCCTTGAGGAGATCGTGCGCTGCATTCACAACTACGACTTCGGCCACGAATGTGAAATCATCGCCGCTTCGATACGCAGCCCTTACCACGTCACGGCCGCGGCGCTCATGGGTGCGGACATCGCCACGGTGCCCTTCGGAGCCTTGAAGAATTGCGTCAAGCATCCTCTGACGGCCGAGGGGCTGGCGAAGTTCGAGGCCGACTGGGAAAAGGTGAAGAACGCGTAGGTTGGCGTTTAGGTCTGGCGACGACGCCTGGAGCGGCGGAACCACGCCCCGGCGCTTGAAGAGGGCACAGCGCCTAGACATTCGGAACGAGTGCGGCGCCTCGGCGGATGAAACTGGTGCGGCGCTTAGCCCCTTCGGATCCTCCCGCCGCCCTCGCGATCAGAGCCGCCGAGCGTTTTGAAACGCGAGGGGTTCGAGACCGCGAGGGCGGCGCTCCGGCATGTGCCTTGGCGGGACTGAGCCCGGCGTGTGAATTGACGGAAGTTGGCAGGAGGCGGCCAACCGGTCCGACGCCGGGCGTGAAGCGTGCGGGCATGAGCCGTCGAAGGGGGAATGGGGGATTGCCCCACTCAGCAGATTTCAATCCCCTATTGCTCTCTGTAGATTTGCAGATGAACTTGATGAGTATCGGTTGAGGGATTGGACAAAGCTAGCGAAATGACCGTACCCGTTTCGATTGCGATTGATGTTGTCGCCCTTTGTGTTCTGTGGTTTTTCAATCCCGCGCGAAAAAGGCAGGCCGCCGTCTTCAGGCGAGAGGAGGGGAGTTCCTACGTCGAGGCGCGCAGAGGGGAGCTTCAAGACGAAAGCGAGTCCAAGGACGGAGGACGCGAAATCGTCTACGGCGGCGCCCTGTACCCCTACGAGTGACGGTTCGCGACCCCTACGAGCGACGGTTCGCTCCTTCCCGCACGAGGCTCCGCAGCCCTGCGAACGTTCTGGATTCCGTGCGCGGCGTTCCGTGCCCCGTGCGAGACGCTTCGGATTCGAAGAGCGGGGCGGCCGATGGACCGCACGTGTTAGGACGTTCTACAGTGGATGGGATTTCGGCCGGAGAAAGGAATCGAAAGCTTAAAGGGACTAAAGTCGCATACCTCGTTGGATAAAAGTCACATCGGCAGCTTTTCGCTCTATACCGCGGAGAAGTCGGTCTTGTTTCGCGCGTGTGGACACGGTCACCATATCCGAGTGGTCATGTGCTCCTTCGCGGGGCAAAATTAGAGATATCCGCTGGACTCCAAATCAAGAGAAGAAGAGGATTATGGGAACCGACACCGCCGTCGACACCGAGGCATGGAAGGGTTTCGTCCCCGGCAACTGGACTGAGACCATCGATGTCCGCGACTTCATCCAAAAGAACTACACCCCGTATGAAGGCGACGCGTCCTTCCTTGCGGGCCCAACCGAGAAGACTCTTCGCGTGTGGGACACTCTTGAAAAGGAGTACCTCTCCGAAGAGCGCAAGCGCCGCGTCTACGACGTCGACACTAAGATCCCGGCCGACATCGACGCCTTCCCCGCGGGCTACATCAGCGAGGACGACGACGTCTGCGTCGGCCTTCAAACCGATGTGCCGCTCAAGCGTGCGATGATGCCCAACGGCGGCTGGCGCATGGTCGAGACCGCCATCAAGGAGGCAGGCAAGGAGCCCGACCCCGAGGTCAAGGAGATCTTCACCAGATACCGCAAGACGCACAACGACGCGGTCTTCGACATTTACACCCCGCGCATTCGCGCCGCCCGCTCTTCCCACGTCATCACCGGTTTGCCCGACGCCTACGGCCGTGGCCGCATCATCGGCGACTATCGGCGCGTGGCCCTCTACGGCGTGGACTATCTCATCGAGAAAAAGCAGGCCGCCAAAGATTCCGTTGCGGATGCGCCGTTCTCCGAGCATTGGGGCCGCTACCGCGAGGAGCACGCCGAGCAGATCAAGGCTCTCAAGAAACTCAAGGCGATGGCCGCGGCTTACGGCTTCGACATTTCGGGGCCGGCCAAGAACGCCAAAGAAGCCGTCCAGTGGACCTACTTCGCCTACCTTGCCTCCGTCAAGAGCCAGGACGGCGCCGCAATGTCGATCGGCCGCCTCTCCGCCTTCCTCGACATTTACTTCGAGCGCGACCTCAAGGCCGGGCTCATCACCGAGGCCGACGCTCAGGAGATGATCGACGCCATCGTCATCAAGCTGCGCATCGTCCGCTTCCTCCGCACCATCGACTACGACCAGATCTTCTCCGGCGACCCCTACTGGGCCACGTGGTCCGACGCGGGCTTCGGCGACGACGGCCGCACGCTCGTGACGAAGACGGCCTTCCGCCTTCTTCAGACGCTGAGGAACCTCGGCCCTGCGCCCGAGCCCAACATCACGATCTTCTGGGACCCCGCCCTTCCCGCCGGGTACAAAGATTTCTGCGCCGCGATTTCGATCGAGACGTCGTCGATCCAGTACGAGTCCGATCCCCAAATCCGCGACCGCTGGGGCGACGACGCCGCCATCGCATGCTGCGTCTCTCCAATGAGGGTCGGCAAGCAGATGCAGCTCTTCGGCGCCCGAGTCAACGCTGCAAAGGCGCTTCTGTATGCCATCAACGGCGGGCGCGACGAAATGTCGGGCAAGCAGATCGTCGAAGGGTTCGAGCCCGTTCAGGGCGACGGCCCGCTCGAGTTTGACGATGTGTGGAACAAGTACGAAGAGATGCTCGACTGGGTGGTCGGCACGTATGTTGAGGCCCTCAACATCATCCACTACTGCCACGATCGTTACGCCTACGAGTCCATCGAGATGGCCCTGCACGATTCCGACATCGTGCGCACGATGGGATGCGGCATCGCCGGGCTTTCCATCGTCGCCGACTCGCTTTCGGCCATCAAGTACGCGAAGGTCACTCCCATTCGCGACGAGACGGGTCTCGTCGTCGATTACGAGACCGTGGGCGATTTCCCGCGCTACGGCAACGACGACGACCGCGCCGACGACATTGCGGCGACGGTGGTCCACACGGTCATGGACAAGATCAAGGCCATTCCGCTCTATCGCGACGCCATTCCGACGCAGTCGGTCCTGACGATCACGTCGAACGTCGTCTACGGCAAGGCCACGGGCAGCTTCCCGTCCGGCCACCGCAAGGGCACGCCGTTCAGCCCCGGCGCCAATCCCGAGAACGGCGCGGACACCCACGGCATGCTCGCCTCGATGCTCTCCGTCGGAAAGCTAGACTACGAGGACGCGCTCGACGGCATCTCCCTGACGAACACGATTACCCCGTCCGGCCTTGGCCGCGACAAGGATGAGCAGGTTGAGAACCTCGTCCAGGTCCTCGACGGAGGCTTCATCCCCGAGGATTCCTTCCTCTCCTAACCCAAACAAACACACATTCGGGAACACCAATCCCGAGCAAACCTAGAGAAGGAGCCGAAACATGGCGACCAAGACTTACGACGAGCGACTTGCCTCGATGAAGGCGGCCCGTGAAGCCAAGGGCGGCATCGCCGGCCTGTACCACGCCAACATCAACGTGCTCAATCGCGACACCCTCGAGGACGCGATGGAGCACCCCGAGAAGTACCCGAACCTGACGGTTCGCGTCTCCGGCTACGCCGTCAACTTCGTCCGTTTGACGCGCGAGCAGCAGCTTGACGTGCTCTCGCGCACGTTCCATGCCGGCAAGTGAGGCTATTCTGAACTCGCTGGCTGCGAACGCCGCCGGGGACCAGGACTTCCTGGCCCCGGCGGCCCGCGTTAAGGGCAACGGCACAGCCGGCCTGATCGAGATGACGGATCTGGAGCACGCCGACAGGCTGCGCCGGATGAGGGAGGGGACCCTCGGCTCTCTCCATTCGTGGGAGCTCGTGACCGCCGTCGACGGTCCGGGCATCCGTATGACGATCTTTTTGGCCGGCTGCGGGTTGCGGTGCCTTTACTGCCACAATCCCGACACCTTCCAGATGCGCGACGGCGAGCCCGTGGAGGTCGACGACCTCCTCAGGCGAATCAAACGCTACAGGAAGACCCTCAACGCCTCCGGCGGGGGGATCACAATCTCCGGCGGCGAGGCAATGATGCAGCCGCGCTTCGTCGCGAAGCTTTTGGAAGGGGCGAAGGAACTCGGCGTCCACACGTGCGTCGATACGTCCGGCTTCCTCGGACGAAACGTCACGGAAGCGATGCTCGACAACATCGATCTCGTGCTTCTGGACGTCAAGGCCGGAATTCCCGAGCTGTACAAGAAGGTCACGAGCGGCGACCTCCAGCCGACGATCGATTTCGGCGATCGGCTGGCCGAACGCGGCATCGAAACGTGGATTCGTTTCGTGCTCGTGCCCGGGTTGACGGATTCGGAGGAGAACGTCGAGGCCGTGGCACAAATCGTTGAGAAGTGGCCGAACGTCAGCCGCGTCGAAGTCTTGCCGTTCCATCAAATGGGACGTGACAAGTGGAAGACGCTGGGGCTGAAGTACGAACTGAACGACACGCAGCCGCCGGACAAGGAGTTGATCGAGCGCACGCGTGAGATCTTCCGCTCGCACGGTCTGACCGTTTACTGAACGGTCAGACCGGGTTTCCGGAGAGGCTTTGGACGCCGCCAGTCGGCGCGCGGCGCCCACGGTGTGCCCGCGATTCCTCGCGCGTCTTTTCGACGCTGAGGCAATGCGGCGGAAAAGGCGACGCAATGCAAAAAGGCGATCACGCCAGATCCGCTGCCGGTAGGAGAAACGCATGAAGCTTTCAGCACGCAATCAGATCAAAGGAACCGTCGTTTCGATTGAGAAAGGAGCCGTGAACGGCGTCGTCAAGATCGAAGTCGCGTCGGGGATCGTCATAACGTCCTCGATCACCAATGCGTCGATCGAGGAATTGAGACTCGAAGAGGGCGTCGAAGCCTACGCGGTCATCAAAGCTTCGAACGTCATCGTCGGAGTCGAAGACTGAAAGAAAACAGGAGTTCGCGCTAGAGTGCCCCGCAGCAGCCCCTTTTCAGACGAAGGGGCTGCTGCGGGCCACGAGGTTGGTCGCGTGTCAGACGGCGGCGCTTCGATTGGGGAAGCTCGCCGTCGTCGTGACGTCGGTGCGCGCTTCAGGAAGGACCGTGTAGCCGGCCATCATATTGACCACGGCGATGGCTTGATCCGCTGTGTATCCGAACTCGTCCCTGTTCGCGGTGGTGTGCGCGTCGGCCACGAGTGTCACGTCGTAGCCCCGGTAGACTCCGCCGAAAAGGGTGGAGCGGATGCACGCGTCGGTCATTGCGCCGCAGAGGTAAAAGTGTTTTGCGCCGAGGCCTTCGAGAACGCCTTTGAGTTCGGTTTTGGCGAAGGCGTCGGCATACGTTTTGGGAACGAGCGGTTCTTCCGGCGCGGGAACGAGCTCGTCGACGTACTGCCATCCCGGAGTGTTGCGGGGAATTCCCTCGCTTTCGTGCTGAACCCAGACGACCGGGATGCCTTCCGCTCGCGCTTTCCCGACCAATGCAACGACGTTGGCGACGATTTCTTCGCTGTGGGCCGATGCTTCGAGCACGGCCTTTTGCATGTCGATGACGACCAATGCAGTTTTCCCGTTTGCCATGAAAGCTCCTTTTCGCGCTGGTTCTGTATTGTTTGTGGGTCGATTGATTGTTGGCAGCTTACTTGGCTTTTAGCAGCTTGCCGGATTTGTTGTAGCCTGTTTGGTCCTTCGTATTTTCCCGGTTGTTTGTGGTTTGTTGTACGGTTTATAAACTAATTATATCGTAAAAGTGTTCGGCTTGGAGGTGTGGAAGTTTGTGCTTCAGCATTCGGTCGGCGTTCTGACGTAGGCTTGAGGGGTTATGCGCAACAGTTCTTCTTCGGGCGGACGCGACGCCGCCTATCTCGCCACGATGGAGCGCCTCCGTGCGCGAATCGCCCAGAATTCCGGAGGGCGCCGCAGCGCCAATGCGGATCAGGGCGGTGGGGCGGATCAGAATCTAGGAAGGCGCGGGGGAGAGGCCGACGGCGTCGGCGAACCGTTTGACCGCCGCGCTGGCGAACCGCTCGGACGCGACGCTTCCGGCGGGAGGCTTGGCGGCCGGTTCGCAGCCGAATCGGATTCTGCTTCTAGCGCAGCGATGGATTCGCGAGTGCAGAGAATCGTCGCCGGGCTCAATCCGCAGCAGCTGGAGGCGGTGACGCATTCCGGGGCTCCGTTGCTGGTGGTTGCGGGCGCTGGATCCGGGAAGACCCGCGTCCTCACCTCCCGCATCGGATACCTCATTGCCTCGGGGCGAGCCGCGCCGGGCCAGATCTTGGCCATCACGTTCACGAACAAAGCAGCCAAGGAAATGCGCGAAAGGCTCGAGTCCGCGTTGGGCGGGAGTGCGATACGCACGATGTGGGTTTCGACCTTCCACTCTGCCTGCGTCCGCATTCTTCGTTCCGAGCACGACGCATTGGGCATGCGCTCCACTTTCACGATCTACGACGCGCAGGACGCCCAGCGTCTCATGAAGCTCGTCTGCCGCGAGGAGAACATCGACATTCGGGCGCACCCGCCCAAAAGTCTCTCGCGCCGAGTCTCAGACCTGAAGAACGACCTCGTCACGCCCGAGCAGGCCGCGGACGACGCCGCGGACCAAGACTCCCAGGTGCTCGCCCACGCCTACGCGGCCTACCAAATCCGCCTCAGGCAAGCCAATGCCATGGACTTCGACGACCTCATTATGTCCACGGTCGATGTGCTGCGCTCCCATCCCGACGTGGCCGACCACTACAGGCGGCGCTTTCGGCACATACTCGTCGACGAGTATCAGGACACCAACCGGGCGCAGTACGAGTTGGTCCGGGCGCTCACGGGAACGGCAGAAGACGACAACCATGGCGAGCTGACCGTCGTGGGAGATGCGGATCAGTCGATCTACGCCTTCCGCGGGGCGACGATTCGCAACATCGAGGACTTTGAGAAGGACTTTCCCGAGGCGCGCACGATCCTCCTCGAGCAGAACTACCGTTCGACCCAGTCGATCCTCTCGGCCGCGAACGGCATCATTGCCAACAACAGCGGGCGCCGCCCAAAGCGCCTGTGGACCGACCGCGGCGACGGCGAGAAGATCGTCGGCTACGTCGCGGATTCTGAGGCCGACGAGAGCGCATTCGTCGTGTCGGAAATCGACAGGCTGCGCGACGACGCCGGGATCTCATACGGCGACGTGGCCGTCTTCTATCGGACGAACGCCCAGTCGCGGGCTGTTGAGGACATGTTCGTCCGATCGGGGATCCCCTACAGGGTCATCGGCGGAACGCGTTTCTACGAGCGACGCGAAATCAAGGACGCTTTGGCCTACCTCCATGCCATCGTCAACCGCGACGACACCGTCTCCATTCGGCGCATCCTCAACATGCCCAAGAGGGGGCTGGGGGCGAAATCCGAGGAGGCGGTGGCCATGCACGCCGCGCGATGGGACGTGTCCTTCGGGGCGGCGCTTTGCGACGTCGGCGACCCGCATCCCGAACGCGGCCCGGTTTCGGGGATAGGGAAGAAGGCGTCTGCGACGATGGCCGGTTTCGTGTCGATGCTCGAAAGCGGGCGCGAAATGGCGGAGGCGGGGGCCGCGCCCGATGCGATTCTCGACTTCGCGATGGAGGAGTCGGGTTATCTCGACATGCTTCGCTCGAGCGACGACCCGCAGGACGAGTCCCGCTTGGAGAACCTCGCGGAACTGCATTCCGTCGCCGTCGACTTCCACAAGGCCAATCCCGACGCGACTCTGGCGGATTGGCTCGACCAGGTCTCGCTTGTCTCCGACGCCGATCAGCTCGCCGACGGCGACGAGGGCGAGGTAACGCTCATGACCGTTCACACCGCGAAGGGATTGGAGTTCCCGGTCGTCTTCGTCACGGGCCTGGAAGACGGGACTTTCCCCCATATGCGCTCGCTCATCGACCCCGCCGAACTGGCAGAGGAACGCCGCCTCGCCTACGTGGCGGTGACGCGGGCGCGTCAGCGGCTTTACATCACGAGGGCCGCTGCTCGCGCCTCCTGGGGCGCGCCCCAGGAGTTTCCTCCCTCGCGCTTCATCGAGGAGATTCCCGATTCTCTCATCGACTGGAGGCGATCCGAGTCAAGCGCCGACGCCATGCGCCGAACCGGCGGGCGGACCGGAACGCGGGGGAGCGGCGGAAGGCGTCGATCCGAAAGCTTCGGCGGGGGCTACGGCGACGAGCTCGACGACGGCCCCGTCGTGGGCTCCGGCAAAGGCTTCGTGCCGGGAAAGCTGGGCGTCGATGCGGCGAAGCAGAAAAGAAGAGGGAAACAGGCGGGGGCGGCGCGGGGCGCGAACCGGTCGGGGGCTGCGAACGCCTCGGCGGGCGTCGGCGAATCCGTGTCCGATGCGGCGGCAGGCTCCCCGGGCCTCGGCGCGGCCGACGGGGCCGAGCCGAATGCCGGGCCGTCGGTTCCGGACACCTATGGCTTGGCCGTCGGCGATTCTGTTGTGCACAAGAGCTTTGGCCGCGGCAAGATCGTTGCCTTCGAGGGGACCGGGCGCAACACAACGGCCAGGGTGACTTTCTCCAGCGGCCAAACCAAACGCCTGGCTTTGCGCTTCGCGCCGCTGGAGAAGATCTGAAGCCCGCTGCCTTCCGTGTGCGCTTCGCCAGCCGTGCTCTCGTCCGCCGCGCTTGCCCGTGTCTTAAACCCGCCGTTTGCGCGTCTCAAGCTGCCGCCGCTTCTTTCCGCGGGCTAGCAGAGCTTCAGGGCTCTTCTTCTTTGCGTTTGCCTGTGAGGGTTCGGTTGTAGGCCAAGGCTGCGTCGAGCCAGAAGCGCAATTGCTCGTCGTCGGCGACGGACGCCGCAGACGCGCGAATCCACCCCGCTCCCATGGCTTGCCCCGGGCTGATCTCGGCGGGCGAGGCTCCCGGGACCTCGCTGAATTTCGCGTCGTCGGCGACGTCGATGCGGACGAGGAGATCTCCGTCCTTGGACGCGTGGATCGCCATCTTCTCGTTGACCATGAAAGCCCGACCGCCGAACATCGAGACCTCGCGGACCGCGGGCTCGTCGGCAAGAAGATCGCGCAGGCGGGCGACGAGGAGGTCTCTTTGCCCCGCATCTTTAGACGCGGCTCTTTCAAATCTGCCGTCTTTGGAGCCGCCGCTTGCAGGCATGCCGGCCCTGGAACCGCCGCTTCGCACGGGACTACGCTTTGTCTGCGGGAGGAGCGAAGGAAAGCCGGTCGAAAATCAGCACGCTGTCGACGATCTTTCCTCCTTCGACGGTGAAGCACTCGGCCACGGGCGCAGCATCGGCCACGGCGGTCTGCGGGAAGTAGAACAGCGCGACCCGGTTCCCATCCGCAAAACTCGCAATGTCGACGAGCCCCGTCAGCCGCGGCGCGAAACCGCCAATGAACTGCTCGTATTCGCTTTTGCCGTGAAGATCGACGCCGGGAGCGCGGCAGGAGACGTCGTCGGCGACGAACGCCATGGCCGTTTCGACGTCGCCGCCGGTCCAAGCGCGATGGTAGGCCTCGACGATCGAGCGGGGCTGGGAATCCTCGGGCGTGACGGGGTTCTTTCGTGGCACGGGTGCTCTCCTTGTTGTCGATTGGCTGGGCTCATCGACCCAGGTGTTCTCTGTTCTTGCATTTCAGCCTACAACGTCGCTCCGTCCGAAACGGTTGACGCCAGGCGCAGATCTGGCGGAGAGAAGAGCCAGTCTTCTTTCTCTCAAACAGTGCCCGGTGGAACAAGGGGCACGGTCGGCTTCATTGGTTCAGGGAGTGAATGCCCGGGGGCGAAAGCTCATGTTTGCCTGTCTCGCCCCTGTCAATCTCCCAGCCGGGGCGAAAACAGGTTTAGGCACAATCGGCTTGCAGAACGGCTTTCGAGCCTTACGCCCAGATTCCGCGCCAATACTGCGCAGGCATCACCGAGTCGGCGTCTGTGAGCCGGTTGGCCCAGCGCAGGGGAGCGTAGGGGTCGGTCAGAGCCACGCGTCCGATTGCCACGGCGTCGCACCGGCCCGTCACGAGGGCCTGCTCCGCCTGCTCTCCGCTGGAAATGAGGCCGACGCCCACGACCTTGGCCTGGCTCCCCGAGACCGCCCGCTTGACGTCAGCGGCCAGCGGCAACTGGTATCCGGGCCCCACCGGGATCGAGGCGGGAAGAAGGCCTCCCGAGGAAACGTGGAGGACATCGACGCCGTGGGCGACGAGGGCTTCAGCGGTGCGGCATGTGGCCTCGGAGTCGATCCCTCCCTCGGTCCAGTCGGTTGCTGACAGGCGGACGCACAAGACCTTGTCGCCGATCGCCGATCGGACGGCGTCGACGATGCGAATGAGGAACCGTCGCCGATTCTCCTCGCTGCCGCCGTATTCGTCGGTGCGGACGTTCGACAGCGGGGAAAGGAATTCGTGAATGAGGTACCCGTGGGCGCCGTGCACTTCGACGACGTCGACGCCCGCCGCAACCGCCCGGCGCGCCGCTTGCGCAAAGGCTTCGACGAGCGCGTCGATGCTTGCCGCGTCGAGTTCGGACGGCTTGTCCAAGCCGGGAAAGGCGATCGGGCTGGGGGCGACGAGAGTCCAGCCGTCCTGTGTGCCCTCGAAGGCGTGGGCGTAGCCCCGAAGAGCGGGAGAGGTGCCTGCTTTTCGGCCGGCGTGGGCGATCTGGACTCCGCAGAGGGCTCCCTCGGCGTGAACGGCCTTGACCAATTTGGAGAAACTCTCGATTTGCCGGTCGTCCCACAGGCCGAGGTCGCGCGGCGAGATGCGGCCCTCGGGCGAAACCGCCGTCGCCTCGACGACGATCGTGCCGAATCCGCCGACGGCGCGAGAACCGTAATGCAGAGTATGCCAATCGGTTGCGTGCCCGTCTTCCTGAACGGCCGAGTAGGTGCACATCGGGGCGAGCCACAGGCGATTGCGAGCCGTCGTGTTGCGGAATGGCGTCGGGGAGAAAAGCATGCTCATAGGCTTCATGGTACGCCCGAAGCCTCGGCGCGGACAGTGCCGGAGCGCACGATTTCAGGGCGCCGGGATGCATGCAACGAAGCGCTGAGGCGCCGCGGCGCGCCTGCGCGTCGCGGGCCAGAAGGCAGGGGAGGCCGCCTGCCGCGTCGCGGGGGATGCGTCTGCCGGCGTCCGCATGTCAAACGTCGCACGGGAACGCGGGTCAAACGTCGTACAGGAAGAAGTCTGTGCAGGCAAGCCGGCGGTGACGAAGACGACGCGCGTGTTCTCCAAGCGGGCAATTTGGCGGAAATGGTGGACACGTGCGGCAACGGTCGATTAGGTTTCCAATGTCTTGACAAGCCCTGACGGGCACAACGAAGGAGGGGCACGTTGCCGCTGTATTTAATCGAACTCAAGCCCGCCGAAGCCACCAGGGAGTCCGTCGGCGACCTCATCGAGAAGGTCGTTTCCGCCGTCGGCTCGGGCGACGGCGAACTCATCGAGACGCAGGTGACGTCTGACCATCGGATCGTCTTCGTCGTCGTCGAAGCGGATTCGCCGCGTTTCGCCTCGCCCGTCGTCAAGGCGGTCGAGGGCTCCGCGGAAATCGCCGGCCCCGACGAGGTCAGGCTTGTGGGCGCCGAGCTTGACGACATCAAGAAGTTGAAGTCCCACGCGGACTACCTCGTCGAATGGGACATTCCCGCCGAGATCACGATGGACCAGTATCTTGCGCGGAAGAAGGCCAATTCCCCGAAGTACGCGGAGGTTCCCGAAGTCTCCTTCCTGCGGACGTACGTCCGGGAGGACACCGCCAAGTGCCTGTGCTTCTACGACGCCCCCGACGAGGACGCCGTGACGAGGGCGCGAGCAGCCGTTCAGACGCCCATCGACCGGCTTTTCAAGCTGGACGTTTGAGGGGCTTCCCGAACGCCTGAGAGGCTTTGACGTCCGAAGCATGTGACGCTCCGGCTCGTCGCACGCAAGGCCCTGAGACCCGCGAGGGTCTCAGGGCCTTGCGGATTTCGACCCGCGGGACGTCGGAGCTCGCAGGTTCGAGGCCGGTGGGGCGGCGGCTGCTTCGGGCCTCATGCGCGGCCCAGGCGGGCAAGAGCCTCGTCGAGCAAGTCCACGGCGACCGAAAAGCTGGCCTCTGCCGAGCGGCGTTCCCCGAATCCGCCGCTCAATTCCAGATCGACAAACCCGTGAAGGGCGGAGCGGACGAACCTGACGGCGTCGACCAGGGAATCCTTGGGGATGCCGTAGCCGATGAGCGCGGCGCCCGCGATTTGAACGATCCTCTCCGAAGCGTCGATCGTCGGCGGCGGGCACGCCGCTCCAGAGGGGCGTGCCGTTTCCGACGGGGGAGTTTTTCCTGAGGCCTCGCCTTTCCCTGAAGGGGAGGCCTTCGTTGCGCCGTCGGCTCCGCCTCTGCCCCGAAAGGCTCGCCGATGCGGGGAGCGTTGAATGAGGGGATAGGTTCCAGGATGAGTGTGGGCGAAGGACCGGTACGCCGAGGCAATCGCCTGCAAAGCGTCTTTTCCCGAGCGGCCGACGGATGCTTCGGCCAGTGCGTCCGCGAATGCGCTCGCGGTCAAGTCCACGACTCTGGCGACGAGGTCGTCGAGGCCTTTGACGTGCTTGTAGAGGCTGGGCGCCGCGACGCCCAAGGATTGCGCCAGGCGGGCAAGGGAGAGGGCGCCCAGGCCCTCGGCGTCGACGATGCGAGCTGCCTCCCGCGTCACGGATTCCGCGCTGAGCCCCGCCCTAGGCATGTGTTCGTCCAAAGCTAGGCATGCGCTCCTCCGAAGCCGATTCGGCTCGCGAATGCGATCGCCTCGCGCGCGGCGACGTCGGGCGATTCGAGCATCGGCGCGTGCCCGACGCCTTCGACCATGGCGAAGGCCCCCTGTGCGAATTGCGAGGCCGCCCACGATGCCTCGGCCCGAGGGTCCTTCCAGTCGGGGTCCTCGGCGCCCATGACGACAAGGGCGGGAGCGGTCACGCGGTTGAACCACGGTGCGACGACGGCATGGTCCGTGCGGGCGGTTTTCGAGAAGGCGGCCCAATGGCCTTTCCTTTTGAGGATCGAAGAGAGGCGAGAGGCTCGGGCCGAAGCCTGATCGCCGAGGCCCGGCCAAAGCCTGCGCGAGTAAAGGCGCCAAATTGCGGGACCCCACGGGTGGGCGAGGGCGAGGCGGAAACCGAGCCGCGTGAGCGGGTTCGACGCGCCGCGCAGAAAAGGCCCGAAAAGAAGGAGCCCTGAGACTTTCTCGGGCTCTTTTCCAGCGGCGATTGTGGCCGCGGCTGCTGACATGGACGCCCCCGCGAGGATCGCGGGTCCGCCTCCCAGTTCGTCTACGACGGCGAGCATGTCCTGCGCCGTCGGCTCGTCGCCGTAAGAGTCAAAGCCCGTTGAAGAATCGCCGTGGCCGCGCAGATCGGCGCTGGCGACCCGAAATCCTGCTTCGACCAAGCGGCGCGAGAACGGGGCGAAGGCGTCGCGACTGTCTCCCATTGCAGGCGAGCAGACGACGAGCGGCCCCTCGCCGGCAGCCTCGACGCAGATCGTTCCTCCCGGAACGGAAATGTTGCTAATAGTCATAGCCAATAAGCTAATGACATTAGCTTTCGAGTGCAAGCCGTTGGGATGGCTTTCCGCCGCCAGCGCTTTCGTCGCGGGCCGCTTTCGTCAGGCGAGCGCAAAGAGCCGCTGTTCGGCGTCGTCGATAAGCGTTTTGAGCGTCGAAGAATCGATTGCGGTGTCGAAGTCCCTGCAGCGCTGCGCCAGGCCGTCGAGCTCCTCGAGGCTTTGGCCGACCGCGTCGATGTGGCGGGAGACGGCATCGGCGAGCCCGTCGGGGCCGTCCGACGCGACCTCGGAGTCAGAGTCTTGCCCCTCGTTCCACAGCATGAGGACCTGGCGGGGAATCGCCAGCAGATTGGACGTTTCGACGATGAAGTCGGCGGTCTGCGAGGCGAGGTCGGCATGGGCCGCGGCCATCTCCTCCATCTCCGACAGTCCCTTCCGCAGGGCGCCGCCGAGCATCGCGATGGCGTCCGCCGAAACGTCGGCGTCGGCGCCGCCGTCGATCAGCTCCGCGGTGAACTTGGCCATCATAGTCGTGTGAAGCCGAGCCAAGGCCACCCTGAATCGGGTCCGCGCGCTGATCTTGTCCAGTCGCGCGAGCGCATCGACCAGCTGGTCCGTGGGTTCGCGCACGAGGTCCTTCATCTGCCCCCACGTTTCGAGGAGCTGGGCGAGTTTCTCCGTCGTCGATTCGCTTTGGCCGAGGGCCGCCGACAACGCGTCGTCGTCGACCTCCTTGCGGAGGCCGTCTCGCGTGGACCGCAGCGCGGCGGACAGGTCGGCTAGATCGTCCTGCCGGTTCATCCAGACGTCAAGCTCCTTTGCGATGCCCTTGGCGTCGGAGAGCATCTGCGCCAAGGCGCCGCTGGCCTCGGGACGCTCGGGGAACTCGTCTGCGACGGACCCCCTCTTCGCAACCTCCGCGGGAAGCGCGACGTTCTGAAAGTCTTCGTAGGAGGGCATGCCTGCCTCGTCAAGCAGCTCGAGGATCTTCGCCGCCCCCTCGGAGGCGACCTGGCGCCGCGTGAGCCCGTCGGATTCGAGCTTCTCCTCGAAAGCCGCCGCCTTCTCGTATATCGAGAGGGCGGCGCCGAAAAGGCCTTCGCATCCGGGGCGTATTCTGACCGAGAGATAGCCGCCGTCTTCAAGGGGCGTGACCGTGGCAAAGACGTCGTACTCGCTGCCGTCGGAGGCCAGATTTCGCACGTAGGCCGCAAAAGGCTGGCCGGCTTTGATCGTTGCCCACATCGCGTGGAATACGCCGCGGGGCATCGCCGGATGCCGGATGACGTTGTGAGGCGCTCCAATCAGCTCGTCGCGGCCGTAGCGCGACAGCTCGACGAAGATCTTGTTCGAGTGGTCTATGATTCCGCGCTCGTCGGTTGCCGAGAAGAACATCTGGTCTGCGCCCACCTCGTGCGTTTCGCCTGTGACTTCTGCTTGTTCGACCTTCATCGTTCTCTCCTCGTCGTGGGTATTCGCGGTGTTCGCGCTTTCTGACGCGAACATCAACCAAATTTAGAAGACTCGCCAGTTTCGCAGAAGATGCGGGTATGGGTAGCGATGCCCGTCGTGTGAATCGACACATTGGCGGGAGCGCGCCGATAATCCGCGACGCTCGAAGGCTCCGGGGGTCTCGTCTAGACTTGATGAGTCTGGAAACGAAGACGTCGGAAGGACAGCACGTGGATCTCTACGAGTACCAGGCCCGTGAACTATTCGAGGCACACGGGGTGCCCGTTTCGGCGGGGATCGTCGCATCGACTCCGCAAGAGGCGGAGTCGGCCGCCCGCGAGCTCGGCGGCGGCCTCGTCGTCGTCAAAGCGCAGGTCAAAACGGGCGGACGGGGCAAAGCCGGGGGCGTGAAACTCGCCAGAAGCCCGCAGGAGGCCGCAGACAGGGCCGAAGAAATTTTGGGCATGGACATTAAAGGCCACAAAGTCCGCCGCGTGCTCGTCGCCTCCGGCGCGGACATCGCCCGAGAGTTCTACTTCTCGGTGCTGCTCGACAGATCCGAGCGCAGATGCCTGGCCATGTGCTCGGTCGATGGGGGCGTGGACATCGAAACCCTCGCAAAGGAGCGGCCGGAGGCGCTGGCCAAAGTCGCCGTCGACCCGAACGTCGGAATCGACGAGGCGAAGGCGCGCGAGATCGCAAGCGCCGCTGGCTTCGACGCCGAGACGGGCGAGAAGGCCGTGCCCGTCCTGCTCAAGCTGTGGGACGTGTACTCGGGGGAGGACGCAACCCTCGTCGAGGTCAATCCGCTCGTTTTGACGAAGCAGGGCGAGATCGTCGCCCTCGACGGCAAGGTGACGCTCGACGACAACGCGCGGTTCCGCCACAGCGGCCACGAGGCGCTCGTCGACAAGGCCGCGGAAGACCCTCTGGAGGCCAAGGCGAAGGCGCTCGGCCTCAATTACGTCAAGCTCGACGGCCAGGTGGGAGTCATCGGCAACGGCGCCGGCCTGGTCATGTCCACGTTAGACGTCGTCGCCTACGCCGGAGAGGAATACGGGGTGGGGCCGGCCAACTTCCTCGACATCGGAGGCGGGGCCGACGCGAACGTCATGTCCAACGGCCTCGCCGTCATTCTGGGGGACCCGGACGTGCGTTCGGTGTTCGTCAACGTTTTCGGCGGAATCACGGCCTGCGACGAGGTCGCGAAGGGAATCGTCGCCGCCCTTGACGCGTTGGGCGAGGCGGCCTCCAAGCCGATCGTCGTGCGCCTCGACGGCAACGCCGTCGCCGAAGGCCGCGCGATCCTCGCCCAGGCGAACCACCCCCTCGTCACCCTCGTCGACACGATGGACGGAGCGGCGGCCAAGACCGCCCAGCTGGCCGCCGGGTCGGCCGCGAAGCAGTCGGACGCGAAGTAAGGAGCAGGCTCAATGTCCATCTTCCTCGATAGGAATTCGAAAGTCATCGTCCAGGGAATGACGGGGTCCGAAGGGCGCAAGCACACGCGCCGGATGCTCGGCGCGGGCACGAACGTCGTCGGCGGGGTCAACCCCCGCAAGGCGGGGACCTCCGTGGAATTCGACGTCGCCCCCATCGGCCCGGGGGCCGAAGAACGCGAGGCCGGCGCCGTTTCCGTCCCCGTCTTCGGATCCGTCGCGGAGGCGAAGGAAGCCACGGGGGCGAACGTCTCCGTCGTCTTCGTTCCGCCTGCGCACACGCTGGGCGCCGTCATCGAAGCCGTCGACGCCGGACTCGACCTTGTCGTCGTCATCACCGAGGGCGTGCCGGTGAAGGACGCGACGGAGTTCTACGCGTACGCCGCCGAGCGCGGCGTCAGGCTCATCGGCCCGAACTGCCCCGGGATCATCTCGCCCGGCCAGTCGAACGTCGGCATCACCCCTCCCGACATCACGGGGCCGGGGCGCGTCGGGCTCGTGTCGAAATCGGGCACGCTCACCTACCAGCTCATGTACGAGCTTGCCGACCTTGGGTTCACGACGTGCATCGGCATCGGCGGCGACCCCGTCATCGGCACCACTCACATCGACGCCATCAAAGCCTTCGAGGCCGACCCCGACACGGAGCTCATCGTCATGATCGGCGAGATCGGCGGCGACGCCGAAGAACGCGCCGCCGCGTACATCTCCGAGCACGTGACGAAGCCCGTCGTAGCCTACGTCGCGGGTTTCACCGCGCCCGAGGGAAAGACGATGGGGCATGCGGGGGCCATCGTCTCCGGCTCGTCCGGAACGGCCGCGGCCAAGAAGGAGGCACTGGAGGCCGTCGGCGTGCGCGTGGGCAAGACGCCCAGTCAAACCGCTGCGATTGCCCGCGAAATCCTGGGGGTTTGAGGTCTCCGCGCCAGAGGCGGCGCCGGCGCTTCAGGAGCCGTCGGGAGTGCGCGCGGCGCTCCTCGACGCCGCGTCCGCGTAGCCGCACGCGTGAATCCCCGATTCGCGCTGCGAGGCCGAACGGGTCTCCAGTTGGAACGTGGAATGGCGGATCGCGACGTCGAAGTGCTCGGCCACGCACGTTCTCAGATCTTCGAGTATCGCCACCGCGTGCCCGTCCTGGAAGCAATCGTCGCCGACGACGACGTGCGCGGAGATGACGGGCAGGCCGGTGGCGACCGTCGAGGCGTGCAGATCGTGCACGCCCAGGACGTGATCGAGGCCGAGCATGTGCCTGCGGACCTCGTCCAGGTCCAAACCGCGAGGGGTGGTCTCCATGAGGATCGCCCCGGCCTCCCCGATGAGCTTGACGGCCCGCGGGAGGATGAGGGCGGCGATGAACAGGCCGGCCACGGCGTCGGCGCGCTGCCATCCCGTGGTCGCGATGACGACCGCCGCGACGATGACGCTCAGAGAGCCCAGCGCGTCATTGGCCACCTCTAGGAAGGCCGCGCGCATGTTGAGGTTGGACCGCCGGGCCGAAGCCAACGCCAACATCGAGGCGGCGTTGCCTAGGAGGCCGACGACGCCGAAGACGATGAGCGTCTTCGACGGCATGTCGGGAGGTTTGCGAAGCCGCCCGACGGCCTCGACGACGACGTAGACTCCGACTCCGGCCAGCACGGCCGCCTGCGCCAGCGCGGCGAGGACTTCGGCTCGCCGATACCCCCAGGTGCGCTTGGACGACGGCGGCCGCCGCGCGAGCGTCGCGGCGACGAGCGCCATGAGAAGCCCCGAGGCGTCGATGACCATGTGTACAGTGTCGGTCAACAGCGCGAGGCTGCCCGTGAGGGCGGCGCCGATCGCCTGGGCGAGCAGGATCGTCGCGGTGAAGGCGAAGGCGACCGCGATTTTGCCCCGCGTGTCCGGCAATTGGGCGTCCGGCGTCCGTCCCGGCGAATCGGACGGGGCGAAGGGCGAGCCGTGCGCGTGGTCGTGCGGCGCCATCGTCACCGCCCTCCGTCTTCCCAGTGGCGGATTACTTTGTGTAGAAGGACGCCGAAGGTCAATCCCGTCGCCGCGAGGTACGTCCCGTAGAATCGCCGGGCCGTGCGGCCGAGCGGGACCTCGAGAATGCGGATCGCCGCGGTGAAGGCGAACATCCTCGCCGCGCGCTCGCCGGCGGCGTGGAGGAGGACGGGGCCCGCGGGCATGCCGCGGCGGCCCGATTCGGCCGCGAAGAGCTTGACCGGGATGCCCGTGAGCGCCTGCTTCCAATAGCCGGAGGCGCCTTTGTCGAGGCATTCCGACGTCGCGCGTTCCATCTCGGGGCGGGTCCACGGCGCGGGCGGGCGCGCTCCCGCGCGGGTGAGCGCGTGTGTGAACGCGACCCCGGCGACCGATCCCGCGACGACCGCCGTCGCACGCCTGAATAGAAGCCTCGGCTGGGCGACCCCCAGCCAGACCTGGCTCATCTCCGCCATGACGGGGAAGGAAACGGCCTCGGCCATGCCCCAGACGAACATGATCGCGTCCCCGCGCGCTCCCTTCATCGCCGCGTCGACGGCGGAGTGGACGGGAGAGACTTGCACACGTGCTTTCATCCCAGCACCGCCGCGAGGGGAAGGACGAGCAGGAGGGAATCGACGCGGTCGAGCAGGCCGCCGAAGCCCGGCAGCCAATCGCCTGCGTCTTTGACGCCGGCCGCGCGTTTGACCATCGACTCGAGCAGATCGCCGAGCACGCCGCCCACGCCGACGGCGACGACGAGTCCGAGCGTGATGTGCCCGAGGAGCGTGAGGATGACGACGGCGCCCGCGAGCGCCCCGACGAGCCCGCCCACGGTTTTGTTCGGCGAGAGCGGGGACAGCGGGCGGCGCGCCCAAGCGAATCTTTTCAGGCCCGTCCCTCCGGTCCAAGCTGCGACGTCGGCGGCGGCAGCGGCGAAGGCGATGAGGAAGGCGTCGTGCCACAAGACGACGAGGTGGGCCAGCGACCAAGGGATCCAGATTGAGGCGAAGCCCGTCAGCGTTGCCCTGCGTACGCCGTCGGCCGTGTCTCCGGCCACAACCGCGGGCAGAGCGCACACGAGGACCATGACCGGAGCGAGCGCCATCATATTCGGGCGCTGCCAAGCCGTCAGCGGATAGAGGACCGCCAGAACGCACAGGAGGATCGTTTCCGGCCGCGGCAGGCGCGTCATCCGGGCCAGCTCTCGAATCGCCTGGAGCCCGAGGAGGGTCGCGAGGAGCGCCGTTGTTCCCTTGCCGATCCAAATCGGTATGCCGACGGCGGGAATGATGATCGCCCAGGTGGTCCACCGGCGGTGGAGCTCCCTTTTGCGGGAGAGCGCGACGCCGATTCCCGCGAGAAGCAGGATCGTCAGGGCCGTTACCGCAAGGAAGACCGCGCGCCCCTCCAAGCGCCAGCCGGTGAAGGGAACAGTGAACGTCCAGGACCTGTCGCCTCCGACGAGCCAGCCGACGAACGAGTCGCCGAGCGTCGTTGGTTGGGTCATTCGAACTCCTCCTCGGCTCGCTCGCTCCTGGCCTCGTCCGTCTCGGCCGCGTTGCCCTTCGCGTCGTTCTGCCCGGCCGCGCGTTCCTCTCCGACGGCCCTTTTTTGGGCGACCGCGCCTTCTTCCTTGACTTTGCCGTTCCTTCCCAACGCGGCGACGTCGGGCGGAGGGGCGGGCGCCGCCCTGTCCGCCGGAGCGGGCCCGACCTTTCCTCGCAGCGCCCTGTGCGTCTTCGCAAGCCTCACGGCGAAGGTCGCCAGGGAACCCGCGATGACGATCCAGCCGAAAACGGTCAGATGCTGAGGGAAGGCCGCCGCAAGAACGGCGGTGAGGCATCTCTCCGTCTTGCCGAAGGGGCCTCCGTTCAGGCGCGGCGCGCCCGCCCCCGCCGCGCAGAGCGACACGAACGTCGGCAGGGTGGCCGCGGCGGTCGCTGCGAGCAGAAGCGCCGTCGTCGACGTCGGCGAATCCGTTCGAACGGACAGGCCGACCAAGCCCGCCATGATGAGGAAGTCGGACAAGCGGTCGCCAATCTCGTTGAGGACGAAGCCGAAAGGACGGGAGACGCCTCGCGCGCGGGCCACTGCGCCGTCGAGATTCGCCCCTCCGAGCCTGGCGGCCAGGAAGGCGAAGGCGGCGACCCACCAGCCTTCGACGATCGCCCACGCTCCGAGCGCCGCGGCCGCCACTCCGACCGCCGTCCAGAAATCCGGCGAGATTCCACGGCGGACGGAGGCGGAGACGACGAACCCGAGGCGTCTTGTATACCAATACTTCAATGCGTACAGGGACTTCACATCGATAGCTTATAGGCGCTGAAGGGCCCTGCCCATGGGATGTCCCACACCGTGGAAGACTCTTGCGAACCACACCGTGGAAGACTCTTGCGAAACGCCCGGTGCGCCGAGCCCCTGAGGTATCATCGGATCGGCCGGGCGGCGTTCGATGGGGCCGCCGGGCGGGAAATCACGCGAAAGGCGGCGAGAAATGTCTGAAAGTGCAAGGGAATTCGCCCGCAAAACATCAGGTTCGGACACCGAGGTCGACGGCGGCGCGGCGGGCGCTGACCACGTTGCGGGCACGCGCGGCGCCGTTGAGGGCGAGACCGTGCTTGACAGGTATTTGCCCTCTCGGACACGGCCGGCGAAGCGCCGGAAGACTTCGAGGAGCTCATATCGCTCTTCAGCCCCCGGGCGCGGATCTCTCCCGGGCGCGGCGGCGACGTCGAAGGAATCGACGCCGTCAGGGCTTTCTACCGAGAGTTTTTTGATCGCAACGTCGAATTGCACCACGTGTGGAAGGCGAAGGTGCAGCCGGACGGGTTGCACTTTGCCCGGTGGGCTGTTGCGGGGCGCAGATCGTCGGACGAGGTCTTTGCCCTGTCGGGTTGCGACGTCGCCGAAATGGACGACGTCGGCCGGATCCTGAAACTCCGCGTCGAGATCGACTGAAACGGCGGTTCGCCCCCGCCCGGTCGAGTCGGTCCGGTCGAGACGCACGGGTCAGCCCCATGCCGGAGATTCGAAACGGGCGCGTCCGCACGGAAGGGCCGGGCTGCGTTCGCGCAGGGCCGAAGCCGAGTTATCGCGGGCCGGATCACTCCCTGACGACGCACACGGGGGAGAAGCCTCGGTCGAAGACGACGAAATTGGGCCGCTTGCCCGGCTCGAAATCGAGTGTTACGCCCTTCGCCCTCTCAATGGAGGCCGCCCTCGCGGGAACGGCGACGCAGGCGCGCACGATCTGCCCGAACGGGAGGGCGCCCCGCCGGGCGAACAGCGCGAGCTGGTCGCTCAACCGGGAGCAGCCCCCGGCAATCGTCTCTCTCCCCGCGAGCCGCGCCGCGCCTTCGCGCACATCGACGTCGAGGCCCCCGAGGGCGTACCGCCCTTCGGGCATGCCGGCCGCGGCCATGGCATCCGTGACGAACGCCGCGTTTGCCCCCGCCCATTCGTGTATGTCTTCGACGAGGGCGGGGGCAAGGTGGACGCCGTCGCCGATGGTTTCCACGATCGCGCTGCCTTTCCTGGCGGCCGCCAGGAACTCCCTGACCGGGCCGGGTTCGCGATGGTCGATCGGCGGCATCGCGTTGAACAGGTGCGTGACCGTCTGCGGCACGCCTTCAAAGCCGAGTTCGGCCGCGCAGAGCGACGTGGCCTCGAGGGCTTGTGCCGCGGTTTCCCCGCTCGCGGCGGTGTGCCCCCAGGAGGGCTTGGCGCCGTGGGCGAGCAGGATTCGGACGGCCTCCATGGCGTGATCGGCCTCCGGGGCGATGGTCATCGTCTTGACGAAGCCCTTGCCCTCCTCGAGCCATGCCGCGAGCTCTTCGGGGTCGGCGCCGCGGATGGCGGCCGGATTCTGGGCGCCGGCCTTGTGGGGAGAGACGTACGGGCCCTCCATGTGGATTCCGGCCAGCTCGCCCGATTCGCAGAAGGGGACGAGCGCCCGGATCGCCGGCAGGGGATCGGCCATCGAGACGAGGGACGCGAGAAGCGCCGTCGTCCCGGAAGCGCGGTGGGCCCCGATCGCCTTGCGTATCGAGCGGGGATCGACGTCGTCGGGGAAGGACGCCCCGCCTCCGCCGTGGCAGTGGACGTCGACGAGCCCCGGCACGATGAAGGCCCCCGAGACGTCGGCCTCGCCCGAATAGCCCCGCGGAAGCACGCGGGCGAGGACTCCGCCCTCCAGCACGAGCCCGCCGCCGGCCTCCCTTCCATAGCCGTCGTAAACCGTTCCCGAGACGACCGCGTCGGGCATGACGGCTTCGACCGCCGCCGTGGGCTTGCCAGTGCCGACGGCGACGCGGCCTGCCCCTGCGCCGGCATCGGCGCCCTGCCTTTCGCCGACCGTCACGCCAGGCTCCAACGCTCGCGATAGAGATCGGCGTATTCGAGGAGTTCCGCGGCCTCGGCGTCGACGAAAACGGTGAGGTCGGGGTGCATCTGGGCGACGGTCGCGGGCCATTTCGCGCTGATAGCGCCCTCGATCAGCTGGCGCACGGCTTCGGCTTTCTGAGCGCCGAAGGCGAGCAAGAGCAAAGATCGCGCCTCCATGATCGTTCCCAGCCCCTGCGTGATGCAGCGGGACGGGACCTTGCCGACGTCGCCGTCGAAGAAGCGGGCGTTGTCCGTGCGCGTTCGGCGGGAGAGAACCTCGACGCGGGTGCGTGAAACGAGCGATCCGCCCGGCTCGTTGAAGCCGATGTGCCCGTTGGCGCCGATTCCAAGGATCTGCAGATCCACGCCGCCCGCCGCGGCGATCGACGCCTCGTACTGTCCCGCAGCAAGGTGCGGGTCGGCGTCCGAGCTCACGGGGGTGCGAAGGCCGGCCTCGGTCAACCCGGTCTTTTCCGGCCCCACGAGCTCGCGCCGCAGGACGTTGCGGTACTTTTCCGGATGGCCGTCCGCGATTCCCACGTATTCGTCCAGCGCGAAGGCGGCCGAGCCCTCCAGGGTGAAGCGCCCGGCGGCGTGCGCCTCGCGCAGCTCTGAGTAGAGGCCTTCGGGCGTGGATCCGGTTGCGACGCCGAGGGTCGCATTCGGCTTGCGGGCCAAAAGATCGACGACGCCGCGCGCCGCGGCCGCCGAAGCTTCCTCGGACGTTTCGAAGATGCCGATCTGCATTGCCAGTCCCTTTCTCGACGTGCCGTTCACGTTTGGCGGCGCGTCGTTGCATACCGGTGGTCAGTGACGTTTGCCTTCAACAATACACGCTCGCGACCGATTTGTCTTACAAATTCTGGGCGGGGAGTTTCGGCGTGTGTCTGCCTTTTCTGAACTCGGGATGCGACCATTGGCCTGATGAGCACAGAGGAACGCCGCGCATGCATTGCGGCCGCCTGGACCCCGGTCAGGGTGCTGGCGGCCGCGTGGACGACGGTCACGGTCTTTGCGATTTTCGCCTACGCCGCGACGGTCTCTTCTCCGACCCTCGGCAACGTCGATTGGCACGACGCCGCGCGGGCTGGAACGTCAATCTTTTTACTGGCGATGGGGGGCCCGGCGGAGGTCGGGAACGCGAGCGTGAGCCTCATGCCGTTGAGCGTGACTCTGTTCATTTGGTGGTTCGTCTGCCGCTCCTTCCTTGCAATGGGGATCGATTCCTGGGCCCAGGCCGCCTCGGCGGCCGCATCGTCCTTCGTTTTCACCCTGCTCGTCGGGCTCGCCGCCCTTCCCGGCGCCGGGCGCTTCGGCGGCGCCGCCGGGGCCGCGGTTCTCACCTGCGCCGCGATGGCCCGGGCCCGCTGGCGGACCTCCCGCCCCGACGGCCGCGTGTGGAACCTCCTTGAAGGCTGCCGCGGCGAACTTCGGCCCGTCTTGCGTGCCCTCGCCGTCGTCTCCGTCGGCCTTTTGGCCGTCGCCCTCGTCCTCGGCCGGAGTGCAGTCGCCGCCGTCAACGGCTACTACGTCCAAGGAGCCGTCGGCGCCGTCATGCTCACCCTTGTGCAGCTGGCATACCTTCCCAACATCGTCGTCTGGGTCGCCTCCTTCGCGCTGGGGGCGGGTTTTTCCGTGGGCCGCGGCACGGACTTTTCGGCGTTCGGCGTGACGAGCCTCCAGCTTCCCGCCATTCCGGTTTTCGGTGCCCTGCCCAGTCCGGGCGTGCGGATGGCATGGCTTCCCGTTCTTCTCGCCTGCCTTGCATTGGCCTGGTTCGTTTGGCGCTCGCGCGCCTATTCGAGTCTGAAGGAGGCGTCAGCCGCGGCGGGGGCGTGCCTGGGCTGCCTCTTCGCCCTCGGCATCGCAGCCGCTTTCCTTTCGGGAGGCGCCATCGGACCGGGGCGGATGTCCGACGTCGGCCCTCGCCCCTTGCCGCTCGGCCTCGGTTTCGCCTTGGCCATAGGGCTGCCGTGTGTGCTTGGGCTCGTCGCTCCCCGTGCGGCCGCCGCGCTCCGATCTCGCGCAACGGGGCGGCCGGAGGAGGCAGACGCGGAAGAAGGGCCCTCGACAACGGGGTTCTCCTCCCCACAGGCCGATCGTCTTTCCCGTGACGCCGCCGACTCTTCGGCCTCCGATGGGAGGCGAGACCTCGAAAATCGTACATTTGACCGCCCGTCGAAGTGGCAGGGGAACCGGCGTGACGATACATTTGTCAAGTGAATAACAAGCGCGGTCCCACTCGCCTCGTGGTGCTTGTGTCGGGCACAGGATCGAATATGCAGGCCCTCCTGCATGCCTGCGCCGGCCCCTCCTACGGGGCGCGGGTCGTCGCGGTGGGCGCCGACCGCCGAGGCGCCCCCGCGATTCGGGCCGCCGAAGAGGCCGGAATTCCGACGTTCGTCCGCGTCCTTTCGGAGCACTCGTCGCGGGAAGAATGGGACGAGTCTTTGCGCGACGCCGTGGCAGCGTACGAACCTGACATCGTGGTTCTCGCGGGCTTCCTCAAGCTCGTCGGCCCCGAGTTTTTAGCGGCGTTCCCGCAGCGCGTGGTGAACACCCACAATGCGCTTTTGCCTTCTTTTCCTGGAATCCACGGCCCGGCCGACGCCTTGGCGTACGGTGTGAAGGTAACGGGCGCAACCCTTTTCGTCGTCGACCCCGGGATGGACACGGGGCCGATTTTGGGGCAGACAACATGTCCGGTTCTCGAGGGAGATTCCGAGGAAGCGCTGGTAGAACGGATCAAGGAGGTCGAGCGTGTTCAGTTGGTTGAGCTAATCGGGCGAATGGCGCGCGAAGGCTGGTGGGTCGACGGCAGAAAGGCGGGGATAGGTGCTCGGTCCAGATAAGCTTCTTACGCTCATAGTCTTTGCCATATTCACGGTCGCCAGCGCGGCGACGGCGGTGTGGCTCATCGGGCGTGAGCCCACTCGCAAGATTCGAGCGCAGGCCTCTGCCGCCATGGTCGCCGCGATTGTGGGCGCCATAAGCATGACGGGCATTCAGATGAACCGGACGCTCGGGTACGCAGCCAGCTGGAGCGACGTGCCGGGCCTGTTCTTCATGAAACCCGATGGAAAGGGCCCGACGAAGCCGATCCGCAGGCCCGTTCCCGGGCCCGACGCCGGCGATCCCGAATTGTCTGGCCACCGTGGAGACTCGAGATGGAAGGCCAAGTTCACCAAGGATTCGAACGGGGCCTACCAGACGAAGTTCAGGGGGCCGATTTCGGGGATCAACCTTCCCGTATGGGTGTGGACGCCTAAGAACTACTCGCCGACGAACGGGAAAATCTACAAGGTCATGCTCATGCTGCACGGGTACCCGGGCAACCCCTACAAGGTTCCGACGCAGCTCAATCTTCAAAACGCCATGAAAAAGCATCCGAACACGATTATGGCGATCCCCTCGCTCAAAGTCGATGCCACGTCTCCCGACTGCGTCGACATCAAGGGTCGGCCCGCCGTCGGATCCTGGGTGGTAGACGACATCGTCGGCATGATCCGCCATAATTTTCCCAACACCGAGAAGACGCGAAAGGGATGGACCATCGCGGGCGCCTCCTACGGCGCCTACTGCTCCGCCGTTCTCGGCCTCACCCATCCCCAGACTTTTTCCAAGATCATCTCATTTTCCGGCTACGACCAGCCGGAAACAGGGCGTTTGCTGGGCGCGCCGCCTCGTGTTCGGCGAGAATTCAGCGTGTCTAACCTGTTGACCAAGCAAAGGGCGTGGCCGCAGCGGTTCTACGTCACCGGCTCCAAGGGCGACCCGAAGTCGGCCGCCTTCGTCCAGAAGCTCAAGAGACTATCGACGCCGACGGTCAGAATCACCTCGCTGCTCCAGCCTATCGGGGGCCACAACTGGGGCGTATGGCGCAAGGAGCTGCCCGCCGCCTTGGCATGGAATGGAAAGGGCTGATGTTTGCTATAACCGGCGGGGGAACGATCTTCGTCAGCTTCGTTTTGACGATCGCGTGCATCGTTTGCGCCGTGGTCTACGGCCCCCGTTTTCGATGGGAGGGCCACCATGAGGCATGGGGGGTCCTGGCCCGGTCGGGAATCGTGCTTTTGGCCATTTTGTGGGGATGCATCACGGTGCTCCTGCTCTTCAACAGGGTCACGCTCACGGTCACTTCCTTCGGCGATCTGGACGCCTTCCTCTATCTGCTCGGCTTTTCCGACTGACGCGCATGCGCGCCGAGCCGTATTATGAAGGCGTCGGCGACTGGCGTTGGATGGGATTGACCATCGGGGAGCGAAGTCTCGGCGTCGCACGCCTGGGCGCCGGAAAGGAGAGACATGCGCATTCCCATTCGCAGAGCCGTCATTTCCGTTTTTGACAAGACAGGCATCAAAGAGCTCGCCTCGGCGCTTCACGGCGTCGGCTGCGAGATCGTCTCAACCGGCTCAACGGCTGAGGCCATTCGGTCGGCGGGCGTGCCGGCGACGGAAGTCAGCGAGATCACCTCGTTCCCGGAGTGCCTCGACGGCCGGGTCAAGACCCTCCATCCCGCGGTCCACGCGGGAATCCTCGCGGATCGGCGACGCGAGGAACATCTGCGGCAGCTGGCCGAGCTCGGCGTCGAGGGCTTCGACCTCGTCGTCGTCAACCTCTACCCCTTCTCCCAGACCGTCGCCTCGGGGGCGGGATACGAGGAGTGCATCGAGAAGATCGACGTCGGCGGCCCCTCGATGATCAGGGGAGCGGCGAAGAATCACGCGAACGTGGCTGTGGTCACGGACCCCTCTGACTATGCCCGCGCAGCCGAGGCCGCCCGGCGAGGGGGCTTTGACGCCGGCGAGCGGGCGGCCCTCGCGGCGAAGGCCTTCGCGCACACCGCCGCCTACGACGCGGAGATCGCCCGCTGGACGGCGAAGATTCACGGGAAAGCCGTTGCGGGGGAAGCGGCCGCAGGGGGCGCGGACATCGGCGGCGAAGGGTTTTCAGGCAACGTCGGCGAGGCGGAGTTTTCGGGAGTCGCCGCGGGCGGAGCAGATCGTTCGGGGACGGCCGCGGAAGAAGGAAACGAGCTGTTTGGCTGCGTCAAAGTCGCCGATCTGCGCTACGGCGAGAATCCCCACCAGTCGGCCGCACTTTACTCGGCGGGCGGGGGCGGAGTCGCAGGAGCCGTTCAGCTCGGCGGGAAAGAGATGAGCTATAACAACTACCAGGACGTCGACGCCGCAGTGCGGGCAGCCTACGACCATGCCGAGCCCGCCGTGGCAGTGGTCAAGCACGCCAATCCCTGCGGCGTGGCCGTGGCCGAGGACGTCGCGCAGGCGCACTCGGCTGCCCACGCCTGCGACCCGCTGTCGGCCTACGGCGGCGTGATCGCCGCCAACAGGGAGGTCGATGCCGCGATGGCCGAGCAAGTGGCCCCGATCTTTACCGAGGCGATCGCCGCTCCCTCGTTCAGCGCCGAGGCGTTGAAGATTCTCTCGTCCAAGAAGAATCTGCGGATCCTTCGGGTCGAGCCGATCGACGTTGCGCGCGACATTCGGCCGATATCCGGGGGGGCGCTCGTTCAGGAGCGCGACAGGATCGACGCCGAAGGCGACGATCCCGCGCGATGGCGCCTGGTTTCCGGAGAGCCCGCCGACGAGGCGACTTTGCGAGACCTGGCATTCGCGTGGCGCGCGGTGCGCGCGGCAAAGTCCAATGCGATTCTTTTGGCCGACTCGCGCGCCACGGTGGGAATCGGGATGGGGCAGGTCAACAGGGTCGATTCGTGCCGCCTCGCCGTGGCGCGGGCCGGCGAGCGAGCTGCGGGCTCGGTCGCCGCCTCCGACGCCTTCTTCCCCTTCGCCGACGGCCTCGAGGTCCTTCTCGACGCCGGGGTGCGCGCCGTCGTGCAGCCCGGCGGATCAGTTCGCGACCAGGAAGTGATTGAGGCCGCCCGGAAAGCCGGTGTGACGATGTACCTCACGGGCGCGCGCCATTTTTCCCACTGAATTCGCCGTTTCTAGGAGCTCGCGGAGCCGCGCCGGCCGTTCCGCATGGGCGGGCGGCGTCGACTCCGCGAAGTTTCTTCTCGGTTTTGTACGGAAAGGGTAAAAGAATCCCTTACACTAAAGACCGAATAGACGTTGACGAAAGGATCCGACAATGACGATTGACCCCGTTCTCATTGATTGCGCAGTGGAACGAGCCCGCCAGTGGAGCGAGGCCGCACGGGCCTACCCGACGGCGCGATCCGCCAAGCTTTTGTCGCAGGTTCTCGACCACGAGGGGGGCCTCGACTACACGGTGAACTTCGTGGACGGGGTCATCCGCCCTGAAGACCACGGCGTGGCCGCCCGCAACCTCAAGCACCTGTCCAAGCGCGACTCGGCTTTCCTGCCCCCGTACCTCGCGGCGCCCGCGAATGTCGGCGGAAGGATCGCGCCCTTCGTTCCCTCGCTGGCATCGTCGGCCGCCCGCCGCGTCTTCGCGATGCTCGTCGGCGACCTGGTCCTCGACGTGACGCCCGACAAGCTCGGCCCGGCGATTGCGAAGCTCCGTGCCGACGGCTCTCGGCTCAACCTCAACCTTCTGGGCGAGGCAGTCCTCGGCGACAGGGAGGCGGCCCACCGCATGGAGGCGACGGCGGCCCTCATCGAACGCGACGACGTGGACTACGTTTCCCTCAAAGTCTCCGCGGTCATCGGGCCTCACGCGCCCTACGGCCACGCGGCGGCCGTCGAGGAAGCCGTTGAGAAGCTCCTCCCGCTCTACAGGCTCGCAGCCGCATCCAGCACCTTCATCAACCTGGACATGGAGGAGTACCGGGACCTCGATCTGACCATCGACGTGTTCACGCGAATCTTGGATCGTGAGGAATTCCTCGGATACCGCGCAGGAATCGTCCTCCAGGCATATCTTCCCGACGCCCTCGGCAGGCTCAATGGGCTGACCGAGTGGGCGCAGGCCCGCCGCGCCCGGGGCGGCGCCCCGATCAAGGTGCGCATCGTCAAGGGCGCCAACCTTTCCATGGAAAGGGTGGACGCGACGATGCACGGGTGGGAGCTGACCGTTCAAGCGGACAAGGCCTACACGGACGCCAACTACATCGCATGCCTCGACGCCGCACTGACCCCCGAGAGAGTCGATGCCGTCAACATTGGCATCGCCGGCATGAACCTCTTCACGATGGCTTACGGGTACGAGCTCGTGCGCGAGCGGGGCATCGCCTCCGGCGTCGACTACGAGATGCTTGCGGGAATGGCGACGCCGCAATCTCACGCTGTGCGCGACACCGTCGGCCCCCTCCTCTACTACGTTCCCGTCGTCAGGCCCGAGGAGTACGACGTGGCCGTGGCCTACCTCGTGCGCCGCCTCGAGGAGAACGCAGCGCCGGAGAATTTCATGTCGAACGTGTTCGATCTGGAGGAGGCCGATACCTTCGCCTTGGAGGAGAAGCGTTTCCGCGACGCCGCCGGGCTGGTCTCGGGCTTGGCCTACGGGCCGCGCCGCAAGCAGAATCGCTTCGAGCGCACCGTTGTGCCCGACCGTTTTGAGAACACTCGCGACACCGACCCTGCGCTGCACGCGAACATCGAATGGGCCGAAAAAATTGCCTCGCGCATCCCCGGCTCGAAGCTCGGGGCCGACGTCGTCGCGGAGAACATGGTCAATTCCGACGCCGAGGCCCGCAAAGTCGTCCAGTCCGTGGCCGCCGCAGCCAAAGAGTGGGCGGCGCGCACAGGCAAGGAGCGGGCGCAGGTCCTGCGGTCGGTCGCCCAGGCCATCGAGGACCACCGCGGCGAGCTCATCGAAGTCGCCGGGAGCGAAGCCGGAAAGGCCATCGACCAGGGCGACGTCGAAGTCTCGGAGGCCATCGATTTTGCGCTCTACTACGCGGACCTCGCCGAGGAGCTCGACTCTCTCGAGGGCGCTGCGTACGTTCCGGTGAGCACGACCCTCGTGACGCCTCCGTGGAACTTCCCGATCGCCATTCCGGCGGGAGGCGTGCTGGCAGCGCTTGCGACCGGCTCCGGCGTCGTCTACAAACCGGCCAAGCTGACCCGGCGCACGGGGTCCTTCCTCGCGAAGCTCATGTGGGAGGCAGGGGTCCCCCGCGACGTCCTCGCCCTCGTGTGCATGGACAAGTCCTCCTACGGGCGGGTCCTCGTCGAAGAGACCGACCAGACGATCCTCACCGGTTCGATCGACACGGCGCGGATGTTCCGCTCGTGGCGCCCCGATCTTCGCCTGTTCGCCGAGACCTCCGGCAAGAACGCGATCATCGTCACCCCGAATGCCGACATCGACCTCGCGGTCAAGGACGTCGTCTATTCGGCCTTCGGCCACGCCGGCCAGAAGTGTTCCGCTGCCTCGCTCGTGATCCTCGTCGGATCGGTCGGATTCTCCAAGCGTTTCCAGCGTCAGCTTTGCGACGCCGTCCGCTCGCTCAAGCTCGGGCATCCCTACGATCTCGCCGCCCAGATGGGCCCGATGGTCGAGCCTCCTCACGGCAAGCTGCTGAAGGGCCTGACCGAGCTCGGCGAAGGGGAGGCATGGGCGATCAAGCCGCGCAAGATCGACGACAAGCTGTGGAGCCCCGGCGTGCGCGCCGGCGTCATGCCGATGAGCGAGTATCACCTGACCGAATACTTCGGCCCCATCCTCGGCGTCATGAGGGCAGACACCCTCGGCGAGGCGATCGCCTGGCAGAACGCCGTCGACTTCGGTCTCACCGCCGGCCTGCATTCGCTCGACCCCGAGGAGATCTCCGCCTGGCTCGACCAGGTTCAGGCCGGCAACGTCTACGTCAACCGCGGCATCACCGGCGCGATCGTGCGCCGCCAGCCGTTCGGCGGATGGAAGCGCTCCTCGGTGGGCGCCGGGACGAAGGCCGGAGGCCCGAACTACCTCATCGGCCTCGGGCACGTCGAATGGGCGGACAAAGACCTTGGCCGCGCGCAGATCTCAAACGAGACGCTGTGCGGGGCGCGGGTGATCGCAGAGACGATGGACGGCGTCGACCAGGATCGTTTCCTCGCCGTCGTCGAGGGAATGGACAAGGCCCTGGCCGGTCATTTCCGGCCGGCAGACCCCAGCGCCCTCGGGGTGGAAAAGAACGTTTTGCGCTACATTCCCTTCCCCGAAATCGTCATCCGCCAATCAGGCGCGGGATCCGGAGACGCCATGGCGTTGGCAGCCGGCGCTTTGGCGATCGGCGCCCGCCCCAGGGTCTCGACGTCCGCGGCGCTTCCCAGGCAGGCCGTCGACTTCCTTGAGTCGAGGGGCGCCGAGGTCGTGCTCGAGTCCGAGGACGACTTCCTCGCCTATGCCGCCACGCGGGCGAACTCGGCCGACGGCGTGCGTTTCCGCCTCATCGGCGCCGATCCGAAGGCGCTGGCCGAGGCCGTCGGCGGAAGCGTCGACGTCGGCGTCTACGCCGAACCGGTCACCGGCAGCGGGCGGATCGAGCTGCTTCCCTTCGTTCAGGAGCAAGCCGTGTCCGCCACGAACCATCGCTTCGGAAATCCGACGAGGCTTCTGGACACCGTGATCTAGGGGCACGAGCGGCCTACAGGCGCACTGCGGCCGGTCCGCGGCCTCAAGCCGTTGGACCGGCGGCCCAGGGCAGCCTATGCCGGTTGAAAAACCCGGCGGGGCTCCTCTCTTGAAGAGGAGCCCCGCCGTTTCGCCGTCGTCTGGATCCAGTTCGTGTGGATCCTGTTCGCGCACTGTTCAGGTCCGTCGCTCCCTCGCAGGTTTTGCGCCCGCTCGATTTGCCCGACGGCGCCAAAGCGGCCGTTGAGCCCGCGCATTCTCTGGACGCCCGGCTTCCAGCGGCCTGCCGGCTGATGCCTCCTGGGGCGGCCCTAGCTTCTTGCGAGCGCGCGCATTGAGCGCAGCACGACGACGAGCGAGGCGAGGGAGGCTTCCTGTGAGTCGGCCAGCGCGGCGGTCGCCTCAATGGCCCGCTTCGAGCCGGGGCGTTCGCCGAACCACGTTGCGACCCGATCGGCGCTCTGCTCCGTGTCCGCGAGTATGCGCTCGGTAAGAGCCACCGCCGCTGCACGCAAATCGGCCTCCGTGGCCGACTGCGCCGTGGCCGTCCACACGTCGGTCACCGGAAGCGCGGCGTCGAGTTCGAGCAGTCTGCCGATCGAAAATCGACCGTAGACGTCGAACATGACACGCAAGACCTCGCCGGGATCCTCGCCCGTGCGAGAGGCGGTGTCGATCGCGTCCATAAGCGCCGTGGCTTTTGCCAGATCGGAGAAGACGGCGGCCAGCGGCTCGGGGACGCCCACGGCCGCGGCCTCCTCGATCTCCCGCGAACGCCTGTTCAGATCGGGTTCCGCCAGAAATGCGTCGAGGCGTCCGATCCACTCGCCGACGGCGGCGAATCGTTCCACTGTGTCGCCTATGGGCGCGGCCGGCGCCTGGATGAGCCAGCGGACGGCGGCGTCGAGCGTGCGTCTGAAGCCGAGGCAGAGCTTGGTCTGGGCCTGGGCGGGGATGCGGTTGTCGAGGGCCTGGACGGCGTCGGTGAATCCGGCCAGGTCAAGGATCTCCCGGGCGGCGGCAAAGGCGCGCGCGACGTCTTCGACCGTGGCCTGGGTGTCCTCGATCGCGCGGAGTGTGAAGGTCAGGCCGCCGCGGTTGACGATGGAATTCGCCACGGCGTTGGCGACAATCTGGCGGGCCAGGGGGTGGCTTGCCAGCCTGTCGGCGTAGGCTGCGGCGATTTGCGGCGGGAAGTAGGCGCGCAGGTCGCGGGCGAACCATTCGTCGTCGGGCAGGGAGGACTTTAGGAGGTCGTTTTTGAGGGCGATTTTCGTGTAGGCCGTCAGGACGGAGAATTCGGGGCTGGTCAGGCCGCGGTCGAGCGAAGAGGCGCGTTCGAGCAGGTCGGCGTCGCTGGGAAGGAACTCGAGGCGCCTGTCGAGGTCGCCGCGGTCTTCGAGGCAATGCATGAGGCGGATGTGTTCGTGCGCCATAGCCGGTCCGAGCGCCCGGGCGTTGCCGAGCAGGACGTTTTGCTCGTAGTTGTCGCGCAAGACGTGCGCGGCGACGTCGTCCGTGACGGAGACGAGGAGTTCGTCGCGCCCGGCGCCGGTCAGTTCTCCCGAGGCGACCAGCGGCGCGAGGAGGATCTTGATGTTGACCTCGTGGTCGGACGTGTCCACACCGGCCGAGTTGTCGATCGCATCGGTGTTGATCCGCACGCCGGCCAAGGCCGCCTCGATTCGCCCGCGTTGGGAGAACCCCAGGTTGCCTCCTTCGCCGACGACCGTGCATCGAAGGTCGGCGCCGTTGACGCGGACGGCGTTGTTGGACGGATCCCCGATTTGTTCGTGGGTTTCGTCGCTGGCCTTGACGTATGTGCCGACCCCTCCGTTGAACAGCAGGTCGACGGGGGCGGTGAGGACGGCGCGGACGGCCTCCGCCGGGGTGAAGGCCTCCACGGCCTCGTCGAGTCCGAGCCGCCGGCGAACCTCGGGGGAGACCGGAATGGATTTGGCCGATCGGGGCCACACCCCGCCGCCGGGGGAGATGGCCGAGGCGTCGTAGTCTGCCCACGAGGAACGCGGCAGCTCGAACAGACGCTTGCGCTCGGCGAAGGAGACCGCGGGGTCGGGGTCCGGGTCGAGGAAAATCGATCGGTGGTCGAAGGCGGCCACCAGGCGGATGTGCTCGGACAGCAGCATGCCGTTTCCGAACACGTCGCCGGACATGTCGCCGATGCCTACGGCCGTGAACTCCTCGGACTGGGTGTCGATCCCGAGTTCGCGGAAGTGCCGCTTGACCGACTCCCACGCCCCGCGGGCTGTGATTCCCATCTTCTTGTGGTCGAACCCGGCCGAACCGCCGGAGGCGAAGGCGTCGCCCAACCAGAACCCGTAGGCGCGCGAGACGGAGTTGGCGATGTCGGAGAACGTCGCGGTTCCTTTGTCCGCCGCGACGACGAGGTACGTGTCGTCGCCGTCGTAGCGAACCACTCCCTCGGGCGGGACGACCTTCCCGTCGACGAGGTTGTCCGTGACGTCGAGCAGCGCGCCGATGAAAATCCGGTACGCCGCGATGCCTTCGGCCAGCCACGCGTCGCGGTCTGCGGCCGGATTGGGCAGGCGCTTGGCAAAGAAACCGCCCTTCGAGCCGGCCGGCACGATGACGGCGTTTTTGACCGCCTGGGCCTTGACCAGACCGAGGATCTCGGTGCGGAAATCCTCCCTGCGGTCCGACCAGCGCAACCCGCCGCGGGCCACCGGGCCGAAACGCAGATGCACACCCTCCACGCGAGGCGAGTACACCCATATTTCGTATAGGGGCCGGGGCTCGGGAAGAAACCCGATTCGGCGCGGCTCGAGCTTGAAGGCGAGAGACGCAGCCCCGGGCAAATAGGCATTCGTGCGCACGACGGCGTCGATGACGGCGAGAAGTCCGTTGGCGATCCGCTCGTCGTCGAGGGACGCCGCCCTTCCGACGCCTTCGACCAGTGCCTCGCGCAGTTCGCGGGGATCGGCCGCGTCGCCTGGATGGAACCTGGCCTCAAAGTATTCGACGAAAGCCCTTGCCAGTTCGGGGTTTTTCACGAGGGATTCGCGCAGGTAGGTTCGCGAGAAGGGCAGGCCCGCCTGCCGCAGATAGCCGACAAGGGCGCGGAGAACGGCCACCTGGGATTTCACGAGCCCGGCTGAAAGCACGAGGGCGTTCAGCGAGTCCGATTCTATCTCGCCCGTCCACGCCGCCGTCACGGCTTCGACGAATCGTTCGTCTGCGTCGGTCCAGCGTTCCGGGCTTTCGGCCCGCAAACCGAAGTCGAATATTTTGGCGTCGCCGAAGGCGTACGGGCGTTCGTCGGTGACGACGAGGTCGAAGTTCGAGAATATCGGCAGGATTCGGGTGAGCGAGACCTCTTCGCGCACGAAGGCCTTGAGGCGGCGGGCATCGGGGGATCCTTCGGGGGCGTAGAGTTCCAGCTCGAAGCCCCCGGGTTTGAGCTTCGCCAGCCGGGCGGCGTCGCGGGCGCCGGTTTCCGGCGTGTACTCCGTCTTATAGGCGGCAGGCACGAGGGAAAGGTCGGCGGCGGATTCGGCGGCGACGACGAAGCCCTCGTCCCAGTCGAGCGTGGCTCGGGCCACGACACGGGCGAATTCTTCTTCGTCGACGTCGGTTTTCGCTCCGCACACGATGTAGCTCATGTAAGCAAGCGGGCCGGAGCTGACGTCGAGCTGCGTGTCGATTTCGGAGCTGGCGAAGGTCTCCTCGACCAGCTGGGCGATCCGCGCGTGGGACTGCGCGGTGAAGTGCTCGCGGGGAGTGACCACCAAGCATGCGACCGCGCCAGGGAAGATGTCGGAGTGCAGGATCGTGGTGGTTCGCGACTGGGAGATGCGCGAGACGTCGGCGAGCAGGGCCTCGGGGCTCAGGAGCATGAGGATGTCGCGAGGGTAGCTTTCGAGGATCTGGAGAAGGTCCTTGCCGGAATGCGAGTCGCGGGGGAGCCCGGAGGCGTCCATCACGGCGTTCGCCCGCGAGGCCGCAAGAGGCGTAGCCAGAACGGAGGACGCGTAGGTGTCGGCGGTCATGAGGCCGAAGATGATCGTGGGCCCCATTGCGAAGACGTCGATGTATGCGTTGCGATGCACGCTCGATCGGTAGCTCGACTTCGTGTGGATGAGCGTCGGCGCGAAGTGGCGGCTGGCGGCCTGCCGGGGAGAGATGGTGGCAAGATGTTCGAGCTGTTTGCGCAGATCCGGGTGTCTGGCGGCGAGGCCGAGCGTCTGTTCGCCGTCGAAGGCGCCCAGGATCGTGAACGATCCGTCGGCTATCCATTCGAGCGTCTCGCGGTCGTTTCCGGACAGCGTCGTCGCCGCTTTGCGCGCGAGCTCGGTCATTTCGGACCAATCGGCGACCGTCGCGTGGACGTCGCCGACGACGTCGTTGAGCGCGTCAAGGAGGGCGGCGTCGGGCGTCGGCGCAACGTCGACGGCAATCCACGATTCGCCGTCGATGACCGGGTGAAGCAGCCGGGTTACGGCGTAGCCGCGGGCCTTGATCGCGATGGAGACCGAGTCGACGAGAAAGGGGATGTCCTCGGTGACGCACAGGACGGTCGATCCCTCCAACGCCAGAGAGGTTCTGCCGTTGGCCTGTTCGGAGAGGCGCCGGTGGGCGGCGATCAGTTCGGAAAAATCCTCGTCGGCGAGGCTTGGATCGATGCGCTTGACGTGGTCCATGTAGGCTTGCACGACGTCGAATCCGCCGCCCGTTTCGGTGAGGTCGGTAGGCATGCTCACGCTCCTTCGTGTGTGACCCTTATAAAATACCCCAATCCGAGACGAGGATCACAGCTTGACCCTCAGTGTTTTTCGGGCGCGAGAAAGTTCCCGCGGCGAGTCGATCGCCAGCAACGCCGCGAGTTCGCCCGCCTTCTCCCAACGGACGACGAGCCCCTCGGCCGTGTCGATGCGCTCGCCGCCGAGGAGGCCTTCGGCATTGAAGGCGTCTCCGACGCCGGAGGGGTCTTCGGCGGCGGGAGGCGGCCCCTCGGGCGTTCTGTCGGCGGGTCCCCGAGCGCCGTCGCCCCGTCCGGGAATATTGTCGGCGAGGCCCGGGATTGCCCCGACGAAGCCGATCTGTCTGCCGAACTGGGCGGAGAAGACCTCCGGCGGCGCCAAGAACCTGGGCGGCTTTCCGCGGCACACGGCCGCCGCCGTGAAAGCTCCGTCGGCAAGGGCCTTCGTCCAATGCCCGCCGTTCCGGGGGCCGTGCGGGGTGAGGGCGTCTGCGCAGTCTCCAACGGCGTACAGCCCCTCGACCGGTCGGCCGTCGCGAAGGACTCGGGTCCACATGTCGGTGACGAGCGCGCCTCGGGCGCCGACGTCGACGGCGGGCTCGATTGCAGGAAAGCTCGGCGACGCGCCGGCGGCCTGCACGAGGACGCGCCGCTCCGGCGTCGACGGCCGATTGGGCGGCCGCGGCGTCTGCCCGCCCGACGACGCCGGCGCCCCGGTCGATCCCGGCTGCGAGCCCTCCGGAGGTTCTCCGCCGATCGGCCATTCTTGGCCGAGATGGAGGCTCACTCCGGCGTCGTTGAGCCAGCCGGACCACAGGCCGTCGACCGCGCCGCCGAAGGTGCGCCCGAGGACGTGGAGCGAAGATTCCCACAGGTGAACCTCGCAGACCGCGCTTGCAACCGAGGCGAGCTCGGTTCCGATCCACCCCGCTCCGACGATGTCCAGTCTGACGCCGGGCGCCAGCAAATCCGCGAGCCGCAGCGCATCGGCCGCCGTATGAAGGGCGAAGGCTCCGGGCACGCCGACCCGGGGCGAGCTTCCCGACGCGATGATCGCGACGTCGACCGGCGTCTCGTCTACGAACCACGCTCCGTCGCCGCGCCGCAGCCCTTCGACGGGACGGGGAATGACGTCTGCGCCGAGGCCCGCGAGGTCGCCGAGCCCCTGGTCCGCCAGCGGGCGGACGGGATCGTCAAAGAGATTCTTGGACAGGGGAGGACGGTCGTAGGGCGGCCTGCCCTCGGCGTCCCAGGCGACGAGAGACCCGGCGAACCCCGCCTCGCGGAGCTCGGCCGCCGCGCGCAAGCCCGCCAATCCGGTTCCGACGATCCCGATGCGGTCGATGTTCATGAGAACAATGCTAGAGCCGCCAGGCTCGTCAACGGGCGGAGCGGCCGCAGGCTTCGCTGAGCGGTCCGCATCCGGAGGGACGGCCGGCAGTCCGAAGCGGGACTGTGCCGATGCCCCGAGGCGTCCATGCCGAAAACTTGCAGTGGGACGGCCCGCGGCTTGCAAAATCAGCCGCCGAAGGCCTCCTCGGACTCGCGGACGTCGCTAGGAGTGCGAGAAAGGTCGGCGTCGATCGATTTCACTTTGGGGGAGCGGGTGGCGATCTTGTGGAAGGCCCACACTCCCAGAAAGAGGGGGAGGCCGATGTAGGACGACAGGAGCGTCGTGACGTCTAGGCCTTCTTTGGCGTCGAAAGCTTCGTAGCTCTGGCCGACGATGACGATCGCGCACATGGCCATCGCGAGCAGAGGCCCGGCCGGATACCATTTGGCCCGATAGGGCAGCTCGTCCAAGGAATGTCCCTGTGCGAGGAAGGCTTTTCGGAATTTGTAATGTGACCAGGCGACGCCCATCCAGGTTATGAATCCGGCCAGCCCGGACGCGCTGACGAGCCACGTGTAGGCTGCGCCGTCGCCAATCAGCGAAGAGACGAAGCACGCGGCGCCGATCGCCGCGGTGACCGCGAGTGCGGGAGCCGGAACGCCGCGCGAGTTCGTGCGTCCCAGGAAGGCGGGGGCGTTTCCCTGGCGCGAAAGGGCGTAGAGCATGCGCGTGGAGGCGTACAGGCCCGAGTTTCCGGCCGAGAGGATCGACGTGAGGATGACGGCGTTGATGACGGAAGCCGCCGCGGCGATTCCCGCACGGTCGAAGACCAGGGTGAAAGGCGAATAGGCGACGTCGGTTTCGTCGTTGCGCAGGAGGTTCGGGTCCGTGTAAGAGACGAGGAATCCGATGACCGCAATGGTCCCGATGTAAAAGAGCAGGATGCGCCAGAAGATCGTTCGTATCGCCTTCGGGACGGTCTGCTCGGGATTCTCGGTTTCGCCGGCGGCGACCGCCACCAGTTCCGTGCCCTGGAAGGAAAAGCCCGCGACCATGAAGATGGCGAGGATTCCCAGCCCCCCGTCGACGAACGGCGCCTCGCCTTTGGTCCAGTTCTCGAAGCCCGGCGATTTTCCTCCTATGATCCCGAAGATGATGAGGACCCCGAGCACCAGGAAGACGACGACGGTGACCACCTTGATGAGAGCGAACCAGAACTCGCCCTCGCCGTAGGCGCGGGCCGAAAGGGCGTTGAGCAGGACGAGGAGCGTGAGGAATATCGCCGACCACATCCACCCCGGGGTGTGCGGGAACCAGAACTTCATAACGAGCGCGGCGGCCGCGAGCTCTGCGGCAACGGTGATCGCCCAGTTGAACCAGAAGTTCCACCCCGCGGCGAAACCGAAGCTAGGGCTGATGAAGCGGGTGCCGTACTCCCCGAATGAGCCGGCCACGGGAAGGTACGTGGACATCTCGCCGAGCGACTGCATGAGGAGGAACACCATGAGGCCGATGAGGCCGTAGGCGACGATCGCGCCGCCGGGGCCCGCCTGGGAGATCGTCTTGCCTGAGGCGAGGAACAGGCCGGTTCCGATCGCCCCGCCGATTGCGATCATCGTCAGGTGGCGGCTGTGCAGTCTGCGCTGCAGACGGTTGTCGTCGCTGCGCTCCAGAGGGTCTGAACTCATCGTCGACCTTCCTCACTGTCGTTCTTGCATCCGGCCGTGCGCAGGTGCGTAGTGCCGGACTGCATACATGGCGTACTGCGAAGCGAGTGTACGCGCGGGGAGAACGGCGTCCAAATGGCAAGGGCCCCGTGAGAGATGAATAACCTATGGTCAGTTTGGGGCCTTGTGCCCGTTTGAGAATGCCAAAGTGGCGGTTAAAGTTAAAACCATGGGTGACAAAGATCCGACGCGAGAAGTTCGCGTCCCGAAAGACGCCGTCTATGCCGCTGTCTTCGTCTCCCTCGCCGCCGTTGCGGCGTCCGCGTTCGTGTGGAGCAGCGTGGTGGCGTGCAGACTCCTCGCGGTTCTCGTCCTCGGCCACGCCTTGTGCAGAGTTTTCCTGCCCGACGGCGCGGTTCCGCGGGTGCGGCGTCGGCGGGCCGACGCGATCATGGGAGTGTTGCTTGCACTCGGGCTCTGGTATCTCTCGGCTTGGGGCGCCACGCCTTCGGTCACCCTCGGCGCAAATCTGTGAAAGGACCGGCCGCGTGCGCGAATGGGCGGGTTCGTTCCGCCCCGTTCGTGCCGGTGAGTCGATCCCTCGGCACAATGAAAGAAGAATCGTATGAGCTTGCTAACCCGACGCCTTGCAAAGAACATCGCCGATCGGACGGTCGAAAGGAGCTCGCAAAAGGTCAACCGCGACCGGAGGCACCCGGAGAGAATTCGGATGCCGAAGCTAGTCCTGTGGACCGGCGCCGGAATGTTCTTTTTCGGGATATTCGTGGTCGCCTCCTCTGTTTTAATCGAACAGGACTACCCCATAACGGGGATAGTCATCGGTTCGCTCTTCGCGCTTCTCCTTGGCGTGCCGTCCCTGTTTGCATACAAGAACTTTTGGTACTCGATCGACCCTGAGGGCGTCTCTTTCCGGCTTGCCTTCAGCGGCGAGAAGAGAATCAGGTTTGTGGACATCGTGTCGAAAGAGGTCATTCAGCGACAAAAGGGCGATGTCCTCAGGATGCAGGATTCGCATGGGACGAGGTTCCAGATTTCGGCGCCCTTTTTCGACACCCTGCCCATCCTGGCGCGCTTTGGCTTCTACGACCAGTTTCAACGCTGGCCCTCCCCTCAGGAATTGGATGAATTCACCGGAGGAGCTCCCGGAGTGGCGGGCACCATGTATCACCAGGGCGCCTTCAGCCAGCAGTCGCAGTCGGGATCTGAGCATCCCGGAGGCCGCGTTCCCAGCCAGATAAATGCCCGGTTTCCGTGGGGCTCCCCGAAAGCGGGGAACGCACCCGTGGGCGCGGGGCAATTCCCGCAGAATTCCGAGCAGTTCGGAGCCGCGCCGGAGGCCCCGCAGCCGATGGGATACGACCATCCGGCCGACGTCGATTCGAGTTATTCTCTCGATCCGGCCTTCCGCCGCCCCGAGCCGCCTGCGTCGTCCGAGCCCGCCGCAGTCAATTCGCAGCCTGACCCGCTTGACGACGATCCCACCGTTTTCGGTCCGCAGGCCGGCGGAGCCGCGGGGCAAGGCATCGTGCCTCCTGCAGGCGCCGGCATGGCGGGCCAAGGCGCCATGCCGCCCCAGCTCGCCGGAGGCTTCCCTGCGGCGGGGGGCTATCCTCCCGTGAGCGCCCCCTCGGCCGACTACGCGCAGACTCCCGGCTATCCGCAGCCTTCTGGCCCCCCGCAAGCCCCCGGTTACCAGCCGCCTTCGGGCTATCCGCAGGTCCCCGGCTATCCTCAGCCTTCCGGCGCGCCCCTTGGGACCGGGCCTCAACCCGCCGGGCCTCAGGCGCCGATGGATCCCTCGGGTTTTGAGGGATACGATGCCGACGAAACGGTCTTCACCGGTCGAGGGGCCGGCGTCGCGCCCTTGCCGCCGGCGGAAGCCCCCGATCCGGACGCCACGGTGCTCGGAGTCCGCTCCTATGAGGCCGAAGGCCTGGCCCAGCAGATTCCCTCCCGCCTCGCGCCGCCGTCGGATCCTGCCCAGGCCGTCTCGGCCCCGCAGGCGGGCCCTCGCGAAGGCGGGGAGGAGCAAACCGAAGACCCGGAGGCCACCGTTTTCGGCATGCCGTCTTACGGCGAGTTCGCCCGCTACCCGAACGGCCCGGGCGCCCAGGTGCCCTACGGCGAAGTCGCGCCCGAGGAGACAGACGGGCAGCAGGGGCAACAGGGAAATTCGCGAGGCGTCGGCGGATACTCCCCGGGGGGATCGGGAATCCTCGGCAACGGGCGCTGATTCGACAGCGCATGCGGCAATCCGACGGCGAGAGGAGGCCCGCATGCGCGTGTCGGCGCCGATCGTCCGCCAAAGTTCGCCCGCCGGCGGCTGGCCCCGCTTCCGCCGTGTGCTCCTGCGCCACCTTGAACGGTGAAGTCTTGACGCCAAAGGCTCCATAGCGTAACGTTGTCCGGTCTGGCGCGATACAGCCGTTGTCTATGCGTGCTTTCGCGGAACCGAAGGGAAGAAGGGAGCCACGGTGAGTACTTCGCGTACCGAAAGCCGCGGCGCAGCAGCAAAGAACACCGATGCGTCGGGGCGCGAGCAGTGGGGAAGCCAGCTTGGCTTTCTCGTAGCCGCAATCGGCTCGGCCATCGGTTTGGGAAACATCTGGCGTTTCCCAGGCGTCGCCTATGAAAACGGCGGCGGGGCGTTTATGATCCCCTACGTCGTCGCTTTGCTCGGCGCAGGCATTCCCATTCTCTTCCTCGACTACGCCCTTGGCCACCGTTTCCGTGGAAGCGCTCCGGCCGTCTTCCGCAGGATTTCGAAGAAATTGGAATTCCTCGGATGGTGGCAGGTCCTCCTGTGCTTCGTCATCATGACGTACTACGCCGTGATCATCGCCTGGTCTTTGCGCTACGTCTTCTATTCGGCGAACGTCGCGTGGGGCAAGGGAAGCAACGCCGCCAATCATTTCAACAACTTTATCGAGGCGGCCCCCGCGCCCCAGTACTCGCTCGCCCCCGTGTGGAACGTCGCCCTTCCGCTCGCCGTGGTATGGATTGTGGTGCTCGTGGCCATCGGGCGGGGCGTCTCGCGCGGCATCGAGGTTGCGAACAAGGTCTTCCTGCCGCTCCTCGTCGTCCTCTTCGTCGCCCTGGTGCTGCGGGCCCTCACGCTTCCCGGCGCCTCCGAGGGCTTGAACGCCCTGTGGACGCCCGATTTCTCCGCGTTGAAAGAGCCGAAGGTCTGGCTGGCGGCCTTCACTCAGATCTTCTACTCGCTGTCGGTTGCCTTCGGCATCATGCTGACCTACGCCAGCTATCTCAGACGCCGTTCTAACCTCGTGGGAACCGGCCTGGTCGCGTCCTTCGCCAATTCCTCCTTCGAGATTCTGGCCGGAATCGGCGTTTTCGCCACCCTCGGATTCATGGCCGCGCAACAAAACACATCGATCGGCAATCTCGAAGGCGTCCAGGGCATCAAGCTTTCCTTCATCACGTTCCCCGCCGTCATCTCAGAGATGCCGGGCGGCGCAGTTTTCGGCGTCCTTTTCTTCCTGTCGCTGGCCTTCGCGGGCATCACGTCGCTCATTTCGCTCGTTCAAGTCGTCGCTGCGGGCGTCGCCGAGAAATTCAATCTCAGGCCCGCCGCCTCGGCCATGGCCGTCGGAATTCCCGCGGCAGCCGTCTCCCTCATGGTTTTCGGCACAAAGTCGGGAATTTACTCGCTCGACGTCGTAGACGCCTACATCAACGCGATCGGAGTGGTGGCCTCCGCCGTCCTCGTCTGCCTCATAACGGCTTACGGGGTGCGCAATCTCAAGCAGTTGCAGCGGCACCTCAACTTCGTCTCCGAAACGGGGAACCTCGTCGGGGCGTGGTGGCGGTGGCTCGTCGGCGTCGTCGTTCCGGCTTTCCTCAGCTATGTGCTCGTCAGCGGCATCGTCGGCTACATTCGCAACCAGTACGACGCGAAATCGTACACGCGAGGGTTCGAGAACGCTTTCGGATGGGGGTCCGTGGCCGTGGTCTTCGTCGGAGCGCTCGTCTTCACCCTGATCAGATGGCGCACGCCGGTCGATGACTTCGAACCCATTTCGCTCGAGGCTTCGAACACAGGGGGTGCACGATGACTTCCAGCGCCGTGATCTTCATGCTCGTGACCGTGCTCATCGTGTGGGGCGGGCTTGTCGCCTCCGTCGTCGCTCTGGTCGTCAGGGGGCGCCGCCAGGGACGCGAAACCCAAACCGCGGTTGTGATGGAAACTCTCGAATCTGAACGTTCCGAGCCCGGCGTGGCGGGCTTCAAGCAGGGCGAAAGCGCGGCGGGCTCCGAAGGCGAAGGAACTGTCGGCTCCGAAGGCGAGTCTGAGGCCTGAACCGAGGCCTGAGCCTTGGGAAGGGACGGGATGAGCACAGAGACGAAAGGCAACCGCGGCTCGGCGCAGGCTGGCAACTCTGCCGACGGCGGGCTTCGCCGGGCGCTGACCAATCGGCACATCCAGATGATCGCTCTGGGCGGGGCGATCGGGACGGGTCTGTTTTACGGTTCGGCGGCGGGAATCAAGCTGGCCGGCCCGTCGATCCTCCTGGCCTACGCCCTGTGCGGCGCCGTCATTTTCTTCGTGGTGCGCGCGATGGGGGAGATGTCGGTCCACCGGCCGAGCTCGGGCTCCTTCAGCCGCTACGCCAACGATTACTGGAGCCCTCGGGCGGGGTTTGTGGCCGGATGGAACTACTGGTTCAACTACATCGCCGTGGCGATGGCCGAGCTGACCGTCGTGGGCCAGTACGTTCAATATTGGTTTCCCTCGGTTCCGGCATGGGCTTCGGCGGCCGCCGTGCTGCTTGTCATCACCGCCGTCAACCTCGTCGGGGTGAGGGCGTTCGGCGAATTCGAATTCTGGTTCGCCATCATCAAGGTCGCAGCCGTCGTCGGAATGATCGTTCTGGGCCTCTACGTGATTGCGGCGGGGGTCAATTCCAATCCCCACCTGCCCGACCCCTCCTTCTCCCACCTTTTCGATCGCGGAGGCTTTTTCCCCCGAGAGCTCGACGGTTTCCTCGTCTCCCTGGTTTTCGTCATGTTCTCCTTCGGAGGCATCGAGCTCATCGGGATAACCGCTGGCGAGGCCGAAAACCCGCAGCGGTCCATTCCCAAGGCCGTCAACCAGGTGGTCTACCGCATCCTCATCTTCTACATCGGAGCCTTGACGATCGTCATGGCGGTGGTGCCGTGGAGGCAAATCAACGGCAAGCTCAGCCCCTTCGTCCAGATCTTCGACTCCGTGGGCATTTCCGTTGCGGCCCACGTACTCAACTTCGTCGTCCTGACCGCCGCGCTGTCCGTGTACAACTCCGGCCTGTATTCCAACGGCCGCATGCTTTATTCGCTTGCGTGGCAGGGCAACGCCCCGAAGGCGTTCACCAAGCTCTCCCACCGCGGAATCCCCTACGTCGGTGTGCTCTTCTCCTCGCTCGTGACGGCGACGGCCGTGGCGATTGTCTACTTCCTGCCGGAAACGGCTTTCACGATCGTCATCTCGACGGCGCTGGCGTCGGGGATCATATCCTGGGCCATCATTTTGATCACTCAGAGGAAGTTCAGGAAAGTCATCGGACCCCAGGGCGAGGCGGAGCTTTCGTTCAAGCTCCCGGGCGGCAAAACGACGAACTCAATTGTTCTCGCCGCGCTGGGAGGGCTCCTTGCGCTCATGGCCTTCAGCGCCGACTACCGAACGGCGGCAATCGTCCTCCCAATCTGGCTCGCCATTCTATTCGTCGCCTACGAGGTCGGACGGCGGAGGAGCGGGCTCGGCGGGCCGGGCCGGAAGGAAGGCCCGGGCGGACAAGCCCCGTCCGATGACGCCGACGAGTCGGCGCGCCCAAAGATATGAGGAATCGATGAACGGTCACAGCGGCACGAGCTCTGGGAAGGACGGGCGATTGGGACGGCGAGCGGCCGAATCGCTCGACGCCCGGCGCGAGGACGCGTTCGACGACGTCGTCGCCCGGAAAGACCCTGAAGGTCTCCGCAAGGGTCTGACCACCCGGCACATCCAGATGATCGCCTTTGGCGGGGCGATCGGGACGGGTCTGTTTTACGGTTCGGCGGCGGGAATCAAGCTGGCCGGCCCGTCGATCCTCCTGGCCTACGCCCTGTGCGGCGCCGTCATTTTCTTCGTGGTGCGCGCGATGGGGGAGATGTCGGTCCACCGGCCGAGCTCGGGCTCCTTCAGCCGCTACGCCAACGATTACTGGAGCCCTCGGGCGGGGTTTGTGGCCGGATGGAACTACTGGTTCAACTACATCGCCGTGGCGATGGCCGAGCTGACCGTCGTGGGCCAGTACGTTCAATATTGGTTTCCCTCGGTTCCGGCATGGGCTTCGGCGGCCGCCGTGCTGCTTGTCATCACCGCCGTCAACCTCGTCGGGGTGAGGGCGTTCGGCGAGTTCGAATTCTGGTTTTCCGCGATCAAAGTGGCGGCGGTCGTCGGGATGATCGTTCTGGGCCTCTACGTGATTGCGGCGGGGGTCAATTCCAATCCGCACCTGCCCAACCCCTCCTTCGGCCATCTGTTCGGCGACGGCTTCCTGGCCAAGGGCGTGACGGGTCTGCTGGCTTCTCTGGTTTTCGTCATGTTCTCCTTCGGGGGCATCGAGCTCATCGGGATAACCGCGGGCGAGGCCGAGAACCCGCAGCGGTCCATTCCCAAGGCCGTCAACCAGGTGGTCTACCGCATCCTCATCTTCTACATCGGAGCCTTGACGATCGTCATGGCGGTGGTGCCGTGGAGGCAAATCAACGGCAAGCTCAGCCCCTTCGTCCAGATCTTCGACTCCGTGGGCATTTCCGTTGCGGCCCACGTACTCAACTTCGTCGTCCTGACTGCCGCCCTCTCCGTCTACAATTCGGGGCTCTACTCCAACGGCCGCGTCCTCTATTCGCTTGCCCGCCAGGGCAACGCCCCGAAGGCTTTCATGCGTCTGTCCCGCCGCGGGATCCCCTACGCGGGGGTTCTGTTTTCGTCGATGGTGACGGCCGTCGCCGTCGCCGTCATCTACTTCCTGCCGGAGACGGCCTTCTCGATTCTCATGGCTATGGCCCTCGGCTCCTCGATCATTTCGTGGGTCATGATCCTGCTGACCCACAGGGCATTCCGAAAGAGGATCGGCTCCGGCGTCGCCGACCTGGCGTTCAAGCTTCCCGGAGGCCTGGCCTCGAACGGCGTCGCCCTCGCCTGCCTCGTCGGCGTCTTCATCCTCATGGCATTCAACCCCGATTATCGAACGTCCGTCGCCGTCATGCCGATATGGCTTTTCATTCTTTTTGCCGCATACGAGGGGAAAAAGAGGTCCTCTAGGCCTGGGATGCCAGCGGACCGGGTGCAAGAATCCCGAAGCTGAGCCTGAGGCAACGGCGATTGCGAAGACGCGGGGCTGCCGCCGCCTGGCGCGGGTCCCGCGTCCCAGGCGGATGCCCGAGGCCAGAAATCACTTCTCGGCCTGCGCCCGCGCGTGCTTGTACAGAAGCGTGACGGCGGCCGCGAACAGCGCCGAGCCCATGAATTTCGCGGGCGTTGCGAACCCTTCGCCGACGACGGCGAGGGGCGCGTCGTCGCCCGACCAGCCGACGATTCCCGCGTAGACCACGCCGAAAAGGGATTCTCCGACGATCAGCCCGGTGCTCATGAGCACTCCCACGCTCTTCTTGCCTTCGACGTCGCCGCCGGAGCGTTCCGCCCACCCGTCGTACAGCGAGCCGAGCACGGCTCCGAGCGCTATGGTCAGCGTCGTCGTCGGCATGAGATACATGCCCATCCCCACCGCGAGGGGCGGGAGCTTGAGCCTGCCGGCGGTCCCGCGCTTGAGCGTTTCGTCGACGACGATGACGACGACTCCGATGAATGCGCCCCAGCCGATGTACGTCCAGTCGAGGGAATCGTCGAAGATTCCCTTGGCCAGTCTGGAGATGATCGACGCTTGCGGCGCGTTGAGGGCGTTGTCTTTGGCGCCCGGGGCGCCCGCAAAGCCGAATGTGCTCTGCAGCAGACCCAGCACGGGGGCGATGACAGCCGATCCGAAGAGCACTCCGACGACGAGCGCGACCTGCTGTTTCCACGGCGTCGCCCCGACGAGCTGGCCGGTTTTCAGGTCTTGGAGGTTGTCATTGGAAATCGTTGAGATGCCGAAGACGATGGCCGCCGTGAAGAGAGTGAAGGCGATGAGCGCCTTCGTCTCCGATCCGTCGGCGGGGCCGTAGGCAAGCTTGACGGCAAGTGCGCCCACGAGCACAACGAGAATCCCCACGCCCGAGATCGGCGAGTTCGACGACCCGATGAGCCCGGCCATGTAGCCGCAGACGGCAGCGACGACGAGTCCGATGAGGAGGATGAACGCCACCGAGACCGCCATGAGGTGCGTCGAATTGTGGATGGCGGTCCCGTTGACGAAGTCCGCCAGGAGGAATCCGACGGGAAGCATGAGAAGCGCGATCGTAGCGCCTACGATCTGGATCGGAACGTCGCGCTCGGTCAGGTCCACTTTCTTGCCGGCATGGCGCTTTCCGGCGGCGATCGCCGCTTCGCGGATGCCGACGGCGATCGGCTTGAGAATCTTGATGAGCGTCCACACCGACGCGATCGCGATGACGCCGGCGCCGATGAACCTCACCTGGTCGATGAAGACCCTTCTGACGGCCTCCTCCGACGCCGTCGCCGACTCGTCGCCCCATACGATGGTCGGCAGAAGCAGCCTCCCAGCGAACGCACCCTGCCGATAAACGCGGCCTGCCGACACGCACCCTGCCGACACATGCTCTGCCGATAAGCGCGGCCTGACGGTGATTGCTTACTCATTTGCCGCGCCTCGGTGCGACGGGCGGCGCGGGTAGGCGACAATGGAGGTGTGGATCCACTTGTCAAAGACATCCTTTTCGTCCTTCTTTTCACCCTGATCGGCGGTCTGTTTTCCGCGTCGGAGATGGCACTCGTTTCCCTTCGCCAGACGCAGATCGACGAGATGTCCAAGAAAAGCGCGGCGGGCAGAGCCGTTGCGCGTTTGACGGCGGATTCGAATCGTTTTCTCTCGGCCGTCCAGGTCGGCGTGACGATCGCGGGTTTCTTCTCGGCGTCTTTCGGAGCCTCGGAGATCGCCCCGGTTCTCGCGCCGACGTTACAGAAATGGGGTTTGGGCGCCTCCGCCTCCCAAACTCTGGCTTTCATCCTCGTGACCGTCGCCATCGCCTACCTGTCCATCGTCTGCGGCGAGCTCGTGCCCAAGCGCATCGCACTCCAATCGGCCGAGACGATAGCCCGCGTCGTCGTCCGTCCGCTCTCGGTCATCACATTTTTGCTGCGCCCGGTGATCTGGTTCCTCGGCTTGTCCACCGACGTCGTGCTGCGGCTTCTCGGGCGCAACCCGCGCGAGCAGAAGGACACGATGGGCGTGGCCGAGCTCCGCGCCTTCGTGGCCAGCCAGGACACGATCGGCGAGGACGAGCGCGAGATGGTCGTCGACATGCTCTCGGTGGGCGACAGGACCGTTGAGCAGATCATGACCCCGCGCACGGAGGTGGAGTTCTTTTCTGCTGACACGGCGATCGAGGAGGCTCAAAAGGAGGTTTCGGAGCTCGAGCATTCGCGGTATCCGGTTCGCCACGGAACGTCGGACGACGACGTCGTCGGCTTCATCCACATCCGAGACCTCATCAATCCTTCGTCAAACGTGAGGACGGTCGGCGACCTTGTCCGCGAAATACTTTTCTTCCCGACGGGCAAGCCGGTGATGGACGCCCTGAAGGAGATGCGCGTCAAGCACGCCCACCTCGCCGTCGTGGTGGACGAATACGGCGGAACCGACGGCATCATCACGCTCGAGGACGTCGTCGAGGAATTCGTCGGAGAGATACGCGACGAATACGATCAAGAGACGCCGGTGGCCATCAAGCGCGGGGATTCCCGGGACATCGACGGCTTGGCGAGCCGCGCGGAAATTGCGAAGGTCCTCGACAGCGAGCTTCCGGAGGGGCCTTTCGACACCATCGGCGGGTACGTCGTCAACGAGCTCGGGCGCATGCCCCGAGTGGGCGACGAGGTCCGCTGGGACGGGCGCATCCTCCGGGTCAAAAGCCTTGAAGGCCGACGAATCGCCTGGTTGCGGGCTACCAAGGCCGACGACGAGGAGCCGCCGGCCGACGGCTGACTCCCTCCGGCCGATCGGGGCCGCAGCGGACGGGTCGGCCGCGCCGTCGGGCCCGGCGGGCAGGGTCTAGTCCGCCTCGTAGACCGCCGGCATGTCGAGCTTCTTGTCGAAGTCCTTGTCGGCCACGGTGTAGAGAATCTCCTCCAGGCCCCGCCACCACGGATCGACTGGAAGCCTCGTCTTCAGGTCGATGAGCTCGTCCATGTGCGTCAGGCGCTGGACCTTGATCTGGCCGTCGGACAGACCCACGAAAACGCCGTCGCGCTTGCCTTTCTCGAACTGCCTGGAGAGCTCGCCTATCGCGTAGTTTGCCAGCCGTACGGCCAGCGTGCGGTCGAAGGGCGAGGGGTTGCCGCCCTGCTGCATGTGGCCGAGCACGGCCGGCCGCACGTCATACAGGCCCCTGCTTTCGGCCTCGAAGATCTTGGTGAGCATGTCGGTCGTGTAGTAATCGGAGGCCTCTTCGTTGGCGATGACGAGGTAAAGGTCGCGCCCGCCCTCGAAGGCTTTGACGATCCGCGCGGCGTCTTCGCTCAGCTGCGACAGGGATATGCCGTTCTCCGAGAGATAGACCTGCTCCGCGCCAGTGACTATTCCGGACATGAGCGTGAGGTATCCGCATCGGCGCCCCATCGCCTCGGCCACGAAGCACCGGTGGTTGGCCGCCGCGGACTGCTTGATGCGGTCGATCACCTCGGCGTTGTTGTTGAGCGCGGTGTCGACGCCGATGGACAGCTCGGCGCCTGGCAGATTGTTGTCGATTGACGCAGGAACGCAGACGATGGGCAGGTCGAAGGCGGGGTAGCGGTTCTTTTCTTCGACCATGTGCAGCGCGGCGAGGTATCCGGTGAAGCCGCCGATGACCATGAGGGCGTCGATCTGGTTCTTCTCGATCTCCCGTCCCAGTGCGTAGTACTGGTCGATGGCGGGAACCGACCGGTGCGTCCCCAGATGGGCGCCGCCGGAGCCGGCCCAAGAATCGACGTCGGCCCACGTCAACTCGCGCAGCTCGCCGTCGAGCAGTCCCGGAAATCCGCCGACGACTCCGAGCATGGTGAATCCTCGGTCGAGGCCGAGGCGCACGGCGGCCTTCGCCGCCGGGTCCATGCCGGGCGCGAGGCCTCCGGCGTGCATGACGGCCACGCGCGGCGGGCGTCCGTCCGGCGTCGCGATATGCCCTCGGTGGATCTCCACCGGCATCGACATCGTCTCGAAGACGTCGAGCATTCCGCGAAAACCCGGGCCGCGCGAATCGACAGCTGCCTCGTAGTCGCCCGAGGAAAGGTACCCCTTGACGGCGCGGGTCTCGCGGATCGCCTCCATCAGGGGCAGGCGCACCACGCGGTTGCGCCGCGTGCCGACGATGCACGGCTCGTCCCCCTCGCCGGCGTGAACCATCTCGAGGGCAGCGGTGTAGCCGAGGATCGTCGACATCCACCGGTCGTAGGCCGACGGCGTGCCGCCCCGCTGGACATGGCCCAGGGACGTGATCCGCACGTCTTCGCCGAGGCGATCCTGGATGGCCTCCTGGACCAGCTTCGCCGTGATCGGATTGCCCTGGCGATCCTGCGCGCCCTCCGCAACGACGATGATCGAGTCCCTGCGCCCGGCGGCCCTGCCTTCGCGCAGTTTCTCGCACATTCGCCCTTCCCAGCCCTCCTCGGGAGGAAGCTCGGGAATGAACACGTAGTCGCATCCGCCGGCTATGGCGCTCATGAGAGCCAGATAGCCGCATCGCCTTCCCATCACTTCGACAACGAACGTGCGCTGGTGTGAAGCCGCCGTCGAGGAGATCGCGTCGATCGCTTCAATGATCCGGTGAAGGGCGGAATCGGTTCCCACGGTCATGTCGCTTCCGACCAGGTCGTTGTCGATCGACCCGACGACGCCGGCCAGGTGCAGGCGCGGATGGGCGTCTGCCTGCTCGCGCGTGACCTCGCCCCGATCCACCAGCTCGTCAAGGAGCTCGGACCATTGCGCCCGCAGCTCGTCGGCGCCCGTGAGCGAGCCGTCGCCGCCGATGGCCACCACCCGGTCGATGCCCTCGGCCACCAGATTCCTGACCGCCTTGCGCATGCCGTCACGCTCCCGGAAGGCTTCGCATCGCGCCGTCCCAATGGCGGTTCCGCCTTCGTTGAGGATCCCCGAGACGTCCGACCACGTCATCTTTCGTATGAAGCTCCCTCCCTCGACGGCGCCCTTCCATCCCTCCATGACCGCGTAGGGCACGGCGCCCTCGTGGAGGGCCGTGCGCACGACGGCCCGCACGACGGCGTTCATTCCCTGGGCGTCGCCGCCCGAGGTGAGGACGGCGATCTTCCTCGGCTCGCCCGTTGCACCTTCCCCCGCCTGCCCCTCGGCAGGCGCGGCCGCCGTCGATTGGTCCGGCTGGCCTGTCGGCTCGCTCTTCGCTGGCTCGTCCATGGTGACTCCTTCTGCGCGCTTCAGGCTGTGCGCTTCTCGCGGTTTCCGCCGATTGGCCGGATTGGCATCCACTCCCATTGTTGACGTTTTGCGGGCGAATGCCAAGAGCCGCAGGGCCCAGAATGTAACTTTGACCGTATTGGCAGACCGAAGGTTGCCTGTGCGATAGCATCGCTTCTATATCCAATTCACGCGACTTCGATGTCAAAAGAAGTTGATAAAATGGCTAAGTCCAGGTACAGCGATCTGCCAAAGCCGATCGGCTACTTGAAAAGAGCAGCTATAGATGCATATATGATGCACAATGAAGAACTTAGATATGTGATTGAAGGCAACGAATATGTTTCAATCGATTCAAGCGTTGTAAAATACAGAATATCGCGTCTAGGAGTTGACGGAACTGGAGGTGGTGATTGGAGTTCCGAATTGTTTATTTCACATTGGATTTTAGATGGAGAGAGAAATGAATATTTTTCTGATCTTTTTGATCGTATTAGGAACACTATAGATGAAGCATCAAAACCGTGGAAGAGTTTACCTGATCTAGATGACTTTGAACCTCATATGGATATTGTTAGAGACATATCTTCTCGTCTTGCGGCCTCTTCGGAGGTTAGAAACTCGATAATCATTGGCGCGGGTGATAACGCATATAGAATAGTTCTGATTAATAATAATCTCAGCTCCATGTCGGGAGCGACTATTGGAGCTTTCAAGGATAACTACCTTGGTAGATTGTCCGGTCTAGTTGGAGGCGTACATAATGTCGCGATGTTATGGGGAGCTAGTCTTGGATCCGAGAAAGCAATATTTGAAGACACTCGTAAAAAAGTAGTGACTGTCATTGAGCAGGCGACCGAGTCTTTTAAGTCTGTTGCAAAGGAATCTGTAAGCGAGAGAAAGGGTGGGTTTAGTATCGCACTAGCTGCCGCGCTAGCTGCAGGCAATGGATTGGCGTATCTCACTAGTGGAACAGGTTTGACCGTCTTCGGCGATGGGATTTTGAGTTTTCTCAAAAACTCATTGGGGGCGTTTCGATGATGAAACCTGCGACTAGAGATCGTGGAATTGGGATAAATGCCCATGGTCCATTTGGAAGCTTTAGTGAGTGGGGTACTATTCTTGAAAAAATGCTCCAGGATTCGGAATGGGAACTGACGAACGGAACCCGAGATTTCAAGTTGGCAATAGAAGCGATAGTAAATGCCGATGCGTCCTCGAAAGCTAATATTGATTCTTTTACAGACCTAATCTTGATTCTTTTACAGACTCTTTGGGAGGGAAAAGTGGAGTAAAATGGTGAACATTACATCAGTTTGCTTTGGCTTTGAGAGGTTTTCATGTTTCAACCAGATTTCATAGCGGGTCTTCGGCGCTGGAGCTTTGGAGCCCTCGCTTTCATTTTCGCATTGTTTCTTTTCTTTTCCAGTGATCATGTTTCCGTCTATCACGTAGAGAATGAAATGAAATGTGATTCATTATATCACTATGCATCTGGGAATACTGACGAAGGGTTTATTTCCAGCGACGATTTGAAAAATCTGGGGGGCGGAACGCTCGAGGGACAGCGTGCTACGGACGAAGCGGAAAGGTCTGCTGAAAATGATTGGCGACATAAATGTAATGGTATTAGGCAGTCTAAAATGACTTTAATTATGTTTGCGCTTGTTCTAGGGGCTACGGTGTCAATTGTTGTTCAAGTAGCTAACCGTATGCCAAATCACAAGGGTGCTTCAGGCGAGGACTGATAATCGACGAAGCCCATTAGACCCTATTTGAGCTCTAATAAGTGGAGTTGGCGTTGGCCGCGGGCGGCGTCGTCTCGCTCGCTGCGCAGCCGGCGGGCCGCCGCCCGCGACGGCGTCTATGGCCGTTCCCGGGAGCGCCGCACCGAGCGTGCTCGTCGCCGTTGTCTGCGACGGAGACGGTGACTGACGGCTGCGGGGCGTGTAGGGTACTGAGAGGACGCAAAAATAACGACGTCGTCGACAGCCGACGTCGATTGCTGCACGCGTAGCGGACGCCGCCTGAAACTCAACGAAGGGGAGAGCCATGGCTGAGAATGCGAACTCCGAGCCCGACAATCCGGATTCCGGAGATCCCGAAGAGGCCCGTGAGTTCGGCGCGCGCGAGGTCGGCGGAGAGGCGGAGAGCCGCCAAGCGGACAACCGCGGGCTCAGCGCCGATAATGTCAGCGGAGAAGACGGCGACGGTGCGCTCAATCCCGGTCGGGCAGAGGGTCAGGGCGAACTCGACGCCGCGCCGTCGGAAGACGGCGCCGGTCAGTCAGAAGACTGCGCCGCCGAGGACGACGATCAGGGGTCCGGCAAAGCCACGTCCGACACCTACCAAATCTTCGGCAAGGAGTTTCGGGACAGCCAGGTGGAGGAACTTGACGCCCTCCTTTCGAGCCTCGGCGAGGACATCGAGGGGCTTCGCGAGACGAAAGATCAGATGGTGGAGGCATTGCTGGCGATTCCCGGCAGTCTTCCGGGAACGAACCTGGACGAAGCCGCCGAAGCGGCGGCGAAGGCCGTGGAGAAGAGGCAGGAGGACTTCATTTCGCGCCTTGAGGAACTTCGGGGCGACATTGCCGAGGAAGTGGACTTCGCCAAATGGCGGCACGAGCTTGCCGACGGCCGCGACCGCCGGTCGGGCAAAGGGGACGGCGGCACGGCGCCCTTCGAGTGACGCGGCCTTCGAACGGCGAATTTTCGAGCAAAGCGACCTTCGAACAGAGACCTTCGAACGGCGGCTTTTCCAGGCGACGCGTTCCCGGCGGAGAGCTTTCAAGCAACGCGGTTTTCGAGACGGACCTAAAGCAACGCGTTTTCGAGCGACGCAGGCTCGGCCGTGACAGGGCGGAAACACACCCGTTGCCCGAACTGTTGAACTTTCACTTCCTTTTCCCTCTTGAAGTGGCGTCCGCCACTGTCTACGATTTGGTTAAGTTCGGTTTTCTCGAGCACAGAGGCAGTGCGGGCCGAACGGGAAGGACGGGCAATGAAACACAAGATTTTCCATACGAGAGCAGGGGCCTCTTTTGCGGGAGCCTGCGCGCTGGCGGCCAGCGCCCTCGCGTCGATTCCTGCGTCTGCGGCCGATTCTGGCTTCGCCGTCGTCGGGAGCCTGCAAAACGAGGTGTCGGGCTGCCGCGACTGGGACGAAAAGTGCACCCAGACTGAGATGACCCGCAATTCGCGGGGAGTGTACGAATACAAGGCGATTCTTCCGGCCGGGAAGTACGAGTACAAGATCGTCGGCGGGCATTCCATGGACAATTCGTGGGGCAACGGCTCGGCGAACATGCCGATTTCGGTGGCGGGAAGAACCAAGGTGACTTTCCGTTTCGATCCGAGGACGCACAAGGTCGGCGTCTGGATCCCCACGAAGGGCAGGTTCTCGCCCGAGGACGGAAGGCTCGTCAAAGCTCCCGGCAAGAGGGGCAACGGCGAGAGCTTCTACTTCGTCATGACCGACCGCTTCGCCAACGGAGACACCTCCAATGACACGGGAGGCTACGGCTCCGACCGCATGGCCTCCGGATTCGACCCGACTCACAAGGGCTTCTATCAAGGAGGCGACATCGCGGGCCTGCGCTCGAAGCTCGACTACATCAAGGGTCTGGGGACGACGGCGATTTGGCTCACGCCGTCCTTCAAAAACCGGCCGGTGCAGGGATCGGGCGCAAACGTTTCGGCCGGATACCACGGATACTGGATCACCGATTTCACCCAGATCGACCCGCATCTGGGGACGAACGAGGAGCTCGCCCAGCTCGTTCGGGACGCCCACGCGCGAGGAATGAAGGTCTATTTCGACATCATCGTCAACCACACGGCGGACCTCATCTCCTACGAAGGCCAACAGGGAGGGTCGGCCCCGTACGTCACGAAGGAGCAATCGCCGTACAAAGACGCATCGGGCACGCCCTTCGATCCGTCGAAGGTCAGCACGTTCCCCGAGATGTCTGCGCGGACGTCGTTCCCCTACGTTCCCAAGCGGACGGGCAAGGTCGTCCCCGACGAGCTCAACGACGTCACCCTTTACCACAACCGCGGCGACTCGACGTGGAATGGCGAATCGGTCACCTACGGAGACTTCGTGGGGCTCGACGACGTCATGACGGAAAACCCCAAGACGGTTCGCATCTTCGCAGACGTCTACAAGAAGTGGATGGACTTCGGGATCGACGGATTCAGGATCGACACGGTCAAGCACGTGGATTTCGAGTTCTGGAAGAAGTGGACGAAAGAGATCAACGACCACGCGAAGAAGTCCAACCCCAAGTTCTTCACCTTCGGAGAGGTCTACGACGGCGCGGCCACGGCGCGTGCGCCCTACACGTGGCGAACAGGCCTCGGGGCGACCCTCGACTTCGGCTTCCAGGAGGCGGTGACCGGCTACGCGGCGGGCAAGCCGAGCAAGTCCGTCGGGGACTTCTTCGCCACGGACGACATGCTGACGACGCCGACCTCCGGCGCGGCCGACCAGCCGACCTTCCTCGGCAATCACGACATGGGCAGGGCCTCCTACATGATCGCGGGGGCGGGCAAGGGCGACACCCAGGCCCGCACGATCCTCGCCCACAAGATGATGTTCCTCATGCGCGGCCAGCCCGTCGTCTACTACGGCGACGAGCAGGGCTTCATGGGCACGGGAGGCGACCAGGACTCCCGCCAGTCGATGTTCGCCTCGAAGACGGCCGAGTATGTCAACCAGCCTCTGGCCGACGGCACGCAGATGGGGTCGAAGGACCGCTACTCGACGTCGGCGCCGATATACAAGGAGATCGCCTCCGTCGCGAAGCTTCGCCACGCCCACCCCGGGCTCGAGAACGGGGCTCAGATCGAGCTGTACCGCTCCGACGATTCCCCGGTGTACGCATTCGCCCGAGTGGACAGAAAGCAAAAGTCCGAGTACGTGGTGGCCGTCAACAATTCGAAGACCCCCGCCAAGGCGAGGTTCAAGACAATGACCCCAAAGTCGAGCTACAAGGCTCTGTACGGAGCTTCGGGGTCGGTGAGGTCTGCGCGGAACGGCGAGGTGACCGTCGAGGTTCCGCCTCTCTCGGCGGTCGTCTACAAGGCCGACAAGAAGCTGGCGAAGGGATCGGGTTCGATTGCGGTCACGCCGGATTCGGGCCAGGCTCTCGTCCGAACGACGTCGACGCTCGCCGGCCAGGATGTCACCCAGTCGCTCGTTCCGGTCTCCGCTGACCTCGGCGCCAACAGGTGGGCGGAAACGACTTTCTCCTACAGGATCGCGGGAAGCCCCAAGTGGAGGATCCTCGGGACGGCTTCCGGGCCTAAGCCGCGGGTCTTCCACGACGTCACCGACATTCCCGACGGGACGCTGGTGGAGTACCGCGCGGTGTCGGTGGACGCGAAGGGAAGGACGACAGTCGATTCGGGATTCGGCTCCGTGGGAGTCGACCAGTCCGCCGGGCAGGCAGCCCGGCACACGCGCAAGTGAGGCGCGAGTGAGCGGGCAGAAAGGCGGCCCGCAGGCGTGTGAGCAGGACGGCGTGCGAATGCCGAGGCTGCGCCGCTGAGGGCGGAGCCGCCTCGCAAATGCAGGAGCCGCCGGGCAGACCGCCCTCCGGCAAGCTCGCCGCCCTCGGCCGACAGGCCCCCGCTGACGAAGCGGGGGCCTGTTCCGAAATTCGCGTGTTTCCCTGGGCGCAACAAGGTAAACTGTATGTGTTCCATGAAAACCGACGAATCGCGCATGAACGATGGATACAACGGACGAGCCCGTCAGGGGCGAGGGACAAGCCATAGGTCTGTGGCTGGACGATGAGACGATAGCGTGGCCGGGCGGAGAAGGGTCGACCTACCGCCTCTACTACGCTGCGCGCGGAGGGATGAAGCGCACGGGCGCGAATGTCGCGGGCGCCGACGGGTCCGTCGAGCTGGCCGTCAAGGGCGGCGGCCTGACGGAGGGGCAGAAGCGGCGCGATCCCTACATCACGGCTTCATACACGCCCGACGGAAGGGACTACACGGCTCTGCGGCCTTCCGGGAAGATCGACGTCGCCGAGATCCTCAAGGGCCAAGCGGCCGTCATGGAAGTGGGCGCCGACGGCGCGCCGATCGCCTTTTCCTCCCTCCAAACCGCCCGCGTGCTTGACTTCCTCTACGCTGCGGCGGCCAAGCGCCGCAGGCACGGGGTGTCCTTCGACGGCGGCGTTCCCACCCTCTCGTTGTGGGCGCCGACGGCGAAGTCCGTCGTCCTTCGCCTATACGCGAACGGCGACGTCGCCGCGTACGAGGAGCATCCCATGGAGCGCCAATTCGACGGGTCGTGGACGATCGAGGGAGACGCCTCATGGGCCGACAGGTCCTACGTCTACGACGTCGAGGTCTACATACCTCCGACGTCGGTCACGAAGGAGGACGCCTCTCAACAGGGCCTGGCGGACACCGTGGCGCACAATCTCGTCACCGACCCCAACTCGGTGGGGCTGACCACCGATTCAAAGCGTTCGGTGGTGCTCGACCTGGACGATCCGAGGTACCAGCCTGAGTCGTGGAGGGCGAATGCCGCGCCCGCAATCTCGAACCAGGCCGAAAGGTCGATCCTCGAGATGCACGTGCGCGATTTCTCGGCGACGGACGCGACCGTCCCCGAGCGGCTGCGGGGAACGTACAGCGCGTTCTCTGTCAAAGGCTCCCACGGCATGGCCTATCTGCGCGAGCTCGCCCGCGCGGGGATGAACACGATACATCTTCTGCCCACCTACGACTTCGGCTCGGTCCCCGAGAGCCGCGCGGCGCAGGCGACGGTCGACGTGCCCGATTCCGGGGCGACGTCGCAGGACCAACAGGCCGCCGTCGGCAAGGTCGCGGACATCGACGCCTACAATTGGGGGTACGACCCCTTCCACTACACGACTCCCGAAGGCTCGTACGCCGTCAAACAGTACGGGGGCGAGCGAACCGCGGAATACCGCGACATGGTGGGAAATCTCCACGCCGCCGGGTACCAGGTGGTCCAAGACGTCGTCTACAACCACACGTATGCCCACGGGCAGGACGAAAAGTCGGTGTTTGAGAAGATAGTCCCCGGCTACTACCACCGCCTGGGATACGAAGGCCAGACGCTCACGACTCCCTGCTGCGGAGAATTCGCCACCGAGCACGCCATGGCCGAGGAGCTCATGGTCAACTCGCTTTTGACCTGGGCGAAAGCCTACAAGGTGGACGGATTCCGCTTCGACCTCATGGAGTTCAATTCGGTCGGCACGATGAAGCGAATCCGCGCCGAGCTAGACTCGCTGACGTTGGAGAAGGACGGCGTTGACGGCTCTCAGATGTACCTGTACGGGGAGGGCTGGTCTTTTGGAACCACCGCCGACGGCTCGCGGTTCGCGCCGTCGGTGCAAGGGACCCTCGGCGGAACCGGGATAGGGACGTTCAACGACAGGCTGCGCGACGCCGTCCACGGCTCCCAGTCCGACGGAAAGAACGACACGCAGGGCTTCGGAAACGGCCTGTTCACCGATCCCAACGGAGTGGCGGGCGGGGACGCCGACATGCTGCGGTCGTACACCGACGTCATCCGCGTGGGGCTGGCCGGAAACATCGGCTCCATCGAAATACATGCGGCGGACGGAACCCTCAAGAAGGGGAGCGAGGTCTACTTCAACGGCCAGGTGGCCGGCTACGGGACTCAGCCGACGGAGACGGTCAACTACGTCGACGCCCACGACAACGAGACCCTTTTCGACCTCAACATGTGGAAGATGCCCGGAGGCTCGCGCATGTCCGACCGGGTGCGGATGAACACCCTGTCTCTGGCCACGGCGACCCTCGGCCAGTCCCCGGTGTTCTGGCACGCCGGAACCGATCTTCTGCGCTCGAAGTCCATGGACCGCAACTCCTACAACTCGGGCGACTGGTTCAACGCCGTCGACTGGTCGGGAAAGGAGTCCAACTTCGGGGTGGGCCTTCCTCCCGCCAGGGACAACTCGGTCCGTTGGAAGGCGATGAGCTCCTACATGTCCGATCCGGCGAACAAACCGGGAAGGGCGGACATCGCCGCGGCCCACTCCCAGGCGCTCGACTTGCTCAAGCTGCGCGCGAGCACTCCTCTGTTCACGCTTGGGGACGCCGCCTCCATCCGGGAGAAGGTCTCCTTCCCGAACTCGGGCCCCTCGGCGACTCCCGGCCTTTTGGTCATGAACATCGACGACACGAAGGGCAAGGACCGCGACGGAATGCTTGACGGCGTGTTGGCCGTTTTCAACGCCTCGCCCAGGCCGATAACCGAGAAGATCGAGGGAATGGAGGGCAAAGCCTACGAGCTCTCCGAGGTGCAGGCGAAGGGATCCGACGACGTCGTCAAGGCCACCGCATGGGATCGCGCGACGGGAACCGTCACGATTCCCGCGCGCACCGTCGCTGTGCTCACGCTCCAGGCAACCAAGGCCGACGTCTAAGGGCCCGAGGCGGGGGCTTAAAGCTCGGAGGGCCAACGTCTAAGATTGGGCCCAAGAACTAAGGATCTTCCCGAGCGCGGTTCGCCGGGCGAGAGGGAGCAAACGAAAGGAACGAAACGTGGACGCACCCGTCGATCCGACCCAAACGGAGGCATGGGCGAAGCTTGCCAAGATCGCCTCCGTCTACACCCCTGATTTCCGGCGCGCATTTGCCGAAGACCCGCAGCGCGCCGAGCGCTACTCCCGCCGGGCCGCCGACCTTTTCGTCGACCTGTCGAAGGACTACCTGGACGAGGACGTCCTCGCCGCCCTGCTCGAACTTGCGGAGGAGACGGGCGTCGCCGCGCGTCGCGACGCCATGTACGCGGGCGAACACATCAACGTCACCGAGGACCGTGCGGTTCTCCACACCGCGCTGCGCAGGCCGGCAACCGACGAGCTGACGGTCGACGGCCAGAACGTGGTCGCCGACGTCCACGAGGTCCTCGAAAGGGTCTACGATCTCGCGAGGCGCGTGCGCTCGGGCGAATGGACGGGAGCCAGCGGCAAGCCGATCCGCACCGTCGTCAACGTGGGCATCGGCGGATCGGACCTCGGGCCCGTCATGGCATACGAGGCGCTCAAACCGTACGTCAAGAAAGGCCTCGAGTGCCGTTTCATCTCCAACATCGACCCGACGGACGCGGGGGAAAAGCTCCGCGGCCTCGACCCTGAGACCACCCTGTTCGTCATCGCCTCCAAGACCTTCACCACCCTGGAGACCCTCACGAATGCGAGGGCGTGCAGGGCGTGGTTGTTGGGCGGCCTCGCCGAGCGCGGGGTCGAGACGGAAGGCGCCGTCTCCAAGCATTTCGTCGCCGTGTCCACGAACCTGGAAAAGGTCGCCGAATTCGGCATCGATCCGGCAAACGCCTACGGGTTCTGGAGCTGGGTCGGCGGGCGCTATTCGGTGGACTCGGCCGTCGGCACGTCGCTGGCCATCGCGATCGGGCCTGAGAACTTCGCCGACTTCCTGTCTGGTTTCAGGGCGATCGACGAGCACTTTGAGCAGGCTCCCGCAGCACAGAACGTCCCCCTGCTCATGGGGCTTCTCAACGTCTGGTACACCAACTTTTTCGGCGCGGCGACCCACGCCGTGCTGCCCTACTCCCAGTACCTCCACCGCTTCCCCGCCTACCTTCAGCAGCTGACGATGGAGTCGAACGGCAAGCGCGTTCGTTGGGACGGCAGCGACGTCACCACCGGAACGGGCGAGGTGTTCTGGGGCGAGGTCGGAACGAACGGCCAGCACGCCTTCTATCAGCTCATCCACCAGGGAACCCAGCTGATTCCGGCCGACTTCATCGCCTTTGCCACTCCGCGCCACGCGCTCTCCGACGAGGACGGGACGGATCAGCACGAGCTGTTCCTCGGCAACTTCTTCGCCCAGACCAAGGCTCTCGCCTTCGGAAAGACGGCCGAGGAGGTCCGCGCCGAGGGCACGCCCGAGGCGATCGTGACCGCCCGCATCTTCCCGGGCAACAAGCCGACGACGTCGATCATGGCCCCCGAGCTCACGCCGTCGGTCCTCGGCCAGCTCATCGCGCTCTACGAGCACATCACCTTCGTGCAGGGCGCCGTCTGGGGGATCGACTCCTACGACCAATGGGGCGTGGAGCTGGGCAAGCAGATGGCCAAGGACCTGGGCCCGGCCATTTCCGGCGACGCCGAAGCCCTCGCGGCTCAGGATTCCTCGACCGCGAGCCTCATCGACTACTATCGCGCCAATCGCAAGTGAGACCCTGACGGGAGCCACCCCGCCGGGGACGGACTGGACGCCGATGTGGCTCTTGCCTGCTGCAATCGGAGCCAATCCGAACCGGAACGATTCGTCCCCGATGCGAATTGACTCGACCCGATGCGCATTCATCCGGGCCAGGTTTGATGTGCGCGCCGCCTTCTCGCCCAACGGGGCAGCCCTTTCACCCGTAGAGACGGCGGCGCGCACATAGGTGGCGGCTGGGCAAAAGCGCCGCCTTGTCACCGGCATTCTAGTTGTGCCCTTGACGCCGTAGGCCAAGCGACTTGTTAGTTTTCGGTTCGACGGCCGTTGGATCGTTCCCTCTATTTCGTCAGTCCGGCGTTCCGTCGGTTCATACACCCAACAATCTATTCTTCCAATTTTAGTGTTATAAAACCTATATCCTTTCATTTCAATGTCTTAGTTTTCTGTTATATAGGTTCTCTTGTTTTTCAAAGACGTTTAAGCGGTTTGCGCTTGATATGAGATCTTTATGTTTATAGACTGATTTAGTTTTCAGACTGGGGAGATCTGCACCCGTTTCCTCCTCGAAATTGATGGATTGTTCTTTACGCTTTGACTATTATTGAGGTAAGTCAATAGCCGTGAAATCGCGGAAGCCGCACCCATTGACGGTGCGGTTGCGGCAGCCGAGGGTTTCGACGCTTCGGGCCTTCGGGCCTTGTGGCAAGGCACATGAAAGAGCAAGGCAGGGGGAATCCGTGGGGATCTTCTATCTCGACAGAGACGGCTTCGATGCGCAATTGAATCTCTTGGTGTCCGCGGGGGATAACTTCGACAGCGCTAAAAACAAATTCTATGACGGTGTCAGAGAATCGAGTGAAATCTGGTCAGAGCTTAACGAGCTCGACCAATTTGGACTGCCCCTTCGGGATACGGTGGCGAGCATTGATGATCGACTGGGGCAGATATCGTCGCGGTATAAGGGGGTCGTTTCTGACCTTCAGCAAGCCGTGCAGAATTTTGAGGGAATCGACGAGGGTGAAAGGACGGCTTACATGACGAAGCTGAATGGGCTGACCGATAAGTTCGCCTACAATTCTACGAACACGACGGAAAGATAGGGTTTCGACTTAGCTTCAAGGTCTTTGACTGAAAACATAGCTTTTGGATTAAAGGCGGGACGCCTGGCTGAAGATGGGAGTCGGCCGTGCCGCTTATGCCGTTTTCAGCGTCGTCGAACCGACGATCATTCCGACCGTTTGCGAGCATACACCAATATATAAAAATTCATAGACGTTTAGAGTGCGTAGAGAACCTAGAAACACGGAAACAACCTAAAAACACAGAGACAACCTAGAAACACATAGAAAATTTACCGGATGCCGACGTCGATTCGAACGACGGCGACGGCAAGGCCGACGTCGGCAGGACGGAGGCCCGCTAAAACGAAAGGAGGAGTCGTGGCGACTCCCAATGCCGACAGGCTTCGTGGAATTGGACAGTGGGATCCAAGCGCCAACGACGCGACGAGCGACGTTCTGGGCGCAATCAAGGCAGAGCTCGATTCTGTGGCCGATTTGACCGAATCGGTCGCGACAAATCTGGGGTCGGCGATAAAAGGCTCCACCGCTGAGGCGGTGACGGCCAGCTTGGACGCCCTCGGCAAGAAAGTGCGTCGGCATTCCGAGGACATCGGGGTCATCGTGGAGGCGCGAAAAGAAGCTTTGGACGCCGGGCGAGAGGCGCAAAACAAGAACATAGAGATTCAACAGGAGCTGGCGGAGGCCCAGGCCCGGTACGATTCCGTCGTCAAAAAGGAACCGTACCTCCAAGCGGAAATGCGCGCCCTGCGGACGCTCGACGCCGATCATGCCAAGGCAGAGAATCAGGCGATCACCGCACTGAGCACTCTGCGAGAGCGGACGGCGGCGGCGATCCAGCGCATTCCGGCTCTCGGAGGCGAGGAAACAGGATCTTCCAACGGGGACGAACCCGGCAGGCGCCGTTCTGGCGACCGTCAGTCTTCCGACGGCAGCGATTCTCGCCGCCGGTCGGGCAACGGCGGCACGGGCGGCGACGGCTCCGGCAGCGGGCAAAATGGTTCGGGCGCGGGCGGCCCAGGTTCTGGCGGCTCTGGCGACGCCGGAGCTTCGGGCGGCTCCGCCTCCGGCCCGATTCGATCGGCGACGAGATGGTCGGCAACGATCCCCGACCCTTCCGCCGGAAGCTCAGGAAGCGTCTCGCCCGGCGGCGACGGCGGCCCGACGTTGCAGAGATCGCATTTCACGGTCCATCAGACCGGCGATGTTTCCCAGGGGGCGGTGCGCCCTTCGATCCTGCATTCGTCCTCCGTGCACTATCCGGCTGCGGCCGCCGCGGCGGCGACGGGAGGCGCCGCCGTCGCCGGGTACAAGGCCTATCAGGCGGTTCGCTCGGCGCGTGCGGCAAACCGGTCGGAGGCGGCAGTGCGGGCGAACGGCACGGCTGCGCAGGGCGCCAGAATGACTCGCGGTGCGACGACGGCCGCGCGCGAGGCTTCGGCGACGACGGCGAAGGGCGCTGCGGCGAAGGGCGCTTTGGCCCGGGGCGGCGCGTCGGGAATCGCCCGTCCCGCCGCAACCTCCGCACGCAGCGGCGGGATAGTTCGGGGAGCGACGACGGCGCAGCGCGCGGTCTCCCAGACGCCCGCTCGCAGTTCGGGCATCGTCAAGGGTGCGACGACGGCTTCGCGTGCAAGCGTTCCGAATGCGCCCCAAGGAACCTCCGGGGGAGCTGGACGTCCAGGGGCAGGTTCGAAGGCTGCGAGAAGCGGCGTCCGCGCCTTGACGGCCCGCGGCGCGCAGGCCGGGGCCGGTGCATCGTCCTCGGCGCGCGGAGGCAATTCGGGCCGCAGCGGCAATGTGGCGCGCGGAGCCGCGGCCTCCCGTGGAAACGGCTCGGCCGGTTCGGTTCGTACGGCCGGTTCGGTTCGCGGAGCCGGGGCGGCACGCGGAGGGACGGGCCTAGCCGGGGCAGCACGCGGAACGGGAGCGTCGGCGAAGAACGCGGCGGCTCAACGCGCGGGAATCGCTGGAGCGCGTGGGGCAGGCAGCGCCCGCGGGAACCAGGCAGGTCCGCGCGCTTCGACGGGCGCACAGGGCACAAGCTCCGCGCGCCCGGCTGCGTCCGGACTGAAAAACGGAACGTTCAAGCAAGGTGTTTCGCCACGGCTCGCGGGGTCGGTTGGAAAGGGCGGCATCGTCTGGCGGTCTGCCCCCGACGCAGCGCCAGCGTCCGCGACGACAAGGGCGGTCGCCGGATTGGCTGCAGGAAGAAGGCGGAACGGCGAGAAGGAGGCTCGGCGGCTCCCAGAAGGGCTCAGCCAGGCCTCCGACTACGAGCAAGGCAAGGAAGTCACCTTCCTGGAGGCCGGAACCTGGCAGTGCGGCGAGGCAGCGGCCTGGCAGCAGGACAAGGCGGTGCCGCCGAAGACCGGCGAGGCGGCGGCCTGGCAGCAAGGTCAGACCGCGTTGCCGCAGAACAAGGGGACTCAGCACAACGGCGCGGGAAATTTCTAGGCCCAAGGGACCTGAGACAAACGAGCCGCAGCGCCTATTCTTGACCGTGGGCGCGAGCGCGCCGAATATCGCGCCAACGCGCTGAGTCTACGACCGCGACGAATGAATCCAGACAAAGGAGACCTGATGGTTCGTACGCCAGTTACCGTCACCGTTACGGGCGCCGCCGGAAACATCGGCTATGCCCTCCTCTTCCGCATCGCTTCGGGCGCGCTGCTCGGCTCCGACACGCCGGTGCGCCTCAACCTGTTGGAAATTCCGCAGGCAGTGAAGGCCGCGGAGGGCACTGCCATGGAGCTCAACGATTCGGCTTTCCCGCTTCTTGAGTCCGTCAATGTCTACGACGGCATTGACGACGCGTTCGACGGGACGAACGTCGCCCTGCTTGTGGGCGCGCGCCCGCGCACCAAGGGAATGGAGCGAGCCGATCTCCTCGAGGCCAACGGCGGGATCTTCGGGCCTCAGGGCAAGGCCATCAACGACCGCGCGGCCGACGACGTCAAGGTCCTCGTCGTCGGCAATCCGGCGAACACCAACGCCGTGATCGCCATGCACTCGGCCCCCGACGTCCCCAAGTCTCGTTTCACCGCGATGATGCGGCTCGACCACAACCGCGCCATCTCGCAGCTGGCGGCCAAGACAGGTGCGCCCGTCGCGGACATCAAGAAGATGACGGTGTGGGGCAACCATTCCGCCGACCAGTACCCCGACGTCTCATACGCCACCGTGGCGGGCAAGCCGGCCTCCGAGCTGGTGGACGCCGAATGGCTGGAGTCCTTCTTCGTTCCGACCGTCGCCAAGCGCGGCGCAGCCATCATCGAGGCCCGCGGAGCGTCGTCGGCCGCCTCGGCCGCCTCGGCCGCCATCGACCACGTGTACAACTGGGTCAACGGCGTGCCCGAAGGCGACTGGGTCACCCCCGGCGTCTACCAGGACGGATCGCACTACGGCGTGCCCGAAGGGCTCATATTCGGCATGCCCGCGACGGCTGAGAACGGCGAATGGGTCGTCGTCGACGGCTTGGAGGTCTCCGACCGCACGCGCGCCGGAATCGAACACAACATCAAGGCCGCCCAAGAGGAATTGGACGCGGTTCGCGCCCTGGGCCTTATCAAGTAGCCCGCCTGCGGCAAGCAGCCCGCCTGCGGCGACCTTGAGGCCATCGTCGGCCTCCTCCTTCGGGAGGAGGCCTTCCTTTTGGTCGGGTGAGCTGAAACGAATTGGGTGCGCTGGAACGGATCAGCTGAGCTGAAACGAAAACGCGGCAATGAATAAGGCGCGGGGGCACTTCGAATCGACCGCTCCGCGAGCGGTTCTGCCCGGGCCCAAAGGCCTCCGCCCGTTGTAGGTTGACGAGGATCACAATGGGAGAAGTTTCCTGCGCCGTCCGCACCGCCGATTCTCCGATTTGGCAATGGCATCCGTAGTGAATCCGCTGCACACCGCCCCGTCAAGTCGTGCGCTCTGGGCGTAGAGGCGGCGCGTTTGTCGATTATGGAAGCCGTGTTTGTAGATTATGATTGATACACCACACTCAACGACTGGGATTATCGAGTACTTTAAGGTAGATTACTGCTTCGTAAGTGTTGGCTCCGAGGGATTGCCTCGCGGATCGCGCCCGCGAGGGCGGAAAGATGGGAGTGTTACTTGTCCAAAGAGCGTGTGGACAGTGCGGGAGAGCGTCTAGGCGAGGCGGGGCAGGCCCAGGCACATGTCGTTGGCCAGGCTCGTTTTCCGCTGACGGGAAAGCAGTCGCCTATCGTTCTCCATACAGAGCTCACAGGTTCGACGCAGGACGACCTCGCCGATTTGTGGTGCGAGGGCTCGGTTCCCGCGGGAGCCGTCATGATCGCCGACAACATGACGGCGGCCCGCGGAAGAGTCGGACGCCCATGGTTTACGCGAGCGGGGAAGTCCCTGCTCGTTTCCGTTCTTCTGGAGTTCGACGAATCGATCGCCGACTGTCTGGCATGGGTGACGCTCGCGGGCGCAATGGCCGCGCTCGAATCGGTTCGGCGGCACTGTGCGCAAGAAGGCGCGCCCGATGTGGCGATCAGCTGGCCCAACGACGTCGTCGCCCTCACGCCCGCGGGGCCGCGAAAGCTCGGCGGGCTTCTGGGCGAAGTCTGCGGCAGGCGCGACGGCAAGATCGCGTGCATCCTCGGATGGGGCTTGAACCTCTCGCTCGAGGCCGACGAGCTGCCGACGCCCACGGCCGCCTCCCTTTTGACTTCCGGCCTGAAAACAGCCGGGCGTGACGAACTCATCGCCACGTACCTCGAAGGCCTGCGCGCCCGGCTCGACGCATTGGTCGACGCCGGCGACCCGCAGGCTGCGGGCCTCGTCGACGAGGCCAACGCCGTCACGGAAACGCTCCGGCCGGGCGTCGTCGTGGGCCGCCCGCGCCTTGAACCGCTTGTGGGCGACGGCATTCGCGTCCTTCCGGACGCATCCCTTGAAATCCTGACGAGGAACGGCCTCGAAGCGGTCACCTCTGGCGAAGTCTCTCTGCTGGGCATGCAGCCCCGCGCGGAAGGAGAAGCACGTTGATTAACCGCGTCCTCATCGCGAATCGCTCGGAGATCGCGCTGCGAGTGATCCGAACGGCGCGCGACATGGGTGTCAAGTCCATCGCCGTGTACTCGGATTCGGATCGCGACGCCCAGTTCGTCCGGGAAGCCGACGAAGCGTATGCGCTGGTCGGAACCGCCTACGCGGAGACGTATATGAACGCCGAAAGGCTGCTGGAGATCGCGCGCAAGGCCGAGGCCGACGCCGTCCATCCTGGCTACGGCTTCCTTTCCGAGGTCCCAGAGTTCGCGCGGGCGGTGCTGGAGGCCGGCATGGCGTGGATCGGCCCGTCGCCGGAGGTCCTTGACGCCCTGGGGGACAAGATCAAGGCTCGCCGCCTTGCCGAATCTGTGAACGTCAGGCCCGTGGCAGGGCTGTCGGACCCCGTCACGGGCCGCGACGTCGTCGACGCCTTCGTCGCCGAAAACGGCTTCCCCATCGTGACGAAGAAGGCCGACGGCGGGGGAGGCCGCGGCATCACGGTGATGGAATCCGACTCCGACCTCGACGTCTTCTTCACCGCCCACGGGCACCACGCAGAAGGCTTCTTCGTCGAGCGCTTCATCCGCACGGCGCGGCACGTCGAAACCCAGTGTGCCCGCGACTCCTTCGGCAACTTCGCGGTCGTCTCCACCCGAGACTGCTCCGTGCAGCGCAGAAACCAGAAGCTCATCGAGGAGGCGCCCGCGCCCGCGCTGCCCCGGGGCGTCGAAGAGACCCTCGTCGATTGGTCTCACAGACTGTTCGACGCCGTCGGATACGAGGGGCTGGGCACCTGCGAGTTCCTCGTCGAAGCCGACGGCCGTGTTAACTTTCTTGAGGTCAACCCGCGATTGCAGGTCGAGCACACCGTCTCCGAAGAAGTGACGGGCCTCGATCTGGTCGAGCAGCAGATTCGCATCGCAGCGGGGAAGCGGCTCGCCGAGGTTCCCTCGCCGCGTGCTCACTCTTTCGAGTTCCGCATCACCTGCGAAGACCCCGCCTCGGGAATGATTCCCTCCACGGGCACCGTTTCGCGACTGCGCTGGCCGCTGGGCCACGGCGTGCGCATCGAGTCGGGAATCAACGAGGGCGACGTCGTCACGTCTGATTTCGATCCGATGCTCGCAAAGCTCATCGTCACGGCGCCCACGCGCGAGGCCGCGATCGCCCGCTCGCGCAGGGCCCTGGCGGAACTGGAGATCAAAGGGGTGGCGACGCCGGCGTCGATGTATTCGGCTGTGATCTCCCTCGACGAGTTCAGCCCGGCGCCGCCGTCGACGCGCTGGTTCGAAGACGTCGTCCTGCCCAAACTGGCGGATCCCGCGGAGGCCTCCTCCTTGGGCGTGGCCCCCGCGTCGTCGGTGAGCGCCACTCCCGCATCGACCGCAGCCGAGGAGAGGGCCACCTTCGTGGTGGAGCTTGACGGGCGCCGGATGGAGCTGACCGTCCCGCGCACGATGTTCGCCACGACGGTCGGAACGTCGCGCCACCGGGGCTTCCAGCCCCTTCGCGGAGGCGCCCGCGCACGGAACGATGCGAAATCCGGCGAACTCGTCGATCCGACGGGGATGGTCAACTCCCAGATCCAGGCGATCGTCGTCCGCGTGTGCGTCGACAGCGGGCAGCGGGTCTCCCGCGGCGACCTGCTCGTCGTGCTCGAATCCATGAAGATGGAGAGCTACGTCCACGCTCCCTACGACGGCAAAGTGACGGACATCGCCGTCGAGGCAGGCCAAAACGTGTCCGCTTATCAACCCCTCGTGCGAGTCGTGCGCAACGAGGACGAGACCACCGAGGAGAAATGATGTCGTTGACGAAACTCCGGACGCTTCCGGACACATCCCAGACGATGGACCTCACTCCGCACGAGATCCATCGCGAAGACTTCGCGGCCTACCAGCAAGGTCTCATCGATCTAGCCCAGGAAAAGGCAGAGGCGCGCCAGCATGCCGTCGGCAAGAAAACGGCCCGCGAACGCATAGCCGAACTCCTGGACGAGGGAAGCTTCACTGAAATCGGGCGCTTCCGCGGGGGCAACATGGCCGAAGGCTTCACCGGCGCGGGGGTCGTGACGGGAATCGGCACGGTTGCCGGAGAGTCGGTGGCCGTCTACGCTCAGGACTTCTCGATCCAAGGCGGCACGCTCGGCGAAGTCGAGGGCAACAAGATCACCGCCCTTATGGACAAGGCCCTCGAACTGCGCATTCCCATCGTTGCGATGCTCGACTCCGGCGGCGCCAGAATCCAGGAGGGCGTGCTCGCCCTTTCTCAGTACGGCCGCATCTTCAAAAAGACCTGCGAGGCCTCCGGCGTGATCCCGCAGATCTCCGTCATCCTCGGACCGTGCGCCGGCGGCGCCGTGTACTGCCCGGCCCTCACGGACTTCATCGTCATGACCCGGGACAATTCGCACATGTTCGTCACGGGCCCCGACGTGGTGCGCGCGACGACCGGCGAGGACGTCTCCTTCGCCGACCTGGGCGGCGCCGAGGTGCACAATTTCCAGTCGGGAGTGGCCCATTACCTGGCCGACGACGAAGCCGACGCCCTCGACTACACGCGCACGCTCTTGACCTACCTCCCGCCGAACTGCGAGGGCGCGGCCCGCAGATGGGACTACGAAGAGGGACCCGAGGACGCCGCCAACGCCGCGAGGCTCTCACAGATCGTCCCCGAGTCTTCGAAGCAGCCCTACGACATGGTCGAGGTCATACGCGCCCTCGTCGATTACGGCGAATTCGTGCAGGTCCAAGAAATGTTCGCCCAGTCGATCACGGTTGGCTTCGCCGCCTTCGACGGCGAGTCCGTGGGAATCGTCGCGAACAACCCGATGCACGAGGCCGGCACGCTCGACGTCGACGCCTCCGAGAAGGCCGCGAGATTCGTCCAATTCTGCGACGCCTTCAACGTGCCCGTCGTCACCTTGGTCGACGTCCCCGGGTACCGCCCGGGGACCGAGCAGGAACACGCGGGAATCATCAGGCGCGGCGCCAAACTCATCTGGTCCTACGCCACGGCCACAGTCCCGCTCGTGACCGTGACGCTGAGGAAAGCCTACGGAGGCGCTTACATCGTCATGGGTTCGAAGTCCCTGGGGGGAGACTTCAACTACGCGTGGCCGGGGGCGGAGATCGCCGTGCTCGGGGCCGACGGCGCGGTGGCCATCACCGGGCGGCGCGAACTGAAAAAGGCCGCTGAAGAAGGCAAGGACGTCGCCGCCGTCAAAGCCGAACTCGTGGAAAAGTACACGCGTGAGAACGTCAATCCGCACCTGTCGATAGAAAGTGGGCAACTCGACGCCATCATCACCCCGGAGACGACTCGTTCGTCGATCGTTTCCGCGCTGCGAATCGCACGGACGAAGAACCGTTCCCAATCCCGCACGAGCCGCCACGGCAACATGCCGATGTGAGCTGACGAAAGGCCAATCAATGAACTCCTACACCCCTTCCGCTTGGATCGCTCAATTCGCCGGGCAATCGACGCCCTGGCGGACGGAGCTGGCGGAGCTTGCGTCGGATCCCGCGATCGCGGCGAAGTTGGGCGCCATCCGCGACGCCGCGGAAAAGATCCTCGCCCCCGTGGCCCCCGAGCTGCTGACGGTCACGGGCCCCATGGATCTTCTGGGAGCGCCGCTTGTGGCCCCCGAGAACGCGGGGGCCACCGTTCCCGGAATCCTCCTGGCCCAATACGGGGCCTACCTCGACGTTCGGGAGGCCCTGCCGGAGCCCGTCGCGGCCGTCGGACATTCCCAAGGCGTCCTCGGCGCGGCCATGCTGCGCGACGACCACGCGCAGGTCCTCGCGCTCGCGCGCCTCATCGGCGCCGCCGCCACCCGCGAGACGCTTCTCGCCGGGGCGAGCCGCCGCGGCGAACACACACCCATGGTCTCCGTCAAAGGAGAGAACCTGGCCGACGTCGAACTTCCCGGCGACGTCGCCCTGGCGATCAAGAACTCCGCCACGTCCGAGGTGCTCTCCGGCGCGCCCAAGGCCCTCGAGGCGGCTTTGAAGGCGCTCAAGGTCGAGGGGGAGTACCTCGACGTCGCCGCCCCCTTCCACAATCCGGTGCTCGCACCGGCCGTGGAGCAGGTGCTCCAGTGGGTTCGCGCCTGCGGCGTCTCGCTTCCCGACGCCGCCGACCTGGCCCGCGCCGTGCTCACTGAAAGCCTCGACTGGGTTGCGGAGCTCCGCGAAAAGGTGCCCGCGGGGGCGACCGTCGTCGACCTTGGCCCGGGAACCGGCCTGGCGCGCCTGGCCGCGGAGAACTTCGCGGGGACCGGCGTGCACTACATCGAAGCGGGCACGGCCGAGTCGCGCGACGCGCTTGCCCAGGGAACCCCTCGCGAGACGGCCTCCCAGGATTGGTCCGTCTTCGCCCCGGCCGCCCGCGTCATCGACGGGAGGAAGGTCGTCGAAACCGCATTCACGCGGCTGACGGGCCGTTCGCCGATCCTCGTGGGCGGAATGACGCCGACGACCGTCGAGCCGGAGATCGTCGCCGCCGCGGCCAACGCCGGACATTGGGCGGAGATGGCCGGCGGCGGGCAGGTCACCGAGGAGATCCTCTCCGACCACCTCGACCGGCTCGGCGAGCTCCTCGAACCCGGCCGCACGGCCCAGTTCAACGCCATGTTCCTCGACCCGTACCTGTGGGGCCTGCACTTCGGTTCCCGCCGCGCGGTGTCGAAGAAGCGCTCGGCCGGGGCGCCGCTCGACGGCGTCGTCGTCTCCGCAGGCGTCCCCGAGCTTGACGAGGCGGTCGAGCTGGTCGAGCGCCTGCGATCCGAGGGATTCCCCTATGTGGCCTTCAAGCCCGGCACGGTGGCGCAGATCCGCCAGGTCGTGCAGATCGCCCGCGAGCTGAACGAGAAGGGCGCGGATCTGCCGCTCATCGCCATGGTCGAGGACGGGCAGGCCGGCGGCCACCACTCGTGGGAGTCGCTTCCCGAGCTGCTGCTTCCAACGTATGCGCAGCTGCGTGAGACCGGCGTCGTCGTGTGCGCGGGAGGCGGCCTCGGCGACCCCGAGCGCGCCGCCGACTACCTCGACGGCTCGTGGTCCGTCGCCCACGGGCGCCCGCCGATGCCCGTCGACGGCGTGTTCGTCGGAACCGCGCTCATGGCCTCCGCCGAGGCTGCCACGAGCCCCGCGGTCAAGGACCTGCTCGTGGCGACGCCCGGCATTTCCGAGGGCTGGGTGCGCAGGGGCGAGGTCCGCGGGGGAATGACCTCCGGGCTGTCCCAGCTGCACGCGGACCTCTACGAGGTCGCCAACGCGAGCGCAGCAGCCTCGAAGCTTCTGGCGGAGATCCCCGCCGAGGAGGTTGAATCGCGCCGCGAGGAGATCATCGAGGCGATCGACAAGACGGCCAAGCCGTACTTCGGCGACGTCGAAGAGATGACCTACCGCCAGATGCTCGAGCGCTACGTTGAGCTTGCCTGGCCTTGGGTGGACGAGTCCATGGAAAAGCGCTTCGTCGAACTGCTTCAGCGCGCGGAGGCCCGCCTGAGCGAGGCCGACCACGGCCAGATCGAGACCCTGTTCGCCGACGGCGCCGAGGATCCCGAGCGCGCCGTGGAGGCCCTCGCGGCCGCGCACCCGGCGGCCGAATCCGTCCTCGTGACGCCGACGGACGCCGCCTTCTTCGTCGAACTCTCGCGCAAATACCCCAAGCCCGTGCCCTTCGTCCCCGTCATCGACGCGGAGATCGTCCGCAGATGGGGGTCGGACAACCTGTGGCAGTCCCACGATCCGCGATATGCGGCGGACGCGGTGCGGATCATCCCGGGCCCGATCTCCGTGGGGGCCATCACCGAGGCAAACGCGCCCGCCGCCGACATCCTCGCCAAGTACGAGCAGGTCGCGGCTGCCCGCCTGGGCGAGGGCGAGAACGCCTTCAGCAGGATCGCCGCGACCGAGGACGAATACTTCCGGTCCGCCCGCTACGTCGTGTGGCGGGGGAGCCTCGTGCCCAACCCTGCCCTCATCGAGGGAGCGAGCCTCCATGAGGCCGAGGGCCCGGCCGCCGGCGGATGGGAGGTCCTCGTGCCTTTCGATTCCGTGTGGGACGGCACCGACTCGCTGACCCATCGCGTCCGCGACATCCGCATTCCGCTCGTGGCGCCCGAAGGCGCGGCCTCCGGCGCCTACCCGCTCGTGGACGACTCCCGGCTCTCCGCAGCCATGCGCGGCCTGCTGGAGGCGACGGCCGGTGTGGGCTCGACGACGGCGGGCGGAACCCCCATCGAGTCCCTTCCCGGCGACGGCGAGGCCTTCTCCTTCGACTTCGGCCGCGACGCGGCCGCCGCCCACGCACTCGTGTGCGAGCCCCCCGAGGCGGTCGACGCAGGGGCCGTGCCGAGCGCCCTGTTCGGCTCGTGCTGGCCGGCGATATACGGCGCGATCGGCTCTGCCGTCCGCGACGGCTACCCCGTCGTCGAAGGCCTGCTTTCGACCGTCCACCTCGATCACTCCGAGCGAATCGCGGCCTCCCTCGACGAGCTGGCGGGGACGCTGACTGCGACCTCGCACGTGACCGGCGTCGCCGACACCGCCGCGGGCAGAGTCATCGGCGTCGACACCCGGGTCGTGGACGGCGACGGCCGAGAGGTCGCCTTCTTCGCCGACCGTTTCGCCCTGCGCGGTCGCGTGGGCGGAGAGCAGCTTGAGGATCCCGAGCCGCGGGCGGGGGTCGGCGACGTCGTCGACACGCCGCGCTCCGTACTCGGCTCAGCCAAGGTCTCCGCGCCGACGGACATGACCGCCTTCGCCATCGTCTCGGGCGACTACAACCCCATCCACACGTCGCGCAGGGGGGCGAAGCTCGCCGGGCTCGACGAGCCGATCGTCCACGGCATGTGGCTGTGCGCGGCCGCGGAGTACGCGACCCAGAAGATCGCGGGAACGAGGATTCTGGGGTGGACGTACAGGATGTTCGGAATGGTCGCGCTGGGCGACGTCGTCGACGTGCGCGTCGAACGCGTCGGACGCATTCGCGGCGGAGGCTTGGCCCTCGAGGTCTCGTGCACCGTCGACGGGGTTCTGGTGGCCACTGCGACGGCGGCCGTGGCCGCCCCGAGCACCGCCTACCTGTATCCCGGGCAGGGTGTGCAGTCCCAGGGGATGGCTCTGGACGAGCGCAACGAGTCGGCCGCGGCGCGGGCTGTGTGGGAGCGCGCCGACAAGCACACCCGCGAGAAGCTCGGCTTCTCGATCCTCGCTCTGGTTCGCGACAATCCGCGCGAACTCGTCGCGGGCGGCGTGCGCTACCACCATCCCGAGGGCCTGCTCAACCTCACCCAGTTCACCCAGGTGGCGCTGGCCACCGTCGCGGCGGCCCAGACCGAAAGGCTCGCGGCCGAGGGCGCGCTCGTGGAAGGGGCGATGTTCGCCGGGCATTCGCTGGGCGAGTACACGGCGCTTTCTTCGTACGGGCGGGTCTTCCCGCTGGAGGCCCTCCTTGAGATCGTCTTCCAGCGCGGCTCGACGATGCACAATCTCGTTCCGCGCGACGCGCAGGGCCGCTCAAACTACCGCATGGGGGCGCTTCGCCCCAGCCAGTTCGGGGTGAGCGACGTCGTCGGCTACGTCGAATCGATCTCCGAGGAGACGGGCGAGTTCCTTGAGGTCGTCAACCTCAACATCGAGGGCCAGCAGTACGCCGTGGCCGGAACCGTCGCGGGCCTTAAGGCCCTGGAGCGCGACGCGAACGCCCGGGCCGAGGCCGCGGGCGGCAAGCGATCGTTCATCCTCGTTCCCGGCATTGACGTGCCCTTCCACTCGCGCGTCCTGCGCAACGGGGTGGACGACTTCCGCGAGCTTCTGGAAGACCTGCTGCCCGAGAAGATTGAGGCCGACGCCCTCGTGGGCCGCTACATACCCAACCTCGTGGCCAAGCCCTTCGAGCTGACAGAGGAGTTCGCGAGGCTCATCCTCGACGTCGCCCCGTCGACGATGGTGGCCGAGCTCGTCGAGGACTTCGACGGCCTGCTCGAGCGCGACCGCTACCGCGTCATCCGCACGCTGCTCATTGAGCTTCTCGCGTGGCAGTTCGCCTCGCCCGTGCAGTGGATTGATACGCAGAACGTGCTCTTGGAGGAGGGCGTGCGCGAATGGGTCGAGGTTGGCCTCGCCACCGCGCCGACCCTCGCCAACATCGGGGCGCGGACCGTCGCCCAGGCGGGCGCGGATGTTGCCGTCATGAACGTCGCGAGGGATTCTCAGCGCGTCAGGCGCGAAGACGTGGCCGCGGCCCCGGTTGAAGAGGCCGGCGAGCTGCAGGCGGCTGAATCGTCCGCCGACGCCGGAAAGGCAGCGGCGCCCGCCGATTCTCAGCCTCAGGCGGCTCCCGAGCAGAATGCGCCCGCGCAGGAAGCGCCGGCCGCGCCTGCCGCTCCTGCGCCTGCTGCCGCGGCGGGGCCCGTCGAGGACCTTCCCTTTACCGCGGCCGACGCGTTGGACGTGCTGCTCGCCGTCCACGCGAAGCTGCGGCCCGAGCAGATCGTCGACGCCGACACCGTCGAGACGTTGACGAACGGCGTCTCTTCGAAGCGCAACCAGGTGCTCATGGACCTGACGGCGGAGTTCGGCCTGTCGTCGATGGACGGCGCCGCCGAGGCGCCCATGTCCAAGCTCCGAGCCGGGGTTTTGGCCGGCGCCCACGGATACAAGCCGTTCGGAGCGGTGTTGAGCGAGGCCATTTCCGGCCGACTCCGCCAGATAGCCGGCGCCGCCGGCGCCAAACCGCAGCGCGTCCCCGAATACCTCGCCTCGGCGTGGGGCCTGGGCGAGGGGTGGGCGACGCACGTCGCCGCTGCCATCGTGCTCGGCTCCCGCGAAGGAAAATCGCTGCGGGGAGGCGAACTCGCCACGATAAAGCCGTCGAAGAAGTTCGACGCGACGATCGACGAGGCTGTCGCCCAGGTGGCCGCCGCCCGCGGAATCGCCGTGTCAAAGGCCAGCTCGGGCGGCGGATCGGGGACGATGGTCGATTCGGCCGCCCTCGAAGAGATCACGGGGCAGATGACCTACGCCCTGGCGGCGACCGCCCGCGAGCTTCTCGCCCGCCTGGGCAAGGAGCCGCCCGCGCAGCAGGCGGGCGGCGACAATGCCGACGACCTCGCGCTGCGGGCCGCCGTGTCCGCCGAGCTCGGGGACGGCTGGGAGAAGTTCGTCGCCCCCGCGTTCACCCCCGACCGGGCCGTCCGCCTGTGCGACCGCTGGGCGAGCGCCCGCGAGGACGTCGCGCGGATCGCCGCGGGGCAGGAGGTCGAAGGGAACTTCGAATCGACCGGCGAGGAAGTGGCGAAGCAGGCCCGATGGCATGCCGAGCGCTGCCCCGAGCGCGCCGAGCGCCTCCTCGCGATCGCCGCGGCCGCGGAAAGCTCCGGCCCCGGTCAGTTCAGCGGAAAAGTCGCCGTCGTCACCGGCGCCTCGCCGAGGTCGATCGCGGCGTCCGTCGCAGGCAGGCTCTTGGCGGGCGGTGCGACCGTCGTCGTCACGACCTCGCGACTGGACTCCGGGCGCCTCAACTGGGCCGCTGAACTTTATCGGCGCAGCGCCCGCGGCGACGCCGAACTGTGGATCGTCCCCGCCAACCTCGGTTCGCTGCGCGACATCGACGCCCTCGTCGAATGGATCGGCGCCGAGCAGCGGGTGACGCTCGGCGCGGCGACCAAGGTGCTTAAGCCGGCGTTCGTTCCCGACATCCTCTTCCCGTTCGCCGCGCCTCCCGTCCGCGGCACGCTCGACGACGCCGGGGCTGCGGCCGAAAACCAGGCCCGCGTGCTCCTGTGGGGAGTCGAGCGGCTGATCGGCGGCCTTTCCCGCATCGGCGCCGACACGCACGTCGGCCACCGCCTTCACGTGGTCCTGCCCGGATCGCCCAACCGGGGAACCTTCGGCGGCGACGGCGCATACGGCGAGGTCAAGGCGGCTCTCGACGCCGTCGCCAACAAGTGGGCCAACGAGCCGTGGGGCGCCAGGACGTCGATCGCCCACGCCCTCATCGGCTGGGTCAAGGGCACGAACCTCATGGGCCACAACGACCCGCTCGTCGCCGCGGTCGAAGCCGCGGGGGTCCGCGTGTGGAACACGGAAGAGATTGCCGAGAGGCTGCTCGATCTGTGCACCGATGAGTCCTTGGAGGCGGCTGCCCGCGCCCCGATGGTCGTCGACCTGACCGGCGGGATGGACAAGGTCAATCTGCGCGAGCTCGCCAAGGGACTCAAGCTTCCGAGCGCGCCCGAGGAGGCCGAGGGCCCGGCCACGATCGGAGCGCTCGCCACGCCCGCCGGGGTCGCGAGCGGGCGCACCCCGGGGCGCGAGGCCTTCGCGGGCGGCTCCGCCAGGCCGGAAGACCTCGTGGTCGTCGTCGGCGTCGGCGAAGCCGGGCCGTGGGGCTCCTCGCGCACCCGCCTCGCCGCCGAGCTGGGAATCCAGGGCACCGGCGAGGTCGACATGACCGCGGCGGGCGTCCTCGAGCTGGCCTGGATGATGGGCCTGCTCGAATGGCACGACACGCCCAAACCGGGTTGGTACGACGCTTCGGGAAGCGTCGTACCCGAAGAGGAGATCTACGAGCGCTATCGAGACGAAGTCGTGGCCCGCTGCGGCGTCCGCTCCTTCGTCGACGACGGTCCGCTCGTAAACCTCGGGTCCATCGACATCGAGGAGGTGCGCCTGGATTCCGACGTGACCTTCACCGTCGCCGACGAGGCCGCCGCAAACTCCCTTGTCGAGGCGGACCCCGAGAATACGTCTGCCGCGCTGGTCGACGACGAATGGACCGTGACCCGCAAGGCCGGGGCGCTGACCTACGTTCCGCGAAGGGCGACCCTCAGCCGCACCGTCGGCGGCCAGTTCCCCGACGGCTTCGACCCCGCGCACTGGGGGATTCCCGCATCGATGATCGAGTCCTCCGACCGCATGGCCATCTGGAACCTCATGACCACGGTCGACGCCTTCATCGGAGCCGGGTTGACCCCCGGAGAGCTGCTGCGCAGCGTCCACCCGAACGAGGTGGCCTCCACCCAGGGCACGGGATTCGGCGGAATGTCCTCGATGCGGCAGTTCTACCTCGACAGGTTCACGGGCCGCTCGCGCCCGCAGGACCTCCTGCAGGAGACCCTCGGCAACGTCATCGCCGCGCACACGATGCAGTCCTACGTGGGCGGCTACGGGTCGATGATCCACCCGGTCGGCGCGTGCGCCACCGCGGCCGTCTCCGTCGAGGAGGGGGTCGACAAGATCGCCTGCGGCAAGGCGACCTTCGTGGTGGCCGGCGGAATCGACGACATCGGATTGGAGTCGATCACCGGGTTCGGCGACATGACGGCGACGGCGGACTCGGCGGCCATGGCCCGCCAGGGCATCGACGAGCGCTTCTACTCCCGCGCGGGCGATCTGCGCAGGGGAGGCTTCGTCGAGGCGCAGGGCGGCGGAACCGTGCTGCTCGCCCGCGGCGACTTCGCGTTGGAGACGGGCCTGCCCGTTCTGGCCGTCGTGGCCCACGCGCAGTCCTTCGCCGACGGCGCCCACACGTCGATCCCCGCGCCGGGGCTCGGCGCGCTGGCCGTCGGCCGCGGAGGCAAGAACGCGCGCTTCGTCAAGAGCCTGGCCGCCCTGGGGATCACCCCGGACGACGTCTCGGTGGTCTCCAAGCACGACACCTCGACCAACGCGAACGACCCGAACGAGGCCGAGCTGCACGTGCGGCTGGCAAAGGCCATCGGACGCACCGAGGGCAACCCGCTTTACGTCGTGTCGCAAAAGTCGCTGACGGGCCACGCGAAGGGCGGCGCCGCGCTGTTCCAGCTCGCCGGGCTGACGCAGATCCTCGCCAGCGGGCTGATCCCCGGAAACAAGGCGCTCGACTGCCTCGACCCCGTTTTCGAGGAAGACCCCTACCTCGTGTGGCTGCGCTCGCCGTTCCAGCACGAGGGCGTCAAGGCGGGCCTCATCACCTCGCTTGGCTTCGGCCACGTCTCGGCCTTCATCGCGCTGGCTTCTCCGGACGCCTTCGAGGCGGCCGTGGCGCGCGCGCACGGAGACGAGGCCGCCGACGAGTGGCGCAGACGCGCCGACGGGCGCACACACGCGGGCGCGGTTCGCCTGGAGAAGGCTATGCTCGGCAAGGCAGAGCTCTTCGAGGGCATCAAGGACAGGCGCTTTGCCGGCGACATCCACGAGGACGAGTCTGCAATGCTGCTCAATCCCGACGCCCGCCTCGGCGCCGACGGCTTCTACCCGAGGGTCAAGGCCGACGGCGAGGAATGACGGCTGAGCGACGACGAGGCTGCTGCCGACCCCCGGAATCGGGGTCGGCAGCAGCCTCGGTTTGCCGCTTCGGCGGCCGCGGCCGACGGGGGTCGCCTATGCGTTTGCCGCTCCAGCGTTTCCTCGGCGTCGACATCGGCTCCTCGGCGTCGACATCGGCGCGCAGGGCGGCCTGCGTTTTCGCCGTATCCGCATTTCGGCTCATGACGGATGCGCATTTTGGCGCATGACGGATGAAGGAGAGCCCATGCCGATGGCGGGGGAGAGGATCCGATGATTCTCGGCGTCGGGTTGGACGTCGTCGACGTCGCAGCTTTCCGCGAGCAGCTGGAACTGCCCGGAACGGCGTTCGGGCGGGCGTTCACGGCGCGGGAACGCCGAGAGGCGGCTGGAGTCAACGTCGCCGAGCGTTTGGCCGCGCGGTGGGGAGCGAAGGAGGCGTTCATCAAGGCCTGGAGCGCCGCGCTCAAGGGCCGGCCGCCGGTTCTCGGAGAGGTCGCGTGGCACGAGATCGAGGTGGTCACAGACGCCTGGCATCGGCCAGGGCTTGCGCTGCATGCCGATGTGGCAGAGGCTTTCGCCAATTCGGTGGGCCTGGCCCGCATCCACGTCTCGCTCAGCCACGACGGCCCGGTGGCCCAGGCCATCGTCGTCCTCGAATCCGAGGCCGCGGCTGACGGCGCAGCAGGGGCCGGCCCCGGAATGAAAAGAACAATCCCGGATTGAAAAGGCGATCCGGAGCGGATCGAAAAACGCACCGTCGACCGACGGACCGCTGAAAGCCATAAACGGACCGCTGGAAGCCATAAACGGACCGCTGGAAGCCGTAAACGGACCTAGTGAAAGCCTTGAAACTGCCCTGCGCCCTAATGAGTTAAGTTTAAAGGAACTGGATGGCTTTAATTTGGATGGATTTGAAGCAGAAGATTAGTTTTAAAGCAGAAGATTAGTTTTAAAGCAGCAGATTAATTTTAAAGCGCTGAGTTAACTTTAAATCACTTATCGCCGTCTTGCCCGGGCGCGGCGTTGCAGACTCACCCGGGCGCGGCGTCGTCGGCGGCAAAAGAACGCCGTCTCGCGCCCTTCAGTGGAAGAAACGGAGTTCCGGGCCGAGCGGAGGAAAGAAGTCCCACGTTGAGCGGGAGAAAGTTCCGGGCCGAGCGGAGACAAGCAGTCTCACACTCGGCAAGAGAAGGAAGTCTCACGCCGCTCGGAAGAAATACGGCAGGGCGTTGTACAGGTACGTGTGGGCGGACGTGTAGTTGTGGCCTTTTCCGTTCACGACGAGAAGAGTGAGATTCCCGTTGGCGAAACTCGTGTCCGTATAGTCGAAGGCCTTTCTCTCCTCGAGCATCCTGTCCACCATTTTGGTCATGTAAGGCCTGACGCTGTCATCGGTTCCCGTCGCAGCGAAAATGAAGTAGCCCCTCCTGCCGGCGCCGGATTTTTGAGCGACGTTCGCGAGGTCCTCAACCCCCTGACTGGGATCGTAGTTCCGCGAAAAGACGCTGCCCCTGTAAATCCCGCTGATGGGAAGGAAGTACTCGAAATACTTCAGATTGCTGCGGAAAACCGACCATGTGGCGCCTCCGCCCAGGGAGAATCCGCCAAACGCGCGATGCTCCCGGGAGGCGGCGAAGGCCTCGGGGGTCGTGCTAGTCGCGTGCGTGCGGTATTTGCCCTCTACGGCGGGCATGAGGTCCTTCGTCAGCTCTGTCGGGAAAGCGGGGAAAGTCGAGGAGAATCGGTCGCTTCCCCGGCGTATGGTCGGCATCGCCACGATCGTCGGGGAGATGCGCTTGTCAGCGATCATGTGGTCGAGGATGTTCTTGGCCGTGGTCGGTTTGGACTGCGTTCCCAGCCATGTGCGCTCGTTCCCCTGCGAACCGTGCATGAGGTACAGGATGTTGTAGCGCTGAGACGAATTGTCGCTGTACCCGTAAGGAAGGTAGACGACGGCCTTCTTCGTGATCGTCGTTCCCGGCTTTTCGGGATCGGAAGTGCGATACTCGATCGTCTCCAGCCGCCCGGCCTTTGAAGCCTCGCTCCGATAGGAGCTCGGTATCTCGGTGAAATGGAAGGGCTTGAAGGAGGACGGGGCCGACGTCGAAGAAGCCGACGCCGAGGGCCCGGGCGCGTCCGACGCGCTCGACGTCGCCGGGGCCGCCGTCGAATCGCTTTGCGCCGCCTTGGCGTATCCGGCCGGCGCCGGCGACGGGCGCAGCGCGATCGGCGTCTCTTTGCCCGCTCCGCCCGATTTTCCTGTGCCTGAGGCAACGCCGCTCGACGCCCCGCCGCCGGGAGAAAACTCCCCGGCGCACCCGGCGAGGGCGGGAAAGGCCGCGAGCGCGGCGCACAGAAGAGGGGCGGCGAGCCGGGAGCCCGGCCGTGTCGACATGTATTTCATCGTGTTCCCGTTGCCGAGTCGAAAGAATGCAGTGCAGTCGATTAAACAGTCTTAGTCTGGACGAATCCTGTGCGCAGGCCCGCGGACCGCCCTCGTATCCCCGAGGAAAGGTTGAGGCAAGTTCTCGAGAAAAGTCTGCGGCGAAAGGGCATTGATATGACACAGGCGAGGATGGAGCAAGCGAAGAGCTCTTGAGAGTTGATTAAAGCGCTCTTGAAAATTGATCGAGGTGTTTTCCTTGCGGCAGGGGAACGCTTCCCAAAGGACCGCGTCTCCCGGGGGATATGATGAAAGCCTGGGTAAAGTCCAGGAAATGACAGAACGACTAATGGATGGCGGAGAACGCACATGAATAACGAAGAACGCAACATTGAACGTCACGCAGACGGAGAAATCCGGGCAGATGAAAGGCCCCTCGCGCAGAGAACGCCCGTCCCGGGGGCGGAAGGCACGCCGGGTGCGCGGGGCAAAGTGGTCGTCATGCGAAGGAAAAAGTCCTTCTCCTCCAACGATTTCGCCATTGAGGACGAAAATGGAGACGAAATGGGCGCAATAGTTGAGGCGGAAAGGAAAGCTCCGCGCTTCTTCAGGGCCTTTCGCGACTTCGACATAGGAGGTCCCCGCATCGGCCTTCGAGCACGAATCACCCGGAAGACGTTGAAGCCTCGAGGGGTCCGCACGCTTTACGCGGTTGTCGGCCCAGACGGCTCGCCCTTGGCGGAGGTGAGAATCAGAACGACGTTTATCGGCAAAATCGTCATCGTCCCGACCGAAGGCAAGCCGATGGAGCTTCGCATGAAAGGCCTGCGCCGGTTCGAGGTCGTCTCCCTCGAGTCGAAGGCCAAAATCGCCGCCGGGGACCTTCGCACGCGCAAAGGCGTCCGCATTGCCTTGGAGTTTTCCCCTGGCGTCTCCTCGGAATGGCAGGCGCTGATCATGACGGCGGCGTTGGCGTTTGATTTGACGCGGAGAATTAGGAGCGCCTTCTTCTCTTCCTCTGTTCTTTCGCGTTTTCTTACGCGGCAGTTTTTGCGCGACTGATGTCGGCGTTTGAGCCGATCGACGCCTGAGGGCGGGCTGGCGCCCACGTCTTTGCTGATTGTGTCGGAGGCATCCGGTAGCCTTGAAGGGATGCCGAAAGAAGGAGGAAAAGTGAGGGATTTCGACCAGTCGGCCTCCGCCGTCGATCCCGAGGTGGCCGCCGTGCTCGAGGCGGAATTGGCCAGGCAGCGCGGGACGCTCGAAATGATCGCGTCCGAGAACTTCGTGCCGCGAGCCGTGCTGGAAGCTCAAGGCTCGGTGCTGACCAACAAGTACGCCGAAGGGTACCCCGGCAGGAGGTACTACGGCGGGTGCGAAGAGGTCGACAAGGTCGAAACGCTCGCGATTGAACGGGCGAAGAGCCTGTTCGACGCCGAATACGCCAACGTCCAGCCGCATTCCGGCGCGCAGGCCAACGCGGCGGTCTACCACGCCCTTCTGTCTCACGGCGACACGGTCATGGGGCTCCAGCTCGCCCACGGCGGGCACCTCACCCACGGGATGAAGATCAACTTCTCCGGCAAGAACTACGACATCGCCGCCTACGGGCTCAATCCCGAGACGCATCGCATCGACATGGACATGGTTCGCGAGCAGGCGCTCGCCGTCCGGCCGAAGATGATCATCGCCGGATGGTCCGCCTACCCGCGCCAGCTCGACTTCGAGGCCTTCCGGCAGATAGCCGACGAGGTCGGCGCCTTCCTGTGGACCGACATGGCCCATTTCGCCGGGTTGGTCGCGGCCGGGCTGCACCCGAACCCCGTCGAGCATTCCGACGTCGTGACGACGACAATCCACAAGACCCTCGGAGGCCCCCGCTCGGGAATGATTCTCTCCCGCGACTCTTCGGCCTACGCCAAAAAGCTCAACTCCGCCGTCTTCCCCGGGCAGCAGGGCGGCCCGCTCATGCACGTCGTCGCCGCCAAGGCCGTCGCCTTGCGCATCGCCGCAACCGAGGCGTTCAAAGACAGGCAGGCCCGCACCGTCGAGGGGGCGAAGATCCTCGCGGAAAGGCTGAACGCGCCGGACGTCGCCGCGGCGGGAGTCGGCCTCGTCACCGGCGGAACCGACGTCCACCTGGTTCTCGTCGACCTGCGGAATTCGGACATGGACGGCCAGCAGGCCGAAGACCTCCTCGACGACGTCGGCATCACCGTCAATCGGAACGCCGTGCCGTGGGACCCCCGCCCGGCCGCCGTCACATCGGGGCTGCGCATCGGCACGCCGGCGCTCGCCACCAGGGGCTTCGGGGCCGCCCAGTTCGAGGAGGTCGCCGACATCCTCGCCGCGGCGCTCGTCGCCGGGAGAGGCGCCGACGTCGAGGCGCTGCGCGGGCGCGTCAAGAGGCTCACCGACGAATTCCCGCTGTACGAGGGGCTCGAGCAGGTGCGCAAATGACGGGCGGCGTCCCCGCGGCTGGGCAGGGCGGGTCGCCGGCCGCGCGCAAGCTGGACGGCAAAGCGACCGCGGCCGCGATCAAGGCCGAGCTCGCCGAGCGCGTCAAGGCGCTGCGGGCCGAGGGGAAGGCGCCCGGGCTCGGCACGGTGCTCGTGGGCGAAGACCCCGGATCGGTGTCCTACGTGGCGGGCAAGCATCGCGACTGCGCGGAGGTCGGCATCGAGTCGATCCGCGAGGATCTGCCCGCGTCGGCTTCGCAAGAGGAGATCGTCGCCGCCGTCGAGCGGCTCAACGCCGACCCGGCGTGCACCGCCTACATCGTCCAGCTGCCGCTTCCGCGGGGAGTCGATCAGAACGCCGTCCTCGAACGCATCGATCCGAACAAGGACGCCGACGGCCTCCACCCGACGAACCTGGGAAGGCTGGTCTTGTCGGTCGGCGGCGAAATTCGCTCGCCCCTTCCCTGCACGCCCGCGGGAATCCTCGAGCTGCTGAGCCGCCACGGGGTGTCGCTGCGGGGGAAGAACGTCGCGGTCGTCGGCCGCGGGGTCACCGTTGGCCGCTCGATCGGTTTGCTGCTGACACGGCGCGGCATCGACGCAACCGTCGTCAACTGCCACACCGGCACCGCAAACGTGGAGGAAATCGTCCGCCGCGACGACGTCGTCGTCGCGGCGGCAGGCGTGGCCCGCCTCGTCACGCCCGAATGGATCAAGCCCGGCGCCGCGGTCGTGGACGTCGGAGTCTCGCGGATCGTCGACCCCGAAACCGGGAAGGCCCGCATCGTCGGCGACGTCCACCCGGACGTGGCCGAGGTCGCCGCATGGCTCTCGCCCAACCCCGGCGGGGTCGGGCCCATGACCCGGGCGATGCTTCTGGCCAACGTCGTGGACATCGCCGAAAGGAAGCCATGCGCATAGCAACGTGCAACGTCAACGGAATCCGCGCCGCGGCCCGCAAAGGCATGGGGGAGTGGATCGCGTCCGCGAAGGCCGACGTGCTGCTCCTCCAGGAAGTGCGGGCGCCCGAAGAGCTCGTGGCGCCGCTCGTCGGGGAGGGATACAAAACGATTCCCTGGCCCTGCGAGATCAAGGGGCGCGCAGGCGTCGCGGTCGCGGTGCGCGAAGGGATCGAAACCGGCGCCGTCGTGCGCGGAGTCAGCGAAGACCAGCCGCCTGTCGATACCGGAAGGTGGCTCGAAGTCGAACTGCCGGAGCTCGGCCTGCGCGTCGTCTCCGCCTACCTCCATTCCGGCGACTCCTCGAGCAAGGAGAAGATGGACGCCAAATACGCCCATCTCGACCTGGTCGAAAAACGACTGGCGGAACTGAGCGAAGGCGGGGGGCGTTTCCTCGTCGCGGGCGATTTCAACATCGTGCACACGCCCCTCGACATCACGAATTGGAAATCCAACCACAATCGGACCTCGGGCGTGCTGGACGAGGAGATCGCCTACCTCGACCGGTGGTTCGGTCAGATGGGCCTCGCCGACGTCCAAAGGCGCCTCGACCCGGACAGCCAGGGGCCCTACACTTGGTGGTCGCAAAGGGGGAAGGCCTTCGACAACAACACGGGGTGGCGCATCGACTACCATCTGGCCAGCCCGTCTCTCGCGGAAAAGGCCGACGCGTACCGGATCGACAGGGCGCCCTCCTACGACGCGAGGTTCTCCGACCACGCGCCCCTGATCGTGGATTACACGCTGTGAGGCTTGAGCTGATGCGAAACTGGAAGATTTGGCTCGGGCGCTTCAAAGAGCTGCGAGTGACGCGGGGATTCGTGCGGTACGGCACGGCCCGCGGCGGAGTGCTCGCCGGCGGCATCGCCTACTCGGCCCTCTTCGCCCTCACCGCCGCCATGACGATCGCGTGGACGGCGTTCATGGCGCTCATGGGCTCGGACAGTCGGCTGCGCGCCGACGTTCTCCGAGGATTCGACCGCGTCCTGCCGGGAATTCTCAAAACAGGCGACGGCGGAGGCATCGTCGACCCCGACTCGCTCGTCCTGAAGTCCGCCGTGACGCCCGCCTCCGTCCTGGCCGGCCTCGTCCTGCTCTTCACCGCGACGTCTGTCGTCGCCAACGTCGGCAAGTCTGTTCAGGCGATGTTCGGCATCGTCAGCCTCCACATCGGCCTTGCAGCCAGGCGGCTGCGCTCGCTGGGAGGCTTCGTCGTCCTCGCGCTGGGAGTCGGAGCGTCCTCCGTCCTCACGGTCTTCGGCGGCCTGGGGGCGCTCGTTTCCTTCGCCGTCGACGTCGGGGTCGTAGCCTTCATCTTCCGCGTGGTGGCAGGGGTCAGAATGCCGAGGCGCGACCTGCTTCTCGGCGCGACGTCGGCCGCCGCAGGAACCACGATCCTCAGGCTCTGCGAAAAGGTCCTCATCGGCTCCGTCTCCGACAACGCGCTCCTGGCGTCCTTCACGGCGGTCGCTTCGCTTCTTCTCGGATTGAACCTCGCAAGCCGCATCCTTCTCGTGTGCGCAGCGATCGCGGCCAACCCGCCGACGCCCTACGTCCCGGCCACGCGCGACGAGCTCCACGCGACGCAGACGCCGAACTACGTCACCCTCTCCGCGCCCCACACCCTTGACTGGCTGCACAACCCGCTTTCGGGGAGCGTCATTCCCGCGGACGCCGACGGCGTCGCCTCCGCCGACGCCGGATCCGGGCGGCGCCCGGACTGCCGAAAACCCGACCAAAGCCCAGCCGACGAGCTCGGCGGAACGGAGAAACCATGACCTTCCACGCCATCGTCCCCGCAGGCGGAGCCGGCACGCGCCTGTGGCCTCTCTCCCGCCGCAGCGCGCCGAAATTCCTGGCCGACCTCACAGGATCCGGGAAAAGCATGCTCCAGGCCACCGTGGACCGGCTCGCGCCGATAACCGACGACGTCACGATCGTCACGGGCGCCGCCCACGCCGACGCCGTCGCCGCGCTCGTGCCTGGCGCGTCGCTCGTCGTCGAGCCGTCGGCGCGGGGAACGATGGGCGCGATTGGCCTGGCCGCGGCCATCGTCGAGGCCCGCGACCCCGAAGCCGTGGTCGGCTCCTTCGCCGCCGACCATCTCATTGCAGACGAGGAGGCCTTCAGGCGGGCGGTTTTGCGCGCCGCGGAAGCCGCCGAGCAAGGCTACGTCGTCACAATAGGGATTTCCCCCGACCGCCCATCGACCGCCTACGGGTACATTGAAGCGGGAGAGAGCTTCGGCCCGGCGTGCTCCGTCGCCCGCTTCGTCGAAAAGCCCGACGAGGCTACGGCCGCCGAGTACCTCGCCACGGGAAGATACCTGTGGAACGCGGGAATGTTCGTCGCCAAGGCGGGCGTGCTCATGGACGCGCTCGCCCGATTCCATCCGGAGTTGGCCGAACCGCTGCGCGCCCTGGCCGCCACGTGGGAGGCCGGGCGCGAAGACGGCGTCGCCGAATACTGGGAGCCCCTGGAGAGCGCGGTCATCGACACCGCCGTGGCCGAGCCGCTCGCCGAAGAGGGAGGCGTGGCCGTCGTCCCCGTCGAGATGGGATGGTCCGACGTCGGCGACTATGCCTCGCTCGCCGACGTCGTCGAGTCGAACGAACAGGTGGCTCCGCGGGGGTCGGAGCAGACCGTCCTCGCGCCCCCCGACGCCCTCGTCTACACCGGACACAAGCCCGTGGTCGTTGTGGGGATCCCCGAGGCCGTCGTCGTCGACATGGACGATGTGCTCTTCGTCACAACGCGCGCGAGTTCGCAGGACGTCAAACTGACGGTGGAGGCGCTCGGCCGGTCGGGACTAGGAAGATTGGCGTGAACTATTCGGTAGTTAACCGAAAAAGAACGTAGACTTGGATCACATTCTCCGCGTCTTTTTCCGACGCGGATGCACACAACCAGGAGAAACAAGCGTGAAGAACAGCAAAGTTGCCGCGCTTCTCGGCGTTGCGGCATTGGCGCTCAGCGCCTGCGGCGGCGGCAAGGCGGGAGAGAGCGCCTCGTCGAAGGAAAACGCGACGAAGGGCCCCGCGGCAAAGCAGATCGACTATCGAGCCTGCATCGTCTCCGACGCCGGGGGGTGGGACGACAAGTCGTTCAACCAGTCGGCCAAGGAAGGTCTGGACAAGGCCGTTCACGACCTCGGCGTGCGGCCCAACACCGCGGAGTCGAAATCCGACAACGATTTCGCCCCCAACGTGAAGTCGATGGTCGAAGCCAAATGCAATCTGACGATCGGCGTCGGGTTCAAGCTGTCCGAAGCGGTCGAGAACGCCGCGAAGTCCAACCCGGACAAACAGTTCGCCATCGTCGACGCGACCTTCCAGAACCAGCCCGAGAACGCCCGCGCCCTCGTCTTCAACACGCACGAGGCGGCCTACCTCGCCGGATACGCGGCCGCGGCCAACTCCAAGTCCGGCAAGGTCGGAACCTTCGGCGGAATCAAGCTCCCGACCGTCACGATCTTCATGGACGGATTCGCCGACGGCGTGGCCCGCTACAACAAGGACCACAAGAAGGACGTGAAGGTCCTCGGATGGAACAAGGAGACCCAGGAGGGCCAGTTCACCAACACCTTCGACGATCAATCGAAGGGGACCGCCGTGGCCAACCAGCTCATCCAGCAGGGCGCGGACGTCATCATGCCTGTCGCCGGCCCAGTCGGCCTGGGCGCGGCCGCCGCCGCCAAGTCCAACGGCAAGACGCTCGTTGTCGGCGTCGATTCCGATTGGTACGAATCGGCTTCCGAGTACAAGGACATCGTTTTGACCTCTGTCCAAAAGGGCATCAACCCCGCCGTCGTCGACACGATCAAGTCCGGCGTCGAGAAGAAGTTCGACAAGACGCCCTACGTCGGCACGCTGAAGAACGGCGGCGTCTCGCTCGCCCCCTTCCACGATCTCCAAAAGTCCCAGCCGAAAGGCTTGGAAGACGAATTGAAGAAGATCAAGGAAGAGATCGTCTCCGGCAAGACGGTTGTGAAGTCCTCGGCTGCTTACGAAGTCAAATGAGCGAGGAGGGGCCTGGGACGGCGAAGGAGTCCGGGCCCCTCCAAGCTTGAAAGGTTGGGCATTCTGTGCATCTGGAACTGCGTGGGATCACCAAGCGATTCGGCTCGTTCGTAGCCAACGACGGTATAGACCTCACTGTCCGGCCGGGGGAGATACACGCCCTTCTCGGCGAGAACGGCGCGGGCAAATCGACCCTCATGAACGTCCTGTACGGGTTGTATCGGCCCGAGGAGGGCGAGATTCTGATCAACGGCGAGTCGGCGTCCTTCTCCAACGCCGCCGACGCCGTCGCCGCGGGCATCGGAATGGTCCACCAGCATTTCATGCTCATCCCCGTGTTCACCGTAGCCGAGTCCGTCGCCCTCGGATTCGAGCCGATCAACCCGGTCACGAGGCTCCTTCGCCGCAAGAAGGCCCGCGGCCTCGTGAAGGAATGGTCCGCTCAATTCGGCTTTGACCTCGATCCCGACGCCAAGATAGAGGACCTGCCCGTCGGCGTCCAGCAGCGAGTGGAGATCGTCAAGGCATTGGCCCGAGGCGCGGAGCTGCTCGTCCTCGACGAGCCGACGGCCGTCCTCACCCCGCAGGAGACGGACGGGCTCATGAAAATCATGAGAGGGCTCGCGGACTCCGGGGCCTCCATCATCTTCATCACCCACAAGCTTCGAGAGGTCAAGGCGGTCGCGGACAGGATCACCGTGATCCGCAGAGGGGCGGTGGTCGGGCAGGCTTCGCCCGAGGCCTCCCAGGAGGAGCTCGCCTCCATGATGGTCGGGCGCCCCGTGCTTTTGCACGTCGAGAAAAAGCCGGCGACGCCGGGCAAAGTTGCGCTCCACGTTGAGGACGTCTCGCTTGTGAGCCCGGGCGGAGAAACCGGGGCAACCTTGCTCGACCGCGTCAGCTTCGACATCCGCGAGGGAGAGATTCTCGGCGTCGCGGGCGTGCAAGGCAACGGCCAAACCGAGCTCGCCGAGACGCTCCTGGGGCTCAGACGCCCAGATTCGGGCTTGATCTCGCTCAACGGGAAGCCCATTTCCAACGCCAGCGTGCGCAGGCACATCGACGCGGGCATTGGATTCGTGCCGGAAGACCGCTCGACCGACGGCATGATCGCCTCGTTCTCCGTGGCCGAGAACCTCGTTCTCAACCAGTACAGGCGCCCGCCCTTCGCGCGGGGGCCGGCCATGAGCGTCTCCGAGGTGGCGAAAAACGCCGAGAAGCGCGTCGTCGAATTCGACATCAGGCTGAGCGACGTCAACGGCCCGATCTCCAACCTCTCCGGAGGGAACCAGCAAAAGGCCGTGGTTGCGCGCGAGCTTTCAGGAAATCTGTCGCTTTTCATCGCCAACCAGCCCACGCGCGGCGTCGACGTCGGGTCCATCGAATTCATCCACAAACGCATCGTCGCAGAACGGGACAAGGGAACGCCCGTTCTGCTCGTGTCGTCCGAGCTTGACGAGATCGTCGGGCTTTCCGATCGCATCGCGGTCATGTACCGCGGGCAGATCGTCGGGATCGTTCCCGCGAACACCCCGCGTTCCGTCCTCGGAGTCATGATGGCGGGAGGCACGCCCGAAGAGGCCGCCGAACAAGCCGAGCCGACCCTGACGGACCGCGTCGAGGAAGAAGGCGTGCCCGGGCGCGGGCAAGACAGCTTCGCGCCGAAGGGCGACGCGCTGAAACGGTTCGGGCCGAAGGGCGAGGCTGCGAGGGAGGAGAACGCACATGGCTGAGACGCAAGGCAACGAAGCGGCCCGGAACGGAACAGCTCAAAACGAGGCGGGGCTGGGCAAAGCGGGGCCGAACGAAGCCGTGCTGAGCGGCGCGGGGCCTGAGGAAAACAGAGCGCTCCTAGGAGGGGGCGAGGCGTTCCGAGCCGAGGGCGGAACTTTTCAGGGCGAAGAGCGGCGAGAGCCGAGCCGCCCGCGTCTGGCGATGTGCCGTTGCCTCAGTTTGCTTTACAGGGCCTTGAGTTCGAGCGCCGCCGTCTACGTTTTGGCGATTGTGGTTTCGCTCGCCGTCGGCGCGATCCTCATGCTCGTTTCGGGCGCCGACGTCGTCGAAGGCTATTCGGCGATGATCCGCGGGTCCGTCTTCAATTGGAAGGCGCAGTCCTTCCAGGGCCAGATCGCCCCGCTCACATCGTCGATCTTTTCCTCCCTCCCGCTCATCATCGCGGGGCTCGCCCTCGCCCTCGGCTTTCGCGGCGGCCTGTTCAACATCGGAGGGACCGGGCAGATCATCGCCGGGGCCATCGGCGCCGCCTGGGTGGGATTCCAGTGCCATATGCCGGCGGGAGTCCACCTCCTCGCCTGCCTGCTGGCCGCCGTCGTCTGCGGCGGAATCTACGGTTTCATCGCGGGTTTCCTCAAGGCGACGACCGGCGCCAACGAGGTGATCATGACGATCATGCTCAACTTCGTCGCCACGCTCGGGCTCGCCCAGCTTTTGACGTATCAGTCCTTCCGGCGGCCGGGGTCCGGCGATCCGCGCTCGCCCACGATAGACGCGACGGCGCAGCTGCCCGAAACCGCTCCGCCGTTCCAGATCAACGGCGGCGTGGTCGTTGCCATCCTCGCAACGATTTTCGTCTGGTGGTACCTCGAGCGTTCGACGTGGGGGTTCGAGCTGCGAGCTGTCGGCGCCAATCCCGACGCCGCGAAGACCGCGGGAATGTCGATCGGCAAGGTGACGACGGTGACGTTGACCCTTTCCGGCGCGCTGTGCGGCCTGGCCGGCGGGGTGACCATGACGGGCGATCTGAAGTACCTGACTGACGACGTCGCAGGAGACACCGGGTTCGACGCCATCACCGTGGCGTTGCTCGGCCGGAACAGGCCCATGGGCACTTTCTTCGCCGGAATCCTCTTCGGAGTGTTCCGGGCGGGCGGACGGACGATGGACGCCCAGGCCGACGTGCCCATCGACATGGTCCTCATCCTCCAATCCGTCATCGTTTTGCTCATCGCGGCTCCCGCATTCGTCCGCTGGCTCTTCCGGCTTCCAACAGGCGGGAGCGACAGATGGCGCGCGTATCTGACCCTCGCCCGGGAAAAGGCCGCGGGGCAAGCCGAAGCCTCGCCGGATTCCGCGGCGCAGGCTGAAGACAGAGCGCCGGGGAACGGGCGGCTGCGGACCGAGGCGCAGGAAACGGATGACAAGAAGGAGGCCTTCAAATGAGCGTTGAAGTCACCGGCGAATCGCTCGAATCTCCCGAGGAGCCCGCGGCCTCGCAGGCGTCTTCCCCGGCCGTCGCCGGGCGCATCAGCTGGCGCAGGCCCATCGCCTATCTGATTCTCACACTCCTGCTCGGCGCCATGTGGATGAGCGCCGATGGCGACGCGATCTTCTCCCTCACGAGGGGAGGCGAAAGCATCGAGATTCCCGATTTCACATTCGGATCTGCCGCTGTGTGCTGTGTGCTCACGCTCGTCGGCCTTCTCGCCACTGTCTACGCTTTCGTGCGGGCGGTACAGAGGAAGAAAATCGGCGTGCTTCCGACGATCGCCATCGGCGTGAGCGCCGTCCTAGGGCTCCTCGCCTGGTACGGAGGAGGGTCGTCCAGCCGTATCACCCTCACATTCGCTCTCGCATCCGGCTTGGCGTCCGCGACGCCACTCATTTTCGGCTCCCTCGCGGGCGTCGTCTCCGAACGGGTCGGAATCGTCAACATCGCGATCGAAGGGCAGCTCCTCGCCGGCGCCTTCGTCGGGGTCGTCGTGGCCTCGTGGTGGCAGAGCGTGTGGCTCGGCCTGATCGCCGCCCCCGCGGCCGGCGCGATCGTCGGCGCGCTCTTGGCCTTCTTCGCCATCAAGTACAACGTGGATCAGATCATCGTCGGCGTCGTCCTCAACGTCCTTGTGATTGGCCTGACGACCTTCTTCCTCGGAACCGAGCCGTTCAAAACGAACAAGATCAACCTCAATTCCTCGATCTTTCACCTCGATCGAATCGCAATCCCGGGCCTGTCGGACATTCCGGTCCTAGGGCCCGTCCTGTTCGACCAGACCGCTCTGACGTACTTCATGTACGCGCTCATTGCCGCGCTCACCGTCTACCTGTACCGTTCGAAGTGGGGTTTGCGGCTGCGGGCGTGCGGCGAGCATCCGAAGGCCGCCGCGACCGTGGGCATCAACGTCCGTGCCACGCGTTTCAGGAACAGCCTGCTGGCCGGGGCGATCGCGGGCCTCGGAGGCGCCTACCTCACAATTGCAGCGGACATCGGGCACGAGTTCAACGACAAAATGTCGTCTGGCAAGGGCTACATCGCCCTTGCCGCCATGATCCTCGGCAAGTGGAATCCGATCGGGGCCGTGGGTGCGGCGCTCATGTTCGGCTTTGCCGAGGCGACGGCGATCCTTCTGCCCACGCTCGACTCGAGCGCGCCGGCGAATCTCATCAACATGATCCCCTACGTCATCACGATCTTGGCCGTCGCCGGATTCGTCGGCAAGTCCCGCCCTCCGGCCGCCGAGAACAAACCTTACTAGAAGGAAACAACCCCTGTCGAAGAACAACGGCTCTCACTAGAATGCGGCAAGGTCTGCCTAGAATGGCGGCAAACCCCGCCGGAAAGCGACGGCACTCAGGAAGGCTGCAAGACCTGGCGGAAAAGCCGTCCTCGCCGGAGGAAGGCAAGATAGACATTCCAGCGAGGGCAAGTCCCTAAGACTCAACGAGGAGGCGATGTGACGGAGGATTGGCGACCCGAGGTCCCTTGGCGGCGCCTGCGCGAGCTCGCCCTCGAAGCGATGTCGCGGGCCTACGTTCCGTATTCCGGCTATCCTGTGGGGGCGGCGGCGCTCGTGGACGACGGACGCCTCGTCTCGGGCTGCAACGTCGAAAACGCCGGGTACGGGGTGACGCTGTGCGCCGAATGCGGGCTGGTTTCCGAGCTTGTTCGCGGCGGAGGCGGGAAGCTGCTCGCCTTCGTGTGCGTCAACGCCGACGCCGAGACGATCGTGCCGTGCGGCAGGTGCAGGCAGCTGCTGGCGGAGCACGCCGACCCCGCCATGGTCCTCGACATGCCCGGCGGCCTCATGCCCATGGCCGAGGCCCTTCCCTTCGCCTTTGGGCCGGGCGATCTGAACGCGGTCGAACGGACCGCGCCGTTTGTGAGCAAGGAGAACTGAGGTGGCAGAAGCCTTCGATGCCGTCGACGTTATTCGACTCAAGCGCGACGGCGGCGAATTGAGCGATGCACAGATCGACTGGGCGATCGACGCCTACACCCGCGGCGCCGTCGCCGACGAGCAGATGAGCGCCCTCGCCATGGCGATCTTCCTCAACGGGATGAGCCGACGCGAGATCTCGCGATGGACCGCCGCAATGATCGCCTCGGGCGAGCGGATGGACTTTTCGCGGCTTGCGCGGCCCACGGCCGACAAACACTCCACCGGCGGGGTGGGGGACAAGATCACTCTCCCGCTCGCCCCGCTCGTCGCCTCCTTCGGAGTGGCCGTCCCGCAGCTTTCGGGCAGGGGACTGGGGCACACCGGCGGCACACTCGACAAGCTCGAATCGATCGCCGGGTGGCGGGCAGATGTGAGCAACGAGCAGATGTGGGAGTTCCTCGGAAAAGGCTCGGGCGCCGTCGTCTGCGCTGCCGGGGCCGGGCTGGCGCCCGCGGACAAGAAACTGTATGCGCTGCGGGACATCACCGCCACCGTCGACTGCGTGCCGCTCATCGCCTCCTCGATCATGAGCAAGAAGATCGCGGAGGGCACGGGTGCGCTCGTCCTCGACGTCAAGGTCGGCTCGGGCGCCTTCATGAAAGACATCGACAGGGCACGCGAGCTCGCATCGACGATGGTCGGCCTCGGCGCCGACGCCGGAACCGAGACCGTCGCGCTGCTGACGGACATGGACGTGCCCCTCGGCCTGACCGTCGGCAACGCGCTGGAGGTCCGCGAGTCCGTCGAGGTCCTCGCGGGAGGCGGGCCGGGCGACGTCGTCGAACTCACCGTCGCCCTTGCCAGAGAGATGCTTGCGGCCGCGGGAAAGAACGACGTCGACGTCGAAGCCGCCCTCGGCGACGGCCGCGCCATGGACGTGTGGCGGGCCATGATCCGCCAGCAGGGAGGCGACCCCGACGCGCCTCTGCCAACGGCCCGCGAGACTCACGACGTGACCGCGCCCCGCGCGGGGATTCTCACCGAGATGGACGCGCTCAAGGTGGGAGTCGCGTCGTGGCGGCTCGGCGCCGGGCGCGCCCGCAAAGAAGACCCCGTCCAGGCGGGGGCCGGAATCGAAATCTTCGCCAAGCCCGGCGACCGCGTGGCGAAGGGACAGCCGATCCTGCGCCTGCACACCGACGAGCCGGACAGATTCGAGAGGGCGATCGACGCGCTTGGGGGAACGCTGACCGTGGACGACGTCGCCCACGCCCCCGGGCCCGGCGTTTCGACCGGGAGAGACGCTCCGCTCCGGGAACCCCGCCATTCAAACGGGACAGACGACGCTGCCGCGCGGAAGCCGCGGCGGCCGGCTGCCGGGAAGCCCCGCCGCTCGGTCGTCCTCGAGAAACTGGGATAAAACTCAAGAAGAAACTGGGATAAAACTCAAGAAAGGAAACAAGCATGCCGTACACCCGTGACGATGTCGCCAAGCTCATCGACCACACCCTGCTCAAGCCGGAGGCGACGCACAGCCAGGTACGCGAACTCGTCGAGGAGGCCAACGAGCTTGGGGTCTGCTCGGTGTGCGTCTCGCCCTCGCTGCTTCCCCTGCCCTTCGACCTGGGGAACGTGAAGCTCGCGGTCGTGTGCGGATTCCCCTCGGGGGCGCACCACAGCGACGTCAAGGCGGCCGAAGCGGCCCGGGCCGTCGCCCAGGGCGCCGACGAGGTCGACATGGTCGTCAACCTCGCGTGGGCGGTCGGGAACGAATTCGAGAAGGTCGAGGCGGACATTCGCGCCGTCCGCGAGGCGATGCCTCGGGCGGTTCTGAAGGCCATCATCGAGTCTGCGGCGCTGAGCGACGAGCAGATTGTCGCCGTGTGCGAGGCGGCAAAGGCCGCGGGTGCCGACTTCGTCAAGACCTCAACGGGGTTCCACCCGTCGGGGGGAGCTTCGGTCCACGCCGTCGCCCTCATGAAGGCAACGGTGGGAGAGACGATGCAGGTCAAGGCCTCGGGCGGAATCCGCGACGGGAAATTCGCCGCGGAGCTTCTCGACGCCGGGGCTACGCGCCTCGGCCTCTCGGCGAGCGCGAAAGTGCTCGACACCCTCTGAGGCCGCCCGCCGCGCTCGCCGGAGGCTAGAGCCCGGCCGCTAAAGCTTGAGCGCCGCCGAAACGTCGGCCTTGAGCGCTTCGAGCCGGGAAGCTGCTGCCTTCTTCGCCGAATCGAGGCCGCCTTCGACGGGCTCGCAGACCTCGAGGTAGCACTTGACCTTGGGCTCGGTCCCCGAGGGACGAATGACCACGCGGTCGTCCGCCTGAGTGTGCCACACGATCGCATCCGTAGGAGGAAGATCCTCCGTCCCTTCGCTCAGGTCGAGGGAGCCGACCACGGGCGAGCCCCCTAGGGAGGAGGGAGGCTCGCGGCGCACCTTGTCCATCGTGCGTCCTATGATGGACAGGTCCTCGACCCGGACGGTGACCGGCGCCGTGAGGAAAACCCCGTGAAGCGCGTACAGGCGGTCGAGTTCGCCGAGGAGCGAGGAGCCGGAGGCGGCGAGCCCCGCGGCGACCGACGCCAGGAGGATGCCGGCCGACATGCCGTCCTTGTCCCTGACGGCCGCCGGATTGACGCAAAAGCCGATGGCTTCCTCGTAGCCGTAGGCGATGTCGTGAACTCGCGCTATCCATTTGAAGCCGGTAAGGGTCTCGCGGTGCTCCGCCCCGTGCGCGGCGGCGATGCGTCCGAGCAGCCTTGAGGAGACGATGGAATTGGCCAGCACGCCGCCCGGCCTCTCCGGAGCGCCGCTCGGGCCCGAAGCCGCTTGCCTTTCCAGCTTCTGCGCCGCCTGCTCGCCGAGAATCGAGCCGATCTCGTCGCCCGAAAGCTGGCGCCACTCGTCTCCGTCAGGGACGGCCGCCGAGCATCTGTCGGCGTCGGGGTCGGAGGCGACGATGAGGTCCGCCCCGACTCTGCGAGCCGTTGCGATCGCGAGGTCGAGCGCGCCCGCCTCCTCGGGATTCGGAAAGGCGACGGTGGGGAAGTCGGGATCCGGCTCGCACTGTTCGGCCACCTCGACGACGTCGCGAAAGCCCGCGGCCGCGAAGACGCGGCGCATAATCTGCGCGCCGACGCCGTGCATCGCCGTGTAGACGATTCTCAGATCGCGCGGCCCGGCGGGGACGAGCGCGGCGCATTCGGCCACGTAGGAATCGACGAGCTCCTCGCCGACCGTCGCATAGTCGGTTGCCAGGGGGATGTCGGCGGCGGACCCCGTCGCCTCAATCTCTCGCGCGATCTCCGCGTCGGCCGGGGGAACCAGTTGGACGCCCCGTCCGTCCTCGTCGGTGTGCGTGCCGCCGAGGTACACCTTGTAGCCGTTGTCGCGAGCCGGGTTGTGCGACGCCGTGACCATCACCCCGGCGTCGGCGCCGAGTGCGCGCACCGCGTAGGCGAGGATCGGCGTCGGCAGCGCCCGGGGAAGAATCGCCGCGCGCAGGCCGGCCGCCGTTGCGATTGCGGCGGTGTCCTCGGCGAACTTCCGCGAGTTGCGGCGCGCGTCGTAGCCGACGACGAGGAAGGCGTCTCCGCCGGTCTTCTTGCGAAGATAGGATGAGAGTCCGGCGGCTGCCTTGCGGACGACTGCCGTGTTCATCCGGAAGGGACCCGCCGCCATCGGCCCACGCAGCCCCGCTGTGCCGAATTGCAGGAACGAGGAGAACCGGTCGTCCAGCTCGGCCTGAGCCTCCGCCTCGCCCTCCTCGGCCCGGCTGAGAAGCTCGGCGAGCTCGGCCCTGTCGTCTTCGTCGGGGTCCGCCGCGATCCACTCGCGGACGGCGCTGACATTGACCATTGTTTTCCCTCTCGTCGGTGATGTGAAGTCGTCGGTGATATGAAGTTTGCTGTACGAGGTTGGCCGCGCGGAAGCCCTCCGCGTCGAGGCGGGCGCTTAGGGGTCGCCCGGCGCCGACAGGCCGGATTGCGCCTCGCCAAGCCGTTCCGCGTCGGTTCTGTCAGTGTCGGTTCAGTCGGCGTCGGCCAAAGGCCGGGCGACGCCGGAGCCGGCTCGGTCGATGATCCGCACGATGTCTGCGAGCAGCCGGGAGATGCGCGGGCCCGCGGCCTTCCCGGCTTCGAGGACCTCGCCGTGGCTGAGGGCGCTTGGGGCGATCCCCGCGGCGTAGTTCGTCACGAGGGAGATTCCCAGCACCTCCATTCCCGCCGCGCGGGCGGCGATCGCCTCGAGCGCCGTCGACATTCCCACGAGGTCCGCGCCCAGTGCCTTGGCCATGCGCACCTCGGCCGGCGTTTCGTAGTGCGGCCCGGGGAATTGGGCGTAGACGCCCTCGGGAAGGCCGGGGTCGACGCCCCGGGCGATCTCGCGAAGCCGCGGCGAATACAGATCGGTCAGATCGACGAAGTTCGCTCCTCGCAGAGGCGACGTCGCGGTGAGGTTGATGTGGTCGCCGATGAGGGCCACGGTTCCCCGGCCCCATTCGGGGACGGTCGATCCGCACCCGTTGGTCAGGATGCATACTTTTGCTCCGGTCGCCGCAGCGGTTCGAACTCCGTGGGCGACGGCGTCGACGCCCTTGCCCTCGTAGAAGTGGGTCCGCGCGCCCAACACCAGAGCGCGGCCCGATTCGAGCACAATGGACCTCAAAGTGCCGCGGTGCCCCGCGACGCCGTTGGCTGAGAAACCGGGCACCTTCTCAGCCGGCACTTCGGCGACGGTCTCCCCGATGAGGTCGGCCGCGCCGCCCCAGCCCGATCCGAGAGTGAGCACGCAGTCGTGCGAGGCGACGCCGGTGAGGTCGGCGATGACCTGCGCCGCTTCGGCGGCGAGTTCGTTTGTCATGGACAATACGTTACAGGCAGTAGGCTCGGTCTATAAAGCAGTAGGCTTGGCTTATGAATACGAACGAGGCTCAGCCTCTCAATGCGGACGACGTCGTGGTCCTGACGGCGCAGCTTGTGGACATTCCCTCCGTCTCGGGGGAGGAGGGCAGGATCGCCGACGAAATCGAAGCGACCTTGAGAAGGCACGGGCGCCTTGAAGTCCTCAGGGACGGCGACGCCGTGGTGGCGCGCACGAATCTCGGAAAGCCCGTGCGGATACTCCTGGCCGGGCACACGGACACCGTCCCCGTCGCGGGCAACGTTCCCGGAAGGCTCGAAGGCGGGGTCCTTTGGGGCAGAGGGTCGGTCGATATGAAGGGCGGGGACGCCGTCCTCCTCCACCTCGCCACGGCCCTGCGTGAGCCGCGAACGGACGTCACGTGGGTCTTCTACGACCATGAAGAGGTCGAGGCCAGCCTCAACGGCCTCGGCCGCCTCTCGCGCAACCATCCCGACTGGCTCGCAGCCGACCTTGCCGTCCTCGCCGAACCCACTGACGGCGGCATCGAGGGCGGGTGCAACGGAACGCTGCGCGTGAAGGTGAAGGCCAGCGGAGTCGCCGCCCACTCGGCGCGCCCGTGGACCGGGGAGAACGCCGTGCACAAGCTCCTCGACGCCCTGGCCTTCCTGGCGAACTGGCAGTCCGAGGTCCGCGAGGTCGGCGGTCTGGAGTACCGCGAGTCCCTCCTGGCGGTCGGCGTTTCGGGGGGAGGCGGGCGCAACTCCGTGCCCGACGAGGCGCACGTCGTCGTCAACTTCCGATATGCGCCGGACAGGACGGAGGAGGAGGCTCAAGCCTATGTCCGCTCCGCTTTCTCGGGGTACGACGTCGAAGTGCTCGACAGCGCCCCGCCCGCGGCGCCCGGAATGGACCATCCCGAGTTCGTGCGCCTGGCCGAACTGCTGCGGGAGGCAGGCGCCGGCGAACCCGCGGCCAAGCTCGGGTGGACCGACGTCGCACGGTTCTCCGCCTTGGGGGTCCCGGCGATCAACTGCGGGCCGGGAGACCCGCTCCTGGCGCACAAGGACGACGAGGCGTGCCCCGTCGAACAGATCGAGCGTTTGGCCCGCGTGCTCGGAAGGTGGCTTCAAGCGTAGTCTTGGCCCATGACAGACGACCGATTTCACCGCCAAGGCCCCGTGATACTGCGCGGGGCGCGCATCCCCGACGCCACGGCCGACGCCGCCTTGCTGAGCAACGAGCGCTCCTCGGATTGGACGCACACCGATCCGTGGCGCGTCATGCGCATCCAATCCGAGTTCGTCGAAGGCTTTGACGCGCTTGCCGACCTTCCGCCGTCGATCTCGATCTTCGGCTCGGCGCGCGCCCGGCCCGGCGGCCCCTCCTACGAAACCGCGAGGGAGATCGCGCAAAGGCTCGCCGCGGCGGGATTCGGGGTCATCACCGGCGGAGGGCCGGGAATCATGGAGGCGGGAAACAGGGGCGCCCGCGAAGGCAACGGACTGTCTGTGGGTCTGGGGATCGAGCTTCCGTTCGAGCAGGGGATGAACGATTACGTCGACCTCGGCGTCAACTTCCGCTACTTTTTCGCCCGCAAAACCATGTTCCTCAAATACTCTCTGGGCTTTGTGGCCATGCCCGGCGGTTTCGGCACCCTGGACGAGCTCTTCGAGGCCGTGACGCTGGTGCAGACGAAGAAGGTCTCCTCGTTCCCAATCGTCCTTGTGGGGCGCGACCACTGGGGCGGGCTCGACCGCTGGATTCGCAGCACGCTGAGGGAATCGGGGATGATCGGCGGGGCCGACGCCGACCTGTTGACGGTGGTCGACACGGCGGAGGAAGCCGTCGACGCCGTCCGCTCCGGGATTCACCGGCTGGCGGCGGAGAAGAAGGCGGAAACCCCAGAGTAAAATCCACGGAAACTCTAGAATGAGGCCGAAAATCGGCGAAACGGACAAAGAGAAACGGGTAGACTGAGAGTGCGATAGGTAACAACTGTCGGGGCGAAAGGAGATTCGCATGGCAGCGTTGAAACCTCGCACTGGCGACGGCCCATTGGAAGTCGAACGGGAGGGCCGCGGAATCGTCGTCCGCATTCCCGTCGACGGAGGAGGACGCCTTGTCTTGGAGTTGAAGGACGCCGAGGCATCCGAATTGAAGGATGCTTTGGCGGCCGTCGAACGTTAGGCGCGCGTCCGCGAAACAGACCCACCGCTTCTGGGGCGTGTGGGTCTTTTCGTCGCTTGGGCCGATGTTCAATCGGGGGTCGGCGGAGGCTTTCGCTGGGCCGGGCTTGGGGCGTTTGAGCCCGCTAGAGGGGCGTTTGAATCCGCTAGAGGGGCGTTTGAGCCCGCTAGAGGAGGTGGGCGACGAGCAAGCCTTCGCCGACGGGGACGACGGAGGTTTCCAGGTCGGGCGAGGAGACGAGCTCGCGGCCGAGGTTGCGGATGGCGACGACGTCGTCCTCCCTGCGAGCCGGATCGGCCACGCGCCCTCCCGCGAGGGCCCGCGCCACAACGAGGATGCCGCCGGGGCGAAGGAGCCGCAGGGCCTCCTCGGCGTCTTCCGGGGTCTCCAAGGGGTCGCCGTCGAGGAAGACGAGGTCGTAGGAGTTTGCGGCCAGCCGCGGCAGGAGGTCGGCGCTGCGCCCGTTGATCAGCCGGGTGCGCCCGCTGCGCACGCCGGCCTTCGAGAAGGCCTCCCGCGCGGCGTGCTGGGCCTCGCGTTCGACGTCGATCGAGGTGAGTGTGACGTCGCCGTTGGCGAGAAGGTAGAGGCCGGACACTCCGGTGCCCGTTCCCACCTCGACGATGGAGGCGACGCCCGTTGAGCTCACGAGGAGCCGAAGGAGGGCTCCGGTTGCAGGACTCACGCACGAGATGCCGAATTCGCCGGCCAGGCGGCGGGCCTGCGTCACGACGTCGCTCTCGACGTAGAGGTCCTCGGTGTAGGCCCATGCGAGCGTCTGATCTGTTGCCATGGTGTGAGGTTATCAGACCGGCGTCACGCTGAGGCTCAGCCCGGCGAGCCCCCGGGCGCGGCGGGCCAGGGATCCTGCGATTTCGCGCAGGCTCTCCTGCGCTTCGGAGGAGCCCTCGGCCAAGACGACGGGCACGCCTTCGTCGCCGCCTTCGCGCAGCGACACCTCGATCGGGACGTTGCCGAGAAGGGGAACTTCGTAGCCCAGGTCCGCGGTGAGCTGCTCGGCGACCGTCGCGCCGCCGCCATGGCCGAAGATCTCGTTCTTCGATCCGTCCGGCATGACGAGGTAGGACATGTTCTCGATGACCCCGACGACGCGCTGGTTCGTCTGGCTGGCCATCTGGCCGGCGCGCTCGGCCACCTCCGCGGCCGCGACCTGCGGCGTCGTCACCACGATGATCTCGGAGTTCGGAATGAGCTGGGCCACGGATATGGCGATGTCCCCGGTGCCGGGAGGCAGGTCGAGGAGAAGCACGTCGAGGTCGCCCCAGAAGACGTCCGAGAAGAACTGCTCGAGCGCGCGGTGCAGCCGGGGGCCGCGCCACAGGATGGGGGAGTTGTCGGGAAGGAACATCCCGATCGAGATGACCTTCACGTCGTGGGCGACGGGAGGGATGATCATTCCGTCGAGGGCGGTGGGAGGCTGGTCCACGCCCATCATCCGCGGCACGGAAAAGCCGAAGATGTCGGCGTCCACGAGCCCGACCTTGAGGCCGGACGCGGCCATGGCGGCCGCGAGGTTGACCGTGACGGAAGACTTGCCCACGCCGCCCTTTCCGGACGTGACGGCGAGGACCCGCGTGAGGCTGCCCTTCTGGGCGAAGGGGACGACGCGGTCGGCCGCGCTCCCGCGCAGCTTCGCCTGCAGCTCGGCGCGCTGCTCGGAGTTCATGGCGCCCATCTTGACGAAGACGCGCTCGACTCCTTCGAGCTCGCCGACGACGTTCTTCACGTCGGCGGAGATGGAGTCGCGCAAGGGACAGCCCGCGGTGGTCAGGAGGATCGAGACCATGACCGTGCCGTCGTCCTCAATCTGGACGTCGTCGACCATGTTGAGGTCGGTGATCGGTCGGCGGATCTCGGGGTCGATGACGCGTTCGAGCGCGTCGCACACTTCGTCGAGGCTAACCATGGCAACCATCGTACTCGCCCGGTCAATGCCCTGGCCCCGCCGAGTGGCTCGGGTCACGGCTCTTCGCGTTCGGCTTTGAGTTCGTCGAGCTCGGCCTGCAGTTCCGCGATGCGCTGATCGCGCTCGGCCAAACGGCCCTCGCGGTCCCGGTCGAACTCTTCGAGCGCCACGCGCAGCTCGGAGCGCACGAAGTCGCGCGTGGCGACGTCGCCCATGCTCATGCGCAGGCCCGCGATCTCCCGGGTGAGGTACTCGGTGTCGGCCAGGTTGCGTTCGGCGCGCTGCCGATCCTGCTCGGCCATCACCCGGTCGCGGTCGTCTTGCCTGTTCTGGGCCAGCAGGATGAGCGGCGCCGAATACGAGGCCTGCGTGGAGAAGGCCAGGTTGAGCAAGATGAACGGGTAGGGGTCCCACGACTGCCCGACGAGCTTGACGAGCACGACGTTGGCGGCCACCCACGTCACGACGAAGACCGTCATGTACAGGATGAACTTGGGGCTTCCCATGAACCTCGCCGTCGATTCGGCGAAGCGGCCGAAGGCGTCGGAGTCCTTCTTTCGCCGCAGGTGCATCCTGGAGCGGCCGGTCCGCTCCAGCGGCTTGTCGAAATCAGACATGCTGAGCCTCCACCGCCTCGTCGGTCACGTCGTCGTCGGCGTCGCGCCAGTCCTCGGGCAGCAGGTGGTCGAGGACGTCGTCGACGGAGACCGCGCCGATGAGCGAATCGTCGTCGACGACGGGCAGCGCCGTCAGGTTGTAGGTCGCCAGAAGCCGCGTCACCGTGCCGATTCCCGCGGAGGCCGAGATGGCCTCGATGTCGGTGTCGAGGATCGTCCCGATCATCGCCGAGGGGGCTTCGCGCAGGGCGCGCTGAATGTGCACGACACCGAGGAACCGGCCCGTCGGGGTCTCCAGGGGCGGCCTGCAGACGAACATGATGGCCGCCAGGGCGGGCGGGATGTCGGCGCGCCGCGCAGAGGCGAGGGCCGTGGCGATCGTCGCCTCGGGCGGAAGGACGATCGGCTCGGTGGTCATGAGGCCGCCGGCCGTCCGCTCCTCGTAGGCAAGCAGGCGCCTGACGTCCTGGGCCTCTTCCGGCTCCATGCGCTCAAGCAGCTCGGCGGCCTGGTCGGTCGGCAGCTCGGCGACGAGGTCGGCGGCGTCGTCGGGCTGCATGACGTCGAGGACGTCGGCCGCCCGCTCCATGTCGAGACTGGAGAGAATCTCGATCCTGTCCTCGTCGCCGAGCTCCTCCAGGATGTCGGCCAGGCGCTCGTCCGTCAGCTCGCTGGCCACCGCCTGCATGCGCCCGGCGGGCAGCTCGCGCAGCACGTCGGCGACGTCGGCGGGCTTGAGCTCGTTGATCTGGGCCAGGATCGAGACGTTGCCCTGGACCGCCGCGGGATTCATGAGCCCGGTGACCTCGCGGACGGGCACCGTGAAGGACCGCTGGCCGCCGACGGAGCGCTTGCCCGTGCGCACATACAGCGAGGTCAACTGCCATTCGCGGGGCTTCGTCTGGGTGATGGCGACGTCGATGACGACGGCCTCTTCGTTCGTCTCGCGCAGGTGGACGTGGCGTTCGATGAGCTGCGCGAAAACGAGCGTCTCGGCCGGACGCTGGGAGAAGCGGCGGATGTTGACGATTCCGGTGGTGATGACCTGGCCGTTGGCTATCGAGGTGACGCGGGTGAGCGGGAGGAAGACGCGGCGCTTTCCCACCACCTCGACGACGAGGCCGACGGCCAGCGGATCGCCTTTCAGGCGGAAGAGAGCTACGACGTCGTAGACCGTGCCCACCTGGTCTCCTATGGGGTCGAAGACGGGCGTGCCGATGAGCCTTGCCACGTATACGGTCTGAGCCTGCCGCTTCATGGATTCCTCCTATCGCGCGACGGACGCCATCCAGGCCTCGATTTCGGGGATGGTGCGCGGAATTCCTTCAGAGATGCGAATGGCGCCGGAGTCGGTCACCACGACGTCGTCCTCGATGCGGACCCCGATGCCGCGGAACCTCTCGGGCACGAGAAGGTCGTCCTCGCGGAAGTACAGGCCCGGCTCGATCGTGAAGATCATGCCCGGGGCGAGCTCGGCCCCGACGTACATTTCGCGGCGGGCTTGGGCGCAGTCGTGGACGTCCAAGCCCAGGTGGTGGCTCGTGCCGTGCGGCATCCAGCGGCGGTGGAAGCCGCCGCCTTCGGCGAGCGATTCGGCCGCGGTCCCGGGAAGCATGCCCCACCCCTCCAGCCTTGCGGCGACGACCTCCATCGCGGCGTCGTGGACGTCGGAGAACTTGCAGCCGGGCTCCTGCGCGCGGGCGAAGGCGGCGTCGGCCGCGTCCAGGACGGCCTGGTAGACCTCGGCCTGGGCGGGGGAGAAGACGCCGTCGACGGGCAGAGTCCTCGTGATGTCGGCCGTGTAAAGGGAGTCCATTTCGACGCCGGCGTCCACCAAGATGAGCTCGCCGTCGCGCACCGCGCCGTCGTTGTCGATCCAGTGGAGCGTGTTGGCGTGGTTGCCCGAGGCGGCGATCGTGTCGTATCCCAGACCGTTGCCCTCCTCGCGGGCCTTGGCGTGGAAGGCTCCTTCGACGACGCGCTCGCCGCGCCTGTGCGCTTTGGCCCGGCTGAGCGAGGCCAGGATCGCCTCGAAGCCCTCGTGGGTGGCGGCGACCGCCTTGCGCATCTCCTCGATCTCAAAATCGTCCTTGACGAGGCGCAGCTCGGCGAGGGCCTCCGCCAGCTCGGTGTCGAGCTTCGCGCAGCTCTCGGCGATTCCCGCGCTTTCGCGCAGGTCGATCACCTGGGACTCGACGGAGGCGTCGACGCCGGAGACGACCGCCATCTGCACCTGGCCGAGGTCTTTGGCCAGGGCGTCCCCGAGGGTGTCGATCGCGGCGCATTTGAGGCCGGTGAGGGTGGACATCTCCTCGAGCGAGGGCCGTGCGCCCACCCAGAATTCGCCGTAGCGCGCGTCGGCGTAGAACTCCTCCGACGATCGCGAGGCGCGCGGATGGAAATAGAGGGTCGCCTCGTGTTCGTCTCCGACCGGGTTGAGGACCAGCACCGAATCCGGTTCGAGCTCGCCGCCGAGCCCCGTCATGTGGGCGAAGGCCGAATGCGCCCGAAAACGGTAGTCGCAGTCGTTGTTGCGCACCTTGTAACCGCCCGCCGGCACCACGAGGCGCACCCCGCGGAACCGTTCGCCCAGCTTCGCGTGGCGCGCCGGGAGGAAGTCGGCCGAGGCCGAACGTTCCGGCCCTTGCGGGCGGGGCCCCCAGTTTGAGCCGATGAATTCCCGGAAAGCTTGGTTGCGCGGTTGGCGCGAGCGGTTCGCCCCGCGCTCGGAGACGTTCTCTTCTTTGGTCATGCATCCCATTGTTCCAGAGTTGCCGGGGCTCGGGCGCGAAGATCGACGGCTGAGCGACGAACGACGGCCGAGCGGGGCTCGGCCATGAGGCGGGCCGAGCCGGAGCGCGGGCGTTCAAAGCGGCGCGAAGGCGGCGTAATGTTGTCTGCCGTGATCGATCTGCACACCCACTCCACCGCCTCCGACGGCCGCTCGACCCCCGCCGAGCTCATGGGGGAGGCTGCCCGCGCCGGAATCGACGTCCTCGGGCTGACTGACCACGACACTGTCGCCGGATGGGCGGAAGCCGCCGGGCAGGTCGAAGCAACGGGCACCGCGCTTGTCAGGGGCATGGAGCTCTCCGCGAAAATCGACGGAATCTCGGTCCACATCCTCGGCTACCTCTTCGACCCCGACGACGAACGGCTGACCGCGCACGTCGCGAGGATGCTCGCCGAGCGCCGCGACAGGGCCGTGCGGATGGTCGCCAGGCTCGCCCGGGACGTCCCCGTCACGTGGGAGGCCGTCGAGGCGCACGCCGGGGCAGCGACGCCGGTGGGGCGTCCGCACATCGCCGACGCGCTCATCGACTCCGGCGTCGTCGCCGACCGCCAGGAGGCCTTCGCGGTTTACCTGCGGCCCGGCAGCCCCTATTACATCCATCACTATGCGCCTCCCGCGGCGGAGGCGGTCGAGTGGATTTCGGGCGCCGGGGGAAAGGCGGTCATGGCCCATCCCGCGGCCTCGCGGCGCGGGAAAACCGTCAGCCTGAGCAGAATCGAGGAGCTGGCCGACGCCGGACTCTTCGGCCTGGAAGTGGACCACCGCGACAACGTAGAGCGCGAAAAGCTCGCAAAACTGGCCGAACGCCGGGGACTCGTACGCACGGGCTCCAGCGATTACCATGGGACGGGCAAACCGAACCGATTGGGCGAAAATACCACTGCTCGGGAGGTGCTGGACGCCATTTCATCTGGAACTCACCTGGAGGTGCTCAAGCCGTGACGGCATTCGACGCCAGCCTTTTCTTCACGACGTTCACGACCGTCTTCGTCATCGCCGACCCGGCTGGAAATCTGCCGGTTTTCATGTCGCTGACGGCGAGAATGACGCCGAACGAGCGAAAGAGGGCAGCGTGGCAGGCCACACTCACGTCCCTCGTCGTCCTCGCGGTGTTCGCCTTCTTCGGCCAGCAGATCCTCCGCCTGCTCGGCATTTCGGTGGCGTCGATGCAGATTTCGGGCGGTTTGCTTTTGCTCATCGTCGCCATGCAGCTGCTTTCCGGCCGAGAGGAGGACCCCGGCAAGCCCGGGGCGACCAACGTCGCCCTCGTTCCCCTCGGGATTCCGCTTTTGGCAGGCCCCGGCGCGATCGCCGCGGTGATGCTCGCCGCCGACCAGGCGGCCGGAAAGGGCGTCGGCGGCGTGTTGGCATGCGTCGCCGCCGTGCTCCTCGTCCACATCATCGAGTGGCTGACGATGCGCTTTGCCAACCCGCTCAACAGGATCCTGGGCGAGGGCGGAACGATCTTCCTCACGAAGATCTCGGGCATGCTGTTGGCGGCCATCGCCGTCCAGCTCATCATCAGCGGCGTCACGAGCGTCGTCAAGGGCTAGGCGAAGCCTCGCCCGCCGCGCAAGAGATTCGCCGGCCCGCGACGGCGCAGGCCTTGGGGGCTCGCGGGTCGGCGTCAGGGGCACGCGTCAACATGGGCCCGCGTCAGGACTCGTCCGTGCGGCGAATCCTCTTGCGCTGCCTGTTGCGGCGCGGGGCCGCCTGCGGGTTCTCCTTGACCGGCTTCTTGCGCTGAGACTGCCCTCGGCGCTGGGCCTGCTCGTGCTGGCGCTGCCCCGAGGGGCGTTTGCCGGATCCTGAGGACGAGCCGCGTCCCCGCCTCCCGTGCGAGCCGCCGCGTCCCTTGCCGCTGCGCCTGCCCGTTTCGCCCAGGTCTTCGATGTACTCGGCCGCCAGGCCCGCCCGCGTGCGCTTGTCCCGAGGCAGCTTTCCCGTCGCCCCCTCCGGAATGTCGAGGTCAGAGTACAGGTGCTCGGACGTGTGGTAGGTCTCCAGCGGCTCAGGCTGGCGCAAATTGAGGGCTTTGTCGATGAGAGTCCAGCGCGGGAGGTCGTCCCAGTCGACAAAGGTGACGGCAGTCCCGGACTGCCCTGCGCGCCCGGTGCGGCCGATGCGGTGGATGTACGTCTTTTCGTCTTCGGGGCACTGGTAGTTGATGACGTGGGTGACGTCGTCGACGTCGATGCCTCTGGCCGCGACGTCGGTGGCGACGAGGACGTCGACCTTGCCGTTGCGGAAGGCTCTCAGCGCCTGCTCGCGCGCGCCCTGGCCGAGGTCTCCGTGGAGCGCGCCGGCGGCGAAGCCCCTCTCGGTCAACTCTTCGGCGAGGCGTGCGGCGGTTCGTTTCGTCCGCGTGAAGACGATCGTCAGGCCGCGGCCTTTTGCCTGGAGGATGCGGGCGAGGACCTCGGATTTGTTGAGGGCGTGGCAGCGATAGACCACTTGGCGCACCGATTTGACCGTCACGCCGGTGTCCGAGGGGTCCGCCGCGCGGATGTGGGTGGGCCGCGACATGTACCGCCGCGCCATCGCGACGACGGGCCCCGGCATCGTCGCGGAAAAAAGCATCGTGTGGCGGTTGGAGGGCGTGGAGGCCAAGATTTTCTCTACGTCCTCGAGGAAGCCCAGATCGAGCATTTCGTCGGCCTCGTCGAGGACGACGGTGCGAACGTAGGTCAGGTCGAGGAATCGATGTTTCATCAGATCGACGAGCCTGCCGGGGGTTCCCACGACGATCTCGGCGCCCTCTTTCAGCGCCTCCTGCTGGGGCTCGTAGGCGCGCCCACCGTACACCTCGACGATGCGCAGGCGCCGCCTGGCCGCGGCGGCGCGCAGCTCTTCGGCCACCTGCTTGGCTAGCTCGCGTGTGGGCAGGATGACCAGGCCCTGCGGCTTGCCGCGGGCCTGAACTGGGACGGACTCCCACCCCTCCTCGTCGATTCCAGCGGTGTTTTCCAGCATCGGAATGCCGAAGCCGAGCGTTTTGCCCGTTCCGGTTTTGGCCTGCCCGATGATGTCGTTTCCCCTGAGGGCGACGGGCAGCGTGAGCGCCTGTATGGGGAACGGATGGGTGATGCCCTTGTCTTTCAGCGCGTCGACGATGGGGGTTGAGACGCCGAAATCGGCGAAAACTGTCGTGGACGGAAGATCGGCCCCCGCGGCGGAGACGTCGGCGGCGGGTTCGTTTGTTGCGGGTATGTGCACCCCGGAAGAATCGATGATGCCGGAGCCCTTGCTCATGCTTTTCCTTTCAGTGCGCGCCTCGAGGCGCTCAGTGCCGTCGGCCGATAGACGCAGCGCGCGGGAGCGTCCGCGCGTTCGTGGATGTGCGAATGGCGAGAAGTTCGGTCAACACTTGGCTTTTTGAGTGTACGGCAACCGGGAGGCACGGGAAACCGCCGACGCTTTTCGCGAACGCACGCACGCCCGCGTAACGCGTCAGAAAGCATCAAACGTCAAGTTAGTTTCGGTGATTTTAACCACATAATTTCGTGCATATCAGGCTTTTCTCAATAGACACGCCTTTTCCTGGTTGTATGACCACTGCTACATGGGTATGGTTACCCATTCGGAAGGGTCGAGACAGATCCTCCCGAAGGATAAATTGAGATCAATCCTTCCACTCACTCCTCACCAAAAATTGCACGCCATCGCGGGCAAAACTGAATGGAAACCTTATGCACTACCTGCCTTTAGCCTCCGGTACGGGACTGCTTGTCCTTGGCAACGGACTGCCGACGGGGTCGCTCCCCCTGTTGCTTGCGCGTCTGTTCGTCGACCTCGCCGGGTTGGTATTCATCGCATTGTCCCTCATCTTCCTCTTCTCGGACTTCATCGCTCGCGTCAGAGGGGCGTCGTCCGTGAAGCGGCCCCATGCCCCCCTCGGTCGGCACTTCGCCGACGGCGCGACGGCGGAAGAATTCGAGTGACCGCCGCATCGCCGCGCTTCGTGCAAGTGCTCGACGCAATCGGGTGGTGGGGCGCGCTCCTCATGGTCTTCGTGACGGTCGTCTACGGGCTCGTCCTCCTCGTGCTTTCGCGTTCGGCCCCGCGCAAGCGCGCGGCGCGCAGGAGGGCGGTCCTCAAAGCGGCCGAAACCACCGAAGGCTCGACGCAGCTTGCCAGGCCGAGGATGGTCATTCTCATACCTTGTCTGAACGAGGCCGAGGTCATCGTCGCCAGCGTCAAGGCCCTTCTGGCTTCCCCCGCTCCGGACGTCCACATCCTCGTCATCGACGACGGCTCGGAAGACGGCACCGCCGATTTGGTTGAGAGCATCGGCGATCCGCGAGTCTCCGTCATGCGGCGCGTCCTGCCCAACGCTCGCCTGGGCAAGGGCGAGGCCCTCAACGCCGCCCTCGACCTCGTGCGCCAGCGCTACGTCACGGGCTCGGCGAACGACGTCGTCGTCGGCGTGGTCGACGCCGACGGCCGGCTCGACCCCCATGCCATCACCGAAGCCAGGATTTCCTTCGCCGACCCGGAGGTGGGCGCGGTCCAGATGGGCGTGCGGATCAACAACCGCAGGCGCTCGCTCCTGGCGAGGATGCAGGACATGGAGTTCGTCATCTTCATTGAGGTCTTCCAGAGGGGGCGGCGCCACCTCGGGAGCGTCGGAATGGGAGGAAACGGCCAATTCGTCAGGCTCTCCGCGCTCGACGCCCTCGGGCCGAATCCGTGGTCGGAGTCGCTTACCGAAGACTTCGACCTGGGAATCCGGCTCAACGCCAGCGGGTGGGTCAACGAGTTCTGCCGCGAGGCGTCCGTCCACCAGCAGGGCGTCACCAACTTCGGGCGCCTCATGCGCCAGAGGACCCGCTGGTTCCAGGGAAACCTGCAGGCTATGTCGCTGTACAAGTCCGTCGTTCGCGGACATCGCGGGCGGGCGCGCACCGACACCCTCTTCCAGATCCTCACACCCTATTTGGTTCTGACGGCGTCCCTTTTGACCGTCTCCTTCATCATCGCCTTGGGAATGTCGATTTATTGGGCGATTCGGGGGGTGCCGCAGCATTGGGAGTGGCTCATACTCGCGTACGTTCTCGCCTTTGGGCCTGCTCAAGCGTATGGATACATATATTGGCGCATAGAGCGGGTAAATAAATTTTCAATTTTTAAGGCGATTGGGTGTTCGCACATATTCGTTTTCTATGGCATGCTCGGCTACATTCCCGGTTGGTGGGCTGTGGGAAGGGCGATGTCCAACCGTACGAATTGGGCGAAGACTGCGCGCGAGGCTGAGGAACCTCAAGATGCCGCCGCTCCGGCTGTGGCGGTTGGGCAGGCCACGTGAAACATTTCAAAGACAACTCTAAGAAGGCCTCGAGGGCGTGGTCCCTCAGCCCGGCGATTCTCAACGACCTGTTCCTGACGCAAAAAGGCTCGGGAGCCGAGGAAACGGAGACGAGCGGGCAGGCCGACGCCGAGGCTTCGGCCTCCGCGAGCCAAGCCGGCTCGGCACAGGCCGGCTCGGCACAGCAGGCCGGGGCCCCGAGTTTCCCCATGAACGCCCGCGTTCCCTCGCTCGGCGCGAACGTGGCCAATGCTCGCGTTCGGGCCGGGAAGACGAACGCCCGGCCGCCCGTCGAAGGGCCGGGGCGGGGCGGCGTCGCCGCAGGCGAGACCTCGGCCGCCCTCGGCAGCGAGGCAGACCCCTCGGCCCCCGTTGTGCGGGGCGGAAGGGCCCGCCGCCGCCCGGTCGTCTTCTTCCTCGGGCTGCTCGTGGGGGCCGGCCTCGTTCTGGCGGGAATCCTGTTCTTCCGCAGCGGGGAGGAATGCGGCGGCTGGAAGGTCGTCTACACCGGCTACGGAGATGTTGCGTGCGACGGGGGCGCCGTCAATCTCCACCCGACGCCGGCCGCGCAGAAAAGGGACACCCATGCTGCGCTCGTGGTGGCCGAGGCAGGCGGGTCGGGCACCGTCGGCGCGACCGTCAAGACCACGTCTCAAGTGCGCAAAGGCAAGCCCAACCCATGGGAGGTCGGCTGGTTCCTTTTCCGGTATCAGGATCCGAGCCACTTCTACGCCGTCGTCCTCAAGCCCAACGGATGGGAGATATCCAAGCAGGACCCGGCTTACAAGGGGAGCCAACGGTTCCTCGCCAGCGGGGACGCGCGAAAGTTCCCCGTCGGAGGGAGCTACAAAGTGACCGTCGAGCAGAAGGGGCCGGCCCAGTTCACGGTTTCGGTGGACGGCGAGCATCTGGCCGACGTCACCGACTCCGAGAGGCCCTACCCTTCGGGAAGCGTCGCCCTCTACACGGAAGACGCCGCAGTCACCTTCACAAATATCGCCAAAGGATCGTAAAGCCTGAAGGGGCAACACAACCATGACCAATTCTCCTGCCGAACCCATCGACGTCATGCTCGTCTACGGGACGCGCCCCGAGGCCATCAAGATGGCCCCGCTTGTCCACGCCCTCAACCACGACGCGCGCTTCCGCCCGATCGTCGCGGTGACGGGCCAGCATCGGGAAATGCTCGACCAGGTCCACAATTTCTTCGGCATTGCCGCCGACGTCGACCTGGACATCCACAGCCCGGGCCAGACGCTCACGCAGGTGACCACGCGCACTCTCGAAGGAGTGGGCCGCGTCATCGAGGATCGCAGGCCGGATGCAGTCTTCGTCCAAGGCGACACGACGTCTGCCTTCGCCGCCGCCCTGGCGGGCTTCTACCACGAGCTTCCCGTCGTCCACGTCGAGGCGGGCCTTCGCACGGGGGACATATGGTCTCCCTTCCCGGAGGAGGGCAACCGACGGCTTATCGGCCAGCTTGCCGCCCTCCACCTTCCGCCCACGCCCGCGAGCAAGGAGAATCTCCTTCGCGAAAACTTCGCGTCCGAGACCATCCACGTGACCGGAAACACCGTCATCGACGCCTTGCTCGATGCAGTCAAACGGTATGTGCCCAGCGGGGACGCGGCTCTCGACGCGGCCGTCTCCGACCCCTCGCACAGGCTCGTGCTGGTGACGGCCCACCGTCGCGAATCCTGGGGCGCGCCGATGGAGCGCATAGGGGAGGCCGTGGCGCGCCTGGCCCGGGAGCACCCCGACGTCGTCTTCGCCCTTCCTGTCCATCGCAATCCGAAGGTGCGCGAGGCCCTCCTGCCCCATGTGAGCGTGCTGTCGAATATCATTGTCACGGAGCCTCTTGCTTACGGGGCATTCTGTACGGTGATGAACAGGGCGGACATCGTCCTCACGGATTCGGGCGGAGTCCAAGAGGAGGCGCCCGCGCTTTCCAAGCCCGTCCTAGTTTTGCGGGAGAACACCGAACGGCCCGAAGCGGTCGAATTCGGCGTCGCCCGACTCGTCGGAACCGATTCCGACCGAATCTTTGCCGAAGCCTCTCGTCTTCTCGACGATGCCGACGCCTACGCGGCCATGGCGCACGCGGTCAACCCCTACGGCGACGGACGCGCCTGCCAGCGCGTTCTAGCCGCGACCGCGGAGCTGTTCGGGCGAGGCGAGGCAGTCGCCGACTTCGACCCGGCTCGGCAATAGGCCGTCGGCCGGGCGATCCCTGGTATAAACGTTCGGCCGACGTTGACAATCCACGATGCCCTCCCTCGCCGGTGGGCGCGCTGAAAGGGAAACAAACTATGCAAATCAAAGTCATGTCCGCTTCGCGCGGCTCACGGAAGCGGCGGTTGAGCGCCGCGCTTGTGGCAATGGGCATTGGCTCGTCCATGTTCGTCTTGGGCCCGGCCTATGCCGACGATCCGGACGGATCGCCTTCCGCCCCCGCCAGCCTCTTGGGGGTCGGCGGAGGAAAGCAGACTCCTGCCGCGGCCAAGGCCGCAAAGGGCGGAGGCGACGGCTCAGCCTCGGTGACGGGCGACAATCCCGTTCGCAGCGTGCCCGAGCCCGTGGCCGCCAAAAAGCGGGCGCTTCCGCTGTCGCTCGACTCCGGCGCGACCGTCAACCTCAAGGAGTCCCCGCAGGCCGTCGCCAAGAAGGCCCAGCAGCCGGCAAAGCGCAAGCTTGCCCGCAAGGTGCCGGCCGTTCCTGCTTCCGCCAAGGTGTGGGGGAACAAGAATGCCTCCGCCAAGGCCCTCGTGCTCTATGACACCCACGGGGAGTACAAGCAGCTCGGCGAATACTACGCGCTGGGGACCGGGATGCTCGCCAGCCACAAAGGCAGCGTGACCGCCCTTCCCGTCTCCGAATACACTTCCGGCCTGGCGGGCCGCTACACGGCGGTCATGTACGTCGGATCGAACTACGACGAGCCGCTCCCGCGCGCCTTCATCGAGGACGTCCTCACCGGCGACGCCAAGGTGCTGTGGTCCGGCTTCAACATCTGGCAGCTCGCGAAGAACGACGACGACCGCCAGGCGTTCGTCGCCAGGTTCGGATGGGATCCGTCGACGTCCTACATCGACTCCCTCGACAAGGTCTCGACCGTGAGCTACAAGTCCCAGGAACTCACCCGGGCTGACGACAACACCAGCGGCATCATCGCCCCGCACGTCGTCGACAAGGACAAGGTCGAAGTGCTGGCCCAGGCCAACTGCAAGGACCAGGCCGGCAACGCCGCAAACTGCGGGTCCATTGCCCAGACGACCGGCTCGCAGTACCCGTGGGCCGTCCGCTCCTCGGGCCTGACCTACATCGGCGAGATTGCACTGACCTACATCAACGAGACGGATCGCTACCTCGCCTACGCCGACATCGTCGACGGCCTCCTGAGCCGCGACGGCCAGGCGCCCTCGCGCAAGGCCGCGATCCGCATCGAGGACGTCAGCCCGAACACCGAGGTCAACGACCTCAAGCCGCTCATCGACTACCTGATCTCGGAAAAGGTTCCCTTCCAGATCGCGGCCATCCCGTACTACGTCGATGCCAACGGGGTCTACAACAACGGCCAGTCCTTGACGAAGACCTTCGACCAGAACCCTGAGCTGCTCAAGCTGCTCAAGTACGCCCAGCGGCACGGCGGAACCATCGTCCAGCACGGAACCACCCACCAGTACGGCAAGCTGAACAACCCGTACAACGGGGTCAGCGCCGACGACTTCGAGTTCTACCGCTCCTGGTGCACGGCCCAGCAGAACGGCGGGACGCCGGTCGAATGCAAGACCGACACGTGGGTTCAGCTGGCCGGGCCGGTCCCCTCGGACTCCGTCAACTGGGCGGCCAACCGTGTGTCCCTCGGCAAGTCCGAGCTCAAGCGCGTCGGCCTGGGCAAGACTAAGCTCTTCGAGACGCCCCACTACGCGGCCTCGTGGAACTCCTACCTCGGCATGAAAAAGGCCTACTCCACCCGTTACGAGCGCGAGCTCTTCTTCCCGGGAATGCTCAACAAGGACAACGCGGGGAACAAGGGCAACTTCGGCCTCTTCTACCCCTACACCGTGAAGAACATTTACGGCACCAAGGTTCTGCCCGAGAATCTCGGCAACTACGAGCCCGAGTCCTACAACAACCACCCGCCGCGTTCCGGGGCAGACCTCGTGAACAACGCCAAGAAGAACCTCGTCGTGACCGACGGCAACGCCAGCTTCTTCTTCCACCCCGACTACCCGCTCAGCGAGCTGAAGGTCGCGGTCAAGGGGATCAAGGAGCTCGGCTACACCTTCACCCCGGCGACCAGACTCAACTGACACAGTCCCTCGGCTGAGAAGCCCTCGGGCGAGACAAGCCCGCGGCCTTCGATCCAAGGCGAAAGGCAGGCCCACGCCCCGATGCGGCGTGGGCCTGCCTTCATCGTCTGGGCCGGCTGTTCGTCGTCTTGACGCTTCGACGTCGTCTTGACGCCTGTCGCTCGCGACGGGCGATTGCCCTTTTGCTCTGGCTGCTCGTCGCTCGCGACGGGCCGTTTTGCGGAGCCGGCCCCCTCAGTCGGCGAGGCGAAAGCTCGTCAACTGGTGAAGCCGAAGCCCACGCGGCGTGTCTCGCCGGTGGACGTGCTGATGTATCCCACGGCGTCGGCCGGGATGAAAACGGTTCTGCCGTCTTTGTCCGAGAGGATGAGGGGCTTGCCCGTCTCCACGGCGTCGGTGAACGCCTTCTTCAGGTCATCGAGGGTCAGATCGACGTCGATCTCCACTTCGCTTTGGACATTGCGCACGGCTATTTGGACTTTCATAGAGACTCCTCGGGTTTTGGGACGAGACCAAGCATAATGCGCAACCGGCCCGCCTTCGCCGGCGTGTTCGTCGAGGGCCTAACGCGGAGGGGCTGAGCCTCTCGCCAGACGAGGGGGTTTAGCCGCTCGCCGGGCCGTCTGCGCCCAGCTCGGGGCGAACTCGGGGGAGTCGGGCCGCATGCATCGGTTTGGGACCGTACCCTTGTGTTGGACTTCGTATGGACGTTGGACCTTGCGCGGGCCCGCGGGCGCTTCTGCCGCCGAACGCAGAGGTCGGGCAACCGCGGCGAATCGCGGGCGCGCAGGCTTGCCCGCGCGGGCGGCTGCGCGGTCCGATCCGGCGCCGAGCCGGATGCTTTGCGAGAGCGGGCCCTTGGGCCAGAAGGAGGAGGGTGAGCGACGTGCAGCTCGACCGGTGGCAGAGCGCAGCCCTCGAGGCGTGCCGTGCGCCGTGCCGCGTCAGCCTTCTGGGCGCCCCGGGCACGGGCAAATCCGCCGTCGTCGCCGCGCTCGTCGCACGCGAGGCGGCGTTGGGCCGCCGCATCGCCGTCCTCACCCTCGACAGGCGGGCCGCTTCCTCGCTGCAATCGGCCGTGTCGCTGACGAACGGCTCCCTCTCGGAGCGGGTGAGCGTCCGCTCGCTCGTCTCCTTCTGCTACGGGATCGTCCAGAGCTACGCGCAGGCGGTGGGAAGGCGCGAGCCCGAGCTTATCTCCGGCCCGGAGGAAGACGCGCTGCTGTCCGACATACTCGCCGACCCCGAAGCCGGCGTCGAGTTCCCCGATTTCGTCGACGACGACCTCAGGAGGCAGCGTGGCTTCCGCGCTCAAATGCGCGACCTCCTCACCCGCGCGTGCGAATTGGGGCTCTCGCCTCGGCGGCTCGAGGATCTGGGGCGAGAACACGGCGAACCGATGTGGGTCGCGGGGGGCCAGCTTCTAGGCCTGTACGAAGGCGTGACGACGGCGCGCGACGCGCTTGCCGGGGCCGCCGACGCTCCCGACCGGCTCGACCACGCCCATCTCGTCGGAGCGGCGACCGCGATCTTGCGGGACTGGGAGGCGAACGTCCCCGGGCCGCACCCGCGGCCGCGATGGGACTGGGTCATCGTCGAGGACATCCACAACGCGCCGCGGTCGGTGCTCGGTTTGCTCGCGGAGCTGGCCGCCGACGGGGCCTCCGTCGTCACCACGGGCGACCCCGACTGCGCGGTGCAGGGCTTCAGGGGCGGCGTCGCTTCGCTTCCCGGCGACGTCACCGCCCCGGCTCCGCGCGGGCTCGGCAGCCGAACGGTCGCTCTGCGGCAGCGGCATCGCGGGGGGCCGAAGATCGCCGGGGTCGCCGACGCCCTCGCCGAGGCCGTTCGCGTCGGCGGAGGAGCGGTCCGCCAGCGCAACCCGAAGGCGGCCGAGCGGCCCGACAGCGTGAGCGCGCGACGCTTCGTCCACCCGGAGGAAGAGGCGGCGGCCATAGCGCGGGCCGTGCGCGAGGCGCGCCTTTTGCGGGGAATCCCCTATTCTGAGATGGCCGTGGTCACGAGGTCGCGTTCGACGCACCCCGGACTGCGCGCCGCCCTCGTGCGCCGCGGGGTTCCCGTGGGGCAGATAGGAACCGACCGCCCGTTGCGAGAGGAGCCCGCCGTGGACGCGCTCCTCTCGCTCGTTCGCCTCGCCCTTGACAGAGCGTCCGGCAGCGCCGAGCTCGTCCGCGTGCTGACCGGCCCCCTCGTGGGAATCGACCCCCTCCGCCTGCGCCAGATCGGCAGGATTCTGCGTGGCGGAGAGCTCGCCCGAGGGGGAAGCCGCAGCGAATCCGAGCTTTTGTCCCTCGCGGCCGAAGGACCTTCGCGTCTGAGCGAGGTCGCCCCCAAGGGGATCGGCGATCTGCTGCGCGCGGCCAGAATGCTCGAAACCGTGCGCGAGGCGGCCGAACGCTCGAACCGCCAGGCCGAGGAAGTGCTGTGGGCGGCGTGGGAAAGCAGCGGCAAGGCCGAGGAATGGCGCGAGGCCGCTCTGCGCGGCGGGACTGCCGGGGACGCGGCCGACTCGGCGCTCGATTCGGTCATCCAGCTTTTCCGCGTGGCTCAGCGTATGGCGGACAGGGACGTCGACGTCCCCGTCGACGTCGTACTCGACGAACTCCAGACGCACGATCTGCCTGAGGACTCGATCGCCCGGGCAGGAGCCGCCGCCCAAACGGTGACGCTGACCACTCCGAACGCCTCGATCGGCAGGCAATGGGAGTTCGTCATCGTCGCGGGGCTCCAGGACGGCCTGTGGCCGAATATGCGGCTGCGAGACGCGTACACGGCGACCGGGAGGCTGGCCCAGATCGTCACGGGGCGCGACCCCGGCGCCGGCGCGGACGGGCTCGCCGGACGCCGCCAGGCCTACGAGGAGATCCTCGACGACGAATTGCGCCAGCTCCACCACGCGGTCACCCGCGCCAACGGCGAGCTTCTGCTCACCTGCGTGGATTCGGAGGAGGCGCGCCCCTCGCGCTTCTTCGAGCTCATGGGCTTTGTGCCCGAGGAGCTCCGGGACGCCGCCTCCGCGGGCCGGCAAGGCTCGGGCGACGCCCGTCAGTCCGGCGGATCGCCCGACGTCGCCGGGGCACAGAGCCCTTCCGCCGCGCTCGACTCCGACGGCGTGCGCCACGCTGCCGCGGCGTCCGGCCGTCTCGTCCTGGAAAGCCCGCGGGCGGCCGAGGGCGAGCTCGACGTCGTCGGCCTGGTGGCGGACATACGCCGGTCCGGAGCCGGCGGGCGGGAGGCTGAGGAGGTCCTCGCGCGCCTGCGCGAGGCCGGATTCCGGCAGGCCGATCGGAGCACGTGGGCCGAGGCCCTTGAGCCGACGCCGTCGAGGGGAATCGAGGCGGGCGGAACCGTCGTCGTCTCGCCGTCGCGCGTCGAAACGATGCTCGACTGCCCCCTGAGAGGCTTCCTTTCTCTCGTGGGGGCGGAGGATTCGGACGACAGGAGGACGGCCGACATCGGAACGCTCGTCCACGCGATCGCCGAAAGGTCGGCCGGTGCGAGCCGCGAGGAGATCATGGGCGACTTCGAGGCCAGCTGGGCGGCTTTCGACAAGCCTGAGGACCCCGTGGCCGCGCAGGCCGAGTACGCCCGGGCGCGCACCCTCGTCGAGGGGCTTGCCTACTATCTCGAGGACTTCGCCCGCGGCGGCGGCAGCGCCGAGGTCGAGCGGCGGATATCGGTGGAGATGGAGGACGGCGTCGTGCTCAGCGGCAAGATCGACAGGGTCGAGCACGACGGCGCCGCGAGGCGGATCGTCGATTTCAAAACCGGCAAGCACACGGTCTCGGCCAAGCAGGCCGAGGACAACGTCCAACTGCAGCTCTACCAGTGGGCGATGGGCAAATCCGGCCTCCCGGCGGACGGCGGGGCGGCGCTCGTCTATCTCGGACAGACGCTGAAGAAAACGAATCTGCCCGCGCAGCGCGAACAGCGGCCGCTCGGCCCGGAAGGCAAGGCGCTCGCAGAGGAGCGCCTGAGGCAGGCCGGCCGCCTGCTGCAAGGCGGCGAATTTCCCGCGCGCCCGTCGCAAGCCTGCCGCACGTGCCGTTTCGTCTCGCTGTGCCCGGCCAAATCCCAGGGAAGGCTGGCCTCGTGAGCGAAGCGACGTACGAGCGGGTCATGCGCCGGCTCGCGGGCGACCGCATGCCGACGCCCGAACAGCGCGAGGTCATCGAGTCCGAGGACGCCGCGATCCTCGTGACGGCGGGCGCAGGGTCGGGGAAGACGGCGACGATGGCCAATCGAATCGCCTATCACGTGGCTGCGGGCCGCGTCTCGCCCGAGGAGGTGCTCGGCCTGACGTTCACCCGCAAGGCTGCGGGCGAACTGAGCCAGCGCGTGGACCGGGCCCTCGGGCGCCTGCGGGCCGCCGGGATGCTGCCGCATACGGGGCAGACCTCGCGATCCTCCCTCGCCCGGCCGACGATCTCCACCTACAACGCCTTCGCGTCCGACATCGCCGCCTCGTACGGAATGCTCGTGGGCGCCGACCCGACGGCGCGGCTCGTCACCGACGCCGAACGATTCCAGCTCATGGACTCCGTCGTCGCCGAAGGCGCCGTCGACCCCGACGTCGCCTCCCGCCACAGCCGCGCGCGCATCGTCGAGGTCGCCCTGCGCCTCGCCGCCGGGGGGATCGACAACGGGGTTTCCGTCGAGCGGATGCGGGAGTTCTTCGAGGGCGAGGCCGCGGCCCTCGAACGCCTCGGGAAGGACCCCAGGAAGTTCACGAAGGGCGACATGGCCGACGCCGGCATGGAATCGGCCGAATGGGAGCGGCTCAAAAGGGACTGGAGGGCCCTGGCGAAGGCGGACTTCGCCCTGCAGTTGGCGTGCCTTCCCGCCGTCGAGGCCTACATGGAGCGCAAGCGGAGCCTCGGGTTGGTCGAGTTCGCCGACCAGGTCGCGACCGCCTCCGAAGTGCTCGGGCGGTACGGGCGGATCGGCGAGGAAACGGCCTCGAGGCACCGCCTTGTGCTGCTCGACGAATACCAGGACACCTCCGTCAACCAGGCCGTCTTCCTCCGCCGCGCGCTCGGCGGGGCGGGCGAGGGCAGGTCCGTGTGCGCGGTGGGCGACCCCAACCAGGCGATCTACGGCTGGCGCGGGGCGAGCGCCAACGCGCTGGCGGACTTCGCGGTCGCCTTCGCGGGCGAGGAGCCGGTTCGTCGCCTGACGCTCTCGACCTCTTTCCGCTCCGACGCGGCGATCCTCGACGCGGCGAACGCCGTCGCCGCGCCCCTCGATGAGGCCGCCGCCGGAGTGCGCAAGCTCAAGGCGAGGCCGGGCTGCGGCCCCGGGCGCGTCGTCGAAGCCCGCCCGCTGTTCGCCGAGGACTCCTACCGGGCGATCGCCCGGAGGATCGAGGACGTTCAGGCCGAGGTCACCCGCACGCGCGCCGCTCAGCCGGAGATCGCCGTCCTTTGCAGGAAGCGCTCCTCGATCGAACGGGTCGCGGACGCGCTGCGCGAAAGGGGGATCGCATACGAGATTGTGGGAGGCGAGAGCCTCATCGAACGCCCGGAAATCGTCACGGTGCGCGCGGCGCTCGGCGTCCTCGCCCGCCCGTCGCACGGCGGGCTGCTCGTGCGGCTGCTGCTCCACTGGGGCGTGGGCAGCGACGCCATGAGGGCGCTCCGCGAATGGTCTTGGGAGCTGGCGCGGCGGTCCGTGGGCGATGCGCCGCTCGACCCTCGCGCCGAGGCCGGCCTCGTCGAGGCGGTCAGCCGCCTTCCCGACCCGGAGTGGGTCGGCTCTCGAGGCTTGGCCTTGGATTCGGCGGCCTTCGACCGCCTGAGCCTCGTTTCGAAATCGCTGGCCTCGCTGCGGTCCTCGGTCCACCTGCCCCTCGCCGACCTCGTTGAGAAATGCATCTCGCAGCTGGGCCTCGACCTTGCCGCAGCCTCCCGAGCCGAAGGCTCCCAGCGGGTGCGGACGTCCCTCGACTCGTTCGTCGCATTGGCACGTGGGTATTCGGCCGCCCACCCGGGGGCCTCGGTCCGAGACTTCGTCGACTGGCTCGACCTCGTCGAACGCCACGAATACGGGGGAGAGGAGGAAGCCGGAATCGACGCGTCGGAGGAGGTCGAGGTGCACGCCGGCGTGGTCCAAATCTTGACGGTCCACGCCGCCAAAGGCCTCGAATGGCGGGACCTGGTCGCCATCCCGGAAATGGTCTCCACCCAGTTCTCCGAAAAGGATTCTGGCAAGTCATGGACCACGGACCCCTCCGTCTTCCCGTTCCCCCTCAGGGCCGACCGTGCGCACCTTCCCCGATTCCGCCCGAGCGACTTTTCCGAGAAGCTCGACGCCGCCCTGGCCTACAGCCGATTCCTGCGCGCCGACATCCCCGCGCACGAAAACGCCGAGGCCCGCCGCCTCGCCTACGTCGCCTTCACGCGGCCCCAGGCGGAGCTCTTCCTGGCGGGATACGGACTGGCCGCCAAGGAGATCCCCCCGTCCTTCGTCGAGGGCGACGCCGTCAGCCTCCTGCCGCGCTCGGTTTTCCTCGACGACGTTCGCAAGGGCGCGGGCGTCCTCCCCGCGGCCGACGTCGCCGGCCCGGAATGGCCGTCGGAGCTGACCGAGGAGTGCCCGGCGACGATGCCCCTTGCGGAGGCGACCGAGCGGACCGGAGGCCCGCCCGATCCCGTCATCGACTACGCGAACGCCGATCTGCCGCTGTGGCCGGCCGACGTCGTCCGCGCCGGCCCCGGCGCCGGGCATGCCTCCGAACCCGGCGGCTCCGGGGGAGGCTCCGGCGATTCCGGGGGAAGCCCCGTCCCGCCCGAGCGCGTCGCAATGTGGCGGCGGAGCGCCGACCTTCTCATCCGCGAGCGCGAGGCGGCGTCCCGCCCGGCCGTGCCGGAGCGCCCGTACGTCACGGCCACCGACGTCGTCCACCTCAGCGAAGACCCTGCGGCCTTTCTCGCCCAATGGCGCCGGCCGACGCCGCAGCGTCCGAGCCGCGCGGCGCGCACAGGAACCGAGGTGCATTCGCGCATCGCCGAGTTCTACGAGCGCCCCGCCAGGCTCGACATCGACTCGGTCATGGCGCAGGGGGAGCAGCCTGTCGACATGGACGTCCTCACGCGCGAGGAGGAGGCCCGCCTGCTCGAGGCGTTCAAGGCCAGCAGGTGGGCGCGCATGCCGGCGATCGCCGTTGAGGAGAGCCTTTCGGCGGTGATCGGTGGGCGCGTTGTGCGGTGCACGATCGACGCCGTCCTCGACACCTCCGCCGAGCCGGGCCTTTCGGAGGTGACGATCGTCGACTGGAAGACGGGGCGGCGCCCCGACGGGGAGGCCTTGGCCTCCCGGGAGCTGCAGCTCGCGATCTATCGGCTCGCGTGGGCCCGCGCCCACGGGCGCGACATAGCGGACGTCGGCGCATGCTTCGTCTATCTGCGAGAGCCGGAAGGCAGGCAGGCGCTCGCTGCGGCCAAACTGACTGAAGAGGAGGTGGCCCGGCGCATCGAGGATTCGCTCGCCGCGGGGATGGAAGCGGGGATCGGCCTGTGGAGGCCCGCCGGAGAGTGAGCCCGCGGCGGCCCGTTTGAAATCGGCCTGTGGAGGCCCGCTTGAAATCGGCCTGTGGAGGCCCGCTTTGGGGGAGGTGCAGGCCGTTTAAGATTCGGCCTCGGCGACCTGCTTGGACAGGTCGTCAAGCATGCTTCGCGCCTCTTTCTGGATCGAGGCGTTGTTCGTGCGCACACCGTGCATGAGCCACCTGGGGATGGCCAGTTCGGACATGAGCAGCATGCGCGAATACATCGCGTCGTCGATGCCGGTGCCGCGGGTGTGCTCGTAGGCGTCTATGACGGCGGCGTAGACGTTTTCTTCCAAGGAGAGGAAGGGGGCGAGGTCCATCGCCGGGTCGGCCACCTTCGCCTCGCCGAAGCCGGTGACGGTGGCTATTCCGCCGTCGGACCACAGGAAGTTCTCGGCGTCGATGTCGCCGTGGACGACGGTCGGCTCGAACTTCCAATTCGAGGACTTTTCCAGAGCGTCCTCCCAGCGTTCAAGGAGGTTGAGGGGGAGGGAGCTAGCCTCGTCGGCGTCGGTGAGCTCGGTGAACAGCCGCATGCGCCAGTCGGTCGCGCTGTAGACGGGAAGGCCGGCGTCGGCGACGACGTCGTGCGAAAGCGAATGGATGGAGGCGATGACCCGCCCGATTTCGCGCGCCTGGTCGCGCCCGATGTCCTCCCAGTCGATTGCCGTTCCGAAAGGCTGCGGGCAGACGACGGCCCGCCCTCCGGTCGCCGCGTGAACGAAGCCGGCCGGGCGGAGGATGTCGAAGGGAAGGTTGCCGCGCCGCAGCTCCCGAAGGAGGTTGGGCGCGAGGGCCGCCTCGGCTTCGATGATCGTCGCAGCGTGCGAATTCTTCGGGCATTTGACCATCCAGTGGCGTCCGTGCGCGTCGAGCACTCCGCCTGAGACGTAGTCGTCCGTGTTGACGAAGGGCGGCCGCGTGCTCACGGCTTCCAAGCCGTCGATCGCCGCCACGGCGAGGGCTGCGAGATACAGAGAATTGCTCACGTTGTTAACCTACGTCGTTTCGATGGCCTATGCCTCTTTACACACCGCTTTAGGTACCGTACCTTCTCAGCAGCCGGATTTATCCACAGGTGAGAGGCGCTTATCCACAGGGTGTGAATGGCGGCCGGCGTCCTGTTTTCGCCCCGTCTAGTTTACGAACCATGAAGACGATCCGCGATGTCGAAGCGAAAGTCCGCGAAATGGTTCGGCGCGAAAGCCTCGATCCGCAACGGGAGGCCGAAGGCCTGTCCATCGACGGCTTCGGGCCGCGATCCGTGCGCATCGGCGCGACGAGCTCGGCCAAACTGCGGGCAATCGAGGCGCCATGAGGTAGCCTTGGGCCGTGGCAACCGATCATCAGGCAGAAATCGAAGCTCTGCGAAAGACCTTCCAGCAGATCTCCTCCGTGTCGAATCCGGAGGGGCTGCGCGAGCGCATCGCCGAGCTGACGGAGGCGTCGGCCGCTCCCGACCTTTGGGACGACCAAGACAAGGCCCAATCCGTCACGTCCAAGCTTTCGCACGCCCAGGCCGAACTCGACAAAATCAATGCCATGTCCGCCGCGTTGGACGACCTCGAGACGCTCAAAGAGATGGCCGACGAGGAAGCCGGCTCCGACCCCGAAACGGCCGCGGAGCTCTACTCGGACCTTGAGCGCGAGCTAGGACAAGTCGGCGCCGACATGTCTGAGCTGGAGATCCGCACGCTGCTGTCCGGCAAGTACGACGAGCGTGAGGCCGTCGTGACGATACGCTCGGGGGCCGGTGGGGTCGACGCCGCCGATTTCGCCCAGATCCTCCAGCGCATGTACCTGCGCTGGGCCGAGCGCCGCGGCTACAGCGCCAAAGTGCTCGACACGTCGTACGCCGAAGAGGCGGGGATCAAATCGACGACCTTCGAGGTCAGTGCGCCCTACGCATACGGAACTTTGTCAGTCGAAGCAGGAACGCACCGCCTCGTGCGCATCAGCCCCTTCGACAACCAGGGGAGGCGTCAAACCTCCTTCGCCGCAGTCGAGGTCATCCCCCTCATTGAACAAACCGACCACATCGACGTTCCCGAAGCCGACATCCGCGTCGACGTCTTTCGCTCGTCAGGTCCGGGCGGGCAGTCCGTCAACACCACGGACTCCGCGGTCCGCATCACCCACATTCCAACCGGGATCGTCGTCTCAATGCAGGATGAGAAGTCCCAGATCCAAAACAGGGCCGCTGCGATGCGAGTGCTCCAATCGCGCCTCCTGCTCCTGAAACAGGAGGAGGAAGCCCGCGAGAAGAAGGAGCTTGCCGGAGACATCAAGGCCTCGTGGGGGGACCAGATGCGTTCGTACGTGCTCCAGCCTTACCAGATGGTTAAAGACCTGCGGACGGGATACGAGGCGGGCAACCCCGAGGCGGTGTTCGACGGCGACATCGACGGCTTCATCGACGCCGGCATCCGATGGCGGGCGACGGGCGTCAAGGCCGGCGAAGGAGAATGACGACGGCGCCGGCCCGCAAACGGCCGGCGCCAGCCAGCCCGGCGAGCCGAGAGCTTTCCAATTCGGCAGAGAGGCTCGGCCGACGAGAGACAGGTTCCGCCCGCAGGCGGCCTTCGCCCGGATTTCGACGACGTCGGCGCGCCTAGGAGAGAAACCGCCCGTTGATGCGTAAGGTCTATTCGACCCATGGCGCTATCAATTCGGCGGTTTTTATGATCACATTCGACAAGGTGACGAAGCTCTACCAAAGAGGCGCTCACCCTGCCCTCGACGATGTCAGCATCGACGTCGAGCGCGGAGAGTTCGTCTTCCTCGTGGGTCCCTCGGGCTCCGGAAAGTCCACGATGCTTTCGCTCATCCTCGCGGAGGAGCGCCCTACGTCCGGCCGCGTCCACGTTCTCGGAAAAGACCTGTCGAAGGTCTCCCAGCGCCGCGTGCCGCTGCTGCGTCGCCAGATCGGCGCCGTTTTTCAAGATTTCCGCCTGCTCGGGGACAAGAACGCCTACGAGAACGTCATGCTTGCGCTTCAGGTCATCGGCGCGCCGCGCCACAGGATCAAAACCGAGGTGCCCGAGGTCATCGAGATGGTCGGCCTTGAAGGCAAGGAGAAGCGTTACATGACCGAGCTTTCGGGCGGCGAGCGTCAGCGCGTCGCGATCGCCCGGGCCATGGTCAACAGGCCACAGGTGCTTCTGGCCGACGAGCCCACCGGAAACCTCGACCTCGAAACGGGGATGTCCATCATGCGGCTGCTTGACCGCATCAACCGTTCGGGCACGACGGTCGTCATGGCCACCCACGATCAGAGCATCGTCAATCAGCTGCGCAAGCGCGTCGTCGAACTCAAAGACGGAATGGTCGTCAGGGACGAGGCGCGCGGCGTCTACGGAGGTGAAAAGCGATGAGGCTGCGTTTCATCAGCACCCAAACCCTCAAGGGTCTGTGGTCGAATCGGGCCATGGCCGTCTCGGTCATGCTCGTCACCTTCGTCTCCCTTCTGTTCATCGGGTCGGCGTCGCTGCTTCAAAAGCAGATCGGCGTGGTCCGCGACCAGTGGCTTTCCGACCTCGAAATCTCCGTCTTCATGTGCCCGGCCAATTCCAACAAGGCCGGCTGCGCCGACGGCGAGGCGACCGACAAGCAGATCGCGGCCATCCGCAAGGAGCTCACGGACGGCCAGCTGTCCAAGTACGTCGAGAAGTTCAGGTTCGAGACGAAGGGCCAGGCGCTCGAAAACTACCGCAAGCAGATGAAGGGATCGGGCTTCGAGGACGGCGTGACGAAGGAGGACATGCAGGTCTCCTTCCGCATCAAGCTCACCGACCCGAGCGACTACAAGAAAGTCACTGAAACTCTGACCGGCCGCCCGGGAGTGGAGACGGTCGAAGACCAGTCTCAGCAGGTCGATCCGCTCATCAGGGTCCTTGACAGGCTCAGCTATGTCTCCGCGGGCCTCGCGGTGGTCATGGTGGTCGTAGCCCTGCTCCTCATACCTACGACCATCCGCCTGTCGGCTATGTCCAGACGCGACGAAACCGAGATCATGCGGTACGTCGGCGCATCGAATTTCTTTATAGAGCTGCCGTTCATATTGGAGGGAGCGGCAGCTGCACTCATAGGATCGCTTTTGGCGGTAGGAGGCCTGTGGGCGGCCGTCGTCTACTTCATACAGGAGTGGCTGTCGGACACCGTCACGTGGATCCGCCAAATCCAAACCAGCGATCTGTTCGTCATCGCCCCATGGCTCGTCGTGGGGGCGGTGCTCGTGGCCGCTTCGGCTTCATGGATCACACTGCGTCGCTATGCAAAGGTCTGATTATGTCAATTAAAAGCTCCCGCTTCCTCTGCGCCTTCGCGGCGGCGGCTCTCGCCATCGCCGCAACGTCCCCGTCCCAGGCGGACGAGCGTGACGACCTGCTGAAGAAAAAGCAAGAGCAGGAGCGCCAGATCGAGAACTACAAGTCCTCGCTCGAAGGCGTGAACACAAATCTGCAAAAGGTCTACCTCGACCTCCAGCAGACCCAGGCTCAGATTCCCGTTGCCGAAGCCGAGTTGAAAACGGCGAAATCGGAGCTGGCTGCCGCCACCCGCCAGCAGGAAGCCGTGGCGGGCCAGCTTCAAGCAGCGCAGTCTGAGCTCAGCTCGATCGAGAAAGAGGTCCGTTCGGGCGAGAAGACCATCGCCGTCACCCGCAAGGACCTGGGGACGGTCGCCCGCGCCGAGTACCGCGGAGACGCTCTCCCGAGCACGTGGGACCTCATGGTCGGCTCGCGGTCCTCAGAGGATTTCTACAACTCGGTTTCGGCCACTCGCGCCGCATTCCGCAAGCAGACCGCGGCGCTCCAGAAGGTCCAGCAGAAGACGGCGATGGCGCGAAATCGCCAGGCCCGCCAGAGCGCCGTGCGCAAGAGAGTCGCCCAGCTGAAGTCGGAGGCGGACGCGCTCGTGGCCGACAAGACGAGCAAGCAGACCGCCGCGGAGTCGAAGGCCAAGCAGCTGTCTTCCCTTCAAACGACGTACACCACGCAGTCCCAGCAGCTGGAGGCTCAAAAGGGCCAGTTCCAGACGTCGATCCAAGAGGTCAACACCGCCCGCGACGCCACGGCTTCTCAGATCGCGGCGATCGACGCCGAAAACCGCCGCAAGGCGGAGGCCGCGGCTGCCGCGGCTCAGGCCGAGGCCAAGAAGAACAGCGCAAAGAAAGCCCCCGCGGCGCCCGCGCAGCCCCAGCAGCCTGCGGGCGGCGGGGGAGGCGCGGGCCAGTCCGTCGTCGGCGGAGGCTTCCTCGTTCCCGTCATTCCGCGGCCCCTTCAGGTGACCTCGCCTTTCGGCATGCGTTACTACCCCTTCGGCGGGTACTACATGCACAACGGCGTGGACCTCAGGTCCCGCTGCGGGCAGGCGCAGGTCGCGGCCGGCGACGGGATCGTCGCGAAGACGGTTCCCGCCCCAGGCAACTCCACGCACGGAAATCAGGTGTTCCTCAACCTCGGAGTCGTCAATGGGCATTCGTGGGTCGTCGTGACGAACCACATGTCCGGTTTCGCCGTCTCCGCCGGCCAGACAGTCAAAAAGGGTCAGCTCATCGGGTGGACCGGCCAGACCGGCCAGGTCACCGGATGCCACGTCCACATGGAGGTATGGCGCGACGGAAAGGTCATCAACCCGATGTCGCTTCCCGGTTTCTGACGGTTTCGCTTTCTGTCGCTTCCCGGTTCTCTGACCGCTCTGGTTTCCGACCCTTTCCGACGGCTTCAGTTCACGGACTTCCGGTTTCTCAAGGTTCCGTCAGGCTCCGCCCTTTTGCGGGGGAGCGTGCGTCCGATGTGTTTGTTCGGCGTCGTCCTTTTCGAGGGACGACGTCGAACGTTCGGCTCGGTGCGCAACGTGTTTCGCATTGCCGGGTCGCCTCCGGCGGGAAGCCGGCCGAATCCCCGTGCCGCTGGCCAGACGCAGGCGAAGGCGGTAGGATGGACGCCTTGTCGGCCGGGGCTAGCGAAGGAGGATCCCGTGGCTAAGAAGAAAGACGGGAAGCCGACGGCGGCCCAGAAGGCGAAGGCGCAAGCCGACGCAAAGCAGGTGATCGCGCGCAACAAGAAGGCGCGGCACGAGTATTCCATCCTTGACACTTACGAGGCGGGAATGTCGCTGACCGGCACGGAGGTCAAGGCCCTTCGGCTGGGGCGCGCCTCGCTGGTCGACGCCTGGGTCGAAATCGACCGCTACGGCGAGGCTTGGCTTCACGGCGCGAACATCCCGGTATACGCGATGGGGACGTGGACGAATCACGCGCCCACGCGCAAGCGCAAGCTTCTGCTCCACAAACAGGAGATCGGTAAGCTCATGCAGAAGGTCCAGTCAAAGGGGCTGACCATCGTTCCGCTCGAGCTCTACTTCCTGCGCGGGCGGGCGAAAGTCGAGATCGCTTTGGCCGAGGGCAAGCAGGAGTGGGACAAGCGCGAGACCATCCGACGTCGCGACGCCGACAGGTACGCGGAGCGCGCGATGGCCGCCGCCCGGCGTCGTTTGCGCTAAAGATTTAGAAGATGAGTCGCTAGCGATTCGCTTTACTGGCGCGGCTTGGCCCGCCTGCCTCGATGCCGTTCGCGTTGTCTGCAAAGGCGTCGCGAACTTGCCTCCAATGCAGGCGATAAGAAGCCTGCCAGATCATCGTTTCAGTTGAACTTCCTGCGATAGTTTTAGTTCTCTTTCAACATTTCAGCTGAGCTGCTTAGTGCATACAACGGGCCGTGATAGAGCCTCGGTCAGGCTTCTTGCATCGTTAGGTGCAATACCGCAAATGGCCGGGGTCTGCGTGCCGAGCGAGAGGACCGGTTGAATCTGAAGCGCAGTTGCCCTCCAAAAACAAGACTCCGACATTGCGTAAGCCATTTCGAAGCAGCTGTTTGAGGAGAAAGGAAGTGGAGCGCTCTAGAAAGTCACATCATCGTCGACCAGCGGACATAAACTAAAGAATGTAGCGTTCGCAAAACCAAACTTCTGTTTTCCCGACTGCACGATGTATCCTGATTTATTACCGAAATCGTAGAGGGAAGAATCGTGACGGAAACGGGGAGGTTTCTGTGACGCGAACGATGACGCTCGCCATGCTGCGCGTTGGTCAACGCCTGCGCGGTTTGCTGCCAGACCGCGCAGTCACATTGCTTGCCGTCGACCCGATCGATGCCGAGCTGGTTGAGATCTACTACCGTGATGACTCGGGCAGCTCTGGCGCACGAACAGTCAGCAAAGCCGATGCTGCACGCTTTGAGATCGTGACTGCCGCTGATTCGGCTCCCGCATATGATGCGGATGCGGACGAATTCCGCCTTGCCGCGGAAGCACTGCGCATCAAGTACGCTGCTCTCTACGATCCGATGGCTGCGGTCAACAGTTCTGACGTCGATCCTTTGCCCCACCAAATCCGGGCTGTTTATGAGGAAATGCTGCCTCGCATCCCGCTGCGTTTCCTGTTGGCGGACGACCCCGGTGCAGGCAAGACGGTCATGGCGGGACTCTACCTCAAAGAACTCATCCTGCGTTCGGACTGCGAACGGGCGATTGTCGTCGCCCCGGGCGGGTTGGTCGAACAGTGGAGCGAGGAGCTGGCCGCCAAGTTCGACCTGCGCTTCGAAACCTTTGACTACCGCATGGTCGATATGGCTCAGGGTGCGAATGTTTTTGCCGATCACCCCTTCCTCATCGCGCGCATGGACCAACTTGCCCGGAACGAAGGGCTCATGGAGCAACTCGGCGAGGTGGCGTGGGACGTCGCCGTCGTCGACGAGGCACATCGAATGTCCGCCCACTATTCCTCGTGGGCGGGCGAAGTTGACGAAACCAAACGGTTTCGGCTTGGGCGTCTGCTTTCCCAAACAGCGCACAACTTCCTGCTCATGACGGCGACTCCTCATGCGGGCAAGGAAGAGGATTTCCAGCTGTTCATGTCGCTGCTGGATCGTGACCGCTTCGAAGGCCCATACCGACACGGAATCCACCGCACCGACACACGCGGGCTCATGCGCCGCATGGTCAAAGAAGACCTCCTCACCTTCGAAGGAAAGCCTCTGTTTCCCGAACGCAAGGCTTACACCGTGGCCTATGAACTGAGCCCGGCAGAACACGAACTCTATGAAATGGTCACCGACTACGTGCGCAAGGAGATGGGGCGGGCCGAGCGTATCGCTAGGGCAGGCGACAAGAAGCGCGGCAACAATGTCGGATTCGCCCTGACTGTTCTCCAGCGTCGCCTGGCGTCCAGCCCCGCAGCGATCGTCAAGTCTCTCGAACGGCGCCGAGCAAGGCTCGATTCTCGCCTGAGGGAAATGCGGCTTGTGGCTGGCAAGACGCATTTCCCTCAGGCCTCCTTCAGGACGCTAGGGGCTGAGGACTTCTATGACGTCGATAGTCCGCAGGGCCTGTACGACGTGGACTTCCAGCGTTTGGACGAGGATCCGCTGGAAAGCGAGAGCTCTTGGTTCGAACGGAAAGTGGATGAGGTCGTCGATCTGGCGACGGCGGCCCAGACGATACCCGAGCTTCGAGCGGAGATCGCCATTCTCGACGATCTCGTTCTGGCGGCGCGGCGTGTGCGCGAGCAAGGAGACGACCGCAAATGGGTGCAGCTACGGACAATTCTCGACGAGCAGCTTCTCGCCCGCAGCTGTCCTGATGAGGCACGCAAGATCATAGTTTTCACCGAGCACCGCGACACCCTCGATTATCTGGCAGGCAAGATCGCCACTCAGTTTGGGCGGGCCGATTCCGTTGTGACGATCCATGGGGGCACCAGCCGCGAAGATCGGAAGATCGCCCGCGAACGTTTCGCCCATGATCCCGACACGGTGGTGCTGCTCGCTACAGACGCCGCAGGCGAGGGCATGAATCTTCAACGCGCGCATCTGATGGTCAACTATGACTTGCCGTGGAATCCCAATCGTATAGAGCAGCGTTTCGGCCGCATTCACCGAATAGGTCAGCGGGAAGTGTGCCACCTGTGGAACATGGTTGCCAAGGGCACGCGCGAAGGTGATGTGTTCGCGCGCCTGCTAGAGAAGGTCGACCAGATGTCGATCGCCTACAACGGCAATCTTTTCAACGTTCTTGGCGATGGCAACGCCTTCGATGAACGATCCCTGCGCGATCTGCTCATTGAGGCGATCCGCTACGGCGACGAGCCGCGAGTCAGAGCCAAGCTCGACCGAGTCATCGACGCGGGGGTCGCCGAGGGGCTCCGTGGGATGCTAGCCGAGCGCGCACTCCACCCCGAAATGTTCAGCTCCCTCGATCTCGCGGAGGTTCGTGACCGCATGGAGCTGGCCCGCGAACGTCGCCTTCAGCCCGGCTACGTGGCCGCGTTCTTCGTGTCGGCCTTCGAGCGCCTTGGCGGGCAGATTCGACGGCGGGAGGAGAGCCGGTATGAGATCACCCGTGTTCCGCCGCGAGTGATCGATATGGCCAGGCGCCTCAACCGGTTGGCTCCCGTTGCCGAGCGTTACGAGCGGGTGACTTTCGACGTCGCGCGTATGCGCCCGGATGGGCTCGCCGAGGCCTCTCTTATCGCTCCCGGGCATCCGCTGCTGCATGCCGTCATCGAGGCAACCATCGACGATGCGGGGTCGGCCTTGACGCGGGGAACCGTGTTCGTCGACCGTCGGGAAAAGCAGAGTGCCGCGCCGATGCTGATGTTCGACGTCGAACAGCGCATCGAGAACTCGGCAGCGGCGACGATTTCGCGGCACTTCGACTATCCGCTCCTTGAACAAGACGGCAATGTCACCGTTTCTCCTACGCCGCCGTACTTGGATTACGACAGGCCCACGACGGCCGAGGCTGACGCGATTGCAACGTTCGTTGGAGACGAGTGGTTTCGACAGAACCATGAAAAGAGGGTGCGCGCGTGGGCCTACCGTGAAGGGCTCAAGCCCCGTATGGAAGAGATCGCGGCCCGCCTCAGCGCCGACGTGGCACGCACCCGCGCTCAGGTGGAGAATCGGCTTCTAGCCGAGATCAACCATTGGGACGGTGAGTACAACCGGCTCGAAGCCTTGGAGCGGGGAGGCACCTTCGGCAGAATTCGAGCCGAGGCGGCCTCGGCTAAAGTTCGCGAACTCGACGAGCGCCTGAACCGCAGGCTCGACGAGCTCGCCAAAGCCACGGAATTGGCCGCTGTGCCAGCGGTGATCCGCGGAATCGCGCTCGTCATCCCCGCCGATCTCATTGACGCGAATAGTGGCGGCAGGGATGAGCAACAAGCGTTCGCCCGCGAGACGGCAGTCGTCGAACGCCGGGCTGTCGACGCAGTGCTGATCGCCGAGAAAGCTCTGGGCCGGAATCCTGTCGAGATGCCACGAAACAATCCGGGCTATGACGTCCAGTCAGCTGATGGTGCCGGACGCATCTATTACATCGAGGTCAAAGGCAGGATAGCGGGCTCCACGACGTTCACGGTCACGGCGAATGAGGTTTCATTCGCCCAAACACAAGGGGACAGGCACCGTCTCGCCCTCGTCGAAGTGTCGTCCGACGGTGCTAAGAACGACGGCTTGCGGTATGTCACCGATGCCTTCGGACACATTGAGCCCTCCGCGACTACCCGTTCATACAACGAAGTGTGGCGGGACTATTGGCAACGAGGAGGTCCGCCAAACTAAACCCCAACCTTGCCATCCACACGCTCCATTCATCCTTCTCAGAGTCTCACCGCTCGCTTCTCACCACTCAAAATCTCACCACCTAACTCACCAAGAAAGAGAAAAATGAATAGTGCACCAAAGAGGAAGCTCATCGAAACGTCTCTCCCTTTGGAGGCGATCAATGACGCCTCTGTCCGGGAGAAGTCTATTCGTCACGGGCATCCCTCCACACTTCACCTGTACTGGTCGCGCAAGCCTTTGGCGACGGCACGCGCAGTCCTCTTCGCCCAACTTGTGGACGATCCTGCGTCGCGGCCCGAGGAGTTTCCCACCGTCCAGGAGCAGGACGCCGAGCGCGCCAGGCTCCACGAGCTCATGGAAAGGCTCGTAAAGTGGGAGAACAGCAATGACGCCGAGCTTTTCAGCCAAGCCCGCGAGGAAATCCGCAAGAGCAACGGGGGCGAGCTTCCCGCCGTTCTCGATCCCTTTGCCGGAGGTGGATCTATCCCGCTCGAGGCTCAACGTCTGGGCCTGGAAGCCCACGCCAGCGATCTCAACCCGCTTGCAGTGCTCATCGACAAGGCTCTCATCGAGATGCCGCCGAAATTCTTTTCTAGTCCGCCGGTTTATCCAGGCGCCGCGGAAGAAAGAACAGAGTGGGTTCGGGCCGAGGGCCTGGCCGCCGACGTCCGCGAATACGGCCGGTGGATTCGCGACGAAGCCGAGCGTCGCATCGGTCACCTTTACCCGAAGGTTACGGCGCCCGGAGGCACAGAGCACACCGTCATCGCTTGGAAGTGGGCGCGGACGGTCCGCAGCCCCAATCCCGCCAACCCCATTGAAACGCCGCTGGTTAATTCTTGGTGGCTGAGCAAGAAGAAAGGCAAGGAAGCCTGGGTGCGCGCCGCCGTCGAGAACGGAAAAGTACGCTACGAGGTTGTGCACAACGCCGACGGGCCGACAGGAGAAGATGATGGGACGCGTGTCGGCCGCGGTGCCATGAGTATCGCAGATGGGACGCCAATCTCATCGGAATACATCAAAGCTGAAGGATCATCCAACAGGATCGGTGCTCACATGATTGGAATTGTGGCGGAAGGGGAACGGGGGCGAGTGTATATCAGTCCTAACTCTCTACACATTAATGCTGCTTGCATTGAGCGTCCCGTCGATATTCCTAATGAGGAATTGCCTTATGACCCGCGCGCCTTATGGACGCCTTCTTATGGCTTAACCAAGTTCTCTGACCTTTTTACGAATCGTCAGCTCGTTGCCTTGACGACGCTGAGCGACCTCGTGGGGGAGGCGCGCGAGAAAATTCTGGCCGATGCCCTTGCCGCAGGCATGCCGGAGGGCGAACGGCTGGAGAAGGGTGATACCGGTGCCGCTGCCTATGCCGACGCAGTCGCCACATACCTGGCGCTCGCCGTCAGCAGAACCGCCGACTATTGCAATGCTCTCTGCACCTGGAACACCGAACGAGATACAGTTACCCACCTTTTCGCCCGTCAAGCCATACCTATGACATGGGACTTCATTGAGTCAAACATCTTTTCTGGCTCGTCTGGTAACTTTCAAGGACAGCTGGAGTGGATCGTCAAAGTGCTAAACAAGTTACCGGCGAATGCTCCAGGCTGTGCGGATCAAGTAAGCGCGTCTGCATGTAATTATGAAGGCCTCGTCGTCTCCACGGATCCGCCCTATTACGACAACATCGGTTACTCGGATCTGTCGGACTACTTCTACGTGTGGCTTCGCCGATGCCTCAAAGACATCCATCCGAGCGTCGTCGGAACGATGCTCACACCTAAGATTGATGAGCTGGTCGCCAATCCTTATCGCCACGGTGGCAAAGAAGGCGCGCAGAAGTTCTTCGTTGAGGGATTCAATTCCGTTTTCCAGCGGATCAGAAGCGGTGCCAATTCCGATGTGCCGATGACCGTCTACTACGCCTACAAGCAGCAAGATTCCGGGAAGGAAGGAACCTCCTCGACAGGATGGTACACACTGCTTGATGGCCTCATCGAAGCCGGATGGTCCGTCACCGCCACGTGGCCCATGCGCAGCGAAAGAAAAGGAAGATTGCTCAGCATAGGCACGAATGCTCTGGCATCCTCCATCGTCCTCGCTTGCCGCCCGCGCCCCGCCGATGCGCCGTCGATCAACCGGCGCGCTTTCGTCGCCACACTCAAGGCCGAGCTTCCCGAAGCCCTGCGCACCCTCATGCAAGGAACCGTCGCCCCGGTCGACCTGGCTCAGGCTGCGATCGGACCGGGCATTTCCGTTTTCTCCCGTTACTCGCGGGTGCGAGACGCCGACGGCACGACCATGTCCGTCAAGGATGCCCTGCGTCTGATCAACGCGACGCTTGATGAAGTGCTCGGCGAACAGGAGTCCGATTTTGACCCCGAAACCCGCTTCGCCGTCCGCTGGTACCGGCAGTACGGGTGGGACCTTGCGCTTTCTGGTGAAGCCGACCAACTCGCCCGCAGCAGTGACACGTCCTTCGCCGCTTTGGAACGCGGTGGCATCTTCAAAGCACGAGGCGGAAAGGCTCACCTTCTCTCGCCAGTAGAGCTCAGCGGGCACTGGAATCCGGAGACCGACGAACACGTGAGCATCTGGGAAACCACCGTTCGCCTGGCTGGAGCGATGAGAGAACGTGGCGCCGATGAAGTCTCCGAACTGCTCGCGGGCCTCTACGGCAGGGTGAGCGAGACTGCCGTGAAAGAACTCGGCTTTCTGCTCTTCCACGAGGCCGAAAAGAAGGATGACGCTTCCGATGCCCTCCTCTTCAACAGCCTTGTCACCGCTTGGGGAGACGTGAGTGAGCGCGCTCGCCGCATCGCCTCGCGTCCGCGTGATGCCCAGCAAACCTTCGACCTGAACGAAGTGTGACAGAAGCAATGGACATCGCACTTCTGCCACCCCATCGCAGCGTTCCACAGCACTTTAGCCAGTGCCTCACCTCATCAACAGACAGCATCTTTTAGGAGAAACAAATCATGGCAATAAACAATCGCGACAGGGTGAGCAGGGCATTCGACCTGCTCTCGGAGGGCCTGATCGACGTCGTCGATCCGGTCATGACCCGCGCCTTCGCAACGAACACATGGACCGAAGTTTGGGCCAGCGAAGACGCCGCCAAACGCGGCGGCAAGTCATACATCATGGAGAAGGAGGACGTTCAAACCCAGCTTCGCGCGATCACCGAGAAAGGCCGCGAGTTCAGCGGCGTCCTTTCCCGCGCGCAGCAGAGCTTCGCCTCCGAACTGCGAGAAACCAGAAACCAGTGGGCGCACGGACGCCAGTTCAGCTCGGACGACACCGCGCGCGCTTTGGACACCATCGAGCGGCTCCTCCGGGCGGTCGACGCCGTCGATTCCGCGGACGACGTGCGCAAGCTGCGTCTCGACTTGCAACGCACGGTGTACGAGGAACAGAAACGCAAACAGGCCAAACGCGTGGAGCACATCGCCATCGAAGGCGACGGGATGAAACCCTGGCGCGAGGTCATCCGCCCCCACGAAGATGTGGCCCGCGGTGAATTTACCGCCTCCGAGTTCGCCGCCGACCTTCACACAGTTCACGCCGGTCTAGCCTCGGGAACGGAATACGCCGATCCCGTGGAGTTCTTCTCCCGCACCTATATCACCGACGGTCTGCGTGATCTCCTCACGCGCGCCCTCCGCCGCTTGACCGGTGACATGAACGCCAGCCCGGTGGTCAACCTGCAAACCAATTTCGGAGGCGGCAAAACGCATTCGATGCTCGCCCTATACCACCTGTTCAGCGGCATCGAACGCGATCGGTTTCCCCAGGAGATTCAGGACCTCGTGGCCGAGGCAGGCAACCCTGAGCTCGAATCTTTGAGGGTCAAGCGAGTCGCCCTGGTCGGCACGGATCTTCAGGCGGGTTCTCCGCAGATCAAAGACGACGGCACCGAGGTGCGCACTCTGTGGGGCGAGCTCGCCTGGCAGCTTGGCGGACGCGAGGCCTATGCGATCGTGGCGGAAGCAGACGAGACCGGAACCAACCCGGGGGATGCCCTTCGCACGCTCATCTCGCAATACTCGCCCACGCTCATCCTCATCGACGAATGGGTCGCCTACGCCCGTCAGCTTGTCACAGAGAGGGAGCTTCCCGCAGGCTCATTCGAAACCCAGTTTACCTTCGCCCAGTCGCTCACCGAGATCGTTCGCTCGATTCCCGGTGCGATGCTCGTCGTCTCGATACCGGCGTCGGACAGGGAAACGAAAGACTATGGATCGCAGATCGAGGTCGGCGGAGAGAACGGCCGGCTCGCCCTCGAGCGTCTCCAAAACGTGATCCGCCGTGTTGCCGACCAATGGCGTCCGTCCAGCAAGGACGAGTCCTTCGAAATTGTGCGCCGGCGGCTCTTCCAACCTCCGGATGCAAACGGCCTTGCCGCGATTGCTGCCGTTGCTCGCAGCTTCACGAACATGTACCGCAAAGACTCAAGCCATTTTCCGCGCGCTGCGGCCAATCCCAACGACGACTACGAGCGGCGTATTCGCGCCTCATACCCGCTGCATCCTGAGCTGTTAGACAGGCTGTACGAGGATTGGTCTGCCCTCGAGCGCTTCCAGCGTACGCGCGGCGTGCTCAAACTGGTCTCCTCGATCGTTCACGAGCTGTGGGCATCCAACGACACGTCTCCGCTCATCCTTCCCGGCAACGTTCCCTTAGCCGCTGCTTCCGTCAACACCGACCTCACTCAGTACCTCGAGGACCGCTGGAAGCCGATCATTGACTCGGACATCGACGGCGCCGACTCTACTGCTTCGCGCATTGACAAGGAAAAGACGAGTCTGGGCGCCCGCTTCATCACCCAACGTTTGGCGCGCACTATTTTTATGGGTGCGGCTCCCAGGACGTCGCGCAAGGGCTTGGACAAGCAATACGTGTGGCTTGGAACCGCGATACCGGGGGACGCCTTAGGAAACTTCGCCATGGCGATTGAGCAATTGGCCCAGCGCTCGACCTACTTCTACGAGGAGCAAGGTCACTACTGGTTCGACACTCAGCCCTCGGTGACGAAGACGGCCAATGACCATGCCGAACGTCTGCGAGAGGACCAGGAGACGGTATGGAACGAAATCGTCGATCGTCTGCGTTCGCAGGAACGGAAACGGGGCGTTTTCGCAAGAGTGCACGCGGCTCCTGAGACGACCGCCGATATTCCCGACGTCGACGAAGCGCGGCTCGTGATTGTTCACCCGCGCCATTCTTATCGCAAGCAGGACGGCGAAAGCTCTCCCGCTCTCAAATGGGTCCGTGAAGCCGTCGAATTTAAGGGGACGAGCCAGCGCGTGCATCGAAATATGCTCGTGTTCGCGGTAGCCGACGCCAATGAGTTGGAGCGTTTGGAATCCGCGACGCGCAGCTACCTGGGCTGGAAGAAGGTTCGGGACACCTCCGACGAGCTCAACTTGACGGCGCAGCAGAGGAAACAGGCCGAGGAATCGGTTACGCGCTGTGAACAGACCGTGGAGGACAGGCTAGGTTCGACGTACACGTGGACCGCGTACCCGGAACAGCCTGACCCGACCGGGCCGTTTCGCATAACCGCTGACAGGGTGTCCGATTCAAGCGATGCCTCGGTTGCAGAGCGAATCGGCGTCAAACTCGTGCGCGAAGACCAGATCGTCACTGTACTTGGCCCGTCTATACTCGGTGCCGCCTTCCACGAGGAACTGGCAACCCTGTGGGAAGAGAAGGGTGAGATCGGCGTAGGGGAGTTGTGGGGCTATTTCACCCGCTACCCGTATATGCACAGGCTCGCCGGGCGCTCGGTGCTCGATCGTGCGATCGAAACGGCGGCCTCTGCTGTTTTGGTGGAAGACGAGCGGTTCGCCATCGCCTCCGACCGTGACGAAAAGACCGGCCGCTACCGGGAACTCATTCTCCCGCCGTCAGCCAATGCGAGTGTACGCGTAACAGATCGCACCCTCCTCGTCGAATGGGAACGCGCCAAGGTCCAGCACGAGGCCGATCGTCTGCAAGCCCAGCAGGAATCCTCACAAGTCGCCTGGATCGCGGACAGTCCGAGCGATGGGGCCGCAGCTGACTTTGCATCAGGCTACGCGCCGAGTTCAGCGGCGTCGCCGGCTAATCTCGCGGCTTCCCACCGCATCGATCGTCTCGACGTCGGCATCGATAAAGCGATCGCGACCGATCCCGATGCTTCCCCCGCCGAGAAGGTCCTTGCTCGCTTCTTCGGGTCGGTGAGAATCGGCCCCGATCGCTATGCTCGCGACATCGGCAACGTCACCCGCGAAGTCATAGACTGGCTTGCGGGCGCTGGAGCAAAGCTCGACATAAGGATCGACATCCAGGCGACCAAACTCGAGGGCTTTGATGAATCCGAGGTGCGTACCATCGGCGAGAACGCCCGCACTCTTAAGTTCGATCCGGGTTTCGGTTTCGAAAAAGGGTGAACTTCGTGAGCTCCGGAAGGCCGTGAGCAGTAATGGGGCGAGACAGAGCGTGAATGGTTTCGTATGGCCTGTCTCGCCCCTATGCCCACCGGAGTCCTCGCCCCTGTGCTCGCCTGACTGCCCGCCGAGTGCAGCTGCGGTGCTCGCAGGGCGTTGTGGTCCTCGCACCGTTTAGTAGACTTGAGCTAGTCGACCCCCGGCCAGGCCTCGAGCGTGTTCCCACGCAATGCCCACATGGCCGGGGCCTGTATTTCAACGAGGTGTGACACGCGGCTATTGAGTTTCGACGAGCAGTCGAGGAGCTGACGGGCGTCGCGAATCCGCGTGCCGCCCAATGCGTTGCGCCGATCATGTATGAGGGCTGGCTTCACGCGATTTCTTATACTCGTCTGCCCACTGGCTGAACCTGCTTTTTGCCTCATCGAGACGCTGCGATCCGATGATCTCTAGCGCTGCCTTGTATGCGGGGCCAAAGTAGTCGTTGGTGGCGCCCCCTGATGCCCCTGTCACCTTCCACTCCATGACGGGGCCGCCTACTTTGGGCTCCCATTCCGATGGGATGTCACGGATAACCTTGCACAAGGCCTCTGACTTTCGCGCGTCGACGGAGAATTCCTTTGCTTCGAACGTGGGTTTTGCTCCATAGCTCGGGCCGTGTGAAAACGACGCTTTGGCGCCGTTGGCAGAAAGCACGAGGGTCCATCGCGACGAATACGGCGGGGGAGTCGAGCCGCTGTTCCAACTAATCGATCCGACGCACGGTTTTGCGACGTCGGTGTTTGTGGAGCCGTTGGCGCTTGATGACTTCGAATCCTGGTCAGGCGTCGATCCGCAAGCGGCGAGCAGACCGAGAGCCGCTGAGATCGCTAGGAACTTCTTCATGGCTTTCACTTTCTGTTGTCGCAACCCAACCTTGTTCTGTTGTCGCAACCCAACCTTGCCGTGGCAGCCTGACCAGATGTCGCAACCCGATTCATGTCGCCGTCCTTTGATGAAAGGAACCTTCTTCTTTTACTATATCTCTTAATGATCGCGAACGCTACCGCGAAAGGCGTCCGACAAAATCGACGTTGAAGACTCTTAGACGGCAACCCTTGCGCTGAATGCCCTTCTCTAGACTAAAACGCTATTCTCACCGTTAAAACAACGCCGCCGCATTAAATCGACTCCATGGACAACCGCAGGACGGGTAAGAGGAGCGGTGAAACTATTTGTATTCGCATGCTCACAGTACGCTTGCTTATGGGGTGAAAGCGGCTGCGCGTTAGAATCAGGCTTATGGAAAACGCTGGTTTGGAAGGAGGCCGATGTTCTGCCTGAATTGCAACGCGGCTCTTCCGGGAAACGCCGGTGTATGCGGCAGATGCGGGATGCCGGTCAACAACGCCTCGCCCAATCATCCCTTCAGCCACATCAACCAAACGCCGTTCCCTTATCAGAACGCCCCGACGGGCCAATCCGGAGGTCCGGCAGGCTATCGGCAAGATTTCCCCGGTTACTCGCAGGGCCCGTGGGGTTATGGGCCGATACCCTCTGGACCGCCGACGGCGCAAGGAGGCTCCGCCCCGCCTTATGGCCCAGCTCAGTCTTACGGTCCCGCTCAGTCTTACGGTCCCGCTCAGTCTTTTCCTTCGCAGCGGGGCCCCATGCAGCAGGGCGGCCCATTCCAACAGGGGACGGCGCCTCACGGTAATCCCGGCTTTCAATCGAATCTGAGCGGAGGCCATGCCTCTGCGCCTGAGCCCGACCTCGGTCGTTTTCAGCCCAGGCCTGACTCCCGCCCAGCTTCGCAGCAGCCTGATCTCGGCCCCGGCCAATCCCAGCCGAATTTCGGGCCGGGCGCGCCGCAGTCTCAGCCCGATTTGGGCCCTGTGCAGCCTCGGTCGAACTTCGCCGCTGCGCAGCCTTCGTCCGATTTCGGCCCTGCTTCGTCGCAGTCCGCAGCCCCTCACGCTCATTCTGCGCCGCAATTCGGCAGCCGTCCGGACACTCCTTTCGACGCCTACCTTTGGAGGGCGTCGTCGCGTCTTCAGGTGCCGTTTTCCTACTTGTCGGAGCTTTCGAGCTACCTCATGGTGACGGAACGCATGTCGGCAGTCATGGCGAATATGCACCAGTTCTTTTTCTTCACACAGAACGACGCCTGCAACGGCGCGCTGATGCATCAGTTCACGAGTGCCTGCGTCTCCTGGGCTCTCCACAATTACCAGGGTGCGCCGCGAGGCATGATGAAAGGCGTGGCAATCTATCCGGTGATGTGTCAGACCGTCGCCAATCCCGAGGTGATCGCCTTTACCAAGCAAAAACCGGATATGCATTATTCTTCTTTCACTCTGGCCTGCTCGGTGGAGCTGTCGACGGGACGAATTGAGTGGATGGAGAAGACGCCGGTCTACGGGCTCGCCATGTGGAACGGAGTCAAAAAGGCCGCCGAAATGGCATTGGCGTAGCTGCGCTAGACGTGCACGGAAGCGCAGCCGTAGTTCAATCCATCGGGCGCGATCGCATTTCTCGTTGGGTGTTGCGGCGTCTCGTGCCATGTAGTGGACGAGGTCTCGCTAGAGATCCGGCCAGGCCTCTGTGCGTGTACGAGGCGGATCGAAGGCTTTCGGCCGCGATTCTCGATGCGCTCCAAGAAAGTGAGCTGCTCCACTTCCGCCCTCCGGCGGCGGTCGCCAGCGATCTTCATTGTCGAAAACCACACGGCCTGGACTTTGGCCTGAGGTGACAATCAACTAGACTCAAATAGTTCCAACAATAGCTTAAGGTGACACATGTTCTGTACAAATTGCAACGTAGCCCTTCCAAACGACGCGAGTATTTGCAGCAACTGCGGAATGCCCGTCAATCGCGCCCACTCCACGCAGAGCCCTGCCGTTTCCGGCCCTCAATCGCCGATGCAGCAGCCGGAGATGGCTCAGGCTCAGCCCGTCTCGCAGCAACCCCAGCCCGCTGCGCAGCCTCAGCAGCCGATGTCGCAGGATCCTGATTCCAATACGCCGTTCGGTGCATACCTTGGAAAGGTGTCAGCGCGTCTTCAGGTGCCGCCGACCTACATACCTGAGCTCTCGAGCTATCTCATGGTGAACCAGCGTTTCTCCGGGGCGTTGGCCAACATCCATCAGTTCTTCTTCCTCACCCAGAACGACGCCTGCAACGGGTTGATGATGCAGCAGTTCACAGAGTCTTGCGTTTCCTTCGCACTGAACAACTACAAGGGCGTGCCTCGAGGCCTGCAGAAGGGTATTGGAATCTACCCGGTAATGTGCCAGACGACGCCGAACCCAGAAGTCATTTCTTATACGAAACGCAAGCCGGACTCTCATTTTTCCGCCTTCGCGCTGCCGTGCTCCGTGAATCTTTCTACGGGATGGCTCGAGTACCTCGACAAGACTCCCTTGTGGGGGATGGCAATGTGGCGCGGAATCAAGAACGCCGCCAAGGAAGCGCTGCAGTACTGACGTCGAAAACGGCGATCTGCGTGGCGCCTTGAACCGGGCGGATCGCCAGCGAGCGCATGCCCCGCATCCGCCCTCTCTCACACCCCGCTGCCTCCCACAAAGCGGCGTCGCGACTGGCGATGACGCAGCGGTACCAGCGGAAGGATTTCTTTCGATACCGCTTAAGGGTGCCTGTGCCGTCGTCGTCGCGGTCGACGTAGATGAAGCCGTATCTTGCTCATCTGCGCTGTGGAGGCGCTGACCAGATCCACGGGCGCCCGTGACGCGTACCCGAGGACGTCGACGCCGTCTTCCACCGCTTCGGCACCTGCACGAGATGTCGCGGAAGATAGTCGATGCGGCAGTCGTCTTCCACGGTAAGCTCTCCGCCTGCTTCCACCAGCTCGTCTTTGGCGCCCAGACCGTTCTCGACGATGAACAGCGGCTTTCCCCAGCGCTGCCAGTAGTCGTTGAGAACGATTCGCAGGCTGACTGGGTCGATAGGCCGACTGGGTCGATAGGCCGACTGGGTCGATCTGCGAGCCCCATTCGGAGGATCAGAGCCCGCGGGTTGGGCACGCCGTGGAACAGGTCCGAACCGAGAGGCGCGCCTTCCGCGCGCCGTCTTTCAGCGGGTTCCTTCGCCCCGTCGGCGTCGTCGTATGCGCCTTCCAGCTGATTGGCGGCGACGGCGCCGCCGAAGAGGAAACGAGACGGGAAACAATAAAGGACGGTTGGATTCCTCTCAGATCGCGGGCTTTAGATCGAGATTCTGTGGGCGCTCGGTTTGTGGGCACCCGGGTCTAATCTGGCTTGAGGCTCTAATCTGGCTTGGGGCTCTCGCTCCGTCAGGAAGCGTTGCCCTGCCCGGAGGCGTCTCCTTGCCTGGAGGCGCTGCCTTGCTTAAAGGCGCGGCCCTGCCCGGAAGTCTTGTCTTGTCCGGGGGTTTTCCTCTTCGCAAGCGACCTCTCGAAGCCCGCAGACTTCAACTTGTCCCGGAGCGCCGCGGCGTACTGGCGGTATCCTGCGGCATTCGGGTGATACCAGCTGATGAAGTTGCCGACCGTGAGGTAATTTACCGGATGGATCCACAGATTGTCGCCGTCGTCCTTGCTCCGGTCGGCATGCGGCTGGTGCCCCTCGAAACGATCGGGGACGTCGCTGACGAATACCGTCTGCCCAGGATGGGACGCGTTGTCTGCTTTGACGATCTTGGCTATCTTCTTGTTGCCCTCCCGGCTCAGAGCCCGGATTTCATCGCTGACATGCACCGTGCCGCCCGAGCTGTCGCGCAGCGTGAAGGAATCGTCGCGGACGAGTGTTGGGTAGGCCATGACCGCGATCGTGGCGTCCGAGCGCAGGCCGCGTTGACGGATTGCGCTGAAAATGCGCCGGTACTTGCCTTCGACGTCGTTAAGGGATCGCCTGGCTTCGGCGATGCTGTTTCGACATTCATCCGCCTGGCTTTTAGACATGAGGCACGTTTTGAGAAGGCTGCCAAAGCCCATGTCGTTGCCTCCGATCGTCATGACGACGAGGTCTGTGCCGCTCGAAACGCCGTCCGCCTGCGGCCCGTTGATCACCGAACTGCCGAGCACGGCGCTTTTCTGGCTCATCGTGACCTGTTCGATTCGCGAGTTTGCGCACGAGACGTCGTGAACCTCGACGTCGGCGCCGCGTTTGCGAAGGCCCTCCGCATAGAGGTTTCCCGTGCTGTTCGAGCTTCGGAAGCACCTTCCGCCGGAGTAGGAGCCTCCGCCGACGCCCGAGGAGTATGAGTCGCCCATGATGGTGATGGAGAGCTTGGTGCCTTTGAGGTCGTTGAGATCTTTGCGAGACGAGGCCGACGACGGCGGTTGCCCCGAAGCCCGGCGAACGTTGGAGGCTCCGCGGGCTTTGGGCGAAGCGGACGGGGGAGACGTCCTCTGAGCGGCGCCCCCTTTTAACGTCGAGGCCGCCTGGGGTTCGGAGGCGGAAGGAGCGTTGCAGCCGATCATTCCGCCTATCGCAAAAGCAGCCACTCCCGCAAAGGTCAGCCGTTTGCGCGTTGAGCCTTTGCGTGTCGAGCTTTTCTTCATCGCATGTCCTTCTCGTTTTTGCATCCTATATTCATTGTCCTCGTTCTATTCTTGGCTGTCCGCGACACTCGTCTCTTTTCGCCGTCGGCAATCCTATGTCGGCGGTCACGCGTGCATGCGGGCGGTGTGTGCGAAGGGCGAACTGGCTCTGGAATTCGACGGAGAATCGATATAGAATGGTTGAGCTTCAACAGAGGCGCGTTCAATGAGAACAGAATACGGGGATGATCGGTTTCGACGGCGACTGTGCGCCGAAGGGAAGCGGGTCGAGGATGCAGAGTCATCTCGTTAACGATTCTCTGCGAACCAATAGGTGCCAAGAACAAGAGCACCGATTTCGCCCTCGCCGCCTGAGCGAGCTCCGAAATCCGTCAGCCTAGGGGTGCTTTCCTCTTAGAATCTGGCGTCGACTTTGAAAGCCACTGCTGAGCTGACACGCAGCGGGTCAGCTCGGGACTTTTACGCTGCTAGGTCTGTCAGCGACTTGTTCGCGTGAGCGCTGGGGCCGAAAACAACGCACTGCGAACTGCACCCGGAGAATACTTGGGCAAGCATCGTCGGACGCGGGTTCAATTCCCGCCATCTCCACTGAAAACCTCTGACCTGCGTAAATGTCCTCTTTGTTCCTTGGCTCGGGATAAGTTGGGGACATGGGCGCGGGTCAGTTTGGTTTTTTGGCGGATCGCCCCCGGCTAAACACAGCCCATAGCGGCCTACGTGTGCTCGCGGGCGGGTGCTGTGTTCGGGCCTCTATGGTGTTCGGCTGTGGAAAAACCTGGGGGATATTTCGCTATCACTAAAGGAGTTCAACACGTGCGCTCTGGGGGCAGTGTTGAACTCTCGACCAAGAGTCCGCACTGCCCCTGTTTTCTTGCCTCCAGAGGGTTCTCGCTGCGGTCTTGACGCTCCCGTTGTTTAGTAGTATGGTCGTAGGGGAGAGGGCTCACATGGAATTGAAGCGGGAACACGTCGAGTGGTTGAGCATCGTTAGATACCAGTCTGATCTTGCAGAGAACCAAGCGAAGGAGCCGGAGCCGCTCAACGCGGTAAGCATCTCGACCATCCACGATGCAGTCGAGTCGATGCTGAGCCTTATTGCGGAGGCCCATCAAGTGGCCACTTCGAGCAAGGACTTCGCGAGGCTGTTTGACACCGTCAGCGATCGTATGAAAACTCAGGGCGGTGACCTGTCCGGCCATCGCAGTGCAATGATTGCTCTGAACAACGCCCGTGTCGGTTTCAAACACCACGGCAATCAAAGCAACAAGCAGACGATCGACAGACACATCGCGAACGGGCTCAACTTCCTCGCTGACGCAGCCGAGCAAGGGCTCAACACCCCATTCGCCGAAGTGTCACTGCTCGGCTTTGTGCGTGATCCCAAGGTGCGCGAGTACATACACCGAGCGGATGACTGCAGCTCTGGCGCAGTCGAAGATCGCATGCTTGCTTTCCAGTACCTGCGCCTCGGCTTCGAGACGCTGGCGCAGGGGTACCAGCAAAGCAAGAGCTACTACCCGGGAAGGCCCCTCATCACGACCAAGCCGAGGTTTCTTCCTTCAGTTTTCGATATCCGAGATCATGGCGGGACGGTCGGAAAGAAGACATTCGAGTGGTTGGAGAACTTGGATACTTGGGTGAGAATTCTCGTTCTGGGGATCGACGTCCAAGAGTACACGTTTTTCTTGGCATATACGCCGGGGGTCATGATGACGTTGGATGGGCAGGCGCATTTCCGCTGGCGTCCTGGGCCCGACCTTTCCGACGACGTCTTCCGCCGTTGTCGCCAGTTCGTGGTGGAGTCGGCGATTCGGCTGGGACGCAGAGACTTCGCCTACGACGCCTGGAACGCGCGCCAGTCTTTGCCGGAAGATCAGCGAAACACCATGGGGATAAGCTGTGTGATGGTCCCCGACGAGAACGGGCTGTTGATCCCGCATGAAGACCATGACGGCGCGAGTTCCGCAGAAGAGGCTCAGTAGTAATCCCAATCCCAATAGGCGTCCCGCCTGATGATGCCCAGCGGCGACAGCCGCTAGAGGTATCCGAGGCTGCCCGCCTTGACCTATTCGACCTCGCCTTGGACAGCGAACTCACCAATTTGATGCCCGTCGCCTTACGCAGCCAGTGAAGGACTGGAGTGTAGAATCAGATGTGAGCGGAACACGACAAGTTCGACACGTACCCCCTGAGCCCCACACTTTGAGTCCCTGCGACGTCGTTTTGGCGTCGCAGGGACTTTTTGTGTTCGCCCGCAAGTTTTTCACCGTCCGTTTGCCGAATCAGCGTCGCTGTGCAAGCTTAGCCTCCGTCCTAGCTCCCGCTCGGCGGGAGGGGCGGAAGTCGGACGGGCTTTCCCCTCGCCAGCCCGCCCCGAACTCTCGCCTCTTGGGTGCTCACGTCGTGGGAGGCCGTCGTCTCTGGCGCAGGAAGCAAGGCGGCAAAGGGAAAAGGAGAAGACGAGGAAGATTGGTCAAAACTTGGAGGCCAAACAGACAGTCTGAGAGTGAGCGTTCCGATAGACTAATAGACGCTCACCATTTACAGGGAAGAATCAAGGAGGATTCAATGTCCCAGTCAACTCCTGCGCCCACATGGGCGCCAGCCCCAACGGTGCCCAGACCGCAGTTGAAGAAACCCTTCTATAAACGTTGGTGGTTTATTGCGATTGTCTCGATTGTTGTGATCGCTGCGATCGGGCGGGCTCTTGAAGAGGGAAAGACCTCGAGCTCAAAGAGCGCGTCCCAGTCTCAAAGCGCGTCCCAGTCTCAAAACGCTCCCGAGGCTAAAGCTGCGCCTCAGGCCCAAAGCGCCTCGGAAGCGGCCGCCCCTGCTGCGACGCCGACTCCCGAGGCTAAGCCTAAAGTTCCTCGCGAGTACCAGAACGCGCTCGAGTCGGCTAAAAGCTACTCGAACGTCATGCATATGTCGAAGAAAGGCATTTACGACCAGCTAATCAGTCCGTACGCCGATAAATTCTCTGCTGAGGCTGCTCAATACGCTGTCGATAACCTTCAAGCTGATTACAACGCAAACGCGCTTGCCAAGGCAAAGGGGTACCAAGAGACCATGCACATGTCTTCCCAGGCCATTCGCGACCAGCTCACCAGCGAGCACGGCGAGAAATTCACCGCCAGTGAGGCGGATTACGCTATAGCGCATCTCAACGATTAGCAAGAACTGACGGCGCCAGCACAGAGGCCGGAGGCAACGCAGACCGCCGGTATCAGCGCTAACTGTCAGCGCAAACTGCTTGGCGGCCCATACAGGAGGCAGCCCCGGATCCCAACAAGCGGTTCGGGGCTGCCTCTGAGAGCGGTTTCGATGCGGGTTATCGTGTGTTACCGAGAAGAAGTCAGCCTAGCTCCTCGGCCTCGGACCTTGCCGGGGTCTTCTCTTCAGCTTCGACGTCGGGCGTCGACATGGCTTCGGCCTCGCGTTGTCCGCGGGTTTTGGTTTCGGTTTTCAACTCCGGCTCGGCTTCGGTTTTGCCGTTGCGAGTTGGCTCGGCTTCGCTTTTGGGCGTCGACTCGACTTCGATTCCCGAATCGGCGTCGGCCTCGCGCATCGAACCGGCTCCGGGTTTGGACGACGACCCAGCTCCGGGGGCGGACGCCGACCCGGGTTCGAGTTTGGCTTTGGGCGTCGGCTCGGACTTCTTCGTCGACTCGGCCTGGGCTCTCGCCTCGCCGGCAATGGGAGCCTTCGGCGCGATCGCGCGGCCCTTCTGTTTGTGGACCTTGCTCTTTTTCGGCGCTGCGGCGTCGTCCCTCTTCGCCGAATTCTTTGCGGCAGGGGCGCCCCTGCGCGGACCCTCGAAATCGGGGCGGCCGGTGCCGTGATCGACCGTTGGGCGTCCGAGCCCCTTCGCCAGGAGGGAGGAGCGCCCGGCTTGGAAGTCTGCGAGAACGTCCCGAACGCCGATCGCGCTCGCCTGGGGCGGACGGTGGATGACGTCGAGAACCGACAGCAGCGTGGAGACGAGCACTCCGGCGTTGCGATAGACGAGGTAGCGGCTGGTCCACTCCGGCCGGAACTTCTCCTTATAGGAGCGCAAGCCTTTGAAGTTGTATGCGCGGTTGCCGAAGTCGTAGATGTAGCGCACGACCTTCTGTTTGCTTCCCGAATAGACGGCCCGTCCGGTGTTCGACAGCGGCGCCATTCCGAGGTTGTAGTACTCATACCCGGCGTCGCGCGCCCACTCGATAAGGGAAACAAAGATTCCGTCCATCGTGCCTCCGGGGGCGTCCGGACGAATGCGCATGAGGTCGATAGACGCGACATTCGGGCTGGCCGGCATGATTGAGGCGAAGCCCTCGATCCGCTTCTCGTTGCGCACGACGGCGATGGGAGCCCTCCCAAGATAGGCCGGATCGAAGCGCCCCAGCGAGAATCCCATCTCCTCGCGTTTGCCGATCCAAGCGTCGGAAACGGATCGAACTTCGTCGAGGAGCTCTTGCGTGAATGGAGGTTCGATGAGCTCGAAGTGGGTTCCCTTTTCCTCCATGCGGTTGCGCATGCGCCGGAAGATTTTGCCCTTGTTTCCGACATTCGAATAGGTTTCCAAGTTGAGCATCGCGTCTTCGCCGATCTTGACGAAGGTGAAGCCCTGATCGGCGCATGTGGCCAGGTACTTCGCCGAAAGCTCGTAGATCGCGACGTTCATTCGATGTTCTTCCGCCAATCGAACGAATTCGTCGATGGCCGCCTCGAAGCACTTCTCGTCGCCGATCGGATCGCCCAAGATGATGAGGTTGTTGCGATGAGGGCGGTACAGGAGTGCGACGTTGCCCTTGGCGGAATAGAAGACGTGCTTGTCTCCGAGGAAGAAAAGATGCGAGTACTCGTTGCCGCCGTACTTGGCCAAAAACTCCTCGTAGCGGGCCACGTCTTCCTCCGTCGGCGGGGTGAATTCCAGGCGTCCTCCCCTGGAAAAGAGGATCGTCAGGGTCAGGATGACGCACAGGGCGCCGTAGAAGAAGGTATGTCTCAAGGCCGTGCCGTGGTCCGGGAAGGGCCGCTCGATCTGGTGGTCGTGGTAGAGGCGCCATAGAAAGATCCCCAGGGGAATGCCGACGATCGTCAAGGCGGAGACGACGAACCCCTTGGCCGTCAGCTTGAGGGGAGCCCGATTGAAGGCGCTGCGCACCGAGAAGAGGATTGTGGAAAGCACCAAAAGGATGAGCGCTTCTTCCCAATCGAGGCCTTTTGCGATGGACGTGGCCGCCCCCGCCACCATGATCGTGAACGAGATTCCCCAGATTCTGGCGACTCGGGCGCGAATGCCTCGGGAAAGGATGATGAGCATGATCCCGATGAGCAGCGTCGTCATTCGCGACGCCTCGATGACGCCGTGGGGGACGATGTTGTTGAGTATGTCGAATCGTCTCGAAATGGCCGGGCTGAAAACGGAAATGATGAGGACGACGCCGGCGAGGAGCGTCCCGATCCACAGGACGGTCACGAGGGTGTCCTCGCGCTTGCGCTTGTCTCCCAAGCCGATCTTCGGCGCCAGCAGCTCGCTCGCCCCGTAGAGGCTGGCGAGAATCCAGGGAATCGCGTAATAGCAAACGCGGTAGACGATGATCGCCAGAAGAAGGCCCGTGGTGTTGTATCCGACGCCCTTGAAAAGAGTCGCCACCGTCAGATCGAAGGTTCCCAGTCCGCCCGGGATGAAGGATATGAGGCCCACCAGGGTGCCCGTCGAGTAAACGAACAGGGAAAGCCACAGATCCGCTTCGGGAATGAAGAGGAGAACGCACGCCCAGAAATACACGCCGGCGACGACCCAGTCGAACAGCGAGGCGAAGGTCATCTCCGTTTTCTGCTTGAAGTTTTGCAGTGCGAAGGGGGAACGGCTCAAGTCGATTTTGCCGATTTTGAGTTTCCCGCCCCAGAAGTAGAGCGGGATGTACAGGCTCATGACGAGCGGGACGATCCACAAGCCCCCGCGATCGTATTTGATCGCAAAGGGAAGCGTGGCGACGAGCATGACGAACAGGCCGATGAGGTTGGACGCCCACACCGCCAGGGTGATCTTCAGCGCCGTGTCTTTGTCTGCGCCCGCCTTCGCGTAGTACTTTGCGCGAATCGTCCCTCCGGTCAAGCCTCCCAATCCCGCGAAGTTGTTGAAGGCTTGGGCCACCCACCCGATTTTCAGGGAAGTGCGAATCGGTATCTTCACACCGAAATGACGCGAGGCGAAGATGTCGTAGGCGCCCGTCGCCGTGAAGGCCAGAGTCCCGCCGACGACGATCGCAAGCAGAGTGGGGCGCGGAACCTCGGTGAAGAGCTCGGCCATGCTGGGGCCCGAAATTGTTTCGAATTCGCCGCGGGCAACGAGGAAAACGCCGATCGCCATAAGCGTGTAGAACGTGTACCTCGCTATGCGCGGATGCGCCTTGACAACGTCAACGATCTTCTTCATACGGCCTTTCCGTCCGTCTACACTCGAGTTTTCCGTTTTTCGGCGCTCGAGTCTTGCGTCTGTCGTCGCCCGAGGGCTGTGGGCGGGGCATGCCGCCCAAAAGGCCAATGCTACCCGAGAGCGCCGGGTGCGCCATTTGATTCGGGCTCGCGCCGACGTCGCCGGGCTTGGCGTCTGCCGTGCCTGTGCGTGTGAAGCGCTTGGCGTCTGCCGTGCCTGTGCGTGTGGAGGGCTTGGCGCCTGCCGTGCCCGTGTGTATGCCGGCGTGCGTTTCGGTTGTGGTCTTGATGTCTGTGTCCGCGGTGTCTGAGTTATGGACCGCTGTGATTCTTGCGCCTGTGCATGTTGCGACGGATTTCCCGGCGGCAAGGTGTGTGCCTGCGGGGGACTCCGTGTGTTTCAAAATCAAACAAGGCGGCTTCGATGGGTGACGGAAATCGCGCCCGTTGCCGCTGTCGGGCTGCGCCTTGCGATCGACGCCGAAGGGCATTCTCCGCTCGGCGCAGGAGTGCGGCGTGTGGTCGGCGTCGGAGTGTGGCGCCATGCGGTCGGCGTCGGAGTGTGGCGCCATGCGGTCGGCGTCGGACGCAAGGCGATTAAGCCTGCGTTCGTCAGTGGGCCGCGTTCGGGTAAGTGACGGTTCCAAATCCTTCGCTCGCTTGTCATTGCTCTGTGCGCCTGGGTCACGGCTCTACTTACTATGGCGGTAGATCCTGGGAGCTTTCTGATGGCTGTGCTGCGGTCGGCCATGGATGAGTTCGTCCGCGCTGAGATCGCTGTGTTGCGATCGGCGCAAACACGCTGATCCGACACGCCTAGTTCCGGTTCGACGTCGTTGACTCGGTTCGACGTCGTCGGGCAGGCGCAGGCGGACTACGACCGTTATGTCGGCGTCGTTCTGGTGTCTCGCCGGCGTCGTCCTTTCTCTTGTCGAATGCTGCGCTGCCTTGGAACTCCTTGGGGGAGTGCGGCTCTAGCACGTTGCGTGGAGTTTGGCCAATAGCGTGATTGCGGGCCCGCAGGTGCCCAAATGCCTTGCAATTACTCATACCGTAGATGGACTTCGAGGCCTAAAAGTTACGCATCTCACTTAAAACGCGCCACTTAATGCGCGAATTTACGCCAGTTTGCCGTGAAATCCGCTAGATTACTGAAGTAGTGGCCCGTCCGGGCCCTTCACTTCAACGAAAGGTATGGGTATGTCCATCAACCGTACTGAACTTATTGCCAAAATTGCCGAGAAGGCGAATCTGTCGAAGACGGACGCCGACAAGGCCGTTGCCGCGCTCCAGGACGTCTTGGTCGATTCGCTCTCGAAGGGCGAGGCGGTCAAGATTACAGGCCTCCTGGCTGTGGAGCGCACGGAGCGCGCCGCCCGTAAGGGGCGCAACCCCCGCACCGGCGAGGAAATTCAGATTCCGGCCGGTTACGGCGTCAAGCTGACCGCTGGCTCGGCCCTTAAGAAGGCCGTGACGGAATGATTGCGGGCTAGGCTCGCGATCTTGCGAGTCTAGGTTGCGAAACCAATTTTTCCACCGCGAGTAAAGGCCTCGAGCGTCGACCGACGATCTCAAGCGTCGATCGAGAATGCCGACGTCGAACAGAGGCCGTCGCCACGAAAACATTGACGTGGCTGTGAATAAAAGCCGCAATTGAGCGGCACTGCTCTGAAAAGAGCCAATGGGGTCCGGGTCTGGTCCGGGCCCCATTTTTAATTGAGGTGCCTTTTGTCGGGGGGCCTGCTTGTTGTCCGGGCCTGCTTGTTATCGGGGGGCCGCTTGGGGCGGCGGATTCGCGGGGCGGTCTCAGGGTTTGAGCGACGTTTTGCCGCTGGTGATTTTGGGGCTGGCTGGTTTGGGCGATGCTCCGGCGCTTTGGGCGCGGACTCGTTTGCTTATGGATTGGTTTGCCGACGGGCCGGAGCCGTTGGGGCGGTTGTGCTGAAGAGATGGGGAAGTGCTTTGACGCCGGCTTGCTCCACGCGGGCCGCGGTGGGGTGTGCCGGAAAGGCAGGGATGTGCTGGCGATTTGGTTTGTCGACGGCTGCTGATAAATTCATTCTTAAAGTTCAAGTTTTACATTATATTTAGCGGAAAAATATTCGAACAAAAACTTGACATCATATTTCATATATTCTAGAATAGAAGTGAAAGATGAGGGCCTGAGGTTGAAGGAGGCTGTTGACATGAGCGCCGACGTCGGCATTTTTGACGTTGCGTCCGCTCAGAGCGGAGCGCCTACGCCGACCTTCAGTGTGCGCAACGGGAGGAAAGGGCGGATTCCGGCCGTCAGAGAGGGGCGCGGATTTGGCAAGTGCCTTGCGGAGTTGGAAGCGCTTGTCTCCGAGTTAGGAGAGAAGGACGTCTTCGGATTGTCCGACGAGCAGCTTCTGTCAGGTGCGCAGGCGCTGGCCAAACTCGCCTCTCGTTTAGGCGCTGTGCGCGGGCAGGTGCTCGTTGCCGTCGACGAGAGGCGCAGCTGGCAGTCTTCGGGGATGCGTACGCTCATTCAGTGGAACGAGAGGTCCTCTGGCCAGTCGCCGAAGGCCGCCACAAGGGAAATCGAACGGGCCCGCGCCTTGGAAGAGGATTTGCCTGTCCTGTCGAGAGCGCTTAAAACCGGTGAGATTTTTGCCGAGCACGTCGACGTCGTCCGCAAGGTCTTTTCCACCCCGGTCTTGAAAAAGGCCGTGAACGACGAAGGAGTTCAAAAAGAATTCGTTTCCTGGGCGAAACGATGCGGGGCCCGGGAATTCGAACGGCGGGTCAGAGCCCGCGCTTTGAGGGACGATCCCGCTTTGGGCGTTGAGCTTGAAAAATCTGAGGCGAAAGACGAACGGGTCGCTTTCGCGCCCGAGGGATTCGGCATGCGCGTCACCGGCTGGCTTTCGAGCGAGACGTCTGCAATCCTGGACACCGCGTTGAGTGCTCTAATGGGGCGCAAAAGCGTGGACGATGCGAGAACCTTGCCTCAGCGGCGTGCGGGGGCCTTGATTGAGCTGGCGAGTCTCAAGCTTGACGAGGGCAGCCTGGGCAGAGGCGCGAGAATTCGCCCGCACCTGTCCGTTCACGTGCCTTTGGCGACGCTTGTGGAGGTCGAAAGAGCATCTCGGCCGTGCGCGTCTTTGGACGTCGGCTTTTCCTCGGACGGGCGTGGCGACGAGAACAGGGGCGACGTTGAGAAGACGCACATCGGTGAAATCGGAGAGTGGCCTGGTTCTTCGCGCTCCGAGCTTGAGATCGGATCGTTCGAAGAAGTCGGATCGGTCGAAGAAGAAGGCGAGTTGCTCGAAGGGCGAATCCGATTGTTCGAGGAAAGGCGGCGAACGGCAGGGCGAAAACACGATGGATGCTGCGAGGCCGGCTGCGGGCAGGGGCGCATTGGCCGCTGCCTCGATCGGGTCCGCGAAGAAAGCCGGGAGCTTGGAAAGCTTCTGGCGGTGGTGCCCGCCGCCGTGGACCTAACCGCTTTGAAGGGGCTTGAACCGGCGACGCTAGACGATGGCTCGGCTTTGTCGATGACCCAGTTGGCGCGATTGATGTGCGACTCGGCGGTCTCTCGCATCGTGTTTTCGTCAAGCGGCGAAGTGATGGACGTCGGACGCGAAAAACGTCTGTTCACGCCTGCGCAGGCCAGAGCCGTCGTCGCCAGGGATCGAACATGCCGCTACCCGGGGTGTTCGGATACGGTTGCCCACGGTCAGATCCATCACGCCCTGCCTTGGCAAGCGGGAGGCCGCACAGATCTCGCCAACGCGGTTCTGCTGTGCTGGCATCATCACAGCCTTGTCCATCGAGAGATGGTCACGATCTCCCACCACGACGGAGGGTTTCTGTTCAGCGGAAAAGACGGGGCGGTGATAGGCGTGCGTCGCAACGGAACGTGAACGGAACATGTCGGCGGCAAGTTTGAGGGGCAGGCTTGTTGTGTGGGATACGTCCCGGCGGAGGGGCTGAGCGTGCCGTGGCGGGCGGGGTTAAGATCGTCCCTATGAGTACACTGCCTCCCGAACCGCCGCGCGGCCCAGAAAGCCCGGAGACCGCGGGTTCCCCAAGCGTCGACGTCCTCGAACGCGAACAGGAGCAGCGCAGCCCCGGCGACGACGAGCGCTATGCGCACTACGTCCGCAAAGAAAAGATCACCGAATCGGCTCTATCTGGCCAGCCGGTGGTGGCGCTGTGCGGGAAAGTGTGGACTCCCTCCCGCGATCCCGAGAGGTACCCCGTGTGCCCGACATGCAAGGCCATTCGCGACGAGCTCGGCAAGCAGGGCTCCTCGTGGCCCTTCGGCCCCGACGTCCCCGGGAACGGGAAGTGAGCAGCCACCCCCTGCCGAAAACAGCTTCCGTCCACGCCGCAGAGACCCTCTCGCCCTCCTTCCCGCAACGCGCGGCCTGGGGCACGGCGTCGTCCCTGCGGGCATGGCAGGCCGAGGCGCTCCAGGCGTACATGGCTAGCCAACCGCGGGATTTCCTCGCAGTGGCGACGCCCGGAGCGGGGAAGACGACCTTCGCCCTGCGCGTCGCGACAGAGCTCATGGCAAAGGGCGCTGTCCGACGGGTCACCGTCGTGTGCCCCACCGAGCATCTGAAAACGCAGTGGTCGGAGTCGGCCGCGCGCGTGGGGCTTACTCTCGACCCCGACTTCACGAACGCGCAAGGCGAAGAAGGCAGCTTCTTCGACGGAGTGTGCGTCACGTACGCGCAAGTCGCGGCGAATCCAGGGCTTCACAAGCGCCGCACCGCTTCCCGGCCGACCCTCGTCATCCTTGACGAAATCCACCACGGCGGCGACGCCCTCTCTTGGGGCGACGGCATACGCGAGGCCTTCCAAGGAGCGGCCCGGCGGCTCTCGCTCACAGGCACGCCCTTCAGATCGGACGATTCGCCGATCCCGTTCGTCGAGTACGCCGACGACGGCGACGGCGTGTTCCGCTCGCGCGCCGATTACACGTACGGGTACGCCGAGGCGTTGCGCGACGGCGTCGTGCGGCCCGTCATGTTCCTCAGCTACTCGGGGCAGATGCGGTGGCAGACGAAGCAGGGCGACGTCGTCGAAGCGACCCTCGGCGAGCCTCTGACCAAAGACATGACCGGGCAGGCCTGGCGGACCGCCCTCAACCCCACGGGCGACTGGATCCAGGCGGTCCTCGCCGCAGCCGACGAACGCCTGACTGCTGTGCGCAAATCGATTCCCGACGCCGGAGGCCTCGTCATCGCCACCGACCAGAGGGCCGCCCGCGCATACGCGGAAAGGCTGGAGGGCATCAGCGGGCAGCGGCCAACCGTGGTGCTTTCTGACGACGCCGGCGCCTCCGACCGGATCGCCGAATTCTCCGCGGGAGACGAGCGATGGATGATCGCCGTGCGCATGGTTTCCGAGGGCGTGGACGTGCCCAGGCTCGCCGTCGGAGTGTATGCGACGTCGGCCTCGACCCCGCTGTTCTTCGCCCAGGCGATCGGACGCTTCGTGCGCGCGCGCAAGCGCGGGGAGACCGCGACGGTGTTCCTCCCCTCCGTCCCGCAGCTTCTCGGCCTGGCGGCCGAGATGGAGGTCGAACGCGACCACGCCCTGGGGAAGAAGAAGCGAGAAGACGGCTGGGACGACGAGCTTCTCGAGCGCGCCAATTCAGAAGAGCAGGCCAGCGACCAGCTCGCGTTCCCCGGCTTCGAGGCGCTGGAATCGGATGCGTCGTTCGACAGGGCGCTCTTCGACGGCGGCGAATTCGGGCTGGGTGCCGAGGCCGGATCCGACGAGGAAGCCGATTTCCTTGGTATTCCCGGGCTTCTGGAGCCCGAGCAGGTCACCACTCTTCTGCGCAAGCGCCAGGCGGCGCAATCGGCCCAGCCGAAGAAAGCGGCACCCGTCAGCGATCCGCGGCGGCGGCGCGAGGCGCGCAAGGAGCTGACCTCGCTCGTCTCGGCCTGGGCGCAGAAATCGGGCCAGCCGCACGCCTTCGTCCACGCCGAGCTCCGCCGAATCTGCGGCGGGCCGGAAGTGGCGCGGGCCTCCGTCGAACAGATCGAATCCCGAATCGGTCAGGTGCGCCGATGGTTCGTGGGGCGGACGTAGAGCTCTCAGATCCGGCGTAAAATCCGGAGAGAAGCAGTCTTTTCGCGGGGCGCGGGCAAGAAAACCGACCCACCGCGCATCGGCGGCCGAAGCCTGTGATACGTGAGAGGGGCAGGTGTTTGTGCTATACGCTACACGAAACGCGGCCCCTTATTCAATGAGGCGCAAGTGTCAGTCGTCGCCCTCGAAGATGTCGAGCATTTTGGTGGGGACGGCGGGTTCGCCGCTGGAGAGGCGCCATCCGTCGTAGGGGAGCTCGGCGCGGGATTCCTCGTGGCGGGCGGCGGCCGCTGCGATGGCCGCCTTCCCGATCCGGGATTCGTCGATCGCGCCGGCGTCGACGAGTTTGACCTGAAGGGGGCGGGCGCCCGCCCGCTCGAGGTAGTCGAGGCCCTCCTGCCAGCTTCCGGCCGAGACGACGAGCTCCTGGGCGGCGCTGCCACGCTGGTCGCAGACGCGGCCCGCGACCTTGAGCCCGCCCACGCTTGCCTTGTTCTTCGAGCTTTTGGCCACCTCGTGCATTTTTCCGTCGGCGCCCTCTCGCTGGACGAGCTTGTAGACCATCTCCGCCGTCGGATGCCCCGAGCCGGTCACGACCCTCGTTCCGACGCCGTAAGAATCTACCGGCGCGGCGCCGAGGGCTGCGATGGAGTATTCGTCGAGGTCGCTCGTGACGGTGATCTTCGTCGACGTCGCGCCGAGGTCGTCAAGCTGCTTGCGCACGGTGAACGCCTGGGCGACGAGGTCGCCCGAATCGAGCCGGACCGCGCCCAGCTCGCCGCCGGCCTCGCGTGCGGCGGCGACGGCGTTGTTCACGCCCTCGGCGATGTCGTAGGTGTCCACCAGCAAGGTGGTCCCCGTGCCCATCGTCGCGATCTGGGCGGCGAACGCCTCCTTCTCCGAATCGTGGACGAGGGTGAAGGAATGCGCGGATGTCCCGGCGACGCCGAGGTCATATGTGCGCCCGCCTTCAAGGTCCGACGTCGCCGTGAAGCCCGCGATGACGGCCGCGCGTGCGGCGTGGACGGCCGCGGTCTCGTGCGTGCGGCGCGCGCCGAATTCCAGGCAGGGGCGGCCGTGGGCGGCGGCCGTCATGCGCGAGGCGGCCGTGGCGACCGCCGAATCGTGGTTGAGGATCGAGAGGACGACCGTCTCCAGCACGACGCATTCGGCGAATGAGCCTGTGACCGTGAGGACGGGGGAGTGCGGGAAATAGCATTCGCCCTCGGCGTACCCGTAAACGTCGCCCGCGAAGCGGTAGTCGGCGAGGTACTGGGCGGTGCGGTCTGAGACGATCGCGCGAGACGCGAGATACTCGATTTCCTCGGGGTTGAAGCGGAAATCGCGGATCGCTTCGAGGACGCGTCCGGTGCCGCAGACCACGCCGTAGCGCCTCTCGCCGGGAAGCCTGCGCCCGAAGGCCTCGAAGACGCACTTTCTTTCGGCGGTGCCGGAGGCGATGGCTGCGTCGACCATCGTCAGCTCGTACATGTCGGTCATGAGCGACGTCGTGGAGAATGCCATGCGGCAATCGTACGCGAGTTGAACGCCGGACGCGCTATGGGCGGGCGGGGCATGGGTAGTGGGGCCGTGGGAGAAAACCGCGGCGAAACCTCTCAAAACCATGTGGTTACGGGTAGACTAGTTGTGTGAACAGCCAGTCGACGCCCTCTTCGACGCCAGCGCCAACGGAGGTCCCCGCGAAGTTTGGGACCTGGCGGACGGTTGTCCACAACGACCCGGTCAATCTCATGACCTACGTCGAGTGGGTTTTCGAAAGCTATTTCCACATAAGCCGGCGCCGGGCGCGCATGCTTATGCTTCAAGTGCACAACGAGGGCCGGGCCGTCGTCTCGCGCGGAGCGCGCGAACAGATGGAGGCCGACGCTCAAGCCATGCAGTCCTACGGGCTGTGGGCGACGATCGAAGAAGCGGAGTGAGGGCGATGGAGGCGTTCAGGCCGTGGAGGGGCGGCTACCTGTCCAAGGCGCAGGAGACCGAACGGCGTCTGCTTGCGCGGATGGCATGCGACGTCGTCGAGATGCTCGGCCATTCGATGGCCGATCTGGCCGAACGCGAAAGCTCCAACGCGGCGGAGACGGATCCGCTCGCCGCCTACGAGGCCGAGCTCTCCGGCGTCGCAGGCGGGCTCGCGAGCTCCGGACGGGCGGACCCCGAGCTAGCGGACTCCGAGCGGGCGGGCGGGCGCAGGCCCATCGACGACGCGATGTTCCGGCTCCTGCCGGACATGTCCGAAGACCCGAGGCAGGCCGAGGCTTTGCGGGAGATGACCTCAGCGAGCCTCTCGGCCGCCAAGGCCGAGCATCTGTTCATACTGTGGCGGTCGGTCAACGGGGCAACGGACGACGTGTGGGTCGGCAACGAGGACATGCCCGGGTGGATATCGGCGATCAACTCGATCCGGCTGGTGCTCGCCTCGCGCCTGGACATCCAAGGCGAGGAGGACGGACGGGAGATCTACGAGGTCGCCCAGGACATCACGGGGGCCAACGGCAAGGGTAATCAGCGCGAGGTGCAGACCCCCGACGAATTGCTTCGAGTCCTCTACACGATGGTTACCTGGTGGCAAGAGTCACTGCTTTTGGCTGCGAGGAATAAGACTCCTCACCGATAAAGTTTTGTCCATGGACTTTCGCCCCATAGGCATCTTCGACTCCGGCGTTGGCGGGCTCACCGTTGCGCGCGCGATCATCGACCAATTTCCAGAGGAGTCGATCACCTACATCGGCGACACCGCCCACACCCCGTACGGGCCGAAGCCGATCGCCCAGGTGCGCGAGTTGGCCTTGGACATCATGGACAGCCTCGTCGACTCCGGCGTCAAGATGCTCGTCATCGCCTGCAACTCGGCGTCGGCCGCGGTGCTGCACGACGCGCGCGAGCGCTATCAGGCCGCACGCTCGATCCCCGTCGTCGAAGTCATCCAGCCCGCGGTCAGGCGCGCGGTGTCAGCCACGCGGAACCGGCGCATCGGCGTCATCGGAACGGAGGCGACAATCGGGTCGGGCGCCTACGAGGACGCCTTCGCGGCGGCGCCGCACCTGACGCTGACGACGGCGGCCTGCCCCGAGTTCGTCGAACTGGTCGAGGCGGGAATCACTGCGGGCCCGCAGGTCGAGGAGGTCGCCGAGCGCTACCTCGCGCCCGTGCGCGACGCCGGAGTGGACACACTCGTGCTCGGATGCACGCACTATCCGCTGCTCGCGGGGGCCATCGGATACACGATGGGCGAGTCCGTCACGCTCGTTTCGTCCGCCGACGAGACCGCCCGCGACGTCTACGCCAAGCTCGCCTCCCGGGACCTGTTCGCCCCGCCCGGAAACGAGCCCGACCGCCGCTTTTATGCGACGGGGGACCCCGCCCGATTCGGCGAGCTCGCGGGAAGGTTTCTCGGCCCGGAGGTCGGCGCGGCGCGTTCGATCTCCCAGATCAGCTCGGGGGTGAGCGCATGAGACTGACCGTCATCGGCTGCTCGGGCTCGATGTCCGGCAGGTTTTCGGCGGCGTCGGCCTATCTTCTTCAAGCCGACGGGGAGGACGAAGACGGCAGGCTGCGCACGTACTCGGCCGTCCTCGACTTCGGCCCCGGAGCGATGGGCCAGCTTCTCAACTACCTTGACCCGGCCGACCTCGACGCGATGGTGCTCAGCCATCTGCACACCGACCATTGCGCCGACATCATCGGCATGCAGGTGTATCGGCGCTGGCTTCCCGGCGGGCCGCTTGCGCGGATCCCCGTCTACAGCCCGGGCGACGGGCAGTACCGCACCCGCCAGCTCGGCGGGGACCCGGACGAGGAGACCTACGAGGGCGAGTTCGAGTTCAAGCAGATCGGGCCGGGCGACGTCGTCGAGATAGGCCCGATGAAGCTGGAGGCTTTTGCCGCCGATCACACGGTGCCCTGCGTGGGGCTGAGGGTGAGCGGGCCGAGCGACCTCGGCCCGGGCAATGCCACCCTCGGCTACACCGGCGACACCGACCTGTGCGACACGGAGGTGGAGATGGCCCGGGGCGTCGACCTCCTTCTCTCGGAGTGCGCGTTCGAAGACGGGCGCGACTCGGTGCGCGGCGTCCACATGACGGGTTCGCGCGCCGGGGAGCTCGCCCAGCGGGCGGGCGCGGCGAGGCTGCTTTTGACGCATCTTCAGCCGTGGACCGACCCCGAGGCGGTTCGGCGGAGCGCCGAGCGCGTCTACGAGGGCCCCGTGCGGGCCGTGCTTCCGGGCGAGGAGCACCGCGTCTGAAAGCGGTAGGATCGCACGCATGAGTCAACGAGCAGACGGCCGAGCCGCCCACGACATGCGTCCAGTGTCCATCTCCCGAGGCTGGCTCGACGCAGGCGAGGGCAGCGTTCTCGTCTCCTTCGGCAAAACAACGGTTTTGTGCGTCGCCTCTTTTACGGAAGGCGTTCCGCGCTGGCGCAAGGACACCGGCCTGGGCTGGGTGACCGCCGAGTACTCGATGCTTCCCCGCGCCACGGACGAACGCTCGGCCCGGGAGTCGGTCAAGGGAAAGATCGGCGGAAGGACGCACGAAATTTCGCGGCTGATCGGCCGTGCGCTCCGCGCCTGCGTCGACATGCGGGCCCTCGGCGAGAATACAATCCAGCTCGATTGCGACGTCCTTCGGGCCGACGGCGGCACCCGCACGGCGTCGATCACCGGCGCCTTTGCGGCGTTGGCCGACGCCGTCGATTGGGCTGTGGGGAAAGGGATCGTCAAGCCGCGCAGGTCTGTTTTCAGCGACACGGTGAGCGCAGTGTCGGTCGGCGTCGTCGACGGGCGCCCGGTGCTCGACCTGCCCTACGAGGAGGACTCGCGCGCCGACACCGACATGAATGTGGTCGCGACAGGCGCCGGCCAGTTCATCGAGATCCAGGGAACCGCCGAGCACGCGCCCTTCTCAAGGGGCGAGCTGGGGGAGCTTTTGGACCTCGCCGCGATCGGGACGGCTCATTTGGCCGCCGTCCAGAAAGAGGCGCTGACGGGCGACAACCCCATCGATCCTCGGATCGTCGCCGGATGGGAGAATCGATGAAGCTTGTGCTGGCCACCCGCAATCCGCACAAAGTCGCGGAGCTGCGCGCGATTCTCCTGCCGCTCCTGCCCGGAGCGCAGATCCTGGGCGCCGAGGCGTTCGACGTCCCCGAGCCGGTCGAGGACGAGGTGACCTTCGCGGGCAACGCCCTCATCAAGGCCAGGCAGCTGGCGGAGGCGACCGGCCTGCTCGCCCTCGCCGACGACTCGGGCATCTGCGTGGACGCGATGGGCGGGGCGCCGGGGGTGTTTTCCGCGCGGTGGTGCGGAAGGCACGGCGACGACGCCGCGAACCTGGAGCTCTTGCTGGCGCAGATGGCCGACGTTCCGGAGAGGCGCCGCGGGGCGTCTTTTGTGTGCGCCGCGGCGATGGCCGCCCCCGACGGACGCGAGGAGGTCGCCGAGGGGGTCATGCGCGGAAGCCTCCTCTTCGCCCCGCGCGGCGAGAACGGGTTCGGATACGACCCGATATTCAGGCCCGAGGGCCTCTCGGTTTCCAGCGCCGAGCTGACGCCCGAGCGCAAGGAAGCGATATCGCACCGCGGAAAGGCGTTTCGGGCGCTGGCCGCGAGGATTTAGGCGTCGCAGCCGAGCACGGCGAGGGCGCGGCGAAGCAGGGATGCGTGCGCGGGAATGAGCTCGGCTTGGAGCTCGCGCGTACGGGCCTCCCCGGGCGTGAACCACGAGAATTCGAGCGAATCGTCGCCCGGGTTGCAGTCGCCCTGCATGGCGACGATGTAGGCGAGGGAGACGGCGTGCTGGCGCGGGTCGTGCCAGCCTTCCCCCATAGGGAAGTACTCGCCGACGGTGAAAGGCGTGAGCACCGCCGGGATTCGGGGGAGCGCCATGGGGCCGAGGTCTTTGTCGATGTGCCGCGCGAGCGCCTCGCGAATCGTCTCGTAGAGCAGGATGCGCCCGGACGGGAAAGCTCGGTTGATTCCTTCGTCGTCGGCGCACAAAAGCATTCCCACCGCTTCCAGGGCGCCCGCCTCGTCAAGGCGAACCGGGACGATGTCGACGTAGACCATGGGAACCTTTTCGCGGACGAAGCGCAGGTCCTCGGGCGGCAACCAGGGGCCGATGGCATCCGAATCGATTTCGCTCATGCGTTTAGTGTGCCAGGGAGATTCTGGCCGCCGCTTCCTGAACGGAGGTTTTCTCGCCGGGTGAACGGGGCGGGGCATGGGCGGTCGAAACGAGGCGGCAGTGGCAAGATAGTCGCATGGTCAAACTCGACGTCGGCGACATTGCGCCCGATTTCACCCTCCCGAGCACCGACGGCGACATCCGGCTGTCCGAGGCGCTGGGCAAGGCGGAGAAGGGCGTGATCGTCTACTTCTACCCCAAGGCGATGACGCCCGGATGCACAACCGAGGCGTGCGACTTCCGCGACAGCCTGAACTCGCTGAAAAGCGCCGGATACTCGGTCGTCGGAGTTTCGCCGGATTCGCTGGGATCCCTGGAGAAGTTCGCCCGGCGCGACGCCCTGAACTTCCCGCTGGCCAGCGATCCCGAGCGCGACGTCATGGAGGCGTACGGCGCCTTCGGCGAGAAGAAGAACTACGGGAAGATCGTGCGAGGGGTCATCCGATCGACGTTCGTCGTGGGCAAGGACGGCAAAATTCTCCTCGCCAATTGCAACGTCAAGGCCAAGGGGCATGTAGCGCGGCTGCGCAAGGAACTGGGGATCGACTAGCCGTCTTTCCCGGCGATGGGCGACGACGGCGCAACGGATGGGCGGCTTGCGCCGCGGCGCCCGAAGAGGGCGGCTGTTTGCGACGCGTTTGCCGCTCAGTCGCGCCGCCGTCGGAAAAGGCGCTGGCGATGTGCCGGGCGGCGTGCGCCGAGGACGGCGATGGCCGGCGGTTCCGCAAGCCGTTAGAATGTGATGGCAGCGCGCGAGTGGCGGAATTGGTAGACGCGCCAGATTTAGGTTCTGGTGCCTTAGGGCGTGTGGGTTCGAGTCCCACCTTGCGCACGATGCGGCATCGAGGGCGTGTTCGAGGAGGTTGCTGTGCCGAGCAACAAGATGATAGGAGAGTTCTCGCAAAAGCCGAAGACCGACGCGTACTTTCAGGCGATCGATGCGTACGTGATGGGCCTGGGCAGCGTCAAAAGAGAGCTTCGTTCTCAGGTCGGCTACTCGGTCAATCGAAAATTCCTCTGGATGTGGGCATATGAGAAAACCGGCGACGGAACGCTCTATCTCAATGTCGCTTTGGATCACAGGGAGGAATTTCCCGGCATTCACAGGGTCTCCCAAGTCAGCGCCCGCCGGTGGAACCATCACGTCGTAGTGAAGTCCCTCGAGACGGCGAATAGCTCGTGGCTCCAGGAACTGATAAGGAAGGGGTTTGAATTTTCCTGCCGATGACAGGAAACTTGGCGTCCGCCGTCATCGCCTCGTGTCGTCTCGTCGTTGCCTCGGCATGGGAAACTGCCGTTGCCCCAGCCTGGCCGGACGCCTGGCCGCCTCGGGAGCATCGCTCCTCGATGGGTTGGCCGCCGAGAATTCAGCCTCCGAACACGGCTTCGCGGACGCGATCGACCGGCATGGCGACGTCGAGCCAGATTTCCTCGGCGATGGCGGCCTGCCACAAGAGCATTCCGAGCCCGTCGATCGGGGTGGCTCCGGCCCGGGCGGCGAGGGCGAGCAGCTTCGTCTCGCGCGGGTGGTAGACGGTGTCCACCACGGCCTGGCCGGGGCGGAGCCATTCTTCCTTGACGTTTGATTGGCTTTCGAGGGGCGCCATGCCCACCCGGGTCGCGTCCACGACGATGTCCGCTTCCCGCACGGCCCGCTCGAGGGCGGCCTCGTCGGCGACGTCGGTGAGCGTGAGATTTGCGCCCGTGCGCTCGGAGAGCGCGGCGATCTTCTGCGACGTCGGCCCGAAGGACGCGTTGGCGCGTTTGAAGACGGAGACCCTCCCCGCGCCGTCGAGCGCGGCCTGAGTGTAAACCGCCGAGCCCGCGCCGCCCGCGCCGACGACCGCGACGTCGGCGCCCGCCACGTCGAAGCCTCGCTCGGCGACCGACCGCAGCAGGCCCGCTCCGTCGGTGTTGTGGCCGATGAGCCGATCGCCCTCGCGCTTGACCGTGTTGACCGCGCCCATGAGCCGGGCCGCGGGGGAGAGCTCGTCGAGATGCTCGATCACGGCGGCCTTGCACGGCATCGTCACGTTGAAGCCCGCGAAGCCCATGGCGCGCGCGCCAGCTACGGCGGCGCCTATGGCCGAGGGGACGACGTCGTGGCACAGGTAGACGCAGTCGAGCCCGAGCTCGGCGAAGGACGCATTGTGCATGGCGGGGGAGAGCGAATGCTCCACGGGCGAGCCGAAAAGGGCAAAAGCCTTTGTACGGCCGGATATCATCGGGCCTCCTTCGACGGGGACGGGGTTTCGCGAAGCGACCGTGCACGCGGGAACGCGTGGAGCGATGCGCTTGCGGGGACGCCTCAAGGATACCTGCGCGCCGATCGGCCGCTATTTGGGAGGGTCCGCGTAGAGGCCTTCGACGACGTCGGCGTGGCGCTCGAGGACGTCGGCGCGCTTGACCTTCATCGACGGGGTGAGCAGGCCGTTCTCCTCCGTGAAGTCGCCGTTGACCACCGTGAATTTGCGGATTGACTCGGCGCGCGAGACCTGCTCGTTCGTCCGGTCCACTGCCCGCTGGAGCGCTTCGAGGACGGCCGGATGGCGCGCCGCGGAGGCGGCGTCCATGTGCGGCAGGCCGTGCCCGCGCAGCCAGCCGGGAAGCATGTCGGCGTCGAGGGTGATGAGCGCGGCGACGAAGGGGCGTTTGTCGCCGACGGCCACGACCTGCGAGATGAGCGGGTGCCCGCGCAGCTTGTCCTCGAGGACGGCCGGGGCGACGTTCTTGCCTCCCGCGGTGACGATGAGCTCCTTCTTCCTTCCGGTGACGGAGAGGAACCCGTTCTTGTCGATCGCGCCGACGTCGCCCGTGCGGAACCAGCCTTTCTCGAACGCCTCGGATGTGGCTGAGGGGTTGTTGTGATATCCGCGGAAAATGTGCGGGCCCTTGAGGAGGATTTCGCCGTCGTCGGCGATTTTCACCGCGGTTCCCGGAAGGGGCTGACCCACCGTGCCCATCTTGAAGGCGCCGGGGCGGTTGGCGGTGGACGGGCCGGAGGTCTCGGTCAGGCCGAAGGCCTCAATGACCGAGAGGCCGATGCCGCGATAGAAGTGGCCGAGCCATTTTCCCAAAGGGGCGCCCGCCGATATCGCGTACCGGCAGTTCGAGCCCAGGGCGGCGGTGATCTTCTTCCACACGAGTGTGCGCGCGAGAGCCCGCTGGAGGAGGAACAGCGGCCCGTGGAACCTCTTGCGCGAGTTGCGCACGGCCACGTGCGCCGCCCAGCGGAAGATTTTGAGCCGCAGCCCGCGCACCTTCGCCTCGGCCGCGTTGTAGACCTTCTCCAGGACCCGCGGCACGCACAGGAGGGCCGAGGGCTCAAAGGATTGGATGTCGGTCAACAGGTGCTTGACGTTGGGCACGTGCGCGACCCGCCCGCGCCCGGCGACGGCGAAGTAGAAGACGACCCTTGCCATGACGTGGGCGAGGGGGAGGAAGAGGAGGATTCTGCTGTCGCAGCGGTCGATGATCGGCCCTTCGGCGGCGAGGGTGGACATCGTGATCGCCGCGATGTTGCCGTGGGTCAGCTCGACGCCCTTCGGGTTTCCCGTGGTGCCGGAGGTGTAGATGATCGTCGCCGTGTCCTCGCCGGTCAGCGCATTTTTCCTCTCCAGCACGCGGGCCTCCTCGATCTTCGAGCCGGCCGCGTACAGCTGTTGCAAACCGTCGCTGTCGTAGACGAGCGTCGGCATGAGGCCGGGCGTCTTCACAGAGTCGACTGCGGCGGCGTGTGCGGCCGAGTCGGTCAGGACGAGGCGGACGTCGGCGTCGGAGACGATCCAGCGAATCTGTTCGGCGGAGCTCGACTCGTAGATCGGAACCACTGTGAGGCCCGCGTACAGGGCCGCCATGTCCAGCAGGCTCCACTCGTAGGAGGTCGCGCCGAAAATCGAGACCGCCTCGCCCGGTTTCAGGCCGAGGCCGATGAGCCCGCGGGCCGCCTGAATGACGTCCGACTCGAACTCGGCCGCGGTGATCTTCACCCAGGAGGCACCGATCTCCGTGCGGCGTTCGATGCACACGCCGTTGGGGGTTTTCGCTGCGCGTCGGGCGAGGAGCCACGGCACGGTCATATGGGATTTGATCGCTGCAACTGGCTTGTCGGACCACGATCCGTCGCGATGTTTCTTCACGGGCGCTCCTGACGTTGGGGTGCGGCATTGGGAGAATACACGGCCAGGCTAGCCGTTTTGAAACTGCGTTACACATCGGCGTCGGCTCCGCCGCATGCGCGAGACGTATCTCACGCTAAAATCCCCGTATGAAGATTGCACGAATCGGGCTCGACCAGGGCCCGCGATACGCCGTCGTCGACGAAGAGGGCGACGAGCTCATCCTCCTCGCCGACGATCCGCTGTTCGGCGAGGGCAAGCCCACCGGCCAGCGGCTCAGGTCAGAAGACGTCCGGCTGGTCTCTCCGATGATCCCGCGCTCGAAGGTAGTCGGCTTCGGCGGCTCCTATCCCGACGGCGAGCCCCCCGCCTCGACGGACGACCTCCTCGTCTTCCTCAAACCCAACACCTCCGTCGTCGGGCCGGACGACCCGATCGTGCTTCCGCCCCACCTTCCCGAGGTCGTGCACGAGGTCGAACTCGCCGTGGTCATCGGGCGCGTTGCCAAAGACGTTCCTCCCGAGCGGGCCCACGAGGCGATCCTCGGGTACACCGTCGCCGACGACGTCACCGGAGTCCACGCGAACCTCGCCGTCGCCAAGGGGACGGACACGTTCTGCCCCGTCGGCCCGTACATCGAGACCGAGCTCGACCCGTCCGATCTGGCGCTGGCCTCGCGGATCGACGGCGAGCTCTCGCGCGAAGGCCGCACGTCGCAGCTCGCCTTCTCGGTTCCCGAACTCGTCTCGCACGCTTCGAAGATGTTCACCCTGCTGCCCGGGGACATCGTGCTGACCGGTTCGCCGGGCGTGCGCGGCGTCGACCCGCAGATCGCGTCGGGGCAGACCGTCGAGGTCGAATGCGAGGGAATCGGAAGGCTCCGCAATCCCGTCATCCGGCGATGAGGCTGCATGTTTGGCGCTGAGGCTGCGTCGAGGCTGCGTCCGTCGCCGAGGTCGTGGGCGCCGAGGTCGCCCCGGTGCTGCGGGCGAGGCTGAAGACGGGCGAGGGCACGAGTGAAAAAGACGTATGAGGCGTGTGGCGCGGCAAACGAGCCGCGCCACACGCCTTCCTGTCGATTATGCAGCCGCCGCCGAGGGCAGGCGTCAGTCGTTGCGCCTGCGACTGGACGTCAGGACGTGCCGCTCGAGGGGCGTGCACACGAGCAGGGCCAGCAGCGTCAGCGCAAAACCCACGCCCAAGACTCCTGCGAGCTGTATGAATGCAGCCTTCGACGGCGTCTCGTTCATGAAGCTGATGACCAGGAAGCAACCCAATCCGGCGCCGATCACCGAGGTGGCCGCCAAGGGGCCGAGAACCTGGTGAAGCCTGCTGAGCGTGAAGACGCGGAAGGGGAATCCGACCTTCGACAGGGCAATCGTCTGATCCGCCCTCTCGAAGACCAGGCTCGCCTGGTTCGTGAGCGAGGACTGCGCCGCGACGGCGAATCCAAAGGCGAGGGTGATCCACACGCCGAACTTGATGTCGCGGAGTGCCCACTCGAACCCGGGGTTGGTGCTGTCTGGGGCAGCGCTCACAAAGCCCGCGACGAAGCACAGGAGCGCGACTCCGCCGACCGTTCGCCACACGGCGCGCGGATCGTCCAAAAGGCGTCGAACGGCGAGCAGACGCGGCACCGAGGAGGTTTTCGTCAGCGGCCGCGCCGCGACCTGAAGCAGCCACGGCCCGACCAGCGAGAACGCCGCGACGAAGAGCCCGACGAAGATTCCCACGGACACGAGCGCGGAGGTTTCCACCCTCGAGCCTTCACGGCTGCTCGACCAGTAGACAAAGGCAAAACCGGCGACGACGAAGAGCACCAAGCGCCACATTTTCAGCGCCTTCGGCGTTTCCCTGCGCGTGACGCCGAGGGGGGAGATGCGCACCTTTTGCAGGCCGACGACGGTCGAGGCCATGGCGATGAACAGCAAAACGGCGAGCAGCCCGAGCATGGCCGCTATCGGGAGCATCATGAGCGAAGTGTCGATGGAAACCTTGAAGAAGCTGGCGTTGCCCCAGGCAGGAAGCGTGGCGTAGTAAAGGACGACGCCGGCAACCGCGCCGATGAGCCATTGGGCGGCCGTTTCGACGAGGGCCATTCGGACCGTCTGCGAACCGGTCACGCCGATCAGGCGCAAGGTTGCGAGCCTGCGGGCGCGGGCCTGCGCGCCGAGCCTCGCGGCGGAGGACCCGAGCGCGAAGATCGGGATGACGAGCAGCGCGCCCGCCACGACCGACAGAAGGTAGTACGTGAGCATCGCATCGGCGTTGTGCTCGCCGATCGCCCGAATGATTCTCGCGGGCCTTTCGTCGTTCAGCGTCTTGAACATCCAGATGCCGCCGGCCACCGTCAGGGCGATGAGGGTCGACAGGGCGAAGGAAACCACGGCCAGGACGTCCAGCCATGCCGCTCCGGATCGCATTTTTATCCTTGCCACGGCAAGGCGGGGGGCGAGTCGGGTCGTCGGGCTCATGAGCGGACTCCCTTCGCGGTCGTGTCGGCGTGGATGCGTCCGTCGCGAATCTCGATGAGCCTGTCGCACCAGGCCGCGACATTGGGATCGTGGGTGACCACCACGAGGGTGGCGCCGCCCATGCGCGCCGTCGTCGTCAGAATCTGCATGATTTCGTGCCCGGTCGCCTGGTCGAGCGCGCCTGTCGGCTCGTCGGCGAAGACAACCGAAGGCGACGAGGCCAGCGCCCGCGCCACGGCTACGCGCTGAGCCTGCCCGCCGGACATTTCGCCCGGCCTCCTCTTGCGCTCGGATTCCAGCCCGACCTTGGTCAGCCACGAGTTGGCCTCCCTGATGGCGGACCGACGCGAGGCTCCCGCGAGCATGAGGGGGAGGGCGACGTTCTCGTTTGCGGGAAGCTCGGGGACCAGCTGGCCGTCCTGGAAGACGAATCCGAAGGCCTTCAGCCGCAGGCGCGAGCGCCCTGCGTCGTTCAAACTCGTGACCGACGTTCCGCCGACGGTTATCTCGCCGGATGTCACGGGGAGTATCCCCGAAAGGCAGTGCAGGAGAGTCGACTTGCCCGAGCCGGACGGGCCCATGACGGCCACGGACTGTCCGGCGGGGATCGTGACGTCGACTCCCGCGAGCGCCTTGACGGCGCCAAAGTTCTTCACCAGGTTTCGCCCTGTCAGGGCCGTTTGCGTTGCGTTTGCGTTCATGTTTTCCATTGAACAGCGAATGCGGCAGGCGGACCATGGTGCTGCGTATCGAAAGGGGGTAGAGCCAGCTCTACTGTTTTTCAGCGGTGCGGCCAGGCTCGGCCGCCTGCGCCGAAAGCTTTACGCGGCGTCGAGGCAGGACATTTCTCCGCCGCGAGGTAGGGTATCGCCCATGGGGAGGTAGGGTATCGCCCATGGGAAAGGAACAGACGGCGCGAGTGCGCCGGGCGGTCGCCAGGGCCGTCGCGGCGTCCGCGGCCGTGACGCTGACTTCTACGGTCCTCGTTTTTCCCTTGCTCGGCGAATTGGTGTCGGCGATCGCTTCCGGCTCGCTGAGCTATGCCGTCCTCGGAGCCTGCGGCGGAGGGACGGCCTTTGTCGCGGCGCTCGCGGTGCGGGCCGCGGTCAGAGCCGTCCGCCGCGCCGCCGAGAGAATCCAGACGGTCTACGGGCGGGTCAGCCCCGAAGACCTTGCGGAGCTGACCGAGTCGCGCCGCGAAATCGTGGCCGCGTTCGAGATCGAGCGCCGCCGCATTGAGCGCGACCTTCACGACGGCGCGCAGCAATACCTCGTCGCCGCCTCGATCGACGTCGGCGAGGCGGATTTGCTTTTGGATTCGGCGACCGCGGGCGGGGCAGTGGTTCCCGAGAAAATGGCCGAGGTCCGCGCGCTTTTGGGCAAGGCGCAGGACGACGCCGAAAGCGCTCTGCGCGCCCTGAGAAACACCGTGGCCGGGATCCACCCCAAGGTGCTCTCGGACCTCGGGCTGGAGGCTGCCGTCCGGTCCCTCGCGGCCTCCTCGCCCCTGAAAGTCGAGGTCTTCGTTCCCAATCGGCTTCCCGCCATTCCCGAAGGCGTCATCGCCGCCGCGTACTTCCTCGTTTCCGAGGGCTTGACGAACGTCGCAAAGTACGCGCCCGCGGCCCGCGTCTCGGTGCTGCTGGCCGCAGACGAGGACCTCCACGTCTCCGTCAGCGACGACGGCCCCGGCGGGGCGAGCGTGCAGCCCGACCGCGGCCTTTCCGGCATGCGCGAACGGCTCGCCGCATTCGGGGGCGTTCTCGAAGTCGTCAGCCCTCCCGGGGGGCCGACGACGCTGACGGGGCGGATCCCGCTCCTTTTGCGGCAAGGGGAATTCGGTGTGGTTCCGGCAAAAGGCCGCGAAGGCGTCGGCGAGATGGGCGGTGGAACAGGCGTCGGCGAGACGGGCGACGACGCAAGCGGCAGCGCGCCGGAGACGAGGAGGGCGGCTAAAGCCGACTGGCGAAGCCCGGGCGAGAAGACTCGGAAAGAATGGTGAGGCGTGCCGGAGCGGCCGAAGCGCGAGGGCGGCCGAAGCGCTTGAAAGTGGGCGAGGCGTGAGAAAGCCGCTGGGGCGCGCGAAAGCCGGCAAAGTGCGAGAGAATCGGCAAGGCACGACAACAGCGGCGCACGGGGGCGAGGGCCCGCCGGCCCGCCGCGAAAAGGAGAGAGAATGAGGCTAGTGGTAGCCGACGATTCGGCGCTGTTCCGCGAAGGCATCGTCGGCCTTTTGATGAGGCAGGGCCACGAGATCGCCGCGGAGGCCGCCAGCGCGGACGAGCTCGTCGAAGCGGCCGCGCGTACCGCCCCGGACGTGGTCGTCACGGATGTGCGCATGCCGCCCGGAATGTCCGACGACGGTCTGAGGGCGGCCGTGCAAATCCGGGAGAGCCAGCCTGAGATTGGGATCATGGTGCTCTCCCAATATGTCGCACCCGCCTACGCCGCCGAACTGTTCGAGCCGAGCGCGCCGATCGACGGCGTCGGGGGACTGGGCTACCTCCTCAAGGACAGAGTGGCCAGGGTCGCCGATTTCATCCGGTCTTTGAGGGTCGTCGAGGCCGGCGGCGTCGTCGTGGACCCGGAAGTGGCCAGCTCCCTGGTCAAGGGCCGCTCGTCGTGGCTCAACGGGTTGACGGCCAGGGAAAGCGAGGTCCTCGAACTCATGGCCCAGGGGCTGTCCAACCACCAGATCTGCGAGCGCATGTTCCTCTCTACGGCGGCGGTCTCCAAACACGTGGCAAACGTATTCTCCAAGCTCGGCATGCTCCCCGGAGAGGAGAACCGGAGGGTGCGGGCGGTGCTGGCCTACCTGACGGAGAAGCGGAACTGAGGAGCCTTCGCCGACCCGGAACTGAGTGGCGCCCGCACGGGGGCTGAGTGCGCCGAAATGGGGTTGAGCGTGCGCTGAAGTAAGCGCGTGCCTGAGAAAAGGTGCGCAAGCCGAAGAACTGAAGCGTGCCGCGTAAAAAAGTACGCCAGTGCACCGTGCGATTGTCCGTCTGCCCGGCATGCGCCCCGACTGTCGGGGCAAAGCTGGTACGTTTGACCTAAAAGCGACGGGGTGTGCTTCGTTGCGGCGAGCGATTCAGGAGGAAGCGGATGAAGCCATACGTGGGATCCGAGGTTGGGCGGCTCAAGCAGGTTCTCCTGCATCGCCCCGGCAAGGAGATGTTGAGGCTCACCCCCTCCAACAAAGACGATTTGCTCTTCGACGACGTCCTTTGGCTCGAACGGGCCCAGCACGAGCACGACGTCTTCGCCGAGACGCTGCGTTCGCGCGGCGTCGAGGTCCTCTACCTAGCCGACCTGCTCGCCGAAGCGCTCGCGGACCGCGAGGCCCGCGAGCGCGTGCTCGACGTCGTCGTTACGGAGGAGGCCTGCGGCCCCGGAATCGAGGAGGCGGTGCGAAACTATGCCGAGTCGCTGCCTGACGCCGAGCTCGCCGAACTCCTCATTGCGGGCGTGACAAAGGCCGAGCTGCTCGACCGAGCCGATGTGCAAGAGTCTCTGACGCTCCGCACGCTCGGCGCCGACGACTGCCTTCTGGCCCCGCTTCCCAACCACCTTTTCACGCGCGACACGTCCTCGTGGATCTACGGCGGCGTCTCGATCAATCCGATGTGCCGCCCGGCGCGCGTGCGCGAGAGCGTGAACGAGGAGGCGATCTACCTCCACCATCCGCGCTTCGCCGACGCCGATTTCACGGTGTTGGGCGACGGCGTGGGATCGGGCTTCGCCTCCGTCGAGGGCGGGGACGTCCTCGTCATGGGGAACCGCTCGGTCCTCGTCGGGCTGAGCGAGAGGACGAGCCCGCAGGGGGTTGAAAGGCTCGCCCTTCAGCTCTTTGAGGCGGGCGAGGCGGAGCGGGTCGTCGCCGTCGAAATGCCGAAGGCACGGGCGCAGATGCATCTGGACACCGTGATGACGATGGCCGACGAGGGCACATTCGTCAAGTATGCGGGCCTGGGAATGCTGCGCTCCTACACGATCCGTCCCGGGGACGCGAAGAGTCCCCTGCACGTGGAGGCAAATGCGCCGGAGAGGATGCACGCCGTCATCGCGGAGGCGTTGGGCCTCGATTCGGTGCGGGTTTTGACGACGCCGCAGGACTCCCTCGCGGCCGAGCGGGAGCAGTGGAACGACGGGGCGAATCTGCTGGCCGTCGCCCCCGGCGCCGTGGTCGTTTACGAAAGGAACACCGTTACCAACGAGTATCTTTCCGAGCAGGGCATTGAGGTTCTGCCGATTCCGGGGAATGAACTGGGGCGCGGGCGCGGAGGCCCTCGTTGCATGAGCTGCCCGACGGTCCGCGCCGAGAACTGACCGTCTAGCGGGGCGGGGATTTCCCCTGTCCCGGGAACCGGCGGCGCATTCGGGGAACTGACGGCGCGCATCGAGGATCGAAAGCGCGTTCCGAAAACCGTCGGCGCGCACCGGCGACCACGCGTTTGCAAGGGAAAACGACGTTAGCCGCAGGCAGATGCGAGTCGCTTTCCGCCCGTCTTCGAGAGAATCGCCGAAAGGAGTTGAAACTGGGAGGAAATAGGCGTTTCCTAGATACGCAAGCATCGCACGAACGCATCACCGTTCTCACATAGGAGCGTCTGAAAATGGCGAAAATCGTCAACTCATGGAACGACTTCGACCCCCTCAAGAGGGTCATTCTGGGGCGCGCGGACAATTCGGTCATTCCGCCCGAGGAGCCGGCGACCTCGGAGAAAGTGCCGATCGACTCCGAAATGCGCGGAATGTGGGGGCCGCGTCCCACCGAAACCGTCGAAAAGGCCAACGCCCAGCTTGACTACCTCGCCAAGGTCCTTCAGGACAACGGCGTCGTCGTCGACAGGCCGACGCCGCTGCAGTGGAATCAGGCGATCGTCACGCCCGACTTCCGCACCGACTCCGGTTTCACGCAGATGCCTCCCCGCGACATTCTGCTCACCGTCGGCAACGAGATCATGGCCTCGGCCAACTCCTTCCGGTGCCGGTACTTCGAGTACCTCGCCTACTGGGACCTCATGGGCCAATACTTCGAGGAGGACCCCGAATTCAAGTGGACTCAGGCTCCGCGGCCGCGGCTGACGGACAAGTCGTACAAGCACAACTATTACGACGAGCGGATCACGATTGAGGAGCGCCTGGAGCGCACGGCCGCCAAGGACTTCGTCACGACGGAGGTCGAGCCGATGTGGGACGCGGCCGACGTCATGCGCTTGGGCAGAGACCTGTTCATCCAGCACGGCCTGACCACGAATCGCAAGGCGATGGAATGGTTCAAGCGCTACTACCCGGATCTGCGGGTGCACGCTGTGAACTTCCCCGGCGATCCCTACCCGATCCACATCGACGCGACCTTCGTGCCGCTGCGGCCCGGCCTCATCATCAACAACCCACAGCGCCGCCTGCCCGAGGAACAGCGCAAGATCTTCGAGGCCAACGACTGGCAGATCGTCGACGCCGCGCAGCCGGCCCACGAGACCCCGCCTCCGCTGTGCTACTCCTCCGTCTGGCTGTCGATGAACTGCCTCGTCCTCGATCACAAGACGGTGATCTGCGAGGCATCCGAGGTCCATCAGATGGAGCAGATGGACAAGCTGGGAATGAACGTCATTCCGGTTCCGTTCCGCGACGCCTACCCGTTCGGCGGCGGCTTGCACTGCGCCACCGCCGACGTCTACCGCGAAGGCGGCAAGGAAGACTACTTCCCCAACCAGGTGGAAGACCCGACGCTTGTGTGACCGTGCGCTCGTGACGAAGGCGGCCTCCGCGTTTCTGCGCGGGGCCGCCTTTGCGCTTCTAGCGCGCGGCCGACCGTCGATTCCGGCGTGCCGCGGCCTGCCGCGTGTGCGCCGATTGGCTTTGGGCCAGCCGCGCTGAAACGCAGACGCGCGATCTGAAGCGCAGACACGCGATGCCGAGTGAATAAAAATTCGAAAACTGTTTCCGTACCGCTGCCTCAAGGTTCTTCGCTTCGTTCGATAATGGCGGATATTCGACGATCTCTTGCACAGGGGTGTAGGCTGAGTGACGTATATGGATTCGTTAATCGGAATGAATCCTCGATTTACGAAGGAGCGGTGGGCGCGTGGCGGCTGATATGAGCGGTTCAATGCCGCATTCCCTCGGAGGGAACGAGTCACGACAGCGGAAAGCGCAGCGGCTGGCCCCGCCGCGCGGAGAGGCGAAGCGGCCCGGCGGGCCGAGCGAGTCGGAGCCGGGAGACGACGCCGGAGACGCCGTCGCCGTTTCCCTGCGCACGTCGGATTCGGGCGACCAGAGTGACGAGCAACATAGGGTTTTGAGGAAAGCGGCCGGTGCGAGCTTCATCGGCAACTTCATCGAATGGTTCGACTACGCCTCCTACGGATATCTGGCTGCCGTCATAGGGAGCGTGTTCTTCCCGAAAAGCGACGAAACCGCCCAGCTCCTGTCAGCTTTCGCGATATTCGCCCTCTCGTTCGTTCTGCGCCCGATAGGCGCGGTGGTCTGGGGCGCATGGGGCGACCGCTACGGGCGCCGGTGGGCCCTTTCCTGGTCGATCCTCATCATGTCTGGATCGACGTTCCTCATCGGCGTGCTTCCCGGATACTCCGCCATTGGAATCTTTGCGCCCCTGGCGCTGTTTCTTTTGCGGATGATCCAGGGATTCTCGGCGTCGGGCGAATACGCAGGGGCTGGGACGTTCCTCGCCGAATACGCTCCGCCCAAGCATCGCGGCCTGTACACCTCGCTCGTCCCCGCTTCCACCGCCGCCGGCCTTCTCTTCGGCAACGTCATTGTCATGCCGTTGCAGGGCTTTCTGGACGAGGCTGACATGCACTCGTGGGGATGGCGGATACCGTTCCTGCTCGCCGGGCCATTGGGGCTGATCGGGCGCTACATTCGAATCCACCTTGAGGATTCGCCGATCTTCAACGAGATGTCCCAGAAGGCAGAGAAGAAAAGTAAGCATCGCGTCCCCTTGAAGACGCTGCTGCGCTCGCACCGCAAGAGGGTGGCGATCACTTTTGGCGTCGCCTGCCTCAACGCCGTGGCGTTCTACCTTCTTCTGACGTACATGCCCACCTATTTCGAGAAGCAGCTGGGGATTGAAGCGACCCACGCGGAGGCCATTTCGGCAGGGACGCTCGCGGTTTACATCGTCGCGATCTTCTTCATGGGAAAAATTTCGGATATGTTCGGACGGCGTCGCATGCTCGTCGGAGCGTGCCTGGCCTTCATCGTGCTCTCGATCCCGCTGTTCTGGGTGATGGAGCAGGGCAACGTCGTCATGATCGTGGCCGCCGAGGCCGTGTTCGCCCTGATCCTCACGGCTAACGACGGAACCCTCGCGACGTTTCTGGCCGAAAGCTTCCCGACCGAAGTCAGGTATTCGGGTTTCGCCCTCTCTTTCAACTCGGCCAACGCCCTGGTGGGGGGCACGGCGCCGCTCGTCGCGACGTGGCTCATCAAGGTGACGGGCACGGCGATCGCCCCCGCTTTCTATCTGACGTGCATCTCCGTGCTCGCGCTTGGGGCAATGTGCGCATCGCGAAGCATCGTCCGCGAGTCGGCCAGCTTGGCCGAGGAAAACGACGCTTAGATCGGAGGCGTGCGAGCCGTGAGTTCATGCGCTGGTCATCGCATCCCCGAGTCGGGCGCGATTGGTGGCGTTTGGGCCGTGGCGGGCCTTCTCGCGACAGCTGAGAGCGCTCGTCCGCCGCAGGGGGAAGGCGGTGCGAGAACATGAGGGCTTCCGATGAGCTCGGGGCAGCCTCCAGCGGAGGGGCAGCCACTTTGAAAGGAGAGGCCAGAAGAAGGCAGATCGTGGAGGCCGCAGCGGCGCTCGTGCGTGAGGGCGGCCCGTCCTCGGTCAGCCATCGGGCCGTCGCCCGCCGAGCGGGATGTTCGCTGTCGGCCACCACCTACTACTTCGAGGGGCTGGAGGACCTTCTCCACCAGGCAGGCGCCCTGAACATTTCTCTGTGGGCCTCGCGGGCCGAGCGCGTGGCCGAACGGGTCGAGTCCCGCGCCGCGGAGGACGTCGCAATGGCGGAGCGGGTCGAGGCGATCCTGTCCGCCACTCTCCCGAGCGGACAGGCGCTCATCGGCCACTACGCGCAGCTGATAAGCGCGGGCGATTTCGCGCCTGTCGCGAGCGCCTATCGAACGGGGCGCTCACGGCTCAATGCGGCCGTCGCCAGGGTGCTCGCCCATTTGCGCATCGACCTGACGGCCGACCTGGTGATCGCCGTCGTCGACGGAGCCGCCGTCTCTGCCCTGTCCGAAGGGCGCGACGTCAAAGCCACGGCCAGAGAGCTCCTGGAATTCGTCTGTCGGCGCTCCTGAGGCCGTGCCGCCTCAACGGATTTTGCGGCTTCGCCGAACCGTCGAATCGCCGAATTGCCTCCGGACGTTTTGTGTATTTCTCGAAGCGCTTGAACGGTTAGCCTTGACTATTTCCGAATTGCCGGGCGCTTCGGCAAATCTCCCGCCGAAGTCACCCGGCAAACGGCTCCGAGAGTCAGCTCTCGATAAAGCTCAGAATCGGCTCTCGAAGAAGCCCGGAGTCAGTTCCCGTGGAAGACGGCCTCCAGGTTGTTGCCGTCGGGATCCAGGACGAACGCCGCATAGTAGCCGGGGTGATAATGCGGACGCTCGCCCGGCTCCCCGTTGTCGGCGCCGCCCGCGGCTATGGCCGCCCGATAGAAGGCATCCACCTGTTTGGCCGACGAGGCCGAAACGGCAATGTGGCAGGGCGTCGGGCTCTCTTCCGGCACGATCCACAGGTCTGGAGGAATCGGTGCGTTCTCGGGGGCATTCGGCAAAGGCGCACCCATGCCGACGACGGGCCCGTGCTCCATGACGATACGGTAGCCGAGCGGTTCCAACGCTGCTGCGTAAAAGGCTATGGAAACCTCTGGATTGCTTACATTAATGGAAATGTGGTCGATCATGTCCCAAGGATAGTCCGCGGTCGGCCTCAAAGGGGATTTTGCCGATTGCATGTCGAGGGGCCGATGCCCAGGACGGTCGAGGCGAAGCCCGGCCGCCAGGAGGGGCACCGCCGAGGCAGGAGCGGCCACGACGCCAGGAGAGGCGGCTTACGACGCGAGGATGTCGCGGCGACGGCAGGCGGCCGTCGCAAGCGCGGATGCGGCGAGCCCGACGGCGAGCAATCCGAGGGCCTGGGGAAGGTGCTCGGTGTCAGAGGGGGAGAAGGACCATCCCAGAAGCGTCGTCTTGGACGCCCACTCCGGCAGCTCCAGAAGCTTCCCGAACCAGGACAGTGCGAAGGACCATCCGACCAGCGCCCACACTCCGGCGGTCAGCTTCCTCGAAAGCGCGTAAAGCAAACATCCCACGCCTACGAGGCACACGCACGCGGGCCATTGGGTGGCGGTTTTCCAGGCGATCTCGCGCCCGTGCTCCCAGTCGAGGGAAAGGCCGACGGCGACGGCGAGGGTCACTGCGCCCGCGGCCGTCAGGATCGCCGATTCCACGGCGCCCGCGACGGCATGGGCCGCGACGACTCTGCTTCTGGAGGTCCTGCTGGCCAGCTCGACGTCGAGGATCCCTTTCTTCTCCGTTTCGGCGAGTGAAGAGATCGCATTCGCCGATTCGCAGACGATGACAATGCCGACGATGACCGAGAAGATTGAAACGATCTGAGACGTGGCCTCGCCGCCTCCGGACATTTTCGAGAGGAGGTCGGAGTAATCGGCGTTTTTCTTTGTCAAAGTGACGAAAGAACCCGCCATGGAGCCGATGAGGGCGGCCGTCGCGACGACGCCGACGAGCCACCCGAGCAGCCTGCGCCGCCCCAGTCGCAGCGTCAGCGAGAAAACGCCGGCCGCCCGCAGGCGAGAGCCCGAGCGGTTCGCCGACTTCAGATAGGCCCCGTGAAGCTCCCTGCGCGAATACAGGCGCCAGGCCGACGCGGCTAGCGCGAGCACGGCGAGGGCCGCGGGAATCGCGAGAAGGAAACGATCGGCGGTGTAGGGCTCGAGCAAATCCTTCCATCCCAGGGGAGTGAGCCATTGCACCCAATCCCAGCCGGCGGCAACCGCTCCGACGCGCAGGGAAAACGCCGCGAACAGCGCCACGAGGGAGATTCGACGCGCCCCGACGGCGTCGTCGGCAAGCTGAGAGGCGACGAGGCCAATCGCCGAGAACGCGCAGCCCGCGAGGGCAATCGAGACCCCCAGGCACACCGAGCCGGCCACGGAGATCTCAGAAAACAGCGGCGCCTGCACGGCTAGGACGAAGCCGCAGCCGAAACCGGCGGCCAAGGAGAAGACCGTTCCGACAGCGGCTTGAACGGCGAACACGACCGCCCGGCTGACCCCGGTCCCTTCGACAAGCTCGCGAAGGCCGTCGTCTTCGCCGCGGCGCCCGACGGTCGTGACAATGAGAATGGCCGCGATCGCCGTGAAAACCAAAAGGAGCATTCCCGTTTCCCACTGGACGAGCTGGCCGACCGTGCCGGGTTGAGGGACCGTCCCGAACAGAAGGCGCGTCGCCGCATTGGAGTTCATCATCTCGATCACGGATCTGCGAAGCTCCATGCTTCCCAGATCATTCCGGTAGGCGTTGGGAACAACTGCCAAGACGAGGCAGAAGGAGCCGATCCACGCGGCGAATGCCAGCCGTTGGCGACGCAGGGCGACGCCGAAAAGGGTCCTGAAATCCTTGGCGTTCATCGGACCGTCGCCTCGTAATGCCGAAGGAACAGGTCCTCAAGGCTCGCAGCCGTGCATGTGATGTCGGCCAAACCCGCCGCGACGGCCGCGCCGAGGACGGCCGGCACGCGAGCGGCGTCGGCCTCCGCAACGACGTCGCCCTCATCCCACGCAACGGCGACGCCCTTCGACTCGACGTCCGCAAACAGGCTCTTCAGCCGCGATTCCTCGCCGCGCACGCGTATCTCACGGGCTCCCAGATGCCTGAGCCGGTCGAGCCTGCCCGTCTCCACTGTGACGCCGTCCTTGATGATCGTCACATGCGAACACAGAGCCTGCACCTCGCCCAGAATATGGCTCGAGAGGAGAACTGTCCGCCCCTCCGCCTTCGCTTGGGCGATGCACTCGGCGAAGATCTGCTCCATCAAAGGGTCGAGCCCGCTCGTCGGCTCGTCGAGAACAAGCAGATCGACGGGGGCCGACAGGGCGGCCACCAGGATCACCTTCTGCCTGTTTCCCTTCGAATACGTTCTGATGCGTTTCGAAGGATCGAGGCGGAAACGCTCGATGAGCTCGCGCTCGCGGGCCTCGTCGCGCCTTCCCCGCAGCGCGGCCAGGGCGTCGAGGGCCTGCTGCCCGGTGAGATTCGGCCACAGGGCCACCTCGCCCGGAACGTAGGCCACGCGCCGGTTGATGTCGTGGGCCGACGCAGACGGGTCCATGCCGAACACCCGCACAGTTCCGGCATCGGGGCGATACAGGCCTAACAGGCATCGGATCGTCGTCGATTTGCCCGAGCCGTTCGGGCCGAGGAATCCGTGGACGGCCCCTTCCTCCACGGCGAGGTCGAGCGAATCGAGCGCGCGCAACTGTCCGAAGGCCTTCACAAGGCCTTTGACTTCAATGGTCTCCGCCATCGATTTCTCCTTTTGTTTCGTGAGTGTGTGCAGCGCCCGCCTTTTCGCCGGCACGGGCGGAGCCTGCCTTTTCCTGAGCTCGCGCGGCGCCCGCAGGCTCTGCAGCGCCGTCTTGCGTCGTTTTTGCGTTTTCTTCTTTCGTCGCTTTGCGAGCCGCGTTTGCTCCGCGAGCCGAGGCCTTCGCCCCGTGATTCGCCCTGTGAGCCGAAGTCTCTGCCCCATGATCCGAAGCGTTTGCGAGGCCGGAAAGCCCAATCAAAATCCGAATCCAGTCTACTTCATGATCCGAAGCGTCTACCTTTGGCGCGGCCTCGAAGGCCTCGGGCTCGACCCATCCGAGCCTGACCAGGCACAGTTCCATGAACTGGCGATGCTTTCGATCGGGGTAAGCAACCCTCGTCGCCAGGAGAAGGCGCTCGAAGTCGGCGCTTACGCGGACGATGTTGTCGGCCATGCCGGCGAGGCCGAATTTGCTCGCGAGCTTGGTGTAGACGACGACGAATCGGTCCACGAGGGGGCCGACGTCGTCGGCGTCCATCGCCTCGGCGAAGATCTCGAGCCCCTCGACCATGGCGTCGATGTCGGCCTCGGTGGCCGAGTACAGCGCGACGTCGGGAAACTTGTCCCACGCCCCGATGATCGAGGCGATGACGCGGTCGCGCTCGAGGAGCTCGATGTGACGGGGATTCGTCAGGCGGGAACGGACAGCAGTGTAAAGAGAGTCGAGGGAGGCCGGCAGGGGAGAGATCGTCGCGTCGCTTTTGGCCAGCTCGCGCAAGCCCTCGATCCTGTCGCGTTGAGCGGCGAGCTTTTGGATCTCCGCATCTATCCGCTCCAGGGCGGAGTCGAAGTCTTCCGTCGCGTCTTTTGACGAGCCGTCGAGCAGGTGGCCGATGGAAGCGAGGCTCATCCCGGATTCGGCCAGCCACCTGATTCGCACGAGGCGGGCAAGATCGTCGAAGCCGTAGTCTCGGGGCCTTCCCTCGGGAATCGGAAGCAGGCCCACGGCGTGGTACCAGCGAACGGCGCGCACCGTGGTGCCGGCAAGGTAGGCGACCTCGGAAACTTTCATGCCCCTATCTCATCATGTGACGTTACGTCACATGCAAGCGACTTTGGCCGCCGGACGTTCGGGCTGCGCACCAACGCAAGCAAAAGCGCCGCGCAGCCTGGCCGAGCGGGAACTCGCGCCGCCCCGACGTGCCTTGCGCCGTCCGGCTGCGCGCCGCCCCTTCGGTGCCCTAGCTCACTCGGCGCACTGCGCTTCCGCCGAGCCTCGGCGAGCTTGCGAGCGTTACCCTTGTTGCATCATGGCTATCACAAATGCTGCGGGCTCAGACATCCGCGTTCGCTTCTGTCCTTCGCCGACCGGCGCGCCCCACGTGGGAATGGTGCGCACGTGCCTTTTCAACTACGCCTATGCACGCCACGTGGGCGGCACTTTCGTCTTCCGAATTGAAGACACCGACGCCGCCCGCGACTCCGAGGATTCCTTCGACGCGATCGTCGATTCGCTGACGTGGATGGGTCTCGAATGGGACGAGGGCGTCGGCGTCGGCGGGCCCCACGGGCCGTACCGCCAATCGGAACGCGGAGAGATCTATCGCGACGTCGCCGCGAAGCTTCTGGCCGGCGGGTACGCGTACGAGTCCTTTTCGACGCCGGAGGAGGTCGAGGAGCGCCACCGAGCCGCCGGGCGCGATCCGAAACTCGGCTACGACGGCTTCGACCGCGGCCTGACCGAGGAACAGAAGGCAGCGTACAGGGCGGAGGGCCGCAAACCGGTCATTCGCATGCGCATGCCCGACGCCGACGTCTCTTTCACCGACCTCGTGCGCGGAGAGATTGTTTTCAAGGCCGGATCGGTTCCCGACTACGTCATCGTCCGCGCGAACGGCGACCCCCTCTACACGCTGACGAATCCGGTCGACGACGCCATGATGGAGATCACCGACGTGCTGCGCGGAGAGGACCTCCTTTCCTCCACGCCGCGTCAGATCGTGCTCTATCGCGCGCTCGAGGAGCTCGGCGTCGCGAAGTTCACTCCGAGGTTCGGCCACCTGCCCTACGTCATGGGGGAGGGGAACAAGAAACTGTCCAAGCGCGATCCGCAATCCAACCTCCTGCTTCACCGCGAGCGCGGCGTGATCCCCGAGGGACTGCTCAACTACCTCGCCCTGCTGGGGTGGGCCATCAGCCCGGACAACGACGTGTTCACGAAGGACGAGATGGTCGCCGCCTTCGAGATAGACGCCGTCAACCCCAATCCCGCCAGGTTCGACGAGAAGAAGTGCACGGCCATCAACGCCGAACACATTCGCCGGCTCGACGTCGCCGATTACGCCTCGCGCCTGGTCCCGTTCCTCGCACGGGAGGGAATTGTGGGCTCCGACAAGTACGAGGGGCTGACCGACGCCGAACGCAGGATTCTCGACGCCGCCGCGCCCCTGGCGCAGACCCGGATGCAGCTTCTCGGCGAGGCGCCGGACCTGCTGCGGTTCCTCTTCGTCGGCGCTGAGGACGTCGTATACAACGAGAAGGCCGTGGCCAAACTCAAGGATTCGGCCCCTGCGGCCCTCGCGGGGGCGGCCGAGGCGGTGCGCTCGATGGAGTCGTTTGAGCCTGAAGAGCTCAAAGAGGCCCTCGACGCCAAACTCGTCGAGGGATTGGGCATCAAGCCGCGGTTGGCCTTCGGCCCGCTCTTCGTCGCCATGACCGGCACGAACGTCTCGATTCCGGTGGTCGACTCCATGGCGATCCTCGGGAAGGACGAGGTGCTCGCGAGAATCGAGCGGCTTCTCGCGCGCCTGTAGGCTGCGTTTGCGGAAAGCTCGCTCTGACCGGAAGGCCGGCGGCGTGTCGCCGGGCCCGGCGGGCGAGCGGCTTCGGCAAGAGTTCCTTTGGCCGCGCCGGGCGTGCGCCTGTAGCCTGGCTTTATGAGACTGGGACGGCGCATTTTCTGGATTCGCGGGCCGCGGGAGTGGTTTCGCAAACCGCCCAAAGATCCTCGGCCTTCCCGCACCCGCAAGTACGCGGTTCGCCGCGGCATTATGCAGCGCGTCTTGGTCCGTGAGCTTGCGTCCGCGCTGCAGAACGAAGCCAATTCTTCGGACGGGGGCCGCGCGGAGTGGGCGCAGGGCCTTCCCGCGCTTTCGCCCGTGCATTTCGGGGAATTGCCCTCGCAAATGCGCCTCGTATTTCAAGAGCCGAAAAGCCGCCTGTTTCGACGCAAACTGCCGCGGTTTTTGAAGTTGCGCGCCGGAACGCGGGGCCTTGCCTCCGACGATTTGAAGCTGCTCGGCGACGTCGTTCCCAACGGCGCGGCTGTGCCGAGCTCGTGGATTATTGCTTGCACGAAAGGAAACGTCGTTCCCCGTAGCATGGCTGTGGCCAGCGGCGACAAATGCGACGGCGACAAACATGACGGCGGGGAGCTTCACGAAGGCGGCGGCCCTCCGGAAGGCGGCGGCCCTTTGGAAGGCCGTCCCAACGACGGCGGCTCTTCCGAAAGCCACGTCCGTCCCGCAGCCGATCGGCGAGAGAGCGTCGAGCGCTACGTCGCGGGCGTCGTCGCCTGGTGTGAGCGCGCGCTCGAGGCGGGCGACGAAATAGAGCTCCCGCGAATCGTCGAAATGGCTTTGTCTGACGCGACGGTCGGCTACGCCTTCGGCTTGTGCGAAGAAGAGATCCCGATCGACGACCTGTGCGGCGAAGGCCTGCGCGCCCAGCTCGACCGGATCGCCGAGCGTTTGATCGGCCTGCCGGGCCTCGAATGGTGGAGTGAAGGCTTCGACCCTGCCTCCTACACCTGGCATGAGGAGGTTCCGGCCTCGTCGACCGTCCGCGTCGAACGGCCCGGAGGAGTCCCTGCAGGCTCGGCGGGTCTTGCGGCAACGAGCGGCGCTGCAGAATGGGGTTCGCGGGCGCCGACGATCTGCGGGGCCGAGTGGTTTCCCTCCTCCGAGATGGAGTGGCCGGTGCTTCATAGCTACCGCGATCTTTCGGCAAGTCGATTCGACCGGGAGATGTGGGAGGACAGCGTCGTCGACGGGCGCACGTGCACGGAGCAGTGGTTTGGGGACGACGCCGGAGACTGCGACGTCGCCCGATTGGACCGCGGGGCTCTCGCGGCGGGCGACGGTTCGCGGATAGCATCGATTCACGCGCCCGAAGACTGGATGCGGCTCGTAGCGCGGTTTCCCGCGCGGTTGACCCCGGATGTGAAGGCAGGGTGGCAGGGCGACGCGGAGGGGCAGATGTACACGGTCGATTGGCAGGCCGCGAGGCGGGAGATCGACGGCGTCTACGTCTCCGTGGCGGGCGCGCTCAGATCCGCCTTTGCGCCCCTTGCCCTTAAGGACGTTTTGAACCTCGAGGGCTCCACGGCCGTTGCGGATTCCGCGGCCTTGGAGGGAAACCCCGCTTTGGATGATTCGGCGGATCTTGGGGACTTTGCGGCCTTGAAGGGCTCCGAGACGGTGCGCGAGAAGGAAAATGGAGAGGCGGGGGAGTCTCATGGCTGCGATCCGCAAACGCCTCTGACTATGATGACCGGTTGGACGCCCGGATCGATTCTCTGGCTCAATCGGCCTGGCGTCTCCTGAGGGGGCGGCCGCCGACAGCCGGCGCCCGAGCCCCCTGCGAGCCGCCGAAGTCTCCGGCGTCGGGCGAGCGCGCCGGCTTTGCGCCGACGTCGTTCTCCGTGCCGTCCTAACGCTCCGCGTTCAGTGACGGGATGCACGTGTCGTCGTTTTGCCCAACGGCGCTCAATCCGGTAGCCTTTTTATCTGTCGCCGGCGAAAGCTGGTGATTGCACTGGGGTATGGTGTAATTGGCAACACAGGTGATTCTGGTTCATCCGTTCTAGGTTCGAGTCCTGGTACCCCAGCGGAGCGATGGTCTTCGACAACCATTTTCTCTGCGCCCCTATCGTCTAGTGGCCTAGGACGCCGCCCTCTCACGGCGGTAACGCGGGTTCAAATCCCGCTGGGGGTACGAGTATGTGCGATTTATTCGCGCCTGCTCAACGGCATTGCCCCTATCGTCTAGTGGCCTAGGACGCCGCCCTCTCACGGCGGTAACGCGGGTTCAAATCCCGCTGGGGGTACATTCACTTTCTTCTGAACGAGTCCGCTGCACCGGCGGCCGTTCCGTTGTGCGAAAACCGGTTTCCGAGGAAAACGCCGCGTCTCTCCCGGCAAGCCGCAGCCTTCCCTTAAGAGAAAGTCGCCGGCTCGCTGTCTGGCGAGTGCCCGAGCCCGGGCGCCTCGGCGATGGGCAGGCCGCCCGCATATTCCCTGACCAGTTCGAGTGCGGCGGCGCGCTCGCCCGCCTCGTCGATCTCCGTCAGCTGGCCCACCACGATTCCCGCAATCGCTTCGAAGGATCCGATCTGCGTGTGTTGAGCGAGGCTTGTCGCAAGCGAAAGCAGGCTCCCGCCGAGCGACTCGACGACCAGGGCCTTTCCTTTCAAATCCGGCCAGTACGGCGTTCCCGCGAGCTTGAGGAAGCAGCGAAGGTTGCCCCCGGCCCATCGCTTTTGCGCCAGACCTTCCGCCCCGGTGAGCGCCGGGCGAAGGGCGCGGCCGGCCAATGCGGCGTCGACCGCGTCAAATCCCCGCTCGACGCCAGCCGCGGGATTCCACAGGACGGCTGGCTGCCCCGTCATGGCGACGATCGAGTTGACAATGCAGCTGTTGTCGGAGAAGCCGAAATACGGTTTGGGGTGTGCGGCCACGGCGTCCCAGTCGACGTGGGGGAGCGCCTCGTTCGCGAGATCGCCCCCCGAGACGTCGAAGACGGCGTCGACGGCGTCGTCGGCGAAGGCCTCGGTCAACATGCGTGCGCGCAGCCGAGGGCTCCAGCGCCGGTCGGCGTCAAGCTCGAGAACTTCTGTGCAATCCAGCTCGTGGCCTCGGTCCGCAAGGGCGCGGACGGCGGCGGGCAGCTTCGGCCGAGCCCAATCCGGCAGCGGATTCGAACAGTTCACGAGACGAAGAAGAGCCATGGGGCCAGGCTAGGTTTCCGTCTTCGGGCTGTCAACGGGACTTCGGGCCACGTTCCTCGTCCGCCCCCACAGACAAGCTTCGCGGGCCGCTCCGGCGCATGGGAAGCATCGGCCAATCGTGGCTTGCGGCCGCCCCAGGCCCATGGGCGTCAGAAGGTGTAGTACACGTACATTCCGCCGGCCAGAACGGCCACGCCTATCAGCCTGAAGAGCGTGACATGCGCCTTTCGAGCGCCGAAAAGGGCGAAGTGGTCGATGGCCATCGAGCCGAGCAGCTGGCCGATGAGGACCACGAGCAGGGTGACGCCTGTTCCCAAGTGGGGAACGAGCTGGGCCATTCCCACCACGAAAAGGGCGCCCACGGGCCCGCCCAGCCACATCCACCATCGACCGCGCGTCGTTTTATGCGGAAGCTGATTGCTGAAGACGACGAGAAGCAGAAGCAGGATCGTGCCCGTGGCGTAGGAGACAAAGCCCGACGCGATCGACGAGCCCAGCATCTTCGTGAGGTTCCCGTTGAATGCCGCCTGCAGTGCGGCGTAGACGCCCACAAGGATTCCCATGACCCGCCATATGAGCTTCGGGCGCGGGCCGACCCGCGAGGATTTCCCGCGCCCGTAGACCGCGAGAAGCATTCCCGCGGCGGCCAGTCCGGCCCCCGCCAGCCGATATGCAGAGATGGGCTGGACCTGGGAGTTGAACAGGCCGAAATGGTCGATGGCCAGCCCCGAGAGGATCTTTCCGCCGACGGGCAGCACCACCGTTTCGACGGCGCCGACGTGCGGAAAGACCGTGATGATCGTCAAAAGGGCAAGGATTCCCATCGCCCCGCCCAGATAAGACCACCACGGTGTGCTGACGGGAGGAATGATGTTCAGACTCTCGCTGACGACTATCGCGCCGAGAAACGCCGTTCCGATCACAAAGGAGACGAAAGAGGCCCCTATCGTCGTTCCGTAGGAGACCTTCAAGCGCGTGTTCATGGCGCTTTGGACGGGAACCAGGCAGCCGACGGCGACGGCCAGCGCGAAGTATTCGATCACAGCAGCTCTTTCAGTAGTTCGGTCGCAGCGCCTGCTTCTGCGGTTCGGTCAGCAGTTCTTCCCGCAGTGGGGCGGCGAGGGTCGACCAACGCCACTCCTCGTCGACCCAGGCAAGCCCGGAGCGGCCCATCTCTTTGGCGCGTGAGGGGTTGTCCAGCATGTACGCAAGCGCGGAGGCGACAGCCGCCGGGTGATGCCCTGAGCAGACGACGCCGGTCTTTCCGTTGATGACCGCCTCGGGCGCGCCGCCGGAGTCCCCGGCGACGACGGGAAGGCCGGCGGCGTAGGCCTCGAGATAAACGATTCCGAGCCCTTCGAGGTCCATGCCCGCCGCGCGGGTCCTGCACGGCATGGCGAAAACGTCGCCCAGGCTGTAGTGGGCGGCAAGCTCCTCGAACGGCACCTCGCCCGTGAAGACGATGCTCGCCGCGGCTGGGCTTTCCTGCGCCATCTTCCGCAGACCGCCCTGGTAGGGGCCCTTGCCGACTATGACGAGTTTGGCCCGCGGACTGGAGGCGAGAACCCGGGGCCAGACGCGAATGAGCGTGTCCTGCCCTTTGCGCTCGACCAGTCGCGAAATGCACACGACCGTCGGCTCGTCGCCGATCCTGTAACGTGCGCGCAGCTTGTGCCGCCACGACGCTGAAAATGCGAAGTCTTCCGGCGAGATGCCGCCCGGCAGGCGCATGATTCGCGTGTTCCCGATGAGCGGGCGGAGCCGACGGAGGGTCGCCTTCGTCAGGTAGGTGACGACGTCGGCGTCGTGAAAGATCTTCCGCAGAGCCAGGCGCCCGGCAGGGACCCTCGCCCAGCCGACCTCGTGTCCGTGAGTGGTCGAAATGACTTTGCCGGCCCCGGCGGCTTTTGCGGCCTTCGCCATGAGGCCGAGCGGCGTCGATGCGCCGAACCAAACCGCCTCGATGGACTGCTCGCGAATGATTCTCTGCATCTCGCGGCGCACGCTTGGGATCGGAAGCATGACCGTTCCCGGGTAGCGTATCGTCGTCCACGGCTGCGCGGCGTCGTACTCGTCCGCCCCGCCGTCCGGGGGAGACGAGCAGTAGACGACGAGGGAATCCGGGTCGAGCTCGCGGGCGAAGCCTTCCAGATACGTCTGTATTCCTCCCTTGCGGGGCGGAAAGTCGTTCGTCACCAGGAGCGTCCGTCTCATGCGGGTAATCGTATCTGGTTTCGTCCGGCTAGTTCGGCACCGGGTTGCGTGAGATCGGCATCGGATTGCGCAGGGGAAGTCTATAGACCGCTGGGTGCCGGTTACAGACCGCCCGGCGCCGGGAGGCTGCTCGACGACATTGCCTGACGACGGCGCTTTCTTGGGTCCTGGACGTCGGCGCAACTGTTCGACGTCATTAGATTCAGCGGCGACGAGAAGACCGCTTTCACAAGCTGCGAGATTTTCATATCAATTAAATTCTAAGGTGAGTCTGAAGCGTTCTCTTCTAAAGATGTGTTTTCCCTGGCATTCTAAGCCAGGGTGAGTGGTTTTTCGCTCGCGATATGCTGGAAACGCTTTTGTTTCCAAGGAGAATTTTATCAGAGCGTGTCCGAAAAGTCGATATTATCTAGCTTTGAAAAGTGTGATGGAAACGGATTTTTGCGCATGAGCTTCTGAGATTCGCCTTCACTGGGGAGCGCTGCAATTTATATGGCATTGCTTGCTGTAGTGACTAAGACTACAGTGAAAAACACTAAAGCAACGAATGAAGATAGGAGGTTATGATGAAACTCATTCGTTTTGCAGCCTCGCTGTCGGCGTTGTCGATGGCGATTGCGGGGGCGTCGGTCGCCCACGCAGATTCTCCAGATCAAGGTTCGGATACGGCGTCGAGTGCTACGGCGCAGCAGGCATATCAGGCTGTTGAAAGAGCCGATCGCAAGTGGACAGACGCGGCAGCCGACGTTCCGGCGAACGCTTCAGGCAAGGACGCGATTAAAACGACGCAGCAAGGCGTGGGCATTTCGGTGCCCAACGATCCGAGCTCGAAGATGACGATCGAGGGGCGCAACGGCAAGGTCTCGGTGGATCTGCCGTTCTCCGGCTCGGCGTCGAAGGCGGCGTCGTCGCGGGCCGGCACGGCCACGTTCGACAATAAAAACGGCTCGTCCACAACGCCGATCGTCCGCAAGGACGGGAGTGCTCAGATCAACACCGTCATCAACGACGCCAAGGCGCCCAAACGCTATGCGTACAAGATACAGGTGCCTGAAGGGGCGAAGATCCAGCGCGCCGGTTCGTCCGTCCTGGTGACGAAGGACGAGAAGATGGTTGCCGGCATCGCCCCCGCATGGGCCAAGGACGCCAAGGGCAAGAGCGTTCCGACCCATTACGAGGTCAAGGGCAACGTCGTCACGCAAGTGGTCGATCACGGCGGCCAATACGCCTATCCCATCGTTGCCGATCCTTGGTTGGGTGCCAATCTGTTCGGCACGCTGGAGAAGGATAGACCAGGTACTGACAGGAGCCATGGAACGGTTTTTTCGGGAAAGTTATCGGCATGGGGGAGCTCTGTCTATAGATCTACTCTCCCTTATAGGTGGGGGCAAGTGCCGTCGTCTGGGACGTGGATTATTGCGAATCTAGGATGGAAAGAATGGAAGGATCGCCTTGTTGGCCAGAATCCTCCCCAAACGCTCCAACAGCAGTACACTTGTCACGCCTATTATGGTTATTTTGTCGTAGGGGCCGGATGGCATTGGGATATTGAACTTTTACGTCGTTCTAATCCGGATTGGAACAAATATCCTTGGAGTGTCGTCGAACATAAGTGCAACTGGTAATGGGGTCCACCTGCCTTGCATATTTGTATAGGGGAGGTTGACGTAGATATCCTTCATATCCATTAAACGCGTGGGGAGAAAAGCAGAAAGTTTTGCTCTCCACGCGTTTCACGTCATCAAATCTTAACTACTTCCTGATCGTAAATTGTGATGCAATTTGATTGTGTTTTGTGGCAAATGGTACTTCTCTCTAGTGGCTTGAAGTTACTCATTCCTTTACTAGATCTTTTAACATGGAGATAAGGAAAGTTCTTAAGTTATAAGATTTAATACATTGGCGCTTCTATAAATGGAAACTTTATTCATGTAATGTGTAATTATCTTACTTTATGCACAAAATGTCGTTTTTAATAGTTTTCGTGCGGCAATGAGGCTGTAAAATACCTTTGGTATGCGGGAAGAGCTAATTGATATAGGAAAATCAAAAGTGCGGTTCTGGTCGTAAGGAGGCAAGTTTGCGTGGAAGAAGCTCGTTTGCGTAGAGAGGGGCGTAACCTTGTTCTCTTGCATTTTCACAGCTCCGCGCCGAGGCCTTCGGTCGCCTGGAGGACGTCGGTCAGGCGCCGGGCCGCGGTCACGACCGCCGTCGCATGCTGGCGTCCGGGCTGGTGTCCCATGCGCTCGACGGGGCCGGAGATCGAGACCGCGGCGATGACGCGGCCGGACGGCCCGCGCACGGGGGCCGATATGGAAGCCACCCCGATCTCGCGCTCGGAGACCGACTGCGCCCACCCGCGCCTGCGCACGGCGGACAGGTTCGTCGCTGTGAAATTCGCCCCGTGCAGCCCCCGGTGAAGCCGATCGGGCTCCTCCCACGCCAAAAGCACCTGTGCGGCCGACCCGGCCTTCATCGACAGGGTCGCGCCGATGGGAATCGAATCGCGCAGCCCGACAGTGCGTTCGGCCGCCGCGACGCACACCCGCTGATCTCCCTGGCGGCGGAAAAGCTGGGCGGATTCGCCCGTGTGGTCGCGCAGGGCGATGAGCACCGGGCTGGCCGAGGCGAGGAGGCGGTCTTCGCCGGCTGCCGAGGCCAATTCGCCGAGGCGGGGGCCGAGGATGAAACGCCCCTGCATGTCGCGGGCGACCAGGCGGTGGTGCTCGAGCGCGACGGCGAGGCGGTGGACGGTGGGCCGCGCCAAATGGGTTGCGGACACCAATTGCGCGAGCGTTTGCGGACCGGATTCCAGAGCGCTGAAGACGGAAGCCGCCTTGTCGAGCACTCCGACGCCCGAGCTGTCGTCTCGTAGCGTGTCGCCGTTGCGGCCGTCGGCGTCATCCCCGGGTACAGTGTCCATGTATTGATACTTGCATCTCACGCTTTGAGATGCAAGGACAAAAACCCCTGTATTTGCGGGATCCTTTTCTTGACTCTTTCAACCGAATATGACAAAGGAGGGCACAATGGGTGCGACGCTCGCCGAGAAGGTTTGGGCTGACCACGTTGTCAAGCGCGGAGAGAACGGCGCTCCGGACCTTCTTTTCATCGATCTGCAGCTCGTTCACGAAGTGACGAGCCCGCAGGCTTTCGAGGGGCTTCGCCTGGCCGGGCGCCCCGTGCGCCGCCCGGATCTGACGGTGGCCACGGAGGACCACAATACGCCGACCCTCGACATCGATCTGCCTATCGCCGATCTTACGTCTCGCGCCCAGATCGAAGCCCTGCGCCGCAACTGTGAAGAATTCGGCGTTCCCATCTATTCGCTCGGCAACGCCGACCAGGGGATCGTCCACGTCGTCGGCCCGCAACTCGGGTTGACGCAGCCGGGCATGACCATCGTGTGCGGCGACTCCCACACGTCCACCCACGGCGCCTTCGGCTCGCTCGCCCTGGGAATCGGCACGTCGGAGGTCGAACACGTGCTGGCGACGCAGACACTCCCGCTCGCGCCGTTCAAGACGATGGCCATCAACGTCGACGGCAGACTCAAGCCGGGCACCACCGCCAAGGACGTCATCCTGGCCATCATCGCGAAGATCGGGACGAACGGCGCCCAGGGCCACGTCATCGAGTATCGCGGAGAGGCCATCCGCTCCCTGTCAATGGAGGCCCGGATGACGATCTGCAACATGTCGATCGAAGCCGGCGCGCGGGCCGGAATGGTCGCCCCCGACGAGACGACGTTCGCCTACGTCAAGGGCAGGCCGAACGCGCCGGAGAACTGGGACGAGGCCATCGCCTACTGGCGCACTTTGGCCACCGACGACGACGCCGAATTCGACACCGTCGTGGAGCTGGACGCCGACGAGCTGGAGCCCTTCGTCACCTGGGGGACCAACCCCGGCCAGGGAATAGGAATCTCTGGAAAGGTTCCCGAGCCAGCCGACATCGCCGACGAGACCCAGCGCAAAGCCGCCGAGGGCGCAATCGAATACATGGGCCTGACCCCGGGAACGCCGATGCGGGAGATCGACATCGACGCCGTGTTCATCGGCTCGTGCACGAACGGGCGCATCGAGGACCTGCGGGCGGCCGCAAAGGTGGTCGAGGGCCGCCAGAAAGCGCCGAAAACCCGCGTGATGGTGGTCCCGGGGTCGGCGCGGGTCCGCCTCCAAGCCGAGGCCGAGGGGCTCGACAAAGTCTTCCTCGACTTCGGGGCCGAATGGCGCAACGCCGGATGCTCGATGTGCCTGGGCATGAACCCCGACCAGCTGAGTCCGGGGGAGCGGTGCGCTTCGACGTCGAACAGGAATTTTCAGGGGAGACAGGGGCCGGGAGGGCGGACCCACCTCGTATCGCCCCTGGTCGCGGCGGCGACGGCCGTCAAGGGAAAGCTCGCCACGCCGTCGGACCTCGGCTGAAGCGGGAAGTTTAGGGCCTTCAGCCGGGGTGAACGGCTCGGCCGAGCCAGACGCCTCGGCTGCTAAGAAAGGAACACGATGGAAAAGTTCACGCAGCACACCGGGATCGGCGTCCCGCTCCGGCGCAGCGCCGTCGACACGGACCAGATCATTCCCGCCGTCTATCTCAAGCGCATCACGCGCACGGGATTCGAAGACGCCCTCTTCGCCTCGTGGCGCAAAGACCCCTCCTTCGTCCTCAACAAAGAGGAGTATCGCCGGGGCTCGGTGCTCGTTGCCGGGCCCGACTTCGGCACCGGATCCTCGCGCGAGCACGCGGTATGGGCGCTCAAGGACTACGGCTTCCGCGCCGTCTTCGCCCCGAAGTTCGCCGACATCTTCCGCGGCAACGCAGGCAAGCAGGGGCTCGTTGCCGGGGTGGTGGCGCAAGAGGACGTCGAACAGCTGTGGAAGATCCTTGAGACCAACCCGGGCGCGGAGATCACTGTGGACCTCGAGAGCCGAACGGTTCACGCCGAGGGCTTCGCCTGCCGCTTCGACCTCGACGATTACACGCGTTGGCGGCTCATGGAGGGGCTCGACGACGTCGGAATCACCCTCCAGAACGAAGGCACCATCGAGGCCTACGAGGCTTCCCGCCCTTCTTTCAAGCCGAAGACGCTACCCAAGAAGCACCTTCCACCGGTCGCGGTGGTCTCGGCGCGGCCGGTGGACCGGGACGCCCCGCTCGCCTGATTGCATCAAGGCCGCATGCGCCGTCGGCCGGAGCTATGCGGACGGCGCACGTCCCTGCGGTGCGCGAGCGTGCGGGCGGATTCACACTCGGCGAATCCACCTCGCGCCCATAAGCGGCTATTCTTGAATGCGCGGATTGTGAGCCGATCCAGTACACGCACACTTTATCGGCGGCCGTCGACATTGGAGGACGCATATGGTCAGCAAGATTCGCGTGCTGGGAGGCACGCCACTTCGCGGTGAGGTCACCGTGCGCGGAGCGAAGAATCTGGTCCCGAAGGCGATGGTGGCCGCCTTGCTCTCTGCGGAGCAGTCGAAGCTCCGCAACGTGCCTTTGATTCGCGACGTCGACGTCGTCTCGGATCTGCTGCGCATGCACGGGGCGACCGTCGACTACGACCAAGAGGCTGGCGTCCTGGGAATAACCCCCGGCTCGATCAACTTGCCCGAGGACCCGGTGGAGATGGACAAGCTCGCGGGCTCTTCGCGCATTCCCATTCTTTTCGCCGGGCCTTTGTTGCACAACCTCGGAGAGGCGTTCATTCCCGACCTCGGCGGCTGCCACATCGGATCCCGGCCCGTGAACTTCCACCTCAGAGTGCTCGAGGATTTCGGAGCCCGCAGGATCCAGGAGGCTGCGGGCATGCACCTTATAGCGGAAAAGCCGCTCAAGGCCAAGCCCGTGCACCTGCCGTACCCCTCCGTCGGAGCGACGGAGCAGACCCTTCTCACGGCGGTCATGGCCCAAGGCATCACCGAGCTGACGAATGCCGCGGTCGAGCCGGAGATCATGGACCTCATCGCAATCTTGCAGAAGATGGGCGCGATCATCTCCGTGGACACGGACCGCACTATTCGCATCGAGGGGGTCGACAAACTGCGCGGATACTCGCACACCGCGCTTCCCGACCGCATCGAGGCGGGCTCGTGGGCGTGCGCCGCACTGGCCACCGGAGGCGACGTTTTCGTCAGGGGGGCCGAACAGCAGTCGATGACGAGCTTCCTCAACGTCTTTCGCAAGGTCGGCGGAGAATTCGACGTGCAAGACGAGGGCATCCGCTTCTGGCATCCCGGCGGCGAATTGCACTCGATGGCCCTTCAGACCGACGTGCACCCGGGATTCATGACCGATTGGCAGCAGCCCCTCGTCGTCGCCCTGACGCAGGCGACGGGCATTTCCATCGTCCACGAGACCGTGTACGAGGAGCGTTTCGGCTTCACGGAGGCGCTCAACGAGATGGGGGCCTCCATCCAGACGTACAGGGAGTGCCTCGGAGGATTGCCGTGCCGATTCGGGCAGCGCAATTTCTATCATTCGGCGGTCATTCAAGGGCCGACGAAGCTGCGGGCCGCCGACATCGACGTCCCCGATCTGCGCGGCGGCTTTTCCCACCTCATCGCCGCGCTTGCCGCCGAAGGCGAGTCGGTCGTCTCGGGAATCGACATCATCGATCGCGGATACGAGCATTTCATGCAAAAGCTGAGGGCGCTCGGCGCCAACGTCGTGAAGGAGGGCTGATGGCGGAGGCCATGCTTCTGCTCACGCGGCTGCTCGCGCGGCCGGCGCTTGCCCTCGCCGGCGCGCTCCAGAAAACGAGGATCGCGGGCGCCGAGCGGATTCCGCCCTCGGGCCCTCTCTTGGTGGCCGCCAACCACACGTGCCACCTTGACTGGCTCACGATGGCGATCGTCGCCTATCGTTCGGGGCGAGCCCCGCGAATCGCCGCCAGGGCAGACCTGTTTGCGGTTCCGGTTTTGGGGTGGATCATGCGCAAAACCGGGCAGATTCCCATCTATCGCTCCGACGCCGCTTCGGCGCCGAAGGACGGCGGCAGTCCCGCTTCTTCCATGGACGCAATGGCTCGGGCCCTGGCGGAGGGCAAGACCGTCGTCATCTTCCCCGAGTCGACGTTCACCCGCGACCCGTCGGGCTGGCCGATGAAGGCGCGAACCGGTGTGGCGCGCCTGGCCCTGGCGGACCCCGACGTCGCCGTGGTCCCCGTCGCCCATTGGGGAAACGAGGGCCTCATCGACCCGTGGACGGGCAAAGTCTCCTGGCGAAAATTCGGGCGTTGGCGCACGACGTGCGACGTGCGCATCGGCGAGCCGGTCGATCTTTCGGCATACCGCGGCCGCGGTGTCACGCACGAGCTTCTGACCGAGGCGACGGAGAAGGTCATGGCGGCCGTCACGGACGAGCTGAAGGCCATTCGGGCAGCCGACGTCGCCGCCGGAAATGGGCCCCGCCACCGCCGATGGGACCGGGCGATCGACGGCGACCCCCGCGAAGCGGGCGTGCTCGTGCGCCACGCCGAGATCGCGGAACGCCAGAGGCGCCGAGCACGGAGGAAAGCCGAGCGGCAGAGGAGGCGGGCGCCGCGGAAAGGCGAAGGCCGAGGAAAACCCAGCTTGAAGGAGAAGCTCAGCCCTTCTTCACGTCGATGACGAGCCGCGACGGATCCTTGAGCACCTGGATCCGATAGGAATTCTTGGCGGACAAGCCGATGAAGACCATGTGCTGGCCCTCGAAGGGGTACTGGACGGAGACGCCCTTGACGGTTGAAAGGCCGGCAAGCGACCCGGGGTGGAGAGTCGGCGGAAGGGTGGCGACGTCGCTCGGCTCGCGAACGCCCGCGATGTCGACTTGCAAAAAAACGTCGCCCTTGACGTTGATTCGCTCTCCCTTTTCGTCGATGGGATCGCTCGTCCACGTCGTCTTCCACGTCAAATCTGCGGCGCCGCCCGTGTACTGAACGACTACCCTCTCATACCCCGGGTGCGATCCGACCCTCGACGAACTCGGGAAGGCGTGGCCGGCAGCCGTGGGGAAGCCGTCGGATTGCGACCCCTCGGCGAGCCAGTCTGTCGGGGCGACGGGCGAGGCCGACGCTCGCGGGGCGGCGGAGGAGGACGACGCGGCAGACGGGCCAGGCGTGGGAGCCGCAGACGTTCGGCCCGACGATCGGGAGGCGCCCGAATCCTGCGCGGAGGCGACCGCGCCCGGATTCGCCTTCGGCTTGCCGCCGTCGGCTTCCTCCGAGGCCGACGAGCACGCCGAACCCGCGAGGACGAGGGCGGCGCATGCGGCGCTGAGGCGAGCTTTCATTGGTGTACCTCCTTGAGTGCGGCGTCAAGGTCCCTCCATAGATCCTCGACGTCCTCGATGCCGACGCTCACGCGCAGCAGGTCCTCCGGAACGGTTGCGGCTTCCGTGGGAAAGCGGCGACGTCGCTCGAAGCTAGACTCTACCCCTCCGAGCGACGTCGCGGGCAACCATATCCGGACGAAGCGCCCGAGCTCCTCGGCGGCCCGCAACCCGCCGACGGGCCTCATTGTGAGGACGCCGCCGAAACAGGACATGAGGCGTTTGGCGCGCTCGTGCTGCGGATGGGAGGGGAGCGACGGGTGGCGGACCTCGGCTACGAGGGGGTGCTCCTCGAGCCGGCGGGCGAGCTCGGCGGCGTTCGCCCAGATGCGCTCCATTCGCAAGGGGAACGTGCGCATTGAGCGCAGCAGAAGCCAAGCTTCGACTGGGCCCGCGACCCCGCCGGCGTCGGTGCGCTCCTCGTGCAGGGCTTCGTGAAGGTCGCCGCGCGAGGCCAGCGCGGCGCCGAGGACGACGTCGGAATGCCCGGACAGGTACTTCGTCGCGGAATGGACGACGACGTCGGCGCCCGCCTCGAGCGGGCGCTGCCCGAGAGGCGTGGCAAAGGTGTTGTCGACCGCCACGAGCGCGCCGGCGGCGTGGGCGGCTTCACAGATCGCAGGGATGTCGGCGACCTCGAGCATCGGGTTCGTAGGCGATTCTATCCACACGAGGCCCGCGGCCTCGCCGTCTGCGGAGATCGCGGCGGCGACGGCGTCGGTGTCCGCGACGTCGACCTCGCGGACCTGGCCGCCTTCGCGCGCGGAACGGTCGTGAGCCACAATGAGCGAGGCGTGGTAGGCGTGCCGAGGCATGACGATAGGAGCCCCCGGTCGATTCAGATGCATGGCGTTCGCCACTGCCGCCATGCCCGAGGAATGGAGGAGCGCGGGCAGGGGAGAGCCCTCGAGCTCGGCGATCAGTTCCTCGGCCGGATGCCACGTCTCGTTGGACCATCGCGAGTAAAGCATGGATCCGTCGGGGGAACCAATCGAGTGGTAAGTTGACGAAAGCGTGATCGGCGGGTTGACGGGAGAGCCTTGGGAGCGTGTCGGCCGCGCCGATGCCACGGCGATGGTCGCAGGTGCGAGGCCATGATTTTCACTCATACGATGTAGGCTATCGCTTTAGTGGTACCGAAAGTGGAAGGTGACCGGATAATGGCAAAGACGCGTGTGGCCCTCATCTACGGCGGGGCTTCTGGCGAGCATTCGGTTTCGTGTATGACCGCCGCATCGGTTTTGCGCGCTATGGACCCGGACAAGTATGACGTCGTCCCCATCGGGATACGGCGCGACGGCACGTGGGTTCCCGGATCCGCGGACCCCGATGCGCTGGAGGCGGCCGGCCCCCAAGGAGAGGTCGGCGGATCCCCCAGCCGCGTGCTCATAGAGATCGGAGGAAAACCGCGCGCCCTGACTCTCGTCGAATCGGAGGGCGGCGCGCCTGTCGTTGAGGCGCTCGGAAGCTTCGACGTAGCGTTCCCGCTGCTCCACGGCCCCTTCGGCGAGGACGGGACGATCCAGGGATTCCTCGAAATGGCGGGCGTTCCCTACGTCGGCTGCGGAGTGTTCGCCTCGGCCGCCGGAATGGACAAGCACTTCATGAAGGTCGTTTTGGAGTCGGCGGGCATCGCCGTCGCCCCGTACGTGCTCGTCGCCCCCAGAAGGTGGCGGACGGAGAAAGGGCAGATCCTCGCGGAGATCGCGCAGAAGCTGACCTTTCCGGTGTTCGTCAAGCCCGCACGCGCAGGGTCGTCCTTGGGAATCGGCAAGGTCTTAGAGCCCGGCGGGCTTGAAAAGGCGATCGCCGCGGCGCAGAAGGTCGACCCAAAGGTGATCGTCGAGCAGGGAGTCAAAGGCCGGGAGGTCGAGTGCGCCGTGCTCGACGGCAGGGGCGACGCAGCCCCTCGAACGTCAATCCTCGGCGAGATCGTCATGGACGGGACCGATTGGTACGACTTCGAGACGAAGTACATCCAGACGGAAGGCTTCCATATGGCCGTTCCCGCGCCGGTTGAGGCCGACGTCGAAGCCGAGGCTCGGCGGATTGCCGCGAGGGTCTTCGAAGCCTTCGACTGCGAGGGAATGACCCGGGTCGACTTCTTCCTGACCGACGACGGCGAAATACTCGTCAACGAGCACAACACGATTCCCGGCTTCACGGAATTCTCGATGTATCCGATTCTCTGGGAACACACGGGAATCCCGTATTCCGAGCTCATCGACGAGCTTGTCGCCCTCGCACTCGAACGTCCCGTGGGCCTGCGGTAAAGGCCCCTGCGAACGTTCGATTTTGTCCCGTGGACGCGATCGGCGAAGCCCCAGCGGGCCGCCTCACGCGCAAGGTCGCATCCACAGATTGAAGGTTAATGTTGTCTAACGGCGGATTCTCACCCTCCCCGGAACGAAGAGGAGCTCGACGCTCGCCTGGAAGGCATCGAGCCGAGGCCGCGACTCCCGCTGACCGGGCGGCGGCCCAGGACCCAAAGACGCCTGCTGACCGGGCGTCGGACCCGGACCAAAGGGCGGTCGCTGACCGGGCGGCGGCCCAGGACCAAAAGGCTTCCCCGGACCGAAAGACCGGTATGAAGATCGGCTACATCGTCGGCTCGCTGTCAAAGGAATCGCTCAATCGAGGATTGGCCAGAGCCTTCATCGCCGTCGCGCCCCTCGGCGTCGATTTCGTGGAGCTGCCCATAGCCGACCTTCCGATGTACAACCGCGACCTCGACGGGAACTGGCCGCAAGTCGCCCTGGACTTCAAGCAGTCCATCCTCGGCGTCGACGGCATTGTGCTCATCACTCCTGAGCACAACCGCATGTACTCGGCTCCGCTGGCCAACGCCATCGAATGGGGGTCGCGTCCGTTCGGAAGCTCGGCGTGGTCCGGCAAGCCCGTCGCCGTCACGGGGACCGCTCCGAGCAACGAGGCCACCGGGCTCGCGCAGGTCCACCTTCGGGCGCCTCTTGTGTTCTGCGGCTCGACGGTCTATCCGGCCGAGGTCTACATCAACGCAGTCGATGCGGGAATCACGCCGGAGGGCCTTTTCGCTGAGAGCGCGAGGCCTTATCTTCAGGAGTTCATCTCCGGCTTCATCGATTTCGTCGAAGAGTTCTACCGGGATTGACCGGTGAGCCGTTTTCGTTCTCAGCATACGGCGTCTCTCGTTTGACGTTAAGCGCGTATGATTGTTGAATGTTCATTCAATTCGGGAGGCCTGCAAGCCTCCCGCGCGACGAAAGGCATATATGAAGATCGCTTACATGGTCGGATCTCTTTCTTCGACGTCCCTCAACAGGGGCCTGGCCAAGGCCCTCGTCTCCCTCGCCCCCGAGGGCGTCGAATTCGTCGACCTCGACGTCGGCAGCCTTCCGCTGTACAACCGCGACTACGACGGCAACTGGCCCGAAGTCGCCACTGCCTTCAAGAAGGCCGTCGACGAGGCCGACGGCGTCGTCATCATCACGCCCGAGCACAATCGCATGTACTCCGCGGCCGTTGCCAACGCCGTCGAATGGTCCTCCCGCCCCTGGGGAACCGCCTCGCTCGAGGGCAAGCCGGTCGCGCTGGCCGGAGTCTCGCCGAGCCCCGTCGCCACGGGAATCGCCCAGACGCATCTGCGCGGCCCGCTCACGTTCTTCGGATCGAAGCTCTACCCGCATGAGGCGTACATCAACGCACAACAGGCGGGGATCACGCCCGAGGGAGGCGTAGCCGAGGGCTCGCGCGATTTCCTCGCCCAATTCATCGGCGGCTTCGTCGATTTCGTCAAGGCGTCGGAATGACTCTCCCCGGGCGGTCTCTGTGCGCTAGCGTCGCGCGGCGCGATCGGAGCGTTCGGCGCAAACCGTCGCCGTCGCCAGAAGCGCTGCGCACAGCCACAGAGAGGGTTTGATGCCGTCGACGAAAGGCTGGCCGGGAAGGTACTTTCCGTGCGCCGTGAAGATTGCCGTGCATGCCGCTATGCCGATCGCCACTCCTAGGTGGCGCAGAGTCGAATTGACGCCCGAGGCGACCGCGCGTCGGTCTGCGGAAACGCCCTGGAGGGCGCCGGTCGCCAACGGCGCGAAGCTCAATCCCATTCCGAGTCCGGCGACCGCCATGGGCGCTATGCAATCGCCGTAAGGAACATCGGCCCCGACCTTCACGGCGAACCATGCGAGTGCGACCGTCTGAAGGAACATTCCGGAGACGAGAACGCGCCGAACCCCCAGTCGTTTGACGAGCCCGCCGGAGGCGGGAGAGACGAACAGCGGCAAGAGGGTCCATGGGCCGGCTCGCAGCCCCGCTTCGAACGCGCTGTATCCGAGTGTGATCTGGAGGAATTGGCTCAAGAAGAAGATCGCCCCGAAAACGCCTGCCGCAAAGAGGACCGTTGCCGCATTGACCAGCGAAAAACGCCGGTTGGCGAACAGGCTCAAAGGAATGACGGGAGCTTTGGCCGAGCGTTCCCAGAGAAGGAAGAGAACCAGGCAAGTTCCGGCGACCGCGAACCCCCCGATGGTCAGGCCGTCGGTCCAGCCCCTGGAGGGGCCTTCGACAACAGCCCATGTCAGCGGGAAGACGAATCCGATGCCGAGAATGGTTCCGATCCAGTCCGCTCCTTTTGAGCCGGCTGCGGCCCGGGGGAGGAATCGCGGAACGAGTGGCAGGGACAGGGCGCCGATCGGAACATTGATCCAGAAGACGACCGACCAGTGCAGCCCCGAGACGACTGCTCCCCCGAGAAGTGGGCCCATTGCTATTCCGAGGCCGTTGACTCCGCCCCACACGCCTATCGCGAGTTCGCGCAGGCGCCGAGGGACGGCGTCGACGAGGAGGGCGAGGGAAAGCGTCACGATCGCTGCGCCGCCCGCCCCTTGGATTGCTCGGGCGACGATGAGCGCCTCCGGCGTCGGAGCGAGGGCGCAAGCCGCCGAGGCCGCTGCAAACACGGCGATTCCGTAGGAGAAGACCCGGCGTCGTCCGAATCTGTCGCCCAGTGCGGCCATCGGGAGAAGGGCCGAGGCTACAACTAGGGTGTAGGCGTTGACGAACCACTGCAATTGGGTGACGGTTGCGCCGAGCTCGCGTTTTATGTCCGGCAGCGCGAATGTCATGACGAGGTTGTCCAGAGCCGTCATGAGAGTGGGGACCGCGGCTGCGGCTATAGCCGCAGCCGCCGGTGCTTTGTTCGTCGCCCGGCGACGCTCGGGCGGTTCGCCTGACGCCGCCCGTGCCGACGGCGGCCGACCTGGTGCGGACAGCGCCGACGAGGGCCGGTCCGATGTGGATTGCGACGGCCGCGTAGCCGGCTGCTTGTTGCTGACGTGCATGTTGTATTTCCTTGATTTCCGAGTTTCTCGTCTTTCGAGCGGTCATATTGGATAGCGGAACTATCTAGTCCAACAGGATAGCATTGCGATCCAATCGTGCAAATCGAGGAAGGAGACGGCTGTGCGGATCTCGGAGCTTGCCCGCGAATCGGGAACGTCGGTTGCCACGATCAAGTACTACCTGCGAGAGGGCCTTTTGGCGCCGGGCGAGAGGGTCAATGCTCGCGAGGCTTCCTATGGGCAAGGGCACGTGAGGCGACTGCGGCTCATTCGCGCGATGGTCGAGGTGCTCGGGGCGTCGATCGAGCAGGTGCGAAAGATTCTTCGGGCGGCGGACGACGCCGATCGCGACCCCCTCCTTGCGATGTCGGAGGCGACGGCGGCTTTGCCTTCGGTGAACGTCCCCGCAGCGAGCGATTCGAGGGTGCGTGAATTGCTTGCGCGAATAGGGTTCGAGCGGATCGTGCGCTCGCAGGACGCCAACGCTGATGCTGTGGTCGAGCGGCTCTCCGCCGCGATCGACTTTTGCGAAAATCTCGGCGTCCCTATGGACGAGGACCAACTAAAAGTCTATGCCGATGCCGCCTTCGAGATGGCCGAAAGCGACTTCGCCCGCATACCCGAGGGGGAAGACGCGGTCGCATTCGCCGTGCTTGGCACGGTGTCCCGCGAGCCCGTGCTGCTGGCCATGCGGCGGGCGGCGCATCAGGAAGTCGGGCACCGGGCAGCCTCCGGTCTGAAAGAGAGCGGCGCGCGTTCCTTCGGCGAGTGAGCCGAGAGGTTCGGCTGGCGAGGGAGTTCGGGCGAGCGGCCGTTCGGCTGGCGAGGGAGTTCGGGCTGGCACAATGTTTCCATGCACGTGCGCGACTTTTCAGAGGACGAGCTGCTCGGATTGATTCGTCCCCATCTGCCGAGAGCTGAGGGGATCGAGGTGCCCAGCGGGGACGATTGCGCAGTGATTGGCCTGGCGGCCGATAGTGTCGCGATCTCCACGGACATGCTCGTCGAAGGGTCGCATTACCGTCCCGAGTGGTCCACGGGGTACGACGTCGGATGGCGGGCGGCCATGCAGAACGCCGCCGACGCCGCGGCCATGGGCGCCCGCCCCGTCTCCTTCGTTGCGGCTCTCAGCGTGCCCGGCGATCGCGACGTCGAATGGCTAGTCGAGTTTGCGCGCGGCATGGGCCAGGCCGCCAGACGCTTCGGCGCCGGCGTCGACGGAGGGGACCTCACCCGGGGCCCTGCAACGGCGGGAGTGACCGTCGTCGGCGACCTTTCAGGCCGTCCGCCGGTTCTGCGGTCCGGAGCAAGGCCGGGAGACCGCCTCATCCACTGTGGAGTCCTCGGGTGGTCCGCCGCCGGACTGCACTTCCTCACCAGCGGCGCCGTCGCGCCCGAATGCGCGAGCGTTCTGCCCGCCGACGGCGAGCGTTCCCCCGCGCCGAACGGGCGGGCCCCCGACGGGCCGGACGCCGTCGTCGCGGTATACAAGCGCCCCAACCCACCCGTCGACCTTGCCTTGGCCGCCTGCGCCGCAGGGCGGATAAGGGCCCTCATGGACGTCTCCGACGGGCTGGTGCGCGACGCCCGGCGCATGGCCGAAGCCTCGAATGTGGGCATCGACATAGATCCGGCTGCCCTCAAGTGCGACGTCGACGGCCTTGTCTGTGCCGGAGTGAGGCGCGAGCTTGCAAAGGGCATGGTCCTCGGCGGGGGAGAGGACCACGGATTCCTTGCGACGACGCCGAATTCCGTGCCCGAAGGATGGCGGCAGATCGGCTCCGTGCGCGAGCTTGACCCCGGGGACGAAAGAGAGTCTGGCGGCTTCGTGACCTATGGTGGCCGGAACGTTCCGAAGGGAACCGGGTGGGATCATTTTCGCGCTGAGCGTGTTTAGCTTTACTCAATGTAGGTGCATGCTGATAGTGTCGAAACCACGATCGAAAGGAAGCACAATGCAGTTTGTTACTCTGAACAACGGTGTGAAGATGCCCGTCCTCGGTTTCGGTGTGTATCAGATTCCGCCGTCGGACACCGAGCGGGCGGTTTCCGAGGCGCTCGAAGTCGGATATCGGCACATCGACACGGCTGCCGTCTACAAAAACGAGGAGGCCGTCGGCAAGGCGATAGCCGCCAGCGGAATTCCGCGGGACGACCTTTTCGTCACCACCAAGGTGTGGATTTCCGACGCCGGCGAGGACGCCGCCCGCGCGGCGTTCGAGCGTTCGTCGGAGAAGCTCGGCCTCGACGTCGTCGACCTTTACCTCATCCATCAGCCTTTCGGCGACGTCTACGGCTCTTGGAGGGCGCTGGAGCGCCTGAACGAGGAGGGCCGCGTCCGTGCGATTGGCGTGTCTAACTTCCCCAACGATCGGCTGGCCGACCTCATCGCCTTCAACCGCGTCGTTCCGGCGGTCAACCAGGTCGAGACCCACCCCTTCCTCCAACGCTTCGCTGACCAAGAATTCATGGCGGGCGAGGGCGTTCAGATCGAATCATGGGCGCCCTTCGCCGAAGGCCGCAACAATCTGTTCACCAACCCGACCCTTTCGTCGATTGCCCGCGCGCACGACAAGTCGGTTGCGCAAGTGGTCCTTCGCTGGCTCATCCAGCGAGGCGTCGTCGTCATTCCGAAGTCCGTCAGGCGCGACCGGATGGAGGAAAACTTCGACGTTTTCGACTTCGAGCTCGCCGATTCGGACATGGCTGTCGTCACGACGTTGGAGAAGGGCGAACCGCTCTTCATCGACCATCGCGACCCCGCGGCCGTCGATATGCTCAAGGGCGTGACGGTCGAGTAACGGACGCCGGGCCGCCTTCCGGCAAACGCGAAAAAGGGGCCGAACACGGCCCCTTTTTCGCGCGCGTCGCGCTCAGCGGCGCGGAGCGCGCTCGATCTTGCCCGCCTTGAGGCAGGACGTGCAGACGTTGACGCGCTTGCGAGCGCCGTTGACGAGGGCGCGAACGCGCTGAATGTTCGGGTTCCAACGGCGGCTGGTCCGCACGTGGGAGTGCGAGACGCGCTTGCCGAAGCTCGGGTGCTTGCCGCAAATTTCGCAGACAGAGGCCACGATTGTCTCCTTCGTACGCTGACGGGACGCCAGCGGCGTCTCTTTCTGTGTTGCCGATTCCATGCCACCAAACGCCGCACGGCCGTCAAAGGCCATACGCTTGCCTTCGACGGCTGCGCGCCTTCGGGCCGATCGGCGGCTAAACGTCAATCGGCGGCCGTGTACCGGGTGACGGCAACCCGTCAATTGTAGCCGCGGTTGCGTTTCGTGTCCAAGCGCGCGTCGCGGTGGCCTCCGACACTCTCCGGTAGTCTGGGACAGTCGAAACGGCCGGCTGAGGACGCCGACGGCGGTCTCGAGGCCGTTGCCGACTTCGTCCTCGTTCGACCGCGCCGTCGTCCGATTCCTCGGCTCTCCGGTTGGTTCGGCCCTCCGGTTGGCGCGGACGTCGGCGTGGGCGCCGGCACGGGAAACGATGTGATCGAGAAAGGGATGTGCCATGGTTCGTGAGGCGGTCGCCTCTGACGGCTGGAGCGCTCTCGAACGCCCCCTCGAACGCGCACTGGGAAAGCGGACGGCCGCGGCTCTGGCGAAACTCGAACTTCGCACCGTGGGCGACCTTCTGAGCCACGCCCCTTTCCGATTGGCGCATCGCGGCGAGCTCATGCCGTTGGCCGACGTCCGCGAGGGCGAAGCGGCCACCGTAATAGCCCGAGTGACGGACTCGAGGATGCGGCCGATGAACTCGCGGCGAGGCTACATCCTCACGGTCCGCGTCGCCGACGGCGTGAATGAGCTCGATCTGACCTTTTTCGGCAAAAGCCCGCGCACGCTCGATTTCCACGCCAAGCGCCTGGCCTCCGGCGTCGTCGCCAGCTTCTCCGGCACAGTCTCCTCGTATCGCGGCGGCCTCCAGTTGACCCATCCGGAATACGAGCTCGTCGAAGACGAGTCCGACGTCGCCAAGATCGCCCGCCCGATTCCGATCTACCACGCCACGGACCGGCTGCCCTCGTGGCACATCCGAAAGGCCGTCCAGTCCGTCCTGCAGGCGCTTGCGCCTTCGGACGTCTCCGACCCGCTCCCCGGCGAGTACCTGGCGGCCCATCGGCTGCCCTCGAAGTTTGAAGCCATGCGCGCCCTGCACTGCCCCGAGGACGACGAAGAGTGGCGCGCGGCGCGGCTGCGAATGGCCCACGAGGAGGCCTACGTGCTGCAGGCCGCCCTGGCTCAGCGCTCCCATCGCGCGCGCGAGCGGGCCACGGTGCCCTTCCCCTTGGCAGACGGGGGCCTTCTCGCCCAGTTCGACGCCGGCCTGCCCTACGAGCTCACATCGGGCCAGAGGGAAGTGTCCGCCGACATCGCCGCCGATCTGGCCAAGACGACGCCGATGCGCAGGCTGCTGCAGGGCGACGTCGGCTCGGGAAAGACGGTCGTGGCGCTGCGGGCAATGCTCCAAGTTCTCGACGGAGGAGGCCAAGCCGCGCTGCTCGCGCCGACCGAAGTGCTCGCCTACCAGCACATGCGCACGATCGAGGCGCTCGTCGGCCCGCTCGCTCCGGTCGAACTGCTGACGGGCTCGCTCACGGCCGCCCAACGCCGCCGGACGCTGGCCCGCGTCGCCTCCGGCCAGGCGGGGCTCATCGTGGGCACGCACGCGCTCTTCTCCGACGACGTCGCGATTCCCTTCCTGGGGCTCGCCGTGGTCGACGAGCAGCATCGCTTCGGCGTCGACCAGCGTGACGCGCTGGCGGGAGGAGGCGTCCACACCCTCGTCATGACGGCCACCCCGATCCCGCGCACGATCGCCATGAGCGTCTTCGGCGACCTCGACGTCTCCGTGCTGCGCGAGCTTCCCGCGGGCCGTGCAGAAGTCTCCACCACCGTCGTCCCTGCTTCGAAAGAGGCGTGGGTCGAGCGCGTGTGGGAGCGCTTGGGGGAGGAGGTCCGCGGCGGAGGGCGCGCCTACGTCGTATGCCCTCGCATCGAGGACGACGACGAAGGGCTGCCGCTCGCCTCGGTCGCCGACGTTTCGGCAGAGCTTCGGGAAAAGAGCGTGCTTGCCGGAATCGGGGTCGGGACCATGCACGGGCGCATGTCCTCCGACGAAAAAGCCGAGGCCATGGAGAGCTTCGCTTCGGGGCGCGCGCCGATTCTCGTGTCGACGACCGTCGTCGAGGTCGGCGTAGACGTTCCCGAAGCCACCGCGATGGTGATTTTGGACGCGGACCGCTTCGGCCTGTCCCAGCTGCATCAGCTGCGCGGCAGGATCGGCCGGGGAACGGCGCCCGGCGTGTGTTTGGCGGTCACGTCGGCCGAAAAGGGAAGCCTCGCGCTCAGGCGGCTGGAGGCCTTCGCCTCGACGACCGACGGCTTCGCCCTGGCGGAGCTCGACCTCCAGCTGCGAAGCGAGGGGGACGTGCTGGGGGCGGCCCAGGCGGGGCGAGGCTCACACCTGCGCTTCTTGTCCGTCGCCAAGGACCGGAAGATCATCGAGACGGCGAGGGCCGCCGCGCGCGAGGCTGTCGCCGCGGATCCCGAGCTCGTCGATCGCCGGGCCCTCGCAGAGGCGGTGGCGGCTATCGACGCGGGAAGGGCGGACTATCTTGAACGGGGATGAGCCGCGTTGAAGGGAGAGGAGTCTTCTTGAACGGGGACGAGGCTCGGCAGGCGTGCCGCCGCTCCGGCGGCGTCGATCTCGACGGGTCGGCAAAGTCGAGGCGGCGCGAAAAGCGAACGGACATGGAAGGCGAGGGGATATGACCCGGATAGTCGCGGGCGCCGCGAAAGGCCGCACGATCAAGGTTCCGGCCAGCGGCACGCGCCCGACGAGCGAGCGCGTGCGGGAAGCCCTCTTCTCACGGCTCGACCATCTCGGATACGTCGAGGGGTGCGCGGTGCTCGACCTCTACTCCGGCTCCGGCGCGCTCGGCCTGGAGGCAGCCAGCCGCGGCGCCGCCTTCGTCGAATGCGTCGAATCCTCCCGCAAAGCGGCGGAGCTCATTCGAGCCAACGCCAGGGCCCTCAATCTCAGGGCCAAGGTCAGCTGCATGCGGGTCGAGTCGCGGCTGGCCGGCCCGTCGCAGACGGCCTTCGACGTCGTTTTCCTCGACCCTCCCTACGACCTCGACGAAGAGCGTCTCGCGGCGGTCCTGGCCCGCCTTCCCGGCGTCCTCGCGCCCGACGGCGTAGCCGTGGTCGAAAGGTCCTCGCGCTCGCCGGAGCCCTCCTGGCCCTCGGGTTTCGCGACAACCGACGAACGCGCCTTCGGGGATACGCGCATTTTCAGCGTTTCGCCCGCTAGGCTTGACACATGACCATTGCCGTGTTTCCCGGCTCCTTCGATCCCGTCACCCTGGGGCACGTGGACATCGCCGTGCGCGCCCGCGCCTTCGCCGACGAGGTGATCCTCGCCGTCGGCTTCAACGCCTCCAAGCGGCACGCCTTCGACCCCGCTCAGCGGCTGGCCATGGCCGAGGCGGCCGTCGAAGGGCTTGACGGCGTGCGCGCCGTTGCCATGCCCGGCCTTCTCGTGGACCTGTGCAAAGAGCTCGGCGCAGACGTAGTCGTCAAGGGGCTGCGGGGAGAAGCCGACTTTTCCGCGGAAAAGCCCATGGCCCTCATGAACCGCAGCCTGACGGGCATCGAAACGGTCTTCGTCTTGGGCGACCCCGCCTTGACGCACATCGCCTCCTCCCTCGTCAAAGACGTGGCGCGGCACGGAGGGGACGTCACAGATCTTGTACCGCCGGGCGTGGCAGAGGCCTTCGCCGGCATCCATCGCACCGAGGAGCAACAATGACTTCACCCGACGCCGCCTCCGTCGTCGATATTCTCGACCAGCTGATCGACATCGTCCGCTCTGCGAGGTCCGTGCCCATGTCGGCCTCGGCGATGGTCAACAGATCGCAGGTCATCGAACTGTTGACGACCGCACGCGACATTCTTCCCGATCAGCTCGTCGAGGCGGACGGCCTGCTCGCCGAAGTCGACTCGGTGACGGCGCGCGCGCACGACGAGGCCGCCCGCATTCGCGAACGGGCCGAGCACGACGCCGAGGACATCGTCGCCCAGGCGCGCGAGCAGGCCGCGCGCCTGGTTTCCCAGGACGCGGTGACCGTCGCGGCGAAGTCCCAGGCGCAACGGATCGTCGATGACGCGACGAACCAGGCGGAGGCGATGAAGAAGGGCGCGGACGAATACTCGGACGAGCGCCTGCGCGAGCTGCAGGACCAGGTGGCCGAGCTCGGCAACTCCATGGACGGGCTTTCCCGCGAGTTTCAAGGGAAGATCGACGTCGTCCTCGGTCAGGTCAAGGCCGGGCGCCGGGTCATCGCCGAGCGCCAGGGGGAGATCGATCCCGTGGACGAGGGAATGGAATACGAGGAGGACTCGTGGACGTGAGGAGCCCTTTCGTCGTCGATCTGGCGTCCCTTCCGCGGCAGGAAGGCGCTTCTATCGAATGGGAGTGCACGCTTGATGCGCCCGCGGACCTGGGCACGGAGCTGATCGGCGTTCCCGAAGGCAGCCCGCTTAAAGTGCGGCTGACCTTGCAGTCGGTTTCCGAGGGCGTGTACATCGGCGGGTCCGTCGCCGCCCACGTCGTCGGCGAGTGCGCCAGGTGCGTGCGCCGCTTCGAGTACGACGTCGACGAGGCCGTCGGCGAACTGGCGTTCTATCCCGAGAGGAGGCTCGCCCTCATCGAGGAGGGCGACGAGGAGGCCGAGGAGTTTCCCGTCATTGAGGACGGCCACGTGGACGTCGAACCCGTCTTGCGGGACGCGATCGTCCTCTCGCTTCCTTTTACGCCGCTGTGCGAGCCGGATTGCCAGGGCCTGTGCTCCGGCTGCGGCAAGCGGTGGGAGGAGCTGCCCGACGACCATTTCCACCCGCTGCCGACGAACGACGACGACCCGTTGGCGGCCCTCGAAGCCAAGCTGCGCGGAGACATGGAACAGTGAGTTATCGCGAACTCGTCGAACGGTGGGGCGTCGACATCAGGCGCCCCTTGCTCAGGCTCGCCCTGACGCACCGTTCCTTCGCCTTCGAGCACGACGAGCCGCACAACGAACGGCTCGAGTTCCTCGGCGACTCCGTTTTGGGTTTCATCACCGCAGACAAGGTCTTTCGCGAGTTTCCGGACTCGCGCGAGGGCGACATGTCGCGGATGAAGACCTTCGCCGTCTCCGAGAAGGCCCTCGCCTCGATCGCACGCGAGCTCGAGCTCGGCCGTTTCATCCGTCTGGGGCGCGGCGAGGACCTCAGCGGGGGCCGAGACAAAGACTCCATCCTCTCCGACACCGTCGAGGCGCTCATAGCAGCTACCTACCTTCAGCACGGTCTGGATGTGGCGCGAAAGATAGTCGAGCGGCTCGTGGCAGCGAAAATCGAGGACGCGTCGCTTTTGGGGCCGAACCTCGACTGGCAGACGAGCTTTGAGGAGGTTGCGCACGGACGCGGGATGGTTGGATCCCTCCAGTTCGAGCTCACGAGCGAGGGCCCCGACCACCAACGCGTCTACACGGCCGTGGCTTCGATGGGCGGACGCGTGTGGGGAGAGGGCACGGGAAGCTCGAAGAAGACCGCGAGGCAGGCCGCGGCGCAAGTCGCCTACCGCACGATCACGGCCGAAAATGGCGATTAGCCGCGAATGTGTAATGGCGTTCCCGTGTAGGTATGATAGAGGCAGGTCCGTGTAAAGGGGAGTGTATGGCATCAGACGATGACATCAGAGTCATGATCATCGACGATCACGAAGTGGTGCGCCGAGGCATTGCGGAGGTCGTCGACCGCATGGACGGCCTCATCGTCGTCGCGGAGGCCGGAAGCGTCCAGGAAGCGATCCGTCGCGGGGAGCTCGTCCACCCCGACGTCGCACTCGTCGACCTTCGCCTGCCCGACGGTACGGGAATCGACATTATCCGGCGCCTCACAGAGGCCGTTCCAGACACGAAGTGCATCGTGTTGACGTCCTTCGACGACGACGAAGCGCTCGCCGAGGCCCAGGCCGCGGGCGCAAAAGCATACCTCCTCAAATCCGTGCGCGGAGCCGAGATCACGGAGAACATCAAGGCTGTGGCCTCGGGAAGGGTCCTTCTCGACGAACGGACTGTGTCGAGACGCAGAGCCGACCACGCCGACCCCACCGCCGACCTCACGCCTTCCGAGCGGAGGGTCCTCGAGCTCATCGGCGACGGCCTTTCGAACCGCGAGATCGGCGACCGCTTGGGCGTCGCAGAAAAGACCGTCAAAAACCACATCACCTCGCTCCTGTCGAAAATGGGGCTTCAGCGCCGCACGCAGGTCGCCGCATGGGTCGCCGGCCAGAGAGCGGCCGGTTGGCGCCACGGTTCGTAGCCGGGCGTACGGCGGCATTGCGCGTGCCTTGCCAGAGGAGACCGGCCGCGATTCCTGAGGCCCGCCTCCAAAGCGGCGACGGCAGACGGCGTTGGCCAGCCAGCCGGTCCTCATTCGACGAGCGCCGTCCATTCGATCTTCGTCCCTCCGCCGTTTTCGCCGCCGCTGCCCGGGCGGATGGAAAAAGTGCCGTGGTGGCGCCGTGCGCGGGCGGCGAGATTCGACAGCCCCGAGCGTCGGCTGAGGTCGCGGCCGATGCCCTGACCGTCGTCGATCACCGTGACGGAGACCCTGTGGTTTTCTATCGCGATGTCGATCCCCACCGATGCGGCTCGCGCATGTTTGGCCGCATTGGCTATGCATTCGCGCACAACGGCGACGACGTCGTCGGCCACGTCGGCTCCGAGTTCGTCGTCGATCTCGGTGTGGAGCCCCCCGTCAACCGCGGTGCCGAGGTTGACGATCCGCAGCTTCGGACGGAACCCCAGGATCTTCGCGCCGTGCTCGACCTCTCGGCGCAGCCGCGAGACGATCGGCGCCGTCGCCTGCGGATCGCGAAGCGAGTAAATGATCTGCCGGATCTGGCCCACGGATTCGTCGATCGAATTGATGGCGTTGTCGAGGCTTTCAAGGGCGGTTTCCGGCGCGGCCCCCGAGGCCGCCAGGTCGTTGCGCACGGCCGTCAGCTCCATGCCCGAGGCGAAGAGCTGCTGTATGGCCAGATCGTGGAGGTCGCGCGAGATCTGGGCGCGCTCCTCCAGCTGGGAGGCCTGGGCTTGAATGTGGCGGGCGTCGGCCAGCTCCAGGGCGAGCGCGGCCTGCTTCGCCACGGCCTCGGCCATGGCGAGGTCGGACAGGTCGAACTCCTGTTTGTCCTGCGCGCGCAGGAGGATGATGACGCCCATCGTCGAGCCTTTGGCGACCATGGGCGCGTAAAGCGCGCTTCCGTAGGAGGCGAGCATCGGAACCTGCAGCTGAGCCTGGCGCGACATCGAGTCGATGATCATTCCCTGCCCGTCGCGGATGACGCTCTGCGCGCGTCCCGTCGGAGGAAAATCGACGCCGACGATGTCGGAGGCGCCTTCGCCGTCGGCTATCTCGCAGGTCCATGCGCCTGCAACGCCCTCGAGGACGATGAGCGCGACGTCGGCTTTGGCCACGCGTCGCATCTCGTAGGCGATGAGCGCGAGGACGTCCTCCTCGTCTTTGCCCTCGAGAAGGGCGGTAGAGATGGCGCGAGAGGCGGCGATCCACTGCGCCCTGACCACGGACTCGGCGAACAGCCGCGAATTCTCGACCGCGATGCTTGCCGCTCGCGCCAGCATCATGATCGCTTCGCCGTCGTCGTCCGAAAAGTCTCCGTCCTTGTGGGCGAGATAGAGGTGGCCGAAGGGGCGTCCGCGCACTACGAGCGGAACGCCGAGGAAGTTGTCCATGGGCGGATGGTCGTCGGGCCACGGGGGATCGGGGAATTCCTCGGCGAGGTTGTTTCGGATGATGTAGGCGTCGTCAGGCATCTCGCCGAAAAGCCCATATCCCATGGGGGGATGGCCGATGAGTCCGTTAGACATCGAATCCAGGCCCGAATAGACGAGCTGGACCGTGTTTCCCCTGAGGTCGAGCACCGAGAGGGCGCCGTAGCGGGCTCCGGTCAGGGTCGCCGCGGATTCGACGAAGGCTTGGAGCGCCGAGTAGTGGTCTAGCCGCGAGGTCAGGTCGAGGGCCCTTCTGAGAAGCTCGCTCGGATCGATCATCGTCTGCTCTCCTCTCGCGAAAGCGACCATCGGTAGGCGGGAAGCGAGGCGGCGAGTTCGTCGTGGGCCCCTTGCGCCAGCACGCGGGCCTTGTCGCCGGCCCTGTCGAGGACGACGACGGAATCGACCCCTTCGAGCGCCGTCAGGCGGTGCGAGACGAGGACGACCGTCTTGCCTTCCGTCGACGCAAGGTCTCGGATGAGCGCGTCGGCCGTTTCCCCGTCGAGGTGCTCGGCCGGTTCGTCGATCAGCAGGCAGTCGGCGGGAGAAGCAAGGGCCCGGGCGAGGAGGAGTCGCCTGCGTTCGCCGCCCGAAACCGTCGTCGCGTCGGCGCCCAGGACGGTGTGGACGCCGTCGGGCAGCTCCGCCAGCCACGGTCCCAGCCCCGCTTTGACGAGCAGCTCGGCGGCCTCCTCTTCCGACACGTCCCGGCGGGCCACCCTCAGGTTTTCCAGGATGCTCGTCTCGAACAGGTGGGCGTCCTCGGCCGTCAGCGTCAAAGACGTCGAGACTTCCGCACGAGGAATGAGATGAACCGGCCTGCCGTCGAGCAGGACCGATCCAGCCTTGGGCTCGAGCATCCCGGCGAGCGTGTAAAGAAGCGTCGTCTTGCCCACTCCCGACGGTCCGACGACGGCGAGGGACGAACCGCGCCCGACGGCGAGGTCGATGGGGGCGCTCAGCTCGGGCCCGCCCGGCCAGCCGATGACGAGACCCTTCGCAACCAGGCTCTCGGCGACGGGCTCCGTCTCGGCGGGGCTGGATGCGGCGAAGCTTCCGGCGGTGCGGCGCGCCGCGGCGCTCGGCTTCGTGAAATCCGCGTTTGCATCGGAGTTTGCCGGGGCGGATTCGGAGGAATCGCCGGCCTGCGCGCCGTCGAGCAGGTCGAGTATCCGTTTTGAAGCCGCCGCCGATCGAACGAGCTGCACGGCCGCCTCGCCGAGGGGATCGACCGCTTCGAAGGCCGCGAGCGGCACGAGGGCAACGATCGCCAGCTCGACGGGGGCGAGGGCGCCGCCCGCCACTTCGCCTCCGCCGACGACAAGTGCGGCGAGGACGGCGCATCCCGTCGCCAGGGTCTCGATTGCCGAAAAGAGGGCCCCCGGCCTGGCGGCGGCGTCGCGATTGGCGAAGATCCTCCGTTCGGCGTCGTCCAAAGCCGACGCGAAAGCGCCCATCCGCCCGGAGACGCGCAGTTCGTCGCTGGATTCGAGCATGGTGAGCGAAAGCGCGACGAGCTCCGCCCGGTCCTCGACCTGCTGGATCTCTGCCAGACGCGCCCCGCGCATCGACGCGTACGGGCCGACAAGGCCCGCTGCGGCAAGGCAGCAGGCGAGTGTCAGGGCGACGGCGGGGGAGAAGAAGGCGACGACTGCCACGCTCGCCGCAGAGGCGAAGACCGCCACGGCGATGGGCAGCAATGCGCGCACCACGAGGTCGCCGACGGCGTCGACGTCTCTGCCCGTGCGCGCCAAAAGGTCGCCGCGGCGTATCCGCGTCACCCTGTCGATGCGTGAGTCGGCGAGCCTCGAGTAGACGGCCGACCGCAGATTCGACATGCCGCGGAGCGCCACGGAGTGGCTTGTCAGCTGCCGAAGATAGCGGAAAACGGGGCGGCTCGCGCCGAAGGCTCGGACGATCGTCGCCGCCAAGGCCAGGGAGGCCACGAGCGGCGTCTGGGAGGCGCGGGCGATGAGCCAGGCGGAGACCGCTGCAAGCCCGACGGCGCACACGAGCGTCGCGACTCCCGTGACGACTGCCCAGGCCAGCGGGGCCTTCGCGACGCCGAGCAGGGCAAAGACGCGCCGCAAGGCGATGCGTTCCGATTTGGGCAGCGCCTTCATTGCGATCCTCCCGTCGGGCTCGTCGCGTCGCTTTCAGCCGCTTCGGCTTCTTCCGGGGCTTGGCTTCTTTCTTGGACGTCGCTTCTCGCTGCGACGTCGATCACCGCATCGGCCTCCTCAATGAGCGCCGACCTATGGGCGACGGCGAGCACCGTGTGTCCCGTTGCGCGCAGCTCGCGCACTGCGCGTGCGACGAGCTCTTCGGAGGCCGCGTCGAGATGGGCGGAAGGCTCGTCGAGAAGCACGAAAGGCCGAGGTTTCACGAGGGCGCGCGCAAGCGCCAAACGCTGCCGCTGGCCCACCGACAGGCCGACCCCGCCGTGGCCGATTCTCGTGTTCCAGCCGTCGGACAGACAGGCCACGACGTCGTCGAAACCCGTGACGGACGCCGCCCGTTCGAGCTCGCCTCCGAGGGGGCAGCCCATGTTCTCGAGCACGGTCCCGGGAAGGATCGCGGGCCGCTGGGGAACCCACGAGATCTGCCGCCACAGGCTTTCCTTCGAGATGCGTTCGATCGGCGTGCGCCCGATCCTCGCGCTTCCCGACGTCGGGGAGACGAGCCCCAGGACGACAGCCGCTGCGGTGGACTTCCCCGCACCGGACCTGCCGCGGAAAACGGTGACTTTGCCGGGCTCGATGCTGGCCGTCAGATCGAATGGGGCGACGGTTGCGCGCCCCGGGGAGGCGACGCTGAGCCGATCGAAGACCACGGGCGAAACCGCCAGGTCGGGGCAGGGCAGGTTCGAGGCTGCCTTCCCCGGAGCCTCCGCTTTTCGCGAAGCCTCCGTCTCGCCCTCGTTTTCGAGCATGTCGAAGGCGCTTTCGGCTGCGGCGACGCCGTCGGCGGAGGCGTGGAACTGCGCCCCGACCTCCCGAAGCGGCTTGAAGCACTCGGGGGTGAGCATGATGATCGCAAGGCCGGAAAAGAGGTCGAGGTCGCCCCCGACCATGCGCAGGCCGACCTCGACGGCGACGAGCGCAGTCGATACCGTCGCGAGAAACTCCAGGACGGCCCCCGAAAGAAAGGCGACGTAGAGCGTCTTCATCGTGGTGCGGGCGTAGGAGTCGCCAAGGTCCTTCACGCGCTTGCGCGGCGCCGATTCGCGGCCGAGCCCCTTGAGGGTGGACAGGCCGGCGAGAAGGTCGAGGAGTTGGGAGCCCAGGCGCTGCATGGCTCGCAGGCGCTCATTTGAGTATGCCTGCGTCATCTTCCCCACGAGGACCATGAATATCGGAATGAGCGGCAGGCAGACGAGGATCGCGACGGCGCTGATCCAGTCCAGCCACACGACGGCCGCAAGCGTGGCCGGCGTCGCCAGGCACGTGAGGATGAGCTGCGGCAGGAACCTGACGAAGTACGGTTCGAGCGCGTCAAGGCCCTCGGTTGCGAGCGTGACGGTCGAGCTTGTCTTCCCGTCGGCGAGCCAGCGCTGCCCCCTGTCTGCCGCCGAGTCGAGGACGCGCCCGCGCAGCTGCGCGATGGTCCGCAGGGCCGCGCGATGGCCTGCCGCCTCCTGCGCATACCCCACGAGCGCTCTCCCCGCGAACGCCCCGGCGACGAGGCCCAAGGGCAGGCCGAGGCCCGCCGAGGAGCCGCCGCGCGAAACGAGCCGGGCAAGCGCAGCCGCCGTCGCGCAACATTGGACGGCGGCGAGGATCGTCGTCGCCATGCCCGCGGCCACGAGAAAGGCCATGTAGGCCCTGGCCGAACGCGCATAGCGCAGAAGTCGGGGGTCGAGGGGCTTCACTCATCTGTCCTTCGGTCGATTCCCCCGTACCTTATCGGACGACGGCGCCCGCCAGGGCCAGGCCCGGGCTCAAGGGCGTCACGCGTTTTCGAAACTCCTGACCTTCTTCGGGTCCAGGCCCGGCGTCTCGTCGGGGATGTGCTCGACGGAGATGCGCCGCGAGAAAACCTTGTACGACCACACCGTGTACCCGAGGACTATCGGGACGAATACGAGCGCCGCGGCCGACATGATCGTCTGCGTGTTGCCGGTGGCCGCGGCCTGAGCGAGAGTGAGGGAATAACGCGAATCCACGGACGACTTGAGGGCGTCGGGGAAGATCGTGAACCAGATGAAGGCCACGGCCAGGGCGATGGCGACGAAATGGGCCATGAAGGCCGCGCCCTCGCGGTCCCTGTAGAGGAATGCCGCCGCTGTGACGAGGCTCAGCGCGCACAAAGCCAGGGGAACGATCGAAATCGCGTTGTTCGTGTGGGCGAATTGCGCCCACAGGGCCCATGCGGCCGTGGCGGACGTCGAAACCAGAATGGACTTCTTCGCGAAGGCGCGGGCTCGTTTCCTGAGGTCGCCCGCGGTCTTCAACGCGAGGAAAATCGCGCCGTGGGAAAGGAAGAGGCTTACGGTCACGATTCCGCCGAGCACCGTGAAGGGGGTGATGAGCGAGAAAAATCCGCCCGTGAGATAGTGGTAGTTGTCCGCCAGCGAGCTCGCGGCGTCCTGAGGCGCGACGGGCACAAAGGCGCCGTCGTCGTAATGGCCCACCTCGATGTGCATTCCCTGAACCAGGTTGGCGAAGGCAACGCCCCACAGGAAAGAAACGACCCAGGCCGAGACGGTGTGGGCTGTGTCCCAGCCGTTGCGCCAGGCATCGGTGTCGATCATTTTTCGCCATTCGATGGCGCAGACGCGGACGATGAGGCAGACCAAAATGAGCATGAGCGCGAGGTACATGCCCGAGAACATCGTCGCGTACCACTCGGGGAACGCGGCGAACGTGGCGCCTCCCGCGGTGAGGACCCAAACTTCGTTTCCGTCCCAGTGCGGGCCGATGGAGCTGAGCGCGACGCGCCGTTCTTTCGACGTTTTGGGAAGGATCTTCAACAGCATGGCGACGCCGAAGTCGAATCCTTCCAGCGCGAGGTAGCCGATCCACAGCACCGCAACGACGGAGAACCAGAGAAGCTGAATGGTTGTCAGTTCCACGATCGTTCCTTTCAGTACGCGAAGGTCATGGGGGCGGACTCGCTGAGCTTCACAGCCTTCTTGCGGGTGTCGATGCCTTCGAGCGCATAACGCCGCAGCAGCGCGATCCAAACGACTCCCAGAGCGCTGTAAAGGAGGGTGAAGACAGCCATCGACGTGAGCACGGTCCCTCCGCTCACGGAGTTCGACAGGCCCTGGTTGGTCATCAGCATGATGCCGTTCTCACCGGGATTGACGATCCACGGTTGGCGACCCATCTCCGTCAGCAGCCAGCCGAAAGAGTTGCCAAGGAAAGGCAGGGGAATGGCCAAAAGCCAGAGTCTGCCCATTCTCTCGGACTTCTCGATCTTGTCTCCGCGCAGCGAGTAGAGGCCGAAGATCGACATCGCCAGCCCCAGGAAGCCGATGCCCATCATGGCTCTGAAGGACCAGAAGGCGACCGTCAGATTCGGCCGGTAGTCCTGGTCGGATCCGTAGACGTCGGCATACTTGGCCTTCAGCTCGGCGTTGACGTCGTCCAAGCCCTTGAGGAAGGATTCTTTGCCCGAAAAATGGTTGGTGGCCATGAACGATTCGAGTCCGCCGGGGAACGGCAGGGTCAGCTGGGGGCCGTCGCAGTCGGACGTCCACATGGCGATGACGAGGTCGTGGCTCTCTCCCGATTCGCACACGCCCATCATCGCCGCGGCCTTGGCGGGCTGAATGTCCTTGACGTGCTGGCCCATGAAGTGGCCGGATCCGATGGCGATGCACGACGAGACAAGCATCGCAACGAGGCCGACCTTGGCCGCGGGCTTCCAGTATTTGCGGGCTTCCTCCTCGCTTCCCGTTTTGCGACGCGAACGGGCCATCCACCAAAAGCAGAGCCCCGCCACGAGCCCGCCGGCGACGAGGAAGGCGGCGCTGATCGTGTGGGCGAAGGTGTAAAGGGAAGTTTCCGAGAACAACACCCGGAAAAAGCCGCCGACTCCGTCCAGTTCGAGCCGTCCCGTCTGGCGATTGACGACGGCGCCCGTTGGATTCTGCATGAAGGAGTTGGCGGCGAGAATGAAGAAGCCGGACAGCATCGTGCCTATTGCCAGGAGCCAGATGCACATGTTGTGGAGCCTCGGGGAAAGACGGTTCTTGCCGAAGATCCACAGGCCCAAGAAGGTCGATTCCAGGAAGAACGCGAGCAGAGCCTCGAAAGCCAAGGGCGCTCCGAAAATGTCGCCGACGAAGCGGGAATACTCCGACCAGTTCATTCCGAACTGGAACTCCTGAACAATTCCCGTCGCCACGCCCAAGGCGAAATTGATGAGCAGAATCTTTCCGAAGAAATCGGTCGCTTTCTGCCATGCAGGGTCGCCGGAGCGGCGGGCCTTCGTCTGCATGACGGCCACAAGTGTGGACAGGCCGATTGTCAGAGGCACCTGGTAGAAGTGGTATACGGTTGTAATGCCGAACTGCCAGCGTGCCAGTTCGAAAGCTTCCATCGTTGAGCCTTCCGTGGGCGTGGTCCGATTGAACTCTTCCAGTGTAGAACAGATTTCCGCCGCGATCTGACAAATTGTCAGGAAAGCTTTTGCCTGCGCTGTTAATTCAGGATCGACACCAAGGTAACTTCCTTTTAAGTCGATGTTTTTCTTCGGAGAAAGGCGCCGCGGCGCCTGTTGAGAAAGCTGTGGTGTGGAATGGATTCGCGTGTTCCGTCGTTCCGTTTCCAGATGTGTATGAGACAATACTTGTCAGCCTTGGGATTTCCCGCATGATCCCGATTGGGAGAGGCTGCACTGTGCGCCGCAAGAGCGTCGCCGCCGGTGCGCCTGTCATGAGACTTCCGCGGTTAGCCGCGATCCATAAGCCGGCGACGGCACGTTGCGGGGGTGCCTCCCGGTGGGAGAATACGTATGTCTGATTTTGTTACGGACGAGCGGGAAAATCCGCACAACGGGCCCGCGTCCCCCGTCGGCGACGTCCGGGGAGACGGGGCCGCCTCGAACGACGGCGGCCAAGGCGGGGCAGATCAAGAAGGGCAAGGCGAGAAAAGGGGAGGGGCGGTTCGCGCCGCCCGCGTTCGGCGGCCGGCTGCGCGCACCCGGCGCAGAGCCTCCGATTCCGAACAGGCCGACGCCGAATCGACGGAGGATGCGACGAGCGCCGTCGCCCAGTCGCTCGCGGAGCTGGAGCCCAAGCGCAGGCCCCGCAGGAGGGCTCCCTCCAAAGAAGTCGTCGAATCGCTTGAGGTCATCGCCGAAGGAGCCTCCGATTCGGGCGCGGCCGCACGCTCTGCGGGAGCGACGCCGCAGTTTTCGTCGCCTGAGGACTCCGTTCCCGAAGACGCCCCGCCGATGGGAATGACCGCTCTGCTTTTCCAGGAACCCGACGTCAGCAGGGTGCGCGTTCGCAAGCGCAAGTCGGCCGAGGAGCCGTCGGAGCCGGCGTCGTCCCCTTCTCGGACCAGGAAGCGGGCCTCGGCGAAGTCCGATCCGGAGCAGAAGGCGGAGAAGAAAGACGAGCGCGTCGCCGGCGAGGGCTCCGCGCGCTCGGCCGAGGAACAGGAGGGCTCCGAGCCGCGGCGCCGCAAGCGCGGAACGAGGGGACGGCGCAAGAACGCCTCCGAGGACGTCCATGCGGCGGCAGAGGAGAAGCCCGAGCCCCCGAAGCAGAAAGACGCGAAGGGCAAGGACTCCGGCGATTCGGCGGAGGCAGGTACGCGTCGGCGACGTCGGCGCGCCCGTTCCTCGGACTCGGCTTCCGACGAGGTCAGCATTCCCAAGGGCTCGACTCGGCTCGAGGCGAAACGGCAGCGTCGCCGGGAAGGCCGCGAGGCGGGCAGGCGCCGCCACACCATCACAGAGTCCGAGTACTTGGCGCGGCGCGAATCGGTCAAGCGTGAGATGCTCATTCGCGAGCAGGACGGGCTCAACCAGATTGCCGTTTTGGAAGACGACGTTCTCGTCGAACACTACGTCGCCCGCCACACGCAGGTCTCGATGGTCGGAAACGTCTACCTTGGCAGGGTCCAGAACGTGCTTCCGTCCATGGAGGCGGCGTTCGTCGACATCGGCAAGGGCCGAAACGCCGTCCTCTACGCCGGCGAGGTCAATTGGGAGGCCGCCGGGCTGGAGGGAAGGCCCCGCCGCATCGAGCAGGCTCTCAAATCGGGCGACACGGTCGTCGTCCAGGTGACGAAGGATCCGATCGGTCACAAGGGCGCGCGCCTGACCGCGCAAATTACCCTCGCCGGCCGCCACCTCGTCCTCGTCCCTTCGGGGGCAATGACGGGGATCTCCCGCAAGCTTCCAGACAAAGAGCGGCAAAGGCTCAAGCGTCTGCTGCGTGAGATCGTCCCCGCCGAGCACGGCGTCATCGTCCGGACGGCGGCCGAGGGCACGTCCGAGGATCAGCTGCGCGCCGACGTCGAACGGCTCGCGAAGACCTGGCAGGACATCCAGACGAAGGCGAAGAACACCAAAGGGGCCCCCATGCTCCTCAAGGGGGAGCCGGAGCTCGCCGTCCGGGTGGTCCGAGACATCTTCAACGAGGATTTCCAGTCGCTGAAGATCCAGGGGGCCAAGGCGTGGCGGACGATTTCTGAGTACGTCGCCGAACTTTCCCCCGAGCTGTCCCAACGCCTGGAGCACTGGACCGGGGCCTCGGACATCTTCGCCTCTCACAGAGTCGACGAGCAGCTGGCCAAGGCCTTCGACCGGAAGGTGTGGCTGCCGTCGGGCGGAACGCTGGTCATCGACCGAACCGAGGCGATGACCGTCATCGACGTCAACACCGGCAAGTTTACCGGGGCCGGCGGCACGCTGGAGGAGACGGTGACGAGGAACAACCTCGAGGCGGCCGAGGAGATCGTCCGTCAGCTGCGTCTGCGCGACATCGGCGGGATTATCGTCATTGACTTCATCGACATGGTGCTGGAGGCCAACCGCGAGCTTGTCCTTCGCAGGCTCGTCGAATGCCTTGGGCGCGACCGCACGCGCCACCAAGTCGCCGAGGTCACGTCTCTCGGCCTCGTCCAGATGACCCGCAAGAGGGTCGGGCAGGGGCTCGTCGAGGCTTTCTCGACCGTGTGCGAGGCGTGCGAGGGGCGCGGATACATCATCCACTCGAATCCGGTCGAAAGGGGCGACGGCGGCGCCGACAAGCGCGCGCGAAACAAGCAGGCCGCCAAGCAGTCGGCTTCCGAGCCCCGAGACGAAGGCCCCAAGCACGACGACGTGAAGGCGGCGCTGCATTCCATCGCCGCAGCCGCCCAATCGAAGCACGACGAAAATTCCGAGCCGGGCGAATCAGACTCCGCGCAGGATTCGGCCAAGAGCGCCGACGACGCCGAGGGACGGACGGCCGAAGACGGCGAGGACTCGAAGCCGGGAACGGCGAAGGCGCGCAATCGAACCAAGGCTTCCGCGAAGAAGCAGGGGACGAAAAAGGCGAAGGGCGTCCAGGGCAAACGCGGGAAGGCGGCCTCCGTGCAGGCCGCTGAGGCAGACGAGGCCGATGGAGCGGGCCAAGCGGACATTCCCGGCGAGGCCTCGGAGCAAAGCCGGGCCGAGTTTGCCGAGCGCGCCGAGTCTTTCAGTCCTGGCGACGCTCCCGAACAAGGCGAAGCGGGCGCCCCGGCCTCGGAAAGTTCGAGGTCTCGAACGAGGCGCGTGTCCTCGTCGGGGACGATCACTCCTTCGGCGGGGCCCGCGATTCTCAGCTTCCCCGCCTCGTGAGGGCCTGTGCGCGCCGCTTTGCGGGAGCTGTGCGCGGGGCCGGGCAGCCGGGGGAAGGGCTGTTTCCAAGCGGGCCGTGCGCCGCGCCTCCGGGTCGTCGTGCGTGGCGCATTGCATAGCGACATGGGGCGCCGTTCGACTTGCCCGGCAGTCGGTTGCACCAGTAAACTTGAGCGTCGGCGCGCTTGCGCCCCATTGTCAGTTGCGCCGCAGGAGCGAGCGCAGTCCTAATCAACAGAGATGAGCAGTAACGTGGTGTACGCGATCGTTAAGGCCGGCGGCCGCCAAGAGAAGGTGTCCGTCGGGTCCGTCGTCGTCGTGAACAGGCTGGACGGGGAGGTCGGCGACACCGTCGAGCTCGAGCCCGTCCTGCTCGTTGACGGTGAGAAGATCACATCGGCTGCCGACGGCATCTCCGCGAAGGTGACGGCAGAGATCGTGCGCGAGGAAAAAGGGCCGAAGATCTCGATCGTCAAATACAAGAACAAAACGGGCTACCGCAAGCGTCAGGGTCATCGCCAGAAGCTGACCCGCTTGAAGGTCGTCGGAATCAAGTGACCTTTTCACCCAACGTTATTCAGAAGGCAGGTTTTCGAGATGGCACATAAGAAGGGCGCCAGCTCCTCCCGCAACGGCCGCGATTCCAACGCCCAGCGCCTCGGCGTCAAGCGTTTCGGCGGCCAGCTCGTGAACGCGGGCGAAATCATCGTCCGCCAGCGCGGCACTCACTTCCATCCGGGAGTCAACGTGGGGCGCGGCAAGGACGACACGCTTTTCGCACTCTCCGCCGGTCACGTCAAGTTCGGCACCCGCCGCGATCGCAAGGTCATCGACATCGTCGCTGCGGAGGCCTGAAAGCAATCGAGCAAATAGGGGTGGAAGGCGCGTCCTTCCGCCCCTTTTCGCATGGGCCTTTGCATAGGAGGGGAAGATGGCCAGCTTCGTCGATCACGTGACGCTTCACGTCAAGGCGGGTGACGGCGGAAACGGATGCGTTTCCGTGCGTCGAGAGAAATTCAAGCCCTTGGGCGGACCCGACGGCGCAAACGGAGGGCGGGGAGGCGACGTCGTCATCGAAGCCGACCCCCAGGAGACCACCCTTCTCACATACCATCACGCCCCCCATCAGAAGGCCCCCTCCGGGACGCCCGGGGCCGGCGACATGCGGTCTGGCCGCAACGGCGAAGACCGGGTGCTCAACGTTCCCGTCGGGACGGTCGTGAAGGGGCCCGACGGCGAAGTTCTGGCCGACCTCGTCGAGCCGGGGCAGCGATTTGTCGCGGCCCGCGGCGGTCAAGGAGGCCTGGGGAACGCCGCACTCGCCTCGCCCAAGCGCAAGGCGCCGGGATTTGCCCTTCTCGGAGACGCCGGCGAGGAAGGCGAGGTCGTCCTAGAACTGAAATCCGTCGCCGACGTCGCGCTTGTCGGCTTCCCGAGTGCGGGAAAGTCCTCGCTCATCGCCGCGATGTCGGCAGCGCGCCCGAAGATCGCCGACTATCCGTTCACCACGCTCGTTCCCAACCTCGGCGTCGTGCAGGCCGGAGACGAACGCTACACGATAGCCGACGTCCCAGGGCTCATTCCGGGCGCATCCGACGGAAAGGGCCTCGGGCTCGAGTTCCTCAGGCATATTGAGCGCTGTTCGGTGATCGTCCACGTCCTTGACTGCGCCACCTTCGAGCCGGGGCGCGATCCGCTCTCCGATCTGGCGACCATCGAGTCGGAGCTTGCCGCATACGCCCGACGGCTGCCTCAGGAAGAGGGGCGGGCCCCGCTCGCAGACAGGCCACGCGTCGTCGTTCTCAACAAGGCCGACGTCCCCGAGGCGAAAGAACTGGCTGAATTCGTGCTCCCCGAGCTCTCTGGCTATCCGGTCTTCATCGTCTCCGCCGTGACGCACACAGGTTTGCGGGAGCTTTCCTTCGCTTTGGCGGCGGCGGTGGCCCAGGCCCGCGAGTTTGTTCCCGTCGAGTCGAAACCGCGGGTCGAGGTTCGCGCGAAGGATCGCGCAAGCGCCTTCACCCTTTCGCGGAAGACGAAGAACGGCGAGGACTTCTTTGTTGTGCGCGGCGACAAGCCCGAAAGATGGGTCCGCCAGACGGATTTCGACAACGACGAAGCAGTCGGCTATCTCGCGGACCGCCTCAACGTTCTCGGCATTGAAGACGCCCTTGTGAAAGCCGGGGCGCAGGCCGGCGCGATGGTCGTGGTCGGCCCCGAGGATTCCGGATACATTTTCGACTGGGAGCCGTCGATTCAGACCGGAGCGGAGCTTCTGGGGCCGCGGGGGACGGATCTCCGCTTCGACGAGCGCCCCCGGGCTTCGCGAAAAGAACGCAAGGCTGCCTATCACGACCGCATGGATGCGAAGGCGCAGGCCCGGGAAGAACTGCAGATGGAGCGCGAGTCGGGACTATGGACTGACCCTGAGCGATAAACCGCAGTTTTAGTAATGCTACATTGAATAACGCGTGAGAACTTCCACATTGCGGCCTGAGGTCTTGCCATGTGGACACGAGACTGTTTTACTTGCTCGTAGGTTGAATGTTTGAGGCTCTGCCCCGATGCGGGCTTGGCTTCGAACGTTGGCGGTCGGGCGTCTTCGTGTTCTCGCGGCGTCGCTCGATCCCCGGTGTCGGCCGGACCTCGAAGGATCGAGAGCGCAAAAGGAAATTGTCATGACAATTAGCCTTGCAACGAAAGAGTCGGAACTTGACGACGCCTCAGCGGAGGGCGTCGCCGAGGCCGTCATGGGCGTCGATCTCTCGCTTCTTGGCGCCGTCACAACGGAGGCGTTTGCAGCTGCGTTCGGAAACGAGATGCCCGTCGAATACGCGAGCTATCCGCGAATAGCCTCGTGCGCCCAGGCTGCCACGCGCGGCGGGATCGATTTCGTTTGCTTCGACGCCACCTTTCGCACCCGGTCCGACAATGTGAATCAGCTTGACGCCGCCCGAGTGGCCGCTCGCCTGCTCAGTCAGCACGCCGGGAAAATCAACGTCCAGATCCCGGCAGAAGCCGCGGTGTCGCGAGAGGGAATCGGGATTCTCGCCCAGCACGGCGAGCACGTTGCTCCGACGGTCGAAGTGACGGAAGAAAGCGACCTCGACGGTGTCGCGCGGCTGGCCGAGGAGATAGCCGCGAACGGAATGCCCGTGAATGTGCAGCTCGACGCCGAAGTGGCCGATGCGATCTCCCTCGGAGCGCTGGCCGCCTTCGCGGACGGGGTGCGCGTTCGCACCGACGACCTCGATCGGGCGCGCGACATTCGCTCGGAGCTTCGCGAGCTCGCGGCCTCCAACGGGCGGAGCCTGAGGGTCCTTGGGGAACTGGGCATCGTGATATCCGGATCGATGAGGGCTGCCAACGAGCGCGCGCTCCTCGTCGCAGACATGGCCGGAGCCCCGCTCTTCCAGGGGAAGGCCTCCGTTGTGGGCACGGTGTCCGACGTCGCCGACGCCTTCGAGCGCTGGATCGGCACGGGGGCAGCCGACGGCCTCATTTTCCTTCCCGCGTCGCTTCCCACGGATCTCGCCTCGCTCATACGCGGCGTCGTCCCGCTGCTGTCCGCGCGAGCCCAGATCGAGGCCGCGTGACGGACGGCAAGCCGCTCCGGGGCTGTTTTGTTTGACGCGAGCGGGCTCGGTGGATCTTAAACGAAGGGGCGGTCGACGCGTCGCCGACCGCCCCAAGGATGCGCAAAGGCTGCTCAGCCCTTCATCTCGTTGATCTTGGTGCGCACCTCGTCCATGTCAAGCTCCTTGACCTGCTTGATGAGGTCCTCGAGGGAGGCCTTGGGAAGGGCTCCGGCCTGAGAGAAAACGCGGACGCCGTCGCGGAAGGCCATGACCGTGGGAATCGAGGTGATTCCGAATTCGCCGGCGAGCGCCTGCTGGTCCTCGGTGTCGACTTTGCCGAACACGACGTCGGGATGGGCCTCCGAAGCCGCCTCGAAAACGGGCGCGAACTGACGGCACGGGCCGCACCACGAGGCCCAGAAGTCGAGCAGGACGATTCCCTCCTTGATCGTGTCGTTGAAGTTGTCGATCGTGACGGCTTGAGTTGCCATTGCCTGTTGCCTTTCGTTTGGGTCCTGTACGGAAGCGTCAACGTTGCCTCCGTCCACACTATTCCCCGGTGCGCGGGCTCCTCATCGCTATGCGCTAGCAGCGGAATCGACGGAGAGAGAAAAGAAGCGGAGCGGCGTAGGCTTTCGTACATGGCATATACAAACGGAGGCGCGACGCGGAGGGCCGTGGAGGCGGTTCTCGCGTCGAAGGCGAAAGAAGGCGGCCGTGCCTGAGACCGACGTTCAGGTTCCCATCGACGTCGTCCCCGGAAGGAAACGACGCATCGGGATAATGGGCGGGACGTTCGACCCCATTCACCACGGGCATCTAGTCGCGGCTTCGGAGGTGCTGAGCGTCTTCAACCTAGACGAGGTCGTTTTTGTGCCCACCGGCAGGCAGCCGTACAAACGCGACCGAAAGGTGACGTTGGCGGAGCACCGTTATCTGATGGCGGTCATCGCGACGGCTTCGAATCCGCGGTTCTCGGTTTCCCGCGTCGACATTGAGCGCGGCGGTACGACGTACACGATCGACACCCTTCGCGATCTGCGAAAGGCCTACCCGGACGCGGACTTTTTCTTCATCACGGGCGCGGACGTGCTTCCGCAGATCCTCGAATGGAAAGACTCGGACGATCTGTGGTCTATGGCTCATTTCGTAGGCGTGACGCGGGCCGGACACCAGCTGGACACGACGGGTCTTCCTCCCGAGGGAATTACGCTGATGGAGGTGCCGGCCATGGCGATTTCTTCCACGGATTGCCGCGCGCGCGTGGCTTCTGGCGTTCAGCCGTGGTATCTGGTCCCCGACGGCGTGGTTCAGTACATTGCCAAGTATCGGCTCTACAAGGAGGTCTGACGTGTGGGAAACCTGGCAAGGCTTTGGGCGAAACGCCGATGTAAAGTCGGAATATCCGCGTCAGTCGGATAAACTGAAACCCTTGAACGACGTCTCTGAGGCGTTGGCGTCGGGATAAACGCCGCCCAGGGCAGCGGGAAGGAATATGTATGAGTGACGAACAGCCGAGGATGTCACGGCGCGAAATGAGGGCAAAGGGCCTTCTCGCGCCGATCCTAGACGGCGCGTCCCCACTTGACGATCTCACCCCCACCGCGGAGATACGTCTCAAGCGCCTGACGCGCAAAGAGATGCGTGAACGCGAGGCGGGGCTGACGCGAGAAGATTCCGGAAGCTCGACTTCCGACGGACATGGACAGACCGCTTCCACAGGCGGTTCGGCGGAGGGCGTCGGCGCGCACGGACGTTTCCCGTCGGCGATTCCCGAAAGGGCCGGCAGCGCACACGAGCCGGCGTCGAGGGCGTCGCATGTGGATTCAAGCAGGACTTCGACACATCACGGCGGGCATGCGGCCCCCGCGGAAGGGTTTTCCACGACGGGCAATATCACCCCCGTCGCGACGGTGGCCGCGGCGGAGGTCGGGCTCGTCGAGGGCCGCTGGCCGGCAGAGGGCGACGACAAAGGCGGCAAAGGCGCGTCAGGCGAGCCCGGCGGACTGCCCCTCTCCGAGGGACAGAAGCCGGGTGCAGATCCGGCCGCTTCGTCCGAGGCAACCGGTTCTTTTGCAGGCGTCGTCCCCGACGCGCCGGAGGAAGCTCATAAGGGGTCGGACTCGGCGGACGGCCGTTCTCACGCAGACAGCCGCCAGACAGGCACGCCGTTCCGGAACCAGCCGAGCTCTCCCCAATTGACGACGGGAACGGTTCAGCCGACGCCATCGAGTTCGATCCAATCGATCCCGAGCGCGGCCCAGCCGGCGCCCGGTGCGCCCCATTCTTCGCCGAATGCGACTCAATCGTTCGCCAACCCGATGGCTTCTCGTGAGAACGACGCCGAGGCGCTCGATGCCGCCGGGCGCAGTTCCGTCTTCTCCCGTTTTGACGGCAGCGGGGCCGGCGCAGACGAAGGCCCCGACACCAAGGACCGCCAAACCAGCCGTTTCCCGGAGGCAAATGAAGGCGACGTCCCGCCTCGCCCCACGGCCGAAGAGCAGTACGATCCTCGGGCTTCGCTCAAGGCGCCTTTGCTGGAGAGGCTTCGGCGCGAAAGCGAGCCTGGCAGCGAGGAGAAGTATTCCGATTTCGCTCCCGTTCCCAGCCCTGCCGGCGAAGTCAGATCCATCGATCCCGAGGCCGGCTCCGCGGCAGTCGAGAGCGGGTACGAGGAGCAGCTGGGAGACATCGCCGAGGAGGATGAAAAGCCCCGCGGATGGCTCATGACAATCGTGGCGATCCTCATCGGTCTGCTAGTCGGCCTCGCCGTCGGGCTCATCGTCCGCAAATTCGTCGCCTCCGGCGGCGACGTGCAGCCCGTGCTCGAAGCCGCGGCGAGTGTTGCCCCGCCCGGTTTCGGGGTGTGATGTGGCAGCGTCCGAAGAGACATTGGAGTGGGCGAGAATAGCCGCCCAGGCCGCGGCCGAGCTCAAAGCGACGACCATTGCGGCGATCGACGTCTCGGAGAGGCTTGTGCTCACGGAAGTGTTCCTAGTCGTCTCCGGTTCAAGCGACCGGCAGGTGAGGTCCCTCGTCGATGCGATGGATGAGGCACTGCTCAAAGCCGGGGTCCGTCGAAAGCGACGCGAAGGGTTCGACGAGGGCCATTGGGTCCTCGTCGACTACGGCGACCTCGTGGTTCACGTCCAGCAGGATGAAGATCGCGACTTCTACGCGCTGGAGCGCCTCTGGGCCGACTGCCCGAGCATTGGCCTTTCGGTCGAAGCGCCCCGGGCATGAGCGCTTCGCGAGTGGTCTTGTGGCGGCACGGCCAGACCGACATGAATCTTACGGGGAGGATCCAGGGAGCCAGGGACTTTTCCCTCAACGACACGGGTTTGCGGCAGGCGCGCGAAGCGGCTGCCGCCCTCGCTCCGCTTGAGCCCTCGCTTATCGTCTCCTCGCCGCTCGCCCGGGCGCGCCAGACGGCCGAGGCGCTTTCGTCACTCGTCGGAGTCGACGTCGAAGCGGACGACCGCCTCAAGGAGCGTTCCTTCGGGCTTTTCGAGGGGCTGACCGGGGCGGAGATCGAAGAGAGGTTCCCCGAGCAGTACCGCGCTTGGCGGCAGGCCAAGGAACCCGAGGGCGTGGGCGCCGAACGGCAGGCCGACGTCGGCCGTCGGGCGAGCCGAGCGATCGAGGACTGGGCGGCCAAGACGAACGGGACGCTCGTGGTTGCCTCCCACGGCGCCGCCATCAAACTCGCAACGATCTCGCTTTTGGGCGAGGCGCCCGGCGAATGGATGGGCCTGAAAGTGATGTCCAATTGCAACTGGGCGATTCTGGAGCCCTTGCGTGTGGGTCCGCCGGCCTGGCGCATCGCCGCTTACAACGTGGGCGTGGGCAAGTCCGACGAGGTTCGCACGCCCACGCAGTAGTTCCCCGTTCGTGGGCAAGTGCGGCCCGTTCGTGAGCGGCGTCTCCTAACCGTGATTTGCCAAGCATCGGGGGAGTCCGTAATATTGAGGAGTCCGCTCGGGGCTATGGCGCAGTTGGTAGCGCGCTTCCATGGCATGGAAGAGGTCAGGGGTTCGAATCCCCTTAGCTCCACCAGTTTCTTTCTCGCACATAAATCAGGGTGTTTCGGCCATCTGCGATCGCTGAAGGTACGCCATCGTCTTTGAAAGCGGGCAACGGCATTTATTCCGTTCAACGTCTGCGTTTTCCGTTGGTCAGGACAGAATGTTGCCCGTCGGAGTCCATCTGATCAATTCTCGGCTCTCTTGGCGGGACGTCGAGGAGGCCTCGTCGCTGCCCTGATTGCGCAAAGAACCTATCGAACGATTGACAAGCTCTGGTTCGCTCCGCAACGCTTGAAGGCTAATGAACGTTAGCCTAAGATGAAGCGCAGGCAATGCGGCTAACTTCTATTGGCCAGAGGGGCTTGCGATGACGCCGACCAAAGAGAGAATACTCAGGGAGTCGCTGGCGCTGTTCTCCGAGAGGGGATACAGCGCGGTCCGCGTCGCAGACATCGCGGCTGCGGTCGGCGTCAAGCCGCCGTCGTTGTACAAGCATTACGCAAGCAAGCAGGCAATCTTCGACGCTTGCGCGGAGTTCTTCTCCGAAAGGGTCGCGGAGGTCGGCGTCGCCATAGGCCTCCCCGGTTCGGCCGGAGCCGAAGTTGCTTATGCCGACGTCGACGTCGAGGGCATCGTCGGCTTCGCGACGCAGCTGTTCGTTTTCTATCTGCAAGACGACGTCGCCGCCGGGTTTCGAAGGATGTTGACGCTCGAACGCCATCGCGAGCCGAAGCTGAATCGAGAATTCGAGAGGCTGTTCGTCGATGGCGCGATCGAGCACGAGGAGAGGGTGTTTGCGGAGCTCATGGGGGCCGGGCTCATCGAGCGGCGGGACCCACACATTCTCGCCTTGCGGTTCTACACGCCTATATTTTATCTTTTGCAAAAATACGACATGCGCCCTTCTGAAGTGAAAACGGCCAAGGAAGAACTGCGGATGATCGTCGAGGAGTTCTGCTTCACTTACATGCAAAGTCCTGGCGCGCGAGGCGAGGCGGGCGATCTTGGCGAAAGAATGGAGCACGCACGGGATCCTGCCGGAAGAAAGGCAGACACGCGAAAGTCTGATGGACCGACGACGCACGCGCGGAAACTTGACGCAACCAAACAGGACAAAGACTCGCACACGCCGAAAACAGACGCGCAAAAGCTCAACGCGCAGCAAGGGGATGGGAAGCCATGAGTGCAGGCAAAGCCATTCTTGCAGCCTGCGCCGCAGCGGTCGCAACAGGCGTATTCGTTCCCGTTCTTCGACTGAAACGGGCTGTGAAGGACGCCGAAGGGCGCTTGGAGGATTGCGCCGCTGAAACGGCGATGTTGAGCTACGGCAAGATGACGTACGTCGACTGCGGGCCAAGTTGCAAGGCCTCGGATGGCATGTGCCTGAGCGATGAGAAGCCGAGCGGCAAGGGGTCGAGCGGCAACGGGCTGGAGGGCAAAGAGCCGAGCGGCAAGGGACTGGACGACAAGACGTCGGGCGGCAACGGGCTGGACGGCAAGGAGCTCGATGGCAAAGGCCGGAGTGACCAGGCGGCGGGGGAGACGCTCCTTTCCGTCCATGGCCTCTATGGAGGCTACGACCAGGCCTTGGAGAACGTCGGGAGCCTGTCGTCGAGATATCGCATTCTTGCGCCCTCCCGCTTCGGATACCCCGGCAGCTCCGTCAAAGGAGAAGGAACGCCGAGGGAACAGGCGGAAGCATACGTCGAGCTTCTCGATCTCTTGGGGATCGAACGAGTTTTCATTCTCGGGGCCTCGGCGGGCGGGACGCCCGCAATCCGCTTCGTCCTGGATTTCCCGGAGCGAGCGAAAGGCTTGATCCTGTACTGCTCTACCGCGCCGTGGAACGAGAAGCCGGCCAAGATTCCCGGTCTGATGGGGCCGCCGCCGATCATGAATCACGACCTGTCTATGTGGCTTGCTTTTCCTATCTACAGGAGGATCTACGGGATGGAGGCCGACGTCGTCCACCGCATGCTGCCGCTGTCGAAGCGAAAAGAAGGCGCCGATCTCGACGCCCGAATTGTCAATCGCGACATGGCCGTGAACTTTGAGGCGTACCCGATTGAGGAAATGCACGTTCCTGTGCTGCTTTTGCACGCGAAAGACGATCGAATGGCGCCTTTCAAAGGTCCCGCAGGCCAAGTGGAAGGATCGCTTCACCGCTACCCGAATCTCGAGACGAAGATCTTCGAAACGGGAGGTCATCTCATGACCGGGCACAGCAGAGAAATTGATGCGGCGGTCGTTGAGTTCATTGAAAGGCACAAACAGGGAGGATAATATAAATCGGCATCGCGCCGGTCCGCCGATTCAACGCGCTTGCCGACTACGGCACATCGAGACCAGACGACGCCGTTTCGTTCATGGCGATTTCGCCGACACCAGATCCCTTATCGAAGGAAACAACGTGCTCGAAGTGATCGTCGCCGTCGCCGCGGCGATTTTTCTGGGGAACGTCCTGGCTCACAGGTTGGGAGTTCCCCCCGCCATTTTGCTTATATTCCTGGGCTTGGCGCTGGCGCTCGTGCCGGCGCATCAGCTGAACGACGTTCGAGAGCTCGGCCTGCCGCCGCACGTGATCCTGGAGATCTTTCTGCCGGTCATGCTTTTCTGGGAAACGAGGAACACCTCGTGGCGGGAGGTTCGCACGCGGCTGCGCGGGATTCTGCTCACGGGGACGGCGCTGGTCGTTTTCACGGCGTTCGCCGTCGCATGGGTGCTGCATTCGTTCGTCGGTGTCTACAGCTGGCCCGTTGCGCTCATCATCGGCGCCGCGCTCGCGCCGACCGATGCGGTGGCCGTGGCGACATTGAACGGCAAGCTGCCGAAGTCGGCGATCACAACCCTCAAGGCAGAGGCGCTCATCAACGACGGAACCACCCTTGTTCTGTTCGCCCTTGCTTTGCAATTGGCAGGCGGACGGGCCTTGTCCGCGGCGCACGCTTCCGGCATGTTCCTCTTCTCGTTTCTGATCGGCGCCCTGGTCGGCCTGGCGGTTGGCTGGGCCGCAAACTCCTTGCGCGCCTATATTAAGAGCCCGATGAACTTCAGCGTTTTCATGTTCACGGTTCCCTTTGCAGCCTTCTTGATCTCCGAAAGCATCGAGCCGTTTCAGGACATGAAGGGCTCGGGCGTGGTCGCCGTCGTGGTCGCAGCCTTTTACCTGACATACCGGGGCCCGGACACCATCAAGCCCGTCAATCGGTTCTACGGCCTGCCGATATGGTCCTTCGTCTCCTACCTCATGAACGGCGCGCTTTTCGTGCTCGTCGGGGTGCAGCTGCCGAGCGTGGTCAAACGGATGGGCGAAACCATCGAGCGCTTCGATTCTTCATGGGGATACGGACTCAAGGTGGTCGCGGCCGCCTGGGCCGTTTCCGTGCTTGCCCGATTCGTCTTCCTCCACGTGGTGATCGGGATCATCCGCGCACTGGATCGATCCGAAAGGCAGCGGCGGCTGCGCACGACGTTCCGCGGACGAGTGGTCAGCACCTTCGCGGGTTTGAGAGGCGGCGTCTCGCTGGCAGTGGCCCTTTCGGTTCCCTCTGGCACATTCGGACGGGATTTCACAATCTTCGTCGTCGGCGGGGTTGTAATGCTGTCGATGGTTGTGCAGGGCCTCCTTCTTCCCGCCGTGATCCGTTGGGCGAAGATTCCCCCGGACACTTCGGAGAAAGAGGAAATTCACTGCGCGATGAATGCGATTTCACGCGAAGGGTATGAGGCCCTCGACGACATCGCGGCCCGGGTCGGAGCGAGCCAAGAGGCAATCGACGGCGCAAAGGCCGAGTGGAGCCGCTTCCAGAAGGGACTCGAAGAGGAAGCCAACGCCCGGAGCAACCCCGATCTTGACGACTCTCAGAGCTATTGGCGGCAAAATCGCGCTTTGCGGCTGGCAGTCATTGATTACCAGCGAGAGGTCCTCAAGCGCCTGCGCAACGAGGGAAAAATCGACATGAACGTGCTCCATATAGTCCAAGAGCGGCTCGACACCGAAGAGATCCGAGTCATCGGGCCGGTCGAGCTCGATTGATCGGCGGACGCCGCGCGTCGTCGGCCTTGTTCGCTGCCTGAAGAAGCCTGCTTATGCCGTCCCGATGGACGCACCGGTCCATGCCGCGTAGGGTGAGCCGCAGAGGGCCGAACATGGAGACCCCGGTCATCGGTTGGCCCTGCCCACCAGTTTCCCGACGATTGGACCGAAGGATGAAAAAGAGAACGATTGCCGTGTCGCTTCTGTTGATCGGCGCGGCCTACGCAGCGATCTCTCGAGTCGAAAGGCGCATCGACGATCGTTTCGGCGAGACGGGATTCCCGCGAACCGACGACCTGGATTGCTCCGGGGAGCCCCGCGGCTTCGAGGAGGCCGACGGCGAAGACTCCGTCGGAAGGGGCGACGGCGCAAGGATCGACTCCGACGGGGACATTGCTCGCAATGGAGCCGTCACCCACACGGCGCCAGATTTCGACCCGGCATACTGGACGGACGAGAGGGTGGTGAACGCCCTTCCGGCGAAGATGCCGCCGACGCCGCCGAGAAAAATGCCGTCCGGCGACTAGCGGCAGTCAGCCGCAGTCCAAGCCTGCTGCTTTCAATCGGAGCGACAGACCTAAGCTTGCCCGAAGCTCTCGATCGGGCGCTTGAGCTTTCATGCGGGCCTCGAATTTATGCGGAGGCTTGAGCTTCGAGATCGAGCAAAAAGCGCTTGGCGCCCGCCCCGCCCAAGTACTGGCCCGGCGAGCCGTCCGACCGAACCACCCTGTGGCACGGAACAACGATGGGCAGGGGATTGGAGGCGCAGGCGCTGGCTGCGGCCCGTATCGCCGAGGGGAAGCCGCTCGCCTCCGCCAGCTCCTTGTACGTCATGACCTCGCCCGGCTCTGATGAGAGAAGCGTTTCGCGCACGGCCCTTTTGAGCGGGGTCTCGGGGTCGGCGCCCAGCGGAACGTCGAAAGACGCGCGCTCGCCCCGGAAGTATTCGTCCAGCTGGCGTGCCGCAACGTGGAGAGCGACGCTGGCCACTTCCGCTTCGATCGCGTGGGCGTCGGAAAGATCGCTGAGGACGACGTCGAAGTTCTCTCGGGAAAAAGCCACTCGAACCAACGCGCCGTCGGATTCGGCGACGAGCAATTCGCCGATCGGCGTCTTGTGAATGCAGTAATGCAAAGCGGACATTGCGGCCTTCCGATTCGGTTTTCACCATCTTAGTGGGTGCTCGCCGATCGAAATAGGCAAGGGAGCCGCGTGTTCCGTCCGCTGCGTGAAAACACGCCCCTCGTTCCCTCGAAGAACACGGATCCTTCGGGCGGCACGGCGTGAGAAAGCTCGGCCCGAGAAATCCTCTGCCTGAGCAATGGCAGGCGCCCGAGGGCGAATGGACGGCGGAAAGTCCCGAGCCTTTCATTACCATGGAGCCATGAAGACGACGTCTCGACCCCGCGCCGCATGGCACCGGATAACTCTGGGCATCCAGCTTGGATGGGCCGCAGTGTTGCTTTTGACCCTGTGTTTCAACGCCGTTTTGCCGAACCCGACGTGGTATGCGATTCACGTGGCCGGGCTCGGTCTCATCGGATCCGCGATTCTCGTGTGGACGTGGCATTTCACAGACGCCCTCACTCGGAGCCAACAGTCCCAGAAAGCGCAGACGGCCAGGCTCGCGTTGCTGGCTGCGGGCGTGATTCAGCTCGGCGGAGCGTTGGCGATCACCGGCGGGGCCGCCGCGTTTCTGGCAATTGCCGGCGGGGCCACCGTCGTCGCGACGATATCTTGGCACATCGCCGCCTTGCGCAAAGCCATGTCGGGATCGTTCCTCGGCAGGGCCGCCGTCACCCTGCGGTTTCACGCGACCGCGGCGGCGTTCCTGGTCCTCGGCGCCCTCATCGGCGTTTTCATGGCGGTCGACGTCGCTTCGCGCGATATCGCGATGAACTGGTGGAGCGCGCTCTATTCCCGGCACGACGCGCTTGCCCTGGCTCATTCGCTGTGTCAGATCCTGGGGTTCGTCGGTTTGACGATACTCGGCACCCTCGTGACGTTCGGGCCGACGATTGCGCGGGCGCGAATGACGCCCAATGCCATCGCGCTGTCCTCTCGTGCGCTGCCGTGCCTGGCTGGCGCGGTTGTGGCGGGAGTCGTCTTTTCCCTCCTCGACATGCCGAGAATCGCCGGTCTGGCAGTCCTCGCGTGGGCTGCGGCGGCCGTACTCGGCGTGCTCGTCCCCGTCGCCAAATCCTGGAAAGGGTCGATGCCCTCAGTGGGCGACGGCTGGTTCGTCGGCGCGGGAATCACGTGGATCATGGTCGCTGCGCTGGCGTGGGCGGTTCAGCTGCTTGCTTCGCCCGACGCGGCTCATGCGCGGACGGGAACGGGCATTCAATTCGCCCTCCTCATCGGGGCGGGGGCCGTCCAAACGGTTGTCGGCTCGCTTGCCTTCCTCCTTCCCGTCGTGCTCGGAGGCGGGCCCGCCAGGCTCAGACGCACGCTCGAACGCGTCGAACCCTCCGCGGCGGCCCGATGGTTCCTCGTCAACGGCGGGGTGGCCGTGGCCCTAGCAACCCCGTCGGCCCGCACGAGAACCGCGGCGTTGGCGATTGCATGCGTCAGCGCAGCTGCGAGCGTCGCCCTCGTCGCTTTCCACAGCCTGCGCCAACGGTCGCTCGACGTCGAAGAAACGCCTCCGCCGCCGGAGGGCGGGCCGAGGAAGCTTCCGAGGACGCGAATGGCGCTTGGCGCGAGCGTGGCGTCGATTGCTCTCGTCGTCGCCGTCGCCGCCGGCGTGGGAACGGGATCCGCGACCGACCCCGCAGTCGAAGCCGACGCCCCGGTGACGAAGGTCGAGGTCTCCGTCCGAGGGCTCGCATACTCGCCTTCGAGCATCGACGTGCCGGCTGGCAACAGGCTCGTCGTGACCTTGAAAAACACCGGCGATCAGCGCCACGACCTCGTTTTCGCCAATGGCGCCGGAACCGGCGCCGTTGAGGCGGGGAAAAGCGGAACGGTCGATGTCGGCGTCGTCAAGGCGGATACGGAGGGCTGGTGCACGATCGTCGGCCACAGACAGGCGGGAATGGTCATCAAGGTCAATGCCGTCGGCGCTTCGGGAGCCCACGCCTCAGGCCGCGGGAAGGCCGGTTCGACGCCCGCGGGCTCCGACCGTTCCCATTCTGGGCGCGACGGCGCGAGCCACGGCTCCGGCCACGCGGGAACGGGGGAGGCGATCCTGCCGACGACCGCCGAGCTTTCCGCGAAGCCGGGAAAGGGCTTCGACCCGAGCGACCCGGTTCTTCGCCCGGCTGGAAGCGAAAGGGTGCACAACGTCACTTTCGAGGCCAGAGAGGTGGAGAAAGAGGTCGCTCCGGGCCGCAGGCAGAAGGTCTGGACGTTCAACGGAGCCTCCCCGGGGCCGACTCTGCGCGGCAAAGTGGGCGACACCTTCAATGTCACGCTCGTCAACAAGGGCACGATGGGGCATTCGCTCGACTTCCACGCAGGCGATGTTTCGCCCGATTCGCGTATGAAGACGATCGCCCCGGGGAAAAGCCTCGTTTACACGTTCACCGCGAAACGCGCGGGCATCTGGCTCTATCACTGCAGCACGGCCCCGCTGTCCGTGCACATAGCCGGCGGGATGCACGGGGCCGTCGTCATCGATCCCGAGGACGTCGATCCCGTCGATCGCGAGTTCGTTTTCATTCAGAGCGAGCAGTACTGGGCTCGGAGCAAAGCCGACGCCGCAAACGCCGACGCCATCGCGCGGGTCACGCCCAGCTCCGTCTCCTTCAATGGATATCCCTTCCAGTACGTCCACCGCCCAATCAAAGTGCGCAAGGGAGAGAGAGTTCGCATCTGGGCGGTCTCGGCCGGCCCCAATCTAGACCTCCCCTTCCACGTCGTCGGAACCCAATTCGACACGGTGTGGTACGAGGGCAGCTATTCCATCCGCAGAGGATGCGACGGCTCGGGGCTCACGCGAGCCTCGTGCGATCCTTTCGCTCCGGGCAAAGGGAGCGTCGGCTCGGCCGGCTCGCAGGGCTTGGACGTGTCGGTCGCCCAGGGCGGGTTCGTCGAGTTTGTCGCACCCGAAGCGGGAACGTACACCGCCCTCAACCATGCGATGACGTACGCAGAGCGGGGCGCGACGGCGAAGATCGTCGTAGCCGATTGAGCGCGGCGGCGAAGGCCGATGCGCCCCGAGCCGTCGCGGCCTTAGAAGGAGGGGCTAACCGCGCCGTCCGGCCACGTCTTCTTGATGTAGTCGGAGACTTCCTTCGAATGAAGCAGCTTGTCGAGTTTCTTGACCGCTTCGATCGTTTTCTCATTGGCCTTCGAGTTCCAGACGAGTACATTCGCGTAGGGATTGTCTTTGCCCGATTCGAGGTACAGCGCGTCCTTCGAAGGCGTTAGTTTGTTCTTCAGCGCGTAGTTGCCGTTGATGATGGCGATGTCGACGTCGGGCAGCGCCGCCGGAATCGAGGGAGCCGCATACGGCTTGAGCTGAATCTTCTTCGGATTCGATTCGACGTCGTAGATGGTCGGCGAATCCTTCTTCTTGAGCGTGATGATCTTGTTCTTCACGAGCAGCTCGAGGGCGCGAGCCTGGTTGGAGGGATCGTCGTTGATGGCGACGGTCGCATTGTCGGGAAGGTCCTTGAGGTCCTTGATCTTTTTCGAGTAGATGCCCAAAGGCTCGATGTGGACGCCTTTTCCGTGCTCGAACGAGTAACCGTTCTTCTTCGAGGCGTCTTTCAAGTAGGGGACGTGCTGGAAGAAGTTCGCGTCGATCTCGCCTTGGTCGAGGGCAGAGTTGGGCTGGATGTAGTCCTGGTACTGCTTGATCTCGACTTTGAGGCCGGCTTTCTTGGCCAGATTGTCCTGAACGTAGTTGAGAATTTGGGCGTGGGGAACGGGCGACGCTCCCACTGTGATTGTGACTGTTCCGTCGGAGTTCTTCTTCGGAGCCTTGAACGACGCTTTGTCATCGGCTCCGCAGGCGGAGAGCGCAAGCAAAGAAACGGCGGCGAGCGCTGCGAAAGACTTGAAACGAGACATGGTTTTCCTTAGGTCTGGTGGGCGTTGCCCGAAAACGGAGTGGGCGCGCGCGAGATCGAATGGGCGCGAGCCCGGCGTGCGGTGCGAGGGTTCGTTCCCCGGCTGGCTTCCCCTCAGCGGTGATCGGCCAGCCGGCTGAGCATGTCGCCGACCCACTGGATGACCTGCACGATAATGACGATGACGACGATGATTATGGTCATCGCATCCCACTGGTGCTGGTAATAGCCGTAATTCTGCGCCAGCGCTCCAAGGCCGCCGCCGCCCACGATTCCTGCCATCGCCGAGTATCCGACGAGGGTGATGGCCAAGATGGTGACGGATTGGATGAGGGCGGGGACCGCTTCGCGGACGAGGACGCCCCAAAGAATCCATGTTCTGGAAGCGCCCATCATCTGCGCGGCCTCAACCTTGCCGCGCTCTACCCCCGAAAGATTCGACTCGACGAGGCGCGCGAAATAGGGGATCGCGCCCACCGTGAGCGGGACCGCCGTGCCCTGCCACCCGGACGCATTGCCGATGAGAGCCCTGGTAGGAACGATGAGCAGGAACATCACGATGACCATGGGAATCGAACGAGTCGCGTTGACGACGAACCCCAGGGTCGCAGCGAAGAATTTGCTCGCGCTGTCGGTGTTTTCCTTGAGGGTGATCAGGACGATCCCCAGAATTCCGCCGAATATCACGGAAAGGAGGGTGGAGACTCCGACCATCAGGAGAGTGTCGATCGTCGACTGGAGAAGCTCCTGTTTGATCGCTGAGTTGTTGAACCACGTGCCGTCGTTCATGCGCGCACCTCCGTCGCGACGTCTATGTCGGCAAATGCGGAACGGACGCGCGCGACGTCGTCCGGGTCCACGGTCAAGGCCAGACGGGCCACCTGCGTGGAGCCGATCGTCTCGAAGGTCCCGGCGCCGATGTCCGCCCCGAGTTCGCGGGCCGCGTCGAGGACGCGGGCGCCGGTGGGCTCTCCGGGCTGGGAAGTGAAAGCAACATCGACGACGGTGCGTCCGCGGGCGTCCTCGGGCGCCAGCGGCGGGGGCGGAACGATTTGCCGTGACAGGGCCGATTCGACGTCGGCGACGACGTTTTCCACGCGTCCGCTCGCCGTAATCCTGCCGGAGTCGAGAAGGGTGACGGAATCGCAGATCTGACGCACCACGGACATCTCGTGGGTGATGATGACGACGGTCACGCCGTACCTGTCGCGAACCGATTTGAGGAGGCCGAGGATCTGCTCGGTCGTCTCCGTGTCCAGGGCCGACGTCGGCTCGTCGCAAAGGAGGACCGAGGGGTTGTCGGCGAGCGCTCTGGCGATTCCGACGCGCTGGCGCTGGCCGCCCGACAGTTCGGACGGGTAGGAGGTTCCGCGGTCCGAAAGGCCGACGAGGTCGAGCAGCTCGCTGACGCGCTTGGTTCTCTTCGACGACGGCATGCCCGCCAGACGGAGGGGAATGGCGATGTTCTCTCGCGCGGTTCTCGCATCGAGGAGGTTGGCGCCTTGGAAGACCATGCCGATCGTCCGGCGGGCTTCGCGCAGCTGGCCCGAGGAAACCGAGGCGAGATCGAGCCCGCCGACTCGGATGACGCCCTTCGTCGGCTGTTCCAAGGCCGTCAGGCAGCGAATGAGCGTCGACTTTCCAGCCCCGGATTCGCCGACGATGCCGTGGATGTCTCGCGTGGGGATCTCAAGGTTGATGTCGTCCAAGGCCACGACCGGCTCTTGCCCGCGCCGCGGATAGACTTTGGTCACACCACTCAGCGTTATCATGGTTCCTCCATCGGTCGTGGCGGAAGCACCCGGCCTCCCGGGTTGCTGCAACGTCGTCGAGCCACGTCTCTCGATTGCTCTAGATGAACTAGCTAGAAAGATATACGCATGGCGCCGACGTGTGCAAGAGTGCGCCATGGCGCGGCGAGCCCACGGTTCGAAGACTGCGGCGAATTCGCCCGAAGGCGGGGTGAAAAAGTGTCGGATCCCACCGCGATACTTGCGGTATGACAAGAAAGTGGTGCGACCCCGGCGGTCGCGAAGACGCCGATTCCCTCGAGTACGTCATCGACGCGCTGACGGATGTGTGGGAGCCTCAGATCCCAGTCGATTTTTCCTTCGTCGACTTCGAAATCGTGTGCGGCTCGGGGTGAGCATGCGGTTTGGGGTGACGAACCCGGCCCTGAGCCGACGTGCGCAGTTTCGTCCCGCGGGGCGTATGAGAGTCGCGGACGGACAGGCCCTACGAGGATCGTCGCGCAGCGTCAATGCGTCACAGAAACGGCGTCGGCGACCGAAAGGGAGATGTCCGCCGAGGTTTGCGGCGTGGACACGCGCATGAGGCCGAGGCCGCGTTTGACGTCGGCGACGCTCACCCTGGCTCCGGGGACCAGACCGATGCCGGCGAGTTCCTTCAGCACGGCCGAATCGGCGTCGTCGACGCGGTGGACGACGCCGGCCTCGCCCGGGCCGAGCGACCCCAAAGAGACGGCGTTTTCATCCTCGGGCAGCGAGCCGTCGGGACGGGGGATGGGATCTCCGTGGGGATCGTGCCGGGGATGCCCGAGCGCGGCGTCCAGCCTTTCCACGAAGGTTGCGGAAACGGCGTGCTCAAGGTGCTCCGCCTCGTCATGGACTTCATCCCACGAGTAGCCGAATATCGTCATGAGCCCGGTTTCGATGAGCCGGTGGATTCGGACCATGCGAGCGGCTTCGTCCCTTCCTGCCTCGGTCAACGAGATGTTGCCGTAGCGGGCGTGGCGCACGAGCCCCATGGAGACGAGGCGCTGAACCCCCTCGGAAACCGTGGAGGGGGAAAGGCCGAGGGTCCGTGTGAGGTCGCCCGGAGTGACGGGTTTTTCCTGCCACTCTCCGAGCTTCCATATGGCGCGAAGGTAGTCCTCGTGCGAAGCCGACAGCCCCATCAGCCGACTGCCGCGGCCGCGGCAATGCTCAAGGCCTTCGAAAATTTGCTCTCCCTTTCCTCGGCCGTCATGTCGCGGCTAGGATCGAAAAGGAGGTCGGAGATTGTGAGGACGGCGAGGGCCTCCTTGCCCAGCTCAGCCGCAATCGTGTACAGGCCCGCCGCCTCCATCTCGACGCCGAGCGTGCCAATCTCGGCCAGGCGCTTCGTCTGCTCAATCGGATTGCCGTAGAAGCGGTCTCGCGAAACGACCGTCCCAACCTTGACCTGGGGGTCGTCCCCTGCCGCCTCGACCGCTGCTCGCAGCAGGTTCCACGAGGCGGTGGCCGAGAAGTGGATCCCTGGAACGACGCCGCCCACAATCGACGAGTCCGTGTGCGCCCCGAGGGCGATCACGACGTCGCCGGGCGAGGCGTCGGCAGCGAGGCCGCCCATCGTTCCGACCCTGACGATCCGTTCGACGTCGTAAAAGGAATAGAGCTCCGTGGCGTATATCGCAAGCGAGGGTTGGCCCATTCCCGACGCCATGACGGAAAGCGGCTTTCCCCGATAGAGGCCGGTGTACCCGCCGATTCCCCGGACGTCCGTGACCTTTCGGGCGTCCGTCAGCAGCGCCTCGGCCATGCGCTGCGCCCGTTTCGGATCGCCTGGCATGAGGACGGCGGGCGCAAAGTCGCCCTTTTCTGCGGTTATATGGGGTGTGGCCATGTGTGCCTTCCAAATTGAATCGGGGTATGGGAGCGCACAGCGGCGAGGTGATAGACTCCACCGGTACGTTCAATGCGGCGTTTTGCTTGGCATCTAGGCCACTATATCGCCCGTGGGGAGGTGTCCACACCCCTTCTTTCGGGTAGAAGTGGCGTTGCTGACTTACGTCGACGAAAATTGTCCTTGGCCGAACGACGCTCGTCGGCTACGGATCGTCAAGAAAGGTGCGAACATGACTGTTCCGAACAACCCCGGCCAGGGGGGCTACCAGCAGCAGCCCGGTCAAGGAGGGTATCAGCAGCCCGGCCAGCAGGGATGGGCGCCGTCGGCATACTCAGCGGCCCCTGCCCCGGGGCAAGACGCTTACGGTCAGCAGCCCGGCCAGGACGTCTACGGCCAAAATCCGCAGGGCTACGTGCAGCCCGGAGCCGACGCCTACGGCTACAGCCAGCAGGCCTTCCCGCAGCCCAAGCAGGGCGGCGGCTTCGCCGCGGCTTTCTCGATGAACTTCCAGAACAAGGGCGGCGTCGCCCTTGCGAAGGTCGCCCAGCTGATCTCGCTGATCGCAGGGGCGGGTTTCGCGTTGTACGGCCTCTTTGAGTTTCTCACAGTCGCCACGTCGGGAGGGGGCGCCCTGCAGATCTTTACGTACTTGGCCAAAGCGGTCGCCTATATTGCTTTCGGGCTTTTCCTTCCTGCCTTCAGCCGCGCCGTCCTCGAGCACGCCGTCGACGACAAGGAGTAGAGGATCCTTCGGATGGATTCCACGCTCCGCAAGGACTATCGGCTCATAGCCTTCGACCTGGACGACACGCTCGCCCCCTCGAAGTCGCCCCTTCCCGATCAGATGGCCGCCGCCCTGCGTCGGCTTCTCGACCTGGTGGACGTTTGCGTGATTTCGGGGGGCCAGTTCGGCCAATTTTCCTCCCAGCTGCTCGACAACCTGGGAGCGTCCGCCGAGCAGCTGGGCAGGCTGCATCTCATGCCCACCTGCGGCACCCGCTACATGCGTTGCATCGACGGGCAGTGGACTGAAATCTACGCCAGGGACCTCACGGCCGACGAACGTCGCCGGGTCATGGAGGTTCTCGAATCCCAGGCGCGCAAACTCGGCCTGTGGCGGGAGGACACATGGGGCCCCGTCCTCGAGGACCGCGGGTCTCAGATCACCTTCTCCGCCCTCGGCCAGGAGGCGCCGCTCGAGGAGAAGAGGGCGTGGGACCCCGACGGCAGGAAAAAGGAAGCCTTGCGGGCCGCCGGAGCAGCGCTGCTTCCCGAGCTCGAGGTGCGTTCGGGAGGCTCGACGTCGGTCGATGTCACCCGCAAGGGAATCGACAAAGCCTACGGAATCGGCGAGCTTTCGTCCCAGACGGGAATCGCCGTCTCCGACATGCTTTTCGTCGGCGACCGCCTCGACGAGGGAGGCAACGACTATCCCGTGCTGCGCCTGGGAATCGACGCGCACCCGGTGGGCGGCTGGCAGGACACCGCTCGGTTTGTCGAAGAATACGCGGCTGCGCACACGCCAGGCGAGGCGGACAGGCCGGGTGAAGCGGAGCCGCAGAGCAGCTAGGATTTAAGCCGATGCGCGGAGCCTTGAAGCAACCGAAACGACGGAGGAGTCCATGGCCGACATCGACATTGACACCCTGAGCGACGACGAGGTCGAAGCCTACATAGCCGAAGCGGAGTCGAAGAAGTGGAAAGCCTCGGAGCGAGAGCTCGCGGGCGGAGCGTCCTTCGAGTTGTCGATCGTCATGCTCGTGACCGGGCTCGCGGGAATGTGGGCGTCCTTCAGCCTCGTGACCGCCGAGCGCGCCATGCTCCAAAACCCCGGGGGAAAGCTGTCGTGCGACCTCAATCCGCTCATCGGCTGCTCAGGCTTCTTCAACTCGGACTACAACACCCTCTTCTTCGGCGCGCCCAACGCGCTGTTCGGGCTCATGTTCTTCAGCGGCGTCGTCGCCCTCGGCCTCGCGCTCCTCGGCGGCGCGCGCCTGCCCTCCTGGATGTGGCGCCTGCTGAGCCTGGGAATGGCGGCAGCCGCCGTGTGGATCCTCTGGTTCCAGTACACGTCCATCTTCGTCGAGGGAGCCTTGTGCCCGTACTGCATCGTCACGTGGGCCGCCGCAATCCCCTTGATCGTGCACGTCCTTGCCCGCAGCTTCGGCGCAGGCCACCTGCCCGCCGGAGACGGCGCCCGCAGGATTCTCGTCAAAGGCAGGTGGTGGCTCGTCGCGGCCGTCTACCTTGCCGTCGCATTGGTGGCGGTCGTCGCCTTGTGGGACAAGTGGGAGTATGTTTTCTGACGTGCACCAGGGGTTTCTGACGTCCAGGCCGGGGGCCGTCACCCGAGCCAGAGAGGCTTCACCGAGTGAAGGTCCTTCGGAACGAAGGATTCCCACGACTCCTTGAGAGCCTCCCGCAGGCGGACCATGGCCGCGTCGAGCTGCTCCGCCGGCAATCCGGCCCTGGCGTTCTCGAAACGGATGTCCTCCTCGCTGGTGGCGGGAATGACGTGGATGTGCACATGGGGCACCTCGAGGCCCGCGATGACCGTCATCGCGCGAGGAACCGCGAACGCCTCGATCTGGGCCTTTCCGATGCGCTGCGCGACGACGCTCAGATGGGCGAAGGTCTCTTCGTTGAGATCGGTGAAGCGCGGGATTTCTATGCGCGGAATGACGAGGACGTGGCCGTCCGTGATGGGCTCGTGGGTGCCGATGGCAACGCAGACGTCGTCGGCCCAGACGAACCGCCCGGGAATCTTGCCTTCGAAAATCTTGGTGAACACGCTCATAGCACGATTCTACGTCCGCGATCGGAGTTTTTGCCGGCCGTCGTCGATACTTCAAAGGCGGCTCGGAATTTCTTGACCGCCGGGCGATTTGCGGGCGACGCCTTATTTCGCGGCGGGGCCTGATTTCACGGCGCGCGAAGCTCACAGTGGACACTTTGGGGCTCGTCGGCGGGCTTGAGTTAACCTTGGCATACCAAAATAATGAAAGGCGGACGATGAGCGGACAGGAAACAGGCGGGACGACGCCGTACCGGTACACGGCCGAACTGGCCAACGCGATCGAAGCGCGGTGGCAGAAACGCTGGGAAGAGCTCGGGACGTTCTACACCCCGAACCCGGTCGGCGACCTTGCGGGCGCGACGTCGGCTGAGAAGGTCTACATTCTCGACATGTTTTCCTACCCCTCGGGCAAGGGCCTTCACGTGGGCCACCCGCTCGGGTACATCGCAACGGACACGATCGCCAGATATCAGCGCATGCTGGGCAAGAACGTGCTCTACACGATGGGATTCGACGCCTTCGGCCTGCCCGCAGAGCAGTACGCCGTGCAGACCGGCCAGCATCCGCGCGTCACCACGGAGCAGAACATCGCGAACATGCGCCGTCAGCTCAAGCGCATCGGATTCTCCCACGATTCGCGCCGGACCTTCGCGACCACCGACGTCGACTACGTGCGTTGGACGCAGTGGATTTTCCTGCAGATTTACAATTCCTGGTACGACCCGGACGCACCCTGCCGAGACGGTCGCAGCAAGGGGTCGGCACGCCCGATTTCCGAGCTCCGCGACGAGTTCGACGCCGGAAAGAGGAGGCTTGACGACGGACGCGAGTGGGCCGAGCTCAGCGAAGGCGAGAAAGGCGAGGTGCTCGACTCCCGCCGTCTGGCCTACATCAGCGAGGCCCCGGTCAACTGGTGCCCAGGTTTGGGAACGGTTCTGGCCAACGAGGAAGTCACGGCCGACGGGCGCTCCGAGCGCGGAAACTTCCCCGTTTTCAAGAGGAATCTGCGGCAGTGGATGATGCGCATCACCGCCTATGCCGACAGGCTGGCCGACGACCTTGACACCATCGACTGGCCCGAGAAGGTCCGGCTCATGCAACGCCACTGGATCGGCCGTTCGGAAGGCGCGAGCGTAGAATTCGACGTTCCCGGAGTCGGCCGCAAGCTCGAGGTCTACACGACCCGGCCGGACACGCTTTTCGGCGCCACATTTATGGCGGTGGCCCCCGAGCATCCGATCCTCGGCGACGGCGTTCCCGGAAGCGAGGCCGACCAGTCGCGCTTGAACGTCCCCGCGTCGTGGCCCGAGGGGACGAATCCGCTGTGGACCGGCGGGGCCGCGACCCCGGCCGAGGCTGTCGCGGAGTATCGCGCCGCCGCCGCTGCCAAGAGCGAGATCGAAAGGTCCGACGACGAGCGTGCGAAGACGGGCGTCTTCACCGGACTGTTCGGAGTCAATCCCGCCAACGGCAAGCAGATTCCGATCTTCGTCGCGGATTACGTGCTGATGGGGTACGGAACGGGCGCAGTCATGGCCGTCCCGGCGCACGATTCGCGCGATTGGGAGTTCGCCCGCGCCTACGGCCTCGACGTCGTCAGGACGATAGGACCGGCCGAGGACCCCTACGGCCCCGACCTCGAGGAGGCCGCCTACGAGGGGGAGGGCGTCGCCGTCGATTCGGCCAACGATTCGATCAGCCTCGACGGCTTGTCGAAGGACGAGGCCAAGGCCGCCATGACGGCTTGGCTCGAGTCGACGGGCGCGGGGCGGGCCACCGTGACGCATCGCCTGCGCGACTGGCTCTTCTCCCGCCAGCGCTATTGGGGCGAGCCTTTCCCCATCGTCTGGGACGAGGAGGGGCGTCCGCACGCGCTCCCCGAAGACTGCCTGCCCGTGGAGCTGCCGGAGATCAGCGACTACTCGCCGCGCACCTTTGACCCCGAGGACGCTGACTCCTCGCCTGAACCGCCGCTCGGCCGCGCCGAGGAGTGGCTGGACGTCGAACTCGATTTGGGCGACGGCCTCAAGCGGTACAGGCGCGAGACGAACACGATGCCGCAGTGGGCGGGATCCTGTTGGTACGAATTGCGCTACATCGACCCCCACAACGAAGCCGAGTTCGTCGATCCGACAAACGAGGCCTACTGGATGGGTCCACGCCCGGACGCCGGAAACGTCACGGGCGGCACCGATCTGTACGTCGGCGGCGTTGAGCACGCAGTCCTCCATCTCCTCTACGCGCGCTTCTGGCACAAGGTGCTCTTCGACCTCGGCTGCGTCAGCTCCTCCGAGCCCTTCCACAAGCTCTTCAACCAGGGCTACGTCCAGGCCTACGCCTACACGGACGCACGCGGCCAGTACGTCCCGGCCGAGGAAGTCGTGGAAGCCGGGACCGACGAGAACGGCGAGACGCTCTATGCGTGGAAGGGCGAGCCAGTCTCCCGCGAATACGGGAAGATGGGCAAGTCGTTGAAAAACATCGTCACGCCCGACGAGATCTGCGACGATTACGGGGCCGACACCTTCCGGCTGTATGAGATGTCGATGGGCCCGCTGGACATGTCGCGCCCGTGGGAGACGAGGGCCGTCGTCGGTTCCCAGCGTTTCCTCCAGCGGCTGTGGCGCAACGTCGTCGACGAGCAAACCGGCGAGGTGACCGTGGCCGACGTTCCCGTCGACGGAGAGACGGCCAAGCTGCTTGCCCGGACGATCGCGGATGTCCGCAACGACTACGACGGGATGCGGATCAACACCGCCATCGCGAAAATGATCGTTTTGAACAACCATCTGACCTCTCTCGCCAAGGTTCCCAGAGAGGCGGCCGAGAGCCTGGTTCTCATGGTCTCGCCGGTCGCGCCTCACATAGCCGAGGAGCTATGGGGTAAGCTCGGACACGAGTCTTCGCTTGTCGACGCTCCGTTCCCGGAAGTGGGCGACGAGTCGCTTCTCGTCGACGAGAACGTGACATGCGTCGTTCAGGTCAAGGGGAAGGTTCGCGATCGCTTGGAGGTGCCCGCCGACGTCTCCGAGGACGACCTGGTCCAGCGCGCACTCGCATCGGAGCGGATCGCGAAGTTCCTCGACGGCGAGCCTCGCAAGGTGATCGTTCGCGCGCCGGGCCTCGTCAACATCGTCCCCTGAGGATCCATCGTCCCTAAGGAAGTGCCATGACAAAGAACGTCCCCGCGGTGACCCAGCACGAATTCGACGGGCTGCCCGCTTGGAAGCTGACCTCCCCGACCGGTGCCGAGGCACTGGTCGCCGAACGCGGGGCGACGCTCATTTCGTGGCAGCCTCGGCCGGGGGTCGAGGTCATCGACGGATACGAGTCCGCCGAAGAGCTCGAGGCGCAGGTAGGGGACAGGAGCCTCGTCATGCTGCCCTGGTGCGGGCGGATCGCCGAAGGAACATACTCCTTCGGCGGTGCGCGATACAAGCTCGCCGAGCGCGCCGAGTCAGCGGGCTTGGGCGGCAGAGCGGGGAGCATTGACTTCGGCAGAGTCGGGCGGGGACCGGCGCTTGTGCTTCGCGGGCACATGCCGGGCGACTCCGGGTACCCGTGGAACATCGACGTCAAGGTGGTTTTCGCCCTCGACGCCGGAATCGACGGGGAGGAACACCTTTCGGTGTCGATAAGCGCCGAAAACGCCTCCGACTCCGCCGCTCCCCTCTCCATGGGCTGGCATCCGTACATTAAGATGCCCGGCGTGAGAGGCATATCGAATCTGTCCCTCACAGTCCCCGCCAGAACCAAGGTGCTGACCGACGGGCGGATCATTCCGCTTCCCGGCGATTCGGCCTTCGCTGGGGTTGCCGCGCCGGTTCGCTTCGATTATCTCGGGACGACGAGGATCGACCAGTCGTACACAAACCTCGTCCCCGACGTCGACGGAGTGGTGTGCACCGAGCTCAAAGACCCGGTGCGTTCTACCAGGGTGCGCCTGACTCAGGAGCCCAGCGAGGCGCCCGTCGCCCACGTCTTCACCGGCGACGGGCTTCCTCGCGACGAGCGTCAGTCGATAGCCCTCGAACCGTGCTCCGCCCTTTCGGACGCTTTCCGCCGCGCCGATTCGGCGGTTCGCCTTCCATTGGGGCCGGGTGAGACCCGGACGATCACGGCGACGCTGACCTACATAGGCGGATAGGCCAACGGCCGCGCTGCCGGACGAGCCGCGCCCGGCAGCCCAGCCGTTGCGCCGAGAAAGTGCACGGCCGCGCCGACGGCGTCGTGAACGGCTCTATCTGCGTCGTGAACCGAACAGCGTTCGGGTGATGCTCGAGCCCAGCGACCGCCCGATTGAGCGCACAACCGAATCGATCGCCGCCTCCTTGCGTTTTTCTTGGCGCTCGGCGCGGCGCTCGTCCGCCTTACGCTGGCGTTCGGCCTCTTTGGCGGCTTCGCGTTCCTCCCGCTCGGCCGCCTTGGCCGCGGCCTTCGCCTCTGCTTCGAGCTCTTTCAGGCGGCGCTTTTCGGCCTCCGCCGCGGCCTTCTCGGCTTCCTTCTCCGCCTTGGCCTGCTCCTTCGCGGTTTCGGCCGCTGCCTTCTCAGCTTCGACGCGGGCCGCGAGGAGCTCGAACGCGCTCTCCGGATCCACCGGGTCCTTGTACTTGGCCATGAACGGCGAGGCCGCTAAACACGAAGAGATGGCCCCGGGCGAGGACGGCCCCATGACCGCCGCGGGGGCCCACAGGCGCGTGGGTGCGACCGGCGTCGGGCGTCCTTTCGGGTCGAGCACGGTGACGATGGCCTCGCCGGTTCCTAGGCCGGGGAGGACTTCCAGGAGGTCGAGCGGCGACGAAGGGAACGTGTCCACGGTCGCCTTGAGGGCCTTCTGGTCGTTCGGCGTGTGGGCGCGCAGCGCATGTTGGACGCGGGAGCCGAGTTGGGCGAGAACGTCGTCGGGAACGTCTTTCGGCGACTGCGTGACGAAGAAGATTCCGACGCCTTTGGAGCGGATGAGCCTGACCGTTTGAACGACCTGGTTGAGGAACTCCTTGCTGGCGTCGGCAAAGAGGAGGTGCGCCTCGTCGAAGAAGAAGACGAGCTTGGGCTTGTCGGCGTCGCCCACCTCGGGCAGGTCCTGGAAGAGGGAGGCGAGAAGCCACATGACGAAGGTGGAAAACAGCGCAGGCTGCGATCGCACGTCGGGAAGCTCAAGGCAGGAGACGACGCCGCGCCCGTCCGCCGACGTGCGGAGAAACGCCTCCGTTTCGAAGGCGGGTTCGCCGAAGAAGGCGTCCGCTCCCTGAGCTTGAAGCGCCGAAATCTCGCGGAGGATCACTCCCGCGGTGGCGGGGGAGACGCCGCCGATTCCGGCGAGCTCGCCCTTGCCTTCCTCGGAGGTCAGGTACGCGACGGTCGCGCGCAGGTCAGCCAGATCGATGAGCGCGAGGCCTTGCGAGTCCGCCCACGAGAAGATCAGCGACAGCGCCGACTCCTGCGTCTCGTTCAGCCCGAGCACCTTGGACATGAGAATCGGGCCGAAGTCGGTGACGCTCGTGCGCACGGGGACTCCGTCTCCCGAGCCTCCCAGAGAGAAGAGCTCGACGGGGAAGGACGCGGGCTGCCACGGCTGACCGAGGGCGGCGACGCGGGCGGAGAGCTTCTCGGAGGCTTGGCCCGGCTCGAGCAATCCCGTCAGATCGCCCTTGATGTCTGTGATGAACACCGGGATGCCGGAAGCCGAAAGCCCCTCCGTCATGAGCTGGAGGGTGCGCGTCTTGCCCGTGCCGGTGGCGCCCGCCACGAGTCCGTGGCGGTTGAGCATTCCCAGGGGCATTTGCACGAGCGCGCGCGGTTCGGGCGTGCCGTCTTCGAGATACGCGCCGAGCGTGAGGGTCGGTGCGTCGAAGGCGTATCCGTCGCGAACGGCGGCGGCGTATTCGCCGAGCTCTTTTTCAGCGGAGTCGGTTTGCGACGGCGCAGAGGCGCCCCCGTCGGCTCGCTGCGGATTTTCCGCCGACGTCGTTTCTGCCGACGCCGCATCGCTCGGCGAAGCGGAAGGGTCTTCAGGCGCCGGGGAGTTCCCGGAAGCGGGAGGCGTGTCAGAGGCGGGGGAGTTCCCGGCCGCCAAGGCTGCGTCGAGCGCGGCTTGGGCGGCGTCGGCCTTCGCTTGGGCCGCGTCCGCCGCGGCCTGCGCGGCTTGCGCCCGTAGTCTTGCGAGTTCTGCGTCCGAAGTGCTCATGTGGAGAGTCTAACCGGGTTGCGGCGCCAATGGCGTTTCTTCTGCACAGTCGGCGGCGATTGGCGCACAGGTTTGCCAGACGCAGCGCCTGTCCACATTTTTGTTTTCGGGCGCGTCCGACGCCGACGCGCGGGCGAAGACTGCTTCCATGAACACTCCACCGCCGCGGCCTCCGGCATTTCGCGGGCAACTGAAAACACTTCGTCGGCAACCGAGAAGTTGCCGCTCCTTTTCGCCGCCATCGGGCGATCGATATGATTCGCGGGCCTCGATCAAGCCCGGCGACACCGATCCGCCGCCTTTGGACGTACGCGGCATTGGCGGAATCTCTGAGGCCGCGGCCCCCGCGCCCGCAGACTTTGACGCGATTTCTGAGGCCGTCGACTTGGCTCGCGAGGCTGACTCGGCGCGCGGGGCCGACTCGGCGCGCGGAGCCGACGAATTGCCGTGCCGCGGCGAAGAGGCGGACGCCGCGTCGAATCTTGCCGACACGGCCGTTCTCCCCGTCGTCAGATTTCAGGAGCTGAAAGGCCGGGTCGAGAAGCGGGCAGGCGACGCCGAAACCCAAGGAGCGGCGACGAGGCGTTCCTTCGCGAGCCTCGCTCTGGCCTCCGGGACGGGGGAGGACGTCGCGGCGCTCATGGGAGGCGCAGGGAAACGACGTTGGCGTCTGAATCGGGACAACGCGAGGGCTGTTCTCATCGCGGTCGCGGTGTGTCTCGTTGCAGCGTGGGCGTGGCTTGCGTTGACGAAGCCGGGCGGGGACGAATCGCAGAGCAAGCTAGTCGAAGAACGGGGCTCCGCGTCGGCCTCCCGCGGCGTCGGGCGCGGTAAAGCGAGCGATTCGGCCAACAGCCGTGAAACCGGGAAAAAGTCCGCTCTGGAAAGCCGAGGCGGCGGGGAATCCGGCAGCGGCTCCGCGGGCGGCTCGGCTGGGTCTTCGTCGATCGTCGTCTATGTCAGCGGAGCGGTCAAGGCTCCCGGAGTTTACACGCTTGCGGCGGGTTCGCGCGTCGACGACGCCGTGCGTGCGGCCGGCGGGCTGACCGAGCGCGCCGAATCCGCCGGAACCAATCTAGCAGCGCAGCTTTCGGACGGGGAGCACGTCCACGTCGCCGCCACGGGCGAATCTGCGCCTTCCGGAGCGCTTGGCCCGTCGTCTGGCTCGGATGCGGCGGGTGGGAAAAAGGGCGCGGGCGCAGGGGCCTCAGGCAAAGGCGCAGGAAAGAAGGCCGCCGCGGGGCAGAAGGCGGGGGCCGCCAAGGTCAATGTGAACACCGCCGGCGCCGAGGAGCTTCAGACGTTGCCGGGAGTCGGCCCGGCGACGGCCAAGGCAATCATCGCCTGGCGCGAGGAGAACGGACGCTTTCGGTCCGTCGACGACCTGCTTGACGTTTCGGGCATAGGCAAGGCGACCCTCGCCAAGTTCCGCGATCGCGTGTCGGTCTAGCGCGGTGCGGCAAACATGTCGACGGGCTCGAAACATTCGAACCACGCTCAAGAACGTGCGCTTTCGCAGGACGTAAGGCTGCTTCCGCTGGCCTTTGCGGGGCTGGCGGGCGCATGGGCGTCCCTGCATGCGGGCCGGGCGGCGGTCAGATGGGCCGGAACCGCATTGGCGTGGGTCGCCGTCGCGGCGGCGACGGCGGGCGCCTCGTGGGCGGTAAAACGTATGCGGCCCGAACGGGCCGTCGCCCGGACGGCCGCCGTGGCTGCCGCGATCTTCATCGGATGGGCGTGGGCGGGGTGCCTCCATCGGGGCGTCGCCGAACCGGAGGCGATGGCGCATGCCTACGGAAAGACGGCAAAGGCAGAGGCGACGGCGGTCGGCAGGGCCGACCGGGCGGGAGAGCGCTGCTCGGTGCTCGCCCGCCCAAGCCGCATCGACGCGGGCGGCGCGATGCGGCTTTCCGTGCACGTGCGGATCTCGATTGTCGGCGTTCCGTGCGACGTTTTGGGAGGGCAGAAGGTGAGCGCGGTCGGCAAGCTCGTCAAGCCGCCTCCGGGGGCGCGTCAGAGCGGGACGCTCTACGCGAGAACCGTTGCGGTCTCGGGCCGCGGGTCGGCGGTCTCCCGCACGGTCGCCCGCATCGACGCGGCGCTCGAAAAGGTGCTGGCCGACGCCCCCGAACACGCCCGCGGCCTCATTCCCGGCGTCGCCCTGGGACGCGACGACGCCGTCGAACCCGACCTGGCCTCCGCCATGAAAATGACTCAGCTCACGCATCTGATCGCGGTTTCCGGCGGGCACGTGTCGATACTCCTTTCCCTCGTCATCCTCGGGTTCGGGAGACGGCGACTCGCCGCGACCGCCGCAGTCTGCTTCCTGTCGGTCCTCGCGCTGCTCGCGCTCGTCGGCCCCCAAGCCTCCGTCATACGCGCCGCGGCGATGGGAACCGTGGTTGTCCTCGCGCTCGGAATCGGGCGGGCGAGCCAGGCTGTGCCGTCGCTGAGCACAGCCGTGCTCGGCGTGGCCCTCATCGACCCGTGGCTGGCAGTGAGCTACGGATTTTTGCTCTCGGCGAGCGCGACGCTCGGCATCGTCTGCTTCGCCGAGCCTCTCACCGCGCGGCTGGCGGCAAAGGCGCCGCGCCTGCTGGCCGAGCTCGTGGCCGTCCCCCTCGTGGCGCAGCTGGCCTGCCTGCCCGTTCTCGCCCTGTTCACAGACACGGGATCGATCTGGGGAGTGCCGGCCAATATGCTCGTCGCCCCGGTGGTCGCGCCCCTGACCGTATGCGGGCTCGCCACCGCCCTGGCCAGCCCGATTTTTCCCTGGCTCGCCGAGGCAGCGCTCGTTCCCTCAGCGATGGCGACGTGGTGGATCGAGCGGGTCGCGACGACGCTCGCGAAGTGGCCGGGCTCGGGAATCGGTCTGCTGGCCTCTTTCGTCTTCTGCCTCGTCCTCCTTGCCGCGCTCGTCGCCCGCAAAGCCCTCGGCTTTGTTGTGGTTGCCGCCCTTGTGGCCGTCACATGGTGGACCGGGCGGCGCGCTCCGATCGAGATCGCAGACGGCTGGGAGGCCGTCCAATGCGACGTCGGCCAAGGATCCGGGCTCTTGGCCCGGGTGAGGGGGAAGACGATCATGGTCGACGTCGGCCCGCAGGGAAAGGCCGCCGCCGAATGCGTCGAGGCGGCGGGGGTGGAGAAGATCGACATTCTCGTCCTCACCCACGGGCATTCCGACCACATTGGGGGCCTTCCGGAGGTGTTGAAGACCGCCGACGTCGGGCAGGTCTGGGTCTCGCCGAACATGGACCCCGAGGGCAACAAGCGGTGGCTGGAAGCCGAGCTGAAGAGGACGGGGCACACGCCCACAATCGTCTCTCAGGGGAAGGTCGACGATCCCGATGCGCCTCGGGTGCGCGTCATTTGGCCGCGCGCCAACGCCCCCGCGGGCGCCGAGCAGGCCAACGCCCAGTCTGTCGCCGTCCTCGTGGACATACCCGGCGGGATGCTCGTCACGGGGGACCAGGGCCGCGAAAGCCAGGAGCGCTTCGTTCGCGAGGTTGAACCCGTGCGCATCGCGGTGGTCCCTCACCACGGCAGCTCTGATCAGTCCGAACGGCTCGCCCGCGCCGCCGACGCGAAGATTGCCTTCATATCGGTGGGGGAGAACAGCTACGGGCATCCCTCCCGTCGCGCGTTCGAGCTCTATTCCTCGGCCGATGTGTACGACACGAAATCGTGCGGGACGATCGTGGTGGCCGGATCTAAGGTGGCCTCGCGCTGCGAGGGGCCGCGAGGCTGAGGGTGCGGGAGGCACAAGACGGACGCGGAGCATCGGAAAGCACGAAAGGGGCGGAGCGCCGGAAGAGAAGCGAGAATCAAAATAGACGCGAAAGGCACGAGAACGAAAGGGACACTGCTGAATGAGCGAGGAGGGAGGAAAACGCGGGATGGCCCGCGTGAGATACTTGTGCCATGGCTAAGACAGGCGCGCTCAGACACGACCAAATCGAGCTCGCTCCGGTCGTCCTGTTTCTCGTCGGCGAGCCCGTCCTCGGCGACAGGGCCGTTTCTCGGCTCATCGAGCGGGCCCTCGAACGCAATCCGGCCACCGCCGTGACGAAGATCGACGCCGAACAGTACGCCGCGGGCCAGCTTGCCGCAGCCGTCGGCCCCTCGCTTTTCGCCGAGCCGAACGTCGTCGCCGCGAGCAACCTCCAAAAGATGAGCGACGCCTTCCTCGCCGACGCCCTCGCCTACGTCTCCGCCCCGGACCCCGACGTCGTGCTCATCTTGCGCCACGACGGCGGAACGAGGGGAAAGCGCCTCCTCGACGCTGTGCGCGCCGGCGGCTTCCAGTGCTGTGAGATTCCGGCCGTCAAGTATCCGAACGAGAAGGCCGCCCTCGTTCGAGACGAAGCGTCTCGGGCCCGCAGGCGCATGACAGCCGACGCCGTCGAGGCGCTTGTCGACGCACACGGCAACGACGTCGGAGAGCTCGTTGCGGCGACGTCCCAGCTCCTGTCCGACGTCGAGGGGACGATAGACGAGGCGGCCGTGCGCACGTACTATGCGGGGCGCATCCAGGCTAGCGGCTTCGACATCGCCGACGCAGCGGTCGCGGGCAACGGCGGCAAGGCGGTGGCCCTCGCCCGGCACGCGCTGGCCAGCGGCGTCGCCCCCGTTCCCATCGTCGCGGCTCTCGCGTACAAGCTGCGCACGCTCGCCCTCGTCGCTGCGCGAAAGGGCGCGTCGGCCCGCCCGGGCGACCCGACGATGTCCCCCGGCCAGCGCCGCAGCGCCGAGAGGATCGCCGGGCAGTGGTCGAATGAGGCGTTGGCCACTGCGATCCAGGCGGTCGCCCAAGCCGACGCCGAAGTCAAGGGAGCGTCGAGAGATCCCGAATTCGCCCTGGAACGCGTCATATTGCGGGTCGCCGCCGCCAAGAGAGGGTGAAGGAGCGCTCGTCCGTTCGCGGACACAGGCATGCGCATTCTGAAAAAACGCAGCAAGATAGTAGGCTCGATCACAGTGGTGCTGAGTATCGCTCACGCAGGAGGTGCGAAGTGCCACTCAGTGACGCTCAGTGACGACGCCAATTCGGAGGAGACAACGTGCTCATAGGAGTGCCGAAAGAATCTCGGGCGGGCGAAACCCTCGTGGCCGCCACGCCCGACACGGTGGGCAAGCTCATCAGGCTCGGCTACGACGTCTGCGTCGAGGCCGGCGCCGGCGAACGGTCGAGCTACCCCGACGAGCAGTACCGCGAGGCAGGAGCCCAGATCGTCGACGCCCAGGGAGTCTGGGCCGCCGACATCATCACCTCGCTCGATACGCCAAGCGAGGCCAAACTCCTCAATATCCGCCGGGGGGCCACCCTCATCGCGAGGATGGATCCGGCCTCTAACCCGGAGGCGGTCGAGCGGCTTGCCGCGATGGGCGTCACGTCGGTCGCCATGGACGCGGTCCCGAGGATCTCGCGCGCGCAGTCGATCGACGTTCGCTCGTCAATGGCGAACGTCGCCGGGTATCGCGCCGTCATAGAGGCGGCCAACGCCTTCGGGCGGCTCTTCACCGGCCAGATGACGGCCGCGGGCAAAGTGCCTCCCGCAAACGTGTACGTCATAGGCGCCGGAGTCGCCGGGCTCGCGGCGATCGGCACGGCGAGCTCGCTCGGCGCCGTCGTCCGAGGGACGGACGTCCGCCCCGAAACCGCCGACCAGGTCCAATCGCTCGGCGGGGAATTCGTCGAGATTCCGGTCGCTCAAGAATCCTCCGACGGATACGCCCAGGCGATGAGCGTCGACCAGGAACTCGCGGCCAGGGAGGTCTACAGCAGGGAGGCCGCTGCCTCCGACATCGTCATCACGACCGCGCTGATCCCCGGGAAGCCCGCTCCGCTCCTCATTACCGCGGAGGCCGTCGCCGCCATGAAGCCGGGATCGGTCATCGTCGATCTGGGCGCCGTCAACGGGGGCAACTGCGAGCTGACCGTTCCGGGGCGGGTGACCGTCACCGACAACGGAGTGACGATCATCGGGTACACGGACCTGGCGGGGCGCCTGCCCGGGCAGGCATCTCAGCTTTACGGCCAGAACGTCGTCAACTTCTTCAAGCTCGCGACGCCGGGCAAGGACGGCGTCCTCACGCTCGACATGGACGACGACGTCATGCGCGCCATGACCGTCACCCTCCACGGGATCGTCATGTGGCCGCCTCCGCCCGTCAGGGTGTCCAAGGCAAGGGCCGAGAAGGCGGCGCCGCCTCCGCCCGCGCCGACGCCCATACGGGCGCAGGAGACTCCGCCGTGGGTCAAGCCCGCCCTCGCCGTGGCGGCGGCTCTCGTTGCCCTCCTTGTGTACTTTGCCCCGCGGAGCATGTCCAACCACTTCATCGTCTTCACCTTGGCGTGCGTCGTGGGCTTCTACGTCATCACCAATGTGACGCATTCGCTGCACACCCCGCTTATGTCGGTGACCAATGCGATATCGGGGATCATCGTCGTCGGCGCGCTCATCCAAACCGTCAACCACGACGCATGGATACAAGTGCTGGCGTTCATCGCCATAGTCGTCGCGTCGATCAATATCTTCGGCGGGTTCGCTGTGACCCACCGCATGCTCAAGATGTTCCAGAGGAGCTGAGAATGAACGCTGCGATTTTCGCGACTGACAACGCCGGAATTCTCGGGATCGGCGGCGACGGCGCGGCCGTCAGATTCACCGACGTCGCCTACCTCGTCGCCGCCCTGCTCTTCATCCTCGCCCTTGCGGGGCTCTCGAAGCAGACGACGGCGAGCCGCGGCAACACTTTCGGCATCGTCGGCATGGGGCTGGCGCTCTGCGCGGTCTTCATCCTCACGGTGGCCTCCAACCACTCCAATGTGCTGCAGATGTCGCTGTTCACGCTCCTCGCAATGGCCATAGGCGCCGGCATCGGCATATGGAGGGCTCAACGCGTCGAGATGACGGGCATGCCTCAGCTCATCGCCCTTCTGCACTCCTTCGTGGGCATGGCCGCCGTCATCGTCGGCTACAACGCGCTCCTCGAAAGCGCCGACAACCGCCTCCCCGAGCTGAGCAGCGGCACGGCGCTGCGCGACATACCGGACATGTCCTTCCGCCTGGGCGAGATCGGCCTGGCGGTCTTCGTGGGCGCGGTCACCCTCACAGGCTCCATCGTCGCCTTCCTCAAGCTCTCGGGCAGGATATCGGGCGCCCCCCTCGCGCTTCCCGGGCGGAACTGGATGAATCTTGGCGCGCTCATCGCCTCGATTCTTCTCATCGTGTGGTTCGTCAGGGCCGGAGACCTCACGTCGGCGTTGATTCCTCTCATCCTCCTGCTCATCGTCTCGCTCGCCCTTGGCGCGCACCTCGTCTTGGCGATCGGCGGAGGCGACATGCCCGTCGTCGTCTCGATGCTCAACTCGTATTCGGGCTGGGCCGCGTCGATGGCCGGATTCACGCTCGGAAACAACCTGCTCATCATCACGGGAGCGCTCGTCGGATCCTCCGGCGCCTACCTCTCCTACATCATGTGCAAGGCCATGAACCGCTCCTTCGCCTCCGTCATCCTCGGCGGCTTCGGCTCGGCCGGTGCGCTGTCGGGCCAAGACGGGGACTATGGCGATTACCGGGAGACGACGGCGGACGAGGTGGCTCGCATGCTCAAGGGCGCGACCTCCGTCATCATCGCCCCCGGCTACGGGATGGCGGTCGCCCAGGCCCAGTACCCGGTGGCCGAGCTGACCCGGCGGCTGCGCGAGGGCGGCGTCGAGGTCCGCTTCGGCATCCACCCCGTGGCCGGCCGCCTGCCCGGCCACATGAACGTCCTTCTCGCCGAAGCGAAGGTCCCATACGACGTCGTCTTCGAGATGGACGAGATCAACTCGGACTTCTCCTCGACCGACGTCGTCCTCGTGATAGGGGCCAACGACACGGTCAACCCCTCGGCGCAGGAACCGGGCTCGCCCATCGCGGGAATGCCGGTGCTCCACGTGTGGGAGGCGAAGGACGTCGTCGTCTTCAAACGGTCGATGTCCAACTCCGGGTACGCGGGCGTCCAGAACCCGCTTTTCTTCAACGAGAACACGCACATGCTGCTCGGAGACGCGCGTGAGTCCCTGGAGAAGATCGTCACGGAACTCTGATCGGCGCGGGCTCGTAAAATGACCCTGACCAGAGCAGGGCCCCCACGGAGCAGTGCCCTGAGCGTTTGAAACTCCGAGCGGAAAGGAATCCCCAGCGGAAACAGGCCATGCCCAAACTCATCTGCATCGACGTAGACGGCACCCTCGTCACGGAAACCCAAGAGACGCCCGCTTCGGCGCGCGAAGCCGTTCGGGCCTCCATCGCGGCGGGCAACAAACTCCTCCTCTCCACGGGGCGCTCGCTGCCCGAAATCTACCCGTTTCTGTGGGATCTCGGCTTCCACGGCATCATCGCCGGGTCGGGGGCGTACGTGAAGATAGGGGAGGAGGTCGTCATGGACCGGCGCATGTCGGCCGATGAAATTTCCTACGTTACGGACATCTATCGCAGGCACGGCGTCAACTGGATGTGGCAGGGGCCAGACGAGTTCTGCATGAGCGAGGGCTTCTTCGGGTCCTTCGCGGGGGCCCCGAACGCGGAAGGCAGCCCCTGGCACCCCTACTACTTGCAGATCCTCCCGGTCCTGAGCACGAAAGTTCCCACGAGCACGTCCAAGGGGCTCTTCGTCTTGCCTTACGACTCGTCGGTGAGCTATGAGGAGTTCGTTGAGATCATCGGCCCGAAGTACCACATCATCCCCGATTCCGTAGGCGCCGCCGAGGGAACGACGGGAGAGCTCCTTCTGGCCGGGCTGACGAAGGACGTCGGCATGCGGGCGGCGGCGAAGCACCTTGGTTTCGATGTGGCGGACACGGTCGCGATCGGCGACTCCCCGAACGACATCGAAATCCTCAAGGCCGCGGGGACTTCGGTGGCCATGGGCAACGCGACCGACGCGGTGAAATCGCATGCGGACCTTGTGACGTCCGCGATCGACGACGACGGAGTGTACCGGGCGTTCGAAACCCTCGGCCTCATGTGACGCTCGCCCGCACGGTCGGCGGCGCGGCCCGCCGCCCGTTTATCGACGTCGCGCCGTTTCCAATGCGGTGCGTCCGTCGCTGACGATTGAGGCCGCGTGGCCGGCGCCGCGAGCCGCCCCGGCTTTCGTCACGCTCGCGAGTGCGCCGAAGGGAGGGTGACGGAAACAGAGGTCCCCACGCCCAGGCGAGAGCTCATCTGAGCGGTTCCGCCGTGGCGGGCCACAATCGTCGCCACCAGGGCGAGGCCGAGGCCGTTGCCCGGATGCCCGCCGGAATTGCTCGCCCTGCTGAGCTCGTCCCAGACCGCGCCCACGTCCTCGGCGGGAATGCCAATGCCCGTGTCGGCGACCTCCACGGTGACGGTTCCTTGGCCCTCCGACCCTCGGACCTCGATGAGGGACTCGGCCCCGGAATACTTCGCCGCATTCGACACGAGGTTGTACACCGCCGAATAGAGCAGGTCGCCGTCGCCCGCCACGTGCGAAAGCGGCCAGGGCGCCTCCGGGAAGCTCAGGGAAAACGATCTGCTTTCTCCGCGCGCGGCGAGCTCTTGGACGACGGCGTCGACGGCGTCGCGCGCGGTCTCCTCCAAGTCCACTTCCTCAATGTCGATGGGGGAGGTCTCAAGCTCGGAAAGCTTGCGCAAATCGGTCAGCAGGCGGCTCATGCGCAAGGACTGCGCGGTGACGATAGACCAGCTCGGATCGTCGGCGTCATGGCTCGCCGCGGCGGCGCGCAGGGCCGTCAGCGGATTCTTCAACTCGTGGTCGAGGCGGCGCAGAAAATGGCGGTGAGATTGGCGCAGCTCCTCCTGGCCGGCTTTCAAGCCGTTGGCATACTCACGTCTTCTGCCGTTTCGCCAGGCGAGGGCGATCCACGCGCACAGGCTGAGGAACACTCCGGCGGAGGCGAGCAGCGTCGGAAGCGGGAACTTCACGAGGAGGTACCGGGACTCGCCGGAGAAGAGCCAGGCTGCCGCTGCGGCGAGGCAGACGACCGCAGGCAGAAGCACGAAGAGAAGCCTGCGCAGACGAACGCGTTTCATGCCCGCACCGCCCCGATGAAGCGATATCCCACCGACGGCACCGTTTCGATGTAGGTCGGCTGGGTCGGATCGTCGCCGAGAACCCGCCTGATCTCGCGGATGCGGTGGTCGACTGCGCGCGTTGAAGACGCGAAGTCGATTCCCCACAGCGCGGCCAGGAGCCGCTCGCGGGTGTGGAGCTCGCCCGGATGGGTCATGAGGTAGTCGAGAAGCATCGACGCCTTCGGGGTGAGCGTGACCTCGCGCGCCTTGAGGAAGACTCGCAATGCGACTCGGTCGAGCACGAGGTCGCCGCACACCAGCCGGTCAGCCGCCGAATAGGGCTTGGGGGCCGCCGCCGTCCGGCGCAGAACGGCGCGGATGCGAGAGACCAGCTCCTGCGGGTCGAAAGGCTTGGAAAGATAGTCGTCCGCGCCCTCGTCCAGGGCCGCGGAACGTTCGTAGGACTGGTCGATCTGGGTCAGAAGAATGATGGGAGTCCATCCGCCGCGGGCGCGTATCTCGCGCACGAGCTGGCGCCCGTCGAGCTGAGGCATCATGACGTCCGTGACGACGATGTCGGGTTTGATCTTTTCGTGGACGTCGAGGCCTTCGGCGCCGTCGTGGGCGACGACGACGGAAAAGCCGGAGCGTTCAAGATAGGGGGCGAGCGCGTCCGTGATGGCCGACTCGTCGTCGACCAGCAGGACCGTTTGTCGATTGATCGGCCTGTCGGCCATTTGCGGCATCCTCTCCAAACACGGCTGCGGTTGCGGAGGAGACGCCGCAACCGTGCCGATTGCCTTCGGCCGGGCATAGCCGGCCCCGTTTCAGCCGGCCTTCTCGACCTCGTTGTCGGATCCGTTGTCGTTGACCGCAGGCTTCGAACCGTTCGCCCACTCGACCTTGTTGTCCGATCCGTTGAAGTCGACGGAGGAGACCTGCTCGACGAACACCTTGACGCTTGAACCCTGGATCGAGATCTTTTTCGCGGTCTTGGCGACGACCTTCACATCCGATCCGGTGACGGTGATCTGATCGACGTTCTCCTTGACGTGGACGGTTCCGCCGGAGTTGGAGATGACCGCGTTCCCGCCGACGACTGTGGCCACGGCGGCGTTCTTGTCGGCCGCCGCCTCCTTCCAATCGTCGTCGTCGACCGCGGCTCCGCCTTCCGCGGAGGCGCCGCCGGTCGAAGTCGCGTTCGCGGACGAACCGCCCTTCGAATCCTTCGAGCTGCTCGACCCGTTGTTGGAGCCGATGTTCTGCTCGGAGTCCTTTCCGTCGGCCTTGTTGGAGGCCCCGCCGGTGGCGGTGACGTTCTGGTCGTTGTTGCCGTTGACAGTCACGCCCGGGCTCTTGCTCGCGGCGTCGTCCTTGACTTCAGCCTGGCAGGCCGCCGTGGCGAAGGCGAGACATGCTGCGAGCGCGAGTCCAGTGGTCTTCCATGTTTTCATCGAAGTTTCCTTTCGTTTGGGATAGTCTCCCATAGTGCCGCTGCCGTCGATGCCGACGTCGCCGACCCGAAGGCAGCTTGCGAATTATATTGAGTTGCGATTGGCGGCCGCTACTTGCGATTCGTTGCAAATGCGTGCGTAGCGTATCGGGCTGAAGCGGCTGCACTGTTAGTAGGGCGTTACTGTCATGGTCGTTACGAAGCGTGCGTGAGCTCCGCAGGGACTATTGTAACCTAGTGGTAATGCGCGTTAGCGGTCTGTGGCTAACGTGCGGGTGCCGGACGTGCCCGGTGGATTTCGTTCTCCGCGCCGTTGTCGGTGACAGAGGGCATGGGGCCGTCGGTCCAGCGTACGTCGTTGTCGGAGCCGTCAAAGTGGACGGACGAGACGCTTCGGACGAAGACGTCCACGTCGGAACCCAAGATCCTCACCTTGGCGGCCGAGTCTGCGACGACGTCGACGTCGGATCCGTAGACGGCGATTTCCTCGACGTCGCCCTCGACTCTCACGATTCCTCCGCTGGAGGAAATGTGAGCGACGCCGTTGTGGGCTTTGACGACTGTGACGGGGTCGTCCTCGCCGATGAGCGTTCCGTCGGGCGTGACGATCTCGTCGTCATCGTCGTCGAAGTAGTAATTGCCCGAAGCTGATCTTTCTGAGGAACCGGAACCGGCTTTGCCGCCCTCGCGTTTGTCGGACTTGTCCTTCTTGTCGGACTTGTCTTTTTTGTCGGACTTGTTTTTCTTATCGGACTTGTTTTTCTTGTCCGATTTGTCCTTCTTGTCGGACTTTCGGTCAGACCTCTCGTCATCGGATACGTCGCGTCTGTTCGATTCGCGCGCCTCTGACTTGTACGCCGTCTCCGACGCCGCGTCGTCTGAGCCGTAGGAGACGCCTCCGTTGCCGGCGCCGCCGCGGCCGTCCGCTTCGGTGAGGGCGACCGTCGCCGTCGGCCGACGGTCGGCGACGCCGTCGTTCTTGGATTCGCATGCCGTCGTCACGAAAGCGAGGCAGGCTGCGAGTGCGAGTCCGCGGATCTTCCACGTCTTCATTGCTTGTCCTTTCCTTGGGAGCCGTGACTCCGATCGATGTTCGCGAGGGGTGGGGCCCTGCTGTGTTTCAAGGCTATCGGGGGGATATGGCAGGGAGGTCGCCTCGGTGTCGCAATTTCGAAACACAGAAGAAAATGGCGAAATATCAAGGAAAACACGAGTTCGGCAAAAGACCTCGAAACTTCCAGAGTGCCTTGACGACGGATTGAGCCAGGAGTAGAGTGTCATGTATACATGTTTTACATGTAATAGATTCATCGGTTGAGTGAAAGCGACGCCGCAAGGCGCGACGAGCTCGAACGGACCGTGAATCGAAGCTCCAGCCGAAGACGCGAGTCGAAAGCGCCGCGCAAGAGTCACTGCAACGTAAAGTCGCAAGCCTCCCCGGCGGCGGGCGATCCGCACGGCGGGGAGATCCACATAAGTGAAGACACAAAAGAAAGAACTGCTATGAGTCCTGTCAACACGAGCTCTTACGGGCCCGGGGGCCGCGGCTTTCACGGGGTGGTGACGGTCGGCCAGCGCGGTCAAGTCGCCATTCCTGCCAAAGCGCGCAGGGACCTGAGAATTGAGGCGGGAGCGCAGCTGGTCGTTCTGACCGACCCGAACGAAGGCATCGCGCTCATCCCGCTCGAACTCCTTTTGAGCAAGCAAGACAACCCCGTGACGGAACTGGTTCAATCGATGCTCCCGGGGGTGACGCAACCCGCCGGCGAAAACGCGGACGACAACGCCGGCAAGCATGCAGGCGACGGCGCCGGGAAGGTCGCCGACGACGGCGGCGATTCACGATGAGTGCGCGCACTTCAACCGATGTACGTGGCCCAACGGGCGCGCCGGCGGTGGCGGTCGAATCTCTGACGAAGCGCTTCGACGACCTCGTCGCCGTCGACGACGTCTCCTTCGACGTCGCCGATCGTGAAATCTTCGGAATCATCGGTCCCAACGGAGCCGGAAAAACGACCCTCATGGAATGCCTGGAGGGGCTTCAGCGCCGGACCTCGGGCGCCGCACGGGTCCTCGGCGCAGATCCGGACGTCGCCGACCGCTCGTGGCGGGCGAGAGTGGGAGTCCAACTCCAATCCTCGGCTTTGCCGACGAAAATAAAAGTCGGCGAGGTCATTGACCTGTTCGGATCCTTCTATGAAAACCCCAGGGAAGCCGACGAGCTCATCGCCGAGCTCGGACTGTCCGGCAAGAAAGGCTCCTATGTAGAGAAGCTCTCGGGAGGCCAGCGCCAACGGGTGTCGATCGCGCTCGCGCTTGTGAGCCGGCCGGAGATCGTCTTTCTCGACGAACTGACAACGGCGTTGGATCCGCAGGCGCGGCTGGCGATGTGGGACGTGGTCCGCTCGATCCGGGACGCCGGGTGCACGGTGGTCATGACCACCCATTACATGGAGGAAGCGGAGGCCTTGTGCGACAGGGTCGCGATCGTCGATCGCGGACGGATCATCGCGCTAGACACCGTCGCAGGCCTCGTCGCCGGGCTCGGCGGCGCGAGCCTCGTGACCCTGAAGACCGACCGGCCGGTCAGACCCGAAACGCTCGCGAACATCGCCGGAATCTCGAATGCATCGATCGACGGCCTGACCGTGAGGCTTCATTCCGCCGGCGGATTCCCCGGCGAGGCCGTTCGCGCCATAGAGGGCGCGGGGGCGGCGGTCGAAGAGATTGAAACGTCGAAAGCCTCTCTTGAAGACGTCTTTCTCGCCCTGACGGGCCGCGCGATGAGGGAGGGGAACTGACATGCGCGTCTTCACAAAAGTTCTCAAGACCACGGCCCTGCGCACGCTGCGCGAGCCGGCGAACGTCGTGTTCATGATCGCCTTCGCTCCGGCGTTCATGCTGATCATGGGACTCATATTCGGGAACGACCCGAAAAAGGAGTTCGGCGGCCAGGGCTTCCTTGACGCGAACGTCACGGCTTTCCCCTGCATCGTCATCGCCATCGCGGCGATCATCATCCTTCCCGTCGATCTCGTGACGCAGCGAGAGACAGGAGTTCTCAGGAGGTTCCGCGCGACGCCGCTTCGCCCGGCAGTCTACATGTCGGCCGATTTGACTGTTCGCGTCGTCCTGAGCTTGCTGTCGATAGCCTGCCTTTACGCGGTGGCGATCGTGGGATTCGGCGTCGGCGCCGACTCTCTGGAAGTGGCGAACGTCCTTCTGGCCACGGCGCTCGGGCTGTGCTCGTTCATGGCGCTGGGATACCTGTTGGCGGGGCTTTTGCCCTCCCAAGGCGCGGCGCAGGGGATAGGGAACATCCTCGTTTACCCCCTCATTTTCCTTTCGGGCGCGGCGGTTCCCCTTTCTCAGCTTCCCGAGGGAGTCGCCGCTGTTGCGAGATTCTCCCCGCTCACGCAGCTGACCTTTCTGACGAAGGGCCTGTGGGAAGGCGACGGCTGGATCCAACACTGGGGTTCCGCAGCCTCGCTGATCGGAATGGGCGTGCTGTGCGGGGCTCTGGCAGCGCGATGCTTCCGTTGGGAAAAATGACGGAAACAAATGACAGGGGCAGCGAAAACCGCTGCCCCTCGTCGATTGCTCTGATGCCGGCTACTTAGTCAGCTTGCTACTTGGCCAGCCTGGCGACCTGCACCGCGAGCTTTGACTTGCGGTTGGCCGCCTGGTTCTTGTGAATGACGCCCTTGGAAACCGCCTTGTCGAGCTTCCGGGTGGCCACCCGCAACGCCGCCTGGGCGGTCTCGACGTCGCCGGCGGCGACGGCCTTGCGCGTCTTGCGCACGTAGGTCTTCAGCTCCGACTTGACGGCCTTGTTGCGGAGGCGGCGCTTCTCATTCGTGAGAATGCGCTTCTTCTGCGACTTGATGTTTGCCACGTGTTCTACTTTCAACTCAATCGCCGTCGGCGATAGATCGTCATGGTCGGCGAGGAATCCGCCTTCGACGAGACTCGAGAAGCATTCCCCGGAGAGCGCCGTCGGCGGGACCCATCACCCGACCGGTGTAAAGTCCATCGGGTAGTTTATCAGAAGCTATCGATGAAAGCGGCGTATGGCAGCTACAACTTGTGTGAACCGCGCTTCATCGAGGCTTCCGCCCTCGCGCCGCATCTGCTCCGGGGCAACGCACAGAAGCCTGTCGATTCGCGCCTCGGACGGACGTCCCTTGGAATCCCATCCGCCCGAGCCGACGTCGATCCAAAAACGCCCGTTTCGCGCCTCTTGCTCGGCGTCGCGGTCGTGGTCCTTCGAGGTCAGCTGGGCGAATACGATGCATCGCTCAATCTCGGCCAGCACCAAAACCGGGCGATCCTTGCCCTGGCTTCGGTCTTCTTCGTAGGGAACCCACGTCCACACCACTTCGCCCGGATCGGGGAAGTCGTCCTCCCGGGGAGAATAGTCGAATTCGGGCAGACCGAGGTCCGGAACGGAGTAGACCTTTGGGGCCTCGCCGATCCTTGGGAGCTCGGAAAGCGAGTGCACGACCAGGGTCTCGCCCGAGTGACGTGCGGCCTCGGCGCGTCGCCCCCGCCCGGCATGGCGGGGGTCCGTTGAGGCGCGGCCAGCCGTGGAATCCCTCCCGCGCTTTTGGCCCTGCCCGTTCGCTTCCGCCCGTGCGTCGCGAGCCGCCGATTCGCCGACGCCGTCTTCCCGGCGTTTGTCGGCACGCCTGCCTTGTCCGCCGTGCTCGTTTCGCGGCTCGGACGATTTGCGCGACGTCGATTTCGAGGTCAGCGATTCGAAGAGGCCCGCCGCCAGTTCCTTGAGGAAACGCGGAATCGCCATCAGACGTTCGAGGCTCCGTCGGGATGGATTTCGTCCGCTTCGACTGCCGGAGCCGCCTCATCCTTGGCGAAAAGAAGATTTGTGAGCATGACGTGCACCTGCTCGGCGTTGGGGACGTCGCGAAGATAGAGGGGTTCGTCTGCCGACGTCTGCAACTCCAAGGTTCCCGCTTTAAAGAAGCGGTCGATGAGATCGCGTTCGTAGGCGACGTTGGAAATGCGGCTGAGGGGGATGTCATGTCCCGTTTTCGTGAAGATTCCCCTGCGGGTGATGATTCTGCGATTGGTCACCGTGTACGTATCGGTGATCCATTTCAACCACGGCCAGCCGACGAAAACCACGAGGCCGACAAGAAGTAGGACGAGCAGCGTCCATGTTCCGGCGGGCTTCCAGCTGTCGGGCATGTAGACAAACCCCGCGACGGCGAGGACGATCATGACGATTCCAGCCGCGATATTCGGGATCAGCCGCTTCACATGCTCGTGCATGTGAAGGATGATCCTCTCGTTTTGGCTAAGGAGTTTCTGTGAAAGTGCCATGAGCCTATCGTGCCACACGATTGGCCGCCGGGGAGGGCTGCGCCCGGGGACTCCGGGTCGCGGCCTAGAAGACGAGGGTCAAAAACGCCACGAATGTGAAGAAGACTCCCAAGGGAATCGACAGGAGGGTGAAGATTCCGGACAGGAGGGTGACCCGCAGGTCGTCTTTGAGATAGGGCGCATTGACGAGCCCTCCCGCGGCGGCGATCGCCGAGCGCTGGGCTGCCTCGATGCGCGGCATCCACGTTTCGCGCAGCTGGGCGGCCTCGGCCGCGGCGTCGTGCAGGCGGTCGCGCTCGATCGTCTCTTCGGAGTCCGCGAAGGCGTCCTTGGGAGGCGGCGCCGATTCCCGCCGTCCGCTCTGATCGATGACGACGATCTCCTGGGAAGGGGAGTCGCCTTCGTCGACGCCGCCCGGGCCGTTTTGGCCCTTGCCGACGTCGCCTTCGGCGGTCCTTCTTTCGGCCCCCTCGGGCCGGGAATCCGAAGCGGACGCGACAACCTGGCCCGAACTTTCCTGCCAGCGGTCGACGGCGTCCTTGAGCCTCTTGCGGCGCCAGGCGAAGACAAGTGCCGAGACCAGGCCAAACGCGGAGACTGCGCCGAGCAAGGCCCTGAGGAACGTGCCGGCGTCGCCGCCGAGGGCGAAGACGAGCGCGACGAGGAGCCCGTTGACGACGAGGGCGTTGCCGACCAGGGTGCGGCCGGGCCCGCGGGTGATCCGCTCGATGAACGGCAAGAGGTCTTTCAACGAACCGGGTGTGAGGAACATAAAACCATTGTCCGGCCATTCGATTGGAATCTCCTGCAGACGGGCCGGCGGTTCCGCGCAGGGACGAATTCCGAAGGCGGGCCGTTTCCAAAGGCGGGCCGTCCGTTCTCGGGGCAGCCGGCCGCTTCCCGGCAGAACTCGCGAGTTGGGACAAATCCCGCGCGCCTCGGCAAAACTCACACCTCGCTCCCACGTTGCGAGGCCTGGCGAGGGCCGACGGGCACTACACTGGTGGAGACTGTTCGACAAAGGAGCACTGTGCCCGCATCCCTTCCCAGCGAGATCGCCCCCGCTTCGACGGCGCCGACGCGCATCCGCAATTTCTGCATCATCGCCCACATCGACCACGGCAAGTCGACGCTGGCCGACAGGATGCTCCAGCTGACGGGGATCGTCGACGAGCGCGTCATGCGAGACCAGTACCTCGACCGCATGGACATCGAGCGCGAGCGGGGGATCACGATCAAATCCCAGGCGGTCCGCCTGCCGTGGATCGTCGACGGCCAAGCCTATGCCCTGAACATGATCGACACTCCCGGGCACGTCGACTTCTCCTACGAGGTCAACCGCTCGCTCGCCGCGTGCGAGGGGGCGATCCTCCTCGTCGACGCGACCCAGGGAATCGAGGCGCAGACCCTCGCCAATCTGTATATGGCGCTCGACAACGACCTCGCGATCATCCCCGTGCTCAACAAGATCGATCTCCCATCGGCCCAGCCCGAGAAGTACGCGGAGGAGCTCGCCTCGCTCATCGGCGTCGACCCCGGCGAATGTCTTGCCGTGTCTGGGAAGACCGGCTTGGGCGTGGCCGATCTGCTCAACAGGATCGTCGCCGAGGTTCCCGCCCCCGAGGGCGAGGCTGGCGGCCCGACCCGCGCCATGATCTTCGATTCCGTCTACGACACCTATCGCGGCGTCGTCACGTACATCCGCGTCAAGGACGGCAGGCTCGCTCCGCGCGAGCGCATCCAGATGATGTCGACGGGCGCGACGCACGAGCTCCTCGAGATCGGCGTCATTTCGCCCGAGCCCACGCCGACCGAGGGCCTGGCCGCGGGCGAGGTCGGCTACCTCATCACGGGCGTCAAAGACGTGCGCCAATCCCGGGTGGGCGACACCGTGACCGCCGCCAAATCCCCGGCGGAGAGGCCGCTCGACGGCTACCAGGATCCCAAGCCCATGGTGTTCTCCGGCGTCTATCCGATCGACGGATCGGACTACCCGGACCTGCGAGACGCTCTGGACAAGCTCAAACTGAACGACGCCGCCCTGTCATACGAGCCCGAGAACTCGGTGGCCCTCGGCTTCGGCTTCCGATGCGGGTTCCTGGGACTGCTGCATTTGGAGATCGTGCGGGAACGCGTGGAACGCGAATTCGGTATCGACATCATCGCCACCGCGCCGTCGGTTGTTTACCGGGTGGTGACCGAGGGCGGCGAGGAGGTGGTCGTGACGAACCCTTCGGAGTTCCCCGAGGGGAAGATCAAACAGATCTTCGAGCCGACGGTGCGGGCCACGGTGCTCACGCCCTCGGACTACACGGGGACGATCATGGAGCTCTGCCAGCAGCGCCGCGGCACGATGCTGGGCATGGACTACCTGTCCTCCGAGCGGGTCGAGCTCCACTACATCCTTCCCCTCGCCGAGATCGTCACCGATTTCTTCGACCAGCTCAAGAGCAGGACGAAGGGATACGCCTCCCTCGACTACGACATGGCCGAGGATCAGGAGGCCGATCTCGTCAAGGTCGATGTGCTGCTCAACCACGAGGTCGTCGACGCCTTCTCGGCGATCGTCCACAAGGACAAGGCGTATTCCTACGGACTTGAGATGACGAAGAAGCTCAAGGAGCTCATTCCCCGCCAGCAGTTCGAGATTCCAGTTCAGGCCGCCGTCGGCAGCCGTGTCATCGCGCGGGAGACGATCAGGGCGATGCGCAAGGACGTCTTGGCAAAGTGCTACGGCGGCGACATCACCCGCAAGCGCAAACTTTTGGAAAAGCAGAAAGAGGGAAAGAAGCGGATGAAGTCGATTGGCCGCGTCGACGTGCCGCAGGAGGCCTTCGTGGCCGCGCTCACCTCGGACGCTCCGAAGAAATGAGCGCGGCCTGTGCCGTCCGGCAGGGCCGTTTCCCCGGGGAAGGCGGAATGGGCCGAGCTCGGCGGACCGGAGAATGTCAGCTCGGACGAGAAGACGCTTGTCGGACTAGACGAGAACTGGAAGGTTGGAGAAGATGCCACACGTTGAGACCATCGAGATAACCCGGGCCGCGAGCGAGCCTGCGATTGCCGAGGGCACGCGCATGGACGTGGAGGCCGTATGCGCGATGGCGGACGTCCACGCCGACGACGGCGCCGTCGGCGTGACAGCGATCGACAAGCGGCCCACGTCCTTTCCCGTCACGGTACACGCGCTCGGAATCCGCGGGGACATCCAAGCCGACAGGAAGCATCACGGGGGAGCCGACAAGGCGCTGTACGCCTTTGCGCAGGCAGAAGCCGAATACTGGTCGGCGGTTTTGAAGCGTGAGATTCCGTTCGGATTTTTCGGTGAGAATCTGAGGGTGAACGGATCCGTCGACGCTTTCGAATTCGGCGCGCGCATAAGGCTGGGCGAGGTCGAAATGGAGGCGACGGGCCCCCGCACACCCTGCATGACGTTCGCCAGGTGGATGGGGCGCCCGCATTTCGTCAAGGAGTTTTCCCAGCGTGGGAGGCACGGAGTGTACTTTCGCGTTCTGAAGGCGGGAAAAATCGAAGCGATGGACAGGATCGAAGTGATCTCGACCCCCGGACACGGGGTGACCATCGCCGATTGGGTGGCTGAGCCGACAGTCGAGCGGGCGGAAGCGCTGCTCGAGAGTCAGCGTGCGGGGCGGCTGTCGATTGCAGGTTACGCGGCCAAATATGTGAACGCCGTGGCGGGCCGAAGGAATGCATGACGTGGCCGGCGAGGATTTGAAAGGCTCGGCGGCGAACCCCGAAGCGCGCCGCCCGGCGCGCATCAAGTCTTTCTCTCGGCGAGGAGGCCGAATGGTGCGCCAGTACCAGGCGGTGCTTGACGAGCATGGCCCCTTCTACGTCCTCGACCTGCCCGAGGGCGATTCGCCGACGACGATTGCGCCGAATGCGCGAGTGGATCTGCTGGCTGCCTTCGGCAACGACGCGCCGATCGTCGTCGAAATAGGGCCCGGATCGGGCGAACAACTCACTTCCTATGCGAAAGAGCATCCCGATCGAAACATTCTGGCCTTCGAGGCGTGGCACGTCGGCGTCGCCCGATGCGTCGCGAACGCGGTGCGCAAGGGCGTGACGAACGTGCGGATCGTCGAGGCCGACGCCGCGCAGGCCCTGCCCGTGATATTCGCCGACCCGGAGGCTCTCCGGGCCGGCGAGCTGTGGACGTTCTTTCCCGATCCCTGGCGCAAATCCCGCCATCGCAAGCGCCGCCTGATCGCGGGCCCGTTCATCGCCGATGCCGCGAAGATCCTGGAAGTCGGCGGCCTGTGGCGGCTCGCGACGGATTGGGACGACTACGCCTGGCAGATGCGCGACGAGCTCGAGGCCAGCGACTCCTTCGCCAACCTTCACGCGGGGGAGCGGCCCGATCCGAACGACCGCGAGCCCGCCCGCGGCGGCTTCGCCCCGAGGTGGGGCGAACGCATCATGACGCGCTTCGAACGGCGGGGAGTCGAGGCCGGCCGCACGATTCACGATCTGACTTTCCGCCGTGGCTGACCTTCCCGACGGAGAAGAGGCGCCGAAGGACGGCGCCCTGCCGACCCCGGACGTCTCCGGCGGGCTGAGCGCGTACGTCCACGTGCCGTTTTGCGCCGCCAGATGCGGGTACTGCGATTTCAACACGTACACCAACCTCGACTTCGGGCCGGGGGCTTCGACGTCGGACTTCCCCGAATCCCTGGCGCGGGAGATCGCCCTGAGCCGCGGCGTCCTTCGGGGCGGCGAGGCCGCGCCGCTGATCGACACCGTGTTCTTCGGCGGCGGGACGCCCACGATGCTCGACCCCGGACAGCTGGGCTCGGTGCTGGCCGCCCTCGACGCCGCTTTCGGCCTGCGCGAGGGGGCCGAGGCCACCACCGAGGCGAATCCCGAATCGGTGGATCGCGAGGTCCTCTTTCAGCTGGCCGACGCCGGGTTCACAAGGGTCTCCTTCGGCATGCAGTCGGCCGTCGAATCGGTGCTTACGACGCTCGACCGGAGGCATACGCCCGGGCAGGTCGGGCGCGCGGTCGGCTGGGCGCGCGAGGCAGGGCTCGATGTGTCCCTCGATCTCATCTACGGCGCCCCGGGCGAGACGATGGGGCAGTGGCGGCGGTCGATAGAGGCGGCGATCGCGCTTGAGCCGGATCACCTCAGCGCCTACGCGCTGACGGTTGAGCCGGGAACCAAGATGGGCGCGCAGGCCGCACGAGGCGTCATCCAGCTTCCCGACCCGGACGAGCTAGCGGATAAATACGAGGCCGCAGACGAAGCCTTCGAGGCGGCCGGATACCGCTGGTATGAGATATCGAATTGGGCCCGCGGCGGGCGCGAATGCCGCCACAATCGGGTGTACTGGGGCGGCGGAAACTGGTGGGGCTACGGCCCGGGCGCGCATTCGCACATCAACGGGACGCGCTTTTGGAACGTCAAGCATCCCCTGGCCTACGCTCGGCGGGTCGCTGCGGGGGAGAGCCCGGCGGCGGCGCGAGAGATCCTCACGGCGTCCGAGATCGCCGACGAGGCCGTCATGCTCGGCATCCGCATGCGCGAAGGCATCAAGATCCCTCGATTCATCAGCGCACAGACGACAGCGGGCCTCGTCGCCGACGGTCTCCTTGACGGCCGGGCCGCCATTACGGGCCGCATCGTCCTCACGCTGCGCGGCAGGCTTCTCGCCGACGCCGTCACGAGGCGACTGTGGGAGGACCTGGAGGGTTAGTCATCGGCCGCGCCAAGGAGATCGACGAGAAGGCACACCGAGCCTGCAGAAGGCCGCTTCCTAAACCGACACCCCGCGGGAGGCCAGCTCCTTTCGCTTGGCGAGGTACCGCCGGCGTCGACGGAAGACCTCTCCCACCTCGTCTTCGACCCCCTCGAGGAAAATCTCACGCCCCTCCGAGGAGCTCATCGTCGCCACGGCGAAGTTGACGGTGGCGACGAGGGCCAAGAGCAAGGCGATGTAGAGGCCGGAGTCAGTGAGGAGATACGTCTCGCCGTCGTAGACGAAGGCGTCGATCGTTTCAGGGCGGAGATCCCATGTCTTGTACATTTCGCTGCTTATCGTGAGAACTGAGACCGTGGCGAAGAGGGCGGCCGAAACCACGAAAATGAGGGCGAGCTGGAGCAGCTGCCGCACGATGAAGAGGATCGTGAGATTCGAACGCTGAAGCCGGGTGAGCCGTTCGTCTTCTTCCAGAAGGGCCTTCTGCAGCGAAGCGATGAACCGCGGAGCGCCGACGAGGACCGTCAAAATCGCGATCGCGCCGAGCAGCTGGAGGAGCAGCTCGATCCGGCGGTAGCTCGAAAACGTGACGAACTGCCAGAACTCCTGGGTGAAGAAGATGAGGAAGCAGAAGAGGAAAATCGCCGCCGTCTGCCGGAAGACGATGACCAGCTGGTCCCACAGGTCGGACAGAATCTTCAACAGGGCCCAGGCCAGCGTCTGGGCGAGGCCCCATCCGATGACGCCGACGACGAAGGCGCAGACGCAGACGTTGAAGGCGACGTGCCGAAGCGCCGGGTAGACTCCCACGGCGGAGTTGATGCGCATGAGCGAGGGCACGACGACGAACACCGCCGCGCTCCACCAGCCGACCCTCGCCGGAGCAGAGAAAAGCGAACGGCCCCCGCGGCGGTTGCCGCCGATCCATACCGCGAGCACGGCGGCCACCGAGGCGACCAGCACGACCGCCGCCAGCCCCGGCTTCCACGACGTCGCGAGAGAGCGTGTCACCTGGATCGCGAAAAGGATGCCGAGCCAGGGCCAGGCGCGCGTCAGAACGTCTTCGGTGGCGGAATAGTCTTCGATGAGAGTGGGAAGCCCGCGGCGGCGGAAGTATCGCTCGTCCGCGAGGAGCGAGGCCTCTGCTTGCCCCAAAGGCTCTGGATCCCGGGCTGAACGGGGGTCGTCTGGAGGCGTTGTCACGTCACCATTGTGCCAGGACCCTGCTTGCAAGGGCCGCCGGATTTGCGGGCGGCGATGGCCTGGCCTGCAAGGACCGCCGGTTTGCGCCGCCGAGTCACTCGGCCGAACCCTCGGTCACGAAGTCGATGAGCTCTTCTATGCGCCCGAGCAGGCTCGGCTCCAAGTCCTTGTACGTCGTCACCTTCTCCAGTATCCGCGCCCAGCCAAGGCCGACGTCTTCGGCGTCGGCGTGCGGCCATCCCAAACGCTTGAGCGTGCCGACCTTGATGTCCTCCCCGCGGGGAACCTCCGGCCACTCGCGCAGCCCCAGAACCGCCGGACGCACCGCCTGCCACACGTCAACGTACGGGTGGCCGAGGATGAGGACGCCGGGAACCGCGGAAAAGCGCTCGGCGATCCGCTGCTCCTTCGAGCCTCGCACGAGGTGGTCGACGAGCACCCCGGCCCTCCTCGTCGGCGACGGGGAGAATTCCGCCAGGCGCTCTTCGAGCCGGTCGACTCCCCGAAGCTCCTCGACGACGACGCCTTCGAGGGCGAGGTCCGCGCCCCAGATTTTGGCGACCAGCTCGGCGTCGTGCTTGCCCTCGACCCAGATGCGCGACTCGCGGGCCGTGCGCGCCCTGGCGCTGACGTGGAAGGAGCCCGAGGCGGTGCGGGCTCTGCCCGCCGGAGCCTTCGCCTGCGGCCGGACGAGCTCCACGGGGCGTCCGTCGATCCAGAATCCGCGGCCCAGCGGGAAAGACCGGCGCACGCCCTTGCGCCCTTCGAGCTCGACCTGCCATTGGCCTGCGACCTTGCCCACGCGCACGATTTCGCCGACGAAGCCCGTGTCGACGTCCTCGACGACGAGCCCGCGGCGCGCCTCGACCGGCCGCGACTCCGGGTTGTGCGCGAAGTCCCCGCGCCGGTGGGGATTGGAACTGAGAACGTCGTTGCCATAGCGGTCGAATGAAGAGCTCATCGCTCAAGGTTATGCCGGCAAACGCCCTCAGCGTAGAATTGGCACTCTCGCGAGTCGAGTGCTATATGCTGTCAAGTGGCCCGGTGAAGGCAGAAGCCGACGGAGAGGAGGCGAGCATGGGCAGCAGCGAACGCCGCGCGAAGGTCCTCGAGGCCATCGTGCGCGATTACGTGTCCACACGCGAGCCCGTCGGCTCGCGCAGCATCGTCGAACGCTACGACCTCGGCGTCTCGCCGGCGACGATACGCAACGACATGGCGGCATTGGAGGAGGCCGGCCTCATCCATCGGCCCCACACGTCGGCCGGACGTGTGCCGACCGACCAGGGATACCGCCAGTTCGTCGATTCGCTCGAGTCCATCAAGCCTTTGTCGCCCTCCGAACGCCGGGCGATGCGGAAGCTGCTCGATGGCGCCGTCGATCTCGACGACGTCGTCGAGCGCGCCGTGCGCGCGCTGGCCCAAGTCACCCGGCAGGTCGCCGTCGTCCAATACCCCTCGCTCCAACGGGTGTCGCTGCGCCACGTCGAGGTCGTCGCCGTCGGCGTCCGATACGTCATTCTCCTCATCGTGACGGATGCTGGCAGGGTGGAGCAGCGAAGCCTCAGGATGAAAGCCGAGGTCGACGCGGACGACCTCGCCGATCTAGGCAGGCGTTTCAACGCCCAGTTGGCGGGCCTGCGCCTGGCCGACATCGCTCCGTCCCTGGAGGCGCTCCTGGCCGACTCGCCGGAACGGCTGCGGCCCGTCGCCGAAGCCGTGGGCCGCGCCATCCTCGACGCCTTGCGCGCGGACGGCGAGGAGCGCATAGTCATGGCGGGCGCCGCCAACCTCTCGCGGCATTCCTTCGACTTCGCCAACTCGATCTCGCCGGTTCTGGATCTGCTTGAAGAGCAGGTCGTCCTTCTGCGCCTCCTCGCCGCCATGCAAGACGGCGTCTCGGTGTCGATCGGGGAGGAGAACCGATACGAGGAGCTGGCGGAAGCGTCCGTCGTCTCCTCGACTTACGACGTCGCCGACCAATCGGTGGCGCGCGTGGGGGTCGTGGGCCCGACGCGCATGGACTACCCCGGAACGATGTCCGCCGTGTACGCCATCTCCCGGTACCTGTCCGACATCCTCAGCAACCGCTAAAGAAGTAAGAAAAATTGGCTGATTACTATCAAATTCTCGGTGTTTCCCGCTCCGCCTCGCAGGAGGAGATCAAGAAGGCCTACCGCAAGCGTGCGCGCAGGCTTCACCCAGACGTCGCAGGCCCCGAAAAAGTCGACGAGTTCAAGGCGGTCAACGAGGCCTACGACGTCCTTTCCGACGCCGAGTCGAGGAGAATGTACGACCTCGGCGGCAAGGACGCCCTGCGCGGCGGCGGCTCGGCCGGGGGCTTCGGCGGCTTCGCCGACATTTTCGAGACCTTCTTCGGCGGAATGGCCGGCGCCGCCCGCGGCCCGGCCTCCAGGGGAAGGCGCGGCCAAGATTCCCTTGTGACCGTGACGCTGTCCCTGCGCGATGTCGTCTTTGGCGTCGAACGGGACATCACGCACACCCTCGCCGTCGAATGCGAAACCTGCCACGGGACGGCGGCCGCGCCCGGAACCGAGCCCGTCACCTGCTCGGAGTGCGACGGCGCCGGCACGGTGCAAAGGGTCGCGAACTCCATCCTCGGCCAAATGGTCACGCAAATGGCGTGTCCGACCTGCCACGGCTTCGGCACCGTCATCCTCACGCCGTGCGCGGACTGCTCTGGCCAGGGCCGCGTTCGCGGAACGAGCACCGTCCACGTCCAGATTCCGGCGGGCGTCGAGGACGGCATGCGGATTCGCGTCGCCGGGAAAGGCGAGGCGGGCGTCGAAGGCGGCGGGCCCGGGGACCTGTTCGTCGAGGTGCGTGTGAGCAGGGACAAGGTCTTCCACCGCGACGGCGACGACCTGGTGTGCGAGCTCGAGATCCCCATGACCGCGAGCGCGCTGGGCTGCTCGATTGAGATCGAGACATTCGACGGCCCAGTGACGGTGGACGTGCCCGAGGGGACCGACGCCGGCCACACGATCAAGCTTTCGGGACTGGGCGTCGGCCGGCTTCAGAGGGAGGGGCGCGGCGACCTCAGGGTGGTCCTCAATGTCAAGACCCCCACGAAGCTCGACGACGCCCAGCGCAGCCTCCTCGAAAAGCTCGCGCGCATGCGGGGAGAGGAGATGCCCGCGGCCCGCCTCGTCCAGCAGCAGGGCGGATTCTTCTCCAAGCTCCGGGACAAGCTTCGCTCATGACCCGTCCGGTCTACCTCGCGCCCGGCGTCGGCGTGCGCTCGGACTCGACTCCAGGCCGCGGGGGCCGGCTGCTGCCCAGACGCGGCGGCCCGACCTCCGACTCCGCCGATCCGGCAGACTCCCGTAGTCAGCCGCCCGGCGACGGACGCCCGCTGCCTTGCCGTCCCGGCGATCGGTTTGTCCTGGCGGGACCGGAAGGCCACCACGCTGCGACGGTCAAAAGGGCAAGCCCGGGGGAGGAGATCGACGTCGTCGACGGGCGCGGCGGCAGGGCCCGGTGCGCCGTCGTCGGCGTGTCGAAGGGGGAAGTCGAACTGGAGGTGCTCGGATTCGAGCGCGAGCCGGATCCGTCGCCCCGCATCACGCTCCTCCAAGCCTTGGCCAAGGGCTCGCGGGACGACCAGGCGGTGGAAACGGCCACCGAGTACGGGGTCTGGCGTATCGTCCCGTGGGCGAGCGCGCGGGCCGTGGCAAATTGGAAAGGCAAAGAGGAAAAGGCCCGGCGGCGCTGGGAATCGATCGTTTTGGCGGCTTCCAAGCAATCGCGGCGGTCGTGGGTTCCCGAGGTCCTGGACGTGTGCACGACGCCGCAGGCGCTTCGGCTAGCCTCGGCCGAAGGCGCCGATCTCCTCGTGTGCCACGAGGAAGCCGACATGCCCATCGCGAGGGCGGGGTTGCAGGGCTCGAAGAACCTGTGGATCGTCGTCGGCCCGGAGGGCGGCCTGACGCAAGAAGAGATCGAGTCCTTCGAGCGGATCGGAGGGCGTACGGTGCTTTTGAGCCCCAACGTCCTGCGCTCGTCCAGCGCCGGCCCGTTCGCCGTCGCGGCCCTGTCGGGCATGCGCGGCTCGGCCGGCTAGAATCGGAACCCGGCTAGAATCGGAGGCATGGCTACGTCGACGCGAACGATCTCCGTTCCCGCGCACATCTCGATGATCAATCTTCTGGGATATCGGGACGAAGTGCTGCGCGCGCTCGAAACCGGGCTCGCGCCCGTGACGCTTCACGTCCTCGACCACCAGATCACGTTGGCGGGCGAGGAATCGCGCTTGGATTTCGCCGAGGCGCTCATCGGCGAGCTGGTGGACGTGGTCCAGTCGGGCCAGCATCTGACCCTCGACGCGGTCCAACGGGCGATCGCCATCTCGCGCGACGGCGTCATGCGCCCCTCCGACATGCTCACCCACGACATCCTGTCGGCGCACGGCAAGACCATCCGCCCCAAAACCCTCGGCCAGAAGGCCTACGTGGACGCGATCGACGAGAACACCGTGACCTTCGGGATCGGGCCGGCCGGAACAGGAAAGACGTATCTTGCGATGGCCAAGGCCGTGGACGCCCTCAACAAGCGGCGGGTTTCGAAGATCATCCTCACGCGCCCGGCCGTCGAGGCCGGCGAGTCGCTGGGCTTCCTGCCGGGGTCGCTCACGGACAAGATCGACCCGTACCTGCGCCCCCTGTACGACGCGATGTACGGGATGCTCGAACCCGAGTCGATCCCCAAGCTCATGGCCGCCGGAACGGTGGAAGTGGCGCCGCTGGCCTACATGCGCGGCAGGACTCTCGACGACGCGTTCGTCATCCTCGACGAGGCCCAGAACACGACGCCCGAGCAGATGAAAATGTTCCTCACCCGCCTCGGCTTCGGCTCGACCATGGTTGTCACCGGCGACGTCACCCAGATCGACCTTCCCGGGAAAACAGAGTCGGGCCTTCGCCTCGTCAGGCGCATTCTTCGCGACATTCCGGGCATACGCTTTTGCGAGCTCAGCTCCGCCGACGTCGTCCGCCACAGGCTCGTCAGCGAGATCATCGACGCCTACGCCCGGTGGGACGAGGCCCGCGCGAGCGATCGCGAGGAGCTTGGCGCGGGACGCGGGGAGGGACCCGACGCGGATCGCCGCGAAAGGGGCGGCGACCTACACGAGGGGCGTTGGGGCTCTCGCGGCGGGGACGGCGAAGGGCTTCGCAACGACGGGCGCCTGCGCGGAAGGCGCCTCGAAAGGGGAAGTAGATGAGCATCGACGTCAACGACGAATCGGGTTTCGCTCCGGGAATCGACCTCAAGGAGGTTTCGGACCTGGCCAGGTTCGTCCTGGACCGCATGCGCGTGCACCCTGCCGCGGAACTCAACGTCCTCTTCGAAGACGAGGAATCCATGGCCAGGCTCCACGTCGAATGGATGGACCTCGACGGGCCCACCGACGTCCTCTCGTTTCCAATGGACGAGCTTCGGCCCGCGCCGATAGGGGAGGAGCCCCGCGAAGGCGTGCTGGGGGACATCGTCGTGTGCCCGCAGGTCGCCGCCAGGCAGGCCTACACGGCCGGGCATGCGGTTGCCGAGGAGGTCCTCCTCCTCGTAACCCACGGGATCCTCCACCTTCTGGGGTACGACCACGCCGAGGAAGACGAGCGACGCGAAATGTTCGACCTCCAGCGGCAACTGCTGCTCACCTTCCTGGCCGGCAGACGAGCCGACCCCGTCGCGCCCGAACCGACCGAAATATGAACGGCTCCAACGTGCCTCTCGCGGCGCTCGCCGCGCTCGCATTCGTGTGCTACGGCATCGGCGCCCTCTTTTCCGCCGGCCTGACAGCGCTGGGCCGGATCACCCGGGCCGAGGCTGCGGACGCGCCGAAGGCCTCGAAGAGAATGCTGTCGATCGTCTCCAGACGGCAGGCGGCCATTGCCGGGCTCATCTCGCTGCGCATCTTCTTCACCTCGCTCGCGGCCGTCCTCGCCGTGCTCGCGCTTGCCTCGGTGCTCGACGAGTGGTGGGAGGCCGTCGGCGGATACCTCGCCCTGACAGCCGCCGCCTCCCTGATGCTGAGAATCGTCTCTCCCGCGTCGATAGGCGCGAGGCGGCCCGTCGAAACGCTCGCGCTCATCTCCCTTCCGGCCGCCCTGGCAACCTCGGTCGCCTCCTCGGTGGTGCGCGAGGGGGAGGACGACGACGAAGAGTTCGAGCAGCTGCACGAGGACCAGCTGGCCGTCATGGTCGAAAGGGTCTCGGACTCGACGGTCCTCGACGAGTCCGACCGCGAGCTTCTCCAATCCGTGTTCGACTTCAATCACACCCTCGTGCGCGAGGTGATGGTCCCCCGCACGGACATGGTCTCCATCGGCATTGACGCGCCGCTGGACAAGGCGATGTCCCTGTTCACGCGCTCCGGTTTCTCGCGGGTTCCCGTAGTCGGCGAGTCCGCGGACGATCTGCACGGAGTCGTCTACCTCAAGGACGTCTTGCGCCGCTGGCTGCGCGGGAACACGGAGTCCCTCACCGTGGCCGACCTCATGCGTGAGCCCGTTTTCGTCCCCGAGACGAAAGTGGTCGATGACCTCATGCGCGAAATGCAGGCCAACCAGGTGCACATAGCGCTCGTCGTCGACGAGTACGGCGGAATAGCGGGCCTCGTGACGATCGAAGACCTTGTCGAGGAGCTTGTTGGCGAAATCTCCGACGAGCACGACCGAAGCGCCCCCGAGGTCGACGTCGTCGAAGAGGGCGTGTACAGGGTTCCCGCACGCCTGCCGATCGCCGACCTCGGCGAGCTTTTCGGCGTTAAACTCGACGACGACGACGTCGACACGGTGGGAGGCCTCTTCGCCAAGCTCATCGGCAGGGTTCCCATCGCGGGCAGCCGAGCGTCGATCGGCGGCATCAGCCTGACGGCCGACCGATTCCAGGGCCGCAGGAGAAGGCTGTGGACCGTCCTCGCCCGTCGAGAAGACGAAGGAGAATCAGATGAGTGACTGGCCCGAGGGCTTCAGAGCGGGGTTCGTGTGCGTCGTCGGACGGCCGAACACGGGAAAGTCGACGCTGACCAACGCGCTCGTCGGCCAAAAGGTCGCAATAACCTCGGACCGCCCCGAAACCACTCGGCGGGTTGTCAGGGCCGTCGTCAATCGCGAGAGCGGCCAGCTCATCCTCGTCGACACGCCAGGCCTGCACCGCCCCCGCACGCTGCTGGGCGAAAGGCTCAACGACATGGTCCGCGACTCCCTGAGCGACGTCGACGCCATCGTCATGTGCCTTCCGGCCGACGAGGAGACGGGCCCCGGCGACCGCTTCCTCCTGGGCCTCGTCTCGAAACTTGTCTCGAAAAAGGCCTCGATCGTCGCGGCGGTGACGAAATCCGACCTCGTCGATCGCGCTGCCCTGGCGAGGCGGCTCCAGGACGTCTCAGAGCTGGCCGATTTCGCCGAGGTCGTCCCCGTCAGCGCGGCAAAGGGGGACCAGGTCGAGCTTTTGGCCTCGCTGCTCATCGAGAGGATGCCCGAAAGCCCGCCCCTCTACCCTCGCGACGCCGTGACCGACGAAAGCGAGGAGACGCTCATAACCGAGCTCGTGCGCGAGGCGGCTCTGAGGGATTTGCGCGACGAGCTCCCGCATTCCCTGGCCGTGACGATCGACGAGATCGTCGGCGACCGCATCCACGTCAGCCTCCACGTCGAACGCGATTCCCAGAAGGGCATCGTCATCGGCCGAGGCGGGGCCCAGCTCAAACGCATCAGGGTGCGCGCCCGCAAGGCGATCGAGCGGCTCCTGGACAGGAAGGTCAGCCTAGACCTCCACGTGAAGGTGACGAAAGACTGGCAGCGCGACCCCAAGAAAATGGGGCGGTTGGGCTTTTAGATGGCCGTCCGGAGGAGAGCCGCGGACGAAGCCTCGACGTCGGACGCCGGGGCGCGCGAGGCGCGAGCGCTGCCAGCGCGCCATCCGAGGCTCCTCGCGTGGCTTCTCGTCGTCTTCCTTCTCGGGATGTGGGGAAACTGGGCCGGCCCGCGATGGAATCCCGAGCCGATGCGCTCCGTCGTCGTCCCGGAGACGTCGGACACCGCCGTCGTCGGCAAGGCCCCTTCGCCCCCTGTCGGCACGTATCGGATCGAAAAACGGCAGGTGCAGGTACGTTTGAGGGACGGAACGTCGATTCCCGCGCAGCTGACGACTCCCGTGGGCGTGCGCGGCCTCGTTCCGGGAATCGTCTTCGTCCATGGCACGGGGACGAAGGCGACGAACGACTTCGACGAATCGACGGATCTCATCTCCTCGGCCGGCATAACCACCCTCGTGCCGATGAAACGGACGGCGAACTATTCGACGACGCACCGCGACTACCTCGCGCTGGCCGACGACTACGAGGACGCGTTTTCCCACCTGCTCGGCGTCCCGGGCGTCGATCCCAAAAGGTCCGGGCTGTACACGGTTTCGGAAGGATGCTTCATCGGGCCCATCATCGCGGCGCGCAACGCCTCGGTCTCCTTCGTCGTCCTCGTGTCGGCTCCGGTTCTGCCCATACGCGTGCAAGGGGCGCTGGCGGCGGACGCCTACCTGCGGCGGCTCGGTGCGCCCAGCCAGATGAGAGAGGTCGTCTCCAAGCTCGTCGGCCAACAATTCGGCGAGGATTTCCGATACATCGACTTCGACGTGTCGCAGTACCAAAGGAAGATGACGATGCCCGTCCTCATGGTCTACGGGACGGACGACATGTCGATGCCCACGGTCCAAGGTCCGGTCATCATGCGTTCGGACCTCGAAAAGGCGGGCAACAATTCTCTGACGATCCGCTACTACAAGGGAGGGCACGGGCTGAAAGTCGACGGCGTCGCGCAGGCGGCCCCCATGAGGGACGTCTCCGACTGGGTCAACGGCCTTCCCTCGACGGCCTCGGCCGAGCCTAGGATCGCCGGTGAAAAACCCCTCCAGGCCTACAAGGGAAAGACGATGGCCGCGGCGCCCAAATTCGCCTCCGGAAAACAGCTGATGCTCACACTGGGGGTCGGAGCGCTTGCGCTGATCGTTTCGTCCCTGCTTTTGGCCGTCGGGCGCATGCGGGCGCACGGCAGGAGGCTCATCGACACGCGCGGAATGGGGCCCTGCGTCGTGGCCTCTTCGGCCGGAATCATCGTAGCCTGGTGCGTCCTTGTGCTGTACCTTGTCGCCCTTGCCTATTATGCTGTGTCTTACCAGCGGAATCTCATCGTCGTTCAAGGCGGGTGGATCGCTTGCCAGGGAGCGGCGCTCCTTTCGGCGTGGCTTTTCGTCAGAGTCCCGTTCTGCTGGCATGAAAAGAAGCCTAAGATGCGTGCGGGCGCAACGGCCGTCGTCGGTGCGGCGCTCGGGGGGCAGACCGTTCTGCTCCTCATGCTCGCTTACTGGGGACCGTTCCCCTCCTTGAGGTGAATCGTACCCATTCTCAGGGTTGGCTTGAAAAACTGTCGTAAGGTTAGTCGCATGCAGATAACAGTGGCTGGAGTGACCGATCCCGGAAGGATCCGGTTCAGGAACGAGGATCGGTACCTGCTCCACCCACCCATCCTCGCCGTCGCCGACGGAATGGGAGGCCACCTCGTCGGCGACAAGGCGGCTCAGACGGTCATAGACTCCTTGGCTGCGGTCCCGTGGGACGGCGTCGAAGGCGCCGACGCAGCCGCGAGGCTGCAAAGGTGCGTGGACGAGTCCAGGGCCAAGATCGTCACCGTGATCAAGGAAGGGAAGATCGAGGAGACCGCGACCCGCGTGGGCGCCCAGCCCGGAGCGGGCACCACCGTCGCGGGTGCCGTCTACATAGAGGGTGAGGCGAAGTGGCTCGTTTTCCACATCGGCGATTCGCGCGTCTACCTGTGGCGCGAGGGGCGGCTTCGGCGGCTGACCCGCGACCACTCGCTTGTCCAAGAGCTCATTGACGAGGGCGAGCTGACGGAGGAGGAGGCCCGAGTCCATCCCCGCAAGGCGGTCATCACCCGTGCGGTGGGCAGCTACGGCGAATCCACCCTCGATACCTCTTACGTGGACGCCCGCGAGGGAGATACGATCATCGTCTGCTCCGACGGGCTTTCCGACGAATTGGACGATTCGGACGTCTCTTCGGTTATTGTGGATGTCGAGGATGGCGAGGATGAAGTCAGCCTCGACGCTGTCGCATTCGCGTTGCGCGATGTAGCGTTGACTCGCGGCGGGCGCGACAACGTCACCGTGGCATTGATGAAGATTGGGGTTTCCGAATGAGCCTATCCCTTGAATTCTGCGGCGAGTGGTTCCACATCGATCCGGGCGAGCCCTTCCTCGTGGGCCGCGAAGGCCCGCTCGAACTCGACGACAATCAGTACCTCCATCGCCGGTTCCTCGTCATTTCTCACGTCGACGGAATGTGGTGGATCGAGAACATCGGCGCGCGCCTGTCCGCCACTCTGGCCGACGCGGAGGGCGTGACCCAGGCATACCTGCAGCCGGGCGCCCGGCTGCCGCTCGTCTACGCGGACACGACGCTGCTGTTCACCGCGGGGCGGACCACCTACGAGATGCGGCTCGTCAACAACCAGCCGGCCTACGTCCCCTCCGCGGTGTCCGAGACGAGCGAATCCGGGGCGACGACGATCGGCCCGATCGAACTGACGAACTCCCAGCTGCTCCTTGTGCTTGCCCTGTCGGAGCCCGTGTTGACGGGCAGGGGGACGACCTCCTCCATTCCGTCGTCCCAGAGCGCCGCCGACCGTCTCGGCTGGCCGATCACCCGTTTCAACCGCAAACTCGACCACGTCTGCGACCGGCTCACCCGCTACGGCGTGCGGGGCCTGCACGGCGGCCCTGAGAAGCTGGCCGTCAACCGAAGGGCGCGCCTCGTCGAACACGCCGTCGCCACGCGGCTGGTCACCCCCGACATGCTTTACCGACTGGAAGACCCAGCGGCCTACGACGACGCCAACTAGGCCATGGACACCGGCAACGCTCTAGACAACACGCAGGTCTGGGCTCAACACGTGGTCCGCTGGGGAACGGCGACCTCCGGCGACGCAGTCGCCTCGGGCGACGGGCTCATCGCCCAAATGCCGGTTTTCATAGTGACCGACCCGCACTCCGACGTGCTGCTGGCACGCGAGATTTCGTGGATGATCGTCGACGCCTTCTCCGCGTTGCGGGCGGCACACCCCGACGGCCCGCTCGTGCGGCACGTCCACGACCTGTGGCGCGACATCACCAGAGGCATCGCGCGCAGGGTCGCCGAGGCGACGATCCTCAAGAACGGGGGAGGGATCGGCGACGTCGACGACGTCAGACTGGCCGGACTCATCGCCACCCGCATCGAGGACCGCCCGACGTGGATCGCCGTCTCCTCCGGAGGAATGGGAATCGTCACAGTCGACGAGAAGGGGGCGGCCGAGCCGCTGCCGCAGTTCGACGATGTAGGATACGACCTCCCGGGCGACCTGTGGACGATTCCAATGGAAGCCGGCCAGCGCTTCGTCGTAGCGACCGAGCGCGTTCGCGCGAAACTCACGGGCAATCAGGCGCTCGTCGCCCTCGGGCAGCTCAAGCGGGCCGAGCGGGCCGCGTCCACCGTGCTCTCTCGGTCGGTTGCCGGAGCGGGAACCGCGGCGGACCAGGCCATACTCGTCATCGACGTCCTCACTCCCGAAGACGAGGCGGCCCTCGCCTCGCCCCCGACCCTCGAAGGGGAGGCCGAGCCTGAAAGCGACCTGCCGGCCAGCCAGCTGAGCGGTTCGTGGGGCCTGGAGGCGCTTGGCATCGACCACAGCGTGCGCCCGCGCGCCCCCCGCCGCTCGCACACGGCCCCTCCCGTGCTCGACGACTTCCATTTCGTCTCCTACCTCGGCTCCGGGGGATTTTCCGACGTCTACCTGTACGAGGAGCAGCTGCCCAAGCGGCTCGTGGCGATCAAGGTCCTTTCCCGCACGGCGCTGGGCGAGGGGGACTCCTCGCAATTTCGGGACGAGGTCGACCTCATGGCCCAGCTGTCCGGGCATCCTTCCGTCGTCGAAATACACGACGCCAATGTGGCCGAATCGGGCCAACCCTACGTGGTCATGCAGTATTGCCCGATGCCGTCCCTCGCCGAGCGCCTCGCGAACGGACCGCTGCCGATCGAGGACGCGCTGAAGATGGGCGTCCAGGTGGCCTCGGCGGTGCACACGGCGCATGTCATGGGAATCGTGCACCACGACCTCAAACCCGCGAACGTGCTGTACTCCCAGTTCGGGCGCCCGCTTTTGGGCGACTTCGGGATCGCCACCCTCGTGGGCGCCACGAACCAGGACGTCATGGGCGCCTCGCTTCCCTGGGCAGCCCCGGAGGTGCTTCTCAACCAACAGGCCGACGCCAGAGCCGACGTGTACTCCCTCGCGGCGACCGTCTACACGGCGCTCAGCGGGCACGCCCCGTTCGCGACCGACGACGCCCTCACGAGGCGCGAGTACATCACGCACATGTTCGCCACCCAACTCGCCCCGCTCGGCCTAGGCGAGGGGCAGCCGCAGCAGGCCGACGCGCCCGACAACGCCGACGCCTTCGAGCGCTTGGACGAGGTGCTCATGGCGGCGATGGAGCGCGAGGTCGGCAAGCGCACCGCCACCGCCGTCGAGTTCGGCCGGCAGCTCCAGGAGATTCAGGCGGCCCTCGGGCACCAGCCCACGGATCTGGAAGTCCCCGAGTAGCGGATTCGAAGCTTGCCGAACAACGGATTCGAAGGTTCGTGGCATTTTTCTCATCCGCGCCAAAATCGGCGTTTTCTTCGCCTCCGCCCGTCTGTGCGGCTATGATTGGCGACGTGCTGGCGGCATTCTTCCTTATCTGCCGCGGCGAGGCGGGCTAGGCCGGCTCCTCGTCGCGGGTCTCGTCGCGCCGGTCGCCTCAACTCGCGCACTGTCAGCAGGAGAAAAGCAATGAAAACCCAGGGCCGTTCCAGCCGCCAAAATCCATCCGGCATGCCGATCGCCAAGTATCGGCATTTCCTCGACGTCAATCCCGTCTCACTTCCCGACAGGACGTGGCCGGACAATCGCATCCTGAAAGCGCCTCGGTGGCTCTCGACCGACCTTCGCGACGGAAACCAGGCCCTCATCGAGCCGATGGACCCCGCCCGCAAGAAGCTCATGTTCGAACTGCTCATCGAGCTCGGGCTGAAAGAGATCGAGATCGGCTTTCCCGCCGCCAGCGCGGCAGACCTCGAGTTTTGCCGCAGCCTGGTCGAAGAGGGCCTCGTGCCGGAGGACGTGACGATCTCCGTTCTCACCCAGTCGCGGCAGGAGATCATCCACAAGACCGTCGACGCCCTGGAGGGCCTGCCGCGGGCTGTCGTCCACCTTTACAACGCAACCTCGCCCGTCTTCCGCCGTGTCGTCTTCCACAACGACAAGGAGGCAACGAAGCAGCTGGCGGTGACCGGCACGCAGGAGCTCGTCGCCTACATGGAGAAGACGCTGGGCGACGACGTCGTTGCAGGATTCGAGTACTCGCCCGAAATCTTCGTCGACACCGAGCTGGACTTCGCCCTCGAAGTGTGCGAAGCGGTCATGGACGTGTGGCAGCCCGGGCCGGACCGCGAGATCGTCATCAACCTGCCGACGACGGTCGAAAGGTGCACGCCCAACGTGTACGCCGACCAGATCGAGTACATGAGCAGAAACCTTTCGCGGCGCGAGCACGTCGTGCTTTCGGCGCACAACCACAACGACCGGGGCACGGGCATCGCCACGGCCGAGCTGGCCATGCTGGCCGGCGTCGACCGCGTCGAAGGCTGCCTCTTCGGCCAGGGCGAGCGCACCGGCAACGTCGACCTCGTCACCCTCGCGCTCAACCTCTTCAGCCAGGGAATCGACCCCGAGCTCAACCTCTCCGACATCGACCGGGTGCGCCGCGTCGTCGAGCACTGCACGCAGATGGACGTCCCGCCGCGCACGCCCTACGGCGGCGACCTCGTCTACACGTCCTTCTCGGGCTCCCATCAGGACGCCATCAAGAAGGGCTTCGCCGACCGCGTCCGCAAGGTCGCCGAGAACGGCGGCGACGAGAACACGGTCATATGGGACGTTCCCTACCTTCCTCTCGATCCGAAGGACGTGGGCCGCACCTATGAGGCCGTGGTCCGCGTGAATTCGCAGTCGGGCAAGGGCGGGGTGTCCTATCTGCTGTCGAGCACCCGGCAGCTGGACCTTCCCCGGCGCATGCAGATCGAGCTGTCCGGCATCGTCCAGCGGCACGCCGACAAGTTCGGCGGCGAGATCACCGCCGAACAGCTGTGGAGGATCTTCGCGGACGAATACCTTCCGCACACCGAGGCCGACGGCCTCTCGCCGTGGGGGAAGTACCGGCTGGCTTCAGCCACGGTCAGCGCCGGCGACGGATCGTCGACGGCCCTCGAGGCGAGGGTCGTCGAACGCATCGAGGGCAAGCGGGACAAGCGCCACCTCATCGAGGCCTCGGGCAACGGCCCCATCGACGCCTTCGTTGCCGCGCTCTCGACGATCGGCGTAGACGTGCACGTCCTCGACTACGCCGAGCACGCCCTCGCCTCGGGGCGGGACGCGACGGCGGCGGCCTACGTCGAGTGCGACGTCGCCGGTCAGACGCTGTGGGGCTGCGGAATCGATCCGTCGACGATGCGGGCGAGCTTCAACGCGATCATCTCGGCCGTCAACCGAGCTGCGCGGTAAAGGCCGCTCCGCTCCGCGGCGAAGGTTTTTCGCTCGCGGAGGCAGGGCTTGATCCGCCTCGCGTCGATGGGCGATCCCTCCGTCGAAGGCCGGGCCTGGTTCGTTCGACGCGGAAAGCGGCCGCGCTCTCCGCGATGCGCGGGCAGGCCGGGTTCGAACATGCGATAATTTGCGGGTGAAGCTTTATCGCGACGAAGCCATCGTGCTGCGCACCCACGACCTGGGCGAAGCCGACCGGATCATCACCTTCTTCTCGCGACGGCACGGAAAGATGCGCGGGGTGGCCAAGGGCGTCCGACGCACGAAATCGAGGTTCGGAGCGCGGCTGGAGCCGTTTTCCATGGTCGACCTCCAGCTCTATGAAGGGCGCACGCTCGACGTCGTCACGGAGGCCGCCACCCTCAACCCCTACGGCCGCTCGATCGGAAGGGACTATGACGCCTACACGTGCGCCTGTGTGATCGCCGAGGTCGCGGACAAGCTCGCCGCGATCGAAGAGGAGCCCGACCAGGCCCACTATCTGCTGCTTCACGGCGCGATCCACGCGCTCGCCACCGGCGCGCACCGGCCCGCCCTCGTCGTCGATTCGTACATCCTGCGGGCGATGGCGCTGCACGGGTGGGGGCTGTCCCTCTACGAATGCGCGGTGTGCGGAAGGGGCGAGGGCCTGGCGGCCTTCCATCTGCAGTCGGGCGGAGTCGTCTGCTCCGACTGCGCCCCGCGCGCCGCAGCGTACCCGGCGCCCGAGACGATCGAACTGCTCGGCTCGCTGGTTTCGGGCCGCTGGGACGTCGCGGACGCCGCCGCCGAACACGACCGGCGGGCGGCCTCGGCCATCATCGCGGCCTACCTTCAGTGGCACGTCGAGCGCAAGGTGCGTTCCTTGCGGATCGCAGAGTCGGCATGATCGGGGGAACGGCATGACACGCCGAACAGGAGAGCCGAAAGAGCCGATCCTTCCTCCGCCCCACCCGTCGGGCGCCCGCCCGCCCGAGCTGGCCAAGCCGCCCGGGCACGTCGCCGTCGTCATGGACGGCAACGGCAGGTGGGCCAACGCCCGCGGACTTCCCCGCATCGAGGGGCACCGCGTGGGCGAGGCCACCCTCATGGACGTCGTTGCCGGGGCCCTCGAAATCGGCGTGAAAGAGTTGTCCGCCTACGCCTTCTCAACTGAGAACTGGAAGCGGAGCCCGGCGGAGGTCCGCTTTATCATGGGCTTCTCGCGCCAGGTCCTGCGAGCCCAGCGCGACGACCTCAACGCCTGGGGCGTGCGCGTGCGCTGGGTCGGGCGCACTCCCAAGCTCTGGGCGTCCGTCCTGAGGGAGTTGCGCGCTGCCGAGGAGCTGACGCGCAACAACACGAAGCTCACCCTCAACATGTGCATCAACTACGGCGGGCGGGCCGAAATCGCCGACGCCGTGCGCTCGATCGCACGCGAGGCCGCCGAGGGGCGCCTCAAACCCGGGGCCGTCAACGAAAAGACGATCCAGCGCCACCTCTATGCGCCTGCGATGCCCGACGTCGACCTGTTCATCCGCACGAGCGGGGAGCTGCGGACGTCAAACTTCCTCATGTGGGAGTCGGCGTACGCCGAGCTGTACTTCTCGGACCTCGCATGGCCGGACTTCGACAGGCGGGAGCTGTGGAAAGCCTGCGAGGCCTACGCCGAAAGGGACAGGCGCTTCGGCGGCGCGCAGGACAGGGTCCCTCGCGCCTAAACGACGCCCGCTTCTCGACCGGCGGAACCGCGGCCGCACCCCCGCTCGGCGGCTCGGCTGCCTCGAAATTTCCCAGTCGACTGCGAACGGGACTGTCGGGAAATTGGGGCGGGGACTGTCAGGAGGTTGTCGACGAGCGCCCCGCCCGGGCCTTCTGACCCGCCGCAGCGAGCTCGGATTCCGCTTCCACCCATTCATAGAGGGCCGCTGCCAGTGCGTGCACGTCGACGTCGGCTGGCACGTGCAAGAATCCGGCTTTGCCGCCGTATGCGCCGGCAGACTGCACGGCTGTGTAAAGCGCTGTGTTGCAGACGTAGGTGCCGGCGTGCCAAGAAATTTCGGTTCTCAGACCCCGCTGTGCCAGAAAATCACTCAGTCTGGCTGTGTCGATCGTGGCGAACAGGCCGTCGGCTCCCGCGGCGTCCACTTTGCCGCCGGAAAGCGTGAGACCGTCGTTGTCGGCGCCGGCCTGCTCGTTTACAGCGATGCGCTCCACAAGCAGGCTGCGCGCTTTGGCGAAAAGGCCGGTGCAAAGCACAACGCGGGGGTGAAACTTCGCCGCCAGAAGCTGTATCTGGGCGCGGGCTCGAGTGAAAGAGACAGGAAGAAGCTGCGTTCGCAGCTGCCCGCAATTTTGTTGGGAGGGTGCATAATCAGTCGAGAGAATTTCTACAAGCTTCTGCGTGGGATTGGCCGCATTGTCGCCGAAGGGTTCGAATCCGGTGATCAGAACTTCCATATGCTCCAAAATACACCGATTGGAAAGGCCGCCCGGTCGTTTCGGGGAGCGCAACCTCAATCATCTAAGATTGGGCAAGGCCGTCTAAGATCGGCTACGGCGTCGCGCGCCCAAACGGGCGAGCGGCCGGACAAGGGGGCTCTATGAGTACGATGATCAAGCGTTACGCGGTGTTGACGCCCTTCGACCTCCCCGAGGTGGTCGCCGGAATTCTTGCGCTCAACCACATCGACGCCGCCGTTGTGATGACGGGGAGCGGGGCGGTGGTCGTACGCGAACTCGCCGCGCCGCAATACGACGAATGGGACATCCGCAACATCGTCGGTCCGGACGAGTTCGAAGAGGAAGACCCGGAGGCCGACCCCTCCGACAGCGCGCCGACGGTCGCCGCCTCGCTTTCGAAGCTTTCGCGCTTCGGCGTCGTGCTGCTCGACGTCGACCTCGGCACCGACGTCGGAATCGAGGCTGGCGTTTCGGGAACCGTGCGGGCTCGCCGGTTCCTCTCCGGCGAGGCGGGAGAGGAAATCTCCGCCGGGGCGCTGCTCAACGTCCTCGATCCGCTGGTGGAAAAGCTCATCCTCGGTCAAGAAAAGCCGGAGGACCACGACGCGATCCTCTCCAGCGAAGTGACGACCGCCATGATCACGAAGATGGCGCGGGCAAGGAACAGCCGCGGCGAAGGCAAGGGGATTAGCGGGCCGCTCACAGACCAGGATCCGGAAGGCAAAGGCTCCGACGGCGATTCCCCGGACCGAGGCAAGCCTTCCGGCGGATCCGAGCGGCGCGAGCGGTAGGCCGGCGAGGGCCCTATGACTTTGCCGCTTCAGCTGCTGCCGGCCGTCGACGTGGCCGACGGCCGATCGGTGCGATTGACTCGCGGGGAGGCTTCGTCCGCGCGCTCCTTCGGCGACCCGATGCGGGCCGTCGCCGACTTCGTCGAGGCCGGCGCCGCGTGGATTCACCTCGCCGACATCGACGCGGCCTTCGGGCGCGGCTCGAATCGAGCGCTTCTGACAGAGATCGTGAGGGAGGCCCAGACGCGGCACGGGGTGCGCGTCGAATGGTCCGGGGGAGTGCGCGACGAAGAGAGCCTGCTTGCGGCGGTCGCCAGCGGCGCCGCGCGGGTGAACCTGGCGACGGGCGCCCTCGCCGACCTTGAATGGGCGGCAAGCGCGATCGAGCGTTTCCGCTCTCAGGTGGCCGTGTGTCTGGACGTGCGCGGCGACGTTCTCGCGGCGCGGGGCGAATCCGCCGAAGTCGGCAGGCTGTGGGACGTCCTCCCCGCGCTCGAAGAGGCGGGATGCGCCCGGTACGTCGTCACCGACGTGGCGCGCGACGGCGCGATGAACGGGCCCAACACGAAGCTGCTCCGCGAGGTCGCCGCCGCCGCAAGCGCCCCCGTCGTAGCTTCGGGCGGAGTCTCGAGCCTTCAGGACATCCGCAGCCTGCGCGGGCTCGCCGCCGTCGGCGTCGATTCGGCGATCGTAGGCAAGGCGCTCTATGAGGGGGCGTTCACGCTGGCACAGGCCATCGAGGCGGCCGGGGAGCAGAGCGTCGGGCCGGCCGGCTGCAACAGCGCCGGGCTGGCCGGAGACGAGGGCGCCAAGTCAGCTGCGGACCGGGAGGGAAGGCGGAGCCGCGAGCGAGGCGGGCAGAGCGCAAAAGGGGCCGCGGTCGCCGAGGCCCCCGAAGGAAGGAAGAACCCGTGACGGACCGACGCGCGCATGCCGACGCCGGAGTTGCCCCGCGCGAGAGCGCCGCAAGCTTGCAGGCGGGCGCCGCGAGGCCCGGGCGCGTCGACGCCCGAAAGCTGGAGCGGCTGTTGCGTCCCAATCCTTTCCCCGGGGACATGGGCGAGATGAGCCCCGACATGGCCGCTGCCCAGGCGAATCCGGACCCGGGGGAGTCGCTCAAAGGAATTGTCGCGGCACTCGCCTCGGGTCGGGTCTTGGTTCCGGCCCTTCCGCACGAGCATCCGGGAAGGACCGACGGCGGAGGCGTCGCGGACCACGAATCCGAACCCGATCCCACCGCAGACGCGGCGGCTGAGGCCGCGACCCTCTCGGTCCGAATCCCCGGAGGCCGCTTCGCTACGCCGGTCTTCTCCTGCGCCGAAAGGCTTTCCGCATGTTACCCGGGGGCCCGCCCCATTCCCGTGCTGGGCGCGAACGCCGCGGCGCGGGCGTTGACGTTCTCCGGCGTCCTCGCCCTCGACCCGCGAGACCAGAGCGGGCGAGGCTGCATCGCTCTGGGCCGAAGCGCGGTCGCCGCCGTCGCCGCCGGGGAAGAATGGGCGGCGCCGTGGGACACCCCTCGGGTCCTCGAGGGTTTTGAGAAAGCGCTGAGCGAAGGAGGCCACGCCGCCCGAGTGAGTCTCGCGCCGATGCGCAGCGGCATTATCAGGCTGTACGTCGCGATCGACGCCGCATCGGAGGCCGATGCATACCGCGCGGTCGCAGCGGTGGTCGCAGCCGCGGAGGGCGACAAGTACCTGCGAGCCCACCTTGACGTCGTCGAGGTCGTTCCCGTGAGCGCAAACTCACACGCGTGAGGGGCGCGAAACCTCGAGGCTATCTCGCGGCGCGGCCCGCCGTTCTGTTATAGTTTCAGGCGACCGACCGGCACAAGCCGGAACGCAAGTGGAGACGCTCCCACCTGATGCCTTCGAATCTCGCGATCGGAAGGAATCGGGTCAGATCGGGCCCAGACCCTTTCCTTCGGGCAGTTCTCCGTGCGCGTGCACGTCGAGGAAATGAAGGAATAGCCATCAACAACGAACCACGAGTTAATGAGCGCATCCATGTGGACAGGGTTCGCCTTGTCGGCCCGGGAGGCGAGCAGGTCGGCGTCGTCCGCGTAGAAGACGCGCTGCGCCTGGCCCAGGAGGCGGGACTCGACCTCGTCGAGGTCGCGCCGAACTCGAACCCGCCCGTCGCCAAGCTCATGGACTACGGGAAGTTTAAGTATGAGTCGGCCCAGAAAGTCCGCGAAGCGCGCCGGAACCAGTCGAACACAGTCATCAAGTCCATTCGCATTGGTCTGAAGATCGACGAAAACGATTACAGAACCAAGAAGTCTCAAGCGGAACGCTTCCTCACCGGCGGGGACAAGGTGAAGTTCGACCTTCGGTTCAAAGGCCGCGAGCAGTCCCGCCCCGAAATGGGCGTCCGCCTGTTGCGAGGCTTGGCCGAGGAGCTGGCCGAGCTTTCGACAATTGAAGCGGCGCCGCGCGCCGAAGGGCGCAACATGTCCATGGTGCTGGCGCCGCTGAGAAAGAAGTCCGAAGCCAAATCCGATCAGCGGCGCCGCCGCGAGGCCGAACGCGAGTCACGCAGGGCACGCGAAGCCGAGCGCGCAGCGCGTTCGAACGGATCGGAGGCGCGGGAGGACGTCGGGTCCGACGAGACCGTCGACTGACACGCGCCAATGTAAGAAACGCCGCGCGCCCTGCGCGGCCAGAACGAGGGGCAAAGAAGAATGCCGAAGAACAAGACGCACTCCGGTGCGAAGAAGCGCTTCCGGGTGACAGGGAGCGGCAAGCTCATGCGCGAGCAGGCCAACAAGCGCCACCTGTTGGAGCACAAGTCCAGCCGTCGCACCCGCCGCCTGGCTATGGATCAGCCGGTCGACGCCGCGAACCTCAAGTCCGTCAAGCGCCTGCTGGGCCGCTGAAGCTAGAAGGAGAAAGCCATGGCACGCGTCAAGCGCGCAGTCAACGCCGCCAAGAAGCGCCGCACCACACTCGAGCGCGCCTCGGGTTATCGCGGGCAGCGCTCCCGCCTCTATCGGAAGGCGAAGGAGCAGGTCACACACTCATTCGTATACAACTACCGTGACCGCAAGGCCCGCAAGCGCGAATTCCGCAAGCTGTGGATCGCCAGGATCAACGCCGCCGCCCGCGCCGAAGGGCTGACGTACAACCGTTTCATCCAGGGTCTGACCCTCGCGGGAATCGAGGTCGACCGTCGGCAGCTCGCCGAAATGGCGGTCAACGACCCCAAGGCATTTGCGGCCGTCGTCGCCGCGGCCAAGAAGGCCCTTCCGGAGGACGTCAACGCTCCGAAGCAGGCCTGATCAAGGCTCGGCTGAAAGGCCCCGGTTGTTGTCCGGGGCCTTTTCCCGTGAAAGGGTGACTATGAAACTTCGGACCAAAGAGGCCTCGCGCAGCCAGCTGCAGCGCGCGCAGAGGCTTCACCGCCGAGAACAGCGTTCACGGCACGGCCAGACCCTCGTCGAAGGGCCGCAGGCCGTGCGCGAGCTCCTCGCCTGCGCCCCCGGCCTGGCACGCGACCTCTACGTCACCGAGGAGGCGATCGAACGGCACGGCGACGTCGCCGAACTCGCCTCCGCGGCCGGAGTGTGGACTCACGTGCTCGCCGCACAGGACATGCGCGACCTCTCGGCGGATGCCCAGGGCGTGGTCGCAGTCATTTCTACGCCGGAGGCGCCCGGTCTGAATTCGCTTCTCGGCGAGGCGTCGCTGGTTGTGGCGACCCTCGACATCGCCGACCCCGGAAACCTGGGAACTATCATTCGAACGGCCGACGCCGCCGGGGCCGACGCCGTCGCCGTCGGCAAGGCGAGCGCAGAACTCTATTCGCCCAAGGTTATGAGATCGGCGGCTGGAAGCCATTTCCACGTGCCGTGCGTCGCGGGAGTCGAGGCCTCGGAGCTCGCCGCGCGGGCGCGGGAGGCCGGCCTGCAGGTCCTCACGGCCGAGGGAACGGGGGAGTGGGAGCTTCCGGTGCTCATCCGAGAGGCGGCCGAGGCGAGGATACTGGGCGCCGCGCCGAGCGGGCCCGATCTCAGGCGCAGGACGCTCTGGTTCGTCGGCAACGAGGCCCGCGGATTTGCCGGATGCGATTTCGACGTCGACGCTCGAGTGGCGGTTCCCCTTTACGGGAAGGCCGAATCCCTCAACGTCTCCACCGCCTTGGCCGTGTGCGCGTATGCAAGCGCCATGGCCCAAAGGGCGGATTGAACCGGGGCAATCGACGACGAGCGTCGACGCCGCTGAAAGCCAGGAGGAAACGATGCGTGGAAGTCGCGCCGTCAAAGCGGCGGCAACGGTGGGCGCTGCCGCGGTCTACCGAAAGATGCGCGCCCCCGTCAGGCAGAATTCGCCCTTCCGCAGGGCGTGGGAGCTCAATCTTCTTCGATCTCTGCGCGAGCTCGAGGATCTTGCGGCGGGCGCAGATTCGCGGCCGCCCGATGCGAACGGCGATCCGACCTTGCACGGTGCGGCCGCCGGCGGCAGAGCCTTAGTGGCCTCAGGCGAGGCGAAGCCTCGGCCCTTCGTCTACGCGGCGCTCGGAGATTCCGCGGCCCAAGGCCTCGGGGCCGCATCGATCGCCGAAGGGTACGTTCCAAGGGTCGCCGCGGGTCTGGAGGCGGCCCTGGGCCGCAGGGTCATCCTCCTCAACGTCTCCCTTTCGGGAGGCACAGTCGAATCCGTGCTGACGTCGCAGCTGCCGCAGCTGGCGGGCCTGCGCGCGGGCGCAGCGCGCGTTGTTCCAGATCTTGTCACCCTCGACGTCGGCGGCAACGACGTCTCGCTTTCCCGCCTGAGCGTAGAAGATTTCGCCGACCTCATGGACCGCGTCTGCCGTGAGCTCCCCGGCCCCGCCGTCGTCGCGAACATACCGACGTTCAAGCCTTTGGCGAGCGCCGAAAGGGCCGCGCGGCTCTCGGCCGCAATCGACGCGGCAGCGAAAAAGCACGGATGTGGGCTGGCCGACCTCTTCGGCGTCTCCGAGGCGATGTCGACCCGCGAATACATCGTCACGCATCACGCTGCGGATATGTTTCACCCCAGCTCCGCCTGGTACAGCCGATGGGCCGAGCTGTTCATGGAGCAGATCGCGCCGGTCTTCGGCTTCGTCCCTCCCAACATGGTTGAGGTTCCCGCATGGAGCGGCGCCGCCGGCCTCCGCGTCGAGTGACCGCCTGAAGCTCCTGCCGCGTCGACCGGCCGGAAGGCGCAGTCGGATATCGCGGCTCGGTCAGATCTTGCTCCAGAAGGCCTGCGTCAGCTGCTTGCGGTTCCCCATGGACGTCTTGTGCAGGATGTTGTGGACGTGGACCTTCACCGTGGACACCGAAATGAAAAGCTCGTCGGCTATCGCCCGGTTGTCCTTGCCGTCCAGGACGAGCCGCAGCACCTCCTCTTCGCGGCGCGACAGGCCGTTGACGTTCGAGTAGCTCGCGATCGATTGGAAAACAAAAGCCTCCCGCTGGTTGGTCACGCCCGCCGGCGGATCGACGTACCTCATCCGCAATGTTTTGTAGGCGGAGACGCATACGAACGAAGCGATGCAAAGAAGAAGGGCATTCTCGGCGAAGTTGCGCTCCGGCAGGAACGACAGATCTCCCGGGCGGCTGTTGCTGTAGTCCAGGCCGAGGATGAAGACGACGTTCCATGCCGTCGTCGCGACGGTTGCGCCGAGGACGGCAAGATAGAAACCTCTGTGACGAAGCAGGCGACGCCGCTCGCCGAGGTCGTCCGTTCTCAGGAAATGAATGAGAATCGCGATGAGCAATGCGAGTATGAAAAGCGACCTCACGCTGAAAAAGGCAAACTCGCGCCACTTGCCGACGCCCAGGAAATTGAAGGAGGCGTAGCTGACGCCCAGGAAGGAGAGGGGAATCGCCCACAGCGCTCGTTTTCTTCTGTCCAACCCGAGATATTCCCTGCACGCGCACCAGAAGAACAGGACGAGGCAGGATCCGAGCAGCGCCGATTCGACCGGCCCGTTGATCTCGTATACGGCCAGTTTTCCCGATTTTCTGCCGACGACGTCGGTTCTGAGGACCAGCGCGACGTCGAAGAAATAGACAAGGAAGGCGAACGTCGTGAACAGGTAGGGCTTTTGACGGTTGACGAGATAGACGGAGAGGCAAACCGCGGACGTGAGTATGCTGGCCAAGAGGACGGTCAATGTGTAGTAATAGAGGGCTACTGACACTTCATCCCCTTTTCGGTTGCCGTGACGGTCTCCGTTGACGCCGTCGACAACGATTATCCCAGCATTCGCCGTAAGTTTCCATGTCCGCATCGTGGAATAAAAGTTCCGCGATGCGGAAAGTTTAGGTAGGATGTAGACGTGGAATTTAGAAATAGTCGGTTGTACGCCTCTCTTTCATACCGGCATAACTCTTGAAATGCGTCACACTTAGACGGACTATGGAGGAGCGCCGGTATCGGCGTCGCGGGGTCGGTTCCGATACCGAGCTCACCGCAACGATGCGAAAAAGAAAGGAACGACATGCCCATCAGCCTCAGCGGACGCAACTTCCTCAAGCTGCTCGACTACACGCCGGATGAGATCCGCTACCTCCTACGCTTGTCGAAGCAGTTCAAGAACCTCAAACTCGCTGGAACGCCACACAGGTACCTCGAAGGGAAGAACATCGTTCTTTTGTTTGAGAAGACCTCCACCCGCACGCGCTGCGCCTTCGAGGTCGCCGGCATGGACCTCGGCATGGGGGTCACCTACCTCGACCCGGGCAGCTCGCAGATGGGGGCGAAGGAGTCGATCGCCGACACGGCCCAGGTTCTGGGGCGAATGTACGACGGCATCGAGTACCGCGGCTTCGCCCAGAAGATCGTCGAAGAGCTTGCCGAGAACGCCGGGGTGCCCGTATGGAACGGCCTGACCACCGAGTTCCATCCAACCCAGATGATCGCGGACATGCTCACCGTCAAGGAGAACTTCCCGGGCGGCCTCAAGGGCCTGAAGTTCGTCTTCATGGGCGACGCCCGAAACAACGTGGCGAACTCGCTCATGGTCGTCTGCTCCAAGCTGGGCCTGCATTTCGTCGCCTGCGGCCCGAAGGACCTCATGCCCGAGGAGTCGCTCGTCGCCCAGTGCCGCGAGATAGCCGAAGAAACCGGCGCGGCGATCACATTGACCGACGACGTCGACGAGGCCGTCTCCGGCGCGCACGTCGTCTACACGGACATCTGGGTGTCCATGGGCGAGCCGGCCGAGCTTTGGGAGAAGCGCATCAAGCTCCTCGAACCGTACCGCGTGACCGCGCAGGTCATGGCGAAGGCCGACGCCGAGGCAATCTTCATGCATTGCCTTCCCTCATTCCACGACACGAACACGACGATCGGCGCCGACATCGCCGAGAAGTTCGGCGTGACTGAAATGGAGGTCTCCGACGAGGTCTTCAGATCTGCCAAGTCCAAGGTCATGGACGAGGCGGAAAACCGCATGCACACCATTAAGGCCGTCATGTACGCAACACTGTCGTAGCTGCATGGGGCGCCGCTGTGGCGTGAACAAACAGTCCCGGCCCCTCGCGGGCCGGCCCCTACAAAGGAGTATGAATGCAATCAGACAAGCGCATGGTCATTGCCCTCGGAGGAAACGCGCTAGGAAAGACCCCCGAGGAGCAACTCACGCTGATCGGCGCTGCCGCCGAGGCAATCGTCGACCTGATGGACGGCGGTTACAACGTCACGGTCACCCACGGAAACGGCCCCCAGGTGGGGATGATCAAGGTGGCCACGGACGTCTCCGCGGACAAGGGCGGCGGAACGCCGCTCATCCCGTTCGCCGAGTGCGGCGCGATGTCCCAGGGGTACATCGGCTATCACCTGCAGCAGGCGATCGGGAGGGAGTTGAAGAAGCGCGGGTCGGACAAACAGTGCGTCTCGGTCGTCACGCAGACCGTCGTCGACGTGCAAGATCCGGCCTTCCAGAATCCCACCAAGCCTGTCGGTGCATTCTTCAGCGAGGAGCGCGCCAAGGAACTCATGGCCGAGACCGGAAACACCTACGTGGAAGACGCCGGCCGCGGCTGGAGATGGGTCGTTCCCTCTCCCTTGCCGTCCGCGATCGTCGAGGCCGCAACGGTCAAGACGCTCATTGACGCGGGCGCCGTCGTCGTCGCCTCCGGCGGCGGCGGAATCCCCGTCATCGAAGACGGCGACGGGTACAAGGGGGTCGCTGCGGTCATCGACAAGGACCGTTCGGCCGCTCTCCTGGCTTCCGACATCGGCGCGGAGCTGCTCGTCATTCTCACGGCGGTCGACAGGGTCAGCCTGAACTACAACACACCCGATCAGACAGACCTGGAGTCGATGACCGTCGAGGAAGCCCGCAAACACATCGACGAAGAACAGTTCGCCAAGGGGTCGATGCTCCCCAAAGTCGAGGCGTGCTTGAACTTCGTCGAGGGGGGTGAGGGACGCAAGGCCCTCATCACCTCGCTTGTGAGGGCCAAGGACGCCCTCGCCGGACGAACTGGCACATATATAACGATGTAGCGGCGAAAAGTCCGTCGCTGCACGGTGCGGGCCGGTAGACTGGCCGCCATCCGTTTGGCTGCCGGCTGACGCCTGGTTGGCCGGCGATTGGCCGGCGGCAGGCCTGCTGGGCCCGCACCGCCCATGAAGGGAACTTCATCATGTCGACGACGACAACAAACGACGTTGTGGAGACCACAACGAAAAAGAAGAGGGGAAAGTGGACGTTCCCCGGTGCATTCACCATCCTTTTCGTCCTCACCATCCTCACGGTCCTGGCGACGCACGTCGTCCAGGCGGGGTCCTATTCCAAATTGGAGTACAAAGGAGACACGTTCTCCATCACCGAGCCGAGCGGCAAAGTCGACACAATGCCCGCCACGCAGGAGACTCTCGACAAACTCGGCGTGAAGATCGCCCTCAAGAAATTCGAGAGCGGGGCACTGACTAAGCCCGTCTCGGTTCCAGGAACGTACAAGGAGCTCAAAGGCCATCCGGCGGGCGTCCAAGACGTGACCAAGTCGATGGTCAAGGGCACGATCGAGGCCATCGACATCATCGTGTTCATCTTCGTCCTAGGAGGTTTGATAGGCGTCGTCAGAGCGGCGGGGGCCTTTGAATCGGGCCTCTTAGCTTTGACGAAAAAGACCAAGGGGCGCGAGTTCGCCCTCGTCTTCGCCGTGTCCGTGTTCATGGTGGTCGGCGGAACGACTTGCGGGTTGGAGGAGGAGGCCGTCGCCTTCTACCCGATCCTCTGCCCCGTCTTCATCGCCCTGGGATACGACTCGATCATATGCGTCGGGGCGATTTTCCTTGCGGGGTCGATGGGAACGACGTTCTCGACCATCAACCCGTTCTCTTCGGTCATCGCCTCCAACGCCGCGGGCATCCAATTCACCGACGGCATCTGGTGGCGCGCGGCGGGCTGCCTCGTCGGCGGCGTCGTGGTGATCCTCTACCTCTACTGGTACGCCAACAAGATCAAGAAGAACCCCAAAGCCTCGCTCACTTACGAGGACCGGGAGAAGTTCAACAAGCAGTGGGCCGTCGACGTCGGCGATTCCGCCGGCGACTTCACGTGGCGCAAGAAGGTCACCCTCATCCTCTTTGTCTCGGCCTTCGTCCTCATGGTCTACGGAGTCATGCAGCTCGGCTGGTGGTTCCCCGACATGGCGGCGTCCTTCCTGGCGATCACGATCGTCATCATGTTCATCGTGACGACGGGCAAGGAGCGGCTCAAGGAAAAGCAGCTGGTCGACGCTTTCACGGACGGCGCCTCCAGCCTGGTGGGCGTTTCGCTCATCATCGGCCTGGCCCGCGGCATCAACACCATTATGAACGAGGGAAAGATTTCGGACACGCTCCTCGAAGGCGCCTCCAACCTCGTTCAGGGCATGAACGGGCCCGTGTTCATCATTATGATGATGCTCATCTTCTTCGTCCTCGGCTTCGTCGTGCCGTCTTCTTCGGGCCTGGCCGTTCTGGCCATGCCGATCATGGCGCCCCTCGGGGACTCGGTGGGAATCGAGCGCTTCATCATCGTCTGCGCCTACCAGTGGGGCCAATACGCGATGCTCTTCTTGGCGCCGACGGGCCTGGTCATGGCGACGCTGCAAATGCTCGACATGAAATTCTCGGCCTGGCTGAAGTTCGTATGGCCGATGGTGGTCTTCGTCCTCGGCTTCGGCGGGGTCATGCTCGTCACGCAGGTGCTCGTGTACTCATAGGGCCGCCGAATCTAAGGCGGCCGCGATTTGAGAGCGGGGCCTGCCGCCTTTGCGGCTCCGTCTCGGCATTCGGTACGGACAGGTGAGAAGCGGGGGCGGAGGGGACGTCCCCTCCGCCCCCGCTTCCCCTGCGATATAGAGGAAACGCCGCCAGCTTTGCCGCGCGGGCCGCGTGAACGCCGGGGGAGGCGTGACGTACAATCTTCAGCGGAAACCTAGGGAAAGGCACTCATGTCCACACAAGCTCTCAGCCCGTTGGACGAGGCAGGCGTCGCCGCGGCCGTCGAGGCGGCCCGGCGGGCGTTTGCCGAAGCGTCCACGCTCGAGGAGCTCAAATCGGCCCGGCTCGCCCATTCCGGCGACGCCGCTCCCGTCACCCAGGCGAACGCCCTCATCAAGGGATTGGACAAGGCGGACAAGCCTGTGGCGGGCAAGCTCATGGGCGCGGCGCGCAAACAGATTCAGGCCGCGTTGGCCGAGGCGACGGCCAGACTCGAGGCCGAAGAGGCCGCGGCCGCTCTGGAAAGGGAGAAAGTCGACGTCACCGTCCCCACGCGCCGCAATCCGCGGGGGGCCCGCCATCCGCTCACCGTGCTCGTAGAGGACGTCGCCGACTTTTTCATCGGCATGGGATGGGAGATCGCCGAGGGCCCCGAGGTTGAGCACGAGTGGTTCAATTTCGACGCCCTGAACTTCGGACCCGACCATCCGGCTCGCCAGATGCAGGACACCTTCTACGTTTCGGGCGTCCAGACCGTCGAAGGCGCAGCGGCCGATGTCGCGGGCGCCCCGGACGCGGGTGCGGCTGACGGGACGGGTGACGTCGAAGCCCAACCCGGCCTCGTGCTGCGCACGCACACGTCGCCCGTGCAGGGGCGCGAGATGCTCGAGCGCGGCGCCCCGCTGTACATCGCCTGCCCGGGCAAGGTCTTTCGAACAGATGCGCTGGACGCGACGCACACCCCCGTCTTCCACCAGGTGGAGGGCTTGGCCGTGGACAAAGGCCTGACGATGGCCCACCTCAAGGGCACGCTTGACCATTTCGCCCGGGCGATGTTCGGCCCCGAGGCCAAAACGCGCCTGCGGCCCTCGTTTTTCCCATTCACCGAGCCGAGCGCAGAGATGGACCTGTGGTTCCCGCAAAAGAAGGGAGGCGCCGGCTGGATCGAATGGGGAGGCTGCGGCATGGTCAACCCGGAGGTTCTGCGCAACGCCGGGATCGACCCCGACGAATACACCGGCTTCGCCTTCGGCATGGGCTTGGAGCGCACCCTCATGTTCCGCCACGGAATCGCCGACATGCGCGACATGGTCGAGGGAGACGTGCGCTTCTCCCTCCAGTTCGGAACCACAGGAAGGGGCAGTTGAGATGCCGCTCGTACCCACGCAATGGCTCGCCGAGCACGTTGAGATTCCCGAGGGCCTGACGGCTCAGGAACTGGCTGCGGCGCTCGTCAAAGTCGGCCTGGAAGAGGAGACGATCCACTCGGCGGAGGTGACTGGGCCCGTCGTCGTCGGCAAAGTGCTTGCCCGCAGCCCCGAAAAGCAGAAGAACGGCAAGGTCGTCAACTACTGCCGGGTCGACGTCGGCGAGCACAACGACGCCCCCGGAACAGGCAAGGAGCCGAGTGACCTTCCCTCGCGCGGAATCATCTGCGGCGCGCACAACTTCGACGTCGGCGACTACGTGGCCGTCTCACTGCCCGGGGCGGTTCTTCCCGGAGGATTCGCCATCTCGGCGCGCAAAACGTACGGGCATCTTTCCGACGGGATGATCTGTTCGGCGCTCGAGCTCGGGCTGGGCGAGGACCACGACGGAATCATCGTCCTCGCCGCCGCGGGCGACGACGAGGCCGTCAAGAAGCTTCCCGGCGTCGGCTGCGACGTTCTGCCCTACCTAGGAATCGGCGGGGAGACGCTGGAAATCAACATCACCCCCGACCGCGGATACTGTTTTTCCATGCGGGGCGTGGCGCGGGAGTATCACCACTCGACGGGCGCCGCGTTCACCGACCGGGGACTGCCCGAAAGCCGTCAAAACTTCCTCGATCCCGGGGAAACCGCGGATTCGATCCCTTCGGGCACGGGGAACGGATTCGCCGTCGAGGTGCGCGACGGCTCCCCGATCCACGGCAACGTCGGATGCGACCGCTTCGTCACGCGCATCGTCAGAGGGATCGACCCGAAGGCCGAGAGCCCCAAGTGGCTGCGCGACAGATTGACGGCCGCGGGAATGCGGCCGATTTCCCTGGCCGTGGACGCGACAAACTACGTCATGCTCGACCTCGGCCAGCCTCTTCACGCCTACGACCTCGACAAGATGCGCGGGCCGATCGTCGTTCGCCGCGCGAGGGCGGGGGAGAGGCACACGACGCTCGACGACGTCGAACGCACCCTCGACCCCGAGGACCTTCTCATCACCGACGACGGCGCCGAGCGCGTCCTTGGAATAGCCGGCGTCATGGGTGGCGCGGAAACCGAGATCACAGGCGAAACCGTCAACGTGCTAATCGAGGCCGCGCATTTCGATCCGGTCTCCATCGCGAGGTCGGCCCGCCGCCACAAGCTGGCGAGCGAGGCGTCCAAGCGCTTCGAACGCGGCGCCGACCCCGAACTGCCGCCGGTGGCCGCCCAGAATGTGGTGGATTTGCTCGTCAAGTACGGCGGAGGCACGGCCGGCGACGAGGTTTTCGACCTGCGGAATTTCCCTGCGCCCGAAGCGCAAGATTTCCGGCTGTCGGAGGTGGAGCGGCTGACCGGACTTGACCTTTCCGACGAGCGCATCATTGACGTCCTTAGGGAGATCGGCTGCGAGGTCGAAGTCCCCGAGGACGGAGCCTCCGGCGCATCTGGCGAATCGAACGCCGACCGCCCTGCGCCCGCGGGCAATGGCTCTGGCGACGTCGAAGAAACCGAAAACGGCGCTTTGGAGAGCGGGGAGAAGACAGTGCGGGTCACTCCGCCGACGTGGCGGCCCGATCTTATCGGCCCCGCCCATTTCGTCGAGGAGATTGCCCGGCTCGTCGGCTACGACGAGATTCCCGTTCGGCTGCCCCGCGCGAACGTGGGCCGCGGGATCACTGCGGTTCAGCGGGCGCGGCGGGACGCGGCGCGGACCCTCGCCGAGCAGGGCTGGGTCCAGGTGCTGTCCTATCCGTTCATCTCGGCGGACGCGCTCGAACGGCAGGGAATCGCCGCGGGCGACGAGCGCCGTCGTCTGCTCCGCCTCGCCAATCCGCTGCAGGAGGATGCGCCGTACCTGCGCAGCTCGATCCTCGATTCCCTGCTGGAGACCGCCCGCCTGAACGTCTCCCGCTCCAATCCGTCCGTCGCGGTTTTCGAGCAGGGGCTCGTCACACGGCCCGAAAACCTCGTTCCCGCCGCCCCGGCGGGCGTCGGCGCACGGCCGAGCGACGCCGAATTGAAAGCCCTCCACTGCGCGATCCCCTCCCAGCCGCATCATGTCGCCGGCGTCGCCTGCGGCCCGAAGGCGCCGGCCGCCTACGGCTACGCGCCCGAACCTTGGGACTGGAGGGATGCGGACGAGGCGGCCTTCAGCGTCGCAGCCTGCGCCGGGGTCGACGTGGTCGCCGAAGCGGCCGAGTGCGCGCCCTGGCATCCCGGCCGGTGCGCACGCATCCAGTCGAAAGACGGGCGGACCGTCGGCTACGCCGGCGAACTCGCGCCCGCCGTGTGCAAGGCGTGGGGACTGCCAGCCCGATCGGTCGCCTTCGAAGTCGACATGGACGCTCTCACGGGCGCAGAGAGCGGCAAGGCGACGTCGAGCCTCGCGCCGCTCGAGGTGAAGCCGGTGACCACCGCCCCGGCGGCGAAAGAGGACATCGCCCTCGTCGTCGACTCCGACGTCACGGCCGCTCAGGTCGAGAACGTCATACGCAAGGCCGCCGGAGACTTGCTCGAAAGCGCGGTGCTCTTCGACGTCTACACAGGCGACCAAGTGGGCAAGGGAAAGAAATCTCTCGCTTTCGCGCTTCGCTTCCGAAGCGATCACACCCTGACCGCCGAAGAGACGGCGGGCGTTCGCAAGCGCATCGTCAAGGCGGCGCGCAAGAGCGGGGCGGAGCTGAGAGCGTGAGGGCGAGCGAACGGATCCTTGTCACCGGGGCTTCCCGGGGCATCGGCCGCGCCCTCGCCGAGGGGCTGGCCGCCCCCGGCCGCAAGCTCGTGCTCGTGGCGCGAAAGGTTCCGGACCTCACGGCGGCCGCGGGCGAATGCGAGGCTCGCGGCGCGCGGGTGTGCACGGTGGGGGCCGACCTATCCAAGGTGCGAGACGTCGAAGCGATGCTCGACGTCGTCCTCGCCGACGGCCCTGTCGACATGGTCGTCAACTGCGCGGGCGTCTTCGGCGGCGAGGCCCTTCCGTGGGAAGCCGACCCGCAGGAGTGGTGGCGCACGCAGCAGGTCAACGTGCGCGCACCCTTTCTCATCCAGCGCAGGACCGTCCCCGCAATGATCGCGGCCGGCGGCGGGCGCATCCTCGACATTTCCTCCGGCGCGGCGGTCAAGGACAATGCGGAGGCATCGGGATACTGCGTCTCGAAGACGGCGCTCATGCGGCTGGGCGGCTGCCTGGCCGAGGCCGGCCGCGAACGCGGGATAGCCGTCTTGGAGCTCGCTCCCGGAGTCGTTCGCACGGATATGACGGCGGGCATGGCGATGCACGCCGGGCGCACGGAATGGACCGACGTCGCCCTCTCCGTCGAGATAGCAGCGGCTTTCGCCGACGGCCTTCTTGACGGGCTTTCCGGCTGTCAGGTGCGGGCGGGAACAGACGATCTCGCCGACCTCGTCGAGCTCTCTAAGCGCGGCGCCGGTTCAAACGAGCGGCGGCTGCGCCGCACCGAATTTTCCGGTTGACGGTCCCTCACTGTCGGAGTTTTCAAGCCTGCGGACCGTTCGCCGATCTCGCGTTGCGGTAGGCGGCTGGCTTCGGCGCGCGGCGCCTGGACGCGTCGCCCGCAGTCGGTTTGCGACGACGGCGGGCCGATCGTGAATCATCCCGCGGTAGGTTAAGGTCTCCGTCGAAAGTATTGCATTTTTCTGACCTAGGGTATGAGAAATCGGCGGCAAAACCGAAATTTCTCGGAATAGACTGTTGCGCGTCAGGCCTCATTGTGGGCGATCTGCGTCTCTCACCGCACGCGTTCGCTCGGCATGAGGCGAAGCAAATCGAGGCAGGCTGCGGTTGTGCAGCGTGTCTTGACGCCGAAATATGACATTTTGCCGTCAATACCGGGAAAGATGTGCAATGAAGAAAGTCCGTGCGTCTTCACGACGTAAAAACACCTTGTCGCGCCGTAAAAAACTGCATGCGCTCGCCGCAATGGGATGCGGTTTTTCTTTAGTATTCAACTCTGTCTTTTCGCAAGGCGGCGTCGAGGAGGCCAAGGCGGACATCGTCGAACAGTCGTCGATCCTTCCGGCAGTCTTTGCAACCGGCGGTTCGGGCCGATACGTCGATTCGATTCAGTGGCTCCAATGGGCGGACTACTCGAAGTTTCAGAACAACCCGACTCCTAACGTCCCCGTGCTCAACTACGGGCAGACGAAGAACTTCGTCAACAAACGCGACTTGGGCGACGCCGGCGAACTCATCACCACCTGTCAGCTGTCCAATTACAAGCACCTCGGGCATCCGAGCGACGTTCCCGACCAGCAGGCCAGGGGCCCCCTCGTCGCGACGATTCCCGGCGCGTGGGCCGGCGACGCCCTCGACAACCTCTACAACATCGGCGGCCCGGGCCAATGGAAAGACGGCAGCGCCGAGTGGCACGAGGGGCTGACCTATCCCGCCGACTATGTCAACAAGAACCAGATGGCCATCGGCTTGGCCAACGGATACGCCTACAACGGCGGCAATACGTGGGACGGAAAAAAGTGGGGGACCCCCGGCTCGAGCACCGAGCCCACCGGCTACGCGGCCCGCGTGAGCGTCGACTACTCCTGCAAGGTCGAGCTGCACACCCCGGGAGGCGCGGTCAAGCAGGTGCCCGTCCAGGGGCTTGTCTTCGCCGACGCCGAGGCCTCGTCCAGGCGGTACGGGATCAAGAGCTGGGCCGCGAACGAGTGGGCGGACGAATGGGTCCAGGCCAGCACCGACCAGAACGTCCGCTGGCGCGTGCTTGACACGCTGCGTTCGAAGACGTGCGTCTCGAAGACTACCGGCAAGTTGGTGACGACCGACGCCGAGATGTCAAACGGCGGCAAGACGCTGCGGCTCATGCCCTCCGACGAGGAATGCGTCTACCAAAGGGGCGCGAATGGGAAAAACGGAAGCTACACCCAGCCCAACGGCCTGGGCGGCCCCGACGCGGTCATGTTCATGGAAGGCGTGACCAAGGCGACGATCACCCTGCAGGGCTCCGGCTACTCCGCCGTCGCGCTTGGACTCATCGTCGCCACGGACTTCGGCGACGCGCCGAAATCATACGGCTACGCCGGATCGACCTTCCAGCCGACGTGGAAGGGCGGAGAGGTTCCCAAGGCCGGCAGCACCGATCTTTTCGCCTTGAACCCGCAGGCGAATATGTCGATGGACCAGGGTGCCCCGCGCCTCGGCGAGCATATCGACGCCGAGGGCTACCAGAAGTTCAGCGACGACGCCCAGGGCGACGACAAGAACGGCCTGTTCGACGACGAAGACGGAATCGACACGACCAAGTGGGACGGTGGAATTCGAACGTTCCCCGGTGCCACCCATTCGGAAACGGTCAAATGCGCCGGCGTCGGCAAAGCCGCGGGATGGATCGACTGGAACAACAACGGAACGTTCGATTCCCAGGAAAAGAGCGGCGAAGTCCCCTGCACGGCGGGCGAGGCGAAACTGACCTGGAAGGTGCCGAACGACGTCACAAACTCCGTGCGAAGCGTCGACGGCGAGCAGGGCTCGCATCCCGACAGCTACATGCGCGTGCGCATCACCAACGACAACGGCGGCAACAACCAGAAGCCCACCGGCATAACCACCACGGGCGAAGTCGAAGACTACAAGGTTTCGATCCGCGTTCCCACGCTCCAGCTGACGAAGAAGGTCGACGGATCCTACGCGAGCAGCGAGGTTCCGGCGCTCGGCGCCGATCAGTGGACGCTTGAGGGCAAGGCCTCCGACGTCGTGATCTCCGGGAAGGGCAAAACCGGAAACGCCAAGGGAAATCCGCAAAGCATGCGGCAGGGGCAGGTCGCCCTTTCCGAGACTTCGACCAACCCTGCGTCCGCCGGTTACGAGAGCGGCCAATGGACGTGCTCGGAGACTCCGGGTACGAAGGGCGAGAGGTATTCGTCGCAGGTAGGCCCGACGACCGGAGGAAAGGCCACGCTCACGCTCAACCGGCAGGACAGGGTGAGCTGCGAAATCACGAACAAATCCAAGCCCGGATCGCTCGTGTGGGGCAAAGTGAGCTCCGTCGACAAGGCGCCCCTCGGCGGCTCCCAGTGGACCGTTTCGGGCCCGAGCTTCCCGGGCGGCGCGACCGTGGCCGACTGCGTAAGCGACGGCGCGTGCGCGGGGCCTGACAAGGACCCCGCAAAGGGCAAGTTCAAGCTCGCCGATCTCAAATGGGGAACCTACACCTTGAAGGAGGCCAAGGCGCCCGAAGGCTACGTGCCGACTGACAAGACCTTCGTCTTCGACAAGATAACGCCGACCAACCTGACAGCGAGGCTTCAGGATTCCGGAGACGTAGCCGATCAGATCGTTGACAATGCCATCGTCAACGAACCCTACAAGGGGACGGTCTCGTGGAAGAAGGCCGACGAGGCCGGCAAAGCCCTGGCCGGCTCGAAATGGAAGCTGACAGGCCCGGAGATTCCCGCCGACACGGTTGTCGAGGACTGCGTGAAGGCCACGGCCGCGCAGTGCACGGGCGGAAAATACAAGGACGTCGATCCGCTTCCCGGATCGTTCAAGGTCGAGAACATCGGCCTGGGGTCCTTCAAGCTGACGGAATCGGCAGCCCCCGCCGGGTACAAGCTGAGCACGGCAGCCCACGCCTTTGCGATCTCCCCGGCTGCGCTCAACCATGTCTTTTCCGCCGCCTTCGTCAACGAGAAGGCCGACGTTCCTTCGCTGCCGCTGACCGGAGGGGCGAGCGCGGACTCCTTCCTTCTGTGGGGCGGAGGCCTCCTGGCGCTAGCGGGCGTCGGTGCGTTCGTTCGGCGGAAGATCCGACGCGGGAGAGGAGAAACGCCGCCTCGCCGATAGACCTGCAGATGATCTAGATCCTGCACACCCAGTTTTTCAACAGACCCGAGTCCGACCGATACGCGTCGGTCTCATCAGAAAAGGAAACAACCAGATGAGCACACACACTCAATCCGCCAGGCGGCGTGCGAGTGCCGTGGTCGGAGCGCTGGCTTTGGGCATCGCCGGCCTCGCAGGCGCAAGCGCAGCCTTCGCCGACCAAGGCAACATCGATCCCAACGCCACCGGATCGATTGTCATTCACAAACACGAGGCCGGCTCGCAGAAAGCCGACGGCACCGCCGACGGCCAGACCGACACCCAGGGGGGCGCCGGCGTCGCGGGAGTCACCTTCACGGCCTTCCCGATTTCCAACCTCGACCTCAAGACCCAGGCCGATTGGAACAACCTCAAGAACTGGAACATTCCCGCCGACGCCTGCGGCACGGATTTCAACACGCCGAAGCTCACGCTGCCCAGCGGCGCGGCGGCTGCGTTCGACGCCGGGAAGGTCAGCAGTCCCACGAACGGCCAAGGGGTGACGACGATCGGCAATCTGCCGGTCAAGGCTTACCTCGTATGTGAGACCAAGGCCCCGGGCACCGTCAAGAAGAAGGCAGCGCCCTTCCTCGTGACGATTCCGTTCCCGAACAACGCGGCCAACACCGCCCACGCCGACGGGAACTGGCTCTACAACGTCAACGTCTACCCGAAGAACACCGTCGTGGTCGCACCCACCAAGGGCGTCGAGGTCTCGAAGAACGGCATCAAGACGGCCGATCAGGTCACCTTCCCGGTGACGGCGAAGATCCCGAGCATCGCCGCGACGGACAGCTTCAAGCACTTCGTCGTCTCCGATCCCCTCGATTCCAACCTCGAGGGAGGCAAGGTCGCTTCGGTGAAGATCAAGGGGCAGGCCGTCGACCCGTCCTATTACGTCGCCACCGGCGGGCAGAATCCCAGCGTCGGCTTCACCAAGGCAGGCCTGGCTTACCTTCGGACGGTCCCGAACGAGACGATTGAGGTCGTCTTCAGCGCCAAGGTCAAGACCGTTCCCGCGGGCGGAGTCATCGAGAACGTCGCCAACCTGTACATCGACGTGGTTCCGGGGTCGACCCCGCCGGACAATCCGCCGACGACTCCTCCGAGCGAACCCCCCACGCCTACGAACAAGGTCGTCACCTCGTGGGGAGACATCGCGATCAACAAGACCGACGCCGACAACGAGAAGACGCTCGCCGGCGCGAAGTTCAAGGTCTACAACGCGGCTGACCCCTACGCGGCCTCCTGCGAGAGCGCCGTCAAGAGCGGCGACCCGATTTCCATCGGCGGGGAGGACACCTTCGTCTCCGCGGCCAACGGCGTCGTCTCCATCGAGGGCCTGTTCGTCGACAAGAAGCAGGGCGCCCCGGACGCCCAGGCCGTCACTCCGGATCACAGCCAGCGCTGCTACGTGATCGAAGAGATCGAGGCGCCCGCCGGCTATACGCTTCCCTCCGGAGGCAAGGAGTTCACCGGAATCACAGTCAAGGCCGGAAAGACGACGTCGGCCGCGGTGACCGTGAAGAACTCCAAGCAGGATGTGCCCGGCCTGCCACTGACCGGTGCGGCAGGCAAGCTCATCATGATGCTGGCCGGCGCCACCCTCGTGGCCATCGCACTCGGCTCCGTGTTTGTGGCCCGTTCGCGCCGCAAGCGTCAGACGGCAGCCCTGTGACTCCGCGGGACGCCGCGTCCGCCCACGAACTTGCGGGCGACGCCGGCGTCCTTGCTCGGGGGCGTGCGCCGTTCCGCGCGGCGCACGCAACCCGCGCACGTGCGAGCGGCAACGCGCGGATGCGCGCGCAGAGCGTCTGATCCAAATGCAGGCGGCGCCCGCTGAGCCGATATGGATATGGCAACGCGGGCGGCCTCTCGTCGAAACGCACACGGTGTGGCGGGGGAGTGAAGGCTTCCCCGCCACAATTGCGCTCTCGTACAAACTCTCTCGTGGCAAACTTTTCGCGGAAAACGGGTTCGCGCCGAAGGCTCCTCCCTAAATGCGCTCGCGCGAACTCACTTGTACATAGCGCCCTCGAACATAACTTTTGGACCAAATTTTCTATACAACCGGTTTTCGCACGAAACGCCCTCTTGCAAAGCGTTTCTGCACAGGAAGCAAGACCCGTGCGGCAAGCTGGGCGCGGCCAAGGAAGATAACATGACATTCAAGCGATCACGCCGCAATCGCGGGCGAAAAGGCAAGTGGAAGCTCGCGCCGTCGGCCCTGGTTCCCGCACTCATCGGGGTGCTCGGCCTGAGCATCTTCCTCTATCCGCAGGCGGCCAGCTGGGTCTCTCAGCTCAATCAGTCGAAGGTCGTCGACAATTACGAGAGGCAGGTCAACCGGGCCCATCCTTCGGCCGCCGAGCAGATCAAACAGGCCCATGCGTACAATGCGGCCCTGAACGCGGGGGCCGTGTACAAAGCGGACACGAACGTTCCGACCGGGTCCGGCAAGAGCTCAAACGGCAAACTTGATTACAACGCCATTCTTCGTACCGACGAATCGGGCCTGATGGCGCGGCTGAAGATCCCCGCGATCGACGTCGACCTCCCCGTCTACCACGGGACGTCGGACGCCACCCTTCTCCAGGGGGCGGGACACCTCGAAGGAACTTCTCTGCCGGTCGGAGGCCCGGGAACCCGATCGGTGATCACCGCTCATCGCGGGCTTGCCAACGCCACCATGTTCACGAACCTCGACCGGGTCAAGATCGGCGACACCTTCACCATCGAGGTGTTCGGCAAGGTGCTCGCCTACAAGGTGACGGAGACAAAGGTAGTTGAGCCGACCGAGACCGAATCGTTGCGCCCGGTCCCCGGCAAAGACCTCGTCACCCTCGTGACGTGCACGCCCCTGGGCATCAACACCCATCGCATTCTCGTCACGGCCGAGCGGATCGAGCCGACCCCCGCCAAGGATCTGGCCAACGCGCATGCGACGTCTGACCTGCCTCGTTTCCCGTGGTGGGCAGTTTGGCTCTGCACCGGCCTGCTAGTCGCGGCTGTGTACGTGTGGCGGTCGGGGTACCTGGACAGGACGCGTTCGGCGAAGGACCCCGCGCCTACGGCTTAGCCGACCGCACAGACCGGCTTGCCTGTGCCAGCATAGGCCGCCTTACCTGTTCCCGCGGCCCGCGCGGCCGCGACGGTCGTGCTTGAAGCCGCGCTCGTCGCGGGTGGTGCGGTCGTATCGCGATCCTCGATCGCCGCGGCTGCGGCCGCGGTCGGAATAGTCGGAGTCCCGGCGCGGGCGGCCCCGTCCGGCGTCGTCGCGGAAGCCTCCTGGGCCGCGGTCCTCGCTGATCTTCAGAGCCCTGCCCGAAACTCGGGCCTGAGAAATGCGTTTGCGCGCCTCGGGGGAGAGCGGAACTCCGATCTCGACGAGGGAGAAGGTCGGAAAAATATCGATGTGGCCGAGGTCAGAGCCGCTGAGCCCGCCTTCGTGTGTGAGCGCGCCGACGATGGCGCCGGGCTTGACCCGGTCTTTGTGTCCGACCTCCACCCTGTAGCGAACGGAGTTCTTCATCTGGCGGCGCGGCTGGCGCTCCTTTCGGGGACGCCCCTCGTGCTCCGAGCCGAAATCCTCCGTAAGACGCTCGGGCTCTTCGCCCGCCACCGGGCCGGGGTCGCGCACGGCGAGGGCCAGGAGCGCCATCGTCAGGGTTTCGAGGCTCACCGGACCGGCCTGCGCGTGCGAATCGCGCTGTGAGCCGGAATCTGAGCGCGGATGCGAGTCAAGCTGCGAGTATGAATCGGAGCCGTGCTCGTGCGAGTCAAGATGCGCGCCGGAGCCGGACTGGGCGGCCGCCTTGGCTTGCTCGGCGACGAAGTCTTCGAGGATTTCCTCGTAGACCCACAGGCGCCCTTTCGCGATGCGGGCCATCGCCTGCTCCACCGTTCTGCGCGCGCGCAGCTTCGAAACCTCTGCGGGCGTGGGCAGCTCGATCTGCTCCATGCGCGAGCCCGTTTGCTTTTCGATGCGGCGCAGGCGGGGGCGCTCTTTGGGCGTGACGAACGTGATGGATTCGCCTGTGCGGCCGGCCCGCCCGGTGCGGCCGATGCGGTGGACGTACGTGTCGGTTTCGCGCGGGACGTCGAAGTTGACGACCAGCCCGATGCGGTCGACGTCGAGCCCGCGCGCGGCGACGTCGGTGGCCACCAGCACGTCCAGCGTTCCGTCGCGCAGGCGCGCGACGAGCTTTTCGCGTTCTTTCTGCACGACGTCGCCTGAAAGCGCCGCCGTCGCCACGCCGCGGGCCCCAAGCTCGATGGTCAGATCCTCGGCAGTCGAGCGGGTGCGGACGAAAACGAGGGCCGCTTGGGCCTCCGTGACGGCCAAAACCCGCGCCAATGCGCCGATTTTGTGCCGCTCGGGCACTACGGCGTACATCTGCTTGACCGTCGAGACCGTGGTCGCGGGCCGCGAGATCGTCACTTCCTCGGCGTCGCTCAGGTGGCGTTCGGCCACGCGCCGAATCGGCAGCGGCATAGTCGCCGAGAAAAGCGCGGATATCCGACCCTCGGGTACTTCGGAGGCGATTTTTTCGACGTCCTCTGCGAATCCCATGCGGAGCATTTCGTCGGCCTCGTCGAGCACGAAGTAGCGGACGGCGTCCAAACGAAGGGCGCCGCGGTCCATGAGGTCCATGATGCGCCCCGGGGTGCCGACCACCACCTGCGCCCCGCCCTCGAGCGCCTTGAGCTGGGGGAGATAGGAGGACCCGCCGTACACGGCGGCGACGTCGACCCCGCGCGATTTCGCCGCGAAAGACTCGATCGCCTGGGCTCCTTGCATCGCCAGCTCGCGCGTCGGGGCGAGAACAAGGGCCTGGACCTCGCGCTTTTCGGGGTCGATATGAGCAAGGAGGGGAAGGGCGAAGGCTGCCGTTTTGCCCGTTCCCGTCTGGGCGACGCCGACGACGTCCTTTCCTCTCAGAAGAATCGGGATGGCCGCGGCTTGAATCGCGGTGGGCGCCGAAAAGCCGAGCTCCTTCACCGCGGAGAGGAGGTCTTCGGGCAGCCCGAGGTCGTCGAAAAGGACGTCGCTGGAATTGACGTCGTCGGATTTCTTGGGCGTGGCGTCGTTTCCAAGTCCGACGGCGTCGCTCTGGTTCTGGCCGTTGCCGCTCTCGTGCGGGACCTCGCCGTTTTGGCGCGAAGCGCCGCGGTTTCGGCTCTGGCCGTTGTCGCCCTCGGGGGAGGCGCCGGCGCCCTCGTGCTGGCTGTTGCCGTCTTTACGATCGGGGGCGTCGTGGTCCGCGGCGTCTTCTTTGACTGCTGAGGCGCCGGAGCCCTCGTCGCCGTTATACGCAAAGAGGTCGTCGATGCTTTCATCGCTCCGGAATGGGAAGGCGTCGTTGCGCGGTGCAAGGGCGTCGTCGGTTCCCTCGTCGAGCGAGGGCGCATTGTATTCGGTCATGTTCACCTGTCAGTTGTCCAGCGCGCGCCACGAAACCTGATAACACCGCGCGCTCGCCTAGCAACCGGCAGGCGAAAAGCTGGGGCGACGATGCGCCTAGAGGAGTCTAGTCCTTCAAGCGTGAAATGTTTGTTTTTGCGAGGGTGAGATGTGGCACGGCGAGGCGTCGGCGTGGGATTTTAAACGACGGACTCGATTGCGCGCGCCGAAGACTGGAGCTGGGCTTCCTCCTCGGAGCCGGGGTGGGGGACTGTCCTTCGCACGACGATCAAGGACACCACGCTCAACAGCGCCATCGTTCCGACCGAGGCGGCGAAAGCCCACTCTTGGGAGGGCATGACGATGGCATAGACCAAGCCGACGACCGCGACGCAGAAGGAGAAGCCGAGGGTGTCGGCGAGCTGGATGGCCGACGACGTCGTCCCCTGCCGGCGTTTGGGAGTCATGGCCAACGCGTGAACCGCCATGGCCGAAAAGACCAAGCCCATTCCCAATCCCGCCAGGCTCCATCCGGCCACGACGAGCCACGGGGAGAACCGATAAAAGCTCGCGGGGACGACGACGAGAATGCCGCACAGCTGGAATGTCGTTCCGAGAGAGGCGATATTCCGTCGCAGATCGGGGGAGGAGATCCGCCCCTGGATCCACGAGCCCAAAGCCCACGTGATCGAACCGACCGTCAGGATGAATCCCGCCTCGGTGGGGCGCCAGCCGTGGATCTTTTGCAACAGGAGGGGAAGAAAGGCCTCGGTGCCGAGCAAAGTGCCGCTGCTCAAGCCGCGCATGAGAATCGTCGAGGCGAGACCCCGCCGGGCGACGTACGTGCCGCGCGGAAGCAGAGGGCGAATGAAAACGAAAGTCAAAACGCCGGTGAGAACGACGGCGGCGTACACCGCGCCGGTGAACTTCTCCGGCGGAGTCCCGGAGAGGATCTGAAGCCCCGCGATGGATGCGCCTGTGAGTACGGAGGGGATCATAATCCCCGTCCAGCCGACGAGCGGCCCGGGGTCCGTTTTAGGCAGGCGCTTGAGGACGACGAGCAAAAGGGGAAGGCCCAAGAGGAAAAGGACTGGAACGCATCCGAAAACGGCCCTCCAATTCAATGATTCGACCATCCAGCCTGCCACGACCGGCCCGACCATCGACGGCAGAATCCAAGCGCCCGAAATCATGGCGAAAATGCGTCCCTGACGATCGGGGCGGACGTGGCTGCCAAGGATCGAGTACAGCGGGACTATGCACATGCCTCCGCCGAGGCCTTGAACAGTTCTGCCGACAACGAAGAGCTCCATCGTGGGGGCGGCCGTGCACACCGTCAAACCCGCGGAAAGGACGCCGAGGCCCACGAGCAGGCACGCTTGGGACGAGCGAGCGTCGCACCACAGCCCGGCAAGGGCCGTCGTGACGAGCTGCGCGGCGAGGGGGATGCCCATGGCGAGCGCGTAGAGATTCTGCCCGTCGAGCTTGTCTGCGACGGTGGGCATGGCCGTTCCCACCGCCACAGCCTCGAAAGCGATCAGAGATACGCAGCCGACCGTCAGCCAAGTGAAAAGCCTCTCGACGACCGGGCTCAAATAGGCGTTCGCGAGAGAGCGCGGCGTTTTCGTGTGCTCTTTTTCCATGTGCCCCTTCTTTTCGTACAGGTGAGACAGCATTCTCCCACCGCGAACACGATCCGCGACAATGCGGCGTGGTGGCCGCGGCGCCGAACCCCGGCGCGGGATCGTTAACCGGTGCCGTCGGCGGTTTCGCGACCCGGCGTGGAATCGCAACCCGGCGCCGGGTGTCCGCAGCGCGTCGGGAAGCAACTATCATTGAGCAGTGGCCGCCGCTCGTCTGGCGCGGCCGGGCGGCCGCGGCGGTCCCGATCGAAAAGCAGCGGTCCAGAAAGCAGCGGTCCAGATCGAAAAGAGGTAGAACGTGCTCCGCACACGCATGGCCGGTTCTCTCCGGTCGGAAGACATCGGCTCGTCGGTCACTCTGACCGGATGGGTCGACCGCCGTCGCGACCACGGGGGAATCACATTCATCGACCTTCGCGACGCATCGGGGATCGTCCAAGTCACCGTTCGCGAAGAAGTGGCGCACGAGCTTCGCAACGAATACTGCCTGCAGGTAGTGGGAGTCGTGCGCGAGCGACCTGACGGCAACGCGAATGCCGCGCTGTCAACGGGCGAGATCGAAGTGGAGGCGGCCGACGTCGTCGTCCTCAACCCCTCCGCCGCGCTTCCCTTCCAAGTCTCCGAACACGCCGACGAGCAGGCGGGAGAGGAGGCTCGCCTGAAATATCGATATCTCGATCTGCGGCGTGCCCCGATGCAGCGGGCCATCCGGCTGCGGTCCGAGGCCTCCCAGGCGGCCCGCAAGGTTTTGCACGGCCACGATTTTGTGGAAGTGGAGACGCCGACCCTCACGCGTTCGACGCCCGAAGGCGCGCGCGACTTCCTCGTTCCCGCGCGGCTGAACCCCGGATCGTGGTACGCGCTGCCGCAGTCGCCCCAGCTGTTCAAGCAGCTGCTCATGGTCGCGGGGACGGAGCGCTACTACCAGATCGCACGCTGCTATCGGGACGAGGACTTCCGCGCCGACCGCCAGCCCGAGTTCACGCAGCTGGACATCGAGATGTCCTTCGTCGACCAAGACGACGTCATTGCCGTCGCCGAGGACGTTCTGCGAGAACTGTGGGCGCTCATCGGATACGATCTCGAAAAGCCGATCCCGCGCATAACATATGCCGACGCGATGGAACGCTACGGCTCTGACAAGCCCGACCTGCGCTTCGGCCTCGAACTCGTCAATCTCACCGAGTATTTCGAGAACACGCCGTTCCGGGTGTTCCAGAATCCGTACGTGGGCGCGGTCGTCATGCCCGGCGGCGCGTCTCAGCCGCGCAGGGCCTTCGACAAGTGGCAGGAATGGGCGAAGGCTCGCGGCGCGAAGGGCCTCGCGTACGTGACGATCGCTGAGGACGGGCAACTCGGCGGCCCGGTCGCGAAAAACATCTCGGAGGCGGAGAGAGCGGGGCTGGCAGAAAAGGTCGGGGCAAAACCGGGCGACTGCGTGTTCTTCGCTGCGGGTTCGCCGATCGAGGCGCGCGAGCTGCTTGGCGCCGCGCGTCTGGAGATCGGCAAGCGCTGCGGCCTCATCGACCCGAAGGCATGGGCGTTCACATGGGTCGTAGATGCGCCGCTGTTCAAGCCCTCGGGGGCGGCCGCCGCGGAGGGCGACGTCGCGCTCGGCCATTCGGCGTGGACCGCCGTCCACCACGCCTTCACCTCGCCCAAGCCCGAATGCCTCGATTCCTTCGACGTCGACCCCGAAAACGCGCTGGCCTATGCCTACGACATAGTTTGCAACGGAAACGAGATCGGCGGAGGGTCGATCCGCATCCACAGACGCGACGTCCAGGAGCGGGTTTTCAAGGTCATGGGGATCTCGGCCGCGGAGGCGCAGGAGAAGTTCGGCTTCCTGCTCGACGCCTTCAAGTTCGGCGCTCCGCCCCACGGCGGAATCGCCTTCGGCTGGGATCGAATCGTCTCGCTCCTGACCGACGCCCCCTCGATTCGGGACGTCATCGCCTTCCCGAAGATCGGCGCCGGCTGGGACCCCCTCACGGACGCGCCCGCGCCGATCACCGCGCAGCAGCGCAAGGAGGCCGGCGTGGATGCGAAATTCCGCGAAACTGACGCCGACGAGAAGCCGCGAGAAGCGGGCGGGAACTAAGCCTCGGGCGCGGCGGAAACCAGCGAAGGCGGCAAACGGGAAGCGAAGTCAACTCGCCCCGAGGAAACGGGGTCGACGTCGAGGACGCTTCCTCACCCCCGCCTGCGCCAGTAGCCGACCAACCCGACGGTCAAGGCGAAAGGCCATAGAAGCGCCGGACCGTACGCGGCGACGAGGATCGCGCGCTGCGCCGAGTTCATGCCCGCCATCGGAGTCCAACCTTCCCAAAACCCCGCGCTCACGCCTATGACCCGCACCGTAATCACACCCACGACGAAGTAAAGGCAAAGCGCCCCGGCGCCGCCGACGGTCGCGGCGAGGCCACGGTGTACGGTCTTTCCGCCCAGACGCGGAACCCACTTCGGAACCTTTTCGCCCCAGCCGCAGCACAAGCCCAACGAGAGCGCCGCTGTGCCCACTTGCAGCGCGTCCAAGAGCAGAACGTAGAGGACGCCCGACGCGCTCGAGCGGTAGACGCCGGCCTCCGCAAAACCTGTGTCGGCTCCGGCGAGCATCGCGATGCGCCAGCAAGCGGAGGGCAGCGGGCTGAGGAACGCGATCCAGCAGGCTGCCTTCGCCCACCGTTGGGGTTTGCGTCCGACTGCGCCCGGGGAAGAGGCAAATAGATGCGCGAATCTAAAACTCATGGCCTCAATATACCGCTATACTCAGATGCCATGGCGCGTCCGGTGAAGTACAGCCTCGACCAGATACTCGACGGCGTCGCGGTTGCGGCCCGCGAGCGGAGGATCGAGGTTTCGATTGCGGACATTGCAGCCGCGGCGAATGTGCCCTCGGGTTCGATATACCACCGCTTTTCCTCACGGCGGGAATTGCTTGTGCGGCTGTGGCTTCGCTCGGTTCGCCGCTTTCAGGAGGGTTTCGTTCGAGCGCTCGACGGCGACCCGCCGGAGCGCGCCGTCGTCGCGGCTGCGCTTCACACGCCGACGTTCTGCCGGAGCAACCCGATGGACGCCATGGGAATGACGCTTTTCCGGCAGTGGGAGCTCGTCGATGACGCACCCGATCCTTGCGCCGAGGAGGTGCTGCACGTCAACGACGGCATCGACGCCGCCACGGCGAGGCTCGTTGAGCGTCTGCGCGGTTTCCGCGACGAGCGCAGCTACGGGCTGATTGTGGCGGCGACCCGCACGTGCCCGTACGGCTTGGTCCGTCCGCACGTCGGGTGCGAAATTCCCGAGTGGATCGACGAAGCCGTGGCCGCCAGCGCCTCGGCGATCGCCGGTCTCGTCGCGCAATAGGGTACGGCCAGCCGACGAGTTCGCCGGTTTCATCGCGCATTGGGGGATCAAAACGAGAATCGTGCGAAGCCGCGAACGCCGAGCTCGCCGAGGTCGGTCATTCCCACGCTTCGATAAAAGGAGGCGGTTTTCGGCTCGTCGTCGGTGATGAGGACAATCTGAGGCACGTGCGCGAAACGCTCGAGCGCCGCGGCGGCCAAGCGCGTGCCTATGCCGTTGCGCTGCCGGTCGGGACGCACCAGAATGTCCTGTATGTAGGCGATCGAGGCGTCGTCGCCGACGGCCCGGGCTAGGCCGACGAGCTCGCGGCCGTCCCACACGCTCAGTTTCCACAGCGAGTTTTCGACGGCGCGGTGCAGCAGATCTGGGTTTCGAGTGTAATTCGACCATCCGACCGATGTGTAGAGGCCGATGAGGTCGCCCTTCGCAATCGGGCCGTTCTCTGAGTAATCCAATGCGCTGCCTGCAACGAGGCGGTCAGCGGAGTGGTCCGGTGCCATGAGATTGACTTTACTCTATTTCTCAGACGCCATTTCTCAGTCGCCGAGACCCGCCGCTCGACCACGTTTGCCGCTCTCGACCGGGCTCGCGGCCGAGTGGAGCGTTGCTAACTCGCCCGATTTTCAATTGAGCGGCGCGCCTCTCGTCCCCGCCGCCGAAGAGAGCGCCGTCTAGGCCGCCGACAGCGCTTCGAGCACTTCGGGGAGCTCGGTGACGCCGTCGGACGCGAGAAAATGTCCGGCCCCGTGCACGGTCAGCGTTCTAGCGCCGATTCGCTCCGCGAACTCCGCGGATGACCCGGCCGGAACGAATGGGTCGTCGTCGGAGCGGATCACTGTTGCGCGGGCGAAAACGCGCGGATTGGGGAAAGGGTTCTTCGAGAGGAAATCCGGCAGCTGCGAGAGTATGAAGCGGTCGACGTCGTCGTCCCCGGCAAGCGGAAGTTCGCAGGCGAAGGGCGCGACGGCGACGAATGCGCCGAGCTGCGCGTCGCAGGAGGCGCAGCCGCGTGCTCGGGCGTGCGCGGCGCCGCGTCTGACGAGACGTTGGATCGCGCGCAGCGCGGCAAGGCCGCCGAGGCTGTGGGTGACGACGGCCGTCTTCCGCGAGAGGGGGCCGATTGCATCGGTCGCCGAGAGGATCCACGAGGCTGCCTCGGGCGACTGGGGGAGGGGGAGCTCCACCGCCTCGGCGCCGGGAACGGCCCGCGTCAGCCAAGGGAACCAGTGATCCGCGGGTGCGGCGCCGTAACCGTGAAGGATCACGACCCGCTCGAATGGTATTCCCCTGGCGGAATCGCTTCCCCTGGCGGAATCGCCCGAAGGGGAATCGGCGCCTTTCGCAAATGAGTCCGAGTTCTTCATGGCTGGAATGCTACGGCTTGACGCTAGTGTGAAGGTCAACAGGGAGCGTGCGCCGTGTGGCGGTTGCGCAGCGTCGAAAGGCTATTCAGCGTCGAAAGGCTATTGCGGAGCTTGGCGGTTCGCGGGGAGCAGAGGGGACTGCACGGCGGCGCCGAAGCGATCGCGCCGCTGCAGTTGCACAGCGTCAGAAAACGGCTGCGGCGGTGAACGAAACTCTGCGAGAATGGTGGCCGATCTCGCGAAGGGTGCGAGATTGCGGACGACGCGCGGAAGGGACGTGAGGCATGCGAATCGGCGAATTTGCGCAAATGGCAGGCGTGAGCGCCAGAGCCCTGCGCCACTACGAGACGGCCCGGCTGCTTGTGCCCGCGCGCACGTCGGGCGGCTATCGCGACTACACGGCCGAGGACCTTGACACGGTTGAGAGAATTCGGCTGATTCTCGGCACGGGTCTGGGTGTGGCGGCGGCCAGACGCTATCTCGATTGCGTGCGCGCGGGAAGCGGCGAGGCGACGGTGACGATGTGCCCGAACCTTCGGCGCGAACTTTCCGAGCTCGAGGATCGGCTGCGGCGTCGCAGTGAGCGAATCGCGGGGGAACGCGCTGCGATAGCCCGTTTTGTGGCGTCGTCCCGCGGTGAAGGCGTCTGATGCCTTTTCCACGTGACGAATCTGCGCCCGAGGCCCGACGCCGACGACCTCACGCTGTCCGAAGAGGACCGGCGCGAGCTCGTCGATTGGGCGGCTCGCGAGTGTGAGGACTTTGCAGCGCAAGCCGTGGCCCGGGCATGCGGGCAGGCGATCGCCGTCGCCCATATGGGCGGGCATGCGCGCAATGTCGAACGCTACACGCGCAAGGCGCTGTCCGGGGCCGCCCTCGTCGCCGAACTTGAATGGCAGCGCGCCTCGATTCCGGCGCGGCTGCGCGAGTACGTCTTCGGCGGTTGGCGGGTGCGCGCAGCGGACCTTCCGGATTGCGCGGACGACGTCGAAGTCGAGAATCGGCAAGCGGAGTGACGGCGGGCGCGGGAGCGCGAAAGCGTCATCGGGGCTTTCCGGCGTTAGCGGCACCAGAATCTGGTCGTTTTCACGACCTTCTGTACTTTTCATCCTAACCGGGCGGCGTTACGGTCCCTCTTTGCACTTTTAACTCCTTCACACTGTCATTTCCATGATTTTTAATGCTGTTCGTGCGAATTCAGTGGCGTTCCTGCAGCCCTTGGTATTTATCATGCGAACCTTAAAGACACTTTTCGAGCTCGCTGCGCTTTTTTGGTCCGGTTGGCCATATTCGCCAATAGGTGCCTTTCACACCCCGCGCGGCCACTTCGAGTGTGCTCCCTTGGCAGAGCTGCGTGCCGATTCGCTTTCACCCCCCCTCGGCGACTTCGAATTGTCGAGTGAGCGCCCGGCGAATGTAAACTCCGGCGGTCGCTCTCGCGTCCGGAAAATTTGACGGAGAGGCCCGATAGCATTGACAGCATGGACCTTTTCGATGCGATGGGCACAGACGACGCCGGCATCCCCGACGGCGCGGGAGGTCCCCTCGCCGCACGGATGCGCCCGCGAACTCTTGACGAGGTCGTCGGGCAAGGCCATTTGCTGGCCGAGGGGTCGCCGCTGCGCCGGCTGGCAGAGGCGAGCGGCGGAGCGCCGTCGTCGGTGTTTCTGTGGGGGCCGCCCGGAACGGGGAAGACCACCTTCGCCTATCTCATCGCGCGTGCGGGAAACAGGCATTTCGAAGAAGTGTCGGCGGTTTCGGCCGGGGTGAAGGAGCTGAGGGCCGTCGTCTCGGCGGCGCGCCAGCGTCTGGCCACGAGCGGCCGCGAAACCGTCCTGTTCGTCGACGAGGTCCACCGATTCAACCGCGCCCAACAGGACGCCCTTTTGCCCGCCGTTGAAAACGGCTGGGTCACGCTGGTCGCCGCGACCACTGAAAATCCCTCGTTCACCGTCGTCTCTCCGCTTCTGTCGCGCTCACTGCTCGTCACGCTCAAAGGGCTTGCCGAGGAAGACATTCGCACGATCGTCGCCCGCGCGCTCGAAGACGAACGCGGCTTCGCCGGACGTCTGTCGATCGCGGCTGACGCGCTCGACAATCTCGTTCGCATCGCCGGGCGCGACGGAAGGCGGTCTCTCACGCTTTTGGAAGCTGCCGCCGAAGGGGCGCGAACGCGCGGCGAAACGACGATTGAACTGGCCGACGTCGCTAAGGCCTCCGACGGGGCGACGGTGCGCTACGACAGGGCGGGCGATCAGCACTACGACGTCGTCTCCGCTTTCATCAAGTCGATCAGAGGGTCGGACGTCGATGCGGCGATGCACTACCTCGCCAGAATGCTCAGCGCGGGAGAGGACCCTCGTTTCATCGCGCGCAGGCTCATGATCAGCGCGGCCGAGGACGTCGGCATGGCTGATCCCTCCGCCCTGCAGACGGCTACGGCGGCGGCGCAGTCGGTCGCTCTCGTCGGAATGCCCGAAGCGCGGATCATCCTCGCCGAAGCGGTGGTCCACCTCGCCACGGCGCCTAAATCGAACCGGGCGTATATGGCCGTCAATGCGGCGATGTCCGATGTGGCCGAGGGAAAGGCAGGTCCCGTTCCCGAGGCGCTGCGAGACACACACTACGCGAGCGCAAAGGATCTGGGACACGGCGAGGGATACAAGTACGCCCACGACTTTCCCGGGGCCGTCGCACCCATGAAATTCATGCCCGAGGGGCTCGAAGGCGTCCGCTATTACAACCCCAGCGATCGCGGCTACGAGTCGCAGATCACCTCTCGGCTTGCGCGGATTCGGAAAGCGCTTGAGGAAGATAGCTGATACAATTCCATGGTTGTCCACCCGGGCAGCGTCAAACCTGGGGCCTCAGCCTTTGGGTCGGCCCCGCAGCCGCATGCGGCTGCGCATATAACATCGACAGGAGCAATTGAATGGCGGGAAACCGTTCTCGTAAACTTGTGCGCCAGTCCCGATCCCTGGGCATCGCACTGTCCCCGAAGGCCGAGCGCTACATGCAGCGTCGCCCGTACCGTCCCGGCGAGCACGGCCGAGGCCGCACCAAGGACTCCGATTACTCAGTCCGTCTGAAGGAGAAGCAGCGCCTTCGCGCCCAGTACGGAATCCGCGAGGCGCAGATGCGCCGCGTGTGGGAGGAGGCTCGCCGCGCCGAAGGCCTGTCGGGCGAAAACCTCGTCGAGCTGCTTGAGATGCGCCTCGACGCGCTCGTTCTGCGCGCCGGATTCGCCCGCACGATCGCGCAGGCGCGCCAGGTAGTCGTCCATCGTCACCTGCTCGTCGACGGGAAGATCGTCGATCGCCCCTCCTTCCGGGTCAAGCCAGGCCAGACCGTCCAGGTCAAGCCGAGGTCGCAGACTTCGCCGCAGTTCCACGTGGCGGCCCAGGGCGCACATCGGGACGTTCTCCCGCAGGTTCCCGGATATCTCGACGTCGATCTCGAGAAGCTTCGCTTCACCCTGACCCGGCGGCCCAAGCGCGCCGAGGTTCCGGTCATTTGCGACGTCCAGATGGTCGTTGAGCACTACTCGCGTTAATCGAATCCAAGAACGCGCCCTGCGGGGCGCGTTCTTGGCATCCTGCGGGCGCGGGCAGGGACTGCCCGCGCGTGTGAAAAGTACGGGCTGCGGCCCGCGTATATGAAAAGCGGGCGCCGCGCCCGCCCTAGAAAAGGTCAAAAATGCGTACCGCCGAAATCCGTCAGCGTTGGCTCGACTACTTCGCCAAGCACGATCACCACATCGCGCCCTCGGTGTCCCTCGTCTCGCCCGATCCCTCGATTCTCTTCACCGTCGCGGGAATGGTGCCGTTCATCCCCTACATCCTGAACACCGAGCCAGCCCCGTGGCCGACGGTCGCATCCGTTCAAAAGTGCATTCGAACGAACGACATCGACAACGTCGGCAGAACCACGCGCCACGGCACGTTCTTTCAAATGAACGGCAACTTCTCCTTCGGGGACTACTTCAAAGAAGGCGCCATCGACCTCGCGTGGGGCCTGCTGACCTCCTCGCTCGCCGAGGGAGGCTACGGACTCGACGGCGACCGCCTATGGATGACGATCTGGGAAGAGGACGCGGTTTCCTACGATTACTGGACCCGCGTCATCGGCCTTCCCTCCGATCACATTCAAAAGCTTCCGTTCAAGGAGATCTCTTGGTCCACAGGCCAGCCCGGGCCGGCGGGGGCGTGCTGTGAAATCCACTACGACCGCGGCCCCGAGTACGGCCCGGACGGCGGCCCCGCCGCGGACGTCCAGGGAGACCGCTTCCTGGAAATCTGGAACCTCGTCTTCGACGAATTCGTCAGGGGCGAAGGAGAAGGCCACGATTTCGAACTCGTCGGCAAACTCGAACGCACCGCGATCGACACCGGCGCGGGCCTCGAGCGCATCGCCTACCTCCTCCAAGGCAAAGCCAATATGTACGAAATCGACGAGGTCTACCCGGTCATCCGGGCGACGGAGGAGATCGCCGGAAAGAAATACGGGGCCGACGCCGAAGACGACGTGCGCATGCGCGTGGTGGCCGACCACGTCCGCTCCTCCCTCATGCTCATCGGCGACGGCGTGCGGCCCGGCAACGACGGCCGCGGCTATGTTCTGCGGCGGCTCATCCGCCGCGCGGTGCGCTCCATCCGCCTTCTCGGCGTCGACGACGTCGTCCTTCCCTCCCTCATCGCCGCGTCCAAGGACGCGATGAAGGATTCCTACCCCGAGCTCGAAGCCGAATTCTCGCGGATCCTCGATGTGGCCTCGGCCGAAGAGGCCGCCTTCCGCAGGACGCTCGCCTCGGGAACCCAGATCTTCGACCTCGCCGCGTCCAAAGCCTCCGGTGGAAACAAGGTCCTCTCCGGCAAGGACGCCTTCGCCCTCCACGACACCTACGGCTTCCCGATCGACCTCACCCTCGAAATGGCCTCCGAGCAAGGGCTCAAGGTCGACGAAGGCGAGTTCCGGCGGCTCATGCAAGAGCAGAAGGACCGCGCCCGCGCCGACGCCCGGGCGAAGAAGACCGGCCACGTCGACTCGGCCGTGTACAACGAGATCCTCGACGAAAGCGGCGGCTCCACTCGGTTCCTGGGATACTCGGAGACCGGGGCGGAAGGCAAGATCGTGGCCCTGCTCGTCGACGGCGTTTCTGTTCCGGCGGCCACGGCCCCCGCGGAAGTCGACGTCGTCCTGGACCAGACGCCCTTCTACGCGGAAATGGGCGGCCAGCTGGCCGACCGCGGGACGATAAGCGTCGAAGGCGGCGGCCTCGTTCAAGTCGACGACGTCCAGTCGCCGGTCAAGGGCCTCAACGTCCACCGCGGAACCGTCAGCGAGGGCACGATCGCCGTCGGCGAGAAGGTCTTCGCGCAGATCGACGTCGACAGGCGCGGCCAAATCGCCAGGTCTCACACCTCGACGCACATGATCCACAAGGCGCTCCACGAGTTTCTCGGGGAGCAGGCAACCCAGGCGGGATCGGAGAATTCTCCCTCCCGGCTTCGTTTCGACTTCCGTCACGGCGAGCAGATCCCCGCGGACGTCGTCATGGGAATCGAGGGGCGCGTCAACGACAGGCTCCGCGAAAACCTTGAAGTCACGGACGAGATCATGGATCTCGACAAGGCGCGAGCCGCAGGGGCCATGGCCCTTTTCGGTGAAAAGTACGGAAAAGAGGTCCGGGTCGTCTCGATCGACGATTCGTGGTCGAAGGAGCTGTGCGCGGGCACGCACGTCCCGTCGACCGGGAAGATCGGATTGGTCTCCATCCTCGGAGAGTCCTCGATCGGGTCGGGAGTGCGGCGCATCGACGCCCTCGTCGGCGAAGGGGCATACGCATACGGCGCGAAAGAGCACGCCCTCGTCTCTCAGCTGGCGGGCATCGTCGGCGCGCGGCCCGAGGAGCTGCCCGAACGGATCGACGCCGTCCTTTCTCGCCTGAAGTCCGCCGAGAAAGAAGTCGCCGCCCTCAGGCGCGAAAAGCTGTCGGCAAGAGTCGGGGACATCCTAGGCGGACGCCGTCGCATCGGGAAGTTCGACCTTTACTGGGCCGGTTTGGGCAACGTCGCCAGCGGCGACGACGTCCGCGCCGTCGCAACGGACGTCCGGGGCAGAATCGACGATTCGGAGGCCGCCGTCGTCGTCGTCGGAGGCGTCGTCAACGGCCGCCCGTCCGTCGTTGTGGCGACGACGTCCGCGGCGAGGCAGGCCGGCGCCAGGGCCGGAAAGCTCGTCTCCTCGTTCTCGAAGATCCTCGGCGGAGGAGGCGGCGGACGCGACGACGTCGCCCAAGGCGGAGGCCAGGACCCGTCCAAGCTTCTGGAGGCCCTTGAGGACCTAGAGGCGCAGCTGAGCTGATGCGCAGGGGCAGACGCGTGGGATTCGACGTGGGGCAGGTTCGAATCGGGGTCGCCCAATGCGACCCCGAGGGCATCCTCGCAACCCCCGTTGAGACGCTGTGGCGCGGGGAGTCGGACATTGACGACGCCGCGCAGATCGTGCGAGATTGCGAGGCGATGGAAGTGATCGTCGGGCTCCCGCTCAACATGGACGGCACGGAGGGCGCATCGGCGCGTGACGCTCGCGCCTGGGCCGCCAAGTTGGCCGAATCCGTGGCGCCGGCGTCCGTCAGGCTCGTCGACGAGAGGCTCTCCACCGTGACCGCCCACGGGCAGCTCATAGCGGCTGGACGCAACTCACGCAAGTACCGCTCGATTGTGGATCAGGCCGCCGCTGTGGTTATCCTCAATACAGCACTTGAGATGGAACAGCGCACAGGCAACGCACCCGGCGAGTGCGTCTCCATCGCGCAGGAGGCACAACAATGACCGATTTCTTCGACCGCTCCGCGAATCAGAGGCGTTCGCGAAAAGGCCCGTTTGTGGACCAGCAAACGGCGTCGCGCAAACGCCGCAGAAAGCAGCGAAGGCGGTCGTTCGTCATCTTGGTGATGGCCATAGCCTTCCTCTCTTCCGTCTCGGTGATCTTCATCCCCGAGTTTTTCAAAGAATCCAAAGTAGTCGAGGACTATCCCGGGCCGGGTTCGGGAAAGGTCTCGATCGTGATCCCGGAATCCGCGACGGGCAGAGAAATCGCCGCGATTTTAAAGGAAAAAGGCGTCATCGCCAACGCGCAGCCGTTCATCGACGCCTACAACAACGACAAGAGGGCGCAAAGCCAGATCAAGCCCGGCGTGTACGAGCTGAAGAAGCGCATGTCGTCGGCGGGCGCTCTGGCGTCCCTGCTCGGCCGCCAGTCCACGGAGGTCAGGGTCACCATCCCTGAAGGCTGGACGAAACAGCAGATCTATGAGAGGTTGGCGGACAACCTCAACGTGCCCGTCGCCGACGTGCAGAAAGCGGCCGAGAACACGGCGGCCATCGGGCTGCCCGAAGAGGCCGACGGCAACCCGGAAGGATGGTACGCCCCGCTGACGTACTCCTTCCCCAAAGACACAAAGCCTGAAGACGCGCTCAAGAAAATGGTCGAGTCGCGGATGGCCCAGCTCAAAAAGCTCAAGGTCCCCTCCGGGCAGTGGAAGACCGTCCTCATCAAAGCGTCGATCGTGGAACGCGAGGTCAACAAAGGCGAGTACTATCCGAAGGTCGCCCGGGTGATCGAGAACAGGCTCGCCGACAAGGGCCAGGTCAACGGCCTGCTCCAGATGGATTCGACCGTTCTCTACGGCCTCGGGCATCGCGGCGGATCTCCCACCACCGCCCAAACGCGCGACGCGAGCAACAAGTACAACACCTATCAACACCCGGGCCTGCCGCCCACGCCGATTTCCGCTGCGGGCGACGCGGCGATCGACGGAGTGCTCCACCCCGCCGACGGAAACTGGCTTTACTTTGTGACGGTCAACTTGGAAACCGGCGAAACGAAGTTCACCGACGACTGGGAAGAGCACCTCAAGAACGTCGACGAGCTCAAGAAGTGGAACAAGGCCCATCCTCACCCGAGCGCCACGAGCGGCGACGCGGCGGGCGGACAGAAAGACACGACCGGCGGCCAGAAGTCCAACAGGGAATCTGACAGGCAAACCGGCGGCTCCACCGGCAAATGACCTGCATTCTGTGGGTCGGGGAAGACTCGGTCCATCCGCGTCTTCTCGAGGCCTCCGGAGCCGTCCGGGTCGAGCGGGCCGCCAGCGTCGAAGAGGCGTGCGCCCGCCGAGCCGACGCCCTCGTTCGCGGGAAGACAGAGCCCGCGTGGGCCGGCATCGCCGTCGACGCCGCACACTACGCTGCTGCGATGCAGGCTGCCGAGCTTCGCGACGGGCTTGCCGAGGCCGTCGGATTCGCCGACACACTGGCCTTCGCAGGCCCCCTGCCCGGCGCCTACGCTTTCTGCGCGCGAGTGGGGGGAATCGTCGCGGCCTTCCGCGAGGCCACAGGCAGCCTTTGCCGTTCGGACGACGGCGCCGTCGTCGGCTCGGGACCGGAGGCGTGGGCGGGGCTCGCCGCTTTGACGCAGCTGCGAGTCCGCCGCCTCGTCGCCCACACCGAGCCGTTCGACGCCGCCACGCCGGCCGTGGCCCACAGGCTCGGCATCGAATTGGCGACCGCCGACGCCGCAGCGTTCACGGGCGCCCCCGTGGTCTATTCGGCCCGCGAGCTCGCCGCGATTGTCGATGACGACGAAAAAGGCCTCGTCGTCAACGAAACCGTCGCCTTGCACACGGCCGCGGCCCAGGTTCGCCTCCTCGCGTCGAAGGAACCGGATCTGGAGGCGATGCGAAACGCCATGCGCTCTGCGCTTTGACCCCGGAGCCGTGGCCCGGGCGCTTTGCGGCGACCCTGTGGACAACTCGGCGGGCCTACGGGCGATTCGCCCTAACGTTGCAGCATGGAATTTTGGTCTCGTGAGCGCATCCTTCGCGGCGCCCTCTCGCCCCTCCACGCTGCAGCGCTGTGGGCATGCGCGGCGATCCTCCTTGGCGCGGCTCGTTCGTTCGCGGCTTCGCCGCACGCGGGCGCCTCGCTCAGCCCGGGCTTCGCAGCCGCCGAACTGACCTGGGGAGCGGCCGCCGCGGGTTTTCTTGCGGTGGCCGCCTACGTCGACGCCGTGCTCCAGATTTTGCCTGACCCGCTCGTCGCCTCGGCCGCCGCGGCGGCGTCTCTTTCGGCGGCGTCGCGGGGAATCGACGATCTTCTTGCCGCCGCCGTCACCGGCGCCTTTTCCTTTCTCGCAGCCTTCGCCCTCGCCTCCGCGACAAGCCTCGGCCGCGGCGACGCCAAGCTGACCGGCGCACTTGGCCTGTGGACCGGTCAGCCTCAGCCTTTGATCCTCGGCCTGACCGTCGGCGTCGCCTGCGCCGGAATCGTTGCGTGCGCACTGCTCGTCATCGGGAAAATAGACCGCCGAACTACCGTGGCCTTGGGGCCGTGGCTGGTGGCAGGCGCCTCGGTCGCGTGGGCGGGGAGCGGCTAGCGGAGAATCAAATGAGAAGCTTGATTGCAATCCGAACCGTGGGACAATGATGGGCATGTTCTCTTGGTCAACGGCGGGGGAGTCCCACGGACCGGCCCTCATCGCACTCATGGAAGGCGCTCCGGCGGGGGTGCGCATTTCCTCCGCGGACATTTCGCGCGCGCTCGCCCGGCGGCGGCAGGGGCACGGGCGCGGCGCGAGGCAGAAATTCGAGCGCGACGAACTGACCGTCCTCTCAGGGATTCGCCACGGCAAGACGATCGGCTCTCCCATAGCCCTTGAGATAGGCAACTCCGAATGGCCGAAGTGGCGCGCGGTGATGTCCGCCGACCCCGTCGACCCCTCCGAGCTGACCAGGGACGCGGGCACGGGAGACCCGCGCGAAATCGCGAGAAACAAACCCCTGACGAAGCCGAGGCCCGGGCACGCGGACCTCGTGGGAATGAACAAGTACGGCTTCGACGACGCCAGGCCCGTGCTCGAACGCGCCTCCGCCCGCGAGACGGCCGCCCGCGTCGCCCTCGGCGCGATCGCCGCGGCCGTCAACGGCCAGATCGCGGGAGTGTCCGTCCTTTCCAGAGTCGTGAGGATCGGAAAGGCCGTGGACGAGAGCGCCCCTCCGGGCCCCGACGCGGCCGAGGCGCTCGATGCGAGCCCCGTCAGATGCCTCGACCCCGCCGTGGAGGCTGCGATGGTCGCGGAGATCGACGAGGCGAAGAAGGACGGCGACACCCTCGGCGGCGTCGTCGAAGTGCTCGTCTACGGAGTTCCCCAAGGGCTCGGCACGTACGCGACGCCCATGGGCAGGCTCGACGCCCGGCTCGCCGCCGCGGCGATGTCGATCCAGTCGGTCAAAGGCGTGGAGATCGGCGACGGCTTCACCGGCGCCGGACGCCGCGGGAGCGTCGCACACGACGAGATCGTCCGCGAGGGATCCCTCAGGCGACTGACCAATCGGGCCGGAGGAATCGAGGGGGGAATGTCCAACGGCGAGGCCATCCGCATCCGTCTGGCCTTCAAGCCCATCTCGACCGTCCCAAGGGCGCTTCGCACGATCGACACGGCCACGGGCGAGCCCGCGACCGCGCTCCATCAGCGCTCCGACGTCACGGCGGTCGTTCCGGGAGCCGTCGTCGCCGAGGCCATGGCTTCGCTCGTTGTCGCGCAAGCCCTGATCGAGAAGACGGGAGGCGACTGCGCAGACCAGATGCGCGAGTCGCTCGCGGCCTACCTCGCCTCCATACCGAAGGCCCGCGCATGAGCGCGAAAGCGGTGTTCATCGGCATGCCCGGGGCGGGCAAGTCCAAGGTCGGCAAGCTCGTCGCCGAAGCGCTCGGCTGCGACTTCCAAGACTCCGACGATCTTATCGTCCAGGCCGAGGGGCGCAGCATCGCCAGCATTTTCTCCGACGAAGGCGAAACGCGGTTTCGGGAGATCGAAGCCGAGGTCGTCGCCCGCGCCCTTCTCGACTTCGACGGAGTCCTCTCCCTCGGCGGAGGGGCGATTCTCGCCGAATCGACAAGGAAAGCCCTCAGGGAGCACCCCGTCGTCCTCATCGACGTCGACGACGCCGAACTCGTCAGGCGCGCAAAGCAGTCCTCCGTGGTCCGTCCCCTCTTGGCCGGCGACCCCGCCGCAAGAATGGCGGCGCTGCGTTCGGAGCGCGACGCATGGTACAGGGAAGCCGCCCGCCACACCGTGACGTCCGACGACGGCCCCGTCCAACGGGTCGTGGCCGAGGTCCTTCGCCTTCTGGGCGCCGGCTCGGAGCCGCGTCCGTGAGCCTCGCGATCCTCCTCGGGCCGCCGGGCGCGCTCGTGGCCGAGTGCGCGGAGCGGATCTCGGCCGCGAGCGGCCGCAGCTGCCTCCTTGTGGACGACGCCGTGGAAGCCGTCGCGGGGGAGAGCCCCGAGCGGATCGTCACGACGAAGGGCGCGCGGGCCCTGAGGGCCGTCGAGCGCGAGGTCGTGGGCGCGATCCTCGATTCGATCGACGCCGCGGACGACAGGATCCTCGCGCTGAGCTCGGGATCGCTCGGAGACGGCGAGGACGACGAGGACTTCGCCCCCGTCAGGCGGCGAATTGCGGAGTTGGCGGGGGAGGGCGCCGTCGTCGTGCATCTGACGGGAAACCTTGCGACCCTCGTGAAGCGAACGGGCATCGGCGGGCCGCGCCTGGCCGCCGTCGAATCCCCCCGAAAAATCTTCTACCGGCACCTTTCGCGCCGGGAGCCCCTCTATGCGGCGGCCGCCGAGGCGACGGTCGACACCTCTGGAATGGACGTTCCGGAAGCGGCCGCGCAGGTCGCCCGCCTCATCCGCTTCGCGCCGTGAAGGGCGCCGGCATCGTAACCCGCTTCGCGTCATGAGGGGGTGCCCGGCGTCATACGGACCGTTTGCTCGCAGACGCGAGCGAACCTGTATTCTAGGGACGGCGCGCAAAAGGCGCGAAAGACAACAGACAAGGAGCCCTTGTGGCAAGCACCAACGACCTGAAGAACGGAATGGTTCTGAACATCGACGGCCAACTGTGGAGCGTCGTCGAGTTCCAGCACGTCAAGCCGGGCAAAGGCCCCGCGTTCGTGCGCACCAAGATCAAGAACGTCCTGTCCGGCAAGACGGTTGACAAGACGTTCAACGCCGGAGTCAAGGTCGAGACGGCCACCGTCGACCGCAGGGACATGCAGTACCTGTACAACGACGGCACGGATTTTGTGTTCATGGACCTAGAAACCTACGAGCAGATTCCGGTCTCGCCGGAGATCGTGGGCGACGCCGCCAATTTCCTCCTCGAGGAGCAGCAGGCCATCGTCGCCTCGCACGAGGGGCAGGTCCTCTTCGTTGAGCTTCCGGCGTCGGTGGTCCTCGAAGTGACCTACACCGAGCCCGGCCTTCAAGGCGACCGGTCCAACGCCGGCACCAAGCCGGCCAAGGTTCAAACCGGCTACGAAGTCCAAGTGCCCCTTTTCCTCAACCAGGGCGACAAAGTCAAGATCGACACTCGCACGGGCGAATACCTCGGCCGAGTGACTGACTGATGGACGAACAATCCAAGCGCCGGCGGCGCAAAGACGGCTTCACCGCCAGGACCAAGCAACGCAACCGCGCTCTCGACGTCGTCTTCGAGGCCGACGAGCGCGGTCTGCTCGGCCAGGGCGACCTCCTCGCCCTGCTCGGCGAACGAAGGGTTGTGTCCACCTCGCAGTCGCCGATCCGGGACTTCGGAGCGAGCATCGTCGAAGCGTACGCCGAAAACGCCGACGACATCGACACGATCGTCGAAGCGGCGAGCGAGGACTGGGCGATGAGCCGCATGAACGCCGTCGACCGCTCCATTCTTCGCGCGGCAGCGGCGGAGCTCGTGTACGTGGGCACCGATCGCTTCCACGTCATCCCCGAATGGGCGAGCCTGGCCCGCGAATACTCGACGGAGCGCTCGGTGGGCTTCGTCATGGGAGTCCTCAACCGAGTTGCGGACATTCGCGCGCGCGAACTTGCCGGCGGACGCGAGCTTTCCGAAAGCGAGGAGGCGGGCGGCCAAGAAGCGAACTGACCCGTAGACGCGCGAGCCTTGTTGCGCCCCGGGCCGCCGAGGGCTACCGTAATCGATGGAACCCGCCTTGGTTCCGATTCTTTAAGCCCGTCCTGCGAGGCGGGGAAGGAGGCCTCTATGGCAGACAAGGCGCGCGCCCGCGTGGTGCTTGACGCCGATGACATCGAGCGGTCGCTCAAGCGCATCGCTCACGAAATTCTAGAGCGCAACAAAGGAGCCGAGAACCTCATCCTTCTCGGAATTCCGACTCGCGGGGCGCCGCTGGCGCGGCGGCTTCGCGACGCTCTTCGCGAAGCGGGAGGCGTGGAGGTCCCCGCAGGCTCGCTCGACATCACGATGTACCGCGACGACCTTCGAAGCAATCCCATTCGCGTTCCCCATCCGACCAGCATTCCCGACGGCGGTATCGACGCCGCAACGGTTGTGCTGGTCGATGACGTTTTCTACTCAGGCCGGACGATTCGCTCCGCTTTGGAGGCCATCGCCGACATCGGGCGGCCCGCCGCGGTTCAGCTGGCGGTCCTGGTGGACCGCGGGCATCGCGAGCTGCCGATTCGCGCGGACTACGTCGGAAAGAACCTGCCGACGTCGCGCACCGAAAAGGTGCGGGTGAACCTCGCCCCCATCGACGAAGCCGATTTCGTAGCGATCGAGGAGGCCTGACATGCGTCATCTTTTGGGAACAGACGATATGACACACGCCGAGGCCATCCAGATTCTGGACACGGCTGAGACGATGGCCGCGACCCAGTCGCGCACGATCAAAAAGCTCCCGGTTCTGCGCGGGCGCACCGTCGCGACGACGTTCTTCGAGGACTCGACCCGCACCCGGCTGTCCTTCGAGGCCGCCGCCAAGCGGCTCTCGGCAGACGTCATCTCCTTCTCAGCGAAGGGGTCCTCGCTGTCGAAGGGCGAGTCGCTCAAAGACACGGCGCAGACGATCGTCGCGATGGGGGCCGAAGCCCTCATCGTGCGACACAGCGCCTCGGGCGCCCCGCACAGGCTGGCCCACTGCGGTTGGATCGACGTTCCGATCCTCAACGGCGGCGACGGCACCCATCAGCATCCGACCCAGGCCCTGCTCGATTCCTTCACGCTGCGCCGCCACCTGCACACCGGGCAGGACAAGGCCGCCCCGGAAGGCTCCGACCTGGCCGGCGCGCACGTCGTGGTCGTCGGAGACATCCTCCACTCGCGCGTCGCCCGCTCGAACGTCGATCTCCTTTCGCTCCTCGGGGCGAAGGTGACTCTGGTCGCCCCGCCCACCCTGCTGCCCGTCGGCATGGAGGATTGGCCGTGCGAGGTGTCCTACACGCTCGACGACGTCCTCGCCTCCAAGCCCGAGGCCGTCATGATGCTGCGGGTCCAGCGCGAGCGCATGAGCGGCGCCGGCGGCGGCTTCTTTCCCTCGCCTGAGGAATACTCGCGCCAGTACGGCCTGAACGCGGAGCGCCTCTCGGTGCTCGGCGACGACGCCGTGCTCATGCATCCGGGCCCGATGAACCGCGGCCTGGAGATTTCGGCCGACGCGGCCGACTCCGCCCACTCGGTGGTTCTCGAACAGGTGGCCAACGGAGTGTCCGTGCGCATGGCCGCCCTCTACCTTCTTCTGGCGCACGGCGAGGAGATTTCGGCATGAGCGAGTACATTTTCAAGCGGGCGAGGCTGCTGGGCAAGGACGTCGTGGACGTCCACGTGCTCGACGGCATGATCGCCGCCGTGTCGAGCGACGAGATTTCCTCCGCGAGCGCGACGGTCGTCGACGCTTCGGGCCTCGTGGTTTTGCCCGGGCTCGTGGATTCGCACACGCATCTGCGCGAGCCCGGCCTTGAGGACTCCGAGACCGTCCTGACCGGTTCGCAGGCCGCGGCCGCGGGCGGCTACACCTGCGTCAACGCCATGGCCAACACGACGCCCGTCCAGGATTCGGCCGGCGTCGTCGAACAGGTCATGCGCCTTGGAGAGATCGCCGGGTACGTGGACGTGCGCCCCGTGGGCGCTGTTTCCTCCGGGCTGGAGGGCAAGCACCTTGCCGAGCTCGGAGCCATGGCCGCCTCGGACGCCCAGGTCCGCTACTTCTCCGACGACGGAAAATGCGTTTCCGACCCCGTGCTCATGCGCAGGGCGCTCGAATACGCGAAGGCCTTCGACGGCGTCGTCGCCCAGCACGCCCAGGATCCGCGGCTGACGGAAAGGGCGCAGATGCACGAGGGCGACGTCTCGGCCGAGCTTGGGCTGGCCGGCTGGCCGGCGGTCGCCGAGGAGTCGATCATCGCCCGCGACGTGCTTCTGGCCAAGCACGTCGGCTCGAAGGTCCACATTCTCCACGTTTCCACGGCCGGGTCGGTCGATCTCGTCCGCTGGGCAAAGGCCCAGGGCATCGCCGTGACGGCCGAGGCCACGCCTCACCACCTGGGCCTCGACCACACGGAAGTCCGCTCCTACGATCCGATGTTCAAGGTCAATCCGCCGCTTCGCCCTCGAGAGGACGTCGAGGCCCTGCGCCGCGGCGTCGTCGATGGGACGATCGACGTGATCGGAACAGACCACGCGCCGCATCCCATCGAGGAGAAAGACTGCGAGTGGGCGGTTGCGGCCAACGGAATGATCGGCCTGGAGACGGCGCTTTCGGTTGTCCAAGAGTCGCTCGTGGACGTCGGCCTCATCGACTGGGAGGACGTTGCCAGGCTTATGAGCTACGAGCCTGCGCGCATATGCGCCAGCCCGGACCAGGGCCGCCCGGTGGCCGCGGGGGAGCCGGCGAACCTCTGCTTCGTCGATCCCGATGCGAGGCGGGAGATTTCGGGGCGCGCCGGCCACTCGAAGTCGCACAACACCCCGTGGGAGGGCCGCACCCTTCCGGGACGGGTGATGTACACCGTCCACCGGGGCGTGCCGACCGTGTGGGAGGGCGAGCTCCGCTCCCACGGGGACGTCATGGCCGATCGTGCGAAGCTCGGTCGCGTCGGCAGCCTGACCGTCTGAGCCTGACCGTCTGAAAACGCTGCAAGTCTGAGGCGCTCAACGTGCGGATGCGGTTGTCCGATCGCATCCGCACGTCTCATGGAGATATGTCTCACAGAGTTACATTCCGTGGAGGAAAAATGACGACGTTCGGTCAGCGCCTGCGCCAATCCATGGCGGCCCGCGGGCCGGTGTGCGCGGGGATCGATCCGCACGCGGGCCTGCTGCGGCAGTGGGGGCTCGACGACAGCCCGGCCGGCGTGCGCGAGTTCTCGCTGCGCACGATCGACGCGCTGTACGACCGCGCCGCGGCATTCAAACCGCAGTCGGCCTTTTACGAGCGGCACGGGGCGGCGGGGGTCGCCGCGCTGGAGGAGACGCTGCGCGCGTGCCGCGACGCCGAGGTTCCCGTCATCGCGGACGTCAAGCGCGGAGACATCGGCTCGACGATGGACGGATACGCCGACGCCTACCTCAGCGGCCCGCTCAAGGCCGACGCATTCACCGTCTCCCCGTATCTCGGCCCCGGATCGCTCGAGGCCACGGCGCGCCGCGCGGCCGACCTGGGCGGCGGCCTGTTCGTCCTTGCCCTCACGTCCAACCCCGAGGGCGCCCAGATCCAGCACGCGGGCTCGCCCTCCGTCGCTGGCCGGGTGGTCGAGGCGGTCGCCGCGTGGAACGAGGAGATCGCTCCGGGGTCCTTCGGCCTCGTCGTCGGCGCGACCATCGGGGACGGCGCCCGCCGGCTCGGCATCGACCTTCCGTCCTTCCCAGGCGTTTTCCTCGCCCCCGGAATAGGGGCGCAGGGCGCGGGCGCCGACGAGCTCCGGCAGGTATTCGGCTCGGGAATCGCGCGGGTCTTGGCTTCGGCCTCCCGATCGATCCTGGTCGGCGGCCCCACAGCGGCAGGGCTGCGCGAAGGCTTCGCCCGCACGCTCGCCGCGGTCGAATCCGCCCTTGGACAGTCAGAATCCAGGTAGCATGGAGCGCATGGACAACCGCGCTTTCGTCGTCGTCGGACCCTCGGGCGTGGGCAAGGGGACGGTGCTCAAGGAGGCTCTGGCGCGGGCGCCCGAGTGCTGGCTGTCCGTCTCGGCGACCACGAGGGATCCCAGGCCGGGCGAGCGGGAAGGCGTCGACTACTTCTTCGTCAGCGACGAACGCTTCGACGAGCTCGTGGAAACGGGGCAGATGCTCGAATGGGCCTTGGTCCACGGAGTCAACCGGTACGGCACCCCGCGCGGGCCCGTGGACGACGCCGCAGCGCGCGGCCGCATCCCCGTGCTCGAACTCGACCTCGCGGGGGCGCGCCAAGTGCGGCGGTCAATGCCCGAGGCCGCGCAGATATTCATCGCCCCGCCTGCGTGGGAGGAGCTCGAGCGCCGGCTGCGGGGCAGAGGAACCGAGAGCCCCGAGGAAATCGCCCGCCGTCTGGAAACGGCCCGCGAAGAAATGGCGGCTATGGAAGAATTCGACGTCGTCGTCGTCAACGATTCCGTGTCGCGTGCCACGGAAGAGCTACTGCGCATTTTCGGAATCACACGATAAAATGAGCCTCTGGACGCCTAGTTAAGAGGGAAGAATGTTCGGAACAGTTCCTGAGCCCGAGGGCATCACCAATCCGCCGATCGACGACCTGCTCGAGAAGGTGGATTCGAAGTACGCCCTGTCGGTTTACGCCGCCCAGCGCGCCCGCCAGATCAACTCGTACCGTCAGGAGATGACGCGGGGCGACGGCAACATCACCACCTTCGGCCCTCTGGTCGAGGCGAGTCCGGAGGACAAGCCCCTGTCCATAGCCCTGGAGGAAATCCGGGAGGACAAGGTCGAGTGGACCACGGAGAAAGACTGACCGCTCGAAGGGCCTTCCGAAAGGAGGGCCTTCTTTCTATCGTCGTCGGCGTCTCCGGCGGCATCGCGGCGTACAAGGCGTGCGCCGCCGTTCGTCTGTTCAAGGAGGCGGGGCACCGCGTCACCGTCGTAGCCACCCGCGCCGCCCTTGACCTTGTCGGCGCCGTCACGTGGGAGGCGCTGTCCGGGCGCAGGGTCTACACCGACGTCTGCGAGGACGCGGCCGACGTCGCCCACGTGAGGCTGGCCCGAGAGGCCGATGCGATCGTGGTCGTTCCGGCCACGGCCAACACTCTCGCGAAGATTCGCGCGGGAATCGCCGACAACATGCTGACGAGCGTCGTGTTGGCCGCGACATGCCCGGTCTTCGTCGCCCCGGCGATGCACACGGAGATGTGGTTCAACCCCGCCACGCAGGAAAACGCCGCCGTTTTGCGCGAGCGCGGCGTGCGCTTCATCGGCCCGGCCTCCGGGCGCCTGACGGGCGCGGATTCGGGCGTCGGGCGCCTGAGCGAGCCGGGCGACGTCGTCGCCGCCGTGCTTTCGGCCATGCGTGAATCGGGCGGGCCGCGCGATTTGCTGGGCCTGACTTTCGCCGTGAGCGCGGGCGGCACGCGCGAGCCCATCGATCCGGTCCGCTACCTCGGCAACCGCTCCACCGGGCGTTTCGGAACCGCGATCACGCGTCTCGCAGCCGAACGCGGCGCGAAGGCGATTCTCGTCGAGTCCAACGTCGCATCCGACGTCCTCCGCAAGGCGGGCGACGCGGAGATCCGCCACGCCCCGAGCGCCCTCGAGCTGCGCGACGCCATGCAGGCCGCCTCGCTCGAGGCCGACGTGCTCGTCATGGCCGCGGCCGTGGCCGATTTCCGCCCCGCGAAGGTCAGCCCCACCAAGCAGAAGAAGACGGGGGAGTCTTTCCTTCCGATCGAGCTTGTCGAGAACCCGGACGTCCTCGCAGGCCTGGCGGCCGCGCGCAGACCGGGCCAGACGATCGTCGGGTTCGCCGCCGAAACCGGCGACGAGCGCTGCTCAGTCGAGGACTACGGACGTGAGAAGGCGCTGAGAAAGGGCGCCGATCTGACCGTCGTCAACGGCGTGGGGGAGGGCATCGGCTTCGGCGACGTCGATTCCCGGATCGTCGTGCTCGACTCGAAAGGCGACGTCGTGGCAAGGGCGGAAGGAAGCAAAGAAGAGCTCGCGCGCGTCATCGTCGACGCCGTCGTGCGGCTGCGATCCTAAGGAGAAAAATGCATCGCCAACAATTCACATCCGAATCCGTCACCGAGGGGCACCCCGACAAAGTTTGCGATCGAATATCGGACACCGTTCTCGACGCAATGCTCGAGCAGGACCCCTCTTCCCGCGTGGCGATCGAAACGATGGCGACCACCGGCCTCATACACGTCGCCGGCGAGGTGACCACGTCCTCCTACGTCGAGATCCCGCGCCTGGTCAGGCAGACGATCCGCGACATCGGCTACACGTCGTCGGACATCGGCTTCGACGGCGCATCGTGCGGCGTGACGCTCTCGATCGGCCAGCAGTCCGCCGACATTTCCGAGGGCGTCACAACGTCTCTGGAAATCCGCGAGGGAATGCGCTCCGACGACGCCTTCGACCGCCAGGGCGCCGGAGACCAGGGGCTCATGTTCGGCTATGCGAGCAACGAGACGAGCGAGCTCATGCCCGCTCCCATCGCCCTTGCCCACCGCCTGGCCGAGCGTCTCGCGAAGGTCCGAAAGGAGGGCATCGTGCCCGGCCTGCGCCCGGACGGCAAGACCCAGGTGACGATCGGCTACGAAGGCCTGCGGCCGGTCAGCCTCGAAGCGGTTGTCATTTCGACGCAACACGACGAGGGCGTCGAACGGCCTTGGCTGAACGAGGCCATGAAGGAGCACGTCCTCGACCACGTGCTCCAGGCCGAGGGCCTCGATCTGGACGCCTCCGAGCTTCGCCTGTTCGTCAACCCGTCCGGGAAATTCGTCGTCGGCGGCCCGATGGGCGACGCCGGGCTGACCGGCCGCAAGATCATCGTCGACACCTACGGCGGAATGGCCCGCCACGGGGGAGGGGCCTTCTCGGGGAAGGACCCCTCGAAGGTCGATCGGTCGGCCGCCTATGCCGCAAGGTGGGCGGCGAAGAACGTCGTGGCCTCCGGGCTGGCGGAGCGCTGCGAGCTTCAAGTCGCCTACGCGATCGGCCGCGCCCATCCGGTGTCTGTGCGCGTCGACACCTTCGGCACGGAGACGGCGCCCGTGGAGCGGATCGAGTCGGCGGTGACCAAGGTCTTCGACCTGCGCCCCGCGGCGATCATCGAGGAGCTCGAGCTCAAGCGCCCGATATATGCGGCGACGTCGGCCTACGGGCATTTCGGGCGCGAGGGCTTCGCCTGGGAGCGGACGAATCGCGTCGACGAGCTTCTGCGCGCCGTCTGAATCCGGCGCACAGCGGACTCGTGAGCTCAGCCAGGCCGCCGTCGAAGCCACACGCTTCCAGGCGCCGCATCGACGTCCGTTTGACCCGCATTTGAAGCTCGCCGCTCGCCTCCCCCGAAAACTGTCGGAGGCTCTTGGTTTAATGGACCCATGGACATGACGCTTCCGGGGCTGGGCGAGCTTCCCGCGGCCGAAGAGCAGGCGGGGCTGCTTGATGTCGCGCGCGCCGAACGGGAAGTCGTCGGCGAGGTGCGGTCCCCGGTCGCCCACGTCCACGTGCTGTTGCGCCAGCCGCATCTCGACAAGGTCTTCGACTACCTCGTCCCCGCGTCGATGGACTCGTCGGCGGTCGTCGGGGCGCGCGTCGTCGTCGACGTCGGCGCGCATCGGGCGAGCGGCTTCATCGTCGGCAGGGATTCGACCTCGGAGGCCGCGGGGAGGCTGCGCCCGCTGCGCAGGGTTGTCTCCTCCCTCCCCGTCCTCACACCCGAAGTGTACGGATTGTGCGTCGATGTGGCCGCCCGGTGCGCGGGATCCGCGGCGGACCTGCTGTCTCTGGCGGTTCCCGAACGCCACGCGCGCGCGGAAAAGGCCCATCTAGCCGCCCACGGCGGCGCCGTCGCGGCCGATCGGCTCGCCGTCGAGTCCTACGAGACCGCCGCCGGCAGCCCGTGGCGCGCCTACCTCGGCGGCCCGGCGTTCCTCATGCGCGTCGCCGCGGGCCAAGGGCCGAGTGCCGTGTGCTGCGAGCTCCCCGGAAGCGATGCGGTTGCCATGCTCGCCGACGCCGTCTCGGCCGCCCGCGCGTCGGGGCGCGGCTGCCTCGTCGTTGTCCCCACGAGGCGCGAGGCCTCCCGCATCGCCGAGGGGGTCGCCGCCGCCGCAGGCGAGAGCGTCGCCCTCGTCGTCGCCGACGAGCCGCATGAGAGCCGGTATGCGGCATTCCTTCGGATCCTCACCGGAATCGACCGCATCGTCGTGGGAACCCGCTCGGCCGTGTGGGCGCCCGTGAGCGACTTGGGCCTGGTCGCGGTGCTCGACGACGCCTCGCCGAACCTGCGCGAACAGCACGCCCCCTACGTGAGGGCAGGCGAGGCTCTCGCGATGCGCGCGGTCCGGGAAGGCTCGGCATTCCTTTCCCTGTCGGGGTGCGTTTCGCTTTCGTCCCAGGCGATGATCGAGCGGGGCGAGGCTGCCCTCGTTCGCGGCGAGCCGTCGGCGCTGCGCGCAAGCCTTCCGCGAGTGAGCGCGGCCGAACAATGGGAGCGCGACGGCGCCTCATGGTCGCGGCTGCCGGAGTCGGCCTTCGCGCTCGTCAGGCACGCCCTCGACGAGGGGCCGGTTCTCGTCGTCGTCCCCAGAGCCGGGTACATCCCGATGACCGCGTGCGCCTCATGCCGGGAAATCGCGCGGTGCGAAACGTGCGGGGGCGGTCTCGGCCTCGACTTCGGCGAGGCGGAGCCGCGCTGCCGGAGGTGCGGACTGCCAGCCGCCCGATGGCGCTGCCCCGAATGCGGGGGAGGCCGCATTCGGGCGGTGCGCCTCGGCTCTCACCGCACCGCCGAAGAAATAGGCAAGGCCTTTCCCGGAACGGGAATCGTCATGTCCGGTTCGCAGGCCAGCGAGGGCATTGTCGATTCGGTCTCCGGCAAGCCTCGCATCGTCGTCGCCACGCCCGGATCCGAGCCTGCGGCGCAGGGCGGGTACCGGGCGGCCCTCGTCCTTGATTCGCGGTTCCTCAGGGGGGACGGACCGGGCTCGGAAATCGGCTTCGTCCGCAAGGCCTGCCGCATCGTCGCGCGCGTCCGTCCGGCGCGCGACGGCGGACACGTCATGTTCGCCGGAGGAATCGACCCCGTTTTCCTCAGGATGCTCAGCACGTGGGGGCAGCCCGATTTCGCAGCCGGCCTGTACGCGCAAAGGCGAGAGCTCAAGCTTCCGCCCTCGGCCTTCTGGCTCGCCGTAACGGGGGAATCCCGATCGGTGCGCACCTACCTAGGGGTCCTGCGTTCGTCGCTTTTCGCGGCGGAAGCTCAGGGGGAACGGTCTGCCGAACGCCACGGCGACGCGGCCTCGGACGCGCAGGCGCGCGACCCGCTGCTGGCCGGCGGCATCGTGCGTTTGGCTTCGGGGTACGAGCTCCTAGGCCCCGTTCCGTCCGCCAGGCCGCGAAACGATGCGAGGCGGAACGTCGCTGTGCGAAACGAAGGCTTGCGGGCCGAGGCCGGAAACAACGCCGCTGCCCGAGGCGGCGCGGGGCACAACGGCGTCGGCCAAAATGCATCCGGACGGAGCGAAACCGGGCACGGCGGCGTCGCAAGAAAGGACGAGGTCACGGTCTACGTCCGGTGCGCACACGCTCTGGGGCCCTCTCTCGCCGCGCACGCGAGGGCCGCACACCGCGAATACACTGCCAAGCAGTTTGGCCCGTCCCTGCGTTTGGAGGTCGATCCTGATGTCTAGCGTGTCTGGATGCGGTGCAATACTAGATTGCGGTGGCAGGGATTGAGCTCCGAAACGCTAATATATTTTATGATGATTCACGATATCGAACGGCATTCCGGCAGGATCGCTCGTGTCCAGGTGCGCACACGGCGACGGAATCCAAGGTCAACGACAATTCAAGGCGGTAGCCCATGCCTGCAAATGACACCTTGCCCCGCCTCGATATGGCGGCCGGGTCCGTCGCGACTGCCCTCGCCTCCGCCGGGGCCGTCTACGGCCTGTGGGCTGCCTTCTTTTACGACGGCGGCACGGCCGGCCTCGCCCCTTTTGCAATCGCGGCGTGCGTCGGCGTGGCATGCGCGGCGTTCGGGCTGCACCGCCGGTCGCGCCTCATCACGGGCTTCGGCTTGCTTCTTGCGGCCCTCGCGCCCGTCGGTTTCGCGTGGATTTCCTCCGTCGCCTCCCTCTTCGTGGGCGCCGCGCTGCTCTTTCGCGAGATTCTTAAGCGCCGCAGGCGAAAACGATGAGGCTCGAAGCTCGAGAGCGACGAGGCAAGCGCGGCGTTTGAGAATGACGAGGCAGACGCAAAGTCGAAGCCGTCGTCCCTCGCGTCGCCTACACTGAACGGGTGAGAATTCTCTTCGCCGGAACGCCGCGGGCCTCTGTGCCGTCGCTGCAACGCCTCCTTGACGCCGGACACGACGTCCTGGCCGTCCTCACTCGCGCCCCCGCCCCGGCGGGGCGGCGCCATAAACTCGCCCGGTCGGCCGTGCACGAAGAGGCCGACGACAGAGGAATCCCGGTTTACACGCCGACGAGCCTCAAGAAGGACGAAGACGTCCGGCGCGCGATCGAGGAGCTCGCGCCCGAAGCGGTGGCGGTTGTCGCCTACGGCCTCCTCATTCCTCCTTCGCTTCTGGAGATTCCGCGCTTCGGCTGGATTAATCTGCATTTCTCGCTCCTTCCACAGTGGCGAGGAGCCGCGCCCGTCCAGTACGCGATTGCGGCCGGCCAGGAAACGACCGGGGCCTCGACCTTCAAACTCGAGGCGGGCCTGGACACGGGGCCGATTTTCGGCTCCGTCGTCGAAAAAATGGGGAAGCGCGAAACGGCGGGCGAACTCCTCGAGCGCCTCTCGCATTCGGGGGCCGGTCTTCTGGTCGAAACCTTCGAGCGGCTCGGCCGGGGCGCCGAGCCCGTCCCGCAAAGCGGAGAGCCCTCCTATGCGCCGAGCATCTCGACGGCGGACGCCCGCGTGGACTGGAACCTCGACGCCCTGACGATCGATCGGCGCAGCCGCGCGCATACGCCGGCCCCCGGGCCGTGGACGACGCTCGAGGGAACGCGGATCAAGCTCGGGCCGCTGGCGGCGCGCCCCGACGTCGTCGATCTGCAACCGGGGCAAATCAGATCCGGCAAGCCGCCGCTGGTGGGGACCGGGGCAGGCGCCGTCGAATTAAGAGCCGTGGCTCCGGCGGGAAAGAAACCGATGGATGCGAGCGCGTGGCTTCGAGGCGCGCGTCTGGCCCCGGAGACGCGATTCGACGCGGAAAGCGAGTGACGAGTGAACGAGCAACCTCATGAGGGCAGGAACAGCCGCAGAATCGAAGGCGCCGCCCGCGCCGACGACGGCGACAACGCACGTGAGAGGCACAACGCGTGCGACGGCCGCAGCGACCGCGCCGCCGGCAACAGGCACGAAAGACGCGACGGCCGCCGCGACCGCAGGCCCGAAGGCTGGCATCCCGGGCGGCAAGAAGCCAACGCGGCCAGGCTCGTCGCCTTCGAGGTCCTCAGAGCGGTCGATGAGGACGACGCGTACGCCAACCTGGTCCTTCCCGTCGAAATCGCCCGCGCCGGCCTGAACAAGCTCGACGCCGCCTACGCCACGAATCTGTGCTACGGCACCCTCCGCATGCGCGGCAGGTGGGACGCGATCATCAGCCGCTGCGCGAAAGGGCGCAGGATCTACGACATCGACCCGCCGGTCCTCGACCTGCTGAGGATGGGTTGCGAGCAGCTGCTCGCAATGGAGACCCCGCCGCACGCGGCCATCCACGAAACGGTGGTCATCGCGCGCAATTTCTTCGGACAGGGCACGGGAGGATTCGTCAACGCCGTTTTGCGCCGCATCAGCGAAAAGGCCGGCCAATGGCCAGAGATCGTCCGCTCGTCCACCGCTTCGCGCACGGAGTTTCTCTCCCTTTGGCACTCGCATCCCAGGTGGATCGTCGAGGCGCTTGAGGAGTCGCTCGAGGCCTCCGGGCGCAGCAGGGACGACGTCGAATCGGTTCTCGCCGCACACAACGCCCCCGCAAAGGTTGCTCTGGCCGCCCGAGCAATCAGCCCCGAGGCGCTGGCCGAACGCGTGGAGGCTGCAAAGATGGAGGCGTTCCCCGGTTGTCTCATGCCGAACGCTGTGCTGCTCGGCCGCGGCGACCCGCATCGGCTGTACCCCGTGCGCGACGGGCTCGCGGGAGTCCAAGATGAGGGGAGCCAGCTCATTGCGGCCATGTTCGCCTCCGCGCCCATTGAGGGCAAGGACGAGCTGTGGCTGGACATGTGCGCCGGCCCGGGCGGAAAGACCGCCACTCTCGCGGCGATCGCGCAGGGGCGCGGCGCCCGCATCCACGCGAACGAGCCGCAGGAGCACCGCCTCGACCTCGTCGCCGCGTCGGTCGAGCCGTGGGAGGACACGGTCGCCCTTCGTCTAGGCGACGGCCGCGAACTCGGGACGCAGGAGCCCGACGCCTACGACCGCGTGCTCGTCGACGCCCCATGCTCGGGCCTGGGGGCGCTGCGCCGCCGCCCCGAGGCGCGCTGGCGCAAGGACCCGAAGGACATTCCCGGCCTGGCCAAGCTGCAGAGGCAGCTCCTGGCCTCGGCGTTCAAGGCGTTGCGCCCGGGCGGCGCGCTCGTGTATTCGACGTGCTCGCCGGTGCTCGCAGAGACGCGCGACGTCGTCCGCGATTTCCTCGCGGCCCACGGGCGCGCAAAGCTCCTCGACGCCGGGGAGGTTGCAAACCGCGTTGCGATCCGCGACGTTTCGGCGCGCGACGGCATGGTGCAGCTATGGGCGGACGCGGACCGCACAGACGGAATGTTCGTCGCCCTCATCACCAAGGAGGCCGCTGACGCCGAGGCGGCGGCCGATTCGACGACAAGCTAAACTTGCCCCATGAGCGTTGTCATTTCACCGTCGATTCTCAACTGCGATTTCGGGCGTCTCGCCGATGAGCTTGCCAAAATCTCGAATGCGGATTTCGCGCACGTGGACATCATGGACAATCACTTCGTCCCGAATCTCGCCCTCGGCCTGCCGTTGGCCGAGGCGGCCGTGAAGTCCAGTCCGATCCCCGTCGACGCCCATCTCATGATCGAGGACCCTGACCGCTGGGCGCCCGTCTACGCCGAACTCGGGTGCGAGTCCGTCACCTTCCACGCCGAGGCGGCCCAGGCGCCGATCCGCCTCGCCCGCGAGATTCGGGCGATGGGCAGGCGCGCAGGCCTGGCGTTGCGCCCCGCAACTGGAATCGAGCCCTATCTGGACATCCTCGGCGAATTCGACATGATCCTGGTCATGACGGTGGAACCCGGCTTCGGAGGCCAGCCCTTCATCGAGGCGATGATGCCGAAGGTTTCGCGCACTCGCCGAGCCATCGAGGCGGCGGGCTTGGACGTGTGGATCCAGGTCGACGGCGGAGTCTCCCGCTCGACGATCGAGAAAGCGGCCGAGGCGGGAGCTAACAACTTCGTTGCGGGATCGGCCGTCTACAAGGCCGACGACGCCGCGGCGGAGGTCGATTTTTTGCGTTCCTTGGCGTCCAAGCACTGCTGCTGAGCCGGAGCTGTGCGCCTGGTAACAGCCAAAAACCTTACTTTCTTGTAATATCAATCTGCCGAAAGCCATTCGAAGAAGGCTGTCGGGGCGAGGCCGTCTGAAAGGCGGCCTCGTAAAAGATTGAGCCGCGGCGCGGGCATGCAATCGATCGCTTCCGCGACATGAGACATAGGGGAAACCGTGCCAGACGAGATGGTTCGGCAAGCGCAGAAGTGGCTGAACACGACTTATAAGAATAGACCGGGCTTCGGCAGCGTGTCGGAGGACGGGCAAACCGGGTGGGAGACCATCCATGGCCTGATCCGGGCGTTGCAGATTGAGCTGGGCATCACCGAGACGGCGAACAATTTCGGTGCGGGCACGCAGACGCGTTTCACTGCGCGATGGCCGCAGGGAATCAAGGAGCAGGATCCCGGAGATACATCCACATCTAACGTGTATGCGATCATCCAGTGTGCTCTGTGGTGCAAAGGCTATTCCACCGGATCAAATATCACCACGCATTTCTATGGCGGCACCGGCAGTGCAATCAAAGATTTGAAAACCGACATTGGCATTGGCGGGGACTCCACCGTCACGGTTGGAATCATGAAGGCGTTGCTGACGATGGACCAGTTCGTATTACTCTTTCGCCGTGGCGGACGTGTGGCTGTTCGCAAGGTCCAACAGAAGCTGAACCGTGACTACGGCGACTATGTGGGGATTGTTCCCACTGATGGAGTGTACGGGCGGAAAATGAACAAGGCCCTCATACAGGTGCTGCAGGCCATTGAGGGATTCACTCCGGCCGAAGCGACCGGAAACTTCGGTGCAGGAACTCGTTCCCGCCTGAAAGTCATAACTGCCTCAAATGCCAGATCGCACCCCACTTGGGTGTGGTTCGCTTCGGTAATGCTCACGTGCAATGGGTATCCCGCTTCTGTGAGCAGCGAATGGTCCGAGGCAACTGAGCATCTTGAGAAGTTCCAGCGCGAGTACGCCCTTCCGGTGAGCGGAAAGGTTGATCGAACCACATGGATGAGTCTGCTTACGTCGAAAGGCGACCCGGACCGCCCGTGCGTGGCCTGTGACACTCGATTTGAAATCACCGATGAGTTTCTCGCAAAACTCAAGTCCGACGGGTACAAGATCGTGGGGCGTTATCTGACTGAACCGGGCCAGGACCAGAAGAAGCCTGAAGATTACTTCAAAGCAATCCGCCCAGGCGAGCTCGAGCGGATTGTCAAGGGAGGCATGAAGTTCTTCCCGATTTTCCAGGAGAACTCGCGTCAGCTATCCGATTTCACTCCTGAGAACGGCGCGCGCCACGCTCGTGAAGTCCAGTCTGCTGCCCAGAGGCTCGGCGTACCACCTACAATCATTTATTTTGCTGTCGATATGGACGTTTATGAGTATCAAATCGATCAGGTCGTAGATCCCTATTTTAAAGCAATAAAGGCGAATCTAGGAGGAGGTTACAGCGTAGGTATCTATGCATCGCGCAATACTTGTACAAGAATCACAAAAAATGGACATGCTATCTCTAGCTTTGTCTCCGATATGTCTTATGGATTCTCGGGCAACCTAGGTTATCCGATTCCGACCAACTGGAACTATGACCAGTTTACAGAGATTAGTGGCTACGGCGGAAGATGGGATCTCGACAAAGTCGCACACTCGGGACGAGTCCCCGCATGTGATGTCATCCTTTCATCAACTTCTCCTTCGCCATATCCCGATAAGGATCCGACTTCACCCGATCAAGATCCGCTATTGAAATGGGCGAAGACAACAGAACAAGAGTGTTTGTCGGGAATGGGGGGTCTTTTCAATCCGGTGAAGCCTTATCGAGGCTTTACAGGCGAGTTCATCCTTGAGTGGCTAAGAAAACCTGAATACTGGGGAGGTTCTTATACTGGCCTATGGCGGCTATACACCCCCGAACTCCCTACGCCTTCTGAACTTGCGGCTGCACGCGCATTGTGTGACAACGTTTGCAGTAAGCAACCGGTCATTAAAGGAACGCTGCCTCGCCGCGATATTGCTCACATGGCCGCTACGGCGCTTGGGTGTTTGACGTGGGGTATTGAGGAAAGACACGGAGACTACGGCTTGGGAGATTTAGGAGGCTGGCCTTTGGACCTGTTACAAATGTGGGGTTTTTACAGAAAAGAAACAAAGAGCACAAACTTGACTTCGTGGCTGCATGCTAACCTAGGAACTGTCAGTGGCGGTAAAGGGTTTGGCTACAGCGACGTGCTAGCCGACGCTGATGCGTGGCTCATTGCGCGGCATATGAAGAGGCACTCGTCTGATACCTCTCTGACTGACGCAATGAGCAACGTATTTGCTCGAAGTGAGATCCATCGTATTGCCTATTTTTATCGCGAACGTTTCAATGCTGATACTGATAACGTTGTCGCGGTCTTTAAGAAAGTGGCTGACGGCATTGACGCATGGGGATTTGAGAACATTCCCTTCAGCGAAGACAGACTTCTAAATGCTTGTGGCGCGGATCGTCTCCCTTCTGCTTCTGAGGCTGAAGTGCTTGCGCGCGCATATGCCGCTTTCCTATCAAATCCTCGTCGATGACATAATATCCTAGGATCGGTCCCCAATAAGAAGGGCAACACTGGGCCAATGTGGCTGAAAGGAGAGCGAATGATGACCGCTTCTCACGATCTCGATGATTTCAAGACTGAAGAAGAGTCGTCAGCAAACTCAATACGCTACCGCAAGATATCGGCGATCAGACGCACTCTGTGGTGGCTTGGCCTACTCCTTCTTTCACCGGCGCCTGCCGCATTTATCACCGAAGACGGCGTATATTCATTTTTTCGGAGTTTTCCATGTCAAATGCATGTTGAATCTACTGCAGATCCGCAACTTTTGCCAACGCTTATAGAGAAACGTATTGTCATTACTCTCTCTCTTGGATTTCTTTGCTGGATCATGTGCGTAGCTTTGAGTCTATTTTCTCCGCAGTCAGGCGCTTTATCACGGAAGCAACGTTCCAAACGAATCTTGAAACGAATATTTATAACGATAATCTCGTTCATTTTTCTATTTACTTCTAGCTATATTTATATATTACTTAATATCGGTATTGACTTATATTATCATCCAATTCCTGTGTGAAGGGCACTATCGGGGAAGAGCTCCACCTGCGAAAGTAGTTCGCAACAACGTTCCTGCGTTTGCAGTTTGATCCCCGGGCAGAAGCAAACTGGTACGAAAGGTTCAACCCGATCTCGCTCTTCTCGCGAGAAGAGCGAGATCGGGAAAACGCGATACCGTCTATGGCCAAGTCAGAAAGGATAGCTTCCGGCACTTTCGATGCTGACGTTCTCAAAGCAGTTTCTGTGGTGGTTTCGAGAACGATCCCCTCCCTCCGTCGGCTTCCTTTAGCTCGCAGCGGGACTGATCTAAGTAGACGATTTCTTTAGGTCAGCTCCATCTACTTGGTCCGAGTTCGCTATCCTGAGCTGCGCTGACTTTCGTCTGTTGAAGGCTCGAATTGTGAGTCCGGCGACGTATACCCATGTGGGGTAGCCGTAAACACTCCAAAGCCACTCCATCTCAAGTTCGTAATAAAAGAACTTATTCGGAGGTATATGACGAAAGATCATGATATACACAAGTACGGCAAAGAAACTTAAAGCGTAAATTAAAATAGTCGTAAATAGGAGCCATATAGGATTGAAATAGCATTTGAATTTCTTCGATAGAACAAGGCAAACGCAGGGAACGAGAAACAGAGCTGGAATAATGGTGAAGATGACTATGATAAATGGGCGCAGTATCCAAAATATACTTAGGATACGAATATAACTGCAGACAGGATGAAAGCGTGTGAGAAGGCTGCACCAGCAAACGCACGTCGTCGCTTATACAGATCAGCACTCATGATGTCCTCTTCTGGTTCCTCTGCCCGGTGTAGCCTTCCAGATTTTCTCATAGTCAGCAGGTCCATAGAAGAGATAGATCGGTGGAAGAGACAGATCGAATCTCTAAAGCAAGGCCGACCAGGTTGTTTGCTTGTGATTACGGCTGCCCACGAAGGTGTCGACATGAAGAATGCCGCGCGACTACGGCGACACGCGGGTTATCCGGAAAGCGCGCACCCCAAACAAATGAATCGCCAAACCAATTACCTGTACATCTGGATGCTCGATTCACATCTAGATGCCCGCAGGCGCTCGACAGCCTCTACAAGGCACCGCGCCGCTCCATGCGAATTGTCTGCATGTCCTTCGCCTCTCTGATCTCGCCAGTGGGCACGAAACCTTTCTTGCGACAGAAGGCGACACGCTTCGGCGACGCCGGGCGAACGGAGAGCTCGGATCGTTCCATGGGCGCCACGATACCAATCGGCGCCTTGACGTCGGTTAGCATTGCGGTATTTTGTCGATGGCGTGGCGTCCGCCGAACCGCATCAGCTCGCCGCCGACGCCGTGCGCCGGATCCTCGAAAAGGCAACGAGGCACGCTGCGGCGGCGCCGAGAATCGCTGCGCAGCAGAACATCAGCGGGCGAAAGGCGAGGCTGCCCGCAAGAAGCGGGCCGAGGCTAGCCCCGATGAAGAGGACGAGCCCGTTGATCGCCATTCCGCTGGCTCTATGGGGCGCACTTACCTCGCCGAAAAGCGTGATCATGGCGGGAACGGCTAGAGCAATTCCCGTGACGAACACGAGGCTTGCAGCTGTGAGGGCGACGGCGTTGGAAGAAGCCAGCGCCTCTAGGACGAGCCCGCAGGCGGCCAGGAGAAATCCGGCGCGAGCCAGTCCGGAGACCCCGCGCCTGCGAGCCAACGGGCCGGCGGCCAGTGCCGCGAACATGCACGGAAGCCCGCATAGGCGGATCCACATGAGCGCCGAGTCGGAAAGCCCGAGCGAGGCCGTGTGCGCCCCGAGCGCCGTGTACATCGCGATGAAGCACATGAGAAGCGTGACGTGCGCGGCGCATAAGGTCAGCATCTCGGGCAAGCAGATCAATCTGCCGATCTGCCGGAACTGGCGGCCCAGACCCAGGCCGGGCGCGCGCCCAGGCTCTCGCACGAGAATGAAGATCGCGGCCCCGCACAGAGCCAGCACCGCAGCGCTGACCAGGAACGCCGATGCCCAACCGGCCCAGTTTGCGAGCGCCTGCGGAACGACCTGCCCCACGATTCCCGCTGCCAGAAAGGCCGTGGAGACCGCACCTATGGACAAAGCGCGGCGCCGAGGCTCGACCGCTTCGGCGATGTAGGCAAGGGCGACGGGGGCAAAGCTCGACGTCGTGATTCCTTGCAGCCCGCGCAAGATCGCGAGTGCCGAAATGGACTGGGCCGCCGCGCACCCGGCCGTCGCCAGCGTGAGCAGAATCATCCCGGCGAGCATCGTTCGACGTCGCCCGAAATGGTCGGCGAGGGGGCCCCACAGGACGAAGCCCAGGGCGTACGTCGCGCTGAAACAGGTCGACAAAGCGAAGACGGCGTCGCCTCCGAGCGACTTCCCGGCGGGGCCGGCCAGCGGGATCGCCGCGTAAAGCTGAGAGACGACCACCAGCGCGGTGAATACGAGGAGGCCGACGGTTCCTGCGCCCGCCGGGAACTTTGCGGCGGTGGCGTGCTGATTGGGATTGCTCCGGGGAGACGATCGGTCGATTGAAGGCGACATGGGGAACCTCTTTTCCAACGAAAACGTTGGAAATTACCGTAGTACTCTTGACTCCGGAAAGCAACGTTCACGTTGGAGATGGTGTGTGACGCCACGCCGAACGCGCGAATCGGCGGCGCGACGCCAGGCACGCGGATTGGCGCGGTCGCACGCCGAAAACTCGGGCGGCCTGTTCGAGCGTTGAACGTGTGACGCAGAACACGCGGATTGGCCCGCCCGCCCGCCGAACGCGGAACATGGGACGCTGCGACGCCGAGCTTTCCACGGCGTGAAGCCGCGAACGTGGCGCCTCGAGCGGGGCGACCCGCCTGGAAAGGAATGGACCGACATGGCCTGGGACACCGAGGGAACGAAAAGAAAGATACTTCTGGCGGCCGTCGATGAATTCGCGGCCCACGGGCCCGACGGGACGACGATCGAGCGGATCGCCAAGGCCGCCGGGGTCAACAAGGAGCGCGTTTACAACTATTTCGGCGCCAAACGTGAGCTTTTCGCTTACGTGCTGCGCGAGGAGATGGCGAAAGTCGCCCGGGCCGTTCCCATTTCGTTCGCCGTCGACGACGTCGGGGACTATGCCGGGCGCGTTTACGACTACCATCGCGAGCACCCTCAGCTCAATCGGCTGCTTCTGTGGGAAGGCCTCGTCTTGGGCGCGGACGTCCCGAGCGACGACGACCGCCTGGCTCGGTATCGCGAGAAGACGTCGGCCGTCGCCGAAGGCCAGCAGAGCGGGCATGTGACGGAGGCGATCGACGCCGACCACCTGGCCTTCCTCATTCTCTCCCTCGCAGGGTGGTGGTCGGCCGTCCCGCAAGTCGCCGAAATGGTCTCCAGGCCGATCGACGAAAACGAGCATCGGCGCAGAAGGGCGTCGGTGGTTGAGGCCGCCAGGCGCCTGGCGGCGCCCGACGGCCCCGGGCGTCCGCGCGGCTGAGGCAGCTGCGGATGCCCGGCCTGCGTCCGATTTGCGTTTGGAGCCCCTCAGTGCGGCGAAGCGCGCCGGACGGCCGCCTTTGCTCTCGTCGTCTCGAACTTGCGTTTGCCCGCGTATATGGCATAATCGCTACGAACACAAACGTGCTCCGGGGTCAGTGAAAGTCTGAACCGGCGGTGACAGTCCGCGACCCGCGCAAGCGGTTGACAGGGTGGAATTCCTTGACCGACGGTCAAAGTCCGGATGGGAGGCGCACGGCTGTCTGCGACGTCGTCCAGACTTCGCAGGCCGCGCTCGTCCCTGCCCCGGAATGGACCGGAAGGCAAGGGATGAGGAAGAAAAACGCAGTGGCGCCGGCGGTGCTCGGCCTGCTGCTCCTGCTGGCATGGGACGCAGCCGTGCGCTTCGGCGTCGTCAACGCCAATTTCCTTCCCGCCCCCGTCGAGGTCGCCAAGCGCGCCTACGAAGGGCTGCGCGACGGATACCTCGCCTCCGCCGCATGGGCCACCCTCAAAGAGGCGCTGCTCGGCGCATCTCTGGCCGCAGCCGTCGGCGTCCCCCTCGGGTACGCCCTGGCCAGATGGCGCGCCTTCGCCCGCACCGTCCAGCCGTACATCGGGGCCTCGCAGGCCATCCCCGCCGTCGCCGTCGCGCCGTTGCTGACGATCTGGATCGGTTACGGAGCGGTTTCGATCACCGTCCTCTGCGCGATCATGGTGGTCTTCCCGATGATCGTCACGACGGCGGCGGGAATTTCCAGGGTCGACGGCGACGTGCTCGGCGCGGCCAGGCTCGACGGAGCCCACGGCCTGAGGCTGGCCCGCAGCGTCGAGCTTCCCATGGCCGCCCCCTCGATCCTGGCGGGATTGCGCACGGGATTCACGCTGAGCTTCACGGGCGCCGTCGTCGGCGAAATGGTGACCGGGGGAGACGGCTTGGGGCTCACCCTGACGTCGGCCCAGCATTCGGCTGACGTGACGGGGATGTTCGCCGCGATCGCCCTTCTGGCTGCGTGTGCAATGTGCGTCTACACCCTTTTCGGCTTGTTCGAACGCCGTGCCGGAGCGCGCCTCGACGGGGAAGGCGCCGAACGATGAAACCGGGCGGGCCGTACAGCGGCAGGCCGGGCGGGCCGAACGGAAAAGATCGAAAGCGGCCCTGACGGCGAAAGGCCGGATCAGGGCCGAGCGGGCTGGCCGCCGAATGCCGGCCGGGCCAAACTCAAAAGACCGAATGGAAGGACAACCGATGATATCCACGAAGAGAATCCTCGCGTTTCTCGCCGCTGCGCTCTTGTGCCTCGCGGGATGCGGCGGAAACGACAAGGCCTCCGAGGGCGGCAAAATCACGATCGGCCTGACCTACGTGCCGGACGTCCAGTTCGCTCCCTTCTACGTGGCCGAAGACAAAGGCTATTTCGAGGATGAGGGAGTGAACGTCACGCTGCGGCATCACGGGGCCCAAGAGTCGCTTTTCGGCGCGCTCGAGCAGGGAACCGAGGACGTCGTCGTCGCGGGCGGCGACGAAATGCTGCAAAATCGATCCAACGGCATCAAAGTGTACAACTGGGCCACGATGTATCAGACATACCCGGTCAAGGTTATCGTCCCGCGCGATTCGACCATCCGCTCCGCGGCAGACCTCAAAGGCAAGACCATCGGACTGCCGGGCAAGGCGGGGGAGAACTACTTCAGCCTGCAGGCCATGCTCAAGGCAAACGGCTTGACCGAGTCGGACGTGAAGATTCAGTTCATCGGGTACACGCAGACGGCCGCCTTGACCTCGGGGAAGGTCGACGCCGTCATCGGTTTCGTCAACTCCGACGCCGTCGCCATCGAAGCGCAGGGCGTCCCGGTTCGCACGATCGACCCCGTCGAGGGCGGAATCCAGCTCGTCGGCGCCGGCCTCGGCTCGCTCGACTCGTTCAAGGAGAAGGGCTCGAAGAAGGAGCGCAAGATCCTCGCCGCCCTGACCAAAGCGGTCGCATACATGCGCGCCCACCCCGAGGAGACGCTCGACATCGTGCGCAAACGCGTTCCCGCACTCGCCGACAAGAAGCAGCGCGCCACCGCGTCCAAGGTCCTTTCCGCCTCGATGAAGCTGTACGGGACGGGCAAGTTCGGCGCGCAGGATTCCGCCAAATGGCAGAAGATGGCCGAGTTCATGAAGGAGGCGGGCCTCCTTCGCAATCCAGTCGAGGTCTCTCAGGCCCACATCTCGCTCGACTGACGGACGGCGCCGACGTCGCCGATCGCCGGGGCTGCGCAGCGGGAGCGCCGGAGCGGCCCGAATGCCAATTGAGCCAGCTCGAAGCGCGGGAGCCTTCGCGTCGCCCGCCGGTGGTCGATACGACCCGGCTGTTTCGCTGGAATCCGGCAGTCTTCGATAAGATTGACGCGTCCGGCGCACGGCCGGACGGCGGGCGCGACGGCGCGTCCGCGTACGGAAGGCGTCGCCGTCCGGTCACGCAGGCGCGCGACGTCGGAAAGGACACCGTGTGAAGGCTTACATGTTTTACGGCCCCGGCGATCTGCGCCTGGAGGACATTGCCGCCGAGCACCCCGGCCCGGGCGAGATCGCCGTGGACATCAAGGCCGCAGCCACGTGCGGAACCGACCTGAAATCCTATCGGCGGGGGCATCCGACCCTTTTCCCCGCGCTGCCCGCCCGCTTCGGACACGAGTTCTCCGGGATCGTCTCCGAGGTGGGCGAAGGCGTGGCCGACTTCGAGGTCGGCCAGAGGGTCGTCGCCGCCAACACCGCCCCGTGCGGACACTGCTGGGCTTGCACCATCGGGCGCGAGTCGCTGTGCGAGAACCTTCAGTACCTCAACGGCGCCTTCGCCGAGCAGATCGTCGTCCCGCGCGCAATCGTCGAGCGAAACACGTACGCGATCCCCGACACCCTGGCCTTTGAGGCGGCCGCCCCGCTTGAGCCTCTGTCCACCGTGGTCCACGGGATGCACGAATCGGGAATCGCGCTCGGGGACACCGTCGTGGTCAACGGCGCCGGCCCAATCGGCCAGATGTATCTGAGGCTCGCGCAGCTGCGGGGAGCGACGGTCATCGTGGCCGACCGCTCGCAAGGCCGCCTCGCCCAGGCCGAGGCCGCGGGGGCCTCCGCCGTCGTCGACCTGACCGGTTTGGAGACGCCCGAGGAATGCGCGGCGGCGATCCGGCCGCTGACGCCCGGCGGACGCGGCGCCGACGTCGCCATCGAGGCCGTCGGGCTGCCGAACGTGTGGGAACAGACCGTTTTGTGCCTGCGCCCCGGCGGAACGGCCGTGCTCTTCGGCGGGACCCCGAAGAACGCTCCGTTCCAGGTCAACTCCTCGGACATGCATTACAAGGAGTACACGCTCAAGGGCGTTTACCACCATCAGCCGCGCTTCGTTCAGATCGCGGTGGAGCTGCTCTCGTCCGGCAAGTTCGACGGGATGACCCTGTGCACCGAGGTCCGCCCGCTGGAGGCGCTCGTCGAAAGCCTGGAGGACATGGCCCGCGGAGTCGGATCGAAGTACATCCTCACGCCCTAACAGAGGACGCGGGCGGCGCCGGCGCGTGAAGCCACGGGTCGCGGCGCGTGGAGCGGCGCGACCCAAGGCGTGAAGCGATTCGTCATAGCGCGTCTGCCGCGGCGTAGCCGGCGACGCCGGCGGCGAGAAACGCGAGGGGGTCCTCGGCGAGGCCGCGCCCCATCGTCCGCAAAGGCACGGGGGAGGAGGCGAGAACCTCGTCCAGGCCGTCCGTCGGCACGTCGACCCGCTTGAGCCTTTCGCATTCGAAGAGGGAGTCGAGCTGGGAGGCCAAGAGCCGGCGGACGTCCGCCCCGACGAGGGAAGACAGCTTCCTCGCCTTCGGCTCGGCCGGCGAACCCGAATCGTGGGACAGGTTGAAATCGGCCGGCGAACCGGGCTTGTCCGACGCGCTGAAATCGGCCGACAAATCTGAATCGGATGCTTCCGGCCCGTCAAAGACGGGACACGGGCAGAGGGTCTCGACCAGTGCCACGCGGCTGAGCGCCGTGTGCGTGTGGTGGGAGAGGCCGAAATGGCGCCCGCGGGAATCGGCGTTCGACATGCGCAGCAGGGCGATCGGCACGCCGCCCAAGGCCGCGGCCGCGTTGAGCGCCTCGCCGACCTTCGTTCCCGAGAATCCCCATTTCGTCCCGGTTCCGAGGTTTCCAGGGCCCTGGGCGACGACGGCGAGGTCGGCCTTCCACACGATCCTCGCCGCAAGCAGCGCCGTGTGGACGTTGACGGCCTCCAGCTGGCCTCCGAACGCCTGGCCGCACGAAATGGTTCCCACGATGTGGCCCGATTCCCTCATGGCGGCCGCTGCGCGCGAGAACCAGGCCGGCAGGGCCGCGCCGTCGTCCATGACGTAGGCGATGCGCGCCTCCGGCCGACGCGCGCGGACGGCGGCGACCGCCGCGGGGACGGCCGAATGAAGATCGGCGACGAGGACCGGCATGCCATCGATCGAATCGGCCTCTCGAAGGGCCTCGTGCCACTCGGACTCCTGCTCGTCGGCCCCCAGGGTCATGTATTGGAGCGGGGTGTAGCGGGCCTTGACGATGTGCCCGGGCCCGGGCGGCGGATCCGGCGGCAAGTTGTCCGGCAGGGCCGCCACCATGAGATAGCCCCCCGTTCCCAGGCCCTTGACCGCCGCGGAGGCGGTGAGCAGGGCCCGCTGGCCCGTCTCCGGACGGCCCACCAGCTGCGTGTAGGCGAGGGCCCGCGCCTCTTCGCCGTCGTCGAGGAGCACCCGGCATTCGACGCATCCGTCCCATGTCTTTCCGAGTGAGACTATCTCACCGTTTCGCCACATCATCACGCACCCAAGCCTACCCTTCGATTACCCTAGGCATGTGAGTCAGCAATCGGAGTACCACGCGGGCGAGCGCCAGCTTTCGCTGCTTGCCGCCCTGACGCATCGGGGGCTCACCCGGGCGCAGGCTCGCCAACGGATTCCCTCATACGCGGCCTACGCTTCGCGCGAGACCTTCCAGCGCGTCTTCGAACGCGACGTCGCCGCTCTGAGGGCAGCGGGGTACCCGATTGCCGTCGACGAAGGCGACGTCTACAGATACGACCGCACGGCCCCGATCATCGCGCCGATGTCCGCCCTCGACGTCGGCCTGGTGCGGTCCCTGCTCGTCGGCCTGGGCAAGGGCGGCGGGCTCGTGGGGGCGGCCCACTCGGGGATGGCGAAGATCTTGGCCACGAGCGAGGCGGACGGCTTGGCGCCGAAGTACCTGCGAGCCTCGATTCCCTCCGGGGACGACGTCGTGCAAATCGCGCGGGCGCTCCAATATCGACGTCGGATCTCCTTCGCGTACGAAGGGCGAGGGGCGGAGCCCGCGCGGTATCAGCTCGAGCCTCGGAGCCTCGCCCAGCATTTCGACGCCTTCTACGTCACCGGACAAGCCCGCCGCGTCGCGGGCAAGGCCCGCCCCGAGGTCTCGCCGACCTGGTCGAAGAGGACCTTCCGGATCAGCCGCATCGTGCCCGGTTCGCTTTCCGTCGGTGGACCGGCCAGCCAGCCGCCGTCCGCGGACGAGCAGGACGCCTTCGCCCCCGTGCGGGCCGTGCTGGCGGTGCGCCCCGGGGCCGCGGCGCCCCTCCTCGCTCAGGGACGCCCGATTTGTCCGCCGGCAAAGAAAGCGAATTCTGCACTTGCAGGGCAAACGAGTCCCTCAGACGCTGGGAAGGCCCCCGCTGCAAGCGACATGGACGGCCTGCCGGGCACGATTTCCGCGACCGCGCAAAAATGCGGCGAAATTGCGGCTCCCGCCGGTTGGGACGTCGTCGAAATAGGTCCGGTCAGCCGCCAGCGCGTCTTCGAGGCCCTTCTCGCATACGGGAAAGACGTGCGCCTTTTGGGCGACGCCGCACTGCTCGCCGAGTGGCGGGCGCGGCTGGAACACCTTGCCGGATTGGGGGAGCCGAGCCGCGAGGCCGGGGGCGAAGGTTTGAGGCTGGAGCCCGAAGCATGAGGGCGGGTACGAAAACAGGCCGCGGCGCGGGACGAGACATGAAACAGGCGGCCAAAGCATGGAAGACGCACGGGAACGGCGGCCAACGCATGAAAACAGGGGCCGCGGCGTGAGCGGAAAGGGAATAGTTCAAACGAACGCTCTGCTCGTCTTTCTCTCGTCCCTGCCCGGGGGCTCGGCGAGCCTTCGAGAGCTTTCCGAGCGTTTCGGGATCGAATGGAAACGCGTGCTGCGCCTGCTGTGGGACGCGTCGCTGGTGGAGATCGAAGGGTACGGCCTGCCGTTCAACCTCGATCTTCCTCCGAATCCGGGCGAGGAAGAGGCCGGGGAAGAGCCGACGACGCCCGACTCCTACGTCTCCTTTTCCGATTCGGGGGAGCTTGACGTTCCCGACCTCGCCCTGACTCTCGACGAGGTCATCGCGCTCGTGGCCGTCATCGACTCCATCGCGGAGATCACGCCTTCGGGCGACGCGCGGGACGCTCTCGCGCACGTGCGCGCCACCCTGGTCGGAGCAGCCGAGGGCGCCGGCTTCGGCTCGGCCATGTGGGACGGGCCCGCACCCGTCATCGGCGACGAAGCATTTGCCGCGGTCGAACGGGCCCTCGCCTCCAGAAGCTTCATCGAGTTCACCTACCACCGGCCCGGCCCCAACCTCGCCGAGTCCGTCACGCGGGTCGAAGCCTTTCCGGTCGAAATTCAAGCCGCTTACAACCCGCTGCTTCTCGCCGTCACATCGGCCGGGCCGCGTTCGTACCGCCTCGACAGGATCGGGGACGTCCACGAGGGCCGCAAGGCCGGCAGGGCGGAGGCGGCCGCCGCCCGCGCGGCGGTCGTCGACGAGGCGAAGTCTTGGAGCCCCGAGGGCCAGCGCATAACTGTCACGGTGGACCCTTCCGGGCGGTGGACCGGCGAAGCCCTGCCGGGTGCGAGCATGAGGCGGTCGAACGGCGACGGCGGAGACTACGACGTGTCCTTTGTGTCGACGTCCGACGAATTCCTCGCCTCGCTTTTGGTCCAGCTGGGTCCGGCCGTCCGCGCCGTCGAGCCGCGGGAGACGGCCGCGCGGCTCGCGAAGCGCTTCCGAGGCCTGGCGGGGGCCGCATGAGCGGCCCGCCTCACGCGAGGATCGGCCTGCTCGTCAACCCGACGAGCAGGCGCGGGCTTGCCGAACGCGACGGCATACACGCGGCCCGCTGCCTGCGCGCCCTGGGCTTCGACGTCGTCGATCTGACCGCGGGATCCGCGGAGGAAGCCGCGCGCATGAGCTCGGCCGCCGTCGCCTCCGAGGGGCTCGACGCGCTCTTCGCCGTGGGCGGCGACGGAACCGTGGGCATAGCCGTCGACGCGCTGGCCGACTCCAAGATCCCGCTGGGAATCCTCGCCGTGGGGACCGGCAACGACGCGGCGCGGCATTTCGGGCTGCCCAGACGCGACGTCGACGCCGCCCTCGCGCTCGCCCTGGACGCGCTCGAATCGAAGCGCACGTTTGCCGCAGACGTCCTCGAGGTCGCCTCCGAAGCGGGGAGCAGGCGGGTGATGTCGGTCGTCTCCGCCGGCCTGGACGCCGACGTCAATCGGCGGACGAACTCCTTCTCCTTCCCGCGCGGGGGAGCGCGCTACGCGAGGGGGATAGTTTCAGCCGTCGCAAACTTCGCGCCCTACGGCTTCCGCTTGGAGATCGACGGGCGGGCATGCTCGGCTCCGGCGACACTCGTTTCGGTGGCCAACACCCGCTTCTTCGGCGCGGGCCTGCCGATCGCGCCGTCGGCCACGGTGACGGACGGACTGGCCGACGTCGTCTTCGCCGCAGGCCTGAGCCGCCTGCAGATCATCGACCTCCTCCCTCGGCTGGCGCTGGGACGCCACCCGAACCATCCTCTCGTCCATTTCGTTCGGGCGCGCCGCGTCCGCATCGCCTGCGAGCCGCGCGCGGGCGCGCGGCCGCCCGATCCCATGGCCGACGGCGATAGGCTGGGAACGCTCCCAATCGACGTCACGTGCCTTCCAGGCGCGGTGGAGGTGCTCATATGAACGACGCATTGGACCACGTCGACCATTTCGTCGAAGAATACGCGGCCCGCGGCATCGCCCTCGACGGTTTCCAGATCGACGCGTGCAAGGCCGTCGCACGCAACCGCGACGTCCTCGTGTGCGCGCCGACCGGCTCGGGGAAGACCGTCGTGGCCCACTTCGCCGTCGAACTTGCCCTGGCCAAGGAGAAACGCTGCGTCTACACCGCGCCGATCAAGGCGTTGTCGAACCAGAAATACTCCGAGCTCGCCGAACTTCACGGCGAGGAGTACGTCGGCCTGCTCACCGGCGACGTCTCCGTCAACCGCGACGCCGAAATCCTCGTGGTCACCACGGAGGTGCTGCGCAACATGCTTTTCGCGGGCTCGCCCGACATCGACGACGTCGGATACGTCGTCCTCGACGAAGTCCACTATCTCGCGGACAGGGAGCGCGGGCCGGTGTGGGAGGAAGTCATCCTCACCCTGCCCGAACACTGCCGGCTCATCGGCCTGTCGGCCACCGTCCCGAACACGGGGGAGCTCGCGGGATGGCTGCGCTCCGTGCGCGGGAAGACCGAGCTTGTGCACAGCACGGTCAGGCCGGTTCCCCTCCGGCAGGAGGTCGCCGTGGGACGGAAGGTCTTCCGGCTTTTCGGCAAGGACGGCGGCCCGCTCGGCGCACTCGTCTCGGCGATCGCGAAGCTGCCGCTGGACGGGCGAGGGCGCATTTCGGACCGGGACCGCCGGCGGATCATCGACCTTTTGGCCGAACGCGACATGCTTCCGGCCATCGAGTTCATCTTCTCCCGCAAAGGCTGCGACAAGGCGGTCGAGGCCCTTCTCCAACGGGACATTGCGCTCACGGGCAGGAAAGAACGGGCCGAGGCGGCGGCCAGAATTGCCGAGGTGCGCGCGACCCTGAGCGAATCCGACCGCCGCGCCGTCGGCTTCGACGCCGCCGCGCGCGCACTCGTTCGCGGATACGGCGCCCACCACGCGGGCGTCTATCCGGCGATCAAGGAGCTGACGGAGAAGCTCATGGAGGACGGCCTGCTGCGGATCGTCTACGCGACCGGCACCCTTGCCCTGGGCATCGACATGCCGGTGCGCACCGTCGTCGTCGAATCGCTGCAGCGGTGGGACGGGGAGGGGTTCATCGACCTGAGCGCCACGGAGTACACGCAGCTCATCGGGCGCGCGGGCCGCAGGGGAAAAGACGCGGTCGGCCACGCGGTCGTCCTCGCCGGGCCCGACCTCGACCCCTACATTCTGGCCGACCTCGGTTCGGGCAGAGTGGAAGCCCTCCTCTCGGCCTTTGTTCCCTCGTACAACACCGTGGTCAACCTCCTCGCCAGAATGCCCTACGAGCAGGCGCGGGCAATGATGGGGCGCAGTTTCGCGCAGTATCAACGAAACGCCGACCTCGCCAAGCTCGAGGCGCGCCTGGCACGGATTCGCCGCCGGATTTCCGCCGAGGAAGGGAGGCTGCACTGCGACGCAGGCGACGTCGTCGAATACGTGCGCCTGCGCGCCGCCTCGGGAAGGGCGCCCAAGTCCGTGCGCAAGGCAGCCAAAAGGGAGTATCGCGAGAGGGTTTCCCGCTCTTTCGCACAGGCGAAAAACGGACGCCTCTACGCCGTGCACAGGGACGGCGACGTCGACTACGTGCTCGTCCTGTCGGCCGATCGCGGCAAGCTGCGCGTCATCGACTGGTACGGGGAGATCTCCTGGCTGCGCGAGGCGGACCTCGGCTCGGAGCTGCGCGACGTCGGAGCCGTGAGCCTGCCCGTGGGCCGGCGCCTCAAAGACAGGTCGACGCGGGAAGACCTCGCCGACGCCATCGTCGAGCAGGTCGAGGAACGCACCGAACTGGGCGTGGACCGCGACCTTCTCGGATCGTGGTCCCGATTCGCCGTCGGCCCGGATGCGGACCTGGCCGCGCACCCGTGCTCGGCGTGCCCCGACCTGGCAGTCCACCTCAAAGATGCGGAAACCCTCCTGTCGCTCGACGCCCGAGCCGCAGAAATCGAGAAGACGTCGGCGGGCTTCACCGACTCCGTCGGGCGCGAATTCGACGCGACGGCCGCGGCGCTCGTCGACGTCGGCGTGCTTCAAAACCACGGCGGGGCAATCGAGCCGGGGCCCGGCGCCCCGACGCTGCGCAAGCTTCACCTGGAGAACGACCTTTTGGCCTACACGTGCCTCTCAGCGCTCACCGAAGGCCTGACTCCCTCGGAGTTCGCCGGGTGGGCGTCGATGTTCCTCGCCGACGACAGGCTTGGAACTGCGCGGCCGCGCTCGCCCGTGCTCACGAAGCTGGCCAGGCAGGCCGTCGGCGAGGCCGAATTCCTCCGCTCCGTCGAGGACAGGCACGGCATCGCCAGAACCCGCGACGTCACCCCCGGGTGCGCGGACGTTTTCGCCGCCTGGGCCTCGGGCGCGAGCCTCGACGAGTGCCTGCGCGCCTCCAGGATGGCCGCGGGCGACTTCATCGCGGCGGCCCGCAGGCTCATCGATCTGCTGGGGCAGTTCGCCGTCGCCGGGGAAGGCACGTGGATCGCCGACGTCGCCGGCCTCGCCCGCTCGCGCGTGCGCAGAAGCGAGGTCGTCGCATGAGCGGGCGGCTCGCGCCCCTCGGCCCGGCCGCCCTGTCCGTCGGCGCAGGCGTGTGCCTGTGGGCGTCCTTCGCCCCCCTGCATCTGTGGCCGTCGGCCGTCCTCGGCGTCGCCCTCCTCGTCGCGGCGCTGCGCGGACGCGGCTTTTGCGCCAGTTTCGCCTGCGGTTTCGCGACGGGGGCGGTTTTCTTCGGCCTGCTGTGCGACTGGGCCACCGAAGCCGCGGGGACGTGGATCGCAAGAGCGGGGCTCGGGGGAGTGCTCGCCCTTTACATCGGCGTTCTGGCGCTCGTCTGGCAGGCGTTCCTGCGGGCATGGGGCGGTTGCGCGCAAGCGACGACGGGCACGGGAAAGGCGAAGGACCCTAAGGTCACTGCGGGCAAGGCCGCAGCAGCAGGCAAGGCGTGCGCTTGGAAGCTCGTGCCTGCTCTCGCCGTTGTATGGGTCGCCGTCGAAGACCTCCAAGGCACGTGGCCCGAGGGCGGAATGCCGTGGGGCAAGCTCGCATTCGGGCAGGTCGAAGGGCCGCTCGTGCACCTTGCGCCCTACGGCTCGACGGAGCTCGTCAGCTTCGCCGTCGTCGCGCTGGGAGCCTCTCTCGCATACGCCGCGCAGAACGCGAGGGCCCGCCCGCGCCGTGCATTCGCCACAGCTGCGGGCGTCTGTGCCGCGCTTGCCGCGGCAGCGGCTATTCCGCTGGGCGGCCCGCCCGTAGGAAGCGCGAAGGTCGGCTTCGTCCAGGGGAACGTCTCGAGGGACAAATCGCTGACAGGCTACGCTCGGGCCGTCTCCGTCACCGAGCGGCTGGCAAAGCAAACGCGGAAGATCGAGGGGAAGGGCGCCGAACTTGTTCTGTGGCCGGAGAGCTCGTCCGACCTCGATCCAGAGACGACGCCCGAAGCACGCGACGTGATCGAAAGGGCGGTGTCGCGCCTCGGCGTCCCGCTTGTGCTCGGCATCCAGCGCTACCCGGAAGACCACCGATACAACGAGTACACGCTGTGGCTTCCCGGAAAGGGGCTGACCGCCAGGTATACGAAACTGCATCCCGTGCCTTTTGGCGAATACATCCCCGCGCGCGGGTTCTTCCGGCTGTTCACGAAGGCCGTCGACCAGGTTTCAACGGATATGCGCGCAGGGAAGGGCGCCGCGGTTCTCGACGTCCCGCTGCGCGGGCGGCGCGTGCGCATTGCCGCGCCGATATGCTTCGAGGTCGCCTACAACGAGATCGTCTCCGAATCGGTTCGCAAGGGAGCGACCCTCCTCACGGTTCCCACGAACAATGCGTCTTTCGGCGATTCCGCGGAATCGCGCCAGCAATTCGACATGACGCGCTTCAGAGCCGTCGAAACCAGACGCACGGCGATACAGATATCGACCATGGGGGTTTCAGGCGTCGTCGACGCCGACGGCACGGTGCGCGAAAAGACCGGCATGTGGACGGCCGACGCCCGGGTTGCCAGCGTCGGCCTCCACACCCACGTGACGCCGGCCGTCCGGTGGGGCGGTCCGATCCGTCTGGCGTGCAACCTCGCCGCAGGGGCCACAACGGCGCTAGCATTGTGGCAAACGCGACGCTTGCCTCAGCGACGGCGGCTCGGCCGACGGCAGTTTGGCCGGCTGCGGCCGCGCCTGCCAAATTTAGGCGACGAGGCTCAAGGCGCGAACGGACCCGCACCCGACCCGCCTGCACCGGACTCGAACGGAGAGCCCTTTTCGAACGATGGCCGGATCGAAAGCATCGGCATCGGAAACATAGGCAACGAGGACAACAAGGAGGAACGATGAAGGTCGTCGTGATCATACCGACCTACAACGAAATCGAATCGCTGAAGCCGATCGTCGGCAGAGTGCGGGCGGCCGTCCCCGAGGCCGACGTCCTCGTCGTCGACGACAATTCCCCCGACGGCACGGGGGACCTTGCCGACGAACTGGCCTCGGCCGACTCCCACGTCCTCGTCCTTCACCGCGCGGGAAAAGAGGGGCTCGGGAAGGCCTACATCGCAGCGTTTTCTTGGGCGACGGACAAGGAGTACACGCACGTCGTCCAGATGGACGCCGACGGCTCTCACCGGCCCGAACAGCTTCCCCTCCTGCTTGAGCGGGCCGCCATGAGCGACCGGCCCGACCTCGTCATCGGCTCGCGCTACGTGCGCGGGGGAGAGCTGGAGGGATGGCCGAAGTCGCGCGAAATCCTCTCGCGCGCCGGGAATTTCTACATCAAGGCGTGGCTGGGGCTTCCGGCGTCGGACGTCACCGCCGGCTTCCGGGTCTACCGGGTGGCTTTCCTCCGTCGCCTCGACCTTTCCAGCGTCGAATCGGCGGGGTACTTCTTCCAGACTGACATGACGGACAAAGTCCACCAGTTGGGCGGGTCGATCGTAGAGATGCCGATTAGCTTCGCCCAGCGGGAAGCGGGGGAGTCGAAGCTCTCGGCCGGCATTTTCACGGAGTCGCTCAAACGGACGACGTCGATGGGCGCCAAGCGCCGCGGACGCCAACTGGCGGGTCTGGCGCGCCGGGCGGCCGACAAGCTGCGCGGCAAGTGACGCCGCCGGGCGCGGCGCCCGGCGGCGGCGCAAACTCGCAGGCCGAGCAGCCGGAGCCGGCCTCCAGGCGTTCAGCCGTGGTGTCGACGGAGCCTTAGCTTGCCTGCGCGCAGCAGCTCGAGGCGCTCGCGGAGCAGTTCCTTGAGCTCGTCCTCGGTGCGGCGCTCCAGGAGCATGTCCCAGTGCGTGCGCTGAGGCTTGGCGGGTTTCTTGTCGTCCGTCGCAGGCTCGTCGCGCAGCAGACCCTCGGCGCCGCAGCGGCATTCCCACGTCGCGGGCGGCTCGGCGTCCGTCGCCATGGCCACGCCGAATTCGTGGCCGCCGGGACAGGCGTAGATGACTTGTTTGCGTTCGACGAAGGCGACTCCTTCATCGGTTTCCAGTGAATTTGCGCCAATCTTCATTCCGCGAAGCGAACGTTCGGCCATGGTTTTCCTTTCCTCGGCTACCGGGTCAGTCTAACGGGAAGGCCAAAGAAGCGTCGGGCAAAGTGGTTTTGCCGCGGCATGACGCCACTTTCATCCGTCGGCCCCTTTCGCGTCCCGATCCGATAATGCACATTATGTCAAAACGGGACAGAGCGAGAACGCGACCCGCCTTTGAGATATTCCCCCATCGACGCCGAAAGATGAAGTACTCTCAGCTTCATGAGACTCGGAATCGACTTTGGAACCACGCGCACAACCGTCGCCGTCGCCGACCGCGGCAACTATCCGCTTCTCGCGTTCTCAGATCGGAACTCGGACGCCCGTGAGTACATTCCGTCGATCGTCGCGCTGGCAGATTCCGGTCCGGTCTACGGTTTCGAGGCCGCGAGCCTCGCCCTCAAAGGCGCTCCTCATCTGCGCTCCTTCAAACGCCTTCTGTCGCGCACGGACGTCAACCAAGACGCCGAAGTCGAACTCGGCGGTCTTACGATTCCGCTCATCGACGTCGTCTCCGGGTTCCTCACGCACGTCGCGAAGTCCGTCCGCTCCGCCGCAAAGCCCGCCAGGGGCAAGCTCGAGGCCGTCGTCGGCATTCCCGCCCACGCGCATTCGGCTCAGCGTCTCATCACCCTCGAGGGCTTCAGGCGCGCCGGAATCGACGTCGTCGCCATGATCAACGAGCCGTCGGCCGCCGGCTTCGAATACACGCACAGGCTCACGAAGTCGCTCAACTCGCGCCGCACGCGCATCCTCGTCTACGACCTGGGCGGCGGAACCTTCGACGCCTCCCTTGTGGCCGCGGACGACAAGAGCCACGAGGTGCTCGGCTCGCGCGGCGACAACAACGTCGGCGGAGACGACTTCGACGTCGCCCTCGCCTCTTTCGCTCTCGAAAAGTCCGGACGCGGCGAACTCGCCGCAGACGAATGGCAGAGGCTCCTCGACTCGGCCCGTCAGGCCAAGGAGTCCCTGTACCCGCAGTCCCGGTACGTCGCCGTGGACGTTCCCGGCTCCTCCTCCCCCACGTCGATTCCGGTCAAGGAGTTCTACGATTTGGTCGCCCCGCTCATCGAGTCGACCCTCGCGACGATGGAGCCGCTTTTGACCCAGGACGAGGGCGGCGCGTCAAAGCTCCCGGACGACGTCGCCGGCCTCTACGTCGTCGGCGGCGGATCGGAGCTTCCGGCCGTGGGGCGGACGCTGCGATCCAGGTACGGCCGGCGAGTCCACCGCTCCCCTTACACCGCGGGGTCGACCGCGATCGGCTTGGCCATCGCGGCCGACCCGTCGGCGGGATACACGCTCACGGACAGGCTGGCGCGCGGCGTCGGCGTCTTCCGCGACCGCGAGGGCGGCTCGGTCATATCCTTCGATCCCCTGCTCGGCAGCGAGCAGCGCGTGAGCCCGAACGAGGATGTGACGGTCGTTCGCACCTACCGGGCGGCGCACAACGTCGGCTGGTATCGCTTCGTCGAATACGCGCGGACGGACGCGGACGGCGTGCCGCGCGGCGAGGTCGTCCCGTGCGGCACGCTCGCTTTTCCCTTCGACCCCGCGTTGCGCGGCGGCGAGGTGGACGTGGACGACGTCGAAGTGCAGCGAACGGGCGACGGCCCCCTCATCGAGGAGCGCTACACGGTGGACCGGCACGGGATCGTCGAGGTTTCGATCCGCGACGTCGAATCGGGATACGAGGTCACGCGCTCGCTCGGCGCCCGCTGAACCCTTCCGAGCAGCTTCGCGCTCTCCCCCGTCCCTGGACTGTTTCGCAGGGTGAGGCATTCCCCGTACAGCTTCCAATTCTCTGCTTCAAACGACTGGCGCATCGCGCGCGTGCAGGGCTCATGATTTCTTTCGCGGTACGTCGGCTTTGGACGCCCTCGATTATCTGAGAATATGAGGAAGTGGCCCATCCAGTCGACAGGGCGCCCAGCGCGCCCACATTAGCCGTTCTGTCCATTCAACATGTTTTGGCCTTCTACGCCGGAGCGGTCATTGTTCCGCTGCTCATCGCGGGCGGGCTCCACCTGAACGCGGAAACCACGATCCACCTCATCAACGCCGACCTTCTCACCTGCGGCGTCGCGACGCTCATCCAGAGCGTGGGGATCACGCGTTTCGTAGGCGTGCGTCTGCCGATCATTCAGGGCGTGACCACCACCGCGGTGGCCCCGATCATCGCGATCGGCGTTGCATCGGCGCGAGGCGGGGACCCGAACTCGGCCCTTCCCACGATCTACGGCGCCGTCATCGCCTCCGGCCTGTTCACGTTCTTCGCCGCGCCCTATTTCGCGGCCCTCGTCCGCTTCTTCCCGCCCGTGGTCACGGGCACGGTCCTCCTCGTCATGGGAACGACCCTGCTGTCGGTTTCGGCCTCCGACTTCGTCGGATACGCCACCGCCGCGCCGTCGGCTGCTTCCGCCCACGGCGCGGTTCCCCTGCAGCCGAGATCGCTGCTCTACGCCTTCGGAACGCTGGCCGCCATCGTCTTGGCCCAGCGCTTTTTGCGCGGCTTTCTCGCAACGATCGCGGTGCTCATCGGACTCGTCGGAGGCACGGCGGTCGCCGCCGCCTTGGGCCATCTCGACCCGAAAGACATCGACGCCTTCAAGAGCGCCGGCTCTTTTGCCGCGACCACGCCGTTCTACTTCGGGACGCCGACGTTCGCCGCGGGCGCGATCGTCTCGATGACCATCGTCATGGCCGTGACGATGGTCGAGACGACGGGCGACGTCTTCGCCACCGGGGAGATCGTCGGCAAGCGCATTCGAAAGGCTGACATTTCGGCGGCCATTCGCGCCGACGGCTTGTCGACGCTCCTCGGCGGCGTCATGAACTCGTTCCCCTACACTTGTTTCGCCCAAAACGTCGGCCTTGTGCGCATCACGCGAGTGAAATCGAGGTGGGTGGCTGCCGGCGCGGGAGTGGTCATGATGATCCTCGGAGTTCTGCCGAAGGCGGGGGCGCTCGTGGCGACGATCCCCTCCCCCGTGCTCGGAGGCGCCTCCCTGGCCATGTTCGCCAACGTGGCCTGGGTCGGCATGCAGACGATAGCCAAGGCGGATATGCGGGACAACCGCAACGCCGTGATCGTGACGACCTCGCTCGGCCTCGCCATGCTCGTGACGTTCAAGCCGTTCATCGCCGAGTCCATGCCCTCGTGGGCTCGGATCTTCTTCGCCTCGGGCATGACTGCCGGGGCGATCGCAGCGATCGCCCTCAATGTCCTGTTCTTCCACGTCGGGCGAGGGGGCGGAGCGCCGGTGGTGTCCGCGCCCGACGGGCGCGCGCTCACCATCGACGAGGTCAACGCCATGGGCCGCGAACGCTTTGTCGAGGCCTTCTCACCGCTTTTCAACACGCAGACGTGGCCCTTGGAAAGGGCGTGGGAGAGCCGTCCCTTCGCCGACGCCGAAGAGTTCCGCGACGCCCTCGAGAAGGCGATTCTCACGGCCAGCCAAGAGCGCAAACTCGCCCTTTTGCGCGACTATCCCGACATCTCGCGCCTCCTCGAGGAGGACGACGCCGCAGCCCAGAAAGTCTCGCGCGACATCGGGTCGACGGCCCTCGGCGAAGCCAGCCCGGAAGAGCTGGAGCGGCTGAGCACTCTGGCCGAGGCTTACGCCGAGCGGTTTGGATGGCCGCTCGTGGCATACCTCGGCCCCCTGGACACGGCCGAGCGGCTCATTGAGTCCGGGGCGCGCCGCCTGAGCCATTCGGCTGAGCAAGAGCAGGTTCTCGCGCTCTCAGAGGTGATCGACGTCGCCTACGATCGCTTCGACATGCTGCTTGCCGACGCGAATCCCGTGCGCACAGCCTGGGAGTCCAAGCTCACCGGGCAGTGAGACGGCCCCGCCGGGGCGCGTGAGAGCCACGGTGTGTGAGGAGTTTGCCCCCGCGAAGGGAACCCGCAAAGCCAGCGCGGGCGCCCCACGCGGGGGTGCTTGTCCACTTTAAGCTTTGCGCTTTTTCGCCGCGCGACGCTTGGCGAGCTCGTCTTCCACAACGACGGCGCCGGCCTCTTCGGCCCGCTCCGTCGGAAGCTCGCCCAACGTCCCCTCGACTTCGCGCCACACGCGGCCTACGGCTATGCCGAAGACCCCTTGGCCGCCCTTGACGAGATCGATGACCTCGTCGTCGGACGTGCACTCGTAGACGGAAGCCCCGTCGGACATGAGGGTGATCTGAGCCAGATCCTCAACTCCGTGCGACTCGAGTTGCGCGACTGCGAGCCGAATCTGCTGAAGTGAAACGCCCGTGTCCAGGAGGCGCTTGACGATCTTGAGCACAAGAATGTCGCGAAAAGAGTACAGGCGCTGGCTGCCTGAACCGTGTGCATTGCGAATCGATGGCGAGATGAGGCCCGTCCGATCCCAGTAGTCGAGCTGCCGGTACGTGATGCCGGCGGCGCGACATGCGATAGGGCCGCGATAGCCCGTCTCGTAGTCCAGATCTGGGAGCGGATCGCCGAAGAGCATTTGCTGAGCACGTTGCATCCTTGCGTCGTGCGCGTGAGCTTCGCTCATGGTTTCCTCCATACTTTCGTGAAATAGACGGGGGTGCTCCGCCTACACAGGCAACGATATAGCAGGAACGGCTCTCAATGGTGGTACGGCGCGTCTAAACTTCGAATCAACCGCAAGAACTCCCCTAGCGACACTCAGATGGTTGAAAATTCGATTTTATTTCCTAGCGCAGCTCGACTTCGATGTTTTCCGTTAGGAGCGCGCGATAAAGCTGGGATATAACGGTTGAGTTCTCCGTCGCAGAGGCGATGGCCCTCTCTCGCGCGACGCTGGATTTGCGGGCGCGCTCGGTTGCGATGGAGTTCGTCACTAGAACGGCGTGGGCGTGTGCGGACGTCCTGACGCTGCGCACCTGCCGCAAGGTGAAGCCCGCGCCGAGCAGCATCGTTGCGAAGCGAACGATGTCCGGGGCTTGCGCGGTCAAGCGCCCCCGCGGGTCGGCGGCGAGGATTCCGGCGTCGACCATCTCTTCGACGTCGGAGACGGAGACGCCGGTGAGGTCCGCGACTTCGGTCAAACGCAGGCGCGTGCCGGGCTGGGGGCGTTTGGCTGCGTCGTCGATGAGGCGAAGCCGCCCCGGATGCGTGCCCTCGGGCTGTTGCCCGGCGTCGAGCTGGCGAAGAAGCTCCCGGATCTGGTCGAGCGGGAGGTATCGGTCGCGCTGCTCGCGCAGGATGAAGCGCAGACGCTCGCAGTCCGCGGGTGAGAAGAGTCTCTGATTCGAAGCCGTCCTGTGGGGGTGGACAAGCTCGATCGACTCGTAATGGCGGATCTTCGACAGCGTCAACAGGGGGAACTCCGCCGCCAGCATCGACTGGACCTCCCCTATCTTCAGATAGGGGTCGTGGGGAACGTCGAAGGGCCACCTCCCCTCAGGCTGCGCTTCGACGGCCTCGGCCTCGGGGGCCGCCGCCGGCTTGCGCGCTGCGCTCGTCATGCGTTGGCGCGACGTCATGCCGTAGCCGGAGCCTCGTAGAAGGTCAGGCGGAACTTGCCGATCTGGACCTCGTCGCCCGTGTGGAGGGCATGGGCGTCGACCCGCTCGCGGTTGACGTAGGTCCCGTTGAGCGAACCCGAGTCGCGAACAGAGAACTCGTCGCCGCTGCGAATGAACTGGGCGTGCTTGCGCGAAACCGTGGCGTCGTCCAAGAAGATGTCGGACTTCTGGTGGCGTCCCGCGTTCGTGCGATCCTCGTTGAGCAGGAAACGCGCCCCGGAATTCGGTCCAGAGAGTGCGATGAGCAAGGCGGAGCCCTTGGGCAGCGACTCGATTGCCGCCTGCTCTTCCGGCTTCAACGCGCGCCTGGCGATGTTGACGTCCGAGTCCCCGCCGACGGTCTTGAAAACCGAGGTCGTGGTGGGATCGGCCTCGTTGGCCTCAAACCGTTCAGGCATACTGAAATCCTCCTTGGATAAAGATCCGGCTTGCCTCCGTAACCGTAGATCACAATTCTATAACCTTTGAGCCCCGTGTGCCATGGGTTTTACGTTGTTGACTTTCACTTGGGCCCGAAGCGAATCGCCGTCGGACTCCGCGCGGTTGTCTCCCCGCCAGCCGTTGTGTATTCTTGTCTGGTCGCAACAACGATGGCTGATCCTGGGCTTCTTCCGGGGAAAACCCGCGAGTGCCGTCCTCACGGAGCTTGCAAGTCTCTTTCTCGCGAAGAAAGCGAGCCGCAGGATTGCACGAGCGACGACGGGCTATGGCGCAGTTTGGTAGCGCACTTGACTGGGGGTCAAGGGGTCGTGGGTTCAAATC